>WNGH01000001.1_pt1 | contig 378044 bp, 371 predicted proteins | sample 5400631 | NCBI WGS metagenome assembly WNGH01 (sample SAMN13153373, study PRJNA577476) | soil metagenome | isolation source: 115 cm soil or saprolite under Garry oak tree replicate 1 | place: USA:California | collected 2016-06-15
TCAGCGTCGCGAAAGCAGGAATCACGGCCGTGCTGCAGTCACGGTGCGCGGTACTTGCCGCAGCGAACCCGAAGTTCGGACGATTCGACGAACACAAGTACATTTCTGAACAAATCGATCTGCCACCTGCGCTTTTGTCCAGATTTGACATCATCTTCACCATGATCGATCGCCCGCAGGCTGAGAGGGACCGCGAGCTCGCGGAGCACATCCTCAAAGGACACCGGGTCGGAGAAATCGCACGTCGACGGGAAACGGGGGCGGTCACGGAAGACACGCAGGGTCTTGAGGAAGCCTATACGCCACACTTTGGTCCGGAATTCCTCCGGAAGTACGTGGCCTATGCGAAACGCATCTATCCAATCATGACGGAGGAGGCCATGGGGATCATCGAGAAGAAATACCTCGATATCCGAAAGACTGGAGAAGCGGCGGGCTCGAGTGTCCCCATCACGCCACGTCAGCTCGAGGCCATCATCCGCCTTTCCGAGGCGGGCGCTCGCCTCCGTTTGGGTGAGGCCGTTACCGGGGACGACGCAGAGCGGGCCGTCCGCATCGTCGAATATTGGATGGGCAAGGTCGCCGGAGAAGAAGGCCGGTTCGACATCGACATCATCCAGACCGGCATCAGCCAGTCGCAGCGCGAACAGATCATCTCGATCCGCGACATCATCAGCGAGCTCGCCGGACCCGAGGGCGTCGCGGACTACGAGGACATCGTCCGCATCGCGCAGGAACGCGGCATCCCGCCCGCGAAAGTCGACGCGTGGCTGAAGCGATGGGCGCAGGAAGGCGAGATCTACAGCCCCGCGAAAAACAAGTATAAGCTCGTCGAGCGGTTGTAGCCGGGACCCGCTCGATGCCGATCCGCATGAAGGTGTACCACCAGGGAAAGGAGACCCTCGTCGCGGCGGCGGACGCGGACCTCGTCGGCAAGACGTTCCGCGAAGGCAAGTTCAAGATCGAGGTCGGGAAGTTCTACGAGGGCGACGTCGTCAGCGAGGAGATGCTCGTCTCCCACTTGCACTTCGCGACGATCGGGAATTTCGTCGGCCGCGAGACGATCGAGGCGGCGAAGCGCGCGGGCTTCGTGTCCGAGGACGGGATCCTCTGGATCAACGGCGTGCCGCACGCCCAGTTCGTCTTGATGGCGTGACGCCCTCATCCGATGCAGCGGACTTGCGTGAAGCGCGGTCCGTCTTGCGCCATCGCCGCCAGACGCGCCTCGCGTGCTTCTTGATCATGAGCGCGTACTGGCCCATGATCGTGTGGCTCGCGATCCCGAACAGGATGCCGAGCCCGGTCAGTGATTCCGTGAGGGGCACGAGCTCCGTCAGGGGACTTCCGGTGGTCAAGGTCGCGCGGGCGAGCCGACTCACGAATCCGAGGAGACTCACGCCGATCCCCAGTCCGACCAGGAAACGTCCCCGAGTCACGCGGCCCCAGGAAAAGTGAAGGCCGCCCAGGAGGACGAAGATCCCGCCAAAGTACGTCGTGAAGCCGAGCAGGATGAGGATGACGATCACAACGAGAAAGCCAGGGTTCGACAGGGCGCCGGATTTCAGGACGTACGTCTGGAACACCGTCGAGATATCTTGGTTTGCCAACTCCCCCGCCAACAGACACGACGACGACACGACGGACAGCGCCACCGCGTCCCGGTGGCGGATTTGCCGCATGCGCCACCAGGACTTGGCCTGCGCCATGGAACGACGCCCACCTCGCGTCGGATACTTATGGCCTTCTCCTTGGGTATCGGCCTCCGGAGAGCCGCGGGCACCGCACGCCAGTTCTTAAGTAGCGCCGCGCCGTTCGAAACCGTGTCCCATGTTCTGCGTCGAGTGCGGGGCCGAAGGCCCGACGTACGATGGGCTCTGTGCCAAGTGCTTCGCCAAGCGCCATCCGGTCGTCGAGGTGCCCGCCGCCTTGGACGTCGAGCGCTGTACTTCGTGCGGCTCCTTCCGCCTCCGGTCCGGCTGGTCAAAGATGGACCGGGACCTGGCGATCGCACGCGTCTTGCGTGAGCAGATCCCGGCCGTGCCGCCGTTCGAGCGGGTCACGTTCACCTCCGTCGCGCGGGAGGAGGACGCGAACAACCTCGCCCTGACCGTGAAGGCCCTCGGCCGCTATCGGGAGCTCGAGTCGATCCAGGACTTCCGCACCCGCCTCCGGATCAAGCCGTCCCTGTGCGACAGCTGCCAGAAACAGGGCGGCCGGTATTACCAAGGGATCCTCCAGGTGCGCGGGGACGGCCGCGAGCTGACCCCGGAGGAGATCCGGCGGGTCCGCACGTTCGTCGCGGCCCGCGTGGACCGCGGCGCGGCGGACGGAACGTTCGTCTCGCGGACCGAGGAGGTCCACGGCGGACTCGACTTCTACGTGAGCACGAACGCGTTCGGCAAGACGCTCGCACGGGACGTCGCGGACGCGTTCGGCGGGACGGTGTCTGCGTCCCCGAAGCTCTTCGGTCAGAAGGAGGGCCGCGAGGTCTACCGCGTCACGTCCCTCGTCCGGCTCCCGGCGTTCGCGATCGGCGACGTCGTCCGGCACAAGGCCCGCCTCGCGGAAGTCGTCGCGGTGCGGCCGTTCGTGGTGTTGCGGGACCTCGCATCCGGCGAAGAGCGGCGGTTCAAGGCGAAGGACGTGCGGAGCGCGCGGCGGCTCGATGCGGAGCGGTTCGAGGCGCGCATCGACCGACTGGAATCCGGACAGGCCATGGCGATCCATCCGGAGAGCGGCGAGGGCCGTCCGCTGACGCCGCGGCCGAAGGAGCGGACCGCGCGGGCGATCGTGGTGTGGACGCGCGACGGCGCCTTCTTGTCCGCGATTCCCGCGGACGGCTCGAAGGGTTAAAGGGCGCCACGACTTTGTCCGCGACAATGAAGGTGGCCCTGGGCTGTCGGGCCCTGGACGACCTCCTGGGAGGGGGAGTCGAGGACGGGTGCATCACCCTCCTCCACGGGGAGGCGGGGAGCGGGAAGACGAACTTCTGCCTGCAGCTCGCGCGGAACGTCGTGCGCTCGGGCCGCAAGGTGATCTACATCGACACGGAGGGCGTGTCCCTCGAGCGGCTGCGGCAAATCTGCGGGGACGACTTCGACGTCGTCGCGAAGAACATCCTCTTCTCGGAGCCGTACGATTTCGAGGAGCAGGAGGCCCTGATCGAGAAGGCGGTCAAGCTCGCGGACGGCAACCCCGAGGTCGGGCTCATCGTGATCGACAGCATCACGATGCACTATCGGCTCACGATGCGCGACGAGACGCGGCGCGACGAACGCTACGGACTCACGCGGCAGATCGCGAAGCTGCTCCGCGCGTCGCGCGTCCGCGGGATCCCCGTGGTCGTGACGTCCCAGGTGTACACGGACATCGACACGGGCGCCTACATGCCGCTCGGCGGCCACATGTTGAGCCATAACGCGAAGACGATCGTGCGCTTCGAGCGGACCGGGGTGAGCACGCGGGCGGCGGTGCTCGTGAAGCACCGCCACAAGGAAGAGGCGACCCGGGCCCCGTTCCGGATCACGGCGCACGGCCTCGAAGACTGACGCGCCGGATCATTTCACGCGGGTGCTTTGCGCCTCGACGAGCGCCTCGAGGAACCGCTGGGCTTCGCGGTCCCGCGGCGGGAGGCGCTCGAGGGCCTGGAGCGCGCGGGCCTGGGCATCGCGGATCCGGGCCTCCATCACCTCAACGACCTTCCGTCGGAGCAGGTCGCGGACGAGAGCCAGATCGCGCTTCGTCGTCTTCGTCCCCCGGCCGTACGCGCGGAGGAACGCGGCACGATCGGCTCCCCGAAGCCGTTCCGTGGCGAGCACATAGAGTCGGGTCCGTTTCCCCAGGCGGATATCTCCCTCGGAGGAACCGCCGATCTGGGTTGCGACGACACCCGCGCCGAGCAGGTCATCGCGATCTTGGAACGCGATCGCGAAGTGCCGCGCAAACGCCTCGAAGGCCGCCCGATCGTCGGACGACGCACGCGCCGCAATCGCGGCGGTGGCGGCCGCGCCGACGTAGAGGCGAGCGGTCTTGGCCTCGCTCATTCGGACGTACGCGGCCTCCGGGACCCGGGCCGCCCGCTCGAAGTCGATGTCGAGGCCTTGGCCGTCGCTCAGCACGAAGTCCACGGTCGTCAGCTCGGAGAGCAGCTCGAGGCGGACCGCGGGGTTCAGGTCGACCGCACCCTCGATTGCGCGCTCCGCAAGCGACCGGATTCGCAGCGCGTCGAGGATTGCTTGCGACACGCCGTAGCGGTGACGTCGGCTCCGGAAGACGAGCGCGGGCCGGTTCGCGTCCGCGCCGCGGTACAGGCTCGCGTTCGTCGCCCAGGCGCTCGGGACGGTCCGGCGTCGGGCGTCCTCGTCCATGATGTCGTCGAGGAAGAGCGTATAGAGATGGTACCACTCGAGCCACGTCGCGGCGCGCTCGAATGCCCGGCCCGGCGGCTCGCCCGCAAGGAGCCGGTATCCGGCGAGGGCGATCGCGTACCGGTAGCGTTTGCCCATCGTGAAGAGCCGCGCGTTCGCGCGCATCGTCCGCGTCGACGGGAAGACCGACGCCGGATGCTCCGCCGCGTATTCCTCCCACACGGACTCGATGTGCGCGTTCGAGAGGTCCCGAACCGGTTTCAGGAACGCCTCGAGTCGGCCATCGGAGTTCGCGTCCCGGCCGCGGGCCATGGGCTCACGCATCTCCCGCCTCGAGCCAACTCGCGGTCGGAGGGCTCACGATCACCGGCCGGTCCTGCAACTCCTCGATCGAGGTCGATCCCGTCAGGAACATCGCGGCCTTCAGCTCCTCGATCACCGCCCGGAGTTCTTGGACGACCGCGTCCGCGGAGACCTTGGCGGCTTCGAGCATCGGCTTCGCCATCCCCGCCATCGTGGATCCGAGGGCGATGCCCTTCGCGGCGTCGAGGCCGCTCCGGATCCCGCCCGTCGCGACGAGCGGCAGTCCGACATCGGCGAGGAGGATCGACGCGGGCGTCGGGATGCCCCAGTTCCAGAACGTGGCGCCGAGGCGCTCCTTCAGGCTCGCCGATTCCTTGCGCGCGCGGTAGTGCTCCACCGCGGAGAACGAGGTGCCCCCGAGGCCGCCGACGTCGATCGCCCTTGCGCCCGCGGCCTTGAGCTTCTGCGCGGTGTCCCGAGAAATCCCCGCGCCGGTCTCCTTCGCCATCAGCGGGAACCGCGCGGCGAGCGTGCGGATCGCGGCCAGGCAGCCCTTCGCGCGGCGGTCGCCCTCCGGTTGCACGACTTCTTGGAGGAAGTTCAGATGGACGACCAGCGCGTCCGCGTCGATCATGTCGACCGCGCGCTTCGCGTCCGCGACGCCGTAGGCCCGCTTGCCCTCCTGGGGCACGAGTTGCGGCGCCCCGAGGTTCGCGAGGACGAGCGGGACGTCGTAGTCCTTCACGACCGCGTACGTCGGCGCGAGGTCGGGCTTCTCGAGGGCCGCGCGCTGCGAGCCGACCCCCATCGCGACGCCGACCTCCGCGGCCCCTTTCGCGAGGTTCGCGTTGATCTCCTTCCCCATCGCGAAGCCGCCCGTCATCGACGAGATGATGAGGGGCGCCTGGAGCCGCTTGCCCAGGAACTTCACCGACACGTCGACGTCGTCCAGGTCGATCTCCGGGAGCGCGCGGTGGACGAGCCGCACATCGTTCCAATAGTTGTACTCCGCGGAGACGTTTTCCTGGAGGATGATGTTCACGTGCTCGGCCTTGCGCTGCTCCGTCTTCGACGGCTCCGGCATCTCAGGGACCTCGGCTCACGCGGGTGCCGACGACCCGCCGGCCCCGCAGGGCATCCCGGACACGGTTCTTTACGTTACCGTTGACGATCCAACATTCGCCGACGTGATCGGCGATCTCGAACATCCGCTGCACCTTGCCCTCGATGCTGCCCGTGACGTCGGTCTTCGATGGACGGCTGAACTGGACCTGCGTCAAGTCGGCCGGGGTCGTGGCCTCGAGGAACCTCGCACTCTTGTGCGTCTTGGGGTCCGCGGTGAAGAGGCCGTCGACGTCGGCGACGAAGAGCGCCTTCTCGGGTCGGAACGCGCGCGCGAGCTCGAGCATCATCAGGTCGCCGGAGCAGATCGAGAACCCGCGCCGCAGATCGCGCACGACATCGCCGAACGTGACCGGGGTGAAGGACATCGATGAGAACTCGATGAACGGCGTGAGGTCGATCGAGGACACCTGGCCATCGTCGAGGCTGAGAACCGTGGACGGAGGGATGGGGACGGCTGCCAAGCCCGCCGCGATCAAGGCGTCGACGACCAAACCATCAAGCGCCTTCACGTCCGCTTGGACGCGAGCCGCGGCGCCACGCTTTGCGCGGGTCGCGCCGCCCTCGTTGAGCTTATGCCTCCCTGCGAGGATGTGCCCGTAGGAGCCGGCGCCATGGACGACGAGGAGGGGTTGGCGGGCTGCCGCGAGCTCGTGCGCGAGGCGACGGATCGCGGTGCGGCGGGGCGTTCGGAGACGCGCCTTGTCCGTCAAGACGCTCCCGCCGAGTTTCACGAGCAGCATGACGACGGCCCACGCGTGGTTCCGCACTTAATTGTTTCTCGCTCGAGGCCTCGCCCGCCAAGGATTAAATAGCGCTCACTCCTTCGAGCGCCCCTCGGACCATGACGCGCAAGCCTGGAAGCATGTACCGCGAGATCCGGGGGCAGGCCTACACCCGCAAGGAGTACATGGGCGGCGTGCCCCAGATTCGCATCAGCCAGTTTGACATCGGAGACCCGCGGACGAAGTTCCCGATCCGAATCCACCTGGTCGCACAGGAGGCGTGCCAGATTCGCCACATCGCCCTCGAGGCCGCACGGATCTCCGCGAACCGATACATCGCGAAGAAAGCCGGCAACGCGTATCACCTGAAGCTGCGGTTGTATCCGCACAACGTCCTCCGCGAGAACAAGATCGCGACCGGGGCGGGCGCGGACCGCATCTCGGAGGGCATGCGCGCGGCGTTCGGCGGCGCGGTCGGCACCGCGGCGCGCGTCCGGCCGGGGATGAAGATCTTCACGATCTCGACGACGGAGGATCATGTCGACGACGCGAAGGAAGCCCTCCGCAAAGGCGGCGTGAAGCTGCCGACGCCGTGGTACCTCGAGATCGAAGGCGAGAAGAAGAAACGCCCGGCGTAGCGGGCACAGGTTTTTCACCGGCCCCGCGTCTGTCTTGCCCCTCATGGCCGAGACGGACCGGCTCCTCGAAGTGATTCGGGGCCGCAACGCGAAGACGGTCGGCCTGCAGTTCCCGGTGGGCTTGCGCACGAAGGCGGTGGAGCTCGCGCAAGACCTCGAGGCGAAGGCGGGCGTCGTGTGCCTCGTCTCCGCGGACCCCTCGTTCGGTGCGTGCGACGTCCCCGAGATGCCCGTCGACCTCATCGTCCACCTGGGACACGCGCCGATGCCGCACCTCCGATACGACCGCGTCTTCTTCTACGACCTCCCGGGACCGCCGCTGGAGTCGATGGCGTTCATCGATGCGGCGGTTCCGCTGCTCCCGAAACGGGTCGGGCTCCTCACGACGACGCAGTATCGGCACTGGCTTCCGAAGATCCGGACGCATCTGGAGGAGAAAGGGCACGAGGTCCGCATCTCCGAGCCGGACCGCCGCGTCGCCTACGCGGGACAACTCCTCGGCTGCGACTACCACACGGCCACCGCGATCGAACGCGACGTGGACGGCTACCTGTACATCGGCACCGGGGACTTCCATCCCCTCGGCGTCGCGATCCTCGTCGACAAGCCCGTCATCATCGCGGACCCCGAGCGAGGGACCGCGCGCGACCTGCGCGAGGTGCGGGACCGGATCCTGCGGCAGCGGCATGCGGCCATTGCCCGCGCCCGGGATGCGCAGACGTTCGGGATCATCGTGTCTCGAAAGATCGGGCAGGTGCGGATGGACCTGGCACGCGACCTGAAACGCCTCGCGGAGGAACACGGTCGCCAGGCGAGCATTTTCCTCATGGACCTCGTGTCGCCGGAGTTCCTCGCCGGATACCGCGTGGACGCGTGGGTGAACACGGCGTGCCCGCGGATCGCCATCGAGGATGTCCTGCAGTACAAGCAACCGATATTGACGCCGCCGGAATTCGAGATCGTCCTCGGAACGCGGGACTGGTCGGACTACGTGTTCGACGAAATCCGCGCGTGAGGCAGCGCCTTACGAGCGAGCCGAGATCCGGGCGAGCGTCTGGAGCCGGATTCGCTGAATCGCCTCGATCGCCCGGCGGTAGTACGCCTCGCATCGGGCGGCCGCCAGCTCGCGCGTCCGCGTCGCATCGGCGGGCCCGACGTACTCCTTCAGCTGAACGCTCTTCCCGGCCCGCGCCTCGTAGTGCCAGAAGTACACGTACCGACGGCGACGGACCGTGAGGAGGTAGACCCCGCAACCGACTTGCACGCACCGGCATGGTGTTATGGTTACTTAACCATAACAATGGGGATTGCGAATGTATCCCTCCCGGCCCCGCTCCGGCGGAAGGCCTTTTACTCCGTCCGGAGTATCCTCAAACCGATGGGCGAACCGATCGCGGTGGTCCTCCTCTCCGGAGGCATGGACTCGGCCACGGCCCTCGCGATGACGCGAGCCGAGGGATTCGAAGTCATCGCGTTGACCTTCGACTACGGACAGCGGCATCGAAAGGAGATCCTCGCGGCGAAACGCCTCGTGAAACACTACCGCGTCAAGGACCACCGGACGGTCTCGCTCGATCTCGCGTCGATTGGCGGCAGTGCCTTGACGGACCGGCGGATTCCCATCCCGGAGAATCGCGGGTCGGAGGAAATCGGTCGCGGAATCCCCTCGACGTACGTGCCCGCACGCAACACGATCCTCCTGTCCTACGCGTTGGGCCTCGCCGAAGCGACGGGCGCACGGGCCATCGTGATCGCCGCCAACTCGATCGACTATTCCGGATACGTCGATTGCCGGCCCGAGTACTATCGGGCGTTCCAGGAGGTCGCCCGACTCGGGACGAAACGAGGCGTGGAGGGCGACATCATCGAAGTCCGGACGCCCCTCCTTCGGATGACGAAGGCCGACATCGTGCGCGCCGGGGAGGGCCTCGAGGTTCCCTGGGAACTCACGTGGTCGTGCTACCACGGTCGCGCGAAGGCCTGCGGCGTCTGCGATTCGTGCGCGCTCCGCTTGCGTGGATTCCGCGAGGCGGGCGTCACCGATCCGGTCCCATACGAAACTCGCTCGCGACCCAAGACGAACGCTTAATACATTGGCCCGGCCATCGTCGGCCATGGAGGCACCGACCGCCGTCCCGAAGGCCGTCGATGCGTTTCTCCTCAGCGAGCTCTACGTCTCGGTGCAGGGCGAGAGCTCCCTCGTCGGCCTCCCGACGATCTTCGTGCGGCTCTACTCGTGCAATCTGCGGTGTCGCTGGTGCGACTCGATGCACGCGGTCGAAGGCGGCGACTTCACGAAGGCCTCGGTCGACGAGGTCACGTCCCGGATTCTCGAGCTCGCGGGACCCATTGAGGCGGGCCGCGAGGGCATCCGGAACCTCTGCTGGACCGGCGGGGAGCCGCTCCTCCAGGGGAAGGCGATCGCGCGCGCGGTCCGTGGCCTCCCGCACGCCTTCGTGCATTCGTTCGAGACGGACGGCGAGATCGATGTGCGGGCGTTCGATTCGCTCCTCCGCGACGAACGCGCATCGGGTCGCGTGCGGTACGTGATGGACGTGAAGTGTCCCGGATCCGGCATGAAGGCGGACAAGGTGTACGCGAACCTCGCCCGACTGCGGGAGCACGACGAGGTCAAGTTCGTCCTCCTCGACCGGGGCGACTACGAGTTCGCAAAGGACGTCCTCGCGACGCATCCGACGAAGGCGCGGACGATCCTCTTCTCTCCCGCGACGCCGGCGAACAAAGTCGCCGAGGGACTCGATGCGGCGCGCCTCGCGTCCTGGATCCTGACGGACCGCCTGCCGGTGCGCCTGCAACTCCAAGTCCACAAGCTCGTCTGGCCTGGAAGGGAACGCGGAATCTAGGCCGTCGCGCAACCGAGCGAAGAACCTTCATCTACCGCCGGCCTTTGCCTTCGCGTGCGATACGAAGAAATCGATCACACCGCGGACGTGGGCATCAAGGCGTACGGCGCGTCGCTCGACGAACTCTTCGAGCACGCCGCGGAAGGCATGTTCAGTCTGATCGCGGACCTGGAGGGCGTGAAGCCCGTCGGGGAAGTGGAGGTCCGCCTCGAGGCGGAGGACGTGCCGGGGCTCTTCGTGCGGTGGCTCTCCGAGCTCTTATACCTGCACGACACGCAGCGGTACCTGTTCCGGACCTTCGCCGTCCGCATACGGGGCACATCCCTCCACGGAACGGCCGGCGGCGAGACGATCGACAAACGACGTCACGAACTCAAACTCGCGATCAAGGCGGTCACCCGCCACGGCCTCGTCGTCGATCCGAAGGCGGGCGTCGCGCAGGTGATCTTCGACATATGAGGGGACGATGATCCGCGGCGTGACGTTCGATTGGTGGAACACGATCGCGCAGACGCCCTGGCGCGACTATGACGCGCAGATGCGGAAGGTCCGCGTCGAACGAATCGCGGCGGAGCTCGCGAAGCTCGGACGGGAGACCGACCGCGATGCCCTGTACGCAGCGTACGATCGCCACACGGAACTCCTCGCGGACCGCTGGAGCCTCGGCATGGACCTCCGTCCCGAAGACCAGGTTCACTCGTTCTTGGAGTTCGCGGGCTTCGATGCGGCGAACCCATCGCTCGTCGATGCCATCGCCCACGCGTTCGGAGATGCGATTCGCACGAAACTGCCCCTCCTCCACGAGGACATCGGCGCGACCCTCGAGGCCCTTCGGCGGAGAGGCTACCGCATCGGCCTCGTGTCGAACACGGGCCGCACCTGGGGACGGTTCCTCCGCCCGATCCAGGACGACATGGGCATCGGACGATATTTCGACGTCCCCGTCTTCTCGGACGAAGTCGGAGTTCGCAAACCGAATCCGCGGATCTTTCAAGTCGCGCTCGATGCGCTGGGAGTCCGGCCCGAGGAGACCGTCCACATCGGGGACGACGTCGTGGCCGACGTCGACGGCGCCAAGCGCCTCGGCATGCGGGCGGTCTGGTTCAACGACGGGATGCCGGCGGAGCACGCGGTGCACTCCTGGTCCGAAACGACCGCGGCGCGGCCGGACGCCGAGATCCACGCCCACGCCGAGCTCCCGCAGATCCTGGAGGCGTGGCGGCGGTGAAGGCGACCGCGATCGCCCATCCGATCCAGGGCCTGGTCAAGTACCACGGCCTCGCGGACCCAATCCTGCGCCTCCCGTTCCATGATTCGATCAGCGTGTGCACGGCGCCGCTCACGAGCCGCACCACCGTAGACTTCGGCGACTTCGTGCGTGACACGGCGACGATCGACGGCCGCGACGTGACGGCGCGGGACATGGAGCGCATCCGCGCGGTCGTCGATCCGATCCGCGAACGCGCTCACGCCGACGCCCGGATGCGGATGGCGTCCGTCAACGACTTCCCCTCGAACATCGGCCTTGGGGCCAGCGCGTCCGGCTTCGCCGCCCTCGCGACGGCGGCCGCCCAGGCCGCGGGACTGCGCCTCGGCCCCGAGGACCTCTCGCGCTTCGCGCGACGCGGGGCCGGTTCCGCGACCCGATCCGTGACCGGAGGCTTCAGCAAGTGGAAGATGGGCCTGACCGACGAGGACTCCTTCGCCGTGCAACTCGCGGGGGAGGATCTCCGGATGGGGATGGTCGTCGCCCTCGTGCCGGCCTTCAAGCAGACGGACGACGCGCACCGCGAGGCCCTGACGTCCCCGTTCTTCCACGCGCGACTCGCCGAAATGCCGAGGCTCATCGCGGAGATGGAGCTCGCGATCCGGCGGCGTGACATCGGCGCGATCTGCGCCCTCGCGGAGCGCGATACGCTCATGCTCCACGGAATCACGATGACCGGGACGAGCGAGATGGTCCTGTGGCAGCCGGACACGCTCCGCGTGATCCTCGCGGTCCGGAAGATGCGGGACGCCGGCGTGCCTGCGTTCTTCTCGATCGATACCGGGGCGACGGTCTACGTGAACACGTTCCCGGAGAAGACGGACGAGGTCCAGCGGCGGATCGAGGACCTTGGGATCCGCACGATCCCCTGCACGGTCGGCGGGGCGGCCCGTCTCACGGACGATCACGTGTTCTGATCCGACTCGAGGGCGGGTCTCAGAGGCTCACGCGGGTCCGCCCGATCGGCCCCGCGACCGCGATCGAACTCGCCGCCGGCGCGAAGTACTTCTGGCTCACCGCGCGCACGCGGTCCTCGGACACATCGCGCACGATGTCGGGGAAGCGCTCGAGGAAGTCCATCCCGAGGCCGAAGTACTCCATGCGATGCAGTTCCCCCGCGACCTCCGCGTTCCGCTCGAGCGACACGATCAGGGAGCCGATCTGGTTGTCCCGTCCGTCCGTCATCTCGGCCTCCGTGAACGGCTCGGTCCGGAGCCGCTCCATCTCGGACCGGATCGAGGCGATCGCCTTCGCGACGTTCGCCGGGTTCACGCCCGCGGAGATCGTCCACATCCCGCCCGCCGTCCGCGCGTCGAGGCTCGTGAACGCGTAGTACGCGAGGCCCTGCTCGTCCCGCAGGTTCCGGCCGAGCCGCCCGTACAGCCCGATCCGGCCGAAGAGCAAGTTGCCAAGGTTGAGCGCATAATAATCGTCGTGGCGGCGGGGCACCGCCGGACCGCCGATCGCGATGTCGACCTGCGCCTTGTGCGGCATCGGGATCGACGCGGACCGCGGCCGGTACCCCGGGGGCGGAGGGATCGACGGGGTGCCGTTGTCTCCCCGAAGGCGCGCGAGCGGCGCCGCGATCGCCTCGTCGATCAGGGCGCGGTCCACGTCCCCGGTCACCGCGAGGATCAGCCCCTCCGGGCCGACGTGGGCTTCGTGGAACGCGACGACGTCGCCGCGACGGATCCGCCGCACCCGCTCCGCGCTCCCCTTCGGGTCGCGGCCGTACGGATGGTCCTTCGGGAAGACGCTCTGGGAGAGATCCCGCATCGCCCGCGCCCGCGTGTCGTCCGCCTCGATCCGCAGATCGTTCTGCAACTCCTTCCGCACGCGGTCGATCTCGCGCGCGGGGAACGTCGGCTGGGCGAGGCACTCGACGAGCAGCCGGATCGTCTCCGCCGCGGTCTCGCGCGTGCACCGTCCCTGGAACGAGAGGAGCTCCTCTCCGTTCCGGAACTCGAGCGTCGCGCCGATGCCCTCGAGGCGGTCTGCGAGCTTCGCGGCGCTCATCCGCCGCGTGCCGCTCAGCAGCAGGCGGGACGTGAACTCCGCGACGCCGTGCGCGTCGCCCTCGGCCGCGACGCCGGCGGGGACGCTGCCGCGGAACGCGATGAACGGGTTCGATCGCAACGCATACGAGACGAGGACGGCCCCGTTCCCGAGGACGGTCCGGTCCGGGAGGTTCACCCGGGGACCTCCTGCGCGTGGAAGCGCACGACGGACCGGTGCGCGTCGACGAGGTACCGCCGCGCGGCGTCCCGGACCTGCTCGCCGCGTACCCGCTCGGCCTTCCCGAGGAGGGATTCGCCGAAGTCCCACGAACCGAGGCCTTCCGACACGCTCAGCAAGATCCCCTGGAACGTGACGCCGTCCTGTTCGTACCGCGCCCATGCGCGGACCTGCTGCTTCGCGCGGTCCATCTCCGCCTTCGCCGGCGCGGCCTTCGCGAGGCGCGCGACCTCCCGGTCCAGGACGTCCTCGACGCGGTCCAGCGAGGCGCCCCCTGCCAGGGTGACGTTCGCGACGAGCAACGACGGATCGAGCTTCATCTCGAGCCGCACGCCGACGTCCGTCGCGAGCTTCGTGTCCACGAGGGCCCGGTACAGGCGGTTCGACCGCGGACGCCAATCGCCCGCGGCGAAGGGGACGAGGCCCCGCCATCCGCCGAGGACGGTCGACAGGAGGATGAGCGCCGGGATGTCGTCGTGGGCCGCGCCCGGGACGTGCCAGCCGACCGCGAGGAGGTCCGCGGGGCCGGGACGCGCGAGATCGCTCCGACGTTCCCCGTGCTGCTCCGGCTCGACGAGTCGCATCGGGTCCGGCGGCGTCTCCGGCTTCAGCGGCGCGAACGCCTCCCGGATGTGTTGCATCGCGACCGCGGCGTCGAAGCCGCCGACGAGGATCAGGGACGCGTTGTTCGGCGCGTAGAACCGCAGGTAGTGCCGGTACAGCGGGTCGCGGTTCAGGGTCGCGAGGTCCCCCTTGTACCCGATCGCGGTCCAGTGGTACGGGTGCACGTGGAACGCAAGGCCCCACAGCTCCTCCTCGACGAGGAACTCGGGCTGGTTCTCCGCGCCCTCGCGCTCGCTGATGACGACGGTCCGCTCGGCCTCGACCTCCTTCGGGTCGAACGCGGCGTTGCGCATGCGCTCCGACTCGATCATCAGGGCCGTGTCCATCGCGCTCGCGGGGATCGTCTCGAAGTACATCGTGTAGTCCGTGTCCGTGAAGGCGTTCATCTTCCCGCCGAGGCGCGAGACGAGGTGGTCGATGTCGCCCTTCGCGAGCTTGCCGCCGCCCTTGAACAGCATGTGCTCGACCCAGTGCGTCGAGCCCGTCATCCCCGGGACCTCGTTGCGCGAGCCGATGCGATAGACGACCCACGTCGACAGGGCTTTCGTGTCCGGGATCGGGCGGAGGATGACCTTCAGGCCGTTATCGAGGGTGTCGACATGGGTGGGCATCCGGCCGCCGGAAGGCGGGCGCGCGATATCAAGTTGCCCGACTCCGCCGGCAGCCTGCTAGTTTAGACCAGAGACCTTACGGCTGTCCTTTGGCGTTCAATTCATGCATTCTCGCATGGAACCCATCTCTCAACGCGGTAACCCGATCCGGAAGGGGGCTGGCCCGGGTTCCAATTCGCTTCATGCTCGTCTGACTTCTGTGTTGGATAAACCGTAGAAGGAGTTCCCCCTGTTTCCTCTTGACGCGAAGGTGAGGAAAGATCGGATCCAAGAGCCGCTTCGTTCGGTCCCCTGTCCAGACCAACTTGTACACCACGCGCCAACCTGACTTACGACGGCGCGGCTTGAAGAGAATCCCTCCGTAAGTCCTTTGAATTTCCCTCAGTACTTGGCCATCTACGTTGTCGAGGGATGCTCTCGCCCTGTAGTACCACTTCCCAGGGCTTGACGCTCTAAACTTCGCGATCATGAGTGACCCTTCGGCATCGACAAATCCGGCGAGATACTCGGCTGAGATTCTGGCCTCATGGACCGACGAGTTCGCCCGGGATTTCCCTGAGGATCGGACCGGGCTTCCTCGGTGATTCATCGATTTGAGTTGAGCATGAAACCGAGCCCGAATCCTCTGTTCTTGTCGCGTGATTGGCAGTAACCGGCCCGCTGGATCGCGAGAACGCACGGACTCATTGACGTGGGCTTGGAACCGTAGTAGCGCCATAGCATGCTTCGACTTGACGCGCAAAGAGGGCGCGAGCGCACGAAGCACTCCGGCGGCGGCGGAGTTCGTCCAAATCAGAGAGTGCGCCGCTCGCCATTCTGGACGCCTCGGCCCGACGGAGGCGAGATGGCCACCCCAGCTATTCTGGACCGCTTCCAAGACAGGTCGGTCACAGTTATAGACGGCGACCCGCACAGAGTACTCAATCGACCGATCCCGGTGGTATCGTCGGGCCAAGGAAAGAGAACCTTCGCCGTCCAGCAGTCCGGCGAGGTATTCTGCCGAAAGCATCGAATGAGCATGTACCGGCCACTAGAGAGGATTGAGGCCGGGGGTCGGTGAAACTATTCAGGCCCGGCGATCGCCGCCTTCACCCTTTTGAGCTCTGAATTTGGCACTCTCTAGGTCGAGTTCGAAGTCCTCTTCCTTGACTTCGCCCGGAGTGAAGACCTTGCCGGCCTCGAATTCTAGCTTCTTTTCCTGCTTCTTGCGCTTCTTGGGCTTTTCCTCAACTTGCTGTGGCATAGGGTGCCTCCATCTTCGTAGCGTAAGGATCGAGGAGATCGATGCGCCGTCGTGACCCGTCGTTCACGATCAACACAGACCAATCGATCATCTCGATATTGAAGGTGTCGCATAGTTCGCGGCGAAGCGCCGCGCGCGTATCCTTCGGCGTTTCCGTGATCGCCTTCTTGATCGCCTCATCATCCGTGATGCGGTCGACGAGTCCCGCGCGTTGCCGTTTGTAGAAAAGCGAGCGTTCCGCGCCGATCTCCGAGTACTGCTTGCACGCCATCATCGCGACGTCGGGTCCGGCCTTCTTCTCTTCGGCCTCCTGGATCGCGAACCATCGGTCGAGCCACTCGACCCGGTGCGCCAAGTCCTTCGAGCGACGATTCTCCAGGTCGTCCAGGACCTCCTCGAACGTCCGGAGAGCCCGCTTCTCCCAATCGTCCTCGACGATCGACTCGAGCTTTCCGAGGTAGTAGCGCTGGATATCAATCGGAGAAACGACGCGCCCGTCCTCGAGCTCGACCTTCCACTGCTCGGGATTCCGGATCTCGACGTTGTGCCACAGATCGCGGACCGGATCCTTCAGTCGCGGCACGTCCTCGAGGCGGCCGTCTTCCATGAGTTGCAGGATGCCCGACGTCGTGAAGTGGCGCAGCATGATCGCGGTCTCATTCATCAGGGCGTCCCCGACGATCACGTGGAGGCGGCGCCACAACCGCCCGTCGGCGTGGGGCTCGTCGCGCGTGTTCAGGATGCCCGTGTCGTGCATCGTCTCGCCGCTGATCACCTGGGACGTGAGGAAGGCCATCGGCGACAGCACGTACTTCCCCCGGAGGATGTCCCCCGCGCCCGTGTAGATGAACCGCGTCGCGAGGTGCGGCACGAGGTCCCGAATGTATTGGCCCGGGAATGGGACGTCGCGACTCACGCAATAGTTCTCGTGGGACCCGTACGAGGTCCCGTCCGGCGACGTGTTGTTCTTGAACGCGTGGATCTTCATGTCGCCCGTGTACTTCTCCTCCATGATCCGGCGCAGCCAGTCGAGGATCTTCTCCCCGGCCTTCTCCCACACGACGACGTCGTGGAAGTTCGTCGTCTCGGCCGTGCTGACCTCGAAGTGCCCGACGTCGTAGTAGACGCGCGAGCCGTTCGTGATGAACTCGCCGGCCAGGTGCAGGTCCGATTCCCGGAGGAGGTCGAGCGCCATCATGTGGGGGTCGAACCCCATCGTGCCCATCTTGCGGCAGTACAGCGTGTACTCGTGTTCGGTCCCCTGGACCATCTTCCTCATGCGTCACCCGACCATCGGGTCCGCACCGGTCCGGAAGACCTCCCGCTGGCGCTTCTCGTAGACGTACATCTGCGGTCGTCACGATGGCCTCGATGATCGCGCCGGAGAGGATGTCCTTCCGCTTCACCGTCTTGATGGCTTCCTTCGCCTCGGCGTCGAGCTTGACCTTGACCCACTTGTTCTCGCCGTAGAGTTCGTCGAGGACGTAGCGACGGAGCGCCTCGACCGCCTCGGGGTGGCTTCCGTTCTGCTCCTCGACGCTCGCCGCGACCGGGAGGTCCTCGTTCAGGTAGATCCGGAGGATCTCTTCGGCGGCCGTGCGGTCGGGCCGCGGGATCTCGATGATCTCGTCGAAGCGCCCGGGCCGGAGGAGCGCCGGGTCCACGAGGTCCGCGCGGTTCGTCGCCCCGATCACGAAGACATCGTGCAGTTCGACCAGACCGTCCATCTCGCTCAGGATCTGCGCGATGATGTTCTTGTGCACGCCGGAGGTGTCCATCATCCCTCGGACGGTGAAGAGGGCCTCGATCTCATCGAAGAACACGATGCTCGGCTTCTTCTCGTGCGCCTGGCGGAAGATCTCCTTGATGATCCGCTCGCTCTCGCCGACCCACTTCGACAGCACGTCCGCGATGCTGACGTTGAAGAACGTCATGTCGTTCTCCGTCGCGATCGCCTTCACGAGGAGCGTCTTGCCGCAGCCCGGCGGGCCGTACAGCAGGATGCCGCGCGGCGCCTCGAGGGAGATCTGGGCGAAGAGCTTGGCCTCCTGGTACGGGAGGACGACGACGTCCTTGATGCGCTCGATCGCCTCCGACAGCCCGCCGATCGCGCCGTACTTGACGTTCGGCCTCTCGCCGAGCAGCAGGGACTTGACTTCGAGGTTTGGCAGGACGTCGAGGACCTCCATCGTCGGAGGCAGGACGCTGATCTGGAACCCGGGCTTCAGCTTCTTGTAGACGCCCTTGTCGCAGTCGATGAGCCGCTTCTCCATGTCGCCCTCGACCGAGATGACGAGCTTGCCGTCCATCATGTCCGCGACCTTCGCGATCACGCCCTCGTTGCGGACGGCGCTCCCCTCGACGATCGCGTAGGTCTGCGGGTGGACCCACACGTACTGCCCGACGCCGAGCTGCGCCTTGTCGACGAGGCCTGTCGAGACCTTCAGCAGCTCCGTCGCGCGGGCGACGACGACCTGGTTCCCGTCGAGATCCGGGCCTTCCTTGCGCACGACGTAGGCGTAGAGGAGCGGCGGCTGCTTGATCTTGTTGAACTTGTCTTCGTATGCCTTGAGCCGGTACTCGCGCTCCTCGATCTCGTAGCGGAAGGAGTGCAGGTCCCGCTCATACTGCCGGCGCAGGCGGTCCATCTTCTCTTCGAACTCGTCCCGCACCTCGTCCGCCGACTTCGACGCCTTCGTGTCGCTTTCGTCGCCCATTCGTGGATCACCGCGTGCGCATGCCCGCGAGCCCGGTCGGACCCGACGGCATTCGCTCTACAGACGCGTGTCTAAGGAACAAGATGCCACCTCGTCCCATCCCTTGTTATAAAGTGGCATGTGAAATTAAAGCTTTTGTTATCGGTACTGGAGATGCGACAAACGCGTCTTTTCAACGAGTCGAGCACGATTGTCCGCTCGGGTTGAGCGGTCCGAATGATGTCCGAACCCTCGAACCGACATGTTGTAGCGAAGGAGCGAAGCCCGCCGATCGGCACGAATCGCCGTTCGTTTTCTCCAGGGAAATGCCGGGCTGTGCATGCCATCGAGGCGGAACCTCGAGACGCGAATCGTCGATCAATTCGTTGCTGTGGTGCATCGTCCGTGTGGGAACGCGTCGCGACTCGATCATCGTTGCACCACGCCGCATCGATTTATATTCTCATCAACCGATGAAAATCGGTCGGCTCACAGGAGCCAAGCTCCCGTGACACTGAGCGCGTCGCCCGTCACGAATTCGGCTTCGTTCGACACGAGATACAGCACGCCGCGGCCACGTCGGCGCCGGTCCCCGGTCGTGCGACGGCCGTACCCGCCGCCTTGTGCCGCCGAGTCTGGGGCACGCTCAATTCCGGATCGTCGATCACGGCGGGCGCGACGACGTTCACGGTGATCCCGTATCGGCCAACCTCTCGCGCGAGGGCCTTCGAAAACGCGAGGATCCCTCCTTCGCCGCGTAGAACGCGGACATCCGTGCGGACCCGTGCGCGCAATAGGCGCCGACCGAGCTCCTGGATGGCCTCGACCGCATGTCGCGCGGCCTGTGTCCGATAGCCGATCGCGACGTCCGCGCCGGCGGCGGCCAAGGCGAGCGCGACGAGCTTTCCCATCCGACGGGATCCGCCGGTGACGAGGGCTGCGCGGCCGGCGAGGCTCAAGGCATTCGACGGAACGCGGGGTCGTCGTTTAGGGTTTCGGAGGTGGCGAGGGGGGATCCGAACCACTTCGGCCGAGAACCGTTACGGGCGGACGGCTCCCGCCGGACGACGACGCGGGTCACGCTCGGGAGGATGACGATCGACATCCACGCAGGCCCCCGATCGGCCTCAGCGGATCGGAACGGGCCGGGACGTAATCTCGAACCAGAGCACGACGCTGGATAGGTCCTTCCGTACGACCCGATCGGATTCCTTGACGGTCTTCATCATGGCTCACCCCTTTTTGCGATTCCGGATGTTATCGGAACACGCCTTGCGTAGGTCCGTATTTAAGTATGTTGACGGAAGTGACACGTTTTGATAAAGTCGAATAAGGAACCGCATGACCCCGGACACCCCGGACGGCCCGCGGCCCCGCGAGGTCGCGGTCTCTGTCGACCAGCTCAAGGTGCTGAGCGACCCATCCCGCCTGCGCATCCTCACGCTCCTCATGGAGCGGGACATGTCGATCTCCGGGATCGCGAGGGCCCTCTCCTTGTCGCCCGCGACGGTCCATCACCACATCGGCCAGCTGCTCCAGGCGAACGTGATCGTGCCGACGAAGAGCGAGATCCGCGGCAACCTGGTCGAGAAGTACTACCGGATCCCGGCGACCGGGATCGATTCGAGCCGCATCTGGGATCAGCTCACCGATGCCGACAAGGTGAACTATCGACTCGCGGTGCTCGGGATGCTGAAAGGCTTGATCAATGAATCGATCAAGCGGATCCAAGAACGCGGGACGGTCGACTTCGAGGTGGGGCGCGTGTACTTCTACCATGTGCCCTGGAGGCGCGACTCGATTCAACAGGTCCAGGAGATCTTCGAGGACGCCCGGGCGAAGCTCGAACACCTCGAGGCCAAGACCCGGGCGCAGGAGCCGCCGGGCGACGAAGTCATGGCGCTCCTGACCTTGTTACCCGTGTGACGCCGGGCTAAGCGTAGTCACCGCGGATCAGTTTCTTGATGTACGGTGTCAGGACGCCGGCGAGGGCCATGTCGCCGTCCCAATCCTCGAGCTGGTCCCAGTGATGGTCTTCCATGTCCTGGATGCACTTCTCGATCTGCCCCGTCCACGACGCCGTGCCGTCGCCCTCGATGCGCGCGGCGAGGACGAGCCACTTGCCGCGGCCGATGAGGATGTGCATGTGGCCGACCGTCATCTCGTTGAGGTCCGCGGAATCGTCCCCGCGCAACGCGTCCTTCACGAACTGCTGCACGGCCGTCAGCATGCCGCTCAGGATGTCCGTGTCGACGTCCGGCCGCAGCCGCCGGGTCTCGTGCTTGATCAGGAGCCCGTCCCGGTGGTTCAAGAGGAACACGTCCTCGATGATCGCATCGCTCGGCTTCGTCGCCGCGGGCTTCGATGCGGCGGCGCGGCGCCGCATGAGGAGGAGCGTCCCGACCACCGCGGCCGCCGCGAGGAGGAAAATCCACCAGAAGTCGAGCAGCGTGGCGCCCGACGAGGCGGTCGAGAACGAGAAGGTCGACGCGTTGAGCATCTGGTTCCCGGCGAGGTCCTTCGCGCGCGTGTCGATGACGACGAAGTACGTCGTGCCGGCCTGGAGCTCCCGGGCCGGCGTGAAGGTCATGACGCGGGAGTCGGAACTCCAGGAGAACGCGCCGTTGATCGCGGGCGTCATCGAGAACGCCTGTTGGACGGAGTTCCGATCCATCGGCTCGCTGAACGTGATGATGATCGCCGGCGTCGTGTTCGTGTTCGCACCGACGGGCGCGGTCGACAGCACGGACGGAGGCCGCGTGTCCACGATCGTCCACGTGTCGTTCCCGACCGGCGCGAGCTCCACATTCCCGGCGCGGTCTCGCGCCATCGTCCGGAACGCGTACACGTGGGTGTCGGACCCGACGAACATCGCGGTCGTCGCGGTGGTGTCGGAGTATCCCGAAAGATCGGTCCAGGCTCCCGCTCCGTCCCGCCACTGAACTCGGTAGGCGACGACGTCCGTGGTCCCGGGGCTCGGTCCCCAGGCGATGGCGAATTGTAGGTTGTCCTCGTACGCCGGAAGGTGGGTCATCGTCGAATCCGGTGGCGAGACGTCTACGATCGTCCACGAGTCGTTCCCGACCGGAGGGATCTCGACGTTGCCGGCGCGGTCCGTCGCGATCGATCGGAATTCGTAGGTGTGTCCATCTTGGCCGGCGTTGAACATCGACGAGGTCGTGCCGGCCGTCACCGCAAGCCAGTCCGTCCAACCCCCGCCATTGTCCTGGACCTGGATCGTGTAGCCCGCGATGTCCGGCGAATCGAATTGCGGTCCCCAGGTCACGACGAAGGTGGTCGATGTTTGGTATGTCGCGAGCAGCAGCGTGTGGGAGAACGGACGGCTCGTGTCGACGATCGTCCAGGTGTCGTTCCCGACCGGCGGGAGCTCGACGTTGCCGGCCGCATCCTTCGCGATCGAGCGGAAGGCGTAGACCCCTTGGGTGCCGGCGTTGAAGGTGCCGGAGGTCAACGGCGTGTCGACGAGCCAGTTCAGCCAGCCCGCACCCGTGTAGTACTGGACGGTATACGTCGCGATGTCCGTGACCCCGGGATCCGGGGACCAAGAGACCAGGAAGGCGTTCGACGTCTCGTATGGGGGAAGCGAATCGACGTGGGATCCCGGCCGGACCGTGTCCACGATCGTCCAGGTGTCGTTCCCGGAGGGAAGTGATTCCGCGTTCCCGGCGTAGTCGATCGCGGTCGTCGCGAACTCGAAGGTTCCGTCGGCCGCGGCAGTGAAGCTGAAGAATCCGAAGTTCCCGCCGCCTTGGGTCGCGTAGGCGGTCCACGTCGTAATCCCACCGGTCCGGTACCACAACGTGACATTCGCGACTCCGGTACCGTTTCCGTCGGTGGCGCTGTAGCCGACGAAGAACGTGAGCGCGTTCTCATACGGAGGGAGGGGCCCTGCCGCCGACGACGGGGGAATCTTGTCGACCATGACGAACCCTTCCGGGTGGCTCATCGACATGTCCACATCCCGCGGATTGCTCTGGAATCCGTACGCGCCATAGCTCACGGTCACCGTCGTCCGGTTCTCCGTGGCCGAATTCGAGCCGATGTACACGCGGTCATTCACGGGAATCCAACCTTGGATGCCGGTCTGCGCCGGCGCGTTCCACACCGTGGCCCCGTTGTCCTGAACGCGGACGTTCGCTCCCGCGACCGGCGTGAAGCCGTTCGGCCAATAGACGTCGACCTCGAGGAAGTTCCGGACAGTGAGGTTTCCCGCAGCCTGAATCGAGCGGGTTGTGAACGGGGTATTCAACGCGACGACGCTCGAGTAGTTGTCCACGTAGAAACCGTAGCTGCCGATTGAAGAGAGGGTGCCGTTCTCCACCGTGAAGCGAGTGCGGAATGTCGCGTTGCCCAGGAAGTACGCGCCATCCGCATACGAGGCCCGGGCCGGTGGACCGGCGCCGACTCCGCCCTTCGTGACTCCGGAAATCGTGTCCCCGGCGGACCAGCCGTTCGAGACGAGGCCGGCGAGCAGGCCGATCGCATCGCCGCCGCGACCGCCGTCCGTATTGTCGACCGCGTCGCCCCCGCGGCCGCCCTGAAGCGTCTGAACCCAATTCGAATCGAGGCTCGGCGACACGAACAGCGCCCCGATGCCCGCGGCGCTCCCACCGTCGCCGCCAAACAAACTCCCAATCCCACCTTGGCCGCCGGTGATCGCCTGGACCTGGTTGCTGCCCACGGAGGTCGCGTTGAAGGACCCGTCCTGGTTCCCGACCGGGAGCACGCCCGTCGCATTGCCGCCGTGGCCGCCCCGGACCCCGCGGCCGCCGTCACCGCCGAGCACCGTCCCGACCGTGTTCGATTGGATCGTCGCCGACGTGATGACGGAGAACGCCTCGATGCCGTTCGCCGCGCCGCCCGCGGCGCCGAGTCCGGTCCCCGCGCCGTTCGTGCTCGTGTTGCCGCCGAGCCCGCCGCGGAGCACCTGGATCGTGTTCCAAGTGGTAACCGATTGCGCGGCCGAGATGAGGAAGACGCCGTAGACGTCGCCGCCCACTCCGCCGTTCCCGTCGATCGTCGCGCCGTGTCCGCCGGAACCGCCGACCCCGCCGCTCACTCCGTTCACCTGGTTCAGGTCGACCTGGCCCACCCGGTTCGCGTTCGCGATCTCGATCCCGACCGCCACGCCGGCATCCCCGCCGCGGCCGCCTGTGCCCGTCGTGGCGCTTCCGCCGCCGAGTCCCCCGCGGCCTCCGTTGATGCCGGTGATCGTATTGCCCTCCACGACGGCCGCCGACGTGCTCGCGACGACGATCGCGACCGCCGGACCTCCGTTCCCTCCCCGGCCCGCGGCCCCGCCCGCATTCGCGGCCCCATCGCCCCCGCGACCGCCGCTGATGCCCGTGATCGTGTTTCCGGAGATCGAGGCCGATGGGGATCCGGTGACGTAGATGCCGATCGCGATGGACCCGTCCTTTCCATCGGCTCCCGGTGCGACCCCGTTCGGCCCGCGGGATCCGAGGACCCCGGTGATCGAGTTCGAACTGACGTCCGCGGTCGCGCCGCCCGAGACCAGGATCCCGACCGCGAAGAGGCCGGTGACGTTCGTGATCGTGTTGCCCGTGATCGTGGGGGTGCTCGGCTGCTCCGCCTGAATCGCGACGGCGGTGCCGTTGATCGTGTTGGCCGTCACTTGCACGTTCGACGCGTTGAGGTAAATGCCGAGGACCGACGCCCGCCGGATTGCGTTGTTCGCAACGACGCTCGAAGAGGACACGAGCGCGAAGCCGACGCCGGCCTGAAGGACCGTGTTGTCGTGCAGGTACGGCGAGCTCCCGATGACGCCGACCGCGCGGTCGGCTCGATCGAACGTCGACCAGGAGACGGAGCCGGTGGCGGTCGCATTGAATTGAATCCCTCCCCATGGACTCAGGGAGGCCGTGTTGTTCGGCGAGAACGTGATCGGTTTCGCGGACGATCCGTCGGCCGCGAGCGAGCCCTCGACGTACAGATGGACGCCGGGGTCGAACTTAACCGGAGTCCCCGGCATGATCGTCAAGGTCGCGGGCGACTTGACCGTCACGTCTTTCATCGCGATGTACGTGTCGTTGCCCCAGACCGTATTCGTGGTGATGGGACCCCCCACGTAGCGCGTCGCGGCCGCGAACGGAGCGACGAGCAACATGGCGCCGAAGGCCGTCGCGAGCAGGACGAACACGATCGCGATGCTACGCGCGGCGGACGGAGCGTGGAGGAGGCGCATGTGGGCGATGGCTCCCGAGCTGGGGACGTCCCCCGGCCGAACCACCAACCCCTTCCGCGCGACGATATATTATCCACATGGCGCAGTTATCGTGTGCGATAACTTACGGGCCCGGAGAGGGCCGTCCCGTTACCCCCGCGCGAGAACCTTCAATACGAGCCCCGGGGTTCGGTTCGACGTGAGCCGGTCCGGCCTCGACGCAATCTTCTCGCCGACCTCGATCGCGGTCGTGGGGGCGTCCCGCCATCGGGGGAAGATCGGCTACACGGTCCTGCATAACCTCCTCGTGAACGAGTACCAGGGGACCCTGTATCCCGTGAACCCGAAGGCGTCGAGCGTCCACGGGATCCGCGCGTACCCGAGCGTCTTGTCGATCCCCGATCCGGTGGATCTGGCCATCATCACGGTCCCCGCGGAGATCGCCCTGCAAGCGGTCGAAGAGTGCGGGAAGAAAGGCGTCCCCGGGCTGGTCGTCATCACCGCGGGCTTCCGAGAAATCGGCGGGCCCGGAATCGAGCGGGAGGCGCGGCTGCTCGCGTTGTGTCGGCAGTACGGCATGACGATGGTCGGCCCGAACTGCATGGGGGTCTTCAACACGGACCCGGATGTCCGGATGGACGCGACGTTCGCGCCGACTCCGCCGCTCGGGGGAGGCATCTCGCTGGTATCGCAAAGCGGAGCCCTCGGGATCGCGATCCTCGATCACGCGAAGGCGCTGGGCGTCGGGTTCGCAAAGTTCTGTTCGCTCGGGAACAAGGCCCAGGTGAGCCTGAATGATCTCCTCGCACTGTGGAACGGCGATGCGCCGACGAAGACGATCCTCGCGTACATCGAGAACTTCGGGAATCCCGTGAACTTCGTTCGGATCGCGCGGGACGTGACGAAGCGCAAGCCGGTCATCGCGGTGAAGTCCGGGCGCTCGGAAGCCGGGAGCCGCGCGGCGGTCTCGCACACGGGCTCCCTCGGTGGATCCGATCTCGCCGCGGAGGCCGTGTTCAACCAGACCGGGGTGCTCCGCGCGAATTCCATCGAGGAGCTCTTCGACTACGCCATGGCGTTCTCCTTGCAGCCGCTGCCGCGCGGGAATCGGATCGCGATCGTCTCCGACGCCGGAGGCCCCGCGATCATGGCCGTCGACGAACTCGTGGCCCAGGGCCTCCGACTCGCGGAGCTTCGCGCGCCGACCCTGGACTTCATGCGATCGTGGGCGCCTCCGGAGGCGTCGCTCCGGAATCCGGTCGACCTGACGCCGCAGGCGAGCCTCGACGACTATCGGCGGGCCCTCGACGCCGTCCTTGCGGACGACGACGTCGACGCGGCGATCGCCATCTACGTTCCCCCGGTCCGGATGGACGAGATTGAGGTCGCTCGGGCGATCTGGCAGACCGCCGAAAAGCACCGCAAGCCGGTCCTGTGCAACTTCCTGGGTCGCACGCAGGAGAGCCCGGGGTTCGTCGAGCTCGTGAGCCACGGCGTCCCGTCCTATCTCTTTCCGGAGAGCGCCGCGCGCGCGCTCGGGGCCATGCACCGCTACGCCCGTTACCGGGTGCGGGAGGACGGGTCCGTCCGATCCTTTTCCGTCGACCGGGGTCGGGCCTCGGAAATCTTGCGACAGGCCGAGCGCGACGGTCGCGCGCGACTCCAGGATCGCGAGGGCCTCGATCTCCTCGAGGCGTACGGCATCCGCACGGCCCGAACTCGCGTCGTACCCTCCATCGGCGGTCTTCCCGCGGCGGCCCGTGACATCGGGTATCCGGTCGTCCTGAAGGCGACAGGGCCGGAAATCGTCCACAAGACAGACCTCCACGCGGTCCTCCTGGACATACGGACCGAGCGGGATCTCGTCGATGGCGCGACGAAGATGAAGGCCGCGCTACGGCGAGGGCGCGTCTCGTCCGCAGGATTCGTCGTCCAGGAGTACGTGAGCGGCGGGAAAGAGGTCATCCTCGGGATGACGCGCGACAAGGTGTACGGTCCATTCCTCGTGTTCGGACTGGGTGGGATCTATGTCGAGTACCTCAAAGACGTGGCGTTCGGCTTGCCACCGCTGACGGATCGCGACGCGATGCGGATGATCGAGTCGATCCGCACGTACCCTCTGCTACGCGGAGTCCGCGGCGAGGCTCCCAGCGATGTGGACGCCCTGGTCGACGCGATATTGCGGCTCGGCCAGCTCGTCCTCGATTTCGAACAAATCCAGGAGATGGACCTGAATCCCGTCATCGCGCTGGAGGCGGGGAATGGGTACCGCGTCGTGGACGCGCGAATCATCCTGCGTCCGGAATCCACGCGGCCTCAGACCGCCGTCCCCGCAGCGGGGGCGTAGAGTTCGATCCAAACGCCGTCGGGATCCTGAACGTACGCGAGGTTCGTGTTGCCCTCCCGGAACGGAGGCAGTGCGGACCGGGCGCCCGATCCCACGAGTTCGTCGTATGCCGCCTGCACATCGTCACACTCGAATGCGATGTGGTCGAGCTCGTCTCCGTTTCGGTACGGACCCTTGAAGAACGTCGACCCCTCCGGATACCAGTTCAGTTCGAGCATCTGTTGCGAATCGGGACTCCGGAGCTCCGCCCATTCGCCGCCCGTCTCGGGGACCCGCTGCCTTCGACCGAGCCGCATCCCCAGCGACCCCGCGTAGAATCGGATCGAGCGATCCATGTCCCGCACCTGAATCCCGACGTAGGCCATTCGGTACCGCATGCGAATCCGCCATGCACCGCTCCGACGGCGAATAAGGTCTCCGCCGTCGTGCGGCGGCGCGGAACCCTTGTAACGTCCGAGCGCCATGCGGGAGCGGAGGCGAGACCCGCGATCCAGCTCGACGTGGACGTGCCCGATCGGCCCGGGGAACTCGCGAAGCTCGCCGCGATCTTGGGTGAGGCGGGAATCAACATCGACGCAATTAGCGCCGAGTCCGCCGGTGGCCGATCGTACATGAGCCTGATCGTGAACCAGCCGATGCAGGCCCGTGAGGCGCTCATGAAGCACGGGTACGTCTGCGCGAGCCACACCGTCCTCGTGGTGCGCCTCGACGACCGGCCGGGAGCCTTGGCGGCGCTCGCGCTCCGTCTCGGGGACGCGGGAGTCGACATCGTCAGCTTGATCCACCTCGGGGCCGTCGGCGGCCACGCGCAAGTGGCCCTCGGCGTCGACAATCTCGAGAAGGCCCGCTCCCTCGTGTGAATCCCTGGGCGGTGAAGGGTGCAGACTCTCGACTCCAATAACAGGAACGGCCCGGAGGAAATCGAAATGCTCAAGGGGGAACGCATGCCTATCTTCACGGCCCACGCACGCCGGCGGGAGGCGACGTGTTGAGAGAGGTTTCCGAGGAGGAGGCGGTCCCACGCCACGGGCTCGGAATCGTCCCGACGAACTTCGCGACGCAGGGTCCCAAGACGGTCCCGCGGGTCGACTACGAGCGAATCTTCATCCTCGATGAGCAGGCGAAGCCGGTCGGCGAGTACGCGCTGCGCGACAATTGCCCGCTCGAGTACGAGGACCTTCAGCGCTCCATCCCCGCGAGCGGGATGCGACATCTCCTTTCGTTCTTCCAGGGCGAATATGTCTTCACGCCGTTCCGCGTTGAGAATCTCTGGTTCGTGGTACTCACCCATGGCGTGCCGCGGATTGAGGAGCGCGGCTCGATCGGGACGCTGCTCGCCGCGATGCGGGCCCACTTGCCGGCGAGCCTCGTGCCGACGCTCGCGGAGAAGGAACTGGCGCTGCGGGAGCGGGAGCGAGACCTCGAGCGGCGGGAGTCCCTCGTCTCGTTCCGAGAGGAGCGGGCCCTCATCCTCGAGGCGGACGTGCAGATCGCGGGCACGAAAGTGCGGGAGCTCGAGACGGGCGTCCGAGCTCGGGAGATGCGCCTCGACGCGCTCCGCGACTACGCGCTGGAGATGCAGCGTGCGTTCCGCCCGAGCGTCAAGTCGACGGTCCCGGATGGGCCGGAAGAGAACCCGGCACCGCCCGACGCCACCGCATCGCCGCCTCCATGAAGGCAGCTTCTCACTCTCGATAACCAAGGCCCGTCCCTTAATAATGTACAGTCTCCTCGAATTTTCCCATCGATGAGGGCACGAAGGAACGCCCTCGCGCGATGAGGCGGGCAGCGAATGCAAGGGGCGATTGAGACCCTGCTTTCCGGGATCGTACTCCGAGGTCTCAGCCCGGCCTTCCTCTCCGTGCTCATGGCGGCTCCGATGAAGAAAGTTGCCCGAGCGCAACTGAAGAAGATTTACGTCCTCGATGAACGCGGCGAGATGTCGGGCGAGTATGTCCTAGATCCGGATTGCCCCGTCGACTTCAATGATTTCCTGAAGGTCCTGCCAAACGAAGGGATCGGTGACCGCGATTCGCTCTTCGTCGGCGAGTACGTCTTCACCGCCTTCCAGAGTGGGAAGTTCGTGTTCGTCCTCCTGTCTCGCGGACAGCTCACGCGAGAGGACGTCGACTGGACCTCACTCCTGCTCACGGCCGCGGACACGCATCTCGCTCAAACGGTCACGCGCCCGGCGCCCGCTCGTCCGCCCGAGGCACGGGCCGAAGCGGACAAGGGCGTCGCGGAGCGCGAAGCCCGTCTCGGCGCGCGCGAGAAGACCCTCGCCGAACTGGAAGCGAAGCTGAAGGCCGAAGCGGCAAACCTCCAAGGCCGACAAGAGGAACTCGCGCGGCAGAAGAAACGGCTCTCCGACCTCGCGGACTACACGAGCCGCATGCAAGACGGCGTGACGAAAGGCGTATCTCGTGCGGTCAAGACGCTGGAGATGGCCAAGACGATCTCGGCCGCCGCGCGCACGGAGTCCACGAAATCGGATTCGAAGGCCGCGCTCGATGCCCGTCAGCAGTTCGACCAAGAGAAGAAGGCGTTCCTCGCTGCGAAGGCGGACCTTGAGTCGAAGTACCGCGAGGCCATCGCGAAGAACGCGCAGCTCGAGAAGGCCATTCAAGATGCGACGGCGACGCTGCAGCGAGAACGGAGCGAATCGTCCGCCCGCGCGGCGGAAGAGGAGAAGACGCGACGCGAAATTGAGACGCGCGTCGCGGAGCTGAGCCAGCGGTTCGCGGCCATGGCGAAGGAACGGCTCGTCGCGTCGCATCGACCGACGGGCGAGGTCTCCGAGGAAGTCAAGAAGGCCGTGGAGGGCGAGAAAGCGGAGCTCACGCGGGAGCGGAAATTCCTTCAGCGACGGGCGATCGAATTGCTCGATCGCGAAGAGCGAGTCCGGGACCGCGAAGGGAGAGTCGACGAACGAGAACGGGAGCTCGCGCACGACGAGGAAGAACTCACGGCCCGCGAGCAGGATCTCGAGCGGTCGAAGACGCTCTTGGCCCAGGCGAGGCCTCAAGCCCCGGAAGTCCGCGGGGAGCCCGACGAGGCGAAGAAGGACATCGACCGCCGGGTGAAGATCATCCAGCAGAAGGCGTTGGAGCTCCTCGATCGGGAGGAGAAACTCCGCCGGCGGGCGGCGGAGCTGGAGGCGATGGAGGCGCGACTGGCCGGGGGGGTGGCGGTCGAGTGACCGGCCGTTCCCTGAAGCAAATCAGGTCAGATAACCACCAAACGGCGCTTAAATAGGTCGCAACGGAACCTCGCTGTGTAGCCACGCAGACGCTCGCTAGAGTCGTGACGACTTTGAACGTCTCATGTGCCGAACTGCCAGGTTCCTACCACGACGTCGCACGAGGTGCCTCAACCGGAACTCCCGGTCCTTCTGTCGCGTCGATCAGCGGCAGCGCCGCTCGTTGCGGATCCGTCCGACTCCGCGCCGTGGTGTTCTCGTGAAGGCCGGGACCGCGATCCTGCTCGCGTTCGTCCTCCTCGCGACCGCCGCCTTGGTGGTCGCAAGTCAATCGATGCCCGACCCGCTTGCGAAGTTCAGGACCCCGGACGGTCGGCTCACGATTCCGGGGCGCGAATTGACGCCGGAACTGCAACGACTGCTTTTCCATGGTAACGATCTGCAGCCCACGACGAATGTCACCTTCCTCCTCCCGGTGCGATCCGCCTATCCGACGGAGCGACTCGCCGCCACTTCCTTCGCCTCTCCCAATCCCAATGTCTTCGCTCATCCGCGTCAAGCGCCGGAAACGTGGGGCGGTGCCATTGATCACGTCCTGCACGTGTGGTTCCCTCCGGTCGACTGGCACGAGGTAGGCATCGGAATCCGCGACTCGATCCGGGGCGGCGTCGGGTGGTTCTTCGATCTCTTCACGATGAACGCCAAGGCCGATTCGTTGACGGTGGATTCCACCACGGTCTCGGTCGTCGACCCCGCGGCCGCAACGTGCACGACCTCCCAATCGGCCGCGGCGGGGGACAACGCGATCCTCGTGATGCTCAGCAATCGCGGGCCGACCGCGTACACGACCGTGACGTATGGTTCGGTCAGCCTGAGCCTGATCCCCGGTACGGCTTCGAGCGGCACGGGATTCGTCCGAACGGAGTTGTGGTTCTACCTAGGCGTGATTCCGAGCGGCGCTCAAACGATGACGGCGACGCTCGTGAGCGGGACCGCGAAGCACGTTTGTGCGACAGTCCTCTTGGGCGGCGTCTGGGCCACCACGCCGACGGCGGGAGGAACGACCGCCAGCGGGACGAGCACGAATCCGAACATCTCAATCTCTCCCGCGTCCGCGGGCGAGTTAGCGTTCGCGGTACTCGCGATTCGAGGAACCACGGCGCCGACCGCGGTGACCGGCACGGGAGCGACAGCCACGAGTCTCTACGGCATCACGCCGACCCAGTGCACCGCCGGTGGCTCGAGTCTCTGCAGTGCGGGGGCCGACATGCCCTTCCCCGGAACGGCGATCACATGGACGGATGGCAACAACACCGACTGGGTCGTCGCCGCCGTTCGCGTGCTGCCGTTCCCGAACTGCGGTGCGGCCACCGGGAATTGCTACCGAATCGGGGCGGGCGGGACGTGGGCCACGGGAGGGAACTGGTCCAATACGTCCGGCGGGGCCGCGTGCGGTTGCACTCCCGTCGCCACGAACATTGCAATCTTCAATGCCAATCCCACCGGAACGACGACGCTCGCGGCAGCCACCACGATCGCGAGCATCGACATGACGAATTTTACCGGCACGCTCGACACGACTGCTTCGAACTGGGCGCTCACGGTCAACGGCCCGTTCGCCATTCAGGGCACGTTCCAGGCCCGGGGCTCGACCATCACCGCCACCGGGGACGTCGACGTGCTCACCGCGGCGACCATCGTCAATCTGGGCGCATCGACCTGGACGGTCAACGGACTGTGGACGAATCTCTCCACTTCTGCATCTTGGACTGCGGGGACCAGCACGGTGACGATCCGCGATGCCGCGAGCGGGACGCTGACGTTCGCCGCCCTGGCCGGCGGGACGAATGAGTTCAACAACCTCACGCTGGATGACTCGGTCACCACCAGCATCACCTACACGATGGGGACGAATCCGCTCCGGATGGGAGCGACCCTCACGATCCGCAATTCCACGGGCGGGGCGACGGGATCGACGATCTTGACGACGTCGGCTTCGAACCTCGGCATCACGGCCGGCGGGCTCACAATCACGACCTTTGGAAGCCTGATTGCAAATGCGTCTGCTGTCGCGATCAACGGCAACGCGAACGTGAGCGCGGCGAACGGCTACGTCGTCATGGGTTCGTCGACGTGGTCCGTCACGGGGACTTGGACGAACGCGTCGACATCCGCGTCATGGAGTCCCGGGACTGGAACGGTCACGTTCACCAGCGCGACCGGCGGTACGATGACGTTCGCCGGGACGAATCTTCCAGGCAACGAGTTCAACAACATTTCGTTCACCTCCTCGGCGGCGTCGGCCCAGACGTTCACGATGGCAACCCGGGCCCTGATTTGGGGCGGGACGCTCACGATCTCGGACGGTTCTTCGACGACCGCCCTCGCCACGGCGAATCTCGGGTTGACCGGCGGCGCGTTGACCGTGGGGAACGGCGGCGTCTTGACGGCGAACGCCTCTACGATTGCGGTCTCGAGTGTGACGATGACCGGGGGGACGAGCGGAACCATCACGCTCACGACGAGCTCCTTCACGACCAGCGGGAACTGGGACACGAGCGGTGCGGGCTCCACCTTCACGAAAGGGACCAGCTCAGTGACGATGAGCGGCGTGGCGAACGTCGCCATTCTGAACGCGAGCAACAACTTCAACAACCTCGTCATCTCGGCGGCGGGAACTGTCACCCAATCCGCCCTCGTGGACGTATCGGGCACGCTGACGGTCAATGCCGGCGCCGTCCTCGCGAGCGGCACATTCACGCTGACCGTGGCCGCCCTCGCCGCGAACATGGCGGGTGGCATCACCGCGGGCGCGTCGGGGACGAAGACGATTACGGGGAACGTCAGCGTCGCGGCCGCGGGATACTTCGGGTTTGGCGCGGCTACGTGGAACTTCGGCGGTTCGTGGACGAACGCGTCGACGAGCGGATCATGGTCCGCGGGATCGGGCACGGTCGTGTTCAACTCCGGCTCGTCTCGTACGATGACCTTCGGCAATCTGGGAGTCTCCGAGTTCAACGACGTGCAGTTCAGTCCGACCGCCGCGGCAGCGTTCACCATGGCGACGAACGCACTCCGCTGGGGAGGCACGCTGACCCTCAACAACAACGCCACCCTCGCGACCGCGAACCTCGCCTTGACGGGCACGGGAGGGAACCTCACCGTAAGCAACGGAGCCACGTTGACGGCGGGCACGTCCGCCGTGAGTGTGACCAATGTGACGATGACCGGAGGGACCTCCGGAACGATCACGACCTCCGGCTCGTGGACCGTCGCAGGGAGCTGGGACACCTCGGGAGGGGGCTCCGTCCTGACGGCGGCGTCGAGCACGCTGACGATGAATGGAGCCGCAAAGACGGTCAAGATCCTGAACGCTTCCAACGGCCTCGGCGCACTCACGATCAGCGGCACGATTTCCGCGGCGTCGGCGACCAGCCTCGCAAGCCTATTGACGGTCACGGGCACGTTCGATACGACCGGGGCGAACTACGGGCTGTCCGTCGGCGGGGGACTCGCGGTCAGCGGAGCCACCGGTGTCCTCCGTGCGAACGCCTCAATCGTCTCGGTGGCCGGGAACGTGAGCGTGAACAATGCGGCTGGCTACATCACGTCCTCCGGCGCGGGTTCGTGGACGGTCTCTGGATCGTGGACGAACGCCTCGACCTCGGCCTCGTGGAGTTTCGCGGCGCCAATCACGTTCAACGCGTCGAGCTCCCAGACCATGACCTTCGCGGTTCTCCCCGGAGCCGCCGCCGAGTTCAACGACACCGCGTTCAACAGTGGCGCGTCAACGGTGACGTTCACCATGGCGGCGAATCGACTCGTCTGGTCGGGGACCCTGTCGGTCCAAGGCGGGGCGGGAGCGACGACGCTCGCCACAAGCAACCTGGCCCTCACCGGCGGCGCACTCTCCATCGGCAACGGAGGCGCGCTGACCGCGAATGCATCCGCCGTGAGCGTGTCGAACGTCACCATGACCGCGGGTACGTCGGGGACACTGACGCTCACCACCGGCTCGTGGACCGTGACCGGAAACTGGGACACATCCGGCGCGGGCTCGACTTTCACCGGGACGTCGAGCACCGTGACGATGACGGGAGCGGGCACGACCGTCAAGATCCTCAACGCCTCCAACGGATTCGGGGCCCTCACCATCACCGGAACCGTCTCCGCCGCGTCGGCCCTCACGACCGCGGGTCTGGCGACCATCAGCGGTACGGTCGACACGACGGGGACGAACTACGGCCTCACGGTCGCCGGAGGCCTGACCATCAGTGGCGCGAGCGGGGTCCTCCGGGCGAACGCCTCGATCGTCTCGGTGGCCGGGAACGTGAGCGTCAACAATGTCGCGGGCTACATCGCGTCGACAGCCGGCGGTTCTTGGACCGTTTCCGGATCTTGGACGAACTCCTCGACGTCCGCCTCGTGGAGCTTCGCCGCCTCGATCACCTTCAACTCGTCGGCCTCCCGGACGATGACGTTCGGCAATCCGACCCTCGAATTTGGCGGGAACGTCACGTTCAACTCCGGCGGATCGACGGTCACGTTCACGATGGCCGCGAACAGCCTCGACGTCGGCGGGACGCTCACGATCGCGGGCGCAGGCGGGGCAACGACGCTAACCACGAGCGGTGCAAACCTCGCAATCAACGCAATCACCTTGGTCGTGGACGCGGGGGGAGCCCTCACGGCCAACGGGTCCACCATCACGGTCACATCGATGGATACCCATCTCGGCACATTCACGGTCGGCGCTTCGACCGTGGTCGTGAGCGCATCGGCGGGCTCGGTCAACGTCACTCAGACCGTGAACAACCTCATCGTCAATCCTGCTGTTTCGACGACGTTCGCTGGATCGCTAACGTGGACGGGAACCCTCACGTTCACGAACGCCGGGACTGTCGCATTCGGAACGAACTCCTTGACGTCCAGTGGCGCGGCGACGTTCACGTTCGCTTCGGCGACGATCACGATGAGCTCCGGAAGCTGGGACACCTCTTCCGCGACGACCTTCACCGCGACGAGTTCCACTGTCACGTTCTCGGGGACCGGAACCCTCCGGATCGGAGGGAGCGCCTCGTTCGGGGTGCTCCTCGTGAGTAGCGGCACCCGGACTCTCCTGAGCCAACTCACGACGGCGGGACTCCTGACGCTTTCGGGCGGCACCCTTGCGAAAGGGACGAACGCCCTCACCGCGGGTGCAGGGCTCACGCTGTCCGGAGGAGGGCTCACATCGACGTCCGGCGCCGTCAGCATCACGGGCAACGTCTCGATCACGGCGACCGCGTCGTACATCGTCTTCGGTTCCGAGTCTTGGACCGTGAGCGGCTCGTGGACGAACAATTCCACATCGGCGAGTTGGTCCGTTGGAACCGCGACCGTGGCCTTCAACGCGTCCTCGGCGCAGACGATGGCATTCGCGGCCCTCCCGGGCAACGCACCCGAATTCTACAACGTGACCTTCAACAGTGGGGCGTCGACTGTCACCTTCTCGATGGCGACGAACGGCCTGACTTGGTCCGGAACCCTCACCGTGCAGGGGGGCGGCGGAGTGACAACGCTCGCCACGACGAACCTCCCGTTGAGTGGAGGGGCGATCGCAATCGGCAACGCGGGCGTGCTAACCGCGAATGCTTCGGCGGTGTCCGCCTCCGCGGTGACCATGACGGGAGGAGCGAGCGGCACGTTGTCGCTGACGACCGGCTCCTGGGTCGTGACCGGCGACTGGAACACCAGCGGAGCGGGCTCGGTATTCACCAAAGGCACCTCGACGGTCACGTTGGCCGGCGCCGGACGGACCATGGGGATTCGCAACGCGTCGAACGGCTTCTACAACCTCGCGGTCTCGGGGAGCATCACCCAGTCAACCGCCATCGACCTGTCTAACTCGCTGACGGTGAGCGGAACGCTGACCACCGGGGGGCTCAACCTGACGGGTGGTTCGAACCTCGTCGTTTCGAACGGCGGCACCTTCGCGGCAGGAGCGTCCACGGCCACGTTCGCGAACGTCACGATGACCGGTGGAGTCTCCGGTACGATCACGCTGAGTGGAACGTGGACGGTGATCGGTTCCTGGGACAGCACGGGCGCAGGCTCGATTCTGGCCGCCGGCACCTCGACCGTGACCTTCACCGGGGCCTCGCGGACGATCGGCGTCGCGTCGGGCCAGATGTTCTATAATCTGACAATCGCGGGGACCACCTCCGCTTCCTCGACTCTCACCGCGAGCGCCACGCTGACCGTGAACAACGGCGCCGTCCTGACGAAGACCGGCCAGAGCATCGCCTTCAACGGCCTGACCGAGAACGGGACCGGGAGCATCGCCGACGGCGCGATCGGTGTCGTGAACTTCTCCGTCACGAACAGCGATGCGACGAGCCTCACGACGATCAGCGTGTTCACGGCGTGGACCGTCGACTCCGAGTACACCTGGACCCATTCTTCCACCGTTGCCACCTCGACGATCACCTTCACGATCGGAGGCAACACGATTGGGCACCGATTCAACGTAACCAAGGACGCCGTCGATTTCACGAACGGGCTGGTGAACGGCGCCGGTCAAGTCATCTTCTCCATGCTCGGCTCGGACCCCGTCGTCGATGTCCTCCTCTCGTCGCCCTGCGGGGCCGTCCGATATTGGATCGGAGGGACGGGAAACTGGTCTCAGACGACCCACTGGGCCGATTCGTCGGGCGGCGTGAACGGATGCTCGGTCCCGACGTCTTCGAGTGCGGTATTCTTCGACGCAAACTCGGGAGGCGGCACGGTCTCGGTGGATGCGAACCGGGCCACGGCTTCGTTCAACACGACCGGCTGGACCGGGACGATTGCGATTGGTTCGTTCGACCTCGCCGTCAGCGGAGACATCACCCATGCGGGGGGAATCATTTCGATCGGCGGCTCCTCGAACGCCGGATTGACCGCAACGGGTACGCTGGCCCTCTCGGGACTCGCCGTGCTCGACGGCTCCGGTGCGGCGTCCCGAGTCGCGATCTCCGGGGACGCGTCGATCACCAGTACGTCGGCCTACTTCCGAATGGGCAGCGGGACCTGGACCTTCGGAGGGTCGTGGTCCAACAACAGCACTTCCGCAAGCTGGGCCGTGGGGACCGGCGTCGTGGTCTTCACCTCACCGACCTCGCAAACGCTGACGTTCGCGACCCTCGCGGGTCCCGAGTTCCACGATGTAACGTTCCAGTCCGCCGCGAGCTCCGGCACAATCACGTTCACGATAGCCACGAACGGCCTCCGCTGGAACGGCGTCCTCGCGATTCAGGGCGCCGCAGGTTCGACGACCGCTTTCGCAACATCGGATCGCTCCCTGACCGGCGGATCTATCGCGGTCGGTAATTTGGGAATCCTCATGGCGAACGCATCGACCGTCGCCGTGGCCGACGTCACGATGACCGGTGGAGCATCCGGGACGATCACCCTCACCGGCGGGACCTGGACCGTCAGCGGCCACTGGAACACATCCGGCGTCGGGTCCAGCTTCGTCAAGGGGACGAGCGCGATCACGCTGTCCGGCACGGGGAAGACCGTCGCGACACTCGACGCGTCGAACGGATTCCGCATGCTGGTGATTTCCGGGACGGTCACCCTGAACACGGCCATCGACGTGAGCGGCACGCTCTCCGTCACGGGCATGTTGACGACATCGGGGAACGGCATCACAGGCGGGGCCAACCTCACGATCTCCGGAGGCGGGCGCCTCATCGCCACGACGTCGTTAATCGTGGTCGCTGCGGTGACGATGAACGATGCGTCCGCGAACTCGATCTCCCTGACGAGCGGGTCCATCTCGGTGTCCGGATCATGGGACACGTCGGGGCCGTCCTCCGCGTTCAACGCCGGATCGTCCACCGTCACCCTCACGATCGTATCCGGAACGGTCGCGATCGGCGCCACACAGGCGTTTGCCTCGCTGATTATCACCGGGACCGTTTCGTTGGCGTCCCCGTTGAAGGCGGCATCCCTGACGATTTCCGCGGGCGGGCTCGCCAAAGGGCCGCACGCGCTAACGGTCAATGGAGATCTGACGTTGTCCGGAGGTTACCTCACGTCGACGTCGGGCAGCGTCTCGGTCTCGGGGAATGTCGACATCGCGTCGGCGTCGTCCTACATCGCCTTTGGGTCGGAGGCGTGGACGGTCTCCGGGAGTTGGACGAACGCCTCGACCTCGGCCTCGTGGTCCGTTGGATCATCCACCGTGACCTTCAACTCCGCATCGGACCGGAGCATGGCCTTCGCCGGTGCGAACCTTGCCGGGAGCGAACTCAACGCGGTCGTGTTCGACAGCGGGTCCTCGAGCGTGACCTTCGCGATCGCATCCGGCGGCTTGGTGGCCAATACAATCGTGGTTCAAGGCGGCGCGGGCGCGGGGGCGACCACGCTTTCGACCTCCGGCGGGAGTTTTCCGCTCACCGCCGGCTCGGTGACGGTGGGGGTCGGCGGCGCCCTCGCGGCCAATGCGAGTGTCATCACCGTCCGATCGATCAGCACGTCGGCGGGCGCGTTTGCCACCGGCACCTCGACGGTCATCGTCAACGCATCAGGCGGCTCCATCAACGTCACGCAGATTCTGTTCAATCTCGTCGTCAACCCCGGGACCAGCACAACGTTCGCATCGAACATCACCTGGTCCGGAACGCTCAGCCTCACGAGCACCACATCCGTGTTCAACGGAAACCTGACTTCGACCGGCCCCGCGGTCCTCGCCCTCGGGTCCTCGACGATGTCCATCGCCGGCTCCTGGGACACCTCCTCGGCGTCGACGCTCACGGCGACCGGCTCCACGGTCAGCTTTACCGGGACGGCCGGCTCCATCGCCCTCGGGGTGGGCCAGCGGTTTGCCACGCTGACGATCGACGGGTCCATCTCCCTCGCGTCCGACCTCGTTGCGGAGACGCTCACCGTCACGAGTTCGCACATGCTGACCATGACGAATCACACGGTCTCGTTCAACCGCCTCACGGTGACTGGGACAATCTCGGACGGATCGGTCAACGCGACCGACCTGACGGTCACAAACAGCGACACGACCGCGCTGGTCACGGTCACGGCCTTCACCGACTGGTCCCGCGGGTCCTCCTATGGATGGACCCATAGCTCGAGCGAATCGGGCCAGACGATCACGTGGACGATCGGCGGCAATGCCGCTGGGATCCCGTATACCGTCACGAAAGACGGATCGCCTTTCGCGAACGACACCGTCACCAGTTCGGGTGAGGTCGTCTTTACGATGCTCGGTTCCGATCCGGACGTACAGGTCACCGTTCACAACCCGATTCCACCGGCGTGGTGGCAATCGTCCTACATGCTTGCGGTCTTCCCCATCGGAATCCTGTTGGGTGTTGCCATGTTCGCGCAACGACAGCGCTGGAGGCCCGCCAAGGCCTTCCTCGTGGACGACAGCAATCGAATGCTCAGGGAATTCACCCTGGACCCGTCTTGCAACGTTACGTACGACCAAGCGGTGCAGGCCGGCATCTTGGATGCGGTCGAGAAGCCGATCAAGGTGACGAAGTACCACGGCCAGACGGTCCGCGGTGACGCGCTCGCGGTCGTCCTCCTCGCGTACGGCCCCGTGACGTCGGAGCAGGTCGAGTTCGCCCGCGAGATGCTCGTCCAGATTCAGGACAAATTCGAGGATGCGGTGAAGCAGCGCCTCGACGAAGCGCGAGCTCGGGAAGCCGAACTGACCATACGGGACGAAGCCCTCGGGGAACGGCAACGCGCGATCGAAACACGGAACACCGAAGTCGAGTCCATGTTGCGAAACGCAGAGCAAGCCCAGGCGAAAATCGACGCGGACTTGGCCGCGATCAGCGCGAAGGACCGAGATCTCGTCGAACGCGAAACCGCGTTGACCGAGAATCGCAGGACGGTCGACAACTTGTCCCGCGAACTCGAATCGTTGCGCGTTTCTCTCGACCGCCGAGGCGCAGAACTCGAGGAACGAGCCTCCCAGACGGCTACGAAAGCGGAGGCCGTCGCCTCGCGGGAAACGGCCGCGACAACCAAGGAGTCCGATCTGGACAACCGGGAGCACGGGATCGGGACCGAGGAGGCGCGACTGAAGGACGAATCCCTCCGCCTGAACACGCTTTCCTCAGAGCTCCAAACGAAGACGAATGAGCTCGACGGACGCGAGGCGTCGATGACCCGCGAGAGATCCGATCTCGAGCAAAGCGTCCGGCGGTTCGAAGCGCAGCAGGCGGAGCTGCTCGAATTCAAGCGGACCGTCGACAGCCGGGTCGCCGAGGTCGAGACCGCGGAGCAGGCCGCCGCGGCCCAGGCCGAAGAGCTTGCGCGACGGGAGGCACGGATCCAACCGCTCGAAGCCGAACTCGCGGCGCGAGAGCGCACGATCTCGGAACGCGAGGGAGACATCCAAAGCCAGAAGGCGATCACCGACGCCGCCGCCCGGGAACTCGGGGAACGCGCGCAATCCGTAGCGGAGCGCGAGACGTCTCTCACGGAGAACCGGGTGGTCCTGGAGGAAGCGCGGGCCGCGTTCGGCACGGACCGCAAGGAGTTCCAGGATCGGACCACGCACTTCGAGGAGGACCTCACCCGCCGACGCGCGGACCTCGATGCTCAGGCGAAGAGCGTTGGGGAGGCCCAGCTCCGCCTCGCTCGAGATAAGGAGGCCTTCGATGCCGATCGAGGGGAAAAGAGCCGGGCGATCCTTTCGAAAGAGATTGAACTCGAGGCACGCGAACAATCCATCTCGGAGAAGGAGGAAGTGCTCCGGCTTCAGGCGGAAGAGAACGGCCGGCGTCTCTCCGAGCTCGCGTCGCGCGAGGAGACGATCGAGATTGAGAGCGCGAGGGTCGACAAGGCACGCGCGGAGCTGGACGCGCGCAAGCTGGAACAGATGGCGCTCGGGCAGGAGCTCGACGCGAAGGCCCTGCGCCTCCGCGACGAGGAGGCGCGTCGGGCCGCTGAGCTCCGTACATGGCAACAGACGCTCGAGTCGCAACAGGCGCTCCTGAAGGGACAGCAGGAAACGTTCGAGAAGGAGATGTCGGACGTCCGGTCCTCCTGGGCGGACCGCGTCATGCGCGTCGACGAACGTGAGGCGAGCCTCGCGGAGAAGGAGGAGAAGGTCCGATCCGACATCGAATGGGTCGCACGAACCGACGAGGACCTGAAACGCCGGGAGACGTCAGCCGCGGAGGCCGTACGGCAGGCATCGGACCTCAAGGCGGAGTCGGAGCGCGTCCTGCGGGATGTCGAACAGCGGACTCTCGAGCTCGACTCCCGCGAACGCGCGATGCGCGAGGAGGCCGCGCGACACGCGGTGGACCTCACGAAGCAAACGGAGGCGCTGAAGCTTCAGGAGGACGAGATTGCCGCGAAGCGCAACGAACTCGATGCCGATCGCGCGGCCCGGACGCAACAGTTCCGAGCGAAGGAGACGGAGCTCCACGGAGAGGCGCAGTCCCTCGAGACGAAGGCGCGAGAACTCGCCGAACGGGAGACGCGAATCGCGTCGACGGAGGAAGCGCTTCGACAGGCCGATCAGCGGACCCAGCGGGAGCGGATGGACGTCCAAGCAATGAACCAACAGGTCGACGCCCGCCAACTGGAACTCAATCACTTGAAGGAACGATACGAGGCGGAGGCGGCCCGCGTACGCTCCGAGGCCGATGCGACTCGCCAGTCCCTCGCCGCGAAGGACGCGGAGCTGAAGGCCGAGCGCGACCGGATCGAGCGGGACTCCAGCATGCTCCAAGAGACCCTCGGGTCGAAGGCGAAGGAGCTGGCGGCGAGGGAGAAGGCGCTCTCCGCTCGCGAAGCTGAAGTCCGATCCGAGGAACAGGATCTCGAGGCCCGCGGTCGCGAGCTTGATACGAAGGAACAACAGGCCGAAGCTCGGACGACCGAACTGGCCGCACAGGCGATGGCGTTCATCCGGAGGGAAGAAGACCTCAACGAGCGCGCGTCCCAGTTCGACCACACCGTGAAGAAATTCGAGTCCGAGGCGGCCGACAAGCGGCGGGAATGGGAAGGGCTCCAATCGAACCTCCGATCCCAGCAAGCGGAGCTGAACGCGAACGTCGAGTCGCGCGGTGCGGAACTCTCGAAACGTATGGAAGACATCGAAGGGCGGGAGCAGTCCGTCCGCGCCTCGATGGCCCAGTTGGAACTCGAGCGATCGAGGCTGGAAACCCAGGCCAAGTCATCCGCCTCGAAAGCCGCCGAGGCCGATGCGGCTTGGCAACGATCGGAGGCCCGGCTCGCGGACCTCAAGTCAAAGGAGGACGACCTCCTGGAATCGCGGCAGGCATTCGAGTCCGAGCGCTCCACGTGGTCGGCGAAGCGCGCGGAGGAGCTCAAGCAACTCGAGTTGACGCGAGACGCCGCGGGCGAGCAAGCGCGAGAAGCCGAGCGTCTCGTATCGGAGGCTCAGCGACGGACGTTCGTCGCACAGGAGGCCGAACGGGCAGCGAAGCGGCAGACCGAAGAGCTCCTCGGACAGCAGGCCGTCCTCGAGAAACGCCGCACCGAGGCCGAGAAAGCGGATCGAGACCTGCAAGCCCAGACGGCCCAGCTGAACGAAGCCTCGCGGAAGTTCGGGACCAAAGAACTCGAGATTAACGCCGCCCTCAAGGACCTCGACTCCCGCCAAGCGAAGATGGCGGCCGCGGAGAAGGAGGGGGCCACCGCCTCCGCCGACCTCCGGGCCCGAAAGGCCGCGATGGACCAAGAGGCCGCGCAGCTTGCGGGTCTCTCGGATCGGTTGACGGCGCGGCAGCGGGAGCTCGAGTCGCGGACGACGGCCCTCGAGGCGAAGTCGAGCCAATTGTCCACGAAAGAGCAGACCCTCACGACGGAGCTGCAGCGAGCGGACAACCTGATGGAAGACCTCTCCAAGAAGGAGCGCGAACTCCACACGCGCGAGGATGCGACGCGCGTCGCGGAGGCCGAGCTTGCGCGGCGAGACGCGGCCGTGTCCGCGAAGGATACGGAGCTGTCGGAAGGGATGCGCGCCCTGGAGCGGACGCGAGGCGGGATGGAAACGCAGCGCACGCAAATGGACGAGGACCGCCGCATCACCGCCGCGGCGCGCGAGGAGAGCGAAGGCCTCAAGCGCGAAGCCGAACGTCTCCGGACCCAGGCCGACACGATGCAGGCGGAGGTCACGAAGAACCTCCGGTTCCTCCAGAAGAAGGCCTTGGACGTGCTCGATCGCGAGGAGAAAATCCGCGTGCGCGACGCCAGCATCGACCAACAGGAGAAAGGCCTCGACACCCGCGCCGAGATCCTCGAGTCCAAGGAACGCGCACTGGAGGCCGACCGCCTCGAGCTCGACACGAAGGCGTCCAAAAGCGAGGCGGAGATCGAACGCCTCCGCGCTCGAATCGCCGACGCCGAGAAGGGCGGTGGACCGACCAGCGCGGCGATGGAAGAATGGAAGAAGGACGTCGAGAACCGCGTGAAGATCATCCAGAAGAAAGCGATGGAGCTCCTCGACCGCGAGGAGAAAATGCGGAAGAAAGAGGAGGAGCTCCGGGCACTCGCGCAACAGCTCGGCGTCAGTCTCTAGGCGTCCGTTCCTTCCATTGCGGCGCAGCGGCGCTAGCGAGACGCCTTCCGGAGACCCCGATCGAAGTCCTCGATCAAGTCCTCCACGTCCTCGAGGCCCACGCTGACGCGGACGAGGCCCTCCGAGATGCCGCCCAGCTTGCGCTCCTCGTCCGTGAGAGGACCGTGCGTCATGGAAGCGGGATGCTGAACCAGGGTCTCGGCACCCCCAAGGCTCACCGCCAGCGTCGCGAGACGCACCGATTCGACGAACGCCTTCCCGGCGCGGTGTCCGCCCTTCAATTCGAAACTGAGCATCCCACCGGCCCCAGACATCTGCTTCCTCGCCAGCGCCCGCTGCGGGAACGACGCCAGCCCTGGATAATACACCACGCGCACCGCTCGACGTTGCTCGAGAAACTCGGCGAGCGCCTGCGCGTTCGATTCGTGAATCCGCATTCGGATCGGGAGGGTCTTCAGTCCGCGACGCACGAGGAATGCCTCGAACGGGCCAAGCGTCGGACCCAACATCTTGTACGTGAACCAGATGCGATCGAAGAGCCGCGACGTCGCGGCGACGACCGCGCCGGCCACCACATCGCTGTGGCCCCCGAGGTACTTCGTCGCGCTGTGCATGACCGCGTCCACGCCGAGTTCGATGGGGCGCTGATTGACGGGCGTCGCAAAGGTGTTGTCCGCGAGCGTCACGGCGTGCACCGATCGAGCGGCGTCCACGGCCTCCCGGATGTCCGTGATCATCATCGTCGGGTTCGCGGGCGTCTCGACGTATACGAGGCGCGTGTTCGGGCGCACCGCCTCGCGCCACGCCCCGGGCCTCCGGGGATCAACGAAACTCGCGGAGATACCGAAGCGGGGCAGGAGCCGGGTGAAGATCTCGGTCGTCGCGGTATACAGGCTCGAGCCCGCGACGACGTGATCGCCGGCGTCGACACACGCCAAGATCGCGGAGGCGATCGCGCCCATGCCCGATCCGGTCACGAGGCCGCGGGCCCCGCCCTCGAGATCCGCGAGGACCTCCTCGAGCTCGCGGAGGGTCGGGTTCCCCCATCGGGTGTAGTACGCTTCCGGCGCGGTCGCGCCGGCGAACGCCGCTCCCTCCCGCGCGGAGGCGAGGGCCCAGGTGGAACTCGCGAAGATCGGGGTGACGATGGGACCGCGTCCGCGGCGCCGCGGACCGTGGATCGCGCGCGTCCTCGGTCCCGGCCGTCGCGCCATGCGAATGGGGACGACCGCTCCCACGAAATACATTTCGAAGGCGACGCGAACGCCATGCGATGGACGCATCCACGGGAGGCGGAGCGCATCAAACCGGAAAGGTCAAAAAGGGGAGGTGTATACAAGCCAATGCTCGACCGCGTCTGAGGTCGGGCGGACCCATTGGAGGCGACAAATGTCGCGAGAAGTTGATTATTCCCCGAAGCCGATCGACCCGGACTTCATGAACAAGCCGGACGAGTTTCCGGAGACCGGCACCCACTACGAACACAAAGTCCTCGGCGAAGGCCTCGTGCGGATCGACGCGAACGGGAACCCGTATCCGACGACCCTCGGGATCCACGGAACGCACGTAGCCGTCGACTTCGAGGCGTGCGTTGCGGACGGCGTCTGCATGGACGTCTGCCCCGTTGACGTGTTCGAGTGGCTCCTTGCTCCCGGGAAGAAAGGCACGGGGACCGACAAGATCGTCGAGAAAGGGAGCGAGGAATGGAATAAGTACCGCACCGACAAGTCCGACATGATCCGCGAGTCGGACTGCATCGACTGCATGGCCTGCGAGACGGCGTGCCCGACGAAAGCGATCAAGATCAACCCGTGACGCTCCACCGACCGCGTCGCCCTGTCTACTTTCACGGGCGTCTGCGCTGACTGACACTGGATGACTACTCGGCGCCTGCGCCGGCCTGGAGCTTGCGTCCCGAGATCGCGCGCCACGCCCGACGCAGAGGCCCGGTGACGAGCGAAATCCTGCCCGTCCGGATTCCCAGGTACACGAGGACGAGGATGACCCAGTACGCGAGGTATGCGACGCTCTCAAGGACGGTCGGCGCGGCCGTGTATCCAACAATGCCGCGTAGGAGATAGCCCAAGGTGTTGGACGGTTCATCGGAGAACGCGATGCGCAAGTCATACACGAGGGCCGAGCCGAACGTCCACCCGAATGCTTCTTGCAGTTCGTGCACCGCGTGGGCGAAGAGGCCCGCGGCGATGATGACCAAGAACACCCCGGTCGCTTGGAAGAAGAGTTTCAGGTTGATCCGCCAAGAGACCCGCACGATTCCGATGCCGACGATCCCCGCGATGAGCAGGCCGAGCGAGACGCCGACGATCGCTTCCACCGGCGAGGTTAACGCGCCCGCGCCAAACATGAAGAGGGCCGTCTCGACGCCCTCCCGGAAGACGACGGCGAAGGAAAGGAGCGCAAGGCCGAACGCCTGGCTCTCCGTGATGACCGCGTCGATCCGCTGCTGGACGTGGGCCTTAATGCTCCGCGCGGCCTTCATCATCCAGAGGACCATCGACGTGAGGACCGCGACGGCCACGAGCGTCGCCGCACCCTCGAAGATCTGCGCGCCAAATCCTTCGAATTGGACTTTCACGACGAACAAGACGGCCGCCACGGCGGCACTGGCGAAGAAGGCGCCGGCCGTGCCGACGTAGACGTGTCGCTTCAGCCCGCCTCGCCCGATCTTCACGAGGTATCCGAGGATGATCCCGATGACGAGCGCCGCTTCGATCCCTTCCCGGACGCCGACGATCAGGCTCGGGATGATCCCCACGGTGGTTGCCACGACATCTCACTCCGGTTGCAGCCAGATGGGAGGCGGTTTCGCCGCGTCTATAACGGTGTATTACTTAAGCATTCGGTCCGGTGGGATTCTCGGCGTTTCGGTTGCCGACAAATCCGAAAATCCCGGACCGCTCACGGCTCGAGGCCCTCGTTCATCGAACCGCTGCGATACCCGAGCAAGTCGATCGTAACGTAGACGAACCCCGCCGCCCGAACCGCGCGCACCACTTGCTTCGCGACATCGGGACTGACGAGCCGCTGCAGATCCTCCTTCGGGACCTCGATGCGCGCAATGCCCTCGTGGGCGCGAACTCGGACGACGGGAAATCCGAGCGCGCGAATCGCCGCTTCCGCCTCTTCGACGCGCCGCAGCTTCTCCAACGTGATCACCTCGCCGTATGCGATCCGAGAAGATAGGCATGCGTTGCTCGGCTTGGCGTGGAAGCTGAGGCCGAGTTCCCGGGCGAGGGCGCGCACGTCGTCCTTCGCGAGCCCGAAGTCGACGAGCGGGTGCCAGAACCCTTCCTCGTTCATCGCCTGGATTCCCGGGCGGTGATCGCCCAAATCGGAGAGGTTCACGCCGTCGGCGATCGTGCCGCCTCCGACCTGGGCCAAGATTGGCTTCAGGGCGGCACCGAGCTCCTTGCGGCAGAAGTAACACCGATTCGTCGGGTTCGCGACGTACCGGTCGTTCGCGAGCTCGGAAACGCGAACGGTTCGCAACCGGATCCCAATTTCCGCCGCTTCCGCGACGGCCTCCTCGAACTCCCACCGGGCGAACGATTCCGCGTCCGCGAGGACGGCGAGGGCGTCGTCGCCGAGCGCATCCTGGGCGATCCGGGCGACGAGTCCGCTGTCCACGCCGCCGGAGAATGCGACGATGACCCGCCTGCGCGCCTTCATCGCGCCGACGATTCCGTCGTAGGCGCCACGGAGATCCGCGCGCCGAGTCGCGACCGCCATCGATGCATCGAATGCGGCCAGTCGCATAAATCCATCGCGGGACAAACCGTATGGGTCTCGCCGGCATACGAGAAGCGTGCGACCCGCATACCTCGAATGCACCGCTTGCGCGAGGAAGCACGAGGTCCGTCTGCGGAACGTCTGCGATTGCGGCGCTCCGCTGTTCGCGCGGTACGACTGGTCGAAGGTGCGGAGGGAGGATCTCCGTCCTCGGAACGATGTCTGGCGCTACCTGCCGCTGCTCCCGCTCGAAGAGTCCGAGGTCCGGTCGCGAGGAGAGGGCGGCACTCCGCTCTACAAACTCGATCGGATCGGGAGCGGAGGTCGCGTCGCGCGAGTGAAGGTGGCGGCGCTGTATGTGAAGGATGAGGGGCTCAACCCGACCGGCACGTTCAAGGCTCGAGGGATGGCGGTCGCGGTGCCGATGGCGGACGCGCTCGGCGCGTCAACGCTCGTCGTCCCGACGGCCGGGAACGCGGGGGCATCGCTCGCGCTCTTCGCGGCGACGTACGGCGTGCCCGCCATCGTCCTCATGGCGAAGGACGGACCGCTCGCGGCCGCGCAGGATGCGCTTGCGTTCGGAGCCCATCTCCTCTGGGTCGACGAGGACATCACGGACGCGGGCCGGATTGTGGAGGAACTCACGCGCGTGACGGACGCGTTCAGCGTCGCGACCCTTCGCGAACCGTACCGCGTAGAAGGCAAGAAGACAATCCTCTTCGAAATTTGGGAGGCGCTGGGCGCGATGCCGGATTGGATCCTATTCCCGACGGGCGGAGGCACGGGGGTCGCGGGAGCCTGGAAGGCATTGCAGGAACTCCGAGATCTCGGGTGGTACGAAGGGCCATGGCCTCGGATCGGAATCGTGCAGGCGGCGGGATGCGCCCCCCTCGTCCGCGCGTGGCAGCAAGGCCGAGAGTCCGCGGAGCCATGGAAGGATCCGAAGACCGCCGCGGCCGGACTGCGCGTCCCCGCGACCATCGCGGATCGGATTGTCCTCCGCGCCCTCCGGGAAACGCGGGGCGCGGCGGTCGCCGTCTCCGACGAGGCGATCTCCGTTGCGGCGCGGACCTTCGCATCGTTTGAGGGGATCGGCGCGTGCCTCGAGGGAGCCGCAACCCTCGCCGGATTCCGCCGGCTCTACGATGAAGGGACCATCCGCTCGGAGGACCGAGTGGTCCTGGTGAACACCGGTGCGCCCCGCGACGCGCCCTCGTCGATCGTATCCGCTCCGACCGTGCGCACCGCGGAAGAGGTCCGGACGTATCTCGATCTCACGCCGCGAGCTGCCTGACCGCCTCGAGGACCTTGGCGTGATCCGGTGGCACGCTCGCGTCTTCCGTGACCCACTTGTATCGGACGATGCCGTTCCGGTCGAGGACGAAGACGGAGCGTTTCGTCACGCCCGTCAGACCGAAACTCCCGAAGCGGTCGTAGAGGACGCCGTACGCCTTGCTCACGGTCCGGTTCCAGTCGCTGAGGAGCGAGTAGTTGATGCCGTTCTCCTTCTTGAAGACGCGATGGCTGTGATGGCTGTCCGTGCTGATGCCGAACACCTTCGCGCCGTACGTTCGTAGATCGTCCATCGAATCGCGCATCGCGCAGAGCTGGCCCGTGCACACGTTGGTGAAGTCGAACACGTAGAACGAGAGCACCACGGGGCCGGCGCCGAGTTCCTTCGAAAGGGTCACGGGCTTGGACTCGTCGCTGAGCATCGTGAAATCGGGAGCCTTCTCGCCGAGTTCGACCACGTCGACCGCCGGATTGCGAGCAAAGAGAATCGACCGTTAATCCTTTCTCTTTCCCACGCCGAAACGAAACGCGCCGCGCCGACTGCGGGATCGCACCGTTCCACGGAGACGCAATGCTTATCTAACGGGGCCGGCCCATTCGGGGGGCTTACAGGGACAAAACCAGACCGCGAAACTCCTCCGGACGAGGTCTACGGTCCGAGGGTGGGGGAGCGATGGCAAAGTACGTGCTCGCCGCCGACTACACGCTGATGACGGACTACCGGAACGTGCCCCTCGCCACGTTCTTCAGTTGCATCCCGACGGACTACTGGCACTCGCGGCTCGTCTTCCGGATCCTCGCGGACCCGCCCAAACTGGACGCCGAAGGCCGCCCGATCCGCGTGCCGTACGGGCTCCGGAAGATCGAGGCGTCCCTCGCCCGCGTGCATGGCCGGGACGAGGTCGTCATCGCACCCCCCAACGACATCGACCGATACATCACGGACGACACGGAGATCGTCGGCTTGCATTCGATGGATCCGCTCGGCCTCGGGCCCGTGAGCATGTCCTTCACGATGGGCGGCGTGCTCACGCCGTATACGAAGGCAAAATTCCTCGAGCTCGCGGAGCACGTCCGGCGGCCCGGACGCAAGTACAAGATTGTCCTGGGCGGGCCCGGCGCCTGGCATTTCGACTACCGGTCCGACATGCAGGCGTCCCTCGGGATCGATCACATCGTCCACGGCGAAGTGGACCACCTCGTGCCCGAGATCTTCGATCGCATCGCCCGGGGCGACGCGCCGCCCGTGATGCGCTTCACGAACGCCACCGCGCCCTCCGTGGACCAGATCCCGAAGATCCTTGGGCCGACGATGCACGCGATGAACGAGGTCATGCGTGGGTGCGGCCGCGGCTGCGAGTTCTGTGAGGTCACGTTGCGTCGGCCGAGGTACTTCCCGCTCGACTACATCGCGGACGAGATCGCGATGAACACGGCCATCGGCGAGTCGTCGATCCAACTGCATTCGGACGACATCTTCCTGTATCAGCTGGAGAACTGGAAGACGATGGAGCCGAACGAGGACGCGGTCAAGGAGTTGTTCCAGTTCGTCATAGCCCAACCGGGGGTGGCCCATTGCTACCCGACGCACGGCACCGTGAGCGCGGCGGTCACGAACCCCAAGCTGATCGAGGATCTCTCGGAGATCGTCCATGCCGGCCCGAACAAGCTCGTCGGCATCCAGAGCGGCATCGAGACCGGAAGCCCGGGCCTGTCCCGCGCGGTCCTGCACCGCAAGGCCGCGCCCTTCACGGCAGAAGAGTGGCCGGACATCGTCGTCCAGGGGACGGAGATCCTGTGCCGGAACTATTGGTACCCCGCCTTCACGGTGATCCTCGGCCTGCCGGGCGAGACGCCGGAGGACGCGTGGATGACCGTGGACCTGATCGACCGCATGGAGCAGATCCCCGATGCGCACTTCATCACGGCGCCCCTGACGTTCGTCCCGATCGGGGTTCTACGCGGCGAGGAGTTCTACAATCTCGACGAGATGATCGACGAGGCTCGATTCAACGTCGCGTACCGCGCATGGCGGCACGTCCTCATGGAAATCGACGAGGACCTGTGGCGCCTCACGGACTTGCCGGGGCCGATGAAGGCCATGGTCGTTGCGACGGCGCGGATCGGCGGGCGCTACATCCTCGGGATCATGCACCGTTACGCCCGCGCCAAGGGATTCCGGATCCGGGCTCCCGCGAAGACGCGACGCCAGGCGGAAGGGCACACGGTGAGCTTCCCGGCCAGCTGACCCGGGGAACGCTTATCGAGCGAGGGACCTCTCCGGGTGCGATGCCGGAACGGGAGAAGGCCGTGTTCCCAAGGGCCGCGGGCCGGTCGAGCGGCGGGCTCGAGCTCCGGTGCGTCATCTTCGCGCGGAAACGCGACGCCGTCGTCCTGATCCGCCACCGTCGGCATCCGACGGCCGGGGAGGCATGGACTCTCCCGGGAGGGACGTTGGACTACGGCATGACACCGAGGGAGAGCGCCGCCCGGACGTTGATCGAGCAGACCGGCGTCTCCGCGGACTCGATGCGCCTGCTCGGGGTCGAGTCATCCTCTCAGGCCAACTGGACCCTCTTGTTCCAGTTCGACGCGCGCATCACCGCGGACCCGGTCGCGGGCGCGGGGATTGCGGAGGTCCGCCTCGAGTCAATCGAGCGGAGCCTCGCCGGGGAACTGGATTTCCTCGCGCGCATGCAGCTCGAAAAGTACCGCATCCACGAACTCTCGACGACGGCCTGACCCGTTCACGAGCCGTTCGCGATCCACTCGAGGTACTGCCGCGCCTTCACGTCCGCGCCCTCGTCTCCCATGATCGAGGGCAGCGTCCTCTGCCGGAGCAGTTCCACGATCCGGACGAGCTCGTCGTGGGTCAGCGTGAGGAGCTCGGCTTGAACGTCCCGCAACCGCTTCCGGAGCATCGCGAGCGCCATGTCTCCCCAGATGGCCCGCATGTCGGCCTCGATGCGCCCGTACGCCACCTTGGCATCCACGCTCTCACGCTTCGACCGGCATCTGATGCGCGCTCATCCACGCACTGTGTCCGATGTAGAACAGCACGACGAGGGCGACGACCAAGAAGACGTCCGCGATGGCCGAGTCCGAGGAGAGCATGCGCGCGCCGGCGCTCAAACTCAGCGCGATCCCGACGGCCGCGAGACCCATGCTGAGCCGGTACAGCAGCCCACCGCGCATCATGCGGACGCCTTTGTGCGCCAGGAGGAACGCGCCGAGCACGCCGCACGAGATGCTGAGCACCAGGACCACGAACTGCTCCGCAGAAATCGCCATCGATTCGACCCGCCATTCCATGCGGGCCGATCGGCCTTAAGTCTACGCTCTTCGGATTCACCGCTGAGAACAAATCAGCCGTCGAGGCGGGCGGTGACGGACTGTCCTCCGACCTGGAGGAACCCCATCGACTGGTAGAGGGCCACGGCCGGATCGTTCCCGACGGTCACGTAGAGCGCGAGCCGCGGTTCCCCGAGACCCTCGAGGCGATTCATCGCGGCCTGCAACAGGGCGCGGCCGATGCCTTTCCCGCGGCGGTCCTTCGCCACGCCCAGCTCGGCCACGAGAGGCATCCCCATCCAATGGGTGACGAGGATCGCGCCCGCGATCCGCGGGCCTTCGAGATTCACGTAGGACGCGTCGGGCATGAACCGCCCGGAGTCTCCTTTCAGGAGGCCGCCGACGTAGTCCTGCCACTCTTCGGCCGAGCCCGCATGGAGGCCGTACGCCTGCTCGATGTGGCCCTCGTAGACCGCGACGAGGAAGTCCGTCAGGCGCGCGATCTCCGCTTCCTCCGGTGGAACGAGCCGCACGCCATCGGGGACCGCGGCCCGAACAGTCGGCGCTTCCATCCGCATCCGCGCGAAGATCCGTCGGAATCCGAGGTCCTTGAATGCGGATTCATAGCGGTCTTCGAAATGCGCCGTGATCGCGGTCGCGCCATGCGCCCGCACGAAGTCCACAGCCTTCACGAGCGCCGTCCGAGTGTCCGAGGCGTGGGCGGGATCCATCGAGAACCCGGAGATCTCCCCCGGTCCGAGACGGACCGCGCCGATGATGCGGCCGCCTTTGCGAATCTCGAAGTGGGCGCGTTGCTCCTCGGGCGGAAGCGCGAGGTAGCGATCGAGATGAATCTTCAGGTCGCGCGTCGGCAGATCGCCCCGACCCGAGACAAAGATCTCCCAATAGGCATGGGCGTCATGGGTCCGAAGCGGTTCGAGGGAGACGGCCACGCGGGCGGCGAGGGACTGTCGGCGCTTCAATCTTCGCGCGCCGCGGAGATTTTATCCGGTCGAAGGACCTTCGACAGCGTGCGATGGACTTCACCCTGACGGAGACCCAGGAGATTACCCGCAAGACCGTGCGGGATTTCGCCGAACAGGAGATCATCCCGCAGTCCCGCGCATTCGATGAGAGCCAAGAGTTCCCGCACGCCTGGGCGAAGAAGATGGGAGAGCTCGGACTCATGGGCGTGTTCGTCCCCGAGAAGTACGGCGGCGCGGGCCTCGACACGGTGTGCTATGCAATCACGATCGAGGAGCTGTCGCGCGCCGACGCGAGCGCCGGCGTCATCGCGGCCGTATGCAACGGCCTCGTCTGCGAACCGATCCTCCGGTACGGGACGGAGGACCAGAAGCGGGAGTACCTGGTCCCCGTCGCCCGCGGGGCGTGGATCGGCGCGTACGCGCTCACGGAGCCCGGGAGTGGATCGGACGCCGCCGCGATGCGGACGACCGCGGCGCTCGAGGGCGACGAGTGGGTGCTGAACGGCACTAAGTCCTTCGCAACGAACGGCTCCGCGGCCCGAGTCGTCGTCGCCTATGCCCGCACCGGGCCGAAGAAGCACGAGATCTCCGCGTTCCTCGTGCCGACGGACGCCAAAGGGTTCTCGGTCCTGAAAAAGGAAGACAAGATGGGAATCCGTGCGAGCGATACGGTCCTGCTCGGCTTCGACGGCATGCGAATCCCGAAGGAGAATCTCCTCGGGGAAATGCACAAGGGCTTCACGATCGCGATGGCCACCCTCGACGGCGGACGGATCGGGATCGCCGCGCAGGCCCTCGGAATCGCACAACGGGCCTTGGAGGAGTCGCTCCGGCACGCGAAGGAACGGGAGGCATTCGGCGAGAAGCTCGCGGCGTTCCAGGCGATCCAATGGAAGCTCGCGGACATGGCGACGGAAATCGAAGCCGCGCGCCTCCTGACCTACCGTGCGGCTCAAATGGAAGACCTCGAGCAGCGGCACACGTACGAATCGAGCGTTGCGAAACTCTTCGCATCGGAGGCCGCCCACCGTGCCGTCGACTCGGCGGTCCAGATCCACGGTGGATACGGCTTCATCAAGGACTACGTCGTCGAGAAGCTGTACCGGGACCAGCGGGTCACGGAAATCTATGAGGGAACCTCGGAGATCCAGCGGCTCGTCATCGCGCGTGCGGTTCTCGGGAAGTGAGTCCGGCCGGTGGAGCGGTTGGGCGATCTGCGCCTCAGCGCGAGGTACGATCCACCGCGCAGTCCGCGGCTCACGGCCGTCGCGGTACGGACCTAGGCCCGCCCGAGGACGCGGTCCATCATGACGATCGCCCCGAGGACGACGACGATGAATCCTTCGAAGACGATGTCGAGAGGACCGAGTCCGAACGTCAGCGAAGCGCCCGCGAGGAGGACCATGAAGGCGATGAGGAAGCCGAAATAAATGACGACCTCGATCGAACCGGGGTTCGACCTCTCCTTGGGCGCGTCCACGATTTCGGTGGACGGACCGGACCGATTTATGATTTGCGGTCTGAGTACCGCGGGGCATGGAAGCGAACCTATATGAAACGTCCCCGATGCCGGGCCTCGCATGGCGACCCGCGTGCTCTACATGGAGGAACGCAAGGGGCAGGAACCGGATCCATGCTACGCACGAGAGTTCGATGCGCAGATCGTCGAGCGAGGGCCCGACTACGTGACTCTCGATCAAACGCTCTTCTACGCGGAAGGCGGCGGCCAACCGTACGACACGGGCATTATCCGCGAGGGCTCCACCGAATCGAGAGTCCTTCGGGTGACGAAAGAGAAGGGCGTGATCAAACACTACGTCGACCGGCTTCCCGCCTCGAATGCGGTGCATGGCGTCGTGGACTGGGACCGCCGGTACAAGCACATGCGGATGCACACGTCGCAACACCTCATGTCTGGCCTCGTCTTCCGCGTCTTCGGGGCTCGGACGGTCGGCAATCAGATCCACGCGGACTACAGCCGCGTCGACTTCCAGCCCGCGAACTTCACCCCGGAGGACTTGAAGCGCATCGAGGACGACTGCAATCAGGCGATCGCCGCGGATCACGAGGTCCGCATCTTCGAGGAGGACCGCGTCGTCGTCCAGAACAAGATCGAGGATCGCGCTCTCCTGGACCTCATCCCGGAATCCGTCCGTCGATTGCGGATCATCCAAATCGGAACGGCGGACTACTGCCCGTGCGGCGGCACGCACCTGAAGAAGACTTCTGAGATCGGCCGCGTCCACATCACGGAGCGCCGATCGAAGGGGAAAGAAACCGATCGAATCGTGTACGAGCTCCAGTCGGCCTGAACGCGTTCGAAGGTGGCCGGGGTCCTCACAGGTCGACAGCCTTCGTCCCATCCCAAATCTTGCGCGCGCCCTTCTCGGCGGCGGGGATGAGGAGATCGCGGTTCGCCTTCGTCGGGATGATGAAGTACTCGGAGACCTCCCCGGAATCCGATTTCAGGACGAGTTTCACTTTGCCGCTTTCCATCGGCTGAGCCGTCTCGGGGTGCAGGTAATTGTACCGGACGTACCGGCCGCGGTCAATTAACGACCGGACCTCGATCTCGCGTTTCTTCGTGCGGGTCAGGACCTCCTCGGGGAATTTCGACATGATCGTCGCAGCGTGAATGCGGACGTGAGCAAGAACGTACCTCGGGAGCCGCGGGAGGCCCGTCGCGTGTTTCCAGGAATGATTTCCATTCGTCCACTCAGATCTGATTCTCACCGACCGACGGTCGCGCGAGAAGCCTTATTGGAGCCGACCTCCCGTCCGGGCCGAAACCATGTCCCATAGCTACGAGACGGGAAGGCAGGCCATGACGGACCTCGGCTCGAAGCAGCCACACGAGCTGCTCCTGATGCTGGGCGGCGTCCTGGCGATCCTCCTGACCCTCGCGACCTACGGGATCCAGTGGGCGACTACGGGCATTCCCCAGAACCAGTACGCAACCGTGGCGACGGCGCTCATTCTGAACGTCGTCCTGGGTGCGGCTCTGTGGGTGTCCGCGGCGATTACGCGGAAGAACCTGATGAACGGAGCAATCGTGGCCGGCGTGATCAGCATCATCCTGATCTACTTCGGTGGTCGGCCGGGCACGATCGGCGGCGTCGTCGGGATCCTCGGCGCGATCCTCGCGGCAGCGAAGCCCTATCTCCCCTGGTCCCGACACGACTAGGCCGGCATTCTCGGCCCAGTCTCCAGTGGCTCCCAGCGGAGCCCTTACCCCTTTTTGGCCTATCACTTTCCGGCCGGCGTTCCACCGCCCTTCCCGCTCGCGGTGAATAGGGGGATCACAACGTCGAAAGGCGAATTTTGAACACTTCGTGGAGGCACGAAGGACCCCTCCTGAACGGTCATTTCGCAACCTGATTCTCAATGACGCCATCTCGGGTCGGAACCGATATGGCCGGGCCCCCCGCTGGGTCGCCGAAACCATGACCGAAAGCTACGGGACCGGAAGGGAGGCCATCGCGGACCTCGGCTCGAAGCAGCCACACGAGCTGCTCCTGATGCTGGGCGGCGTCTTGGCAGTCCTCCTCACCCTGGCGATCTATGGGATCCAGTGGGCAACGAACGGAATCCAGCAGAGCCAGTACGCCACCATCGCGAACACCGCGGTGATTAATATCGTCCTCGGCGGGGCTCTCTGGGTGTCGGCGGGAATCATGCGGAAGAACCTGATGAACGGAGCGATCGTGGCCGGCGTGATCAGCATCATCCTGATCGCGTACGGTGGCCAGCCCGGCACGATCGGCGGCGTCGTTGGGATCCTCGGCGCGATTCTCGCGGCAGCGAAACCGTATCTCCCCTGGTCCCGACGCCAGTAGATCCGAATCGTCACGCTCGCGCCGCACGCATCCGTGCGGCGTCTTCCCCTTCATCGTCAGAGCGAGAGCCCGTGCTCGCAACGTTTCACGATGGGCGAAGGAATCGTTTCATTGAGTCGGTGGCTTCGCTGGGCCTGGGGACGCCCGCCGCCTAGACCACGTCCTTACCATTGCTCGCCGCGGATGACCGCCTTGAGATTCCTCACGAGCCAGCGCAGCCGGCGCCGGATCGATTGGCTCTTTCGTTTCCGGAATCAGATCACCTCCTTGTTGCTCGTAGATGCTCGCACATTGAGAGCGAATCGGGGCAGAGCGGGTCGAACGCCCATCTCGAGGTCTACGGCCTCGGATGCTGCCTTACACCATGCCCCGCCAAATCTTCTAAGGCGCAGAACACGAGAGCCTTCGCTCTCAATACGTTGGGAAGCCCGCCACGGGCTGTGTCGGTCCTTTGATCGTGGCGATGCGGGTCATGGCCTCGGAGCCTAGGAGGTCATCCTATTTCAACGTGCGGACGCATGTTCGACGAAACGCCTACGATCGCGAATTCGGCCCCCGATCAAGCAGGATCTCGCCCTCGCACTCGATCCGGTCAACCTTGTAATAAGGCAGACGCGCGCCGGCCGTCGTCAAGTACCGCCGCTCGAGGTCGACGATCTCGGAGCCGCGGATCACGCGGTGGCCCTCTGGGCGAGTGCGGTCCTGGTACCAGATCATCGCCTCGGCGAGACGACCCGGCTTCCGCCACCGAAGCTCGTTCAACACCTCCCGTGCGGTGCGGCCCATCGCTTCCCGGATTGGACTCAGGCTCTTCGACTTCGCGGCACAAAGACCATATCCGCCACACTGGTTTCGAGGGCCCGATGGACTATCCGCCGCGTGTGCGGGCGTTACTCGACCGTTCGAAGGCGGACCAGGGGGATGCCGTCGTCGTGCTCGCGCGAGGTGAGCGGTACGAGGGCGTCCTCATGCCGCACCACGGCTTCAGCGGCGAGGACATCCTCACGATCAAACTACCCAACGGCTACAACATCGGCATCACGATCCGCGATGTCGAGTCCGTCGAGGTCGTGACGAAACACACGCGGACGAAAGCTCAGCGGCATCTTCCGCCGCCGGCCAAGGAGAAGCCGACGGTCGCGGTACTCGGAACGGGGGGCACGATCGCCTCCTACGTGGACTATCGGACGGGGGCCGTCCATCCGGCGGTCACCGCGGAGGAACTCGTCTTCAGCGTCCCCGAGCTGCTCGACGTGTGCAACGTGCGCGCGCGGGTGATCTCCAGCATCTACAGCGAGAACCTGAAGCCCGAGAACTGGCAGAACCTCGCACGGGAGGCGGGAAAGGAACTCAACGGCGGTGCGACCGGCGTCATCATTCCGCACGGGACGGACACGCTCCACTTCACGACGGCGGCACTCTCGTTCATGCTGCGGGACCTGACGGGCCCCGTCATCGTCGTCGGGGCGCAGCGTTCAAGCGATCGGCCTTCCTCGGATGCGGCGACGAACCTGCTCAGCGCAGCGCACGTCGCAACCGCGAATCTCGGTGAGGTCGTCGCGGTGATGCACGGCGAAACGAGCGACACGTTCGGCACGATCCACCGCGGGACGAAGGTCCGCAAGATGCACGCCTCCCGGCGCGACGCGTTCCGGTCCCTGAACGCCTCACCCCTGGGGCACGTCTTCCCCGATGGTCGCGTCGAACTCGCGGAGCGCGTGCTCCCCAGGACGAAGGGACCGACGAAAGCGGACGATGCCCTCGATACGAACGTCGCCCTCGTGTATTTCTATCCGGGGCAGCGACCCTCGGAGTTGGCGGCCTCGTTGCAGGGCGTTCACGGCGCGGTCATCGCGGGCACCGGTCTCGGCCACGTCGCCCACGACCTCATCCCCGTCGTGCACGAAGCCACGAAGCGGGGCGTCGCCGTCGTCATGACGACGCAGACGCTCCAAGGCCGCGTGAACATGCGCGTCTACGACACGGGTCGGGACCTGATCAAAGCGGGCGCGATGAGTGGCGAGGATATGACGCCGGAGACGGCCTACGTGAAACTGATGTGGGTCCTCGGCCACACGCGCGAACCCGCGGAGGTCGCTCGCGCCATGGCGACGAACGTCGCGGGGGAAATCAATGCGATGATTGGGCTCGACGAGTTCGCGGAATGATCCTCCGCAGACGAGTCTCGTTAAGCTTATCCCGGCGGGAGAGTTGGACAGGCCGGAAATGAAGATCGACCAGGTCGGCGAAGTCGGTATCGTCCTCACGGAAGCGAACGAACCCGTCCTTTCCGGAGGGGATCAGATCATCGGGTACCGCGCCTTGAACTACGAAATCTACAAGCCCGTGGCCCTCACGAGGAAGACCCTCGTCGATCGGCGGCAGGGATGGGTGTGGCAGACCCGGCGGCGGCTCCTCCTCCTCGACATGGAATGGCTCGACCTACCGGGAGGGAAGCGAGGCAAGCGGTACCATGAGATCCCGCTCGAAGAGACGATCGACGTGGTCCCGAAACGAAAGCGCGTTCTCCTGGAGACGAAGGACAAAGAGCACGGCAAGGTCGTCTTCGAATTCCGACCGTTTGGGGCCGCCTCGCGTCTACTGGCATGGCTCAAGAAGGAGAAGGAGCACCGGCGGAAGCGCGAGGAAGGGACGCTGCGATCCCCCTACCGGGAGCCGGAGGACTAGGGAGGCGCGCGCTTCGCGAGTTCGCGCCGCTCCCGCTGCCTCCGTTTCATTCGGCTCGTGTACGCATACGACATCGTGAAGGCAAAGGCCAAGATGAAAATTCCCGCTTGGGCGGGTTGATCCCCCTTATACAACCCGACGACAAACAGGACGACGATCCAGAACACGAGATAGCCGACGATCCGACGCTTGACGAAGTCCCAGAGGCGTCCCACGGACGACCCAGTCGGCGCGAGGGACAAGAAGCCATCGTCCTGAGTTCGAGTCCTGCGAATATCCGAAAGGTACTTTCGAATGCGCCGGGTGTCACCTTCGGCGAAAATCCATGGCGGCCCTCGAGGAATACGAGCGGATCTGGGACATGCTGAGCCAGACCCATCGACAGACGCACGGCGACAACCATGCGCCGGTGCGGGACTTCAACTGCTGCGGCGAATACGCCGTGATGATGGCCCTGCGCGCGGCCTCGACGTTGAAGCCGGACTATCCCGCGCATCTCCTACTTCGCATCGCCGCGATGCCCGATCTCGACCAGGACTTCTACGTGAAGAACCTCCTCTCGACGGACGGGGAACCAGAGCCGAGCGATCCGGAACCGCTGCGGGAATATCGCGCGAGTCGGCGGTACCACATCCTGTGGACGGAGTTGAAAGAGTCCGCGGCGCGAATCGAACAACTCGAGCATGAACTCGAGGGCGCCGAAGGCCGGATTGCAGAGCTCCAAGACCGTTTGCGGAAGGCCGGCGTCCAGGAGCAAGCCGCATAGGAAGGATTAATCTCCGGCCCCCGGCTTCCAGAGACGATGGACTTCCGCGCGCTCGGCCTGAAGGTCGGGCTCGAGATCCACCAACAGCTTGCGACGCACAAACTGTTCTGCGAATGCGCGTCCGGCCTCGTCGAGACGCCGGGCGGGATCCGTTTTCAGCGTCGCCTCCGGCCCACGCAGTCGGAACTCGGAGAGGTCGATGCGGCTGCAATTGAAGAGGCGAAGCGCCACCTCGCGTTCGTCTACGAGGCCACGCCGAATTCCTGCCTCGTCGAGGCGGACGAGGAGCCGCCGCATCCGCCGAATCCGGAGGCCCTGGACATTGTGCTCGAGATTGCCCTCCTCCTGAATGCGAAACCCGCGGACGAAGTCGAGTTCATGCGGAAGATCGTCATCGACGGCTCGAATACGTCCGGATTCCAGCGGTCCGCACTCATCGCCCTCGATGGATATCTCGAAGTCGGAGGGAAGCGCATCGGCGTCCCGACGATTCTCCTCGAAGAGGATGCGGCGAGGAAACTCGGCGAAGGGGAACAGGAGGTCGCGTATCGACTCGATCGTCTCGGAATCCCGCTCGTCGAGGTCGCGACGGCCCCGGACATCCAGACGCCCGAGGAGGCGCGGGACGTCGCGTTCGCCTTCGGCTCGCTCTTGCGCGCGACGCGGAAGGTGATGCGCGGCATCGGGACGATCCGGGAAGACCTGAACGTCTCGATTACGGGAGGGGCGCGCATCGAGATCAAAGGCGTCCAGGAGCTCCGGATGATCGCGACGTTCGTCGAGAAGGAAGTGGAGCGCCAACAAATGCTCCTCGAAGTTGCGGCGGCCCTCCGGGAGCGTGGCGTTCGGGAAGTGCCTTCGGAAATCCGCGATCTCACGAGCGTATTCCGTGGTTCGAAGTCAAAGGTCGTGAAGTCCGCCCTGGGAAAGGGGGGCGTCGTGTTCGGATGGATCCTTCCGGGCTTCGCAGGTCTGCTGAAAGGAAAACTCGGACCCGAACTAGCGGCCCACGCCCGCATCGCCGGCGTGGCGGGAATCTTTCATTCGGACGAACTCCCGGGATATGGGATCGAGGCCTCTGAAGTCGATGCCGTTCGAAAGGCACTCTCCCTGCGTGAACCGGATGCACTTGTCTTGGTTGCGGACCAGGAGATGAAAACCCGCGATGCGTTCGACGAGATGCACCCGCGTGCCGTTGCGGCCATCCAAGGCGTCCCGCCCGAGACGCGGGACCCGCGTCCCGATGGGACGACCGCGTACAGCCGGCCTCTCCCGGGAAAGGCGCGGATGTATCCCGAGACCGACGTGCCCCCGATCCGTGTGACGCGAGAGCGGTTGGACCGCATCCGCGAGCACCTGCCGGAACGACCGGAGGCCACGATCTCCCGGTTCGCTCGTGACTTCGGGATTCACGGGCAACAGGCGCAGCAGCTCGTGCAGGAAGGGAGCGATGAAGCGTTCGAGCTGATCGCGCGAGAATTCGGCGAGGCGAAACTCGTCGCGACGACGTTCCTCTACACGTTTGCGGAGTTGCGGCGCGAGGGAGTCGACGTGGACGGAATCTCCGTCGATCGCATCCGCGAGCTCTTCTCGCTGCTCAAGGCCGGCCGCTTCGCGAAGGAAGCCGTTCCGGATCTCCTCCGCGAGATGGGGCGCCGGAAGGTCCGGGCCTCCGAGGCGATGGCGGGCCTCGGCGTGAAAGGTCTGAGCCGCCGCGAACTCGAAACGATCGTGGACGAGGTTCTCTCCGCCTCGGCGGACTTGGTCCGCGACAAAGGCGAAGACGCCGAACGAACGCTCATGGGCCGCGTCATGGAGCGCGTCCGCGGCCGGGCCGACGGGAAAGTCGTGAGCGAAGTGCTCCATGTTCGGCTCGCTTCGCGCCTCGCCAAAGGGACCGAAGCGGGAAAGAAAAGAAAAAGGTGAAGGGTTCCACAACGAAAATCAGGCGCGATCAATCATCAGCGCTTGCCTTTCTTGGCTTTCTTCGTGGTTTTCTTCGATGCCATGGTGGGGTCTAACTCCTCCTGGGGGCAGGCCCCGTTTAACATGGATTGTGTGCGCGTCTCACGGCTTAAACGTGCGCCCGGTAATCCGCGAAACCGCAACGAGTCCGGCGCGGAGAAGCGTTAAGGCCGTGGATTCCATCTGCGGAGCGGGGGACGCGGGTGAAGGTCTACATCTCGATCGACATGGAAGGAATCTGCGGCATCGTCGGCGAGCTCGAGACGGACCCGGGGAAAGGCGGAGACGCGTATCAGGCGAGCCGCCGCTTGATGACGCAGGAAGCCAACGCCGCCATCGAAGGGTGTGTCAAGGCCGGCGCGACGGACATCCTCATCGCGGACTCCCACTGGAACTTCGACAATCTCATCCCGGAAGAACTACACGAGGCTGCGACGCTGCTCCGGGGCACACCCCGGATGTTCTCCATGATGCATGACCTCGACGGCTCGTACGGCGCGGCCCTGTTCATCGGGTACCACGCGAAGGCCGGCACGCTCCGCGCCATTCTCGATCATACGTATAGCGGACGCATCGCGTCGGTCCGGGTGAATGGAACGGAGGTCGGAGAGACGGGCATCAACGCCTACCTCGCGGGCCATTATGGCGTGCCGGTCGTCCTCGTCACCGGGGACTCCGCACTCGCGGCCGAGGCGAAGGCCATCATCCCGAACGTCCACACCGTGGCGGTGAAGGAGCCGACGGGGGCGAGCGCCGCGAAGAACCTTCATCCGAAGAAAGCGCGTGATCTCATTCGCGCCGAGGCAACGAAAGCCGTGAAAGCCCTCGGCACCATCGAACCGCTCCGCGCGCGGACGCCGGTCGAGATAGCGGTCGAGTTCAAGGGCACGGACCACGCGGACCGCGCCGCGATGATTCCGTCCGTTGCCCGCATCGGCGGGAGGCGCATCGAATTCACGTCGCCGGATTACGCGCAGGCGTTTCGCACGTTCTACGCGGTCGAGGAAATCTCGTCGCTCGATTGAGCCCGAGCCTCCCGATGGCCGTGACAAATACCTATATAGCGAGACATTTCATTCAGCGCCGGAGAGAAGGGACTTGGCCATGGCGGCGAAGAAGGCCAAGGGGGATGACTGGTTCGCCTCCCTGGACGCAGAACTCGAGAAAAAGACGAAGGAAATCGTCGAGGACGTCGGGGAGCAGAACGTCGCCCGGCTCGAGCTGAACAAGACCCTCATCGACGACTTCTGGCGCGTCTGGAAACGATTCAACAAGATCAACGTGCACTTCGCCCTCGAGCCCTCGTACACGAACTGGGGCGTGTTCTCGGACACCTTCCCGGACGGGGACTGGCACTGGCGGCCCGGCTTTAACCCCGCCGCCGTGCAGACGGTCCAGCTCCTCGACCGTTCGATGGACCAAGGACGGATCGGGGACGCGCTCAAGGTCAACTACGTCGAGTCGGATGGGAAGGCGCACGTCCGCGTGACGTTCGAGTACTGCGAGGGCGAGCACTATTACAAGTACAGCGGCTGGAAGCGGATCTGGACGATCCACACCCTGTACGACCAACCGGTCGACCGCGTGGCCGTGGACGACCTCCACCGGATCTTCGCGGACCTCGTCCGCGTATGGTACGAGAGCCACCTCCGGCGGAACCGCGACGTGCTGATCAAGTACCTCAAGCAGACGTACGAGAAGGTCGAGACGTTCAATCAGTGACCCGGCACGGAAAAACTATCGCGACTGATATCCGGCCGAGAGCCTATATTAGCGGACGACAGAATTTTCATCATCGTGGAAGACTTCCTGTCCGGCGCACTCCTCGTGCTTCTCGTCGGCGGCGTCGTCTTCGCGTGGGTCGACTGGCGCATCCGGGCGCGGAAGCTGCCGCAACTCGTCGGCCCGAGCTGGGATTGCCCCCACTGCGGCGTCGTGAACGAGGCCGAACTGACGATCTGCTGGTCGTGCGGGGCGGCGATCACGCGGCTCACCTTCCGACCCGGGACGGCTCCGACCACGGACACCTGGCAGTGCCGCCAGTGCCGGGCTTGGAACAGCATCTCGCGGCGGTCCTGCTGGTCGTGCTCGAACATCCCGGCGAAGCAGCCGAAGCAGCAAGTCTGAGGCCGCGGTCTCGCAATCCGCTCAGTGCACGCCTCGGTAGAGGCCGCCGTCAATCTGGACGACGTTGCCCGTGATGTACGACGCCCGCTCGGAGAGCAGGTAGACGATCAGGTCCGCCACCTCCTCGGGACGGCCGACGCGTCCGAGCGGGACCTCCTTCGCGTCTTCCGCCATCGTGGCCTCCAGCGTCTTCTTCTCCCGCTCCGCGCGAGACCGGGCCAGGTCCTTGTGCCGGTCCGTGGCGATCCATCCCGGGGCCACCGCGTTCACGCGGATTCCGTGGCCGCCGAGTTCCCGCGCGAGGGTCTTCACGAGGCCGACGACGCCGGCCCGCATCGTATTGGAGAGGATCAGGTTCTCGAGTGGTTGCTTCACGCTAATCGACGTGATCGCAACGATGGCACCGCCATGGCGCGCTTTCATGGAGGGCACACAGGCCCGCGCAAGCCGCACGATGCTCTGGAGCGTCAGGTCGAACGCCTGCGACCACTGCTCTTCGGTGAGGTCCTCGAGCCTTCCGGTCGGCGGTCCGCCCGCGTTCGCGACAAGCAAGTCGACGCCGCCAAAACCGATAAGGGCCTTCTCGACAAACCGCTGCACGCCGTCCGCCCGTCCGACGTCCGCGGCGACCGAGAGGACCTCCGCGCCCGTCTCGTTCCGAATGGCCTTCGCACTCGCCTCGAGCGGCCCTTCGTTCCGGGCGCAGATGGCGACCTTGCAGCCCTCGCGTCCAAGGGCGAGCGCGGTCGCGCGGCCCATCCCTTGGCTCGCGGCCGCGACGAGCGCGACCTTCCCGCGAATTCCCAGGTCCACGGGAGCCGCCATCGGGCCGACCGCGTAAAAGGATTCGGCCGACGAATCACTCACGCAAGAAGCCGCGGACCTCGCCGATCGGCTCGAACCCGAGCGTCCTGTACATCGCTTGCGGCGTGTCGAACAGGTCCGAAATCAAGACGACCCATTCGCACCGGGCTTCGATCGCCCGCTTGCACGCCTCGAAGATCATCGTGCGCCCGACGCCCCGCATCCGGAATTCCGGTCGTGTCGCGACGTCGTCGATCCAGGCGAACACGCCCCGCGGCCACACGCTGATCGTCCCCGCGGGCGTGCCGTTCAAGTAGGCCACGTAGGGCCGCATTCCCACGCGCTGAGAGCGTTCCCGCCAAACCCCCCACATCTGATCGATGACGGCGGGGGAATGGCCGAAGCCTCTCTCGGTGGCGGTAAAGACGGATCGAAAGTCCTCTGGTCCGTTCCCCTCGGCGGCGGGCCGCACCTCCAGGTCCGGGTTCACGATACAGTCCGGCAGGCCGACTTTCGCCAGGGCCAGCTCCGCGGTCGGGCGGAATCCGAGACGTGCAAACTCCTCCTGGACCGAGAAGGCCTCCTCCGCGTCCTCGAAGAGGAGGGCCTGATGCGGGACCGCCGAACCTCGGAACGCGTCCGCGAGATCCTCGACGATCTTCTTCGGACCTTCCTTGGGAGGGGTCGCCACCCACCCGAGGTTCGCTTGATGGATCAAGGGAAACCGGTCATCTCGATAGATCGTGCCCCAGGACGTCCGGACCTTCGTCGGGGTTTGTTCCCGCCAGACCCGGAGGAACTCGATGACCGCGCGCAGCATCTCTTCCGTGTCCACGGTCTCGCCAAGCGAGGCGGCGGGAATGAAGTTTTTGCACGGACGCGATACTTTCGCGGACCCCGCCGAATCCCTATATAGGACGGCCCGCTACGATGGCCGAGGCGAGAAACAGACACGCCTCAGGAACGTGAATTCTGTGAAGGAGGAACTGGCGCCCCATGTCCATGACATCACCCGGGCGCTCGGGAACAAAGTGAGTGAGCAAGAGGTCGAGCGGGAGCTGTCGAGCTACCTGAACGTCTACCGCGTGTCGCTGGACACGGCGAAGCGGTCGATCGTGAAGAAGCACGGCGGGAACCCGGCGACCCTCGCGATCGGTGTGAGCAAGACGATCCGGGAACTGGGCCCGGGCGAGCAGAGCGTGAACCTGCTCGTGCGCGTCGTGGCCGTCTTCGAGAAGGAGGTCACCCCCCAGGGGCAGGAGGCGAAGAAGATCCTGTCCGGGATCTTGGGCGACCCGAGCGCGACGGTGCCCTTCACCGCGTGGGAGCCGCTGCCGATGGCCCTCGCGAAGGGCGACGTGATCCGCGTGCAGAACGCGTACACGAAAGAGTACCGTGGCCAGGTCCAGGTGAACTTCGGGTTCCGGACGGTCGTGGGGAAGGAGTCCCCGGACGCGTTGCCGGAGTACAAGCCCGCCGCGGGCCAGCCGTACGTCGGCAAGCCGACGGCCGTCCGCGTCGCAGACCTGCGCGAAGGCGCCTCGAACGTGGCCGTCACCGCGCGCATCCTCTCCGTCGAGAGACGGGAGGTCGAGGTCGACGGGGCACCGAAGGCCGTGTTCTCCGGCGTCCTGGCCGACGAGACGGGCAAGACGCAGTTCAGCGCGTGGAAGGACTTCTCTTTGAAGGAGGACGAGGTCCTCCGCATCGAAGGCGCCTACGTGAAGTCGTGGCGCGGGATCCCCCAGATCAGCTTCGACGAGCGGGCGGCGATCACCCGGCTCAAGGACGACCTGCTGCCGCCGCTGGCCCGGCTCAACGTGAGCCCGCGGATGTGGATCGAGGACCTCGCGGAGCGCGGCGGCGCGGCCGACGTGACCGTCCGGGGGATCCTCATCGACCTCCGAGAAGGCTCGGGTCTCGTCTACCGCTGCCCGGAATGCCGGCGCGTCCTGCGCAAGGGCGCGTGCCGCATCCACGGGGAGGTCAAGGGCAATCCGGATCTCCGGGTGAAGGCCGTCCTCGACGACGGCTCCGGCGCCCTGACCGCCGTCTTCGATCGCGAGCTGACGGAGGCGCTGCTGGACAAGACCCTCGACGCGTGCATCGCACAGGCCAAGGAGGCGATGTCCACGGACGTCGTCCGCGACGAGCTCGCGGACGTCATCGTGGCGCAGCCGATCGAGGTCCGCGGCAACGTGACCTCGGACGACTACGGTCTCATGATGATCGTCGAGTCGGCGAAGATCCTCAAGGTCGACGTGCAGGCCGAGGCGCGCGAGATGCTCGAAGGCCTGGAGGGGTCCGCATGATGCGCGAGGTCGCCTGGCGGCTCTTCGCGTCCGAGTACAACGACGCGAACCTCGAGGCGGAGGGCACGGGCGACCGCGCGCCCTCGTACGTCGTCACCCCGCTCGGCGCGCGGGTGAACCGCGTGTTCGTCGTCGGCGTGATCACGGACGTGGAGAACGTCGGCTCGGACATGCAGCCGATGTGGCGCGCCCGCGTCTCGGACCCGACGGGCACCTTCCACGTCTACGCGGGCCAGTTCCAGCCGGAAGCGGCCTCCGCGCTCTCGAAACTCAAACCGCCGGTCTTCGGCGCGATCGTCGGGAAGAGCCGCATCTACTCGCCCGACTCGGGCACGACGTACACGTCGATCCGGCCGGAGACGATCAAGGCCGTCGACGAGTCGATCCGGGACTATTGGATCCTCGAGGCATGCCGCTCCTTGCGGAAGCGGCTCGACGCGGTGGCGGAGGCCTACAAGATGGATCCGCCGACGAAGGAAGGCCTCATGAAGATCGGCGTGAAGGAGGCCATCGCGGACGGCATCATCCAGGCCGTCGAGCACTACGGCAAAGTGGACCTGTCCCGATACACGGCGATGCTCGCGGAGGGCCTGCGGTATCTCCTCCCGGAATACCGCGAGACGACGGAGCCGGGAGAGGCCCCGCCCGAACCCGCGGCCGCGCGCGAGGAACCGGCGAAGGAACCCGACGCGGCCGAGGAGGCCGTCCTGGAGATCATCGCGGGCCTCGACAGGGACGGGAAGGGCGCTCCTTGGGAGGGGATCCTCGCCGCCGCCACGGCGAAGCAGGTCGCGAAGGACGCGCTCGAAGAGTCGATCAATTCCCTCCTGGACAAGGGACTGATCTACGAACCGATCCTCGGGCGCATGAAGAAGATCTGACGCGGCCGCGCCCGCGGGCCGTCGCCTACGTCGGCGGCAGGTACGAGTGGCAGGACCAACACTTGCGGGCCGAGATCCCGACCTTCGCGCCGCACTTCAGACAGCGCCGCATTTTCGGGGCGTTGCCCACCGTTCGCTCAATCCGCCGCAGGCCGAGCTTGCCCGACGCGAAGCCGCCGAGGCCGCACGCTGCGGCGAATCCGAGGGTCAGCAAGAACTCCCATTCTGAGGGCCACATGGGCCATCCGTCGGGCATGAACAAGATCTGCACGAGGTACACGCCGAGCACGGCGCCAATCGTTGAGCCGAGGAAGCCCAGGGACCCGAGGAACGTCGTCCGACCTGCGAACACGCCGACGCCGAAGAGAGCGAATGGCAGATAGAACAGGACGAGCTCCGGCGCCGGAAGGAAGAGGATCGGGACTCCGACAAGGAACGAGAGCCCTAGGGCCGCGAGAATCGTCAGCCCGAATCCCACGAGGGGGTTACGCACCGCGGCCATGGTCCCTCCGGACTCCGTCGCGAGCACCCGCGCGCCTTTTCAACGTGCCGATGTAGCTATCGCAGAATGATAACGAGCGGTTCGCGAGTTGACAAAGGGACCCAACGCGCGGCGCTGCGGAACGAAGGTCCCTGACCTGATTCGCCCGCCTGGTCGGCATACGGAATCGCAGGACGCCCATCGCGTGCGCGCGCGAGGCCTGAATATTATCGAGAATGCAACATGGAAATGAGCGTGACCGGTGCCGCACCACGGTGGAGATCCTCTTTACCCGGATAATCCTCGCCTCGGTTTACAAAAGTGGTATATGGGGTCGGGCCGGATTCGCGGCTCGGATTGGGATGGCTCTAACGCGCGAGAGCATCTACCTGAGCGTCGACTCTCTGCCGGAACCCCTCGAACCGGCGCGGATCCGGAAGGTGCCCACGGGAATCGCCGACCTCGATAGCATCGTCGATGGAGGGTTCCCGAGCGGATCGACGATCCTTCTGTCGGGCGACATCGGTGCCGGGATGCAGGAGTACGTCTACACCGCGGCCTCGAAGACGGCCCTCGTGAACGAACGGCCCGAGGCCCGCCATTACTACCTCGGAGATCACTGCGACGACTCGGACGTGCCGTCGCAGGTCTGCTACGTCACCTTCTCCCGTTCGAAGGAGATCATCCTCCAAGAGCTCGCGACGTCCTTCAACGGGGACTACTACCGGGCGTTCCGCGACCGGACGGTGTTCAAGGATTTCTCGAGCATGTACTTCCGACACAGCGTCGTGCCGGCGTCGTGGACCGCGCAGGAGGACCTGTTCGACCTCCCGTCGACGAACATCCTCGAGGAACTCGTGACGTTCCTAGACGAGAACGCCCGCGACTCGGTGGTCATCATCGACTCCATCACGGACTTAGCGGTCTCGGAGCTTGTGGAGGTCCGCGACCTCGTGACCGCCGTCAAGGGGCTCCAGCGCGCGGCGAAGCGATGGAACGGCCTCGTGTACCTCATGCTTACGCGGGGCATCCTGGAGCACCGCCACGAACAGCTCCTAATGGACAGCACGGACGGATGCTTGGTGTTCGAATGGCGCAGCTCCCCCCGGTCCAGCACGCGTCAGCGGTACATGTACCTCGAGAAGTTCACCGGCGTGCTGCCGCACCTGCCGCGCGACAAAATCGCCCGGTTCCCGACGATGGTCTCCGCGAACAACGGCCTCGTCGTGGTGTACATGGAGCGAATCTCGTGAGGGATTGACATGACCGAGACACAAGCCGAAACGGAGGCGCACGGCGCGGACGATGCGACGGCCGAGGGATTCGTCCTCACTGGGATTGACGGACTGGACGAGATGCTCGGACGCGGAGTGCCGGCAGGACACATCCTGACGGTCATGGGCTCCTTCGGGACGGGCAAGACGACCTTCGCCCTCCAGTTCCTGATGCAAGGCCTGATCAACGGGGAAAAAGCGATCTTCATCTCGCTCGAGGAGGACGTGGAGTCCGTCGTCGCCAACGCGGCGTCCTTCGGGTGGGACCTGAAACCGTACCTGAAGGACAAGAAGCTCCACATCGTGAAGCTCGAGCCCGCGGACGCGAAGACGACCGTCACCCGGATCAAGTCGGAGCTTCCCGAGTTCGTCCGCCGAAGTGGGGCATCGCGTGTGGCCGTCGACTCGATCAGCTTGCTGAACATGCTCTTCGCGGACGACGCCGAGCGGCGGGAGAAGCTCTTCTCGCTGTGCAAGCAACTCAAGTCGACCGGGGCGACGTGCGTCTTCACCGCCGAGGTCAAAGACGACAATCCGAGGTCGAGCCGCGACGGTCTCGTCGAGTACGTCAGCGACGGCGTCATCGGCCTACGGTTTAACGAGCGGGAGAACGGCGACGTCCAGCTCGCGATGCAGGTGATCAAGATGCGGCGACTCAAGCATCCTCGGTCCGTCAAGCCCTACAGCATCACGGACCAAGGGCTCGAGGTTCACGGCGACATGGAAGTCTTCTGAGTCTAGAGTGCCAGGGAGCCGCCATTCGGAACGGAATGATTAAGCCGGCGGGCGACAACGCCCGCCTCGTGCGGGTCGGCATCCTGCTCTTTGACGGCGTCGAGGAACTCGATGCCGTTGGCGTCTACGAAGTGCTCGCAAAAGCGAAACAGCTCCATCCGCGCCTCGACCTCACCGTTCGCTTCCGAGCCATCAAGGAGGAGATCACGGGAGCTCTCGGGATGAAGTTCCTCGCGCACGAGGTGCGACGGGACCTCTCCGACTTGGACCTCGTGGTGGTCCCGGGGGGACCCGGCCGGGCGGAGGTCGTGAAAGACGAGGAGACGTTGAAGTCGCTCTTGGACTTCGGGACGGAGAAACCCATCGCCAGCGTCTGCACCGGGGCCCTCATCCTGAAGGATGCCGGTCTTCTCGCGGGCCGCAAGGCAACGACCCACCGCAGCGCCATGGATGAACTCCGGACCGTGGCGGACGTCGTCCCGGAGCGGGTGGTGGAGGACGGCCACATCACCACCGCGGCCGGCGTCTCCGCATCGATCGATCTCGGGCTGCACTTGCTCCGCAAGCACTTCGGTCCGGAACTCGCTCGAGAAGTCGCCGAGCGCATCGAGTATCCCGAGCACCCAAATCCCTAAGAGGCCACCTTCTTCTCCGGGCCGCGGGCGGAGGCCGTGCGGTTCCTTCGGAAGGGCAAGGTGAAGGAGGTCTACGAGGTCTCGGAGGACGAACTCGAGTTCCTGTTCACGGACCAAATCAGCGTGTTCGACAAAGTCATTCCGACCCTCGTGCCGAACAAAGGCGAGACGCTCTGCCGGACGTCGGCGCATTGGTTCGGCGTCGTCGACCGACTTGGCATCCGTACGCATTTCCTCCGTCTGCACGGCGCGAACCGCATGCGCGTGCGGCGGGTGCAGGTGATCCCGGAGTACGATCGGATCACACCGAAGACGACGAACTTCCTCATCCCGCTCGAGGTCATCGCGCGGTACTACGTGGCGGGATCCCTCCATGACCGGATCAAAGACGGGAAGATCCGGCCCCCGGAGCTCGGCTTCAAAAAGGGCCACGTCCCCGCCTACGGGGAGCCGCTGCCAGAGCCGTTCTTCGAGGTGACGACGAAACTCGAGAAAGTGGACCGCGAGCTGACCACGGACGAAGCGCTCGCAATCTCGAAGCTCAGTCGCGACGAATTCAAGGCGCTGATGGAGTCCGTACGGAAAATCGACAACCGACTGAATGCGGACGTCAAAGCCCGAGGGCTCATCCACGTCGACGGGAAGAAGGAGTTCGCGATGGACGCGGACCGCGAGCTGATGCTCGTCGACACGTTCGGGACGGCGGACGAGGATCGATTCTGGGACCTCGAAGCCTACGAGAAGGGCGAGCAGATCGAGCTGAGCAAGGAATTCGTTCGACAGTACTACCGCAAGATCGGGTACCACAAGGCGCTCATGGACGCGCGCGCCGCGCACCGGCCGGAACCGGATATCCCGCCGCTGCCTCCCGAGGTCACGGGTCGAGTGAGCGACCTCTATGTTCGTCTGTTCGAGCGCCTTGCCGGAGAGAAGTTCCGCTGACCGTCGCGTTTCGAGACGCACGTAAGAAAGTCTTTTACCGGCGGGTTCAATACATGCGGTAGTCGGGGGCTCCAGCATGGAACTGAGTGTCTACGTCGACGGCAAGTTCTACCCACAATCGGAGGCGAAGCTCAGTGTCTTCGACCACGGCCTCCTGTACGGGGACGGCGTCTTCGAGGGGATCCGGGCGTACAACGGCCGGGTCTTCAAGCTCGAGAAGCACATCGATCGGCTATTCCATTCCGCGAAGGCGATCGACCTCAAAATCCCGCACACGAAAGAGGAGATGGCGAGGCTCATCCTCGATACGTGCCGACGGAACGACATCCACGAGGGATACATCCGGCCCGTCATCACGCGCGGGAAAGGAGACCTCGGGCTCGATCCGCGCAAGTGCAAGTCGGGGCCGAGCGTCGTGATCATCGCGCAGCCGCAGATCAACCTCTACGGCAAGATCTACGAGCGCGGCATGAAGGTCGTGACGTCCTCGTACCGACGCGTTCCGCCGCAGAGCTTGAGCCCGTCGATCAAGTCTCTGAACTACTTGAACAACATCATGGCCCGCGTCGAGGCGAACCAATACGGGGCCGACGAGGCCCTGATGCTCGACATCCACGGATACGTGTCGGAGGCCACCGCAGACAATTTCTTCATCGTTCGCAATTCGACGATCGTCACGCCCTGGACGTCGACGAACCTTCCCGGGGTGACGCGGGAGACCGTCCTCGAGCTCGCGCCGTCGCTCGGGCTCAAGGCGGAGGAGCGGCTCTTCACGCTCTACGACGTTTGGTCGTCGGACGAGGCCTTCATCTCCGGCACGGCCGCGGAAATCGGTCCCGTCGTCGAGGTGGACGGCCGCTCGATCGGGGACGGCAAACCCGGCCCGACGACCCGGAAGATCATGAAGGCGTTCCGGGACCTCGTCATGAGCACGGGGACCGCAATCTAGGCCGCGAGGGAAACCTAAAGGAGGCCGTCGTCATGGCCTCGCCGGCCGCACGATGAAGTTCCTCGAGTTCAAAGCGAAGGAGATCTTCGCCCGGTATGGGATCCCGACGCCGCGGGGCGTCGTCGTCTCGCGGCCGGAGGACATCGTCGATCCGCCGCTCCCGTGCATGGTTAAGGCGCAAGTCCTCGTCGGGGGCCGCGGGAAGGCGGGCGGCATCCGAGCCGCGGACACACTCGACCAGGCCCGGATGGTCGCTCGCGAGATCCTCGGGATGGACATCCATGGATATCGCGTGAAGCAGGTATACCTCGAAGAACGACTCCCGATCGGGAAGGAACTCTACCTGAGCCTCACGATCGATCGATCCGCGCGCGAGCCCCTGCTGATGGCGACCGCGATGGGCGGGATGGAGGTCGAAGCGATCCCACGGGAGGCGTTGTACCTGGAGCACATCCCGACGATGATCGGCCTCCAGCCCTACGTGCTCCGATCCATGCTCGCGAAACTGGGGCTCGCGAAGGACGCCGGAGACCAGGTCGCGACAATCGCTCGGAAAGCCTACGAGCTCTTTCGCAAGGAGGACGCGGAACTCGTCGAGATCAATCCGCTGGCGGTGACGACGGACGGCCGCGTGATCGCCGCGGACGCAAAGCTCGTGATCGACGACAATGCGGAGTACCGCCATCCGGAGTACGCGAGCCTCGATCAGGACCGGACGCCGCTGGAGCAGGAGGCCCACGAGAAGGGCATCACGTTCATCCAGCTCGACGGAGACATCGGCGTGATCGCGAACGGGGCCGGCCTGACGATGGCCACCTTGGACGTCCTGAATCTGAAGGGCGGCAAGGGCGGCACATTCCTGGACCTCGGAGGCACGGACGACCCGGAGAAGGTGAAGCAAGCGTTCGAGATCATCCTCAAGGCGAACCCGTCCGTGGTCCTCCTCAACATCTTCGGCGGGATAACGAAGGCCGACACGGTCGCCGTTGGAGTGAGGCAGGCCCTCGAGGAGATGCACACCCGCATCCCCGTCGTCGCCCGCATCAAGGGCGTCAACGAGGTCCAGGCGAAGGAGATCTTGCGCTCGATCGGAATGTACTCCGCGGAGACGATTGAAGAAGCCGCGGACCTCGCGGTCAAGGTGAAGTCCGGGGGCGCCTGAGATGGCGGTCCTGTTGACGAAACGAAATCGCGTCCTCGTCCAGGGAATCACCGGTCATCAGGGCCAGTTCCACACGCATGCGATGCTCGAAATGGGCACGAAGGTCGTCGCGGGCGTGACGCCGGGCAAAGGCGGGACGAAGGTCGAAGGCGTACCCGTGTTCAACAGCGTCCGCGAGGCGGTGGACCGACGCAGGGCGAACGCCTCCATCATCTTCGTCCCCGCACCGTACGCGAAGGACGCGGCGATCGAAGCGGTCGAAGCGGGCCTGACGCTGGTCGTCATCATCACGGAACGGATTCCGTTCCACGACTGCCTCGAGCTCATGCCGTACGCGCGGAGTCGCGGGACGACGGTCATCGGCCCGAACTGTCCGGGGATCATGACGCCCGGAGAAGCGAAGATGGGCATCATGCCGAATCACATCTTCAAGGCCGGCGACGCGGGCGTCATCTCGCGCAGCGGCACGCTGACGTACGAGATCGTGAACGCGATGACCCAAGCGGGTCACGGTCAGTCGACGTGCATCGGGATCGGCGGGGACCCGATCATCGGCACGAACATGGTCGAGGCCCTCCGTCTCTTCGAACGCGACCGCAAGACGAAGCGGATCGTCCTCGTCGGCGAAATCGGCGGCACCTCCGAAGAGGACGCGGCCGAGTTCATCCGGAAGCATGTGTCGAAACGGGTCGTGGCCTACGTGGCCGGCCGGACGGCTCCGCCCGGGAAGAGGATGGGGCACGCGGGCGCGATCATCCAGGGGAACAAGGGCACCGCCGAGTCCAAGGTGACGGCCTTCGCGGACGCCGGAGTTCCGGTCGCCGATTACCCCGCGGACGTTGCGCGGCTCCTCGGCGCGACCTGAGAGACCTCGGTTGGGAAGTCGGAACGGTCGCCGCCCGGGAAGTTCATATATCCTTCAACGCGTGGCCGGACCGGGGAGCCCCAGAGGGGCTGAGAGTATCCCGCATGAGGGATAGACCCTTGGAACCTGATCCGGGTCATGCCGGCGTAGGGAACATGAGGTTGTTTTCAGCCCGGGGAACCTAGGAATCCTCCGAACGTGGCCCCGAGCAAGTATCCGATGGGGAAGGTGAGCCGAGCCTTCTTCGAGAGCGTGATCGCGCGGCATTTGGGCCAAACACGTAAGGATGTCATCGTCGGCCCCGCGAACGGCGTGGATGTCGGCGTCGTCCATCTGCCGGACGGCAGGGCATTGATCTCGACGACGGATCCGATCTATGTCGTGCCGCCGTACGGCTGGGAGCGCGCCGCATGGTTCGCGTTCCACATCCTCGCGTCGGACCTGACAACGTCGGGCGTCGCGCCGCAATACATCACCCTTGACTGGAACCTCCCGATGGACATCGAGGACGACCAAATCGAAACGATGTTGCGAGTCATGGACCGCGAGTGCAAGAAGTACGGCGCCGCGATCGTCACGGGACACACGGGCCGATACGAAGGGTGCGCGTATCCGATGGTCGGGGGCGCGACCTTCCTCGCGATCGCCCCGAAGGACGGCTGGGTCACATCCAACATGGCGCGCCCCGGAGACCGCCTCCTCGTCACGAAGACCGCGGGCCTCGAGGCGACGGCCATCCTGTCGAACACGTTTCCGGATCTCGTGGAGAAGCGAACGGGGTCGGAGACGACGCGACGCGCCCGCGCCCTCTTCGAATCGATGAGCACGGTCGATGACGCGCTTGCGGCCGCATCCGTCGGCCTACGCCGGGACGGAGTCTGGGCGATGCACGACGCGACGGAGGGAGGGGTCCGGAACGCGGTCTGGGAGATGGCGCAAGCCTCCGGGACCGGGGTGGATGTCGATCTCACAAAGGTCCATGTCGATCCCTCCGTCGCCGAGGTATCCGAAGTCTTCGCGATGGATCCGCTCGATGCAATCAGCGAAGGGACCCTCCTGATCGCCTCGGACCCGGGGGCCGCGAACGACGTGATTGGAAAACTCAGGGAGAAACGAATCCTCGCGGTCGACATCGGCGCGTTCACAAAGAAAGGGGACCCTTGCCTCGATCGCGGCGCCGACTTCCGTCCGGCCGATCGAGATCCGTTCTGGGTCGCGTTCAGCCGCGCCTTCACCGGGGAGATCGCCTGACGAAACAGAGAGGCCCCAAACTCGGCGGCGTCTACTTGGTGACCTCACCGAAGCGGCCGGTCGAGCGACTCCTCACCATCGTTGGGTCCGCGCTCGAAGGCGGGGTGGCACTCGTCCAGATGCGAGACAAGGGCGTGTACTCGAACGCCGAGCGCGCGGACGCCGCTCGTGGTCTCCGAGATCTCTGTACGAGTCACGGCGCCCCGTTCCTCGTGAACGATGATCCCGACCTGGCGCGGAAATTCGATGCGGACGGGGTCCACGTTGGCCGCGACGATCCGTCGCCGAGAATCGCGCGCGCCGTCTTGGGCCCGGGGGCAATCGTCGGGGTGACGGTGTACGGCCGAGCCGGGGAGGAAGAGCAAGCAACGAACGCCGGCGCCGATTACCTCGCCGCGGGGCCGTTCTTCCCGAGCCCCACCAAGCCGGAAGAGCCCGTCCTGAGCTTGCATGTCTTGGACGGTGTCGTCCATCGGTCCCGTCTTCCGATTTTTGCGATTGGAGGCGTCACCGCGGAGAACGCAGGTACGCTCGCGCGCCATCGTGTCGCGGGCGTCGCCGTCGTCTCTGCAATCATGGATGCGGACGATCCGCGGAACGCCGCCGCGTCGATCCGTCGAGCGTTTCTCGAGGGCGCACGGCCGTGAGATCGAGGAACGCACGCGCACGTGGTAAACGCGCGCGCGGAGAATCGTCGCATGGAAACATCCACCGCCAAACGATTAAATAGCGCCCCCTGCGTGCGAACCCGGCCGTGCGCCGACTCATCGTTACCGAGAAGTTCAACGCCGCCGTTCGAATCGCGACCATCCTGAGCGACGGGAAATCGAAGCGCTCGTACGTCGAAGGCACGCCGGCCTTCACATTCACCCAGGGCGACGACCGGGTCACCGTCGTCGGTCTTCGAGGGCATATCATCAACCTCGACTACCCCGAGGCGCTGAACGATTGGGCCCGGGTCGATTTGAAGGAACTCGTGTGGGCGGAGCCGCAGAAGGTCGTGACCGCGGGAAAAATCGGCGCGGCGCTTCGGGTCCTCGCGGCGGATGCGGACGAGGTGGTGATCGCGACCGACTTCGATCGGGAGGGCGAGCTGATCGGCGTCGAGGCTCTCGAGATCATCAAAGAGGCGCGGCCCGAGATCCGAATCCGTCGGTCGCGTTTTTCCGCCCTCACGAAGTGGGACATCGAACGCGCCTTCTCGAATCTCGTGGAGGTTGACTATCCACTCGCGTGGTCCGCCGAATCTCGGCAAAGTGTCGACCTCGCATGGGGCGCGGTCCTCACACGGTTCCTCTCGCTCGCTTCGAAGCAGCTGGGGCGCGACTACCTGTCGGTGGGCCGGGTCCAGAGTCCGACGCTCGCGCTCGTCGTGGATCGGGAGCGGGAGATCGAGAATTTCGTCCCGCAGGATTACTGGACGCTCCACGCGCGATTTCGCAAGGATGTCGAAGGCCAGCCGGTGGAATTCGACGCGGATCACGAGCACGGGCCCTTCTGGGCCCACCGTGAGGCGCTTTCGGCGCAGGCGAACGCCGAAACGGCCGCTCGAGGCACCGTGCGTGAGTACCTCCAGAACGATCGCGAGGAGCGCCCTCCGCCCCCGTTCAACACGACGATGTTCGTCGCGGAGGCGAACCGACTCGGGTTCGGGGCCGCGCAGGCGATGAAAATCGCCGAGGACCTGTACCAGTCCGGATTCATCTCGTATCCGCGCACGGACAACACGGTCTATCCGTCGACGGTGAGCCTACGGTCCGTTCTCGAGAAACTCCAGGACTCCCCTCTTGCAGCCGAGGCGCGCGAACTCCTGGCGCAAGAACGAATCGTGCCGAGCCGCGGCCGGACGGAGGCGACGGACCATCCGCCGATTTATCCGGTGCAGGGGGCCACACGGGAGCGCGTGAAACGGGAGGACCACTGGAGGATTTACGAACTCGTCGTCCGCCGGTTCCTCGCGACGGTCGCGCCGAATGCCCTCGCGGAGACGTCCGAGGCGAAGATCGGCCTCGGCGGAGAAATTTTCGTCGCGCAGGGATATCGGATCAAATCGCTCGGCTGGCGCAAGTACTACCCGTACTGGGTCGTCCGCGAGGCGGTCCTTCCGGGACTCGTCGTCGACGAGACGCTTGAGCGCCTTGGCCCAATCACGTTGCGAGAAGACCAAACGAAGCCGCCGCAACGGTACAGTGAAGGATCCCTCATTCAGGAGATGGAGCGGCTCGGACTCGGGACGAAGTCGACGCGGCATGAGATCATCAAGAAACTCTACGACCGGAAGTTCGTGGAGGCGAAGTATCCGAAGCCCACGACGAGCGGACGCGCGGTGATCGAGGCCCTCGAGGACCACGCGCAACGGATCACCCAGCCCGAGATGACGGCGCATCTCGAGGCCGACATGGAAGGAATCGCGACCGGGGTCCGCGCACGCGAGGACGTCGTCCGCGAATCACAACAAATGCTCAGCGAAGTCCTGGAGACCCTCGAGGCCAATCGAGAGGCGATCGGCCAAGAGATCGAGGCTGCTCTGCGAGAACAGAACTACATCGGCAAGTGCAACGTCTGCAAGGAAGGAAACCTCATCGTCGTCCGATCCCGTCGCGGATCGCGGTTCCTCGGATGCGATCGATATCCCGCGTGCCGCAACACGCACCCGCTCCCGCAGATGGGGACGATCCAGAGCGCGGAGGAGAACTGCCCGGAGTGTGGCGCGCCGATGATCAAGCACACGGACCGCGGACGCACGACCACGTACTGCGTCGCCTCCGACTGCCCGACCGTCCGGGAAAAGAACTTCATCGGCCGCTGCGAGAGATGCGGCGACGGCGAACTCACGATCCGCCACGGAACCTACGGAAAGCGATTCGTCGGATGCTCGAGCTATCCGAAGTGCGACAACTCGTATCCGCTTCCTCAACGCGGCCTCATCGTGCCGACCGAGGATCGGTGCAACGCCTGCGGACATCCGGTGATCAAGGTCATCAACCGAGGCCGTCCGCCGTGGGTCCTCTGCCTCAACATGAAGTGTCCCGCGAAGGACGGGAAGAGGCGCAAGGCCGCGGGCGCAATGCCGAAGAAGGCGCCGCGGAAGCGAAAGGCGAAACCGAAGCCCGAGGCCGTGGTCGCCGATTTGCCGACGGGCTAGGGCGACGCCATGAACCGGACGAATTCCTCGAGGGTCCGCGGCTGGAGTGTGTGATTCGTCCGCTTCTCTTCACCGATCGTCGACAACGGTTTCTTGCCGTAATGGTGTCCGGGGCACACGATCAGCGGATCGTCCATCTTCCGGACGCGGTTGAAGAGCGAATCGTACATCTGCCGCACATCGGATCCCGGGAGGTCCACGCGCCCGCAGTCGCCGACGAAGAGGCAATCCCCGGTGAAGACCCGGCCGGCGACGACAAAACAACTGGAGTCCGGGGAATGACCGGGCGTGTGGACGACCTTGACCTTCAGGGCGCCGAGTTCGACGATTTGTCCGTCTTCGAGGACGATGTCTTTGCGCACATTCGAGAGGCGATGCGCGGCGACTTTCGCTCCGGTTTCGTTCGCGAGCCGCTCGTTATCGAAAATGTGATCGGGATGATGGTGTGTGTTGAAAATGAGCTCGATGGAGAAGCCGTTCTCCCCAGCGGCTTTCTCCAGGGCCCGAGCGTCGAAGCTCGGGTCGACGACCGCCGCGACTTTCGAGCCCGGGTCCCCGATCAAATAACCGAAGTTCGCCATCGACCCGATGAGCCGTTGCTCGAAGAACATCAGGACGGACACGACCGCGGACGGCATGAGGCTTACGCGTGACGGACTAGCGCCGGCGGACGTACCCGGGGTAGAACCGTGCGTAGTACTCCTGCCATGCCCGCTGGTTCGCCTCCCATGCCTTTCGAATCTCGTCGGTCCGCTTCATGCTCGATGTGACGCCGAGGGAGACGAGGAACGCGATTCCCAAGATGATGGCGCCCGTGGCTGTGCTCAGGGTCGGATTGCCCGAAATCCATCCTCGAAAGGCGGCGTAGGCTCCGAGGATCGCCGTGACGATCACGAACGTGACGGAGCCCGCAATCCGCCGCGTAATCCAGCCCATCGTGACGCGGTGTGACCCGGGACCGCATAAGGATTGCGAGGCAGAAATCGGTCGCGGAAATCGTGGATCGAGACCGGCCCGTCCCCAGAGCATCCCGAAGCGAAGGCTCACCTCACGGTGCGGTTCATGTGTTCACCGAGACCACACGCGAGTCATAGCGGTTGCAAGGCCCCTATCCCCGATACGACGTTCGCGGTACGATGGAACTCGAGTTCCACGCGATCCTCGAAACGGCGGCCTCGACGATTTTCGCGAAACGCCCGGGAGCGCTCCAGGTCTTCCTGATCCTCCGCGACCCGACCCGGGCGGTGCCCGCCGCGGGACAATCGAGCTTCCGGCAGCCTACGGATCGGAGACGGCGTCGCGACCCGGCGCCGATGCCTGCGGCCGCCGGATGATGTCGGTCGGCGGACTCGAGTTCAGCGGGAGCGGCGGCCCTTCTTTCGGCCCCGTGCCGCGGCCTTCTTCGCCCTCGCGCGAGGCCGGGCTCGCGCCGCGCGCGGCGCCGCCTTCGCCTGGTACAAGGCCAACGTGATCCCGGTCGGGTCCTGGAATACCGCGAACCAGCCCATGCCGGGAATCTCGGCCTTCGGCATGACAATCGCGCCACCCGAGGACTGGATCTTCTTGATCGTGCCGTCGATGTCGTTGGACGAGATGTAGTCGAGGACCCCCGCGGGCAGGTTCTCCGCCTTCTGGAGGCCTCCCCCGAGCGCGCTCGGCGTCTCGAACATCGAATAGTTCATTTCCGGCATATCCTGGAACTTCCAATCGAAGACGTCCTTGAGGAATGCCTTCGTCTTCTCCGGCGCGTTCGAATGAATCTCCACGTGCACGACGCTATTCGGCTTCTGAGCCATGTTGGACCTTCCCCCTTCCATGAGGGATTGGCGGGATGGATGTGATGCGTATTAAGACATGGCTTGGGAGGTCGGCGAAACTGGACGGCGACTCGCGAAGGCCGTGCCAACTCGGATCCGTCGAAGCGCGGGAACCTATTCCTTTCGGGCTTCCTTCGCCTTTGGCCGCAGCTCCGTGCTCCCGCACTTGCGACATCGGGTAGCCCGCATCGCGTTGCGGGCGTAGCATTGCATGCAGATCATCTTGTGCAGCCTGCGCCGCTCCGCTTCGGGGAACCGGGCCATCGCGCCTGCGAAGAGGCCGGAGTTTAAAAGGGCTTCGGGGCCGGGCGCGCCGCGCGAGCGATCCACCGCGAACCGACGCGCGCCGCCCGGCATCCAATGCATCCGGGATGATACGGTCCCTCGAGCGCCCCGGATGCGTACTGGGCGAACGAGTCGGGCCGGAACGGTCGCTTCCCAAGTCGCGCGTTGACCGCGTCGTGGAGCCCTTGCATCCAGACCGTCATCCGAGGCCGACAGCGTGCGCACGGCCAGCCGTCCGCGAGGCTGTGCAAGGTCCGCCAGAGCGTTCGACCGAAACGAATCTTGAACGCGAGGAGGAGCGGCCGCGCGACGCGTCCCCTCTCCGTGCCGACGGGGTGACCGACGCTATCGACATTCGTCGCAACTTGGCTCTCCCGCAATGCGGCGGGTAACCCGTCATTCTTCATAAGGAAATTGGCGAATGATCGTCCTTTCATTCATCGCAAGCTTTTCGCGCACCGAATGGCTACCTCCGTGCGTGAAACGCAAGGAGCGTCCACCAAAAGATTCGCGCCCCAAGGAGAAACGCTTCCGACACGGGGGCCGCAAGGGCCGGCGCGCGCGGGATCGACCGAATCGCGCGCACAAATAGTGGGATTGTGGATCCGTGTCGTTCGACTTCGACTTCCGGATGAGGGTTCGCTCGCCGCGTCCCGTCGTCTTCGAGCGCTTGCTTCGGATCGAACACTTGGCCCGTTGGTTCTGCGGATGGTCGCGAATCGAGCCGAAGGTCGGAGGGAGCTTCAAGTTCGGCGGAGAAACGTGTCTCCTCCAGCCCGAGGGACGAGGTTGGGAGACGACGATCGAAAAGGGGGAGGTCTTGCGCAGCTTCTCGTTCACATGGAAAATCCAGGGTACCCCGACGCGGGTTTCCTATCAATTGGAGGATGACGGCGAGGACGCGACGATTCTCCGGGCTCAACATATCGGAGTGCCGATTCGAGGCACGACCTGCGGTACCCTCCAAGATGCGTGGCGGATGTGCCTTGGCAACCTGAAGTCCATATCGGAGGGGCGAGGGGACAGCGTACGACCCGACCACTCCCCCGTCGTGCGGCCCGAGGTCCGTCTCTCCGTCCTGATCGAAGCGCGACCCGCACGCGTGTTCGGCGCCTTGACGGAGTCACGCGAACTGGACGATTGGTCGAGCGGCGGGGTTCCCATCGGCGAAGCGGCCGTCGACCCGAAGCCAGGCGGACGATTTTCCCTGGGATGGGCGAACGGACCCGATTGGATCCTCGAGATCGAACAAGACCGGAGCATGGTCCTCCACTCGGCCCCGCCAGATGCCGACGGCCGCGTCTCGTTGGAACTGGAGGAAAAGGCAAGCGGCACGGCAATCTATGTTCTCGCGACCGGATACCGCGATAACGATACCCGGCGAATCCTGGATGACCGAGGCCGATGGTCGGAGCTCCTCGTGTGCCTGAAGAATCACGTCGAGGGCGGCCACGCCGGGTTCCTGAATCGGTACGCCGCCCAAGTCCGTCCGGAGTGATCATCACGCCGACACAAGCGTAGACCAATCTTCCAGGACGGCCATCGCGGCGTTGTGGCCCGCGGCGCCGATCACCCCGCCGCCGGGATGCGCACCCGCGCCACACAAGTAGAGCCCTGAGATCGGTGTACGGTACCGTGACCAGCCAGGAACCGGACGGAAGGAGAACATCTGGTATGGAAGGATTACCCCGTGAAAGACGTCCCCTCGAGTCAAGCCGTACTCCCGCTCCATGTCCAGCGGCGAGAGCCAGCTCATCGCGACGATCGTCCTCCGGATGTTCGGCGCGTACGACGCGAGGACGTCGAGGATTCGTTGAGCGAACGGCTCGGCCTCGGTGTCCCACGAACCTCGCGCGAGCAGATACGGGGCGAACTTCGTGGAGATTGTGAGCGTGTGCATCCCCCGCGGCGCGACGCTATCGTCGTTCGTGGATTGAAGGACGAACTCGAGGAACGGCTCCCGCGATGGAACGCCACGGCGCGCATCGTCGTACGCGTGTTCGAGGTAGTCCATGGAGGGCGCGATGTCGATGATCGACCGATGATGCGACTGGACGTGGGTCCCTGGAATCGCCTCGAAGTCCGGTAACTCCCGCAAGGCGAGGTTGAGCTTGAACGAGGACGACTCGAATCGGATCCTCGAGACGGCGTGAACGAATTCGGCCGGAAGATGATCCGCGCCGACAAGGCCGAGGAACGTCCGCTTCGGATCGGCATTGCTCAGGACGACGCGGCTCTCGATCGTCGTTCCGTCCGCGAGCTCGACGCCGGCCGCGCGGCGGTCCCGGACCACAACCCGCCGCACCTCCGCACCCGTCCGGATACTCGCACTGAAGTGATGCGCGGCCGCAGCGATCGCATCGGAGATCGCCCCCATCCCTCCACGGGCCCAGCCCCACGCTCCCTTGACCCCGTTGATGTCTCCGAGGGTGTGGTGGCCGAGGACGAACGCGGTCCCGGCCGTCCGGGGCCCGGCCATCGTCCCGGCGACGGCGCTCGTTGCCAGGGATGCCTTCACCTCGTCCGATTCGAAGAAGTCATCGAGCAGATCGGCGATCGACATGAGCATCACGCGACGCAGGAAGTCCTCCGCCTCCGGTGTCGTGACAAACGAGGCGAGGTCGGCAAGCGAGACGGGCGGCGCGAGGAGGGTCGGCTCGACAAACTCCCCGAACTCCTCCCAGAACCGTTCGTACTTCGGCCAAGCGAGGGCGTCGGCCTTCGAGAACCGCGCGACCTGCTTCTGGTTCCACTCCAGGTCGGGCCGGTACAATAGGTAGCGGCGGTCGGGGAACGGAAGGAAGGTCGATGGATCGTACGCATGCTCCTCAAGGCCGAACGAGGCGAGCTGGAGGTCCGCCTTGATCTCCGGTCGGAACAGGCCGCACGTGTAGGCGAGCGTGGAGACTCGGAATCCGGGATGGATCTCTTCCGTTACGCAGGCACCGCCCACGATGGGTCGGCGTTCGAGAACGGTGACGCGGAGCCCGGCCTTCGCGAGGTACGCGGCCGCGACCAAGCCGTTGTGCCCGCCGCCGATGATCACGGCATCCGTCGCGCTCATCCGGCCACGGTATCCCAGCGGCCGCTAAAGGAATTGCTCGCGGTCTACGCCTTCTTTCGTTCCGGCTCGAAGAACGGTCGCTCGACGACGGTCGCGGGGACGCGATGCCGCTCCCACTCCACGGAAACTTCAATCTCCAGCCGCGTCCCGAGGCGGGAATAAGGCGATGCGACCGTTGCGATCGCCAAGTACTTCTTCAGCAGCGGCGACCAGCACCCGCTCGTCGCCCAGCCGACCTGACGATATCCGGAGTGGATCGGGACCTTCTCGCGCCAAGGTTCCGAGGGCGGCTGCGGTGGCAATCCCATGTTCCAGTACAGCAATTCCACCGATTTCCAATCGATTTCGAGGCCCACCGTCCGGCGCGGCGGGCCGCGCGCATGCTCGTCCACGAGGGCTTTTCTCCCGATGAACGGCCCCTTGTTGAGCGCGACCGTCCAATCGAGGCTGAGCTCGTACGGCGAGTACCGCTGCGCGTCGATGATCGCCTTCCGTGAGGGCTCGTACTCGACCTCCGCAAGGATGAGTCCCGCCTCGATTCGGGCCACGTCGAGCGCGATCATGCCGGCGGGCGTGATGTCGTGGTCTCGGCCCTTGTCCATGACCGCATCCCACAGGGCCTCCGCGCGTTCGCGTTCGACCCAGATTTCGTATCCGAGGTCGCCCGTGTAGCCCGTCCGCGAAATCATCACGGGGATGCCGGCGAACTTCGTGGTGACGAACCGGAAGTAGCGGAGCTTTTCCACGGCTCCGTCGGCCCCCTCGCGGAGGATCGCGCGCGACGACGGACCCTGCAGCGCGAGGGCTCCGACATCTTCGGAGACGTCCTCGATCTCGACGTCGAGCCCCATCCCCGCGTCTCCGAGCCACTTGAGGTTCGGCTCGGCAGCGGTCATCCGGAAGGCGCCGTCGCCGAGATTCCAGAGCGTGCCGTCGTCGACGGTCTTCCCCCGTTCATCGCACCACGGCGTGTAGTAAATCTGTCCCTTCGAGAGCTTCGACGCGTCCCGCGTCACGACTTTGTTCACGAGATGCAGCGCGTCGTTGCCGCTGATCCGGTACTTGTAGAGCGGCGACACGTCGAGCAGACCGGCCGAGTGGCGGATCGCGTAGTACTCCATCTCCGGGACGAGGGAGAACGACGACGCGGCGAGATATCCGGCCCAGCCGCGCCACTCCCAGCTGTCGCATGCCGCCGACGTCCGCGAATGAAAGGGAGAACCACGCCGCACGATCCCGCCTCCGCTCCGCGCCGGACCGGCGACAAACGATTTAACCCCTCTCCCGTTACCCGGCGCGCCCCGCGCGATCGGCTCGCGCCCGGGAGCATGCATCGTTGATTCGGAGGTCGGCAGGTGGCACGGCAGTACGACGCCATCGTCATCGGAGGGGGCCACAACGGCCTCGTCACGGCGGCGTACCTGGCCCGCGCCGGCAAGCGCGTCCTCGTGCTCGAGCGCCGCTACGTCCTCGGCGGCGCGGCCGTCACGGAAGAAGTGTTCCCGGGATTCAAGTTCACCGTCTGCTCCTACGTCTGCAGCCTGCTTCGGCCGCAGATCATCCGGGACCTCGACTTGCCGTCGCACGGCTTCGAAGTGATTCCCCAGGAGTCCAGTTTCTCCCCGCTGCCGGACGGCCGCTACCTGTTCTATCGGGGTGACGAGGAAGACACGTTCCAGGCGGTCGCGAAATTCTCGCGGCGGGACGCCGAGGCGATGCCGCGGTTCGGCCGCGTGATGGCGCGGATGGCGAAGTTCATCGCACCGACGCTCACGATGACTCCTCCGGACGTCGGCTCGCTGAACCCGTCCGAGCTCCGAAAGCTCCTCGCGTTGAACAAACAAGTCAAGACGCTGACGGAGGACGAGCTGTACACGTTCGCGCGGCTCATGACGATGAGCGCGGCGGACTATCTCGACGAATGGTTCGAGACGGATGTCGTCAAGGCGGGCCTCTGCTCGAGCGGGATCATCGGCACCCTCCTCGGGCCGCGTTCGCCTGGGACCGCGTACGTGCTGATGCACCACTACATGGGCGAGATCGACGGGGCGTACCGCTCGTGGGGCTACGTCCGCGGGGGGATGGGGATGGTGAGCGAGTCGATCGCCCGCGCCGCCCGCGGCTTCGGCGCGGAGATCCGCGTGAACGCGGACGTGCAACGAATCCTCGTGCGCGACGGACGCGCGATCGGGGTCGAGCTTGCCGGCGGCGAGAAGATCTATGCGCGGGTCATCGCATCGAGCGCGGACCCGAAGCGCACGTTCCTGAAGTTCCTCGAGCGGTCGGACCTGCCGGCCGACTTCGTCCGCGGGATCGAGAATTTCAAGATCGAAGGCTCCTCGGGGAAAGTGAACCTCGCCCTCAAGGAGGCCCCGAGCTTCTCGTGTCTACCCGGGAACGGCCCGCACCTTCAGGGCGCGATTTCCCTGGGACCGAGCGTCGACTACATCGAGAAAGCGTACGACGACGCGAAGTACGGCGACTACTCGCACCGCCCCTACGTCGACATGTGCGTCCCCACGACGCTCGATCCGACGCTCGCGCCGCCGGGCAAGCACATCATGTCATGCTTCATCCAGTACGCGCCGTACACCCTCCGGAAAGGGACGTGGCAGGAGCGGCGGGAGGAGTTCGGCGAGACGGTCCTCGACACGATCGAGGAGTACGTCCCGAAAATTCGGAAGATCATCTTGCATCGTCAAGTGCTGAGCCCCTGGGACCTCGAGCAGATGATTGGGCTCACCGGCGGAAACATCTTCCATGGAGAGCTGACGCCGGACCAGCTCCTCTTCCTGCGGCCGACCGTGGGGTGGTCGCAATACCGGTGTCCCATCAAGGGCCTCTACCTCTGCGGCTCCGGCGCCCATCCCGGAGGCGGCGTCATGGGCGCCCCGGGCTACAACGCGGCCCGCGAGATCCTCCATGATTGGGCGCTGATGAAGGTGTGAGGATGGCCGAGGCGTTCGACGTCGTCGTGGTGGGCGCCGGCCATAACGGCCTCGTGACGGCGGCGTACCTCGCGCGCGCGCGCCTCCGAGTGCTGGTCCTCGAGCGACGCTCGGTCGTGGGCGGCGCCGTGACCACCGAGGAGATTGCCCCCGGATTCCGAGGTCCGACCGGCGCGACCGTCTGCGGACTCCTCCGTCCGGAGATCATCGAGGATCTGGGGCTTGCCCGCCGGGGAGTCAAGTTTCTTCCCGTCGACCCGGAAGTCGTCGTCCTCGGCGACGGAACGTCGTTGCGGATCTGGAAGGACGTCCGCAAGGCGGAGGCGGAACTCGCGGCCATCTCCCCGAAGGACGCGGAGGCCTATCCGCGGTTCGTGGAGTTCCTGACCGAGTTCGCAGGCGCCTTGGACCCGCTCCTCACGAGGCCGCCGCCGAACCTTGTCGCTCCGTCGCTCGGTGAGCAGGCGGGCCTACTCCGTCGCGCGCTTGGGCTCCGCCGGATGGGGAAGGCCGTCATGCAGCGGATGCTGCGCCTTCCGCCGATGTCGATCCGGGATGCCCTCAACGAGTGGTTCGAGACCGAACTCCTCAAGGCGAGCTTCGCCGTCGACGCACTGATCGGGACGTTCGAGGGACCGTGGTCGCCCGGGACCGCGTTCGGGTTGATTCCCCATTTCCTCCCGAGGGCCCACGGCACCGCATGGTCGTTCGTCAAAGGCGGCATGGGAAACCTCGCGTCCGCCCTCGCGAGCGCCGCACGCGACGCCGGCGTGACGATCCGCACGGACGCCTCGGTCCAGCGCATCCACAGCCGAAGGAACCGCGTCACGGGCGTCGAACTCGCATCGGGCGAGGTGATCAACGCCAAGGTCGTTGCGTCGAACGCGGATCCGAAACACACGTTCCTTCACCTCGTCGAGTCGGAGGAGCTCAGCCCCGAGTTCCTCGTCCAGGTCCGCAACTTCGAGATGAACGGAGTCGTGGCGACCGTGAACTTCGCGCTCGACGGCGCGCCTTCGTTGTGGTCGGCCGGCGACAGGGCGGCGCCCCACTTCCGCATCTGTCCATCGATGGAGTATATCGAGCGGGCCTACGATGAGGCAAAGTATGGGAGCGTGTCGAGCCAGCCCTTCCTCGACGTGTACATTCCGTCGACGGTCGATCCGGACCTGGCCCCTTCCGGAAAACATGTCATGTCCGCCCTCCTCCAGTACGCGCCGTACGAGTTGCGGCGCGGCGCGTGGGACAAGGAACGCGAGCGATTGGGGGACCGGGTCCAGGCGACCCTGGAGAATCATCTGCCGGGCCTCGGCAAGCTGGTCGTCGGGCGGCAAGTCCTCACACCGGTCGACCTCGAGACGCGGTTCGGGCTCACCGAGGGCCACATCTATCACGGGGAGATGACCCTCGATCAGTCGTTCGTCCTCCGACCGGTTCCGGGGTGGTCCCGGTATCGGACCCCGGTCGACGGCCTCTACCTCTGCGGGGCGGGGGCGCATCCCGGCGGCGGCATTACCGGAGCCCCGGGCCTCAATGCGTCCCGCGCGATCTTGAAAGACTGGTCTCGGCTTTCGACGCCGGCGTGACGCGAACTCCGACGGACGATGGCGAATCCTTGAAATCCCGCGGACGCTTCAATGCGGTCGACGATGGCCGATCTCCTCCAGCCTGGGACCCAGGCCCCGGATTTCCAGGGGACGACGCAAGACGGACGCCCCGTCCGACTCCGCGACTTCGCCGGTCGTGCGGTCGTGCTCTTCTTTTATCCGGAGGATGACACCCCCGGCTGCACGAGGGAGGCGTGCGCGTTCCGCGATGACTCCGACGCCTTCCGGAAAGTTGGCGCGGAGGTGCTCGGGGTCAGCGTCCAAGACGAGGCATCGCACCGCGCGTTTCGCGGGAAGTACTCCCTGAATTTCGACCTCATCGCGGATCCGGACAAACGAATCGCGCAAGCGTACAATGCCCTGGGCCTGTTCGGGGTCGCGAAACGGGTCACGTACGTGATCGGATCCGATGGGAAGATCCTCGCCGCGTATCGTCGCGTCGATCCCGGTTCCCACAGCCAAGAAGCCCTGCGAATCCTCTCGGAAGAGGCGGGAAAACCATGAAACCATCCCATACAAAGTTGCCGGACGTCCGAATCCCGAAAGACATCCGCCTGAAGTACAATCGGTTCCTGGACCACTTCCATGGGTTCGAGGAGGTCCCCGCGGTGCGGGCAATCTTCGGGTCGGGCACGAAGGCCGCGCTGCGAACGCTGCGCGTGGAATTCTTCCCGTCCAAGTGGGGATACATGGGCGTCAGCGATGAGGACGGGCACCTGGTCGTCTCGACGCACTACCTGCGCACGGGGAAACGGCGGGACATCTACCTCGACGTGGTTCACGAACTCGTCCACGTGCGCCAATTCCGCGATGGCAAGGAGTTGTTCGCGGACGGCTTCGAGTATCCGGATCTACCGACAGAGATCGAGGCGTATCGGACGTGCATCGCGGAAGGGCGGCGCCTTGGCATGGACGACAAAGAGTTGTACGACTACCTGAAGGTCGAGTGGATGAGCGAGAAAGACGTTCGCCGGTTGGCCCGTCATGTGGGAGTTCAGGCGCCGAAGAAACGCGGTCGACGAACTTCCCGGAAGTAGACTTCCAAGCCCGATCCCAGACTACTCGAACGAGGAGAGCTTCGGCTGACGCGTCTTCGGCCGAACGAGATGCGTGACCCGGACGCCGACGAGGCGCACGCGGTGCGCTTTGTCCGCGAACTCTGCGATGAGGTCGTGGCATACCTCGGCGAGCACCTCCTCGTCCATGACGTGGGAGGCGAGCGTCCGTTCCCGCAGATGGGTCTGGAATCCCTCGAAACGGATTTTGATGCCGATCGTCCGGAAGGCCGCCCCCTGCGCTCGCGCGCGGAGATAGACGTTGTGCGCGACGTCTCGGTAGGTATCCTCGACGCGGTTCCACTCCACGACGTCCCGATCGAACGTCCGCTCGACGCTGATTGATTTCGGATCGGGACGCTCTTCGACGGGGAGCTGCTCGAGGCCCCTCGCGATTCCCCATAGCCAAACGGCATTCTTGCCGAGAATCTTCTTCAGCTCCGCCCCTTTGAACCGCGCCAGCTCGCCGATCGTACGGACGCCGACGCGCTCGAGGACTTCGGCCGTCTTCGCGCCGACGCCGCTGATCCGGGTGACCGGAAGGGGATCGAGGAACGCCGTCACCTCCTCGGGACGAACGACCTTGACTCCGTCCGGCTTCGCCAGATCGGACGCGATCTTGGCGACGGACTTGTTCGGCGCGACGCCGATCGTGCAGGCGAGTCCCTCTCGTTCCCGGACCGCCAGCTTGACGCGACGCGCGTACGCCTCAGCCTCGCCGAAGTCCTTCACCTTTGCGCTCACGTCGAGGAACGCCTCATCGATGCTGACGTGTTCAAGGACGTCGGCAAAGGATCGGAGGACATTGATCACGCTCTCTGAGACGTCTCCATACAAGTCGTAGTTCGGGCGAAGGAAGACCGCCTGCGGCGCCTTGCGCCAGGCCATGCCGATCGGCATTCCGCTGCGAATCCCGATCTCGCGCGCCTCGTAACTGCAGGCCATGACGACGCCGCGTCCCTTCCCTCCCTTCGGGTCCGCTCCGACGATGACGGCCTTCCCGATGAGATCCGGCTGCTCCCGGCGCTCAACGCTCACGTAGAAGGCGTCCATGTCTACATGGAAGATGACGCGCGGCACGCGAGCCCATCTCCCACGCGACCTATAGACCTAGCGAGGCGGGCTCGCCAAGGAACGACGAACGCATCGGATCCGCGCGACGAAGGTCACCCGAAATCCCCGAGGCTCTTTTGGCCCGCCGGAGCACCGGCTTGTGCGGGGAATTCGTACTCCAAGAGACCCGCGAGTCGCCGGAACTCGTTCACGCTGCCCGGCCCGAACCCCGCGTAGTGGTTGTTGAAGAACACGAGGGCGCCCTTCACGGAATCCTCGGCCTCGCCGAGCTCCTTGTACCACGTGCGCATCTCGGCCGATTTGTCCTTCTTCACTTCCTTGAATTCCGTGATCTCGCGGTCGCCGACCATCCGCAGATAGACCTCGTCGGAGGTCACCGCGCTCGGCGTCCGCAGGTACTGGTTCTCGGACCAGACCATCGTGACGTTGCGGTCGCGGAGGAGCTTGTAGACATCGTCCCGGAACCAAGACTTGTGTCGGAACTCGATGGCATGCGGATACTTCGCGACGTCGAGCGATCCGACGAACTCCTGCATCAGGGACCAGTGGGAGTCGAACTTGATCGATGGGGGAAGCTGCGCGACGAGCGGCCCGCACTTCTCTCGGAGCTCCTTCGCGGACGCGTAGAACCAACCGAGGTTCTCCGCCACGCCCTTCAGCTTCTTTTCGTGCGTGATGCGCCTCGGCATCTTCATCGCGAACACGAAACCCGGCGGCGTCGATTTGTACCAGCCTTTCGTCATCGCGGGACCGGGATTGCGGTAGAACGACGAGTCGACCTCGACGCAATCGAAGACGCTCCCGTACAACTTGAGGTAGTCGGACTTCGGCGTCTCCGGCGGATAGAACCCGCCGAGCCAGTCGTCGTACCCCCATCCGCTGCAACCCACGCGGAGCTTGTCTTTCAGCGCCATCGGACCGCTCGCCCGAGAGACCGCATAAACCGCGGGCTTCTAAAGGGCTTGGCGTCCCCCGGACGCGGTTCCAGGGGACCGTTATCGGAATGCGCAATCAATCTCGATATTGGGGTCTGGGCTGCTTATGGGGCCGCCCGCGGTGGTCTTCCCGTCGTCATGGATATCCTCGTCAGCCTCCTGATTCTCCTCGTCGTCGCACGGCTCCTGGGTGAACTCGCGGCCCGTTTGCGGCTGCCGTCGCTCGTCGGAGAGATCTTCGCGGGCATCCTGCTGGGCCCGGCCCTCCTCGGTCTCCTCGTTCCGGATCAGACGATGGGGGTCCTGGCGAACCTCGGGATCTTCTTCATCGTCTATCTCGCCGCCCTCGAATTGACCCTCGAGGACGTCAAACGGTCAATCCGGGACAGCGGGATTTACATCGCAATCGGCGCGTTCACGGTCCCGGCGCTCGCGGGGACCGTCCTCGGAGGAGCGATCGGACTGTCGTCGGCCTCCGCGATGTTCCTGGGGATTGCGCTGGCCTTCACCGCCCTGCCCGTCATGGCACGGATCCTCTCCGAGCTGGACCTCCTTCACACGCCGTTCGGCCGAAGTCTGCTCTCGGCGGGCCTCCTCTGCGACGTCGCGGGGCTCGCGTGCGTCGGCTTGCTGGTGAATCTGAACACGCCGGCCGGGATCGATGCCTGGGCCACCGCAGTCCTCCTGCTGAAATTTGGCGTCTTTGCGGGCGCGATGCTGAGCGTCGACATGATGTTCCGCTATCGCCACGGCGTCCTCGGGGCCTGGATCCTCCGGGCCTCGAGACACCTGCTCACGAAGGAGTCCGTCTTCGCCCTCCCGTTCCTCGTCGCCTTGGGATTCGCGTTCCTGGCGGACCTCCTCGGCCTGCACTTCGTGGTCGGCGTGTTCTTCGGGACCTTACTCGTCGCCGAGCATGTCATCGCGGACCGCGATGTGAAGCAGGTCCGGTCCGCCACGTCGGCGATCACGCTCGGGATTTTCGGACCCGTGTTCTTCGCGTTCATCGGGCTCGCGTTTCAAATCGGGAGCCTCACGAACCTGCCGCTCGTCGCGGCGATCCTAGGCGTGGCCGCTGCGAGCAAGTTCGTCGGCGGCTACCTCGGCGCTCGATGGTCGCACATGTCGCACCGACTCGGCGTCGCGATCGGCGTCGGGATGAACGGCCGGGGCGCGATGGAACTCGTCGTGGCCACGATCGGACTCGAGCTCGGCCTCATCAACGCCACCCTGTTCTCGATCCTGGTGCTCACGGGCGTGGTCACAACCTTGATGACGCCGTTCGGATTGCGGCTGACCCTCGGTCGGTGGACCGCCAAGGAGGCGAACCCGCTCCCCGTCGCCCTCGAGGAGCGAACGGGCGGCCTCAACGGAGGCACCTGAACGAAGCGAGCCGCGATCATCGGGCTGGCGCTGACCCTCGCGGGCCTCGGCCTCGTGGTGGGCTTCTGGCCGCTGTTCTCCGTGAGCGGCGCGGATCTCCTCGCGTCGCGGAATGTCAATCCGCCCTCCTACTATGGTTACGCTCCCGATTCAAGGATCACGATTCACGAGCGGATCCTGGATGTGAGGGTCTTCAGTTTCTTCGGAAGCCAGGTCACCTCGCTCGAGCTCGATGATGGCAACGCGCAACAGACGACGTTGATCTACGTCCAAGACGACGCCTCCGGGGTGGTCAAACCCGGAGACGTGATCTTCGCGTCCGCGGTCCTCCGACATGTCGAGAGCGCCAATTTCTACTACTGGGTGGTCGCGACGCCGGGAGATATCCACCCATCGTGGCCGGTCGACGCCGTCTTCTACGGGATCATGGCGGCCGGCGTCGCGGTCCTCGCCTATGCCGCGCTCCAGAGACCGTGATTCTACCGGAAGGCTGAAATCGACTCGCGGACATCGGCGCGTCGATGTCGGAGCTGGGCGAGCGGGGCGCGCGTCGGCTCGAATGGGCTCGCGTCCATATGCCGGTCCTCGGAGCGATCCGGGACGAGCTCAAGCGGAAGAAGACCTTGCGCGGACTCCGAATCGGCATGGCCTTGCACGTCGAAGCGAAGACCGGCGTCCTCGCGCTCTCGCTGCGGGAAGCCGGCGCGAGCGTGCGACTCGCTTCGTGTAATCCACTCTCGACGGACGACAGCGTCTCGACGGCACTGGCAGAGACCCACGGGCTCGAGGTCTATGCGCGCAAGTGGCAGACGACCGAGGAGTACTACGAGAACCTGAACAAGGTCCTCGATCTCAAGCCGGATCTCGTGATCGATGACGGCGCCGATCTCGTTTCGCTCCTGCACACGAAGCGGAAGGAGCTTCTGCCGGGCGTTCGCGGGGGCAACGAGGAGACGACCACGGGCGTCATCCGCCTGCGAGCGATGGAGAAGGCGGGCGCGTTGCGGTTCCCGATCATCGACGTGAACGACGCCCAGATGAAGCACCTGTTTGACAACCGCTACGGGACGGGCCAGAGCACGATCGACGGATTGATGAACGCGACGAACCTCCTCATCGCGGGCAAGGCGTTCGTCGTCGCCGGATACGGATGGACGGGCCGGGGCATCGCGATGCGCGCCCGCGGCCTCGGCGCGCGGGTGGTCGTCACGGAGGTCGATTCCGTCAAGGCCATCGAGGCCTCCATGGACGGATTCGAGGTCCTCCCGATGCGCGCGGCCGCGAAAATCGCGGACTTCATTGTGACCGCCACCGGTTGCAAGGACATCGTCACGGGTGCGCACTTCGTCTCCCTGAAGGATGGCGTCGTCCTCGCGAACGCAGGCCATTTCGACAACGAGATCTCGAAGGCGGACCTCGAGCGGGACTCGAAAGGCAAACGCCCGGTGCGGGAATTCGTCGACGAGTACACGCTCCGGGACGGGAAGCGGGTCTACTTGTTGGCCGAAGGTCGGCTCGTGAACATCGCGGCGGGACAGGGCCACCCGGTCGAGATCATGGACATGAGTTTCGCGATCCAAGCGGTCGCCGCGGGATACCTCGCCGAGCATGCGGCAAAGCTGAAGCCTCGCGTCTACCCGGTACCCCAGGACCTCGATCTCAAAGTCGCCCGACTGAAGCTGGACAGCTTGGGGATCCGAATCGATCGTCTCACGAAGGAACAGCGGGCATACCTCGACTCGTGGCAGGAAGGGACGTAGCTTCGGCGGTCGGACCGAGGGGGGCGGACGTGTCGGCGAAACGCGCGGTCTTGACCGACTTCGACGGCACCATCACGCGGACGGACGTGGCGGAGGCAATCCTCCAAGAATTCGGCCCGCCCGAATGGTGGGAGATCGAGGAACTCCACCGCGCCCGCAAGATCGGGACGCGGGAGACGATGTCGCGGCAATTCGCGTTGCTCCGGGCGAAGCAGGATGACCTCCTGCAGTTCGTGGACGCCCACGTCGAACTCGACGAGACGTTCCGAGCCTTCGTTCGGTTTTGTGAGGCGCGTGGCTATCGCCTGGAGATCGTGAGCGAGGGGCTCGACTTTTACGTGCGATATCTGTTGCGCAAGTGGGGCATCCAATTGCCCGTCCGGACGAACCATGCGGTCTTCGAGCGTGGTGGCGTAACGATCGAGTATCCGTGGGCGGACGCGACGTGCACGCTGTGCGGGACGTGCAAGCTGCTCCGATTGTTCCAGTTGCGAGTCGAGGGATATCGGATGGCGTACGTGGGCGATGGGCCATCCGATCTCTGCCCGGCCATCGAGGCGGATCTCGTCTTCGCGAAGGAGGAGTTGGCCCGGTTGTGCGACGAAGAAGCCATCCCATACGTCCGCTTCGAGCGCTTCGCCGACGTCCAACGAGCCCTGGAGGCATCCGCCTGAGGCACGATCTCGGCGCATTCGGTCACGTCGCGATGGACTTCATCATCTCGGTGCGCAGCCTACCGAGGGCGAACACGTCGATCGAGATCGTGGATCGGAGGCGATACTTCGGCGGAACCGCCGGCAACTTGGCGCGGGCGGCGGGGCGGCTCGGACTCAAAACGAGTCTCGCCTCGTTCGTCGGACCTGATTTTCCTCCCGACTACCGCGAGGCGCTCGAGGCCGATGGGGTCGATCTCGCGGACCTGCGTGCGATTCCGGGGGCGAGCACGCCGACCGCATGGATTTTCTCGGATCCGCATGGAGGCCAGATGGCGGTCATTGATCAAGGTCCGATGCGAGACGCGCCGAAGTTCGCCGTCGCGAGGCACAGTGTCCGTGACGTGAACCTCGTGCATCTCGGGACGGGTCGACCCGAATACTACCTGCGCATCGCGAAACTCGCCGAGTCCCTCGACCGCCCCGTATCGTTCGATCCGTCCCAAGAGATCCACTATGTGTACACCGCGCGCCTCTTCCGGGAGCTCCTCCGGCGATCCACGTATTTCTTCGGAAACGACGCGGAGATTGTTCGAGCGAAGCGATTGGTGCGAACCGATTCCACGCAAGGCCTGCTGAAGTTTTCACCCGTCGTTGTCGCGACGCATGGCGCGAAAGGGAGTGACGTCTACACACGGGATGGCCGCACTCGAATCCCGCGCGTTGCCCCGAATCGGGTGGTTGATGTGACCGGCGCGGGCGACGCGTACCGGGCCGGCTTCTACGCCGGATTGGCGCACGGATACGATCTGAAGCGCTGCGGCATTCTCGCCTCCGCCGTCGCGAGTTTCGTCGTCGAGGCGAAGGGTACGCAGACGAATCTGCCGACCTGGTCGAAGGCCATTCGACGGGCGCGGCGACACGCGCCGTTCTAAGGGAAGGATGACAACCCGCAGACAATGGCAACAATGTACGAAAGGGTTATATTGCGTCAGTAGGTTCCCGGCGGGGTGACCAGGGATGGCCATCGGATTCGTGCTCATTAGCACTGCTCCCGCCAAGGAGCACGAGGTGTATAACGAGCTCCTGAAGGTCAAAGAAATCGTGGAGCTCCATCCTCTGTTCGGGGAGTACGATCTAATCGCGAAAATCGAAGCGGAGGACTTCAATGTCCTCGGTCAGGTCGTCGTCGACAAGATCCGATCGATCGCGGGCGTCATCGACACGAAGACCCTTACGGGAATCAAGTTCTGAGGGAGCCACATGAGCTTTGCAGCGTTTGAACCATGGACATTCGTGACCATCCTCCTGCTGACGTTCAGCCTCTTCCTTGTGATCACCGGTGCGTTCACCGCCTATTTCGGGAGCGGCAAGAGCCGCAAAATCGGGGTCGGCCTGCTCGTCGGCGGCCTGGTCGTGGGCGTGCTGTGGGCGTGGTACACGGGACCGTACAGCGCGGGCGTGGATCTCGTCGGGATCATTGTACAGTCCATCGGCGTGATCCTCGCGGCCATCATCGGTGCCGCCGCTGCAATCGGCCTGTTCCTGCTTGCAATCATGAAGAGTTAGGCCGTCGTCGTCAGGCCGCAATCCGGGCCAGGCCGAGAAGTCTTTATTCCCCAAGCCTTCTTGTCCCAGACGATGGCCGTCGAGGTCCTCGTAGTCCTCGGCTCGAAGAGCGACGCCGACGTCGGAAAGAAGGCGGGTTCGATGCTCGACGAATTCGGCGTCGGCTATGAGATGGTCGTCGCCTCGGCCCACCGTACGCCGGACTTGCTTCGAGACCTGATCCGCAACACCCCCGCGAAGGTCTTCATCGCGGTGGCGGGAATGTCCGCCGCCCTCCCCGGGACGATCGCGGCCTACACGACAAGGCCCGTCATCGGCGTGCCCGTGAGCGGGAAGCTCAACCTCGACGCGGTCCTCAGCGTCTCCCAGATGCCACCCGGCGTCCCGGTCGCCGCCGTCGGCCTGGATCGCGGGGAGAATGCGGCGATCCTCGCCGTCGAGATGCTCGCCCTGAAGGACGAGCGACTCGTGGAGAAACTCAAGGAGCATCGCGAGGCGCTCAAGAAATGGGTCCTGGAGGACTCGCGGACGTTGGGCGAATGATGTTCGACCCGGAGGCGTTCATCCGCGAGCAGACCGAGCTCATCCGCAAGGCGGTGCCGGGCAAGGCGATTATCGCGTGTTCCGGAGGCGTCGACAGCACCACCGCGGCGGTCCTAGCAGGCCAAGCCTTGGGAGAACGGCTCCTCGCCGTGTACGTCGACACGGGTTTCATGCGGAAGGGCGAGACGGAGGACGTCGAGCGCACGCTCCGCGAACTTCGGGTCCACCATCGGGTGCTTCACGCGGCCGACGAGTTCTTCGCGGCGTTGCGCGGCGTCACGAACCCGGAGAAGAAGCGGACGATCATCGGGAACAAGTTCATCGAGCTCTTCGAGCGAGAGGCGAAGGGGTTCGGCGCAGATCATCTGGTCCAGGGTACGATCGCGCCGGATTGGATTGAGAGCGGCGGCCAGCTCCGGGACCGGATCAAGACCCACCACAACGTGGGCGGCCTTCCGGAGGATATGAAGCTGAAGCTCGTCGAGCCCTTGCGGGACCTTTACAAGGACGAAGTGCGGGCCATCGCGCGGGCTTTGGGGATCCGCGTCGCCGAGCGTCAACCGTTCCCGGGGCCGGGACTCGCGGTTCGAATCGTGGGCGAGGTCACGCAGGAGAGCGCGGCCCTCCTGCGCGAGGCATCGGCGATCCTGGAAGAGGAGATCCAGGCGGCTTCGGCGCGCGGAAGCATGACCGCACCCTGGCAATACTTCGCGGTGCTCCTTCCGGTTCAAACGGTAGGCGTCCACGGCGACCTTCGGGTGTACGGGCATACGGTCGCGGTCCGCGCCGTGGATTCGATCGACGGAATGAGCGCGACGTACTCGAAAATCCCTCATGACGTGCTGGACCGAATCTCGACGCGAATCACGAACGAGGTGAAGGGCGTCAATCGAGTCGTGTACGACATCTCGAACAAGCCTCCCGCCACAATCGAGTGGGAATAGAGGTCCGGGCAAGAGAAACCTTTTTCTCGCGGGGTCATTTCGGTACCCCATGCGTGTTTCCGTCGTCGACAACGGGGGGCAATGGACCCATCGCGAGTGGCGGGTCCTGAAGTACCTCGGCGTCGAGACGAACATCGTCGCAAACGATACGCCTGTCCGCGACCTCCTGGGGCTGGACGGCCTGGTGCTTTCCGGCGGCGCCCCGAGGGTCGGCGTGGACCCCAGGAAGATGGGGCGGAACGGGGAGTATCTCGACAAATTCGATGGGCCCATCCTGGGAATCTGCGCGGGACACCAGTTCATGGCGAAGCACTTCGGCGGCGAGGCCGCTCCCGCCAAGGTGCCGGAATTTGGGAAATCGATCGTCAACGTCCACGAGCCCGACGTCTTGTTCCAGGGCCTCCCGGACCGATTCGAGGTGTGGGAGTCGCACAACGACGAGGTCACCCTCCTTCCATCCGGATTCATCGCCCTCGCGAGTTCTCCGAATTGCCCGATCCAGGCGATGCGACGCCAGGGCGAGCCGATGTTCGGTCTCCAGTTCCATCCGGAGGTCGAGCACACGCAGTATGGCGCAGACATCTTCCGGAACTTCCTGAAGGTCTGTGAGAATCCCGGCTGAGACCGGGACCGAGCGCGATTTATCGAGGGTGCGTTCTTGGCGCGTCGTGCTCGAGGACCTCGACCGCAGCCGGATCCTGCGAGAGGCGCTGAAAGCACGCCACGACGAACCCTTCGAGAAGGCCCTCGGTCGCGCGATCCGACACTTCGGAGGGGACTACGCCCAGTACCAGGCCCTCATCGAGGAGGTCCGGGAATACGGCGAGGCGAACCACATCGATCTCCGACTCGCCGCCCGAGCGCTTGCGAGTCAGCCGTAGACGTCCGGATTCACGAGGAGCTCGGGGCGCTTCCCCGCGAGCGCCTTCAGCACTTGGTCCGCGATGACCGCCCCGGCCCGTGCCTGCGCCTCGACGGTCGACGCGCCGAGATGGGGCGTGAACACGAGGTGGGGAGCGTGGAGGAGCGGGCTGTGAACCGGAGGCTCCTGACTGAAGACGTCCAGCGCCGCGCCCGCGATCGTTCCCGACCGCAGCGCCTCCAAGAGGGCCGGCTCGTCGACGATTTCTCCTCGGGCGCAGTTCACGAGGAAGGCGGAGCGTTTCATCAGCGCGAATTCCGCGGCCCCGACGAGGCCTTTGGTCTCCGGAGTCAGCGCCGCGTGGACGCTGATCATATCCGCCTGCCGAAAAAGTGACGACTTGTCGACGAGTTGGATTCCGAGCCCTTCGGCGGTCGCCGGCACCAGGTAGGGATCGTACGCGATCACCCGCATCCCGAACGCCTGGGCTCGCTTCGCGACCTCGGCTCCGATCCGGCCGGATCCCAAGAGACCCAGGACCTTTCCGTGCAGCTCACGGCCCTCCAGGGATTTCTTCGCCCACTTCCCGTCCTTGACGGATCGGTCCGCCTCGGGGAGATGGCGGGCCAGGGAGAGCATGTGACCGATGGCTAGTTCCGCCACGCTCACGGTGCTCGCGGTCGGCGCGTTCACGACGGCGACCTTGCGTTCCGTCGCCGCCTCCACGTCGATGTTGTCCACGCCGACGCCCGCGCGGCCGATCACCTTCAGGTTCGTGCCGCGACGGATCACTTCCGCCGTGACCTTCGTGCGGCCGCGGACGATGAGGGCGTGAAACGGCGTGACTGCCTCGAGTAGCGCGGCCGCCCCGAGCTCCTCCGAACGGACCTCATGCGCCTTCCGAAGGAGGGTGAGGGCCTCCGCCTCAAGGCCGTCGGTCACGAGGATCTTCATCGCGCGCGGCGGATGGATGCGTCCTCATAAATAGGCGTCATCCGAGGAGTGCAATGACCGCGAGGGCGAGGAGCGCGACGAACAGGAAGATGCCCGCGACGAGCATCCAGCGCGTCATCCGGGGGTCCGATCCGAAGACGATGGGGAATGGACCCAGGAATACGACGCCACCCCACCGCCGACCCTGAGTTTCGGAGGGAGGCACCGAAGGTGAGTCCGGTGCCTCGAGAGCGGGGTGCTCGGGCGGACGAAGAGGCCAAAACAGAAACGTGGTGAAGAACCCGACGAAGGCGAGCAGCACGCCGACGAGGGCCAGCCCCCCCGAGGCGACGATGACGGGGACGAAGACGACGAAATACAGAGTCGCCTCTCCGCGCGCGACCGCGAGGAAGAGCGCCGTAAGTCCCGCGACCAGAAGGACGGGGCCGAGGAGTCGGAGGAGTCGCACGACGAATCCCATTTCCGGCAGGCGCTAAAGCTTTGTCGACCCGGCCCGGATCTTCGAGGCGAAGGATTGCAGCGGGACGACTTCCAGTTCCCCGGACTTCGACGCCTCGATCGCCTGAGCCGCGGCCACCGCCGCCTGGACCGTCGCGATGAACGGAATGTTCAGATCGACGGCGAGGCGACGCATCATGTAGCCGTCCCGCCGAGCTCCCGTGGAGTTCGTCGGCGTGTTGATCACGAGGCGGATGTCCCCTCGGCGCATGAGGCCCAAGGCGTCGGGCGACTGGTTCTCGCTGATGCGGTACACGGTCGTCGCGTCGACGTCGTGTTCTCTGAGGAACTGCGCGGTCCCGCGGGTCGCGTAGATCCGCAGGCCGAGGCGGACGAGGCGGGATGCGACCGGCAGGATCGCGGGCTTGTCCTCGTCTCGCACCGTCAGGTACACCGCACCCGAAGTCGGGAGGGGGCTCCCCGCCGCCAGCATGGCCTTGTAGTACGCGCGGCCGAGGGACCGATCGATCCCCATGACCTCGCCCGTGCTCTTCATCTCCGGTCCGAGGATCGCGTCCACTCCGGGGAGCCGCTGGAACGGGAACACGGGCGCCTTCACCGCGACGTGACCGATGACCGGTTCACCGACGAGGCCGAGGCTCTTCAGCGAGTGACCGAGCATGACTTTCGTCGCAACCTTCGCGAGGGAGATGCCGATGGCCTTCGAAACGTACGGGACGGTCCGGCTCGCGCGCGGATTCGCCTCGAGGACGTGCACCGCACCGTCCTTCACGGCGAGCTGAAGGTTCATGAGGCCCACAATCGACAACGCGTCGCAGATCTTCCGGGTGACTGCCCGGATTTCCTTGAGGACGGGTTCCGAAAGAGTCTGGGCCGGCAACACGCATGCGGCATCACCGGAGTGAATTCCGGCTTCCTCGATGTGTTCCTGGATGCCGCCGATGAAGATGTCGCGGCCGTCCGCCACGACGTCGACATCGATTTCCGTCGCGTGAGAGAGATAGCGGTCCACGAGGACCGGATGGTCTTTCGAGACGCGCGTCGCCGTCTCCATGAACCGCGCGAGGTCCTCCTCCGAGTGGACGATCTCCATCCCCCGGCCGCCGAGGACATACGAGGGACGGACGAGGACCGGGTAGCCGATCGCCGCCGCGACCTCGCGCACTTCGTCGAAGCTATAGCCCGAGGCAGCCTCGGGTTGAAGGACCCCGAGGCGGTGCATCAAACCCGCGAACTTCCGACGATCCTCCGCGAGATCGATGGACGCCGGAGGCGTACCGAGGATCTTCGTTCGGCTCCGTTGGCGTGCGAGCGCCTTCGCCAGCGGCACGGCCAAGTTAATCGAAGTCTGCCCGCCGAACTGGAGGATCACGCCCTCCGGCCGCTCTTCGTCGAGGATGTTCAGGACGTCTTCGATCAGGAGCGGCTCGAAGTAGAGTCGGCTGGAGATGTCGAAGTCCGTGGACACGGTCTCCGGATTGTTGTTCGCGATGATTGCCTCGACGCCTTCCTCTCGAAGAGCGAAGATCCCGTGCACACAACAGTAGTCGAACTCGACTCCCTGCCCGATGCGGATCGGACCGCCGCCGACAATCAGGACCTTTCGGCCGTTCGTCGCGCGAGACTCTCCGGTCGATTCGTACGTCGAATAGTAGTACGGCGTCCGGGCCTCGAATTCGCCGCCGCATGTATCGACCATCTTGTAGACGACTCGCGGCCGCGCACGGCGGATCGTCGCCTCGGAGCCGTGCCCTAGCGTCGCAATCGTTTCGTCCGCGAATCCGAACCGTTTGGCCTCGGTCAGGAGGGCCCGCGAAGGACGCCCCTGGCGAAGCCGTGCCTCGAACGAGACGAGGCTGCGGATCTTCTCGAGGAAGAACGGGTCCCAATCCGTCAAGGAGGCAATCTTCTCGAGGGCAATCCCGCGGCGGAACGCCTCCGCGATCGCGAACAGGCGCTCGTCGGTCGGCTCGCGGAGTTCCCGCAGGATCGCCTCATCCGTCCACGGGCCCGCTTCGAGTCCCACCCGGTCGATCTCGAGGGAACGCACCGCTTTGAGGAGCGATTCTTCGAACGTCCGTCCGATCCCCATGACCTCGCCCGTGCTCTTCATCGACGTCCCGATGCGACGGTCGACGGTCGGGAACTTGTCGAAGGGCCACCGCGGGATCTTCGTGACCACGTAGTCCAGGGTCGGCTCGAACGAGGCGAGTGTCTTCCCGGTGACCGGGTTCGGAATTTCGTCGAGGCGGAGGCCAACCGCGATTTTGGCGGCGATGCGCGCGATCGGATACCCGGTCGCCTTCGAAGCGAGTGCGGACGATCGCGACACGCGAGGATTCACCTCGATGACGCGGTACTCTCCGGTCTTCGGGTGGACCGCGAACTGGATGTTGCACCCGCCTTCCACCCCGAGCTCCCGGATGATCCGCAACGCCGCGGACCGGAGCCGCTGATGGTCCGAATCGCTCAACGTCTGGGCCGGAGCGACCACGATCGATTCGCCCGTGTGAACCCCCATCGGATCGAGGTTCTCCATGTTGCAGATCGTGATGCAGTTGTCCGCGCCGTCCCGCATGACTTCGTATTCGAACTCCTTCCAGCCGAGCACCGACTCCTCGACGAGGACCTGTTTGATCCGCGAGTACGCTACGCCCAAACCAACAATCGTCTCGAGTTCCTCCGAGGTCCGCGCGACGCCGCTGCCGCTGCCGCCGAGGGTGTACGCCGCCCGGACGATGACGGGGAACCCGATCTCATCGACGAACGCCCGGGCGGAGGCGACGTCCGAGACCGCGCGGCTTCGTGGGATCGGCTCGCCGATCGATCGCATCAAGGAGGCGAACCGCTCCCGGTTCTCGCCGGCCGTGATCGCTTCGAGCTTCGTCCCGAGCAACTCGACGTGGTACCTCGAAAGGACGCCCGCATCGGCGAGCTCGCTGCAGAGGTTGAGGGCCGTCTGGCCTCCCATGCCGCTGAGGATCCCTTGGGGCCGCTCTTTCGCAATGATCTTCTCGAGGAATTCGACGGTCAGGGGCTCCACGTAGACGGCATCGGCCGTGTCGGGGTCCGTCTGGATCGTGGCCGGGTTGCTGTTCACGAGGACCACGCGTACGCCTTCCTCGCGAAGCGAGCGACACGCTTGCGATCCGGAGTAATCGAATTCCGCGGCTTGGCCGATCACGATCGGACCGGAGCCGATGACCATCGCGGTCCTAACGTCCTCCCGCTTCGGCAGTCGCGCCACCCCCCCGTCCCGCCCCGCGCCCTTTCAGCGCCGCGACGAAATCCCGGAAGATGTACTCGTTGTCCCACGGTCCCGGACGGGCCTCCGGATGGTACTGCACGGAGAAGATCGGCAAATCGCGGTGGGCCATCCCCTCCACCGTGCCGTCGTTCAGGTTGCGATGGGTCACCTCGAACTCGGAACTCGGGAGGGACTCGGCCTCGACGGCGAACCCGTGGTTCTGCGACGTGATGTGCACGCGACCCGAGCGCAGGTCCTTGACGGGCTGGTTCCCGCCCCGGTGGCCGAACTTCAACTTGAAGGTCCGTGCGCCGAACGCCAGGGCGAGGACCTGGTGCCCTAAGCAGATTCCAAGGAGGGGGACCTGACCGACGAGCTCCTTTGCCGCCTTGACGGTCGGGCGAAGATCCGGATGCGCGGGATCGCCAGGACCGTTCGAGAGGATCACGCCGTCCGGCTTCGAAGAGAGGATCCCGTCCGCACTCGTGTCGTACGGGACCCGCACAACGTCTGCGTATCGCTGCGTCTCGCGGATGACGTTCCTCTTCACGCCGCAGTCGACGACGACGATCGTGCGCTTCCCGTCGCCAGGGTACCGTTCGGCGGATCGACAGCTCACCTCTCCGACGAGGTTGCGGGTGTCGGGATGCGGCGTCCGTCGGAGCTCCTTTGCGACCTCGGAGATGTCCTTCGTCCCGTCGGCGAGAGCCGCTTTCAGCGTCCCGTCGGATCGGATCCGGATGGTCAGCGCACGCGTGTCCGCCCCTTCCATCGCGGGGGTCTCGTGCCGCCGCAGGAATTCGGAGAGGGGCATCGTGCTCTTCGGATGGCTCGGGGTCCGACACGCCTCCCGGACGACGAACCCGGCGGGCTGGATCGCATCGGATTCCATGGCGCCCGGATCGACGCCGTAATTCCCGATGAGCGGATACGTCATCAGGAGAATCTGGCCTCGATACGACGGATCCGTGAGGGCTTCCGTGTAGCCCGTCATGTTGGTGTTGAACACGAGTTCGCCGAAGACCGTGCGTCGTGCCCCGAAAAAGGCCCCCCGGACCGCGGTTCCGTCCTCGAGGACGAGGGAGCCGTCCATTCCTCTAGACCCCGACCCCATTTTCGATGCGCCATATGAGGGTTTGCCTCCGGAGGCCATCGGAGTATCACGGACTCGCGGACCGCGGGAGGTCGAGGTGGTTCAGCCGCTCGACCATCTTGTTCCAATGGCTCCCTTGCCAGTACACGCGACGACAGGATGGGCACTGCCAAAACTCCTGATGACGGGCGCGCACGCCCTCCGGCACGCGGGTCCGAATCGCGTCGGCCGTGACGGGGACCAGCGGTTCGTTGCAGATCGAGCATCGAGATAGCGGCTCGATGAGCCGGAGCGGTAGGACGGCCGCGACCTCGCGAATCTGCGTCTCCAGGTCATCCGACCGGACTAGGACCGCGCCGGTGACGCGGCGGGCGAGCTCCTTGTCTCGCGTCAGGAGAACCCGATCCTCCACGCGAGCCCGCTCGATCAGCGCTTGATCGGGACCCGGCGCCGGGTAGGCGGTGTCGTAGCCCATGAACCGCAACCATCGCGCGAGGCTCCCCAGCATGTGATCGCAGAGCAGCTTCATCGAACCACGGAATATTCCAGGAGCAGGCCGTCGCCGAGGGGTTCGGAGCGATCCAAACGGAGCCGCATGGCGTCGGAAATTGAGCCGACGCCGCGGCCACCGGCGAGCGTCGGTGCGGACTGACCGCCGAGGACAACGCTCGCCACGAAGACCTTCAGTTCATCGACGACGGCGCCTCGCAGAAACGACCAGATGACCGTGCTTCCGCCCTCGACCAGGACGGATTTGACGCCCCGCTCGCTAAGACGCGCCATCAAGGCCTCTAGGTCGACTTGCTTCTTTCCGCACCGGAGTACATCCGCGTTCGCGAAGGTACGATCGCACTCGTCCGACGTGACAATCAACGTCGCGGCTTGACCATCGAGGACATGCGCCGCCGCGGGGGTCCTGCCGTTGGAGTCGAGTACGATACGCAGCGGGTTGCGGGCCGGGCTTGCGGTGGACTTCACGGTGAGCCTCGGGTCGTCTTTGAGAATCGTCCCGACGCCGACGAGGATCGCGTCGACCGAGGCCCGGAGCCGATGGACCCGCTCGAGGTCAGCCTCATTGCTCAGTCGGACCGGCCGACCGTCGTGGAGCGCGATCTTCCCGTCCAAGCTCATCGCCGCGTTCACGATGACACGAGGCCGCACGATGCAACCATGGAGGAGGCGAATAACAACTTTGCGGGCCCGCATGGAATGTTCATCTACCGCGGGCTCGGTGCCGCGAATCGGTGGTCGGGATGAAGGGACAGCTGAAGGACCTCGGCGACATGCGGTTCCGTGCGAGCGCGGACGGCGGAGCAGAGCTCCTCTTCGATGCGGGCGACCCCGCCTCCCGGCAAGGGCCGAGCCCGATGCAGGGGGCGTTGCTCGCCGCCATGGCCTGCACCGCCGCGGACGTGGCCTTGATCCTCCGCAAAGAACGCGTCCGCTTCACGTCCCTTGAGATCGATGCGGATGCCGAGAGGGCCGAGAAGGATCCGCGGGTGTTCACGAGGATCCATCTGCACTACCGAGTCCGGGGAACCGGCGTGAAGGAATCGGCGGTGAAACGGGCCATCCAGTTGTCCGCGGAAAAATACTGCTCCGTTGGCGTGATGCTGCGCCGAGGCGGCGTCGAGTTTGTCAACACGCACGAAATCTTGCCGCCGAGATGAGCGTGTTCTCAGGGCGCAGACTCGAGCCGCGCATCTTTAAGTAACATGCCCGGGATGGACCGCGCCACCCATGGAAGGCATCCAGATTTACGAGCTCAAACGGATGGACCTTCGAGGCGCAACCGTCATCGACGGGTTCCCGAGCGTGGGCCTCGTCAGCTCGATCGTGGCGAACTATCTGATCAACGCCCTGAACCTCACGCAGATTGGGATCATGGACTCGATCTACTTCCCGACGGTCGCCCTCGTGCGAGACGGGCAGCCGATGAACCCGGTACGAATCTACGCGGGATCGAAGATCGATGACCGCGATCAGGTCGTCGTCTTCATCTCCGAGTTCCAGCCGCCGCCGAACTTGATCAAGGCGATCGCGGCGACCGTCCTGGACTGGGCGCAGGACGCGCGTTGCAATCTCCTCGTGTGCCCCGAAGGCCTCATCGTCGACGCCCGAGAAGACGAGGCGGACCGTCAAGTCGAGGTCTACGGAATCGGGTCCACGGACAAGGCGATGGACATGATCCGCAAGAACGGCATCACGGTCTTCGAGGAAGGCGTCATCACCGGCGTCGCGGGGGTCCTCTTGAACGAAGGTCGGAAGCGCGACTTCGACGTCATCACGCTCCTCAGTGAGGCCCACCCGGATTATCCCGACGCGCGCGCGGCGGCCCGGGCCATCGAGGTCATCGACAAACTCCTCTCCCGCACCGAGCTCGACGCACGGCCGCTGTATGAGGAGGCGGAGCGGATCGAGATGCAACTCAAGAACATCCACCACCAGACCGATATCGCGAAGAAACCGAGCGAGCCCGCCCGGCCGAGCATGTACGGCTAGCGTTCGGGCTCGACGGACACCTTTTCCAAGCCGCCAACGGACGACACGCGAATCTTGCAAGGGAAGAACTGCGGGACGAGCCATGCCATCGTGTCTAGGTGTCCGGACACCTGCTGCACGAGAAAGTGCGACGGCCCTCGGGCCCTGGCGAGGTACGGAAGGAGTTGATCGGCCGCATGCACGTCGAGCGTCGCTCCGGACTCGATCACCGTGCGAAGTTCCGCCGCGGCCTCCTCGCCCACGCGCTCCGAAGTTTTCCCCCTTTCCGCGAGAGACGTCGCGCCGAGGATCGTCGAACCGAGCTGTGCCCACAGGACGGTTGCGCCTCCCTGCCCGATGGCGCCTTGCCCTGAGTAGACCCGCTCCTCGACCTTGACGTTGGCGATCCCGTGGAGTCGACGCAGCGCGGCGTGCTTCATCCTCGTCGGGATGGCCTCCGGAAGATTGGAGACATGCGCGATGCCCCGGACCGCTTCCACCGTGGAGGATTCGACCGCATCGAGTGGGGCCCATTCTTGCGCGGCATCGATGACGGCCTCGACCTCACCGCCGCCCCTAGGATAGTAACCGCGACGAAGCAGCTCCACGTCGACGCGACCGCCAATGTGCCCCAAGAGAGGCAAAAACACACGGGTGAAGTAGTCAACGGGAGGCGACCATCGGACATCCGTTCCACCTACGACGCGAAGCCGGACCGTCCGAGGAGCGGCGGCTGCGACCGGGAGAGCCGCTTGGAGCACGAGGGTGACGCTCCCGGCGGTCCCGACGTCGAACGTGTGCTGACCGCCCTCAATCGGCCCGGGTCGAAACGTGATTTCAGCCGACCCGAGTTCGAGCCCGTCGATCGTGCCCTTGCAAAGGGCCGCCACGGCCCGGAGGGCCGCGACGTGTTGGGCCGCTAAGCCCGGCGATCGCCGCTTGGCCCGGATTCGAACGATGCGGACGGGCACGGACTTCAAGGCCGCGAGAGCCGCCGCCATTCGCAGGAGCTGTCCGCCCCCCTCCCCATGGGAGCCATCGATCTCGAGCATCGGGGCTAGGCCCTCATCCGCCGCCGCACCACCTTGAGCGCTTCGACGCCCGCGAACGCCGTGAACGAGATCGCCAAGGTCTCGACCCAGTCGCCTAGTGTGAGCGGCTCCGTGCCGAAGACGCCTTGGAGGACGGGGAGATAAATCACCGCGGCCTGCAGCGCCATCGAACCCAGAACCGCAATGATGAGCTTCGGGTTCGTGAGCAGGCCGACCTGCCAGATCGTCTGGCGCGGGGACCGGATGGCGAAGACGAGGAACAGTTCGAAGAACACAATCGTGGTGAAGGCGACGGTCCGCGCTCGCGTGGCGTCCGCGCCCGCGTCGAGTTCGAGCTTGAAGACGCCGAGCGTCCCGACCGTGAGGATTCCCGCCACGACGACAATCAGGAACAAGATGTCCCGGGAGAGGACGCCTTCCTTCGGATTGCGGGGCGGTCGCTCCATGATGTCCGTCGGGTACGGATCGACACCGAGGGCGAGCGCAGGGAGACCGTCCGTGACCAGGTTGATCCACAAGAGCTGAACGGGCGCGAAGAACGGGAGGAACTGGCGGTCGAGGATCGCGACCGTCGCGATGAACATGACGAGGACCTCGCCGGCGTTCGCGGATAGGAGGAACGCGACGAACTTGCGGATGTTCTCGTAAATGCCGCGACCTTCCTCCACCGCAGCGACAATCGAGGCGAAGTTGTCGTCCGTGAGGACCATGTCGGCGCTCTCCTTTGCGACGTCGGTGCCGGTGATCCCCATCGCGACTCCGAGGTTGGAGCGCTTTAGGGCCGGTGCGTCATTCACTCCGTCTCCCGTCATCGCGACGATGTGGCCGGCTTTCTTCCAGGCGTCGACGATCCGCATCTTGTGTTCCGGGGAGACGCGCGCGTACACGCGGATGCGATCGACCTCGCGCACAAGCTCCTCGTCGGAGACCTTCTCAAGTTCCTCGCCCGTCATAGCGCGGTCGCCCTCGCCGAGGATCCCCATCTCTCGAGCCACGGACATGGCGGTCAGCTTGTGGTCGCCCGTGATCATGACGACCCGGATTCCCGCTTTTCTGCATCGCTGGATTGCTTCCATGGCGTCCATCCTGGGCGCGTCCATCATCCCCACAAGGCCGAGGAAAGTCAGCTCGTTCTCGAGGGCTCCCTCCTCCAGGGGCGGAACGTTTCCGGGGAATTCCCGGTGGGCGAACCCGAGGACTCGGAGGGCCCGTGCGGCCATCTCCTGGTTCTTGAACAGATATTGGCGGCGATCGAACTCCGTCAAGGGCCTGCGTTCGCCGTCGACGACATGGTACGCGGACGCGGCGAGGATCCGCTCGGGCGCGCCCTTGACATACAGGTTCACACCGAGGCCCGCGAGTCGTTCGTGTCTCCGGCCCTCCGGGACCGCGAGGACCTCTCGGAGATCGGGTTCCGCCAATTCCGCATGCAGGGTCGACATTTTCTTGCGCTCGGACGTGAAGGCGATTTCCGCGACGCGCGGCATGTCGGATCGAATTGAATCGGGGTTGAGGCCGGCGCGGATGGCCGTGACGAGGAGCGCGCCCTCCGTCGGATCGCCCTCGACCACCCACCGACCTCGGTCCTGTTTCAGGGCTGCGTCATTGCAGAGGACCGCGCACTCGAGCAATCGGCGGAGTTCGAGTTGGCCCGACAGATCCACTTTCTTGGCGTCAGCGCGGACTTCGCCCGTGGGATCGAATCCCTCCCCACGGGCTTCGTACTCCCGGGACCCTGCCACGAGCGCGCGGACGTTCATCTCGCCTTTCGTGAGCGTCCCGGTCTTGTCGGAGCAGATCACGGAGGCCGCACCGAGAGCCTCGACCGCGGGGAGTTTTCGGATCAGCGCGTGGCGGCGGATCATCCGTTGGAGCCCAAGAGCCAGGGAAATCGTGACGATTGCCGGGAGCCCTTCCGGGATCGCCGCGACGGAAAGGCCGACGGCGGTCAGGAACAGCAACTCGACATGCGCCGGGTCCGGCTCGCGCAGGATCCCGATGAGGAAGATCACCCCAGCCGCCAGCAAGACCGCGATTCCGATCTGCCGCCCGAGACGATCGAGCTGCTTTTGGAGAGGCGTCTCTTCTTTCGTCTCTTGCTGGACGAGTCCGGCAATCTTTCCGAGTTCGGTCGCCATCGCCGTCTCGACGATCACGGCCTTGCCTCGCCCGCCGTCGACCGCGGTCCCCATGAAGACCAGGTTCTTCCGATCGCCGAGGAACGTGTCCCGCCGGAGCGGTTCAATGACCTTGCTCACCGGCAGCGATTCTCCCGTCAGCGGCGCCTCGTTCACCCGCAGGCTCGCGACCTCGAGCAGTCGAGCGTCCGCAGGGACGCGATCACCCGCCGCCAGGACGATCACGTCGCCGGGGACGAGCTCCCGCGCCGGCGTCGCGACGACTTCCCCTTCCCGGAGGACGTGAGCCCTCGGGGCCGCCAGGCTCTTCAGGGCCTCGAGCGAACGCTCCGCCCGATATTCCTGGAAGAATCCCAGGATCGCATTCATGATCACGATCACGATGATGAGCAGCGCGTCGTACAGGTCGGCCGTCTCGCCCTGCGAGACTCCGAGTGCCGCGGAGATGACCGCGGCGATGATCAGGACGATGACGAGGACATCGGTGAACTGGCCGAGGAGGATGCGCAGCCAACTGACCTTCGCGACCTGAACGAGTTCGTTCGGTCCGACCCTTGCGAGCCGATCGCGAGCCTCGCGGCTCGTGAGGCCAAGGGGCGATGCATCCAACCGCTGGAGGACGGCCTCCGCCGGAATGGCGTGCCAGTCGTCCGCCATCGCGCGCCGAACATTCGGACTCGTAATAAACCTCTTCCCGAACATCCCGCGGACTCCTCCAATCGCGCGACCCGCCGCGCATTGACAGCATCTATTTGTAGACTGACCGGCGATTCGCCCGCCGGGATGGGAACTTCGGTTCTCGAGCAGAGCGCCTCAGCGGAGACGCTCGTTTCATCGGCCCAGGCTGGATGATTCGCTGGTCGAAGCCGCGTCGATCATGTTCGATGTCGGGGTCATCGCGACCGTGGGATTCCTCGGGGCGGCGCTCGCGTCGAGGATGCGGCTCCCGGTCGTGATCGGATACATCGTCGCGGGCATCCTGATCGGCCCGAACATCCACCTGCAGCTCCTCGGATGGACCTACAACGGCCTGTTGGGGGACAGCGTCTTCCTGCAGAGCATTTCCCAGCTCGGGCTCGTGCTCCTCCTGTTCTTCGTCGGCCTGGAATTCAGCATCACGAAGCTCATGAAGACGAAGGAGGCCGCGGCGATCCTTGCCGTGACGAATCTCGCGGTCAACATGTTCGCGGGCTTCGTCATCGGGGCGTGGCTTGGTTGGCCGCTAATCGACACGATCTTCATGGCCGGGGTCATCAGCATGTCCAGCTCCGCGATGACCGCGAAGTCACTGATCGACCTCAAGCGGCTGGGAAACAAGGAGACGGAATTTCTCCTGGGGATGGTCATCCTCGAGTCGTTTCTCGCCATGTTCCTCCTGACGATCGTGAACGGAATGATCGTGCCTTCCGAGACCGCCGTCGACGTGCCCGCGCTCTTCGCCGGCGTCGGGATCTTCATCGGATTCTTTGCATTGCTCGCGGCCGTCGTCGTCCCCCGGACCGCCGCACTGTTCGAGCGGATCCGCAGCGAGGAACTGTTCGTCCTCTTCGCCCTCGGGACGGTCTTCCTCTCCGCGGCGCTCGCCGAAGCGTTTCGAATCCCGGCGATCGTGGGCGCGTTCTTCATGGGGATGGTCTTCGCCGACACTCGGATTGCAGGTCGGATGAAGGTAAAGATGGAATCGCTCCGGGACGCGTTCGTCGCGATCTTCTTCCTCAGTTTCGGGATGCTGATCGACCCCGCGTCGTTCGGCTCGGTCCTTCCGATGCTCGTGATCGCGGTCCCGCTCATCCTCCTCAACGACCTCTTCTTGACGGCGTCCCTCGCCTACTTCATCGGGTTTTCGGGCCGGGCGTCCACCGCCATCGGGACGAGCCTCATTGCGCGGAACGAGGAGGCGATTCTCTACGCGACCGTCGGCGCGCGGGCGATCCGGGCGAATGACCAGTTGCCGAACGACTATGCAGGCCGGTACCTCACTCCGTTCGCGGGGATCCTCTGCATCGTGATGAGCTCTCTCGCGCCGATCCTCATGACTCGCTCGGACCGGATTGCGAACTTCTTTGCGAAACGCTTGCCGAAGTCGATCACGTTCGGCGCGGAACTCGTCAAGCGCACCCTGAAGACCGTGATCATGCCGAACTTCTTGCCGATCTACCGCCGGAAGCGCCTCTTCCAGGCGTCGCTCATCCTGTACGCGGCCTGGATCATCGATCTCACCGTCACGACCGGCCTGGCCCACCTCGCGATGTCGATCGCGACGCCGTTCCTCGTCTTCGCGGTCTGGGCGTCGACGCGCCACGCGTTCCGGGATCCGGTGCGGCACACGAACTACGGCGTGGACGGCGGCCCCTTCAGCCGATCGACCATCGAGGCGTTCGTCTTGCGAATCGTCGTCGGCGCGCTCGCGGTCGTCGGCCTCGTGGCGATCCTCTGGCAGTACTACTGGCCCGTGACCCTTGTGATCCTGTACACGTACTTCCTCGTCGTCGTCTTCAGCATGAAGGTGGTGTACCGCCGGCTCGGACTCGGGGTCGGCCGAAGACCCGCCCCCATTCGTCTCGTCCGACGGATCCCGCCGGCGCGGAGTTGGCGGGCGGCGTCCGGCCGTCGGTGATCACAAGACCGGGTACACCAGATCGCTGATCCAGGTCTCGTCTCCAATCGTCGTCTCGGGTCCGTGGCCCGGATAGACGCGGGTTTCGGGTGGGAGTTCGTTCAGCCGCCGGAGGGTGAACACCATCTTCGCGGGGCTCCCTCCGAACACGTCGGTCCGCCCGTGCGAGCGCGCGTACAGCGTGTCTCCGCTGAAGAGAATCCCGGGCGGGTCGATGTAGAAACACGAGCTGCCCTCCGTATGGCCGGGGGTGTGGAGGGTCCGGATGGCGACGTCGCCCACCTTCAGCTCCGATCCTTCCTTCAAGAGTACGTCCGCCTTCACCGCTGGAGGAGGCGCCGGCAGGAACCAGTGGGTGTCCCGTGCGTTCTTCTCCAAGCGGGGCGCCTCGACTTCGAAAATGGCAATCTTCGCGCCGGTCGCGGCGCGGAGTGATGCGTCGTCCGCGGTGGCGTCAACGTGGCCGTGGGTGTTCAGCACGTACAGGATCTTGGCCCCCATCGCCTCGGCTTTCGCGAGGAGCTGCTTACCTCCGAGGGCGGGGTCGATGACGGCGGCCTGCCGACTTTTCTCGTCGACGACCAGATACGCGTTGTTGTCGAGGGGCGGGGCGACGACCTTCTCGACCAGCATATCGCATCGCGGCAAGCGGGGTCCTTTCATAAACTTGCCGCAGGAATCGAATCCGAGAGAGTCCACGCTCGTTGTTTGGACCCGGAGCGAGCGCAACCTTAAGTCGGCCCCGGGCATCGAGGCGGCCCGTGACGGTCGGCGGCCTCAACTTCAGTTGTCCGAAGTGCAACAATCCCCTGTTCTTCACGTTCCGTCTCGCCGATCAAGGCGACTCCATGTCTCGCGAGATCAACTGCCCGGGTTGCCGGACGGCATGGGTCGTCCAACTCGACATTCATCCAAAATGAAACGCGCTCGCGAGAAGCTTCATGACCCATCATCGGCTTCGGCCCGGCGAGCGCCGGTAGTCTAGTGGTAGGACTAAGGCTTCCCAAGCCTTCGATGCGGGTTCAATTCCCGCCCGGCGCACTCCTCGCACCGAAATCGGCGGGACTACCGGACCGTCTCGAGCTGGGAGATGACGTTCCAGATCAGGGTGCGCCCGTGCAGCGGGATGTTCGGGTCGTTCGCGAGATCGTCCATGATCATGATCGCGCTCGTGACGCGCAAGTCGAGCGCCTCGTTCTTCTTTGCAAGACGGGCCTTCGCATCGGACGCGCCGCGCCGGATGTTCCTAGGGACGGAAGTATCCTCCGCGATCTGGTCGAGGACGTCCATGATTTGTTTCAGCTTCGCTTCGGACTCCATCTGACCATCTCCCGGTTTTGATCGTCGCCCTCAACTTGGTGCCCTCGGCTGTCCGGCTTCCTTGTAGGTCGTGACCACCATGAGCGTCTTGGTATCCTTAATCCCCGGAATCGGGGCGAGGCTCGCGAGTACGAAATCCTTCAGCCCTTTGTAGTTCTTGAAACGGGCCTTCGCGACGATGTCCGTGTCTCCCGTGACGAGGAAGACGTCCTGGATGACCTCGAACTTCGCAATCTCCGTCGCGATGCGGTCCGCTTCCTTCGTGTCCACTTTGAGGGTGATGACGGCGGCGACTTGGTCCTCGCCGTACAGCGCGGTGAGAGCCTGTTCCATGTCGCTTCCGAGCGCCATCACTCGAGGGATGCGGGCCTCGGGTATTAAGGTTTATCCGCACGTTCTCTATCGAGAAACCGGCGTCCCGCATTTTCGGCAAAACGCGTCGTCGGCGAGGAGGCTCGCCCCGCACGAGGGACACGCGGACGGCACGAGGCGCGTACCGCACTTTCGACAGAACGCGTCGTCCGCCTGCAGCGGCGATCCGCACGTCGGGCATGCGAGACCCGCCGGGGCCGGGGTCGTCACGACGATCGGGTGTGGGTCCACGGACTCTCCCTCGGCGGCGCGCTTCGACTGACGCGCCAGGCCAAGGGCCGCGGTGTAGTCTTTCGCGTCGAATCGGGCTCGGGCGGCCTCGAGCAACTGCGAGGCTTGGCCGACGTCCCGCCCGGACGAACTCCCGGACTCGATCGCGGTCGTCGCGAGTCCGATGGAGAACTTCGACTGGATCAGATTCGGAGGATAATCCTTCTGGATGAGTTCTTTCGTCGTGACGGCATCGTCCGAACCGGCGGGAGGAAGCCGATCCAGTTTCGCCAGGTCGCCCTTCGATGCCTGCGCGGCTTTGAGGGAGAGAAGCCTCTCCTTCGCCTTCGCAGTCAGGTCAATCGCGACGCGATAGTTCCGCCGCGCCGACGCGGTGTCGGCTTCCCGGAGCCAAGACGCGGCCTCCTCGCTCCGGACCCCCTGCCGCTCCATCGCGGCCAGGATCGCCTTCGTCGTGACGACCGCGTTGTGGGCCTCGTCGGGAAGCTCCTCGTCGCGCTTCGCCGTACGCACGCGGCGATTTTTCATCCGCTTGCGGAGGAACTTCAGCTCGAAGAATGCGACGACTACGATGGTCACGACGAACAGGACGATTCCGACCGTGACCTGGTCCGTCGTCGGATCGGCCATGGCGGCCAGCCCACCTGGGTGAGGCCATAAAAGCGTTTCCACGCTTTTTTCCGCTTTGATTCCTTCACGCGGAAGAGGGCCCGTTCGTCAGCTCAGAATCTCCTTCAGACGTCCCAACTTGCGGGCAATCTGGATCTCCCGCGCGATCCGGCGGCCCGTGGACATCCCGGGCTCCCGCAGGTCGGCGTACGGGGAGCCGGCGATGAACAGGTTCGTCCCCGCGACAATCCTCGTGGAAATCTCGAAGACCTTGAACTCCAAGTGATCGGTGACAATCGTCTCGAGGCAGAACGGACCGATCATCCCCCCGAACAGCTCCATCGACTTCTCGACGACGCGCTCGCCCATTTCGAACGCCTTCGGGAGAAGGGACTCGCGGAGCACGACGGGCATGTTCCCCGTCACCACGAACGTGGGCAGGAGGCCCATCTTCCGCAACGCCTCCTGCGCCCCGAGTTTGTACATCTCGTCGATGTTCGCCTCGTCCCGCCGGTCAACGCCGAGCATCTCGAGCGCGCCCTTCGACAACGTGTAGCCCGTCGTCGCGAGCGGGGAGTAGAAGTAGTGCATGTAGTACCGCGTGCCCACGACGTACTCCTGGATGGCGTACTTCATGCCGGGCTTGATCGACTCCCGGAAATCATCGTGATTCTTCGCGATGAACGATCCGCGCCCTCCCTTGGCTCCGTAATACTTGACGAATACCGGACGATCGATGTCCTCGGGCCGTTCGATCTTCTCCGGCATCGGCACGCCGGCGGACGTGAGCCATTCCCGCTGCTTCTCCCGGTCCGACTCCCATCGCAGCACGTCGCGATTTCCGAACGTCGGGATGCGGAGTTTCGCGAAAACCTCCGAACCCATGTACTCGACGAACGAGCCATGCGGGACGGTGACGACTTGCCTTGCGACGAGGTCGTCCGCATGGTCCAGGATATCCGCGTACGAATCGACGATCAGGAACTCGTCCGGCTTCGCGAGCGGGAACGCATCGTAGAAGCGAGGCCGCTGACCGATCGCAATCCCGAGGGTCCGGAAGCCTTCCTGGCGGGCCCCGTGGAAAATCTGAAGGGAGGAGTGGGAACAGACCGTGGCGACGACGATGTCCTCGTAGTCATCGAGGATGGACCCGATGGACTTCCGAGATACCATTGCCCTGCGAATCGGTTGTGCGCATTAAAGGTTTTCACGGCCGCGAAGGACGGCGTCCGCCATCCGCATCGCACGGACCGTTGCCGCGACGTCGTGGGCCCGCACGATGTTCGCTCCCTTGGTGACCGCCACGGCGGCGGCCGCGAGGCTGCCCGGCAGCCGGTCCTCCAAACGGTCGCCACCGGTGACCGTCGAGATGAAGGACTTCCGGGAGACGCCGATGACAACGGGATGGCCGAGGCCCGCGATCACGTCGAGTCCGGCCAGCAGAGCCAGATTCTGGTCGACCGTCTTGCCGAACCCGATCCCGGGATCGACCGCAATGGACGCCTGGGCCACCCCCGCGTCCCGGGCCGCCTTCACGCGGTCCTCGAGGAAACCCCGGACTTCGCGCACGACGTCGACGTAGCGGGGCCGACGTTGCATCGTCTTCGGATCGCCTTGCATGTGCATCACGACGGTCCCGGCACGAGTGGTCGCGACGAGCCGGGCCATCTTCGGATCGGAAAGGCCGGAGACGTCGTTGACGATGGACGCGCCGCGCTCGATGGCCTTCTCCGCGACCTCGAACTTACGCGTGTCGATCGATATCGGTACGTCAATCTTGCGCGAGACCGCCTCGACAACGGGCGCGATCCGACGCCACTCTTCGGGCGCCGGGACCGCCTCGGCCCCAGGGCGCGTCGATTCGCCGCCGACATCGATGATCGATGCGCCTTCGTCGGCCATTTCGAGCGCGCGACGGACGCCATCTTCCGGCGCAGCATAGCGACCGCCGTCGGAGAATGAATCCGGCGTCACGTTGAGTACGCCCATCACTCGCGTGCCATCGAGGGCGATGTCTCCGGAGCGGTGATGCCAGATCCGCGGGTTCCGCGGCACGATCGACCCATCTCCCGCGACGTATTTCAGCGTGCGCGGCGCGACGGGAGCGCGGAGCTTTATATTGTGGAATATCTACGCGAGCCCGAAATGCGGATTCTGTTCCTCCACGTCGATTCGTTCGAGTATGAGGTCCGGGAGAAGGCGCTCAAGGATATGCCGGACCTGCCGACCTCGAAGCGGAAAGGACGCGCCGAGGAGGCGCTCGTCTGCTTCATTGCCGCGGAGAAACGGGACGAGAAGAACGCGATGGCGAGCGCAGAGGCGGCCGCGGCAAACATCCTCGAGGTGGCCGGCCAGGTCCACGCGAACCGCGTCGTCCTCTATCCGTACGCCCACCTGAGCTCTTCGTTGGCAGCGCCCGGCCCCGCGCTCGAGATCCTCTCGCTCGTCGAGAAAGGGCTCGCGGCCGCGGGAATCGAGGTCCACGCCTCCCCGTTCGGTTACTACAAGTCGTTCAAGGTCGCGGTCAAGGGGCACCCGCTCAGCGAACTCTCGCGGGAGATCGTGGCAGAAGCCGCAGGGGGCGGCCAGGAGGACGCGTCCGCCGCCGTCAAGGCGGAGTCGAAACTCGTATCGAGATGGCACATCCTCGACGCCAAGGGCGAACTCCACTCGCTCGCGATCAAGGACGGGCGCGTCGCCGGCTTCGAGTTCCGAGGCCACGAGAAGCTCGAGAAATTCGCGAAGTACGAGATGGCGAAGTCCCGCGAGGCGCGGGAAGAGCCACCGCACGTCCGGCTCATGCAGGAACTGGAACTCGTGGACTACGAGCCCGGATCCGACCCGGGGAACCTGCGCTTCTATCCGAAAGGCCGGTTGATCAAGGGCCTCCTCGAGGAGCTCGTCGGCCGACGGATCCGCGAGTACGGGGCGATGGAAGTCGAGTCGCCGGTCATGTACGACTTCGAGCACCCCGCGCTCAAGTCCTACCTCGACCGCTTCCCCGCGCGTCAGTACATCGTCCAGACCCCGAACAAACGGACGTTCCTTCGTTTCAGCGCGTGCTTTGGACAGTTCCTGATCATGAAGGACATGGTGATCTCGTACAAGCAACTCCCGCTCCCCCTCTACGAACTCACGCGATATTCCTTCCGCGCGGAGCAACGGGGCGAACTCGCGGGGCTCCGGCGGCTTCGGGCGTTCACGATGCCCGACTGCCACGCCCTCTGCGCGGACGTGGAGCAGGCGAAGGCGCACATGATGGTCCGGCTCGAGGTCGCATGGAAGCTCATGTCGGAATGCGGGTTCACCATGCCGGACGACTTCGAGGTCGGGATGCGCGTCACGGAGGCTTTCTGGCGGCAACACAAGGAATTCGTGATCGCCTACGCGAAACGATGGGGGAAACCGATCCTCGTCGAGATGTGGTCGGAGCAGTTCTTCTACTATGCGCTGAAGTACGAATGGAACTTCGTGGATGCGAACGAGAAAGCGGCCGCCCTGACGACCGATCAGATCGACACGGAGAATGCGAAGCGATTCGGAATCACCTTCACGGATGAGAAAGGCGAGAAGCGGAACCCGCTGATCCTCCACCTCTCGCCGAGCGGCGCGATTGAACGCGTCATGTACGCCCTCCTCGAGAAGGCGGCCGCAGAGGCGAAAGCGGGGCGACCGCCCATGCTGCCCGTCTGGCTCTCGCCGACGCAAGCCCGTATCGTCCCCGTGAGTATGGATCAGCTCGACTATGCTCGCGGCCTACTCGAACGGTTCCCGGGAGTGCGTGTGGATGTCGATGACACAAACGACACACTCGGGAAGAAAATCCGGCGGGCCGAGAAGGATTGGGTCCCGTACATCGTGGTCGTGGGCCCGAAGGAAATCGAGAGCGGGAAGCTGAGCGTCCGGATCCGCGCCACAAAGGAGCAGGTCGAGATGCGACCCGATGAACTGACCAAGCGATTCGCTTCGGAGACTTCCGGCCGTCCGGTCCGGCCGCTCCCGGAATCCCCCCTGATCAGCGCGCGGCCCACGTTCCGCGGCTGAGCGTCGGCTCGGCGACGTTCTCAGCCGTGAGAATGGCGTCGGCTCAGTTATCCGTCCATTCCGGCTCGCCATCGCGGGACGACGCTTGAAACGCGATCTCTTCGAGATGCTCCTTGGAATCGGCATTCTCGCGCTCGGCCTCGTCGTGATCCTGTTCACGTTCTCCCAGGCGTTCGCCATCGCGTCGAACCCAGGACCGTGGATCCGAAACCAGATTCCTCAAACGCCCCAGCCGGTTGGACCGAGCGCATCGTTCGATTGGACGAGCAACGACGCGTCGGTCACGTTCGCGGACACCAGCCAGCAAGGCGACACCCAAATCGTCTCGTGGGACTGGGACTTCGGGGACGGACAACGAACGAACGTCCAGAATCCGCAGCACACGTATCCGTCGTACAGCAACTATCAGGCGAGCCTCGTCGTCCGAGATGCGAACGGAAAAGAGAGCTTCGCGGTCGCCCAGGTGACCACGATTCTCGGTGACACCCGATCCGGCCGAGGGGTGAGCTCGTCCCTCGGGCAGGGCCTGAACGTGAACCTCGACTTCGCGAGCATCCTCCTCCCCATCGCGGCCGTCCTCCTGACGTTCGGGTTGTTCCTCGTCATGTCGGTCATCGGGGGATCGATCATGAAAGCGGGCTGGAACATCCTGCGACCCAAGCCGGAGACCATTCGGGTCCGGCTGAAACCGCGACACCTCACGCAGGCGATGGAAGAGGATGCCGCCATGGGAGCACCCCCGCCGCCATCGAGCTAGCTTCGCCTTCGAGACGTCGCCTTCGGCAGCTCCGTCACCGACACGTCGTCCGACCAAACGTCCCCCGCGAGGCCGCCGATCGAGACGGACTCGCGCACCGCATCGACGATCGGAGATCGGATGCCCGTCATGATCGCGAGGACCCGTATGATGCCCTCGTACTTTCGATCGACGCGTACGCCGAAGATCACGTTCGCCTCCGGCCGCATGTGCGCCGTCAGGCCCTCGACGACCTCGTGGGCGGTCCGAAGCCGGAGTCCCGGACCCGCGCTGATGTGGATCAACGCCCCGGTCGCGCCGCGGTAGTCGACGTCGAGGAGAGGGTTGTCGAGCGTGTCGGCGACAACTTGGTCCGTGTCGTCCTCCGAATTTTCGCCGTAGAACACGGTCGACGCCCCGCCCGACTCCAGGATCGTCCGAACGTCGCTGAAGTCCAGGTTGATCAGGGAAGGCAACGTGATCGACTCCGTGATGCCCTTGATCACCTCGCTGATGAGGTGGTCCATGACGGCGAAGGCCTGTTCGACCGGGAGGTTCGGGACGAGATCGAGGAGGCGGTTGTTGTCGAGCACAATCAGGGAGTCGGAGCACCCCCGGAGTCGTTGGATGCCCGCGCGGGCGTTACTCATCCGCCCCCGTTCCGCCCGGAAGGGCGTCGTGGCCAGGGTGATGACGACGCTGCCGGCGGCTTGGGCCAGTTCCGCGATAAGCGGAGCAATGCCAGTCCCCGTGCCCCCGCCAAGGCCGACTGTAATGAACGTGAGGTCCGCATCGCCGACCTGGTTACGCAATTCCTGCTCGGAAATCTCCGCGCATCGTTCCCCGATTTCGGGACGGCCGCCGGCGCCCATGCCGCGGGTCACGCCGCCTCCGATGAGGACCTTGCGGTCCGCTTGGATCGAATCGAGGTGCACGGCGTCCGTGTTCACGACGACCGTGCGCGCGCCGTGAATGCCCATCCGATGGAGTCGATGGACGGAATTCCCGCCGGCTCCGCCGCATCCGATGACGAGGACCTTGGGACGGCCGAAGCTGAACGAGTCGAGGAACGACTGGTTCCCGGACCGCTGCGCGCTCTCGATGCCCATGCCTGGTCCCATCCCTGGTGGCCTCCGGTGAGAGCCACCGATGCTCGCGCGGATTTGGGGTCGCGCGCTCCCCGCCACGGCGCCCTATCGCTCGGCCCCTTCCATGGCTTTGTGGAGCCGGCGGCGGACGTATTCGCGAACCGCGTTGCGGATCGCGTCCTCCACGGAGACGGAATCTCCCGACTTGACGAGCTGCTGCAGGTCCACGACGTTGCCTTTCGGCAGCTCGATCATGAGCTTGCGGATGTAATCCGGCGCGAATTGAATGTCGATGAAACGATCGATCGCCGCGCGGATCGCGTCCGAGACGGTGTCGTAGTCCCCGCTCTTGACGAGTTGATGCAATGCCTTGACCTTATCGGGCGGGAGGCGGATGGTCACCCGTTCGGATTCGGATGGCATGATTTGCCTTGGCCGATCGCGCGGATCGGTGTCTGACGTTCGTATGACGTGCAGCTTATTTAAAGATATGTCATCGCCCGAATTCTTTCGGGGAAAAACGGACTTGAGGATGGGCCCAGCGGGGAGGCGATTGCCGGGCCCTCATGCGGTTGTTTTTCGGATTGTGTTCCACGTCGGCGAGGCGCAACGCCTCTAAGACGGGCGGCACGTACATCCCGAACCGACCCCGAAGCCCCTTCTTCAGTCCGTACCAACCGCCAACCGGATTCTTCCATGATCGGCCCCAGGCTTCCACCGTCCCTTCGGCCGCCGGCTTCTGCTCGTCCGCGCTCCCGAGGGGCATCCAGTCGCCGTGCGCCTTGAGCATGGAGTGGAGGTCCTCGATGCACCGAAGATGATACCTCAGCTCGGTGCTCCCTGACTTGACGACGAGCGCAGGAGGATCGAGCGACGGGTCCCGGAATGCCGTAAACTCGGACGTCCCGCTCGGGGTCTTCAATTGCCACGGATGATCGCGCGTGCCGGGCTCGCCGCCCGATTTCGCTTTGCTCGCCATGTGATCCGTCCCCAGGAGTTCGGTTGCAACCGCTCCCGGGCTATTTCAACGGTTCGCCGCCTTCAGGTGACGGCTGCCATGGAGGGAATTAGGGTTTCGGCAAGCGTCTCACGAGCGCTCGACTCTCCGAGAACCGAGCCCCGTGGACCCGCATTTCCTTCACCGCAATCTCCGAGTCGCCGGGCTTGATGTCGACGCCGCGGATCGCATCGCGAAGGACGCGAACGGGCATCCCTCGGCGCAGCGCGTCCAGCGCGGTCGCGCGGACGCAGTAGTCCGTCGCGAGCCCGCAGACTACCAACTCGTCCACGTCGAGTTCGCGCAACGCGGATTCGAGGTCCCGTCCGCGATCCGTGAATGCCTGGAACGCGGAATAGGAGTCGACCTCGGGATCCATCCCTTTCGAAAGGATGATGGATCCCTTCGGCACTTGGAGGTCCGGATGGAACCGTGCGCCCTTGGTGCCTTGGATGCAGTGCGCGGGCCAAGCTCCCCCGAACTCCTTGAAATGCTTCGTCTGCCGCGGATGCCAGTCCCGGGTGAAGAGGACGGGCCGCCCTCGGCGGGTGAAGAGCGCGACGGTGCGATTCACGCGCGGGATGATCGCATCTCCGTCCGGCACGCCGAGGGCGCCTCCGGGACAGAAGTCGTTCTGGACGTCGACCACAAGCAGGGCGGCCCGGTTCCCCACGGTCCCGCGTCCGCCATTCCGGCGAGTCGCTAAAAGCTTGCGGCCTTCCGAACCTGCTCGAAGTCCTCGCCGTAGTCCTCTCGGTACGCGAGGTCGTCGGGCAGCGCTTCGAACCAGCGGGCTTCAACGACCTCGTGACCGGGCCCTAGATCCCGCGACAGCGCGCGCGCGACGAACTGAGCGAAGTATCCGTGGCGGACCTGGCGACCGTCCGTCACCGTCTCGTGGACGATACGGGTCAAGACCGGATCCAGCAGCTCGAGGCCCACCTCCTCTCGAACCTCGCGGCGGAGCCCTCCGTCCGTGGTCTCGCCAGTCTCAAGCAGCCCGCCGGGCGTGAACCACCGATCCCCCGCCAACCCCCCGACCTTTACGAGCACGACGTATCCGCGGCCATCATGGATGAGGCCGCCGGCCGCCCAGAACGGCGATCGACCCTTCTGGCGAAAGGAAGGATCGTCCGGTGCCGCCACGCGCGTCCGACGGAAGATCGGGACGCGACCGAACTTCGTGAAGGCGTCGGCCATCCGATCCTTGCACTCTCCGGGACACACGGAGATTCGAACGCCTGAAAGGTTATTTAACATCCCCCCGACTACCCGCCCGCGCACCGGAGGCGCGTTCGTGCTTGAGGACGTTACGGACCGGGCCAACAAGGTCTACGATGCCATGAAGTCCGCCGGCATCACGTCGGAGGACAAGATGCGGGACGCGGAGGCCATCACGAAGATGTCCAAGCTCTCGAAGAACTTCGTCCTGCAGGCCCTCCAGGAACTCCAGGCAAAAGGCTACGCGCGGCGCAGGGCCCGAGAGAAGGCGGCTGGCTACTACCTCATCAAGTGACTCGAAGTCAGCGGCGCGCTCGGCCCAACGCCGCACTGATCATCATCGGAAGAAGCGCGGTGGCATCCCCCTCGATCGTCACCTGCCGCGCGGTCTCCTTCACCTTGCCCCACGAAATGCCCTCCCGGACTCGGGCGCCGCTCAGGCTCCCGTCCCACTCCGGCGCCGTCGTGATGTATACCGCATAGTCGAGGCCGCCGCGAAACTGATTCCACCAGATCGTGTGGTGCTTCGAGACCCCACCGCCGATCATCAGGGCGCCGGACTCCTTCGCACCGAACACGAGGTCCGAAAGTTCCGCCTCGTCTTGGAACGCGTCGATCGCGAGGGCGCGGTGGTCTTGCCAGAACGCCCACAGCTGGTATCCGACGGCCCCATCGAAGATCGCGGGGACGTATACGGGAATCCGGTTCTTCCAGGCCCACCATAGGAGCGACTCATGGCTCTGGGTCCGTCGGCCGAACTCCCACAGGAGTTCCTTCGTCGAGAAGGCGCGTCGTCCCGAGTCCCAAAGATCCCGGAGGACCGGCACGAGTTTTCGCTCCAGGACCTGGCCGTACGATTTGTTCGGCACGAGGACGTTTCCGAGGCGGTTGATCCCGAGCCGATGGAGGGCGACGTCGTCCATTTCGAAGTCGCCGTGGTAGTAGGGCCGCCAGACCCGCGCTAGGTCGTGGTCCGCGGTGCCGCACGTCGTCACGACGACGTCCACGAGTTTTCGCTCGACGAGGGCGCGCAGGATTCCCCGGACGCCGGTCGCCATGAGGGCCGCGGGGAATGAAAGGAACGTCGTGCAGCCGGGCCGGCGGAACATCGTCCGCAGGATTTCGACTCCGACCGCGATCTTCTTCGCGGTGAAGCCGCCGCCACGACCCATGGCCGCAACGAGCTCGGCGACCGCGGGCGAAGGGTCCAATTCGATGTCCCGGACTTTCTCTCGAAGCACCGGCCGCTTCGCCATCGGCGCGGAATCCGGCGATTTCGATAAAAGGCTATGGAGGGGCCGAGCCCGGCCCTCGGTTTGCGAATGGAGGTCGGCGCGAAAGGTACCTCTGGCCGCGCATCAGAGCGAGCGGGGCGAACCATAGGATGGCCCGCATCGGCACCCCGGAGAACACAATCCACGAGCCGAAGGCCGGGGCGATGGAAACGAAGATGAAGGCCGCGCTCACAATCGCGGCGTTGCGAGACGCACGCAAGTGCCGTTGGTCCTCCCCCGACAGGAGACCGCGCCCGGACGAGAGAGCGGCGACGTTGTACATCCCAAGGATGAAGAACAGCGAGCCGAGATCGACCGCGTAGAGAGACGAAACGTAGAGCCACCAATCTTCGTTGCTCACGCCGGCGACCGGGCTGGTCGACGCGATCATGAGATTGAACAGATAGGGCTCCACGGACACGAAGAACAGAAGACTCACATTGAGAAAGAGCGCGACGGGCGTGTCCGAACGCAAGTACGTCATCGTGCGCGTGTAGCGCAGCCAGACCGAGATCAGAATCAGGAAACCGAACAGATAGACGAGAATGCTCTGGCCTATCTGGGACAGGTCGGTAATGGGCCGCGCGATGAGGGACAGCGCGCTGATGGACAAGGCCAATCCGAAGATCAGGTCCGACAGGGACTCGATGCGCGCCTTGCCCCCCGCCGCGGCCATCGCGCCGCGCAGGGTCGCCTCGGTCTAAATCGTTTCGCAAAATCGAGATGTGGGTCTGGGGAACCTGGTCGAGCGACGCGGCGAAGTCATCCGATTCCAAGCTAGGAGGCAAGGAGGTCTTGGAGCCGCTCCCACACGCCGAGTGGGCCGCGCCACCGGAACGTGGTCCCGCAATCGGCGCACCGCCCCCAGCCATCGTCGTCGAAGACAACGCGCTTCGATCGACAGACGCCACAAATTCCGGCTTGCGGTTTCGTAATCCCGCGATGTCGACGCTCGTCCGCGATCTGGCTCTGAAGCCGCCGGGCCGCGTCTTCGGCGTTGCGCGCCAGGGTGAGCCCCGCGAGGTAGTCCCCTTTCGCCAGGACGTCCCTCGCCTGACGGAAGAGAGTGCGCACCTCCGCGGGATTGAGATCGTAGGATTCCGCTTCCTTGAGGACTGGCTCGCTGGCGGCGATGATGGCCTGCGCCTTCTCCACTTGACTTTGCCGCAACTGGATCGCGCGCTCGATCTGCCGCTGCTGCCCCTTCATCGCGAGGCGCTCCGCCCGGGTCAAGAGGTCGCCCGCGCGGCCGTGCTGGGCCTCCGCGACCGCACCGCGCGCTTGGCTGAGCAACGCCTCGGCCTCTCGCACGTCGGCGCCGACTGCCCGCGCCGCCTCGATGTGACCTTCCACGGAGCCGATCGACTCCTTCACCTCTTGGATCCGGCGATTCCGAGCATCGCTCGCGCGCCGGCTCGCCTCGAGGAACGTCTCTCTTGCCGCGGCGAGGCGGTCTCGGTCGAGGAAGTCGGTCCCCAGTTTCCAGGCGTCTTCCGCGAGGCCGACCGAAGCCCCCAGGTTCGCCGCCTCGCGAATCGCATCCCGGGATTGCGCAAGCAACTCGCGAATCCGGTCGGCTTCCGTCGCATGAGCCGCATCGGCCGCGCGGACGAGGTCCTCGAGAAGGGCTTCGTCGCCGAGGGAGCCACGAAAGAACGAATCGCGGGCGCGGCCAAGGACCGCTCGCGCCGCCACCGCGGCGGGGTCTGCGGGGTCGCACGGATCGAGGAGGCCCTGGGCCGCGAGGATGGCGTACGACCACGAAGCCCGCCGGAGTTGAACGGACGTCCGCTCCGCGATGCGGGAAGCTTCCTGGGCCGCTGAAAGGGCCGCCTCATACCGCCGCTCTTCGAACCGCTTCCGCGCGGCCACAAGAAGTTCCTCGACTTGATCGGAGTCCGGGGTCGACTCCTTGCCGAAGAAGAGCCCCGAATCGCGTTCCGGCGCCGCCTCGAGTTCCATCAGGATCCCGGAGGATTCTGTCGACGCCGCGAGGGCATCGACGAGATCGGCCCGCTTCTTCAGGCCCTGAAGGCTCACGCGGTGCCGCTCGGCGAGCTCCCTCAGTTGCCGCGGCCGCAGACGCGCCAGCCGGACCTCAACGCCCCGGCGCTCGGCCTCCGCGATGACGGACGCCTGGTCCGGGACGTCCGCGAGGGCGGTGATCAGGGACTCGCGTCCGGGCGGGACGGCCGGGTCGAAACCGTGGGCTTGGGCGAGGTCGCGAAGATCTTCATCCGGCAAAAGGGATAGAGCGTCTCGGAGGGAACGAGGCGTTGGAGGACCCCGCGAATCGAAGCCGCACGATGACAATAAACGTTGTGGCGAGCCCGTCAGGCGTCGGGCGGCCGGTAGCGGCGGAGGACCTCGATCGCCCATCGGATCTTGAGGAACTCCCGCGGATCGCCTCCGACGTCCGGATGGTTCCGCTTCGCGCGCTCGCGGTACGCACGTTCGATGGCGGCCTCGGACGGCCATCCGCGGCCGAATCGCGGCGGATGGATTCGGACGCTTGCAAAGCCCAGGATCCGGAACGCGGTCTCAATCCCTTTCGTCTGCAGATAGAACTCCCGCAGATCCGAGAAGATGCCGCCGGATTCGTGGCCGCCCTCGATGCTGTAGCGCTTGTGGTCGCGCGCAATCGTCGATCCGATCCGGTGGTCTCGTCCGCAGGCAAAGCAGAAGTACCGCTCGACCACGGCTCGCGAAGACGCGGTCTCTTCATGGCCTTTCGGGTCGGCGCAGGCTAAAGGTTATGCGCGTCCGCGGCGTTCGAGTCACGTGTCGTTCCGGTCCGGACCATCCGTATTCAAAGACCAAGGGAAGTTGTCGTTCGACTACCTCCCCGAGAAGCTGGTCCACCGCGAGAATCAGACGAAGCGACTCTTCAGCCTACTACGTCCGATCGTCGAGGCCGGGGCTTCCAGCAACGCGTTCTTGTACGGCCCCGTCGGGACGGGGAAGACGCACACGGCGAAGCGGTTCTGTCTCGATTTCAAGAAATTCGCGTCCGAATCGAGCCGCGCGGTCGACTGGGACATCGTGAACTGCCGGCAACGGATGGGAGACGACGCCGTCCTGCTGAGACTCCTCCAACATTTCGACGCGCATTTCCCGGAGCGCGGGTTCTCCATCGCCGAGAAGATGGAGACCCTCCGCCGGCACCTCGAGAAGCATAAGCTCCACTTCATCGTGATCCTCGACGAGGTCGATGCGTTGCTCAAGAAGAGCGGCGCGGACCTGATCTACTCCTTCGCCCGAATCGCCGAGGAGAGCACCGCGGCGAAGGGCAACATCTCGATGATGCTGATCTCCCAGCGGTCGAACGCCCTCGAGTACATGGACCCCGCGGCGCTGAGCACGTTCCGTCGCTCGAACGTCGTAGAGTTCCCCCGCTACGACGGGAAGGAATTGCGAGACATCGTCCTGGGACGCGTGCAGATCGCGATGCATCCGGGGACGGTCGACGACGACATTGTCAACCTCATCTCGGACATCGCCTCGGAGTTCGGGGACGCCCGCTACGCAATCGAGCTCCTCGAGAAAGCGGGCATGCTCGCGGACGAGGAAGGCGCGGAGGAAATCGCGCCGGAGCACATCCGCGGGGCGAAGGCGCACGTGCATCCGACGGATGTCCAAGAGCGGCTCGACCTCCTCGACGTCCCGAAGAAGCTCGTCCTGCTCGCGATCGCCCGGAAGAGCCGGAGGAAGGCGTACATCACGATGGGCGACGCGGAGGAGACTTACACGGTCGTGTGCGAGGAGTACGATGAGAAGCCGCGGGCCCACACGCAGTTCTGGAAGTATGTTCGAGACTTGGACGCCCTCGGACTCGTCGACACGAAGTTGAGCGGCGAAGGCGTCGTCGGCAAGACGACGCTGATCTCCCTCCCGGAAATTCCGGCGAAAATCCTCTCTGATAATCTGGAGCGAAGTTTGAAAAGACGATGAGGGCTATGGAGGAGCCGATGGGATGGGTGCAACCTCAGGACGGTGCCATGGGCACGGAGGCTGAGTCACTTCGCTCAGGCATGCCCATGGAGCTCGAGAAGGGCGCTTGCTATCTCGTGAAGGAGAAGAAGCCCGATCTCAGCTTCCGTCTCTTCGAACTCCTGCTCGGGCAACACACGCCGGGACTTTGCATCACGCGGCAGTATCCGGAGCGAGTGCGCCGGGAACGCGGCCTCACGGACGTGCGGATCATCTGGCTGAGCCACACGCCTGGCGAGGACTTCCATAACCCCACGGCGATTGGGACGCTCGCCAAGGTCATCCAGAAATTCATCGAGGACAGCAACGGCGAGGGCGCCGTCCTCCTCGACGGCCTCGAATATCTGATCATCAACAACGGATTCCTGCAGACGCTGATGTTCGTCGAGCACGTGAACGAGTTCGTCATGCAGCGGCGCGCGGTGATCGTCCTCCCCGTCAGCCCCGAGACCCTCGAGGAGAAGGAGCTCGCCCTCCTCGAACGCAACGTCAAGGTGCTCGAGTCCCCCGCCCTGAAGACAGACCTCGAGGCGCGCGAAGTAAGCCGGCTCCTCGACACTTATTGATCGGCGCGGGGCCCGATCTGGCGGCCCACGATCTCGTCGACGCTCGCGAGGAACTTGTCTTCTTTCCCCTTCGAGACCGTGGCTCCCGACGCGATGTTGTGTCCGCCGCCGTTGCCGCCGACGGCCTCGGCGGCCTCTCGAAGAGCGCTGGCGAGGTCCAGCCCTCGGCCGACGAGGTCCCGCGTCCCGCGCGCCGACACCTTCGTCTGCCCGTCCATCACGGAGAGGGCGAGGACGGGCTTCGACTGGTCGAAGAAAAACTGCATCCCCGCTCCCGCGACGGAACCCGCGAGGCTCGCATCGTCGCAATAGAAGAATTGCACCTGTTTCCGAGCGTACAGTCCTTCGCCCTCCAGACGCATTAGATATCCGAGGACCCGCCCGGTGAATTGCTCCAGCAGACCCTCGGCCTTCGCGAGGGCATCGCGGTCTCCCAGACAGACCGCCATTCCGAGCCCTTCCTGCCCGAGGCGGTCACAGCTGTTCACGTAGGCCTCGAGGTCCTGGGCGTAGATCTGGTCCGGTTCAATCCAATACCGATCCTCCACGATCGTCTCCATGGCTTCCGGGGCCGATCCTTGCTCGACGAGGCGGGCCGCGAGGACCGAGGCGAGCTTCCGGCGTGCGCCCGCATCGAGGTGTCGGAGGGTCGCCGCCGGGTCGAGTCCCGCGGTGCGCAGGAACGCCTCGGCGGCATCGAGGCGACCCGAGAGCCCGCGGAAGTATGGGCTGATCGATTGGGCGATCGCCTTCGTGATGGGCAAGTCCCGGAGAGAGAGCCGCCGCTCCGGCACCACAATCTTGCGCTCCGCGGCCTCCGCGAAGAGCGCGGCATTGACCCCGACGAAACCGCCGACCGCCTGCTTATCGCCAATCGCCCCCGCCATCGCCGCGCCCGCGAGGTCCCAGTTCGATTCGTCCAAGATCAGGCTGAAGAGCCAGGTCGTCGTGGCCCCGCACATCTCGCGCGCGCCATCGACGCCGTGCTGATGCGGGTTCACATGGACGACCGTCGTGGAATCCCGCACCGGTTTGTGATGATCGAGCACGACGACGGGATACGGCATTTGTTCGAGGAGATCCAACTGACTCGACCCCATGTCACTCACGAACAAGAGTTCGTTCGATTCCCCTCGGAGGCGGTCCGCGGACGCGCGATCGAGGGCGTGCGACATCGATGCGTGGATTCGTTTGCCGCGGCGCATGAATGCCCGGGCGAGGATCGAGGCGGAGGTCGTCCCGTCGGGATCGTAGTGGCAGAACACGCGGATGCGCGAGACGCCGTCCACCAGGTCGGCGGCCTTCTGTGCGCGGTCGAGGAGACTCTGGGGCGCCAGGTCGCTCAGGCGCTTCACCATCGGGTCACCTATTTCACTTGAAGTTCCGCCATCTTAAGCGAGTAGTCCCACTCGAGCGGGAGGACGCCGCGCTCCTTGTAGTACCGGGAAAGCCGCCGGATCTTCGATTCGATCAACTGCAGGCCCCGCTTGTTACTCAAGTCCTTCCCGTGCTCCTTCAGGTGCGTCTGGAGGCTGGCGGCGCGTTTGATCAGGCTCGCAAGGTCCTCCGGCAGCGCAAATTTCGCGCCTTTCGATCGCAGGATCTCAAGCACACTTCGGCCCGTCGCGAGCCGTACGCTCGGGATGCCGAAGCCGTCGCGCAACCGCCCCCCGATCGCGGCCGCGGTCAGACCTTCCTGATGCAACCGGAGGATTGTCTCCTCCAGTTCGGCCTTGTCCATCGCCGCCCATTCTGGATTCGCCTTCAGAAACGGCCGCGTGGAGCCGCTCTTGCCTTTGCGGTGTGCATGGAGGCGGGCCATCGATCTCCTCGGAGGGGGCATCGCATACCGCGGGGACGTATTTAAGATTCACTTCGCGCGAGCGTCATCGAGAACTCGCACGCTCCGCTCGTCGAATCGTGCTATTGTTTCTGAACCGCGAGAGCGGCGTGGTCCGCTTGATGTGGGGTGAGGACTCGCAGGTCCAAGATCTTCATGCCCGCATCGGCGAGCTCTGTCTTCGCGCCGTCGAAGATTCGCCTAGGCGCGGCCGTGACGTCTTCCGATCTTGCCTTGACCATGAGGTAGCCGATTCCACCGACGCGCAGCGATTCGACGTTCTTCAGAAAAATCGTCGCCTGGTCGCGTTGGGCTACGTCCTGATAGAGCACGTCCACGGTCCCGACGCGGCCTGCATACGTCTCGGGCTTCGACGCATCGGCCATCACCGGGACGAGATTCGGTCGTCGTTCCGCGAGGCCCAACAGATCCCGAAACGAACGGGCGGACATCTCCACCGCGGTGATGAGTCCTGTGCGGCAGATGTCCGAGAGGTGGCTCACGGTCGTCCCGCTTCCAGCTCCGAGGTAGAGGACCGAAGTCTCGCTGCGGAACGGCCACACACGTCCTCCGACTTTCAGATATGCGGCGAGCTTGCTCCGGTTCGCATCCCATCGGCGGTACTCCACGCCGCCTTCGATTGGACGACCTTCTCCGTACACGGAGACCCCCGGGACGAGATTCTTCGTCAGCAGCCAGGGCCCGTCGGTGTAGACGCTTTCCCACTCGGTCGGCCGGACCGCCATTGGGTCGGCGAAGGACACGGCAGTAATGAGTCTTACGCGGTCGAGGCTGCGCGTCTATTTTTCTGGACGCTTTCGTGGCCTCTTTGTCGGAGGGTTTGTTTTCTTTGACGACTTGCTCGCGCGCTTCTGAACGCTCGCTTTGGTCGCGAGGCGACGTCGACCCGCCTCGGCCTCGGAATCCTCCGGCCGTTGGCGAAGAACCTGGGTGTAGGCGCGATTCGCCTCCGCTCCACGTTCGGCTCCTTCCCGCGTGTTGCCCAAGTTCAAGAGGATCCTCGGGAGCTCGAGCGCCTTGGCCGCTCGCTCCAGGCTCTGCGTCGCGGATCGATCATGGCCGGATTGGGCCTGAGCGACCCCTAGGTTGTTCAGCGTCTCGGGCCGTTCCGAATCGAGAGCGAGTGCCTCGCGCAGCACGCGGACTCCCTCCCGCGTTCGTCCGCTTTGTACGAGCATCGCGCCGAGATTGATCCGCGCATCGAGGTCCCGGGTATCTCCCTGGATGGCTCGGCGGAAAAGCTCGGCTGCCGTCGGATGGTGGCCCGCTTTCCCCTGCGCAACCGCTAGGGCACGCCCGACTTCCGGTGCATCCGCGTTCATTTCCGCGGCGGTCCGCAGCACGCTCGCTGCCTCGTCGACGAACCCGGCACGCGCCAGGAATCCGGCTTTCATCGCGAGGGCCCGCAGGTCTCCGTGGCGCGAGACCAGATAGCGGTCCGCCGCTCGAGTGGCGCCTTCGAAGTCGCCGGCGGCGGCGAGACCTTCCGCCCGGTGGAGTTCCGCGCTGTAATCGCCCATCTGACTCGCACGGCCGAAGGCCTTCGTCGCCTCGACGAGCCGGCCGGCCGCGAGATTCGCCTCGCCCAATCCCACCCAAGGGGCGGGCGCGTCCAGCTGGATCGTGGATTCCCAGAGGCGCTCCGCAAGATCGGGGAACCCGAGACGGGTGAGCAGCGGCGCAATGTGTCCCGGTTCCGGCCTCCATGCCTCCGGGCGCGTGCGGCGTCGAACGTAATCGAGGACCCGCATCCGCACGACCTCGCTCCGGCCTTTCGGATTCAGGCCGAGGGTCGCGCACATCCGTTGCAGGGAGGGCCAATCCGCATGCTCCGCTTCCGCCATGGAGGGCAGGCTCACCGCGTCACCTCGCGACACCGAGACTGGATCTCGCACTCGGCGCACCCGGGATCGCCGGCCAGGTGCGTCCCGAAGCATTCGTACACGCCGCGGTAATTGTCCACTTTCTCTCGCAGCGCGATCGCCTTCTGAAGCGGAGCGCGAGCTTGCTTCAGCGAAGAATCGAGCGCCATCGTCCGCTCGAACGCCCGCGCCGCGAGGGTCGACTCGAGGAGACCGAGATGGGCGAGCCCTTTGACGTACCAGACCCACGCGGCCTCGCGGAGGCGGAGCGCGCGGTCCGCCCATAACACGGTCTCTCCATGCCGACCTTGTTTCTGAAAGAGGAGCATGCGGTTTGCAATCGCGTCGTAGAAGTCGGGATCCAGGTGGAGGGCTTCACCAAAGCACTCGGCGGCACCCGCGTCGTCTCCGAGACGAAGGAGCGCCGCGCCCTTGTTGTTCCACGCCGGACCGTGTTCGGGCCGGAGCGCGAGCGCCTTGTCATAACACGCGATCGCGCCCGCGTAGTCCCTCAGCTCATGGAGCGCTGCGCCCTTGTCGATCCAGGCCTCGACGGACCGAGGATGGATCTGTAGGATCCGATCGTACGCCTCGATCTCTTCCTTCGATCGTCCGAGATCGTGAAGGGTCGAGGCGAGGCCCATCCAAGCCTCCTCGGATTCCGCGTTGATCCGGACGGCTTGCGCGAACGCCGCCAGCGCGTCGTCGAGATGACGGCCTTCGCGGAGGACATATCCCCGGAGAAGCCACGCCGCGTCGTACTCGGGCTTCAGTCGCAGGGCCAGACCCAGCTCCTGCAGGGCCGCATCGAGGTTGCCCCGCTCGAAGGCGCGACGCGCCACGTACATCGCGGTTTCCAGGCGGTCGACGCTCGGGAGATAGCGTTCCTCTCGGCCCGGAAGGAGCGTCATCCTCCCGCTCCGGACTCCAGACGGCGGACGCACGTCTCTCGCCACCGCCTCGCGAGCTCGTGATCTGGTTTCAAGGCGAGCGCGCGATCGTATGCGTCGAGGGCCTCGCGGTACCGTTCGAGTTGTTGCAAGGAAACGCCTTTGCCCGTCCAGGCGTCGGCGCTCCGGTCGTCCTTCTCGAGTGCCTGCTCGTACCGCAACAGCGCCATCTGCGGATCGCCGCCCTCCAGGGCCAAGTCCGCGAGTTGGAGGAGCACGAGGGTCTCCTCCTTCTCAGGCTCGATCGACTCGATGAAAGCCTGGATATCCGGAGAGGCCCGTGGCGATTTCTCGGCGGGTTCCGGCTCTTCCTCGATCTCTTCGAACGCCTTTGCGAGAGAGTGCAAATCCGAGGGCGGAGGGGGCAGGATTTCTTCGACATCCCCTTTCGTCCCGATTGCCTCGCGCGCCAAGCGCACCGACGCATCGTCCGAATTCGCTTTCTCCGCTCGGCCCAGCGCCGCCATCGCGGCGTCCCGATCGCCGAGGATCGCGTGCGCGCGGGCCTTGCCCGCCCACGCATCCGCCCGAGCGGAATCGAGGGACGTCGCCTTGTCGAAAGCTTCCAGCGCCTCGGACGCGCGATTGTGCTCTAGGAGAATCCTGGCCTTCCCCAACCAAGGATCCGGATAATTCCATCGGAGAGCAATGGCGCGGTTGTAGTACTGGATCGCCGCGCCCCAACGCCCCTTCCGTTCGAGGAGCTCCCCGCGGCGGAAGACAATGGGGGCGTTCTGGGGATTCTTGCCCAGCGCGCGCGTGAAGAGGGCTTCCGCGGCCTCCATGTCTCCGAGGTCGACGAGAGAGTCCCCGAGGCCGAGCACCGCTCGCGTTTCCGTCGGGTCCCCTTCGAGGACGGCTTGGAACAGGAGGACCGCTTCATTGGGATGGCCGTCCCGCCGCAGCTGCTCGGCCTTCCCGGTGATTTCCGGAGCCCTCGAGCCGTCAATCCGCAGCGCCTCCCGCAATGCGTCGACGGCATCGGAGAGACTGCCCATTCCGAAGAGGACGTTCGCCCGTTCGAACCACGCTCGTCGATCGCGGCGGTCGACCTCGAGCACCCGCGCGTAGCACTCGAGGGCGTCTTCCGGTCGGTCCATCAAGACGAGGAGTTCCGCCCGATCGAACCAGACCGTCATGTCGGCGGGCGTCTCCCGGAGCAAGCGATCGTAACATTCGAGCGCCGCCTCGTAGTCGGCTTCCTCCAGGAACGATTGGGCCTCCTCGCGGAGCTGCGATGCCCGCTGCTCCTCCTCGACCTCTCCCGGGACAACCTCGTATCGAATCGCACGGGCGAGTGCCTCCGTGACGCCTTTGCACTGGGTCAGCGCTTTCACGTCGGCGGCCTGAAGCGACCGCATGTCGGGGAACGCCGTCGAGATGACCTCCGCCTCCGAATCCCCCACTCCCGGGACCGTCCCGAGGAAACGGAGGACCTCGCGGCGGGCCGCATCTTTCTCGAACGCGACGAGTCGTTCCGTCGCCGCGCGGGTCTGGGCCTCGACCTCTTGCTGCTTCGAGAAAAGTTCCTTCTCACGACCCGCAAGGGTCTCTTCCTTCGCCCGCAGCTCCTCGGATTGGGATCGGACCCAGGTGTCGACCCGAGAGCGTTCCTGCTCGAGCGCGCGTTCCATCGATTCGAGCTCGGACTGTCGGGCCGAGGCGGCCGCCCGCTCCTCCGGCTCCGGTTCGGGCTCGGGCTCCGGCTGTGGTTGAGGTTCGGGTGGCTCCGGCAAGGGCAGTGGAGGTTCCGGTTCGGGAACCGGCTCCGGTCGGAATGGATCCGGGGCGGGCAAGGGGGTTTCCTCGGTTTCCGCCGGTTCGATGTCGGGAGGGGCAGGCTCCGGGAGATGCTCCGATGGAAGGACGAGATCGTCGGATTCGGCCGATCTTGGCTCCGGCGCGCCAACGGATTCGACGAGCGAGGTCCGCTCCTCGGGAACCTCGACCGGAAGTCGGCGCACTGCCTCACGGGAGGCGAGGAGTCCCGCGCGCATGCGATAATCGGCAGCGAGATGCGCCGGCATCCACTCGCACGCGGAGAGGTAGCGGTAGACCGATGCGAGCGCGACCCGTGCGTCCCGATCGTCCGGCGTGCCCCGGCGCGCTCGCCTCAGGAACTCGTGGAGGACGTCGGCATCCCCGACGCTCAGGACCGGGCGGGCCTCGGCATCGAGGTCGAGGAGTTGGACGAGTCGCACCGCGTCGGCGGAGGAATCGTCACGGGGCGGAGCGTACCACTCGACGGTCGAGAGGTCCGCCGCGAGGAGCGCGACCTCCCGCGGGCCGATGAGGTCCAGCAGCGACGGCCCGGGCAACAGGGCGGGGTTTAGCCAAAACGGACGGTACGCCACGAGATAATCGAGGCACGCCCCGCAAAGGAAGTCCCGGCTCGTAGCGCCGCAACGAACGCAGCGCGAGGGGAGCACGCGCGCAACAAGGAGACAGAATGATATAAAGAATGGGCGGCGAATGATACCAGGCGATCGGTTCCCGTCGTGTGAAGCCCGGAGCGGCCGACATCTTCATCGACCGCCGACGCCGTGCCGCGGATCGGGTGCGACCATCGACCTCCGCATGCGACGGGCCCGGCCATCGGATTTCCCGATCATCTGGGGCGCGACGTTGCAGACGGTCTGGGACGACATCCCCGAGGACGAGCGGGCCCGCCTCGATCGCCGCCGCTGGGAGCCCCACTTCCGAAAGAAGATTGAGCCGTATTTCGACCGGAGCGAGAAGTGGATCGCGGAAGGCCCGTCCGGCGAGTTCCTCGGCTACCTCCTCCTCGGCGAGAGTGGGTTCTTGACGCCGGAGACGCATGCATTCATCTACGACATCTGGGTCGCGCCGGACCACCGAGGCAAGGGGATCGGCAAGGCGCTCGTCACGTGGGCGGGCGAGTGGGCGCGGAAGCGCGGTCACCGCAAGATCAAGCTCGAAGTATCGGAGACGAACGCGCGGGCACGCCATGTCTACGAGGCCCTGGGATTTCGAGCGGAGCGGCGCTATATGGGGAGGATCCTCGAGTAGTTCCCCAGGGTCGTTCCCCGCGGCACGAACCCGCTTCCAAAGGATTAAATAACGCGCCTATACTCGTACAGGGGAAGGGTCAACCATGTTGAACGTCACCCTGTCCGAGAGCGCCACCCAGAAGCTCCGCGAGCTGATCGGCCAGCACGGAACCGCCGAGACCACGTACCTGCGCATGTACGTCGCCGGCGGCGGATGCTCGGGCTTCCGCTACGGAATGGCCCTCGACAACAAACTGCACGAGGGCGATGAGGTCGTCGATGCGAGCGGGATCAAGGTCGTCGTGGATCCGAACAGCTTGCAGTACCTCGAAGGCTCCAGCGTCGACTACACCGAGAGCGTCGCGGGCAGCGGGTTCGTCGTGAGCAATCCGAACAGCTGGTCCACGTGCGGATGCGGCCAAAGCTTCAGCCCGAAGGGCGAAGAGGCTCCGGACCAGCAAGAAGGCCACCACGCCCACGCGCACACGCACTAGGCGTATGCGGTCACGCGCTTGCAATCTCTAGGAAGTTGCGAATCAGCCGCGGCCCTTCCGGCGTCAAGATGGACTCCGGATGGAACTGGACCCCCTCGATCGGATGGCGGCGGTGCCGCACGGCCATGATCTCGCCATCGACCGCGGTCGCGCTCACCTCCAGCTCCGCGGGAAGCGAGGTCCGATCGATCCCGAGAGAATGATACCGGCCTGCGACCATCGGATTCGGAAGCCCCTGGAAAATCGTACGGCCGTCGTGGCGCACGACGCTCGCCTTCCCGTGCAGGACCCTTGAGGCGTGATCGACCCGACCCCCATAGACCGTGGCGATTCCCTGATGCCCGAGGCACACGCCGAGGGTCGGGGTCCTCGGACTCAGCTCTCGGAGGATCCCTTCGCACACCCCGAAGTCCCGCACATTCGACGGATGGCCGGGGCCTGGCGAGAGCACAATCGCATCCGGGTTGAGCTCCCGGACATCGCGCATCGTGATTGCGTCGTTGCGGTGCACTACGGGGTCTGCACCCAACTCCCCGATCGCCTGGTACAAGTTGAACACGAAGGAGTCGTAGTTGTCGACGATGAGGACCTTCACGGCTTCCCGTCCCGCGGTTTCGCTCAGACGAATCCTCCCACGAGCATGAGATCGAAGACCGCCATCGCCGCGGCGTTCTCCACGACCGGCACCGCGCGAGGCACGATGCACGGATCGTGGCGGCCCGTGACGACGACCTCCGTGGACTTCATCGTTTCCAGATCGACGGACCGCTGCGATTTCGCGATCGATGCGGTCGGCTTGACGACGACTCGGAACGTCACCGGCATCCCGTTCGTGATCCCGCCGAGGATCCCGCCGGCGTGGTTCGTTGCCGTCACGACCCGCCCCGCTTCGACATCGAAGGGATCGTTGTGCTCGCTCCCTCGCATCGCCGCCGCGCGGAAGCCCGCACCAAACTCGACGCCTTTCACCGCGGGCACGGAGAACAAGAGATGGGCGAGGTTCGACTCGACCGAATCGAAGAACGGCTCGCCAACCCCGGGGGAGAGGCCCGTCACGAGCCCTTCGATGACCCCGCCCACACTGTCCCGGTCCTTCCGCGCAGCCTCGATCTCGGCGATCATTCGATCGGCGGCGTCGAGATCGGCGCAGCGGACCGGCGTCCGTTCGACGTTCGCTTCGATCTCCTGGGGCGTGACCGGGCGAGCCGAGACCCGACCGATCTGGGCCGCGTGGGCGAGGAACCGGATCCCTTTCGGTGCGAGAGGCTGACGAGCGATCGCACCCGAGACGACGAGCGGCGCGGTCATGCGGCCCGAGAGTTGTCCGCCGCCGCGGAGGTCGCTTTTTCCCCCGTACTTCATGAAGGCCGCGAAATCGCCGTGCCCCGGTCGCGGGATGCGGGCGACGTTCGAGTAGGACTTCGATTGGACGTCCTCGTTCCGGATGATTGCGACGATCGGCTCTCCCGTCGCGACGCCATCCGCGATGCCTCCGGAAAATTCGACGCGGTCCTCCTCTTTCCGCTGCGAGGTCAGCGGGCTCTGACCGGGTCGACGACGATCCAGCTGGGACTGGACGAACGCCGCGTCGACGCGCGTCCCCGCCGTCAGGCCTTCGATCGTGCACCCGACGAACGGCCCATGGCTCGTGCCGAAAATCGTCGTCCGGTAGCGCGTTCCGAACGTGTTCATCCGACCACCGCGTGGAGGGCTCCGAGGGCCCGGAAATCGTCGAGGAACGAAGGGTACGATGCCCGGAAGCACCAGGGATCCGAGATGTCGACCGCATCGTCGGCGACCAAACCCGCGACCGCCGCGGCCATCAGGATCCGGTGGTCCCCTTGGGCATCCACGAAGGCTCCGCGCAAACGGTTGGGCCCCCGGACGACGCACCCGTCCTCCGTCGCCTGCGCCGCCACGCCGAGGGCGCGAAGCATGGATACGGTCGTCGCGATCCGATCGCTCTCTTTGTGCCGGAGGTGACTGCCGTTCACGAACCGCGACTCGCCGTCCGCTTGGCTCGCAAGGACCGCGAGGACCGGAAAGAGGTCCGGCGTCTCTGCGACGTCGACCGTCTGCCCAGCGAGGTCTCCGCCGCGGGCCCGGACGCGGTCCGCCTCGACGTCCACAGAGGCCCCGAACGAGCGGAGGAGTTCGACGATCGCCCGGTCCCCTTGCGCACTCGAGAGGTCCAAACCGGAGACGGTCACGTCGCCTCGGGCGATTGCCGCGGCGACGAGTGGAAAGGCCGCGGAAGAGAAGTCGCCCGGAACCTCGAGGTCGGTCGGCACATACTGTTGGGTGCCGGCGATCCGGAAGACGCCGTCCTCTGCGGTCAGTTCCACGCCGAACCGAGCCATTGCCTCGCGCGTCATCCCGACGTAGGGCTCGGAACGCAATGGCGGGAGCACACGGATCTCCGACGGATTCGCCGCAAGCGGGCATGCCAGGAGGAGGCTGGAGAGGAACTGCGAACTGACATCGCCCGGGAGGGTCGCGATGCCCCCTCGCAGGACCCCGCGGACCTCGACCGGGGGACGCCCGTCTCCGCCGAGGGAACTCGTGCGCGCTCCCAAGGAATTCAGGGAATCGAGCAACGGCCCCATGGGACGCTTCCGGAGGCTCGAATCGCCGGTGAGCGTCGTGGTTCCGTCGAGAAGGGAGGCGACTCCCGACAACAGGCGAAGCGTCGTGCCGGAGTTTCGCGCATCCACCGTCTTCCCCGGCGCCTGCAGCCGCCCACCCGAGATGCGCAGATCGTCCCCCTCTCGCTCAATACTCGCCCCGAACGACGCGATGCCCGCAAGGGTCGCGTCGGTGTCCTCCGATCGCAGCGGCCGCTGGATTGTGCAAGTCCCCCCCGATAGCGCCCCGAGGACGAGGGCCCGATGCGTGTAGCTTTTCGACGGCGGCGCCCGGACCGTGCCGGAGACGTGCGACGGGAGCGAGCGGTACCTCACGCCGCCACCTCCCGCGCTTCGGTCGTGTTGAGCCCGACGACGCGAATTTCCGCCTCCCCGTCGTCCATCGCGGTCCGGACCGCTTCGACGTGGGCCGGCTTCACGAGCGCGATGATCGCCGGACCGGCTCCCGTCAGCCCGGCGCACAGCGCCCCCGCGGAACGAGCGCGGATGGCGGGCGTCTCGTCGATGCCGAGCCGCGGCGCGTAGGCCGCGCTGTTCGCCTCGATCGCCCGGAAGTAGTCGCCTTTCAGGGCGAGGCGAAAGGCCTCGTCCACCTGCCGGCGGATTCCGGAGAAGTCCTTGGCCTGGAGGCTCGGCTTCGTGATCATCCGCTGGGGGATGTGGAGCACGGCGAGGAGGCCTTCCGGGAATCGATCCGACGCGAGCAGTTTCCGCGCTCGGTTGTCCGTGACGCAGATTGCGCCAAAGAAGGATGCGCAGGCGTCGTCGAACGCCCCCGTGATCGTGACGCCCGCCTCGAGCGCGGCCTCCACGCCGGTCCGGATGATCTGCAACGGCTCGAGCTCGACGCCGAGCGCACGGGCGCTCGCCAACACGACGGCGTTCGCGACAGCCGAGCTGCTTTTTAATCCTCGGGAAATCGGGATCTCGGAATCGACAGCGACTTCGAGTCCGACCTTGCGCCGGCTCCGCCGGAGGACGCGTCGCGCGCCGGCCTGCGCGAGCGCCGGGTCGACCGTCGATGACACTCGGACTCGGATCCCGAAATCCTCCGGGCGCAATTCCGCAGTCGCCGTGGCACGGAGAGCGAGGCCGTACGCCGCACCGTTCCCAGTGGCAATCGCGTTCACGATCGTTCCCGCTCCGAAGCAGGACGCCTGGGCTTTCATCCGAGAGCCTCCTTCGCGGCGCGCCGCATCGCGTCGACCGCAGCGGGCCGACCAGTCCAGAGCTCGAACGACTTGGCGGCCTGGTGAAGGAGCATCTCCAGACCGGAGCTCCCAGGCTTGCCGAGTCGCTTTGCGGCGCCGAGGAGCGGCGTGGCGGACGGGTTGTATCCGAGGTCGTAGACGAACCCGGCTTTCGCCACAACGGCGTCCGGGACCGGAGGCCCCGGGGGGAATCCTTTCGTCCCCACGGGCGTCGCGTTGACGAGGAGGTCCCACGGCCCCCGCCGCGGCAACGAGTCGATCGGAAGGACTTCCACCGTCTCGTTGAACCCTTCGGCGAGCGATTCCGCGTGGACCAGCGATCGGTTCGCGACCTGCACCGTCGCGCCCTCACGGAGCAACACATCGACGACCGACTTTGCGGCGCCGCCCGCGCCGAGCACGAGCGCGGTCCGGTCTCCGACCCGCAGTCCAAAGGAGCGGAGCGAGACCCGGAACCCGAAGACATCCGTGTTGTAGCCCTTCGTCCAACCGTCGCTCACGACGACCGTGTTCACGGCCCCCAACCGCTCGGCGTCGCCATCGAGTTCGTCGAGTTTGGGGGCGATGGCCTCCTTGTAGGGAATCGTGACGTTGAACCCGCGGACGCGGAGGCGATCCGCGGCGAGCAGGAGCGCATCGAGGGACTCCGCGGTCACATCGAAGGGCAGGTAGACCGCGGGGAGTCTGAGCGCATCCAGCGACGCTTCGTGAATGGCAGGCGAGAGGGAATGGCCGAGCGGATGACCAACGAGTCCGAGGACCGTTGGCTTGCGGCCGCGGAGGCGCCTCGCGACGGCGAGCGGGAGCTGCCCGAGGAGTGCGGCGCCTCCCAACGCAACGTACTGAGTCTCTTGACCCGAGTCTTCCGCCAAGACCCGTGTGATCGTGCCCTCGATCCCGGTTCCGATGAGAGTGGTGGGATGGTTCCGCCCCGATCGCCTCTGGAGATCGACGATCTGAATTGCCGCGTCGACGTCGCCGACGGGAACCGCCACCTTGGCTACGTCGCCAACGGCAGCGCAGGCTTCCAAGGTGTCCTCGATCGTCGCGGCATCCGTAGGCCGGTCGAAGTGATGCGAGACAATCACAATGCCGCGATGGCGCTTCGCGCGGCGCGTCAAATCGGTTGCGCGGCCGCCATCCGCTCGCAACTCGATATCCAGGTACGCGAATCGAGCGGCGGACATTTCTCGCAGAAGGGAGTCCCGTCGCGTGTCCGCCGACCCAGGCCCTCCGCCCTGGGCGCGCGACCGCAGGGTCGCAATCGATCGGGACCCGACAGCGGCCGCGAGTCGGCGAACGGCCCCCACACTCGGATTCGCGAGATGATCCAACCGAATCTCGGCCAGGTCCGCTCCTCGTGAGAGGGCGGTCCGCGCTTGCCGCTCTGCCTCTCCCGCGTCCAATGCGGTGATGACCGCCGCGATCCGTGTCATTTCAGCGCTCCTCAATCGTCTCGCGGATCCGCATCCCGAAGTGTCGTCCGCCTTCCTCCAAACGGAGCAGGACGAGGTCCCCTTCTCGGAGTTCGCTGACGGAAACTGCGCCGCCGTCCGGGGTGACGAACCGAATCGTCTCCGCGTTCTGGACGATCGTCGATAAGCGAAGGCCCTCCGCCTCCGCTTCGACCAGGAGGAGCGGCCGTCGTTCGACCTTCAGCCGGCCGACGATGACGGATCGGGCCCGGCCGCTCGAATCGACCGCCAAGACTTCGTCCCCTGCACGCAGCTCGCTCAGATATTTCGTAGCGCCGCCCGGAAGGTACACATAGGCGTGAACCGGACCGGCATTCACGCGAAACGGCCTCGCCGCGACGTACCCCGATTCAACGGTCTCCGCATGAACGAGGAACAGACCTGCCGAAGAATTTCCGACGAGAAGGCCTTCGCCGCTGCGCAAGAGCGAGCACGTGTCCACGCAGACCCGATCGCCAAGGCCGAGCGCCCGGATGGCCGTGACCTGAGCCCGGATGAGGGGCACATCCCGCCGTAAGGACTCAAGGAGGGCTCGGAGAGCGCGAATCTCTTTTGAGGATGACGACGCCAGGAGGATCCCGTCGACGCCGACTTCCATCGTCTCGAAGACGAGCTTCGCCTCGGCCGCGTCGGTGACCTCGACGAGGAGCCGCGTGCCGCTGCCCTGGAAATGCGCGATCAGATTCTCGAGCGGGATGACTTTCCAATCTTCCGTTCGCACGACGACGTGCTTCGTCACACCTCGCAGGGCTCGGACGCCCTCTTCGTCTTTGGGAGCGCGAATCGTCGCGAGCCGCCCAATCTCCGCGTCGTCGAAGAAGAACCGATCGTCCTTCAAGAGGATCGGCGCGAAACGGCCGAGCTTTCGGAGGCTCGGCTCATTGCGGGCGAGCACGATCTGGTCGAAGCCCGCCTCGAGCGCGGCCGACACGACGGAACGGACGTCCCCCGTCTCCTTCCGGGGAAGGGCCCCCACCCACACCACGCGGTCCATGGGGGTTCACCCGCGATAGACCTCGTCGATCGAGGCGCCGTCGAAAATCATGCGGGCGATCGCGCGCGTCGTCCCGATGGGGTCCTTGGACTGGAAGATGTTTCGGCCCATCGAGACCCCGGCGGCTCCCCCGGCCAGGGCGCCCGCGACCATTTCCAACGCCGCGCGCGGCGAATCGAGTTTGGTACCTCCCGCCACGACCACGGGGACTGGGCACCCTTGCACGACCTCTTTGAACGTCTCCGGGGTGCCGGTGTAGAGCGTTTTCACAACATCCCCGCCGAGCTCCGCGCCGACCCGCGCGACGTGCTTCACGACGTCCACGTCATAGGGGTTCTTGACGTTCGGTCCCCGAGGGTACATCATTGCCAGAAGAGGCATCCCGAGGCGCTCGCAGGCGCCGGCCGTCGCTCCGAGGTCCTCGAGCATCCGATCGTCGTCCTCCCCGCCGAGGTTCACGTGGACGCTGATCGCGTCCGCGCCGTACCCGATCGCCTCCTCCACGTCCGTTACCCGGACCTTTCGATCGGGGCGGACGCTCACGGACGTCGAGGCGCTCAGGTGGAGAATGAGAGAGAGCTTCTCATCGAAGTAGTCTTTGGCGAAGCGCACCGCGCCCTTGTGGAGCACGACGCTCGTCGCGCCGCCTTTCGCGACGTTCGCCACGGCCTTGCGGATGTCCTCGAGCCCCGGCACGGGCCCGGACGAGACCCCGTGGTCCATCGCGACGATAAGGGCTCGGCCCCCCACGAGTACGCGGCGGAGACGGATTTCTTTCCCAATCGAGGTCACGGACTCCTCCATGCGATTCCGTAGCACGGCCTGCAAGAGAGCATCGTATATGAATCCATCGGTACACGGCCCGAATCTTGCGGTATCCAAGAAGGACAAATGCTCACGTGCCGGCGAGAATCTCGACGACCGCTCGGTCTTCCCCCGGCGGCTGCGGCAGTTGAGCCCACGCGAGGACGGACTTCGGCGATCGGATCCGGATTTCCTTCAAGATCTCGGTTTCCTCCGCGGGCGTCGGTACGCTCATCATGACAATCGCGTGACTGATCTCCTCCGGCAGCGAGGTAAACCAGGGAGACTGGTACGCCTCATCCACGGCGACGAAGCAGCGGTGCTTGTCGCGGCCGGAACCCATCCCGAACCGCCAGTCCCGTGCGCGACCGAGCGTCCGGCGGAGAGGGATGACGTCGGGTCGAGCGAGGGCCCCGCTGAGATGCGCCGCCGATCTCGCAATGATTGCGCCGAGGGCCGAGAACGCCTTCGCCAGCGGCAGTTCCCGGGCGATCTGGAGCAGGCCGTCGTTGGCGAAGGTCACGACGCCGTCCAATCGCTTCTGGAGCAGCTGGAGTTGAGACTCGGCGAGTTGGCGGCGAATGGGCCCCTCCATTCCGAACGGGATCGTCGCGAAGCCCATCGATGTGTCCCCGAGGATCCTCGCGACCCGACCGACGAGGCTCATCCCCCATCCGCCGAGCTCGCCTCCGAGGCCGCCGAGGACGAACACGGCATCGCGGTCGAGGAGCGCCGCAGAGATCGCCTTCTCCTCGTCCGTCTCCATGCTCGGCACCGCCTTGTCGTCCATCGATGCGTAGGCGTGCAGCGAGGTCGACTGGAGCAGAATCCGCTTGGAGACACCGGCCATCGACCGGTGCATGACGTCGTTCATCGCAATCCGGACCGCGTTCGGAGAATCCGCGACGTGCTGCAACGTGTTACAGCCCGCGCCCCCGCATCCCACCACCGCGATTCGTGCGCGCTCGTCGCCGAGTCCGAGCTGCCACGTGTCCGGCACGCAGCGCCCATCGGGAGTCCCGCGAGATAAAGGATTGTCCAACGCAGACGTCATCTATTCTCCGAAGAGGATAAAAATCCGAGGAAAGCACGATAAGGCCGCACCCGTTCCCGGAGGCGTGGCGTCCTCGGCGCTCCCGCATCATGCCGACGTCGTCATCGTCGGCGGCGGCTGCATGGGGGCGAGCCTGGCGTTCGACCTGGCGGGTCGCGGCGTCCGGGTCGTCCTCGTGGAGAAGCGGCACGTGGCCTCCGGTGCGACGGGGCACAGCGGCGCCCTCGTGCGGCAGCAGTACGAAACCCGACTCGGCGTGCGTCTCGCGCGCGACAGCCTCGGCTTCTTTCAGCGATTCGCCGCAGAGACTGGCTTCTCGTGCGACTTCCGGACGACCGGCTTCATGTCGGGGAGCCGCGAGCGCGACCTTCCGGCGTTCGAGGCGTTGGTCGGGCTCCTCCAACAGGAGGGCGTACGCGCGGCCCGGCTCATGCCCGATGAAGCGAAGGCGATCGAGCCATCCCTGGAGGTGTCCGACTATGCTGCGGTCGTCCACGATCCCGACGCCGGGTATGCGGATCCGATTGCGACGGCGACCGGGTTCGCGCGCGCGGCGGAGCGCCGCGGGGCGACGATCATCGAAGGACGGGCCGTCGCCTCCGTGCCGACTCGGAGCCGGAAGGTCCTCGGCGTCCGGATTCGCGGGGGCGGGACCATCGGGTCGGACCGCGTCGTGCTCGCGGCGGGCAACTGGACTCCGGCCCTTGCCCGGGGTCTCGGAATCCGTCTCCCGATCCGGTTCATCCGGGGCACCGTGGCGGTCCTCCGACGGCCGGTCGGGTTCGGCCCGCCGCCGAAGATCCACTTCGACGTCTACGGGAACACCTATTCACGACCCGAAGGCGACAAGGACACGCTCGTCGGATACCTGGACACGGACCTGAAGAAGTCGCTCGCGCGGCACGAGCTCGCGGACGACTCGGTGCCATCGGCCACCGTGCGCGAACTCCGGTCTCGACTGGCGAGGCGCTTTCCCGCGATGGCTCGGTCGCAACCGCGCGGTGGGTGGGCCGGCGTGTACGACGTGACGCCCGACTCGTACCCGATTCTGGACCGGATGGACCCCGAGGGGCTGTTCGTCGCGGTCGGGTTCAGCGGACACGGGTTCAAGCTGTCCCCCGCCATCGGGCGCCTGCTCGGGGAATACATCGCCGCCAATCGGAGACCCCAAGCGCTCGTCCCGTTCCGCGCGTCCCGGTTCCAGGAACGGGCGTTGATCCGGCCGGATGCGCCGTTCCCAGTGAGACGCGGGCCGCGGCTGCCGTAAGGAGGCCCGCCGCCATCGTCTGATAGTTTCGCGGACCATTTCGTAGATATTATAAGTAGAAGGCTCCCCTTGCACGCGGGAGGATGCACGAGATCGTCTGCGTGGGCGATGTCCACGAGGGCCTAAGCTTCGATTTTCGGATCGATCCGGAGACGGGGATTTCCGAACGGGCGCTCGACCTCCACGGCAACTTCGCGAAGGCCGCACAATGGGCCATCGAGCACGAGGCGTCCCTCTTCTGCATCCTCGGAGACCTGTTCGATCGGACCCACGTCGCCCCGGTCTTTCGGGAGATGGTCCGCCAGGATGTCATCGAGCCGCTGGGCGCCGCCGGAATCGAGGTCTGGATCCTCGCGGGCAACCACGACCAGCCTCGGCGCGCCGCCCGAGCGACCTCCCTGGATGACTACCGCGGATATGCCCACGTCCGGGTGTTCCGAGAGCCCAAGGCCGAGGTCCGTGAAATCGACGGACGAAAGGTCGGATTCATCCTCCTGCCGTACCTGCATCCGGAGCAAGTCGTTGAACGGGTCCGACAACTCGGCAACGACGTGTCGCGCGAGGACGCCTATCCGATCGCCCGCGAGCTCTGGAAGGAATGGATTCACACGCGCGCGGACGGACTCCGCGACGCGGACCTGCGGATCCTGTTCGGCCATTTCGAGTTCCAGGGCGTGCGGTACGCGAGCACGACTCCGCCGGAGGTCGTCCCGAACGACTTCACCTTCACGCCGGACATGGTCCCCGATGCGGTCGACCTCGTCGTGTTCGGCCACATCCACATGCACCAAGCCGTCGGCCGCAAGATTGTGTATGCGGGCGCGCCGGAACGGATTGACTGGGGAGAACGACTCGATCCAAAGGGGTTCCTCGCGATCCGTCCGGACGGCGGCTGGTCGTTCGTCGAGCTCCCCGCGCGGCCGATGGACAAAGTCGACGTCACCGTCAGCATGGCCGACGATGTGACGGAGAAAGTGCTCGAGGCGCTGCCGCAGGAGAACGCCGGCCATCTTGTCCGCATCGAGATCACGATCCCGGACGAACTACGAAGTCGACTCGACGAGAAACGCCTTGCGGACCGACTGCGCGACGCGTTCCACTTCGAAGTCAAGTTCCTCTCCTCGAGCCGCCCGCGCATCGCGGCGGAAGAGTTCACGCTCGATCCGGGACGTCTCCTGGCCGAGTACGTCGACAAGGTGCTCGCCGATCACCCGAAGCGGGAAGCGATTAAGGTCGAGGCGCAGCGAGTCCTGAAGGAGGCGCTCGGATGAGGGACGGCGACGCGATCGAGGCCGCCGCGGTCTCGGATCCCGAACCACCCGCCACCACGGACGGCTTCGTGCTCGAGGAGATCGAGATGCGAGGGTTCATGCGGTATCTGGAGAGGACGGACCCTCCACTCCGCTTCCCGGAGAAGTTCACGGTCATCACCGGACGGACCGGGGCCGGCAAATCGTCGATCCTCGACGCGGTCACCTTCGCCCTGTTCGGCAACACGGCGCGGACGGATCTCAAGATCGTGAAGACATCGGACATCTGCCGACCCGGAGGATACGTGCGGATCGCCTTCCATCAGGGAGAGGAACGGTGGGAGGTCACCCGCGGCTTCACGACGAAGAAGGATTCGTACCTCGAGGTCGTCCGCGACGGAGACGCGGTCCAAGGGACAATTCCGGAGAAAGAGCAAACGGTCCGCGACGTGATCGGACTCGACTACGTCGGGTTCTGCAATGCGACGTTCGTGCGACAGGAAGAGATGAAAGATCTCGGGTCGCAGAGCGGAGCGAATCGCCTCGCGGTCTTCCAGAAGCTCTTCCGGTTGGAGATCTTCGAACGGGCGCTGGATCGTGCGAAGGAGCACCAGACCGTTCTCCAAACGGACCTAAAGGCGAAAGATGCGGAGATCGCGACGCGGGCCGAGGCCCTCGCTTCGTTGCCGGCGATCCGCGTGCAACTTGCGGAGTCCGAGGACGCCATCCGAACCCTGCGGGACCGCGTCGCGGCACTCGCCTCGGGCGTAGCCGCCGCTGAGGAGAGCCTCAAGACGCTCGAGCTCCGGCACACGGATTGGGTGAAGGCGACGAGTGCGGTGGCGGACCGCATCGCCCAACTGGAACAAGTTCGGAAACGCTTGGACGAGATGCGGCTCGCGAGCGACCAGGCCGCGGCCCTGCAGGCTCAGCTCGAGGACCTCGAATCGCAGGTCGCCGACCTCGAAATCCTGCGAGATGCCCTCGAGAAACTTCGCGAGAGGATGTCCGCCCACGAGCTCCTCCAGTCCAGCGCCGACTCGGCCGCGCGAATCTTCGACCAAGCGAAGCGCGACCACGAGCGTCGGCGGGACCAAATCAAAGACAAGATCGACGTGCTCCATCGGAAGATCGCGGGTCTCACCACGGACGTCGACCGCGACGCCGCGTTCGACTCCTTGCGGACGGAAGGACGCCTCGAGGAGCGCGTCTCGAGAATCGACCGGGAGCTCGCCTGGGTCTCGGACCGCACGGAACTCGTCCGCGAGCTGCAGGAGGAACAGCGGCGCGCGGAGAAGGCGCTCGACAACGCGCGGGCCAAAGTCCGTGCGATCAACGCGGACTCCTTTCTGCTGACGGAACACATGCGGCAGGTCGAGGAACTCAAGGAGGACCTGCGGAAGGAAACGGACGAGAGCCACCGCATCCTCGCGCCCCTCGACGACGCAAAGGTCGGGGCGTTGCGCGCGCTCGATGCAGCTCCCTTCGCCGACGGGGATCGAACCCGCGTGGCGGAGACGGCCCGGCTGGTCCAGGAGAAGATGGCGCGGCGGAAACAGGCCGACGAGCTCACCGTGCTCCTGAAGGAAGCGTCGCAGGTCACGGCGCGCATCGCGGAACTCGAAGAGCAGCGGCGCGAGCTCGAGAAAGAACGCGCGGCGATGGAAACCGAAGTCGCGCGGCTCAAGGCGCACGAGGACTCTTACCAGGCCGCGCGGAGCGATCTCGAGACACGTCGACGGTCGCTCGAGGCGGAACGGAAAAGTCTCCACACGGCGGAGGGCCAGGCGGGCGGCCTCCGGACCCAAATCGAGCGGTTGGAAGCGGACGCGACCCGACTCGTCCGTGCGGAGCGGGAGCGGGAGGAGATCCGGTCGCGCCTCGAAATCCTCGAGGTCCTGGTGACGCGGGTCTTCCACAAACGAGGCGTCGTCATGTATGCGATCGACCAGCTCCTGCCCGAACTCGAGATCGAGGCCTCGAAGAACCTCGCCGAACTCACGGACGGCCGCTTCACTCGGATCAAGCTCGAGACGTACGAGGAAGGGCGCGGCCACGGGATTCGAATCCTCGTGCAAGGGGTGGACCAACGATGGCACGACGTCGGCGAGTTCAGCGGGGGCGAGAAGACGCAGATCAACGCGGCCCTGCGGTTCGCGATCGCGAGGGAGCTCGCCTCGATGCCGCAAGCGGGGCGCGCGTTCGGCCGCATGAAGACCCTGTTCATCGACGAAGGCGACCTGGGCTCGCTCGACACGGAGGTCTCCCGGGAACTGTTCGTCCAGAAACTGTTCCGGATGGGCGAGTTCTTCGACAAGGTGATCTTAATCACCCACCTCGCGGAAGTCGCGGACCGCTTCCCCGGCCGCATCCGCGTGACGATGTCTCCGAGTCAGGAGTCGCGGGTGGAAGTCCTCGCATGAACGTCTCTGGGTCAGAGTCCCGGCCCGAGCGGGGCGCGCTCTGATGCCGCTCGGCGAGCCTGACGACTCACTTCTTGCGATGGACGTCGATCAGGTGCTGGACGTAGCCGACGAAACCGCCGGCGGACATGTAGTTCTCCGGGTTCCGGAAGAACGGGCATCCCAGTGCGGCGGACACGGCGCCCACCGCGAGGAACGCGAGGATCCCGATTGCCTTCCAATTGGGACGCTTCATCGGCACGGAAAAAACGCCCGGGCTAGATATCCTTTGCGCAACGTCTCGGGGGGTCGTGCATGAGCTACGTGGACGACATGCGCCGCGAGCTCGAGCTCCTGGTCAAGCACCACCGGGATGTGCCCCTCCCGCTGGAGGAGGTCCCGGAGTTCCGCACGTTCCGGGCCGTGGACGTGCCGCGCGACATGATCGCGATCGACGGTTCGTACTCGTTCCTGCTCAACCTCTCGAGCTGGTGGCTGGCCCTCATCTCCGTGGGGCTGCTGCGATATGCGTTCGACGGGCGCGCGTTCCGGCGGACCGACTGGCGGTTGGTCCAGCGAATGGTCGGCGTCTCCACGTTCGAGGAGTTCGTCGCGAAGCAGGACGAATTGCACCGCTCCCTCTTCGAGTTCACGAAGGAACGTCGGGAGGACCAGCCGCGGGACATGGTGAACGAGTACCGCCGGCTCATGGAAGGTCAGACGGCGATCAACTTCGCGGACGACGTGGACGGCTGCATCGTCGCCGTCGATGGAACCCTTTCCGAGTTCCCGAAACAGTTCACGTTCATGGAGCGGCTGGTCGCGCTCTGCGAGAAGCGAGGCCACATCCTCGTGGGTATCTCGAAGGACAGCCAACTCCACTCGTTCGGCCACGTGTTGACGGACGAGGACCTAATGGCGCGGTGCCAAGACCGCCTCCCGCGCGACGCGCTCGCATACGCCCGTGCGCCGAAGGCCTCCGAGTCCGCGAAGGAGGGCCTGCTGTACGGCGACATCTATTACGCGCGGCTCCATTCCCAGGCGAGGAAGTGGTTCCGCGTGGACGTCGGTACCTTCCGGGATGAGCCGGACCATGTGTTCGGGCAACTCGCGCCGTACGCCAAGAGCCTCGTCTCCGTTGGATACCCGCTTCCGCTGATCGAAGCCCACCGCATGGCCGTCACGGTGCGTCAGCTCAAGCCGGTCTACGAGGAGGCGGTGATCAAGTCCGCCCTTCGGATGGGCCTCGACGTGCGCACGATCCTGCAGGGACTCACCGGGGTCGAGGGCCGCAAGCGGAGCGCGTTCCACGAGTACTTGGACAAGCTCGCGAGGGACCTCCGATGAAGATCGGGGAAATCGTTGCGGCCTCGGTCATCGACGGCCTCATCGCGAAACTCGAGCTTCACAATCCCGAGGAGTTGCGGATTGCGTATCCTGTCATCGTCGAGGGCGCGCGCTACGATTTCTATTGCCTCGTCGAGGACGTGATCAACGAGCCGAGCGATATCGCGGACCAGCTCGCCGGCTCCGCCATCGGCGATGTCGTGGTGCCGAGACCGGAGACCCACGAAGGCTACGGCGGCCCGATCTTCTATTCCAAGGCAAAGCTCCGGATGATCCAGCTCGTCGAGCGAGACACGAAGAAGCTGAGCGAGCCGCAGACGATCCCGCCGTACTTCTCGGCGTGTCGCCACGCGTCCCGGGAGGACGTCGAGCGCATCTACGAGGTCTCCGAGACCTCCTCGACTCTGGGCACGATCACGGGCGTCGAGCCGTTCTACGTGCAGATGGACATGGGCAAGCTCGTCGAGAAGCCGTTCGGGATCTTCGGCCGGACGGGCACGGGCAAGTCGATCCTCAACAAGCTCGTGTGCCTTGGGATCATCGGGAAGACGCCCGCATCCGTATTGATCTTCGACATGCACTCCGAGTACGGCGTCTTCAGCGCGACGGACAACACGGAAGGCTTGAAGTTCTTCTTCCCGGGGAAAGTCGAGATCTTCTCCCTCGACCCGAAGAACACGGAGGCGAAGCCGTTCGTCCTCGACACGCGCGAGATTACGCCGGAGGATTTGATCGTCGCCTTGCAGGACTTCACGCCGGCGATGGTCGACACGCTGTATGAGATCAACAAGACTCGGGGCCCGAGGGACCTGATCTCGGCGATCCAAGACGCCTCCATGGAGGCCTTGGGCGCGGAGCGAGCCCACGAGATGTCCTTGCAAGGACTCAAGCGGCGCATCGGGCGGCTCGACCGACTGCCGTTCCTCCGCGAGATGCGCGAGGGCCAGAAGGACGCCTTCTATCACATCCTCGGGGCGATCCGCGAAGGGAAGAGCGTCGTCCTCGACTTCGGGGACTACGGCACGGAACAGATGGTGTACCTGTTCGTCGCGAACGTCCTGTCCCGCCGCCTCTTCGATCTCTACACGGAACGGAACGAGGAGTATCCGCGGCTCGTCCTGTTCCTGGAGGAAGCGCATAAGTTCCTCGACCCGAACATCGCCCCCTTCGCGCCGACGTTCAGCCGGCTCGCCCGCGAGACGCGGAAGTTCAACCTCATACTCGCCCTGGTCGATCAGAGGCCGTCCCGCATCTCCGACGAGGTGCGGAGCCAGCTGGCGAACCGGCTCGTCATGTCCCTCAAGGAACCGTCCGACGTCGAGGCGGCCCTCGCCGGCGTGCCGGACAAGAAGATGTGGGAAAACATCATCGCGAAGCTGCCGCTGCGGACCGTCGCCGTGATCGGGGACGCGATACGCATCCCGACCGTGATCGACGTGCTGTCGTACGACGACCTGAGCGTGCGGGAGCATCTGATTGGCCCTGGGGTCGTCGACACGGGCACGTTGCGGAAAATCGCGAAGCGTGCAGACGACGTGTTCGGCCGAGGGTAACCCGAGCGTGGAGAACGCCCGCGCTGTCTTTTTATAGGGCGAGCCGAATGGTTCGCCGTGGCCGCGGTTCCGGCTCTGCCCTTCGTCTCCGGCGAGGCCGCCATCATCATCGGCGTCATCCTGGTCGTCGTCGGCCTCGCACTCGGGTTCTGGGGCCACGGAATCTGGTCGAGCGTCATGTCCCTGATCGGCGCGCTCCTCGGGAGTGCGGTCGGTTATCTGTTCGGGGCGGCGTTTGGCGTCGTCGCGGCTCTGATCCTCGCCCTCGTCGGGGCGCTCATCGGTTCCATCCTGTTCACGAAGCTCGTGAAGGTGGCCCTCGCGTTCCTCGTTGGCCTCCTGGCCGGCGCCGCCGTGTACGGCCTCCTCGGCGGACAGGCGCGGTTCACGGCCGGCCAGATCGATACGCCCCTGATCGCGGCAATCCTCGTGTTGATCGTCGTCTTCGGGATTTCCTACTATTTCATCGACGACATCATCGGCATCATCACGGCGGCCATCGGAGGACTGCTGCTCGCGCTCGGCCTCTACCTCCTCGGGGTCACGCCCACGACCGCGGGCCTGGCAGGACTCGGGGTGTTCGTCCTCGGAGCCATCGTGCAGACGTCGGCGATCCGCCGGAAGCGCCAAGCCCGCGCGGCCGCAGCGCCGCCTCCGCCCCCCTAGCGACCTCTCGCTCACGTCTTCGGGAATCGGCCCTGGACGACTTCGAAGATCCACTGGACAATCTTGCCGTAGGCGTCCTGGCCTTTTCCCGTGAGGCCTACGCGGACGTGTCCATCGCTCGAGTCCTCGAGGAATACAAGTTCCCGTGCGCGCATCCAATCGAGGTACTTCGAGAAGATGTCGTAGTTGACGTTCGAAGCGACTTGCACATGCGTGCGGAGCAGGGGACCCGGTGCGCTCCAGAGACAGTCGAGGATCCGCGCGACGACATAGAGGTCGGGGCGTTCCATCTCGGCCATGCTCACCCCGAAAGGATGCGCCAGAGTTCGGCCTCGATTGCCTTGCGACGTTCGTCCCAGTCGACCCGGTCTCGGTCATCCTGCTCGCGGACCTCGCGCATCCAACGCCGCACGAACCAGAATCCTCCCGCACCGAGAAGGCCGCCGAACCCGCCAAGGAAGACCCGCCACGCGATGGGCAGAAACTCAAGGACGATTGAGAACAGGACGAGGGATACCGCGCCGTACGCGAACACGAATATCGTGAGGCCGGCGACCGGGTCGTGCCACAGCCTGCGGCGTCGACGAATCTCCCGCCAGTAGGGGGACCGCATCGCCGCGTGCAGCAGGAACTCGAGCCGGCCCTGCGGGGCACCGGACGGCGGGACGGCTTGAACCTCGCCCATCCACGCGGCCCGGTACCACGAGGCATCGCGCTCCAGTTCCTTCATCCGCGGCGATCGTCGCGCGTATACGAGCGCGATTCCGACGGTGGCAGCCGTCGCGGATACGGCGAACGCAAGGAAGGCGGCCGTCGCCAACGGATTCCCGATGGGCAACGGCCAGTAGGTTCCGAGGGCGAAGAACGTGACGACCCACAGGACGACCGCCGCGATGAGGACGAGACCGGCCGCGTTCTGCCGCGCCTCTCGCTCGTACTCCAGGGCCTCCGAGGAGAGACGGTGAGCTTCGCTCAGCCCTTCCAGAAGGAGGGACCGCACATCGGGCGGGCGGAGTGTGCCCAACGGCGGCCCTTGCGCGAGGAGCGGGGCCACCCGGGAACGCGCGAAGCGCCTCGCCCGGTAGTGGATAATCAGGGCTGCAACGATCGCGACGAAACCGGTGTAGCCGCTCAACGCGAGGATGAGGACGATGGCCCACCCGGTGCTGGTCGCGTCGACCTCGTAGCGGATCTGCGAGCCTCCCTCCGGGTTTGCGCGGACGCGGAGCTTCAGGGCCGCCAGGGAATCGACCTTGACCCGGAGGGCGTCCTTCGCCGCGTCCACCGGATAGCCGATCGCCCGAATCCGATACGCGAGGTCTCGCCGCACCGCGTCCGGCGTCGCCGGGGCCACCGCGAGCAGGGGCTTTCGGAGGACCCAAACGATCAGGAAGAGAAGGAATGCAATCGGGCCGCCGAAAACGATGAGGAAGAACGGATCAATCTCCACCACGGCATCCTGGGAAGACCCATCGTCCGAGGCGGTCTTGAGGGTAACTCCGCGGCGCGGAGTCCTCCTCGGATACTTTCGGCCATCTCCCCACCGCCCCGCACTTTATACCGCCATGTCCATCGAATCGAGGGGAGGTTTCCATCGCCCTCGTCGCCGAGGCCCTCGTCACGTCGGAGCCCCGCCTCGAGGCGCGTCCGGCCCTCACGACCCTCGTGCCGACCCTGGACCGGATCCTCGGTCCGTTCGAGCCGGGCAAGCTCACCCTCATCGACAGCGGCTCGAACTTCGTGTTCCACCTCACGACCCTCCTCTGCGTGCGCGCGGTCATGGAGGGCCACGAGGTCGTCTTCCTCGATGGCGGGAACTCCGTGGACCCGCACGGCATGGTCGCGATCGGCAAGCGAGCTGGCCTGACCCGGGAGGAGGTCCTACCGCGGGTCCACGTGGCCCGGGCGTTCACGTGCCACCAGATGACCACATTAATATTGGACATTCTCGATAGAAAGATCGAGGGGACCCGCGCGGGGATGGCGGTCCTCGCGTGCCTGCCGGAGATGTTCCTCGACGAGGACGTCGACGTCGGCGAGGCGCACCAGCTGTTCCAGCGGTCGATGCGGTCGATCCGCCGCACGGTCGCGGAGCACGAGGTCGTCGGCCTCATGACGAATGCGGGGCTCGCGAAGCTCCACCGCCGCAAGTCGATCCGGCGGGAACTGTACGAGGGCGCGGACCGCGTCGTGCGGATCGCGCACGGGAAGGGCGGGGTGTTGATCCACCGCCTCGACACGGGGACGTCGGAATGGTATGCGTCCGTCCCGCCGGACCAGACGACCCTGGATGACTTCGCGACGCTCCTGCCTCGAATCCCGGCCCTCGGGCTCCCGGAGGCCGCGCCGCGGGAGATCCGGACGACGGAGCACCTGCGGTTCGCGTGGTAGTCCCCGACAGATTCATATATCGCTATTCCGATATCGGTTTTGCGATATCCAATGTGGCCCTTCGGATGGCGGATGCACGGGCGGCGCGGACTGCGCATGTGGGTCGTGTCCCTCCTGGCCCGCTCCCCGAAGAACGGCGCCGAGATGATGGACGCGATCGAGGAGATGACCCAGGGTTGGTGGCGGCCGTCGCCCGGATCGATGTACCCGCTCCTCAACGAACTGCAGCGGGAAGGGATGATCCAGAAGCGCGACGACGGCCGATACGAGATCACGAAGTCGACCCGGGACGAACTCGAGGGGATGCCGGGCATGGGCCGCGGTCGCCCCCACGGCATCGCGGACATGCTGAATGAGATCGAGGGATACGTGTCGTACTTCGAGGACGTGGACAAGTCGGATCCGTCGAAACTCCAGCCGCTGCGGGAGGGCGTGAAGCGCATCGCGGAACGTCTGGTGCGATTGTCGGAAGGAGGCAAGAAATCATGAACAACGCAGAATGGCATGGCATGCGGCGCATCGTGACAGTCGGGCTCCTCGCCCTCGTCATCCTCGTCGGGATCGGGATCGCGGCGTCCGCGTTCTTCGCCCTTCGGGGCGCGGGCGCGGCCCCCGCGTACTACCCGTTCTCCCCGTTCGGATGGTTCTTCGGATTCTTCTGGATCTTCCTGTTGTTCTTCGCGATCCGTTGGTGGGTGTGGGGCGGCTGGGGCGGCCGCTGGCGATATCCGGGATACTATGGATCCTACGGCCGGCACGACCCCGCCCACTCGATCTTGCGGGAGCGATACGCGCGCGGGGAGCTCACGAAGGAGCAGTTCGACCAGATGACCCGCGACTTGGAGCAGCAGCACCCGTGACGCGGCTCGACTCACGACGATAGGAGGGCCGTGACGGCGGACCACGCGAGCCAGCCCGCGAAGACAACGAGGCACGCGATCGAGAAAATCAGGACGGATCGGTAGGTGCGGGCGATCCGTCGCTGCGCCTCCCGCAGGGCGAGCGGGAACGCGGTGATCCAGAGGATCAGAACGGCATAGAACCCAACGAGGACGGCCGGGCCCAGCCGGTCGATGAGGACGAGACCCGCCGTGAGCCACCACAGGATCGGATACGGGCTGGTGATGTTCACACTCAGGCCCGTCACGTACGACTTGGCTTCAACCTCCGGCCGCGACTCGAGAATCGCGTCGGCGTGACGCAGGGTGCGTGCGGCCGACCACGCGAAATACGCCATCACCGCCGCGCCGAGGAGCGAGATGTACGGGATCCAGGCGGCGATGCCGCCGAGCAAGGAGTACGCCAACACGGACAGGGCGAGGAAGATCGTGTCCGCGGTCGTGGCTCCCGCGCCGACGAGGAATCCCGCGCGCCAGGAACGGGTGACGGTGCGGGAGGCGATGATCGCGTTCACGGGGCCTGGAGGCGCCGCAAGGGACAGGCCGATCGCGATGCCCGCGCCCGTCGCGACGAGGCCCTCGAGGACCACGCGACCGCCATCGCCCGTTTCCGTTTGAAGTCCGCGCTCGTCCCGGCCGCGCCACGGTCCCCTCCGGGAAGCCTTATACCCGCTGTCTCTTTCGTCGGACGGTGCGCATCGGAGGTTCGACGTACAGTCGCGAGCCGTTCGCGAAGCAGATCGCCGAACTGCGAGAGTCCGGGTTCGATTACGCGGAGCTCGACCTCACCTGGATTACCGCGGAACCGGCGGCTCTCCAGGATGAGGCGGAAGACCTCGCGGAGAAGATCCCGCTCGACACGGCCCACCTCCCGCCGTCCCGATTCCACCAGGCCGACCTCGCGAGGTTCGTCGGATTCATCGACGCCCTCGCGCCGATCGGGACGCACATCTTCAACACCCACTTCATGGAGGCGCGTTCCGCGCCCCGAGTCTCCCCCGAAGCCAAGACGTCGTGGTTCGCGGACCTCGTGAAAGCCGCAACGGATCGCGGCGTCGCCGTGACGGTGGAGAATGTCGACGAGCCACCGGAGGTCCTCCGGCCCGTCCTCGACGGCATCCCGGACCTGCAGTACTGCTTGGACGTCGGGCACGCGCACCTCGACAAGCGAACGGATGGCGCGCGGTCGTACCTCGCCGCCCTCGGGGACCGCCTCGGACTGGCGCACATCCACGACAACCACGGGGGCCACGGTGAGTCCGGCGACGAACACCTGCCGTTCGGGCATGGGACGATCGACATCGAGCGGGACGTTCAAGCCCTGAAAGCGCGCGGATACAACGGGCGGACGACCCTGGAGATCTTCAAGGGGACGCCCGACGACCGGCGCGCGTGCCTCCGCAAGATGCGGCGTTGGACGCGGGCATGATCCGTCGATCGCTCACTTGATCCGGACGACCTCGAGTTCCTGTGCGAGGAGCTTGAGCTCGCGCCCGCGGAACGCCCCGGGGCTCATCGAGACCAGGAGGATCTGTTGGCCGGCGGAGACGATCCCGACGGTACTCTGGATGAGCTGGAGGACCGACGGCAGATCGTTGCTGTCCACGAGATCCTGGATGCCGTCGATCACGACCGCACCGACGGGGTTCGTTCCCAAAAATCCTTCGACCTCGGTCGAGACGAGTTTCAGGGACACGGCAAGGACTTGGTCCCCCGCCGAGTTGGCGGCCTCTCCGAGCCACACGGTTTTCGTGTGTCGGAGTTTGAACCCGCGTTGGACGTCGAGCGGGTTCCTCCGGGTCACGAGCAAGGCGGATCGGCCCATCCGCGTCAACCGTTCGAGGGCCCGCAATGCCGCGGCCGGCTCCTGTTCGTCGACCAGATAGGCACCCCCGGGCCGCAAGTCACCGATCGAGATCTCGGGCGACGTCGGCGGCGGTCCCTTGGCGAGGAGACCCGACAAAGCGGGGAACCGTCCCGGTTTCGGAGGCGCTTCGGCTTCGGGTTCGGCAGGAGCCCTCCGTCGCCGAAGGATGATGAAGGCCGCGAGGAGCGCGACGGCCGTGATTCCGGCGACGCCACCGCCAACGAGGAGCAGGTTCGAAGACCCCGGCGTGGCGTCCGTCGTTGTGACACGGACGACATCCAAGGTCAGCGCGGACGCGACAATGTCCGCCGGGTTCGTATCGCGGAAGTCGATCCGGACCGTTCCGTTGGAGATTTCTTCCGGAGCGATCGGGACGGAGTGGGTCTCCTCGGACGATGTGAAGACGGAGCTGGCCTTCAGGTCCCAGGAGCCGCTGGTGAAATTCGAGAGGAACACGTCGAAATTCTCGCCGCCCGCGCTGATGTTCCCACGGACCTCGAGCATCGGGCTCGGGCCCGCAATGCCGGAGATGACTTGCACGACGTCGAGTTGGTACGCGTACACGGTCGTGACGATGTCGACGTAATCGAGCCAGAGATCGGACGGCGCGATGTCCGGGCCTTTCGCATCGACAAAGCGAACCGACACGTTCCCCGAGATTCGCTCCGACGGCGCGAGCGCGTAGGTCAACACCTGATCCGCCGGATCCTTCAGCGTGAGGCGCGTCGTCCACACGGACGGCGGCGTCAACACTTGGACCGAGATGTTCTCGTCGGAAATCCGGCCCTTGACCCGCAGATCATATCCTTGGCCCGCGGCGACCCCGGTCCAGTCGTACTGCAGAGCGAGCTCGTACGCCAGGGGCTGGTACGTCACGCGGACGACGTTCGCGTCGAGGTCGATCGGGTCTACCTGACCGGCGGCACTATGCGTGAGGCGCGTCGACAGGTTGCCGCTAAAGTCCGACGGCGTCCAGGAGTGACCCGTGCAGGCCGTGAAGGTCACGAACGTGTATGCATTCGGGTCCGCGCCGGGCAGGCCTCCGGTCGTGAACGCCGGACACCAGCTCGTCCCGCCGTCCCATGAGAGGGTGATTGCGAGATGATCGTTTCCGGTCGCATCGAACGCCTCGTATCCGACCTCGACCCGCGTGATGCTCGAGGCTGCGGGGACGTTGAACGTGAAGTTCTCGTAGATCGCGACGTCGCCGTCGGCGGGGGATGAAGCATAGCTGTTGTCCGATGAAACTCCGTTCCCGCATGACGCCCAAGCGCACGTGGGGTCGGCCCTGGCGGGGTTGCTTTGGACCACGACGGGACCGACGGTCGATTCGCGATACTGCACGTAGACGCCGTCGGAACTTTGGACGTCCGTCGGGAAGATGCCGGCGATCTGCACCCCCTTGCTCAGGTTCTGCATTGTCGGATAGGTCAAGGGATCGGGCGCGACATCGGCCTCGCGCATCGTCTCTCGGAGACCGTCTTCCGCTTGGACACCGCCGATTCCGTCGGTCGTCCCCACAACGACCTGTTCTTGCGAGACGGTGAACGTCGCCGCCGCGAGCGGTGGGGGAAGCAGGATCGCGACGAGCGTCAGGATGACGACCAACGCGGGGTATGTTCGATCGAATTGGACGCGGTGGGCGCGCGGCTCGAACGCAGATTCCCGGGAAGGAGGAGCGAAGGCTTTCGCCGTGTTCGGTGGCATGTCAGCCTGGATTTCGTCGAGGCGGTCCGGACCCGCTTAAGGATTCGTACGCCCTTATCAGGCCTGCAAAACACGGAAATCGGGAGGGAAACAGTTTCGGCCATCCCTCCTCCCCTCCCGCTCATGCCGTCCGTCGTGCGTGCGAGGAGGCATGGGCCGCACGATCCCGACGTACCGCCTGCACCTCGAGTCGATCCTGAACGACTGGATGGACTATCGCCGCGCGCTGCGGGAGAAGGACCGCGAGGTGTTCGACCGCTTGATGAACCAGGCGCGGCAGCACGCGAGCGCGGCGAGCTACTGCGCCCACATGGACCCGACGGTCCTCGCAATCCTGTCGGTCCTTCTGGAAATGGAGAAGGAAATCGAAAGCGCAAAGAATATACATATGCATATGGATACGCAGGACAGCATGGCGAAAAACATCGCGGTCGCGGACGATGTCTACGAAGCCCTCCGGAGAGAGAAGAAAGAGGAAGAGAGCTTCAGCGACGTGATCCGACGCCTGGGCGCCCGGAAGCCCCGGCTGACCGAGCTGTTCGGGGCTCTCGCGGACGTCCCCGGGGATGAGTTCCAGCGTTTCCGCTCCGCGGCCCTCCACGTCGACCGCCCCGTCTCCGAGGAGCTCGGATGGAAGAAGAAGCGTCGCGCGTGACGTGCCTCGATACCGCCGCCCTGATCGACGCGATGCGCAACGAACCCCGGGCCCGGGCCGCTGTGGAGGCCGCGGCGGACGGCGGGATTGTGACGACGGAGGTGAACGTGTACGAGCTCTATGCCGGGGCGCACCGAGAGGGACGCCCGGTCGAGCCGGAAATCCGAGCGATCGAGCGTGCCATCGGCGAAGTCGAGGTCCTTCCCTTCATTCGCGGCGCCTCCGTCCGTGCGGCGGCCTTGACGAGCCTCCTCCGCTCCCGCGGACGCGCCGTCGGAACCTTGGACCTGCTCATCGCGGCGATCGCGCTCACGCATGGCGTGACGAGGGTGCTCACCCGCGACGAACGCGACTTTTCGCGCATCCCCGGGATCCGCGTCGAAACGTACTGATGACAGGCTCTTCGCGTTCCATCATGGCGCTCGAATGCTTCGCGAAACGAGAGCTTGTTCGAGCAATCTCCAGACGGCCTCCGAAAACCTCGGTAGGGCCAGAGGAGTAGTTTCGCCCATCCCCCTCCTGCTCCGCCTTTTCCGCGCGTGATCCTAGCCCGCCGTGGGAGAAAGGCGCGACGCACGGCTGGATCATCGACGCCTATGGCGACTACGACCGCGATTCGACGGTCCTCTGGCTCTGGAACGAGCGGGGCGCGCGCCGGATCGAGGACCCGCGGGTCGTCCCGTCGTTCTTCCTGCATGCGCCTCCGAGCGAGCTGCCCGCGATCCGGCGGCGGATCGAGATCCTGGACGGAGTGCGCGCGGTGCGGGAAGTCTCGCGGCGGATCGCCCTCGAGGACGACGAGCCGAAGCCCGTCCTGGAGATCGTCCCCCGGCATTACCGCGACCTCCAGGGACTCGCGCACATCCTCGACTCGAACGGCGGGTACGTGGACCATCGGCTGTTCAACGTCGACCTGCGGCTCAGCCAGCGGTACGCGATGGAGCACGACATCTTCCCGATGGGGCTCGTGCGGTACGGGAACGGCACGTGGACCGCGGAGGAGGAGCACTTCGCCCTCGAGTACCCGCTGCCGTCGCTGAGGAAATCGTTGCTCGACGTCCACGTCGACAACCCGGCGGGCATCCCGCGGATGCAGGACGAGCTCCTCGGCGCGCGCCTCGACGACATCGAGATCGACGGGGACGCGGAGACGATCCTGAGAGGGATCGGAGAGGCGGTGCGTTCGAAGGACCCGGATGTCCTGATGACGGACGGCGGGGACGCGTTCACGATGCCGTACCTCGCGTGCAAGGCCGCGGAACTCGGCGTCGATTTGCAACTCGGCCGGGACCCGGACAAGTTCGCGGAGCGCAAGGGGAAATCGTACTTCACGTACGGGAAGATCGTCTACAAGCCGGGCCAGTACATCCTGCGCGGGCGACTGCATCTCGATCGCGGGCACTTCGCGTATCGGGAGAGCGACTTCGCGGGCCTCGCGGAACTCTCCCGCCTGTCGACGCTGACGCCGCAGGAGCAGGCGCGGCTCACGCCCGGCACGGCCTTCAGCGCGATGCAGGTGAACCTCGCGTACCACGACGGCTGTCTCGTCATCTGGAAGAAGAACCGGCCCGAGGAGTTCAAGGACGCGGAGAATCTTTTACGCGGCGACCGCGGCGGCTTCACGTTCGAGCCGGAAGTGGGATTGCACGAAGGTCTCTACGAACTCGATTTCTCTTCACTGTATCCGAGTATCATGGTGAAGTACAACATCTCCGCGGAGACACTCGACTGTTCGTGCTGCAAGCTCGATGGCCTCCCGGTTCCTGAATTGCGATACCACCTTTGCACTCGGCGCGTCGGGATCGTCGGACGCGTGCTGAAACCGCTCATCGAGCGGCGACGATACTACAAGAAAATGAAGAAAGAGCCGGGCCCGCTCCAAGATGTCTACACGGGTCGCGACACGATTCTCAAGTGGACTTTAGTGACCGCATTCGGCTATCAAGGATATTCGAACGCCCGCTTCGGTCGCATTGAATGTCATGAAGCGATCAACGCGTTCGCTCGGAACATCCTCGTCCGCACGATGGAGGTCGCGGAGTCCCATGGCTACGAAGTCGTCCACGGCATCGTCGACTCCGTCTGGTTGCGGGCCAAGCCCGGCGCGGATCCGATCGACAAGGTCCGCGAGCACATCGCCGGTTCAATCGGCCTCCCGATCGAACTCGAGGGCCACTACAAGTGGATTGTCTTCCTGCCGTGCAAGACGACCGGCGTCGGCGCGCTGAACCGCTATTACGGCCTCTTCGACCACGACGAGTTCAAGCTCCGCGGGATCGAGCTCCGCAAACACGACACCCCGGAGTTCATCAACATCTGCCAGGAGGCGATGCTCGGCGAGCTGAGCCTCGCGTCGAACGCCGCGGAGTTCCGCGAACGAATCCCGAAGGCGGTCGACATCCTGCGGTGGACCGCGAAGTGCGTCCTCGACCGTACGATCCCGGTGCACCAGTTCATCCTCACGAAGAACATCTCGCGCGCCCTCCCGGAGTACGTCGTCCTCACCGCCACCGCGGCGGCCCTGAAGCAGATGGAGAAGCGCGGCTTCGCCGTCGAGCCGGGCGAATCGATCCGGTACGTGCTCCTCGACGCCCGCGCCCGCGACTCCGAGCGCAAGGTGCGCGTCGCGGAGTTCCTCGAGGGGGACGAAAAACCGGACGCGTGGGAGTACATCCGCCTCCTGTGCCGCTCCGGGCAGACGCTCCTCGCGCCATTCGGGTACACGGAGGAGCAGCTGACCCAGATGTGCGAGGACCTCTCCGACGTCTCGATCGCGAACATCCCAGAGCAGGCAATCGCGATTCAAGAGGACTACAAGTCGATTGGCGAGAGTCGAAGCCGGGCTCGCGGCGGCGTCGGCTACAAGAAGCCTTGGCGGATCGAAACGGAGGACGAGATGCACGACGAGATCCCGACAGATCCCTGACCGAACGTGTCACTCGACGGGGAACGGCTCTTCCGTAAGGCCCTCCGCGGCCGCGACGAGCTTCGTCACGCGCTGCTCGGAATCCGCCAAGATGGCGTGGCAGCGACGATACAGGACGAGCCCTTCCTCGAAGACGGCGAGCGCGCGATCGAGCGGCAGGTCGCCGCGGGACAGCGCGTCCACCTTTTCCTCGAGGGCCGCGAGGGACTCCTCGAAGGTGAGTCCTTCGTTCATGGTGCCTCCTCTGGCTGATTGACGCGAACGTGAATCCGGCCGTCTTGGAACCGGACCGCGAGGGACTCTTCGGTCCCGACGTCGACCGCTCGGGCGATGACTTGGCCGTCCTCCGTCTCCGCGATCGCGTAGCCGCGCTGTAACGTCGCGAGCGGACTCAACAGGTCGAGGCGGCGTCCCAAGGCGTCGAGCCGGTCGCGATGGCGGGCGACCTCGCGCGGGCCGAGTGCGGACAGCGCCGCACGGATCCGTTCGAGGAGACTCCGGTTCGCGTCGACGCCGCGACGAAGGGATTGCGGGGACAGTCGATCCGCGAGAATCGTTGTCCGTGAACGCGCGGCGACGAGGATTTCGCGGACTTCCCGCACGAGGAAACGGCCCGCAGCGTTAATTCGTGCGCCGAGCTCGATCGCGTCGGGGGAGACGTGTTCCGCGGCAGCGCTCGGCGTGGCGGCGCGTACGTCGGCGACGAAGTCCACGATCGTCACATCGGTCTCATGCCCGATCGCACTTACAACCGGCACCCGGCACGTGGCGACGGCGCGGGCCAGGCCCTCGTCGTTGAAGCACCACAGGTCCTCCAGAGAACCACCGCCCCGGGCCAAGATCACGACATCCACGCGGTCCGCGACGGCCGCCAACGCCCGACGCAAGCTTGCTGGCGCCCCCGGACCCTGGACGAGTGCCGGTGCGACCACGATGTGTGCGACAGGATATCGCCGGCGGAGAATCGTCACGATGTCATGCACGACCGCGCCGATCTCGGAGGTGACGACGCCGATTCGCTGAGGGAAACGCGGGAGGGAACGTTTCCGGTTCGCGTCGAAGAGCCCCTCCGCCGCGAGCTTCTTCCGCGTCTTCTGGTACGCGGCCCAGAATGCGCCGACCCCGGCGGGCGTCGCGGCCCGGACGAGGAGTTGCACCGTCCCTTTCCGTGGGAACACGTCGACGTCCCCCGACACCACCACATCCATCCCGTCCTCGAGTTCGAACCCGAGGTTCTCCGCGTCCTCTCGGAACAGGATGCAAGAAACCTGGGAGGACGCATCTTTCAACGTGAAGAAGACGTGCCCAGCGGGCGCGGCCTGGAGATTGCTGACCTCCCCGCGCACGAGGACGCGTCCGAGGAGGGGATTCGATCGGACGGTGTCACGGATCAGCTTCGCGAGTTGCGAGACGGTGAGGGTCTGCGGCACTCCCGGACGCGCCTCCCACGGCACGGCGATGGGGTCCATCGTCTCCCGAGGCGCCATCGGCAGTATGAATTGCTTCCGGGGAGAGATAGCCGAAAGTGTTTTCGATCGAACGGTCGGACGCGCGCCGCTCCCGATCACTGCGCGACGAGTTCGCTCGCGCGAAGGAGCGCGTGGAGCCGCACGCCGATCTCGGCGAGGAGGATGCGGCCTCCCTCCTCTCGGTCGACGACGCACACGCACTCTTCGATCACCGCGCCGTGGGCTCGGAGACGTTCCATCGCGGTGCGCAGGGTCCCGCCCGTGGTGACGACGTCCTCGACGAAGAGCACGCGGTCGCCTCGGCTTAGCTCGCCTTCGAACTCGTGCTTCGTGCCGTGTTCCTTCGAGGCCTTCCGCACCATGACGTAGGGCTTGCCGCTCGTCAGGCTGACGGCCGCGGCGATCGGCACCGCGCCGAGTTCGACGCCCGCGATCCGATCCGCCGTTCGCGCGTAGGGCGCCATGGCCTCCGCAATCGTCCGCAGGAGATCCGGGCGGGTGATCGCCTTCTTGATGTCGACGTAGTACGACGAGGTCTTGCCGCTCGCCAACGTGAAGGTGCCGAACTGCAGCGCCCCGGACGCCTTCAACGAGGCGATGAACCGCGCTCGGTCGATCTCACCAGGGCTCATGCTTCTTCCCCATCCGATAGCCGACGAGGTTCGCGGCGCGATGCAGGGCGGGCGTAATAACGATGATGGCGAGGAGGCCGAGGAGCGCGTCGTCGCTGAAGAACCGCGGGACCGACCAGGCCGGCACCGCGAGGCTCAGGAGGAGGCCGCCGGCGACGAAGTCGAACTGGTCGAGGCCCGGGGCTTTTGCGCCACGAGGCTTGTGCATCCGCCGCTTCAGGAAGGCGCCGACGAGGTCCCCGAGCATCGCGCCGAAGGCCAGGAGCCCCGAGACGGCAAAGGCCTCGACGGGATTTCCGAATGACCACGGCGACGAGGGCGCGACGAAGTACGATGGCAGGGTGAGCAGGAGGCCGAGAAGCGCACCGGAAAGCGTGCCCCCCACGAGGCCCCGCCACGTCTTCCCGTCGCCGAACAGCCGCTGACCGTCGCGGAGCGTTCGCCCGAAATCGATCGGGGTACCGCCGCCGAATAGGACCGCCGTCGGATTCGCGACGAAGGCCGGAAGGAAGAACCAGAGGGCCTGGGGGACGGCCGCGAAGTCCATCGGGCTCGGCGAAAGGAGTCTTCCCATATAAGCGAAAACGCTCGCGGAAGACGGGGCCGAACCGCTTCACTTCGAGGCAAGGTGCTTGCGCATCTCGGTGCCCGCCGGATATCGCGCGACCGTCTCGTACCCCGACGATTCGTAAAGGGAACGCGCGACATCGTTGAATGCCCACACGTTGAGTCCCAACATCTCCGCGCCATCCGATGCCGCTCGCTCTTCCGCCGCCCGCAACAGCGCGCGACCGAAACCTTGGCCGCGGAATTCTTCCTTCACGAGGATCTGGAACAACCAACGGGTCCGCCGATCGGCCTCGGTGCCGGGGACCGGACCGATCCAGGCCCAGCCGATCTCCCGCCGGGAGCCGTCGAGGGCCTTGTAGAACCGATGCCCGCGCAACTCCGGACGGCCATGGAGCAGTTGCTCAATCTCCTCCCGGGCCCGTGCGGGCGCCTCGTCCGGCGTCCAGACTCCCGCGCGGGATTTCGCCTCCGCGTAACGGACCATCTCCGCCTCCAAGAAGGCGTTCCGCTCCGAAGTCGTCAGTCGGACGATCGACACCCCGGCGGTCCCAGCCATGCCGCTCCCACCGGTCGCGCCGGTATTGAACCCTGTGGCGGCTGACGTTTCGACGATGATAACTTCTGCGCCAGCCTATTATAGCGACACGAGACTCGATTGGGCCCGCGTATGGACCGCCTGAAGACCTACGTCGAGGGCTTCGATGAAGCGCTCGGCGGCGGCATCCCGCGAGGCTCGATCGTCCTCGTCGCCGGCACCCCGGGCACGATGAAGACCGCGCTGACCTTCTCGATCCTCTACGAGAACGTCAAGGCCGGTTCGAAGGCCCTCTACATCACGCTCGAGGAGAGCCAAGAGGACCTCCGCGCCGCGATGGCGGACCTCGGCATGACGGGCCTCGACGACATGGAGCTGTACGTGCTCGACATCGGACGCATCCGACTCGAGCACAAGGACGACGAGCTGTCGAAGAATTGGCTCGACGTCCTGCAGAAGTACATCGATCAACGCGTTCGCGTGAATGGCTTCGATCTGGTGGCCGTCGACAGCCTCGCGGCGCTGTACAGCCTGAGCCATCTCGCGAACCCGCGACGCGAACTGTTCCACTTCTTCGGATTCCTGAAGTCCCTCAAGTCGACGTGCTTCCTGATCTCCGAGGTCCCGTCCGGCTCGAACGGCAAGTTGACCGCGTTCGACGAGGAGTTCCTCGCGGACGGGATCCTGTACCTCCGGCAGTTCGAGAAAGGCGAGACGGACGTGCAACTGCGCCTGCGGTGCGTCAAGATGCGACGCGCGCGGCATGAGCACGGCTACTACGCGTTGACCCGGAACGACGGGCGCTTCCAAATCACGCGGGCCACCTTAGAGTGACGTCTTCTGGAGGAGCTTGAGGAGCGCCTCCGCGTATTTGCCCGCGAGCTTCTCGTTCCCGAACGTCTTCGTCGCGGCGGCCTTGTTCTCCTCGATCGCCTCGACCGTCTTCACGAGCACGGAGACGACGTCCTTCCCGGGCGCGCGCCGGAACAGCGCCGCGATCGATGCCTCCTCTCCGGTCATGACGACGAGCCGGCCCACGGGCAGATGCAGCACGTACGTGCCGCGGGATCGCCGCCCCGACTCCCGTCGGACCATCTCCGCGACCTCCGGCTGATCGAGGTACGCCGTCTCGCCGGCCTTGGCGAGGACCTCGCGGCCCTTCCGCAAGATGACGAGGGCGAGTGCGTTCGACTCGCGATCGCGCGATGCGAGGTCGGACCAGAAGGAAGCTTGCAGGGACAGCGCGCGGAGCCGCCGTCGGAGTGCCGTCATCGCCTCGCGATCCCGCGTCCGCGCGAGTTCTTTCAGCGCCGCCTCGACTTCCTTCGCCTCCCTCGGATGCAGCAGGTGCCGGAACGTCTGGAATTCCTGGCCGAGCGCGTCGAGCTCCGTGGACGAGCGCGCGGGCCGCGGGGCTTCCGGCGCGGACAGTTCCGGGGACGCGTCTCTCGCGGACAAAGCCGGATTCTCCTGTTCGATCAGGTCGACCGCATCGGCCATGCTCTTGTCGGGGTGGCGCAACATCGCCTCCATGACGATATTGCCATGGCCCTCCAGCTCCCAGCGGAGCAGCTTGAGGGCTGCCTCATCCCGCTTGGCCATCCCTTCTCGTGCGTCCGCAACGGCCCCGGGCTACAAAAGCATTCCTTCCGGTGCACGCGCGTTTCATGGCATCTTATCCTCGGTGAGTATCTTCGTCGATAACGAGGACGCCATTGCTTTATAACGTGGACCTCGTCGTGCGCATTCGATGGACGTCGATGTGCCGATTCTCGAGACGTACGTCGATGGACTCGACCGCGCCCTGGGCGGAGGGATCCCGAAGGCGAGCACCGTGCTCGTCGCCGGCACCCCGGGCACCATGAAGACGTCGCTCATCCTCTGGATGATGCATGAGAACGCCCGGCACAAGGGCCTGAAGTCGCTGTACGTGAGCCTCGAACAAGACATGGACAGCCTCCGCGCGGGCGCGGCTCGGATGGGGATGAAGAACCTCCACGAGTCGAGCGTGTACATCTTGGACATGGGCCAACTCCGGCGAGGGTTGCACCGCGCCGAATCCTCGAAGGACTGGTTCACGATCCTCTTCGAGATCATCAAGGAGGCCGTCAGCTCGAGCGGCTACCAGATCCTCGCGCTCGACAGTCTCGAAGCGCTGTACGCGCTCTCGGAAGTCAAGACGCCGCGGCGGGAGATGTTCCACTTCCTCGGCTCCCTCAAGGAACTCGGCCTGACGACGTTCCTGATCTCGGAGACGCCGTTCGGCTCGACGCGCCTCGCCCAGTGGGGGGAGGATTTCCTCGCGGACGGCATCTTGCACCTGCGTCAAGTCGAGGTCGGCGAGACGGAAGTCCAGCTCCGGTTGCGGTGCATCAAGATGCGCTGGATGAACCACGACCACGACGCGCTCGCCCTGAACCACGATGGACAGAAGTTCTTCGTGACCCACGTGATTTCGAAGAAGAAATGAGCCCTCACATCGGCGGCATCGGCGGTGCCGGAGGCCCGGCCATCGGAGCCCCCATCGGCGGCGTCATCGGCTCGGGGATTTCCCCCTTATTGATGCGTCCCCACACGAGGTAGTTCGCAGCCGCGTACAGAATCCCGGGGACGACATTCAGCAGGTTGATGCCCGTCGTCGCGCCGCTGATCAGATTCGTGATCTCCGCCGCATTCACCTGGCCCGTCGTGACGATCTCGTGCGCCATCGTCCGGGCGAGGTCGGGGACGAGGGGGAGCACCACGACGAGGATCGCGATTTGCACGCCAATCGTCGCGGCGTACGCCGACCACAGAACGATCCGGCCTTCCTGCTTCTGCAAAGCGTACGTGAAGAACACGGACGCCAGGCCCGTGATGAAGGAGGCAATCGCCGCGACAATCAGGACGTTGACGATCGCATTGCTTAGGATCGGAGCGAGTTGCGCCTCCGTCATGCCCGAGTTCGCGCCGCTCAACGCCGCGACCACCGCGATGAACGCACCCACGAACGCGAAAATGAGTCCGACGATGACGAGGACGATCGAGACCACGACGTTCCGGCGATGGGCGTTCCCGAACGCCTTCCGGCCGACGATCACGAGGATCGCGCCGATGAGCGTCAGGAGACCGCCGATGACCCCGACATACGGGATCCAGGAGGTGAGGGCCCCGACGAGGAGCAGGAGGATCCCGGCCTTCGTGCGGTCGATCTGCCGGCGGCGGTCCGCCTCCCACGGCGGGGGGCCGTACGCGTATGGCGGAGCCCCCGGGTACGAAGGGTAGGCAGGTGGGTACGCGGGCGGGTACGCGGGATACGTCGGGTAGGCCGGATAACCGGCGGGCGGCGGACCGTACGCGGGAGGGCCGGCCGGCGGAGCGGCGGCTACGGCCGGAGGAGCTACCGGCGGCGCCAGCGGCGTGCCACAATTCGTGCAAAACGTCCATCCCGCCGCGTTCGAGGTCCCGCACTTCGGGCAGATGACGGATGCCGACAAACCTCGCTCCCCCGAAAACGAATGGGGCGTCTCGGCCTAAAGGCTTTCGCGTGGGGAAAGGGTCTTCAACGACCGCGACGTCCGAGGCCCGTGGACGCCCCGGGCGGGATCGACCGCTGGATCTCGTTCGAGATGGGCCGTCTCAACGCGGGCCTGGTCGTCGACAAGAAGAGCCTCTCCCGCCTCCTCGCGGAACCGCACCCCGCGAGCGTCACCCGGGAAGGCGACGAGCATCCGATCGAGCGGGAGGTCCTGGACCGCTTCGCACACGTCCTGAGCCGGGACGAGGCGGACGCGCTCCGGCTGCCCATCACCCTCGTGGTCCGGGGAGACTGGGAAGACAGCGCGCTACTGACCGACGAACTCGCCGCGAAAGCGCTGCGGGCCGTCGAGAAGTTCGATCGTGCGTTCCCGTTCCGGGACGGGCGGATGGTCGTGCCCCATTCCCTGGCGGTGGATATCGTCCGGCGATCCGGTGGCGCGGTGCAGCTCGCGTACGGCTGAGGCCTATTTCGGCGGCTCGGGCTTGTCCTTCCGGGACGCCCAAAAGTCCTCGGGAACGTCGTCGTAGATGGACCCCATCTTCTCCGCCTCTTCCTTCGCCTTCTGCGCCTCGACGAGCTCCGCGATCCGCTCCTTTCGGAACATCCAGTAGTGGATCCGCCACTCCCGGCCGTCGTAGAGGGTCGTCTCCTCCCTCTCCGTCGTCAGGATGCCGGAATCCTCGAGCATGTAGAACGCGTCCCGGTCTTCCGGCTCGAGCACGTTGTCGATGATCCGCTCGGAATAGCCGAAGAAATTGAGGACGTGCTGGGCCATCGCCCGGGCCTCCTCTTCCTTCATCCCGGTCCGGTCGATCGAGTTCTTAATCGCTCGGGTGAGGTCGTCGACCGTCAGCGTGCCCGCAGGCCCTCGTTCCGACTTCGTCTTGATGGCCATGGGTCGCCTCGGGCGAGTCGTATGGGAGGTCCACCCTATTTAAGGGTTCTGCGCGGCCGCCCTCCCTTGATTCTCACCCGCACTCCGGAATCTGAGAACGTCTCGAACGCAAAGGACGTGCCACAAAGTTAACGCGCGCTCTCGACATGCCCCTCCCGGGATGGCGGAAGGCGTGGGCGTGGAGTGGGTGCAGGAAGGACCTTCCAAGCCGCCCGATGAACTCGAGGCGGATTTGAAGGATCTCCGCGACGAAGTGCGGCGGCTTCGCGAACAGGTGTCCGCCTTCGCCGCGACGACGAAGGGACCGCTGCCCGAAGACGAACGCGTGCCGACATACGTCGAGCGCTTGGACGCGTCCCTGGAGGGCGGCGTCCCGAAAGGCGGCGTCATCGCGATCACGGGACCGGGCGGCTCGATGAAGACGTCCCTCGCCCTGTACATCCTCGCGAGGAATCGCGCCGCCGGGAAGCGCGGCGTCTACGTGACGGTCGAAGAGAGCCGCGAGTCGGTCCTCCGTACGATGCGGCACCTGGGCCTCGGCACGGAGGAGGACTTCATCGTGGACATCTCGCGCCTCCGCGTGGAGCACGAAGGCGCCGAGGAGATCCGGGACTGGCTCCGCGTCCTGAAGGATTTCCTGGTACGGCGGAACCAGCGGGAGCCGATCTCGATCATCGTGATCGACACGCTCGACGTGCTCGCGTCGATGGCGCACCTGCAGGACGTGAGGAACGAGCTGTTCCACTTCTTCCATTTCCTGCGGTCGACCGGCGTCACGACGTACGTCGTCGCGGAGCTGGATCCCGCGAGGACCGGTGTCGCGCACGATGTCACGTTCCTCGCCGACGGCGTCTTCGAACTTCGGTTCAGCGGCGCCGGCGAGGGAAAGGTCCATCTGCTCTTCCGCTGCGCGAAGATGCGGCACACGGACCACTCGCGAGACTACTTCGTGCTGCGATACGACAAGGGCTTCTCCGCTCGCCCGTTCGAAGCTCCTCGGCCGTCGCGATGGCGCGGCCGGACGTGAGGATCAGAAGGCGCCCTTGATCTTCGCGCGGTCGATCTTGATGCCGGCCGGCGTCGCCATGAGGATGTTCTTCCCCACGACGGCGACATCGCCGCCGCAATCCCGGACGGCGCTCTTCAGTTCCGCCGTGATCCGCTTCAATGCGAGCTCGTCGCTCGCGAGGCTCGTGTAGTCGATCATCAGGATGTTCCCGTTGTACACGTGGGTCGTCAGGTCCGCGATGTCCTCGTAGCGGTAGACTTCCGCGACCTTGACCAGGTGTTCGACGGGCTCACCCAGCGCACCGCCCTCGCCATCGAAGCTCAGTTCGGCCAAGTCGATGTATGTATCCGATTCGGCGGCACCGCCCTCGGCCAGTCGTTTGAATGGCTTTTTGATGAAGGCCACTACTCATCCCTTCTGCGGCGCCCCATAGCCGCGGCCACGAATTTAAAGGTATCGCGCGAAGAGTCCGAACGAGTCCGCGAGGGCCGATAATTATCTAAGTCGCCATAAGATAGCCATGCCCTTTTCTGCCACGGACCCCTCTCGCGTGATAACGTTTAAGAAGGAAACGACTTTGTCGCTCCCGATCATGGTCTTCGATGTGGTTATCATCGGCGGCGGGCCCGCCGGGCTCACGGCCGGCGTGTACGCGCGGACCCGCAAGCTCACGACGCTCATCCTGGAGGCGCAGGCGGTCGGCGGCCAGCTCGAATGGCTCTACCCGACGAAATCCGTGTACGACTACCCGAGCTACATCGCGATCGAAGGCGGGGAGCTTGGACAATTGTTCGCCCTCCATTCCCGGGAGAGCGGATCCGAGTTGCGCCCGGAGGAGGTCGTCGACATCCAACGCCAACCGTCCGGGTTCACGATCCGCACCCGCCAAGGCGGGGCATACGAGGCGCGCGTGATCATCCTCGCGATGGGGATGGGCCTCTTCGAACCGAAGCGGCTCGACGTGCCCGGCGAGGCGGAACTCGAAGGGAAGGGCGTCTTCTACCGCGTCCGGGACTGGCGCGAGTTCAAGGACAAACGCGTGGTCGTCGTCGGCGGCGGAGACAGCGCCCTCGAGATTGCCTTGGAGATCGTCGCGCCGGCGAAGAAGGTCATCCTCGTCCACCGGCGCGAAGAATTCCGAGCGATGGAGAAGAACGTCGAGGCCGTGATGAAGGCCCCGATCCAGGTCCTCTACAACGCGGAGGTCACGAGCATCGAGGGCGACGGGAAAGTCGAGCGCGCGGTCGTGTACGACAACCGCACGTTGAAGAAGAAAGTCCTGGACGTCGACGCGGTGATCGTGAACATCGGCTTCGAGCCGAAGCTCACGCCGCTCCCGAAGTGGGGCATCTCCCTGGAGGGGGAGCGCCTCATCAAGGTCCGCGCGGACATGGCCACATCGGTCCCCGGGATCTACGCATGCGGGGACATCGTGTCCTACCCGGGAAAAGACAAACGGATCGTGACGGGATGCGGCGAGGCGGTCACCGCCGTCATGTCCGCGTACAAGTACCTCAAGCAGCCCTACTGGGCGTGAGCGCCCGGACCAATGGCGGGAGCGCGTCGGGCGTCTCGATGAGATGCTCCACGCCGGCGGCCTCGAGCTGCGCACGGGTCCCGTATCCCCAGGTCACGCCGATCGTCATCGCCCCGGCGGCCTTGCCCGCGAGGACGTCATTCTCGGTGTCCCCGACGACGACGCATTCGGACGGATCGATCGCGAGCTCGGACGCGGCTCGAAGGACCGAATCCGGCGCCGGCTTCTTTCGGGTCACCGAGTCTCCGCCGACCACGACGCGGAAGAGCGGCAGGAGTCCCGTGACGCGCAACGCCTCGACCGCGGTCTCACGGCGCTTGTTGGTCACGACCCCGAGTTGCCATGGGCCCAGCCCCGCGAGGGCCTCCGCGATCCGCGGGAAAGGCCGCATCCCGCGCCGGACGGATTCCGCTTCGACCCGTTGGAACACCTGGACGGCGCGCCCGAGTTCCGCCGCATCGAGGTGGCATCGTTCCGCATAGATGGTCTCGATGGGCGTGCCAATCCATTGCGCCGCGAACGACCCCGTCATCGACGCCTTGCCGGTTGCCGCCAAACCGGCGTCGAACGCCGCGATCCACGCGTCCCGCGTGTCCAGGAGCGTGCCATCGATGCCGAACAAGACCCCGTGCAACGGACGCACTCACGCCTCCTCTTCACCGAGCCGCCATAGGTCGTCGCCGACGTGGTGAATCGTCTCGATTGCCTTCCCCTTCTCCTCTCGCGCCATCGTCGGCCCGTCCATGAGCGCGCGGCCGACGGCCAGCGGTCGGCTATTCTTCTCGTCGCGAATCCACACGATGTCGCCTTCGCGGATCGATGCGTCCGCGCCCACGATTCCGGGCGCCATGACGTCGGCGCCGTTGTAGATGAACCGGACCGCGCCCATGTCGACGGTCACCGCGCGCTTCGTCGCGGGGAACGCGAGGAGGCCCTTGATCGTCGGGGCGATGCCGTCGCCCAGCAGGATCGCGAACGCCTCGTTCTCCCGCAGCAAGAGGCGATGCGCCCCGGCCTCCGCCTCATCGATGGGGACGTCGTCCGACGGCACCGCCATCCCGAACTCGGAAACGAGACGCTCCGTCCAGTCCGAGGCCTCCTTGCGACGCAGCCGAGAACGGCGCCGGATCTTCAGGGCCGCCATCGAAAGTCCGGGAGGCGCGGCGGGATGATAACCTTTCTCCGCGATAATTATCCTCTACGTTCGATTAAAGTGATGGGGCCGATGTCGATTCGGACCGTAAACGCGTCGCACGGCCGTGGGATGGATCGATCCGCAGCGCTTGTTCGAGCATCTTCGTCGCCCGGGTCTCCTGGCCTTGCGCGCGCCACGCAAGGGCCGCGTCACACCACGCGTCCGCATCCGACGGGTTCAGGCCCAGGGCCGCGTCGAACGCGGCGAGCGCGTCCCTTGGACGATCGAGGGCGAGGAGCAATCCCCCCTTGCGTCGATACGCGAGGTCCCGGCCTTCCGCTCCGTGCCGGATCGCCGCGTCGCAATCCGCGAGCGCTTCCTCCGTTCGGCCGAGCGCCGTGTGGACATCGCATCGGAGTAGGATCGCCTCGGCATCCGGCGCTTCGAGGCCGACCAGGGCCGCGAGGGCTTCGTCGAGTCGGTCCGCCGCCTGCAACGCCCGCGCCAGCTCGATGGATGCTTCGGGCCCGCCGCCGAGTTCGACGGCTCGCCGCAGGACCTCAATCGACTCCGGGGTCCGTCCGAGCGCGCGCATGGACCGGCCCGTCTCGAGCCATCCGCGAGGATCCTCCGGATACTTCGCGCGGGCCTCGTCCGCCGGGACGAGCGCGTCGGCGGGCCGGCCGACGTCGATCAGCGACGCGGCCAAGCGGACGAGCGCGTCCGCGGAATGGCCTTTCGCCGCGGACGCGGCGAACGCATCGATCGCCTCGTCCGTCCGCTCGAGGTCTTCGAGCAAGTGGCCCTCGTGGTACCAGAGCTCGGCGTTGTCCGGCTCGAGTTCGAGGGATGCGCGGAAGCAGTGGAGGGCCTCTTCGTAACAGCGCTCGGCCTCGAGCGCGTTCCCCATCTCCTCGAGGATCGTGCCGCGGAAGACCCACGCCTCCTCGTACTGGCCGTTCAGGATCAGCGCGTTGTTGAGCGCGTCCCGCGCCTCCTCGAGGCGGCCGAGGTGATGGAGCGCCTCCGCCTTCGCCATCCAAGCATGGTCGTAGTTCGGGTTCAGCTCGAGGCTCTGACCGATCAGCTCGAGGCCTTCCTCGTGGCGGCCGAGCGAGTCGAGCGCGTGGCCTTTCGCGTACAGCGCGTAGTCGAAGTCCGGCTTGATCTCGAGGCTCTTGTCGTGGTACTTGAGGGACTCCGTGTGCCGCGCCATCTTGTTCAGTGCGTTGCCGATGTTGTTCCACGCGATCTCGTACTTCGGGTTCACCTCGAGCGCCCGCTCGAAGTAGGGGATCGATTCGCCGTAGCGGCCGAGGTTGTAGAGCGCATTGCCGAGGTTGTTCCAGAGGACCTCGTCGCCTTCGTCGAGGCCGATCGCCTTCTCGTAGGCTGCGACGGCCTCCTCGAGGCGGTTGATCCCGTGAAACGTGTAGCCCTTGTTGTACCAGGCCTGCTTGTACCTCGGGTTGATCGCGAGGGCGCGGTCGTAGCACGCGAGCGCCTCCTCGTGGATGCCGAGCATGAAGAACGTGAAGCCCTTGTTGTTCCACGCCTCCTCGTTGTTCGAATCGACCGCGATCGCGCGGTCGTACGCCTCGACGGCCTCCTCGTATCGCTCGAGCGCGTAGAGCGCGTCGCCGAGGCCGGTCCACGCCGCCCCGTCGTCCGCGTCGAGGGACGTCGCGGCCTTGTACGCCTCGACCGCATCCTCGAACTTGTTCAGCTCCTCGAGGAGTTGGCCTTTCTTCGCCCACGAGACCGCGTTGCCCGTGTCCGTGCGGACGAGGGCGTTGTACACCGCGAGGGCGGGCTTCGATCGGCCGAGCCGCGCGAGCACGAGCGCCTTGTCGTACAACGCGTCCGGGTACTCGGGCTTAATCGCGAGCGCGCGGTCGTAGGCCACGAGCGCCTCGTCGAGCTGCGAGAGCTGCGCGTACGCGTTCCCGAGGTTGTACGCCGCGATCTCGTACGCCGGGTTCAGGCGCAAGGCGCGGCCGTACGCCTCGATCGCGTCCTCGTGGCGGCCGAGTCCGTCCAGGGCGACGCCTCGGTTGTTCCAGAGGACCTGGTCCTCGTATCCGAGGGCGGTCGCGCGCTCGTAGCACGCGAGGGCCGGCGCATAGTCGCGCGCGTCGCATAGCGCATTCCCGCGGAGGAACTCGGCCTCGCCCCGAGCGAGATCTTCGGATGCGGCGGGCGCCGCAATCGTGAAGGCCAGCGGGAGGGCCATCGGCGTCGTTCACCGTCGGTGCGGGTTTAAAGGTTCCGCGGTGACGATTGAGGATGAGACCATCCGCAATCTCCAGGTCGTCGGGTTTAAGTAGCGACGCTCCGTTCGACCGGGTTTGGGGCGACCGCGTGTCCACGATGGACGTAGAGTCCTTCTCGAAAACGAAAGCGATGGAACTCCCCCGCAACGTGGTCGTCGGCCATGATGCGCTGCACCAGGTCGGCGAGGTCTCTCAGTCGCTGAAGCTCGGCAAGCGCGCCCTGATCGTCGCGGACGGAACCACGATGAAGATCGCGGGCGCGGTCGTCGAGAAGGAACTCGCGGCGCGGAAGATCAAGACGGCGCAATACCTGATTCCGGACGCGACGTGGGCGGAGGTCCGCGAGGCCGAGGAACGGATCCGCAAAGGGAACTTCGACTTCGCGCTCGGCGTCGGGGGCGGTCGGCCGATCGACGTCGCGAAGTGTGGCTCCTTCAACGCGGGCGTCCCGTTCATCAGCGTCCCGACGGCGGCGAGCCATGATGGGGTCGTCTCCTCGCGCGCGTCGATCCAGAAAGACGGCGACAAGGTGAGCCTCGCCGCGCAGACCCCGATCGCGGTGATCATGGACACGGGCATCATCGCGGAGTCCCCGTTCCGCCTCCTGGCCGCGGGATGCGGGGATATCATCTCGAATCTCGTCGCGGTGAAGGACTGGGCCCTCGCCCGGAACTTGCGGAACGAGTACTACTCCTCGTACGCCGCGGCACTGAGCGAACTCGCCGCGCGCCTCGTCATCGAGAACGCGTCGACGATCAAGCCGCGACTCGAGGAGAGCGCGTGGTTCGTGTGCAAGGCCCTCGTGTCGAGCGGCGTCGCGATGTCGATCGCCGGTTCCTCGCGCCCCGCGAGCGGGAGCGAGCACAAGTTTTCCCACGCGCTGGACCGAATCGCGAAGAAGCCCGCGTTGCACGGCGAGCAGTGCGGCGTCGGCACGATCATGATGATGTACCTCCACGGCGGGAACTGGGAGGAGGTCCGCGACGCCCTCCTCGCGATCGGCGCGCCGACGACCGCGCGGGCCCTCGGCGTCACGGACGACGAGATCGTCCAGGCGCTCTTCCACGCGCACGAGATCTCGAAGGAGCGGTACACGATTCTCGGCGACGAAGGCCTCACTCTCGAGGCCGCGGAGCGGCTCGCGAGAATCACGAAAGTCGTCTGAGCGCGGGCGGTCGCGGCTTCATCCCGGCAGGACGATGGCCAGGACAAACAATCCGACGCCGTACGCGACCAGGACCAGGATCCACGGGAAGTTCGCGGCCGTCCGCTCGGCATCGAACGGGGTTTCGGCAACGGGAGCGTCCCGGTTCGGGAGGCCTGAAACGCGAGAGGCCCACATGCGACCCGAGGCGATGTCGCCCTCTTCCCCGGAAAGCGTCCATGCGCCGAGGAAGGCGCCGATTCCCACGGTCGCGAAGATTGTCCGGAGGGAGAGGATGAAGTCGAGCGACGTCACGCGCGAAAGGAAGAGCGCCGCCAAGAGCTGCACGACGAACGTGAGCACGTAGAATGGCGGACCCTGGGGCGATAGCAACTTCCGCAAAACCGAAGCCGACGTCTTTGCACGAGGCGCGTCCGCCATCCGCTGATCGACCTGCGCGGTCCGTGGTCGCCTACGACATCACGCCGAACCGATCCAGAGAGGCCGTGACGCGATCCGCGAACCCTGCGGAATCGAAGGACGTGCCGTACCGGCGGAAGTACTTTGCGAGGGAAGCCCCGCCGCGCAGCAAGGCGGTCTTCGCCTCCGTGAGGCGGACCCATGGGGACGACCCTGTGCGGTCCACCCGGATTGCTTCCGAGAAGTCAATGAAGTACGGGACGCTGTCGTGGACCAGGATATTGAACGCGCTCAGGTCGGCGTGCACCACACCGGCCTTCGCGAGCCCGTCGACGCCGTCAAGGACCGCCGCAAGAAACGCGCCGGGATCCTCGAGCTCGACATCCTGAAGGCGCGGGGCCGGTGCGGTCGCCGTGCCGAGATATCGAAGCGAGAGCATGTTCTCCACACGGCGTGCGGGCGCCGGAACTCGCGCCCCGCCTTTCCACGCTTGGCGTAACATCTCGTACTCATGCGCCGCGAGCCACGACATCGTGTCGACCTTGATCGGCCGACCGCCTCGGTGCGATGTTCGGTACAGGCGATACGCCTTGACCGCGAGCGGGGCGCCATTGTAGCCGCAGAGGTACACGTCCGCTTCCTTGCCTGCGCTGATCAGGCGGCGGACCTCGGTCGCGAGACCCGCATCGAGGATCGCTTCGGCGGTCCCTCGGTAGCCGCGTTCGTGGAGGTCGATCGTCCCATGGTCGATTCGCCACTGGACGCTCGCATCGAGGGTCGGATCGTTGGGCATTGGGGATTCGTGTGACGTAGCGGCGTTCGCAAGACGAGCTCACGATGCCGGGACGCCGATGCGAATCACGCGGCTCCCGGCGCGTTTCGGAAAACTCGATGGGACATCATCGCCGGGAACCTCCTGGTCGCTCGGACCGTCGGGTCCCACCGCGTCGGGGCGCATCAATCTATCGACGTCGGGCGTGGGGAGGACTCCTGCGGCCACGGACGGTGACCCTTAAGGCACACGCCGACTTAGCAATGCACGCCAGGTTCGCCGAGTGAGGGATCTGCATGAAGGCCACTCTCCCACGTCGGATGACGTTGCACGCCATCGAAGCGGCCGTCCTCACCCTCGGCTACCGTCCGAAGCGCGAAACGTTCGACCTCGTCGCGTTCAAGGGGCTGTACAACGGCAAGCGGTTCCATGTGCGACTGGAGACCCACGGACTCGAGCGCGTCCCGAAAGGATCGGAGATCGATTTGCACGTGGACTTCATGCGCGAGACGAAGGGGTATCACGGCTCCGAAGCGGAGTCCGAGGAGATCGCGGCCGAGATGGCGTATCTGCTCGGCGCGCTGAAGGCGCAGGACCCGGAGCGGTCGAAACCTCGGGTCCGGTGCCCGGAGTGCGGGAAGGAGTTCGGCCAGGAGGCCTACCGCGCCCACCGGACGATCATCCACGGCCGCTAGCCGATGTCCTTTCCGTACACCGTGCGGCCGCCGGTCTTGAAGCCCATCGACTTCCAGAACGCCGCGGCGGTCGCATTGGTCGGCGTCACCTCGAGGTCGATCCGCTCGACGCGCATCGCCTTCGCCTCGTCGAGGAGGCGCGTCGCGAGCGCCCGGCCGACGCCCTTGCGGCGCATCGCCGGTTCGACGAAGAAGTCGTTGACGATGAGGAGGCGGCCGAGCTCCGCGGACGGCGAGTAGACCGCGAGCGCGACGCCGACGACGGCCCGTTTTTCCCGCGCGACGAGCAAGACGCCGCCGACGCGGTTGCGGAGGACTTGTTCGACGGCCCATGCGACCCGCTCGGAACGCGGCTTCACGCCTTCGGAGGCGATGTAGGCCGAGATCAGGCGCTCGACGTCGGGCCGATCCGTCGGATTCGCGCGCTCGATGAGGACCATCGGCGGCGGCCACCGCCCTAGAGGGTATAAGCCTTGCTCCAGATAGACGATAATCGAATTTCTACAGCTTTGCCTGTCTAAATGCATCTTCCTTTACCCGGATCGGAGGCGCCCTTTGAGACAACCAAACCTGAGTGGCTTCCGCAATCGCCCTCCGGGCAGAAATGTCAGTGGTCATTACGTAGCTGACTGAGAGATATGTTTCATGAGCCGTCTCCCAGCCGAGAACCGGGAATACGTCGGACAAAGAGACGACACGATGGTTCCAGAGTCGAATCAGAGGTTGGCGAGGCATTAGAAACTTCGGCGGCTTTGGAACGTCAAGCATGACTTCAGCCTTGTCAACTTTCGCTTGCGTCGCTATCTCAGCTTCCGATCTTGCGAGGGTTGACGGTGACTTGATTAGCTCTCTATGGAGGACGCCCCAGTTCATCCGGTCCTCGGTCGACGGATCTTCCTCTTCGGAGGCGAAGCTGCTTATTGATAGAACTAGACATCGCTCAGGAAGCTTTCGAAGCCTGAGTCGCGCAACAATCGATTTTGCCGGGGCCGTTGTCCCGTGAGCCAGAAGGCTCTCGTCATCTGTTTGTAGGAAAAACGCAGGATCATCCCCCACATCGACCTGAACGTTGGCAATCAACCGCTGAATCAACTGGGCCGACGCTCGCACTTTGTGGTGATGGTACAGCTGGGTGTAGAGCTGTGCGCGAGCGAAAACCATCTGTTCGAGCGCCCCAATCGCAGCTGAATCAACAACCAACTCAACTGACTCGTCTCCGGCAGCGTTCCTCACGTGATCTACGACGAGACCCTGAAGTAGCCGTTCTAAGTCGATTGGCATCGCCAGGCCGGTGAAGTGACCATCGCGGGCTATGTAGTCCAATTTGTCCGCGTCGACCGGTCCATTAACCAGTGACTGGAGGGGCCTCTGAGATTCCGGGAGATTCTCGTAGTCGCCTACAATCATCCTGCTCACATTGGCAATCTCAATCGAATAGTCGCATTGATGAACGAATTCCTCCCAAATCGGCTTGAACCCGGATGAATGAAGGAGACACCACGCCATGATTTCGGATGCCGAAGCGTCTCCAAAGGTGCTCGCTTCGTCTGTCCTAATTTGCTCAAATAGAGGGTTCCGCCCGTAGATGTCTTCAGACGAGTGCGAGAAGGGTCCATGGCTTATGTCATGAAGAAGCGCCGCAGCCTGAACCGTGATACGGTCAGCCTTCTTGACATGGTACGCCTTCGTTCCCCGAAAACGATGGTTCACGCTAATCGCGTCAAGCATTCTTGAGGCAATCGTGAAGACACCCAAACAATGCTCGAACCGCGTGTGTGTAGCACTGGGGTAAGTATGCAGAGCGAGGGCGGTCTGATGCAAACGTCGGAGCCGTTGGAAGAAGGGAGAGTCTATGAGAACGAAGAAGTGAGCGTCGACCTTGTGAAAGCCTAGGACTGCGTCGCGAATCACCTTTGGTTCTGAATACTCCCGAGGGGAATGCTTTCCAAGAATCTCAGACGACACCTTGTTGACGGACTCCTGTAGTTTCTTTAGACCAGGAGCCATCGAACCGCGTATTGGCTATCCTATCGCTGACGAATAAACTATGCTTCGACCTCTCTTTCAAACGTATCCAGGCCAGTGTCGAGAATTACGCGGAGTTCTTCTGGGATAGCCCGCGCAATTCTTTGGATCTGTGCGTTCGCGGCATCTCGCCTAAGCAGCACAACGAACCGCGGGTTGCTGATTTCGATCTCGTAGGGAGCGAGCAGCTTCAGCGCTTCGTCAACCTGGAGCGAGTAGGTCTCGACCGGATTTGTGTGAAAGCGTACATGAATCTTCAGCTTGTCGAGGACGTCCTGAATTTGCGACATCGCCCGATGAATACGAGGTATCGGCAGCTTGAGGTCTTCGCCCTGACGCTCTGCTGTCTTGGCAATGTAGTATAGAAGTACGTCATCCAGATCCAGTCGGGGATCAGAGGGCGGCTTTGAGCTGACACGCGACCTGGATACTCGGGATTTACGCACCGGTTCACCACCAAATTTCAGCCACATTTGTGTGCGGTTTCCTCCTGCCTCTAGGTTGCCGGGAGAGGTCGGTGAAAGTGTTTGGCGACATTAAACTCTACCTAGGGCTCGTTCGGGCCCTACGAATCTCCTCGCGAATCGCTCCGTGGACAAAGTCGGAGATGCTATCGTAGAGAGCCGGATCCTTGCTGACGAGTCGGCGCACCTCGTCGTACATCGCCTTGGGTACTGTCACGCTGCTTTGATTCTTGCCCGGCACAAATATCAACAGAGTTGCTCTGCTTCTTAAGTTTAACCGTCCGCCAACGGTTACAGAACGGTGCTATGACCGTTAAAAGACGCCAGAGTCAAAACAGCACGACGCGGACAACCTCGCCCTTCTCGATTAGGTCCACGTTCCCGGGAATCTCGATGTATCCATCCGCGTGGGCCATCGACGTGATCGCGCCGCTTTCCTTGTACGCCGGCACGGCCTCGCCGTCCGCGATGCGGACCGTGTGAAACTCGACCCGGCCGATCGTCGAGACGAGCCGCTTCGCGAGCGGAACCTCGATGGTTTGGACGTGGGCCTCGGGCAACCGCGCCATCCGCCGCAACATCGGAGCGAGGATCAAGTAGCAGTTGCTCAGACAGGACGTCGGATAGCCCGGCATCCCCAGGACCGCCTTCCCGTCGACCCGGCCGAGGACCGTCGGCTTGCCGGGTTTGACCGCGATCCCATGGAACAGGACCTCCCCCATCGACCGCAACACGTCGATGACCATGTCCTTCTCGCCGACGGAGGAACCGCCGGAGAACACGACGAGATCGTTCGCGAGCGCCTTGCGCAAGGCGGCGCGGAGCGACTCCAATCGGTCCGGGACGCGGCCCAGGATCACGGGCTCGCCGCCGTTCTCGCGGACGACGGACGCCATGGTGTGCGAGTTGATGTCGTACACCTGGCCCGCGCGGATCGGCTTCCCGGGCGGGATGACCTCGTCACCGGTCGTTAGGACGGAAACGCGCGGGCGCGCGTACACGCGCACGCGGGCCTTGCCGATGGCGGCAAGGGCGCCGACCTTCGCGGGGGTCAGGAGTTCCTCCGCGCGCACGACGACGGACCCGCGGGCGATATCCTCCCCGCGGCCCGAGACGCTCTCGCCCGGGTGCACGGGCGAGTACACCTTCACCGCATCGCCGTCGCGCTCCGTGTCCTCGACCATGATGACGGCATCGGCGCCCCGCGGCAGCGTCGAGCCCGTCGCGACTTCCGTGCATCGGCCGGAGACGACGCGCTTCCGCGGGACCGTGTCCGCGTACAGTGTCTCGATCCGCCGCAACACGGCGGGTCGGAACTTCCCCGCCCGGAACGTGTCGCGCGCGATCACCGCATAGCCGTCCATCGCGGCGCGGTCCTCGAGGGGGACGTCGATCGGTGAGCGGACCTCTTCCGCCGATACGCGCCGCAGGGCGTCGAGGAGACCCACATTCTCGGCCCGCTCGATCGGTCGGACGAGATCCATCGCGAGGCGCATCGCCTCCTCGAGGGAGATGAGGGCCTTCAGCGGGCGCATCCCATGCCCGATGTGGGATCGCTCCTCGTGATCGCGGTGGCGGGCCTTCACCGACCCATCACCCCGACCGCGTGCCCGAGTTCCGGGAGGATGAGTTTCTCGACCGCGAGGCGGCACGCGTCCGGAGATCCGGGGAGGCAGAACACGAGGCGGCCGTGATAGGTGCCCGCAATCGCGCCCGACAACATCGCCGCGCTGCCGATCGACGCATAGGAGAGGGACCGGAACAGCTCGCCGAACCCGGGGAGCGTTTTCTCGAACGCGGGGAGCAGGGCAGGGATCGTCACATCGCGCCGCGCGAGGCCGGTGCCGCCGTTCGTCACGATCGCGTCGCACGTCCACGACGCCTGTTCGATCGCATCGAGGATCGCCTTCGCGTCATCCTTGACGACAACGTGGAACAGGACGGAATGGCCTGCCCGCAAGAGGAGATCGCGGATCAACTTCCCGGACTCGTCCGTCTCGGGGGTACGGCTGTCCGAGATCGTCACGACGCCGCACTTCACCGACGTCGGCGCGTGTTCCTTGTGTTTTGCAGGGACCGCCATCGCGAATGCGGAGGAAGACCGGCGTCGGTCTAAAGGTTCGCCCTTCAAGTTAACCTTAAACAAGGTTAACTTCGGTCTGCGCGGCCGCGAACGGCGATGGCCCCCGTCGCCCTATGCCGCGAGCCCGAGGAACGGCGCGACTCGGTCCGCGGCCGCAGAATCGTCGAGGGATGCTGCGAACGCGGGCCACGAATCGAACGGACGCGCCCGCACGATGCGGGCGGCGCGCTTCGCTCCGATGCCAGGGAGCGCGGAGAGGGCGGCGAGTGATGCGCGGTTTACGTCGAGCGGATACTCGACCGCGGTCAGGGATCGTTGCCCGTGGCTCACCACGCGCACGTCGACGAAACGGTTCAGCGGCGTGTCGTACGGCAGCCCGACGAGGATCGGGTACGTGCCGATCTGTCGTCCGTACGCGACATGGCCGTCTTGGATTTCCAGGAAGACGCGCCGCAAGATCGTCCCCTCCGGCACGACGCGCTGCAGCATCTCATGGTCAATCGCCGTGCGAACGGCCTCCTTGAATCGTCGGAACTCGCGGTACAATCCGGTCGGCTCGAACTCGCGTCGCACCGGACGCACCTGGCGGATGTTGATCCGGCGGATCCAGAGATTTTCTTTGAGGAGCCGCTTCAGGAACGCGAGGTTCAGCTCGAACGTCTTCTTCGTCTCGCCATCCAGGCCCGCGACGAAATTCAGTCCCGGGAGGATTTGCGGCATGCCGCTGTCCCCGCGCTCCCGGCCGACGGCGTTCACCATGCGGATGGCCTCGAGGCATCCGTCCGCATCGATGTTCAGGTTGTTCGCTTCGGTGACGCGGGGATCGGCAGACTCGAGTCCGAACGAAAGAAGGTTGCCCGGCGATGTGAAGCGGACGAGGTCGCGCATCGCCGCCATCGCCTCGTCCGGATGGGCGGTCATCATCGCCGGATCCCCGTTGTCCGTGTGGAGCACGCGGAGATTCGGCGCCGCGGAATGGATCCCCTCGAGGAGTCCATGGATCGCTGGGCCGTTAATCTGCGGCGTCGGAGAGCCGCCGAGTCCGATCGCCTGGTAGCTGAAGAAATCCGCCTGGCCTCCGAGGCGGAAGTTCACCGCCCCGAGTTCCGCGAGGCGACGCACTTCGGCGAGGACGCCCTCGACGGGCCGGAATCTCGGCTTGCCGTACATCGGCTCGATGCAGAACGAGCAGCCCTTGTTGACGTACCGCACGCACCCTTTCGAGGTATCGAGCTCGACCGTCAGCGGCTCGGGGAAATCGGGATGGTCGCGAATCGCGTCCGCGCCGAGGACGGCCCACCGGTCCCATTCCTCCATCGTGCGATCGCGGTGGGTCCATTCGCCCGTCGTCAGCCAATCGTGCACGGCGGTGTCGATGTCCCGCAACGCGACCCAGTCGAACGGCTCGACGAGGGGTTCGTCGAAGTATCGAAAACGGGCCAGCGGTCCGCCGAACACCCGGGGCCCCTCGAACCCGCTCGCGTGGAGGACGACCTCCCGCTCGCTGATCGGCAGGCTTCGAAGGTACTTGCCCGGGACAATCGGACCCGAGAGGACAACGAGCAGGTCGCCTTTGATCGGATGGCCCGCTCGCACGCGATCGACCGTCACGTACTCGTACGAGTGGCCGGCGTCGCGCACCGCGCCGGCGACGTACCGAGGATACGGCGAGATGTACGGCGGCACGCCGAAGTTCGACGGCTCGTCGACGTACCCGTCGAGGATCACGACCTGCATGGGCCGGAATCCATGCCGGCCTGGCGATAAAAGGACTTCGCCCTCTCGCACTCGTTCGGTCGGGGAGGACTACTTGCTCCCCCACCGGCCGATCACGATGATGAGGACGATCATCATGAGCGTCAGGACGACCGCGGTCACGAGATAGCCAACCCACCCAATCGGCGTGATCGTCGCGAACGTCGTGTCGACGCCCGCCACCTTGAGTCCGCCCGTCACCACGTTGTTCCACAGCAAGGCAATCACGAACCCGAAGGCGGCCGCCAGCGAGGTCGAGATTGTCTTCCGCACTTCCGCCATTGAGACTTTCTTGTCCTCCGCCATAATCGATCCCGAATCCCGGATTGGCGGAGGGAATCTAAGGCCTACCCTTTCGCTTCCCGGCGCCTTTCTCCTTCGAGACGACGCGAATGTCTTCGATCCGAGCCGTCGGATACTGCCCGTGGGGATCCTTCTCGAGCGATTTCACCATGTCCCAGATCGTCAGGAGAGCGACCGCCACACCATAGAGCGCTTCCATCTCCACCCCGGTCTTGTAGGTCGCCTCGACGCTGGTCGTCGCGACGACCCGGTCCGTTCGCACATCGAACGTCACGCTCGCGGCCGTGATCGGAATCGGATGCGTGTGCGGCAGGACTTGCCACACGGCCTTCATCGCTTGCAGGGCGGCGATTTCTGCCGCTGCGAGCACGTCGCCTTTCTCGACGCGACCCGCACGGATGGCGATGACCGTCCCGGGTTGGAGCCGGATGATTCCCGAGGCCACGGCATGGCGATGGACGTCCGGCTTCGCGCCGATGTCCACCATCTTCGCCATGAACAATGGGCCCAGCGCGGAGGCCACCGATAAACATTCGCGGACGGGCGACGGCGCCGGAGTTCCCTAGATTTCTCCCAGATTCTTGTGGATGGCTTGTCGAAGACGGGCGGATTCGTCGATAGAAAGGCCGTCGAGCCCGGTGATGATCACCGTGGTCAGGGGCTGAAGGCGAGGGTTCAGCCCCGCACGAGAACCGGGAACCCCGGGAATCAGCCAAATGCTAATTCCGCGATCGAGCTCAAGCGAAACCTGTGTGTTCCGAAGCCAACGGGACCTGGGGTGCGGGCTGGTTAGACGCGCCCGAAGCCCCACGTCGCTTAGGGCGGCTTGAAGTGAGGGAAGGAGCTCGTTAAGCCGTTTCGGGAGACGGATCCACCATGCTCCTCGCCACCCCGAGTTAGGACCTGTGAAGTAGATGAGCAGACCGAACGGGGGCCCAGCGAGAACGAGAACTAACAGCGGGATAACCCATAGCCGGCCGCCAATCTCGAGACTCAATGCTGTCGCGAGTAGAAGGACTGCGGTAACCGCGATCGCCGCAACGGAGAGGCGCCGTCCTATCCTCGGATTATTGTACCGCCATTTTGACATGCCAAACTTTGCGCCGGTGACCGTCACTTGAATCCGTCCATGAAAGTCTGTTTTGCTGAAGAGCATTGGCCTCCCTGCCGATGTTTTATCGCCGCGTCCTTTGTCAAGCGGGCCGCACGCGTTCGACAAAGAATCGGGGTCGCGCCACGCGCGCGCGCAAGGACGTTGTCAAGTCGCGGCGTCGGACGCAAGAAGGGTTATCTACGATGCCCGGGCCTCTCGACGTCCGCGTGCGGATGGGATGCGCGTGCACGAAGGGATGGGACGGGTGACCGCTCCGCGGCCTCCCGACAAAGAGTCCTTTCACCACGTCATCGCGACCTGCGCGACACGAAACCCCAACGAGAAACGAGAGGCGAAAACATGACACGGCGAAAACTGGCAGTGGCCGTGATCCTGGCCGTGACCGTGGTCGGGGCCTTCGCGGCCTACGCCCTGCGGCCCATCGCGACGTCGACGAACGTCACGGTGAACGAGCCGAACACGGACACCGGGAACACGGGGACGGGGACCGGCACGACGCCGAGTAGCCCGCCGCCGCCTCCCGCGAGAGCGAGCGAAGGGCCCAAGCACACGATGTGCGTCCATGCGAACGACCACATCCCGGAGCAGGCCCGAACGCGCGGCGCGAACTGGTATCGGTTCTACGACCAGACCGCCTGCGCCGCGGTCGACGCGCTCGCCAGCCTGATCTTTTGGTAGGCTGACTCGCGAGGCGAAACCTCTTCCCCCCTCACGGGGGATCGTGGCGCGGGGTCCCTCGGGCCCCGGCCGACCTTTCTCAGGGCACCTCAGGGACGCGTGCGGCGACGCGGGCCGGATCGCCGCGCGGGCTTCGCCGACGACTCCGTTTTCCAGATGGGCACGATCCGTTTGACCTCGTCCATCGCCCATTCGCATCCGGCGAACGCGGCGGCGCGGTGGGCTGCGGCACACACGACGGCCACGGAGTCCTCGCCGATCGGGATATGGCCCACCCGGTGCACGATCGCGACCTCCAAGAGACCGAACTTCGACTTCGCGCGGTCCGCGAGGACCTGCAACGCCTTCCGCGCCATCGGCTCGTAGACCTCGTAATCGAGCGCCCTCACGCCGGCGTCGGCGCGGACCGACCCGAGGAAGACGACGATCGCACCGGCGTCGTCCCGTCGGACGCGGTCGACGACGGCCGCGACGTCGATGGGCGACCGCCGCACGTCAATCATGGCCCACCTCCGCTCACGGGCGGCATGAGCGCGACCTCGTCGCCGTCATGGAGCTGCGCCGGGGGATTTGCGTACGCCAGGTTGACCGCCAGGAGCATCGTGTCCCGATGGCCCGCGAGGCGCGGGTACGCTTCGACGATCGAGTCCACGAGGTCCTCGAGGCGGGCGCCTTCCCGCAGCTTCCAGGAGAGCGTCGGCTCGCCGACGATCTCGCGATAGGTCGCGAAGAGCCGGACCTCCACCCGCATCGACTCGGTTCCAATGGACCGACCGCGTATAAGCCGTTGCCTCAGGGCGGCGGGATGCGGGCGAGGATCTCCGAACGTTTCCGTCGGAGCTCGGCGGCGACGCGCTCGACGTACGCGTCGAGGGTCTCCGTGAGCCGCTGCCGCGCCGCCTCGGAGCGCGCGGAGCCGAGATACCGGAACACTTGGACCCGGCGCCCGCCGCGGTCCTCGTAGTGCCAGAAGTACAGGTACGGCCGTCCACGGATCTTCTTCGTCGTCACGCCGCAACCGATCTGCACGGCCCCGCATCGAGTCAACCTTACTTAAGGTTAACAAACCGCGGCCGCGCCGGATGGCGCAGACGGCCCCACCCCTCCGTTTCCATTGGAAACGCTTTTGGCCGAGGGCGGCCTGCGGAGGGCCGATGGACGTCCTCCTCGTCTCCCTCACGAACGAGGTGAGCGAGATCCGCGCCCTGCTAGCTTCGGCGGGGCACCGCATCGCCGACGTCTCGATCCAACGGCGGGACCACCCGGACGGACGGACGTTCGTAGGACGTGGGAAGCTCGACGAGATCCGGGAACGCGTGGAAGCCGGCGGCATCGACGCCGTCGTCTTCAACGGCGAGCTGCGGGCGTCGATGCATCACGTCCTCGAGAAGGAGCTCGGCGTCGAATGCTACGACCGGCTGCGGGTGTTGCTCGAGCTGTTCGCGCAGCGGGCCTCGAGCCGCGAAGGGAAGCTCCAGGTGGAGCTCGCGCTGCTCCAGTACGAAGTGCCCCTGCTCCGCGAATGGATTCACGAGGCGGACGTCGGCGAGCGACCCGGGTTCATGGCGGGCGGCGCGCAACGCGTCGACGCGTACTACGAGACCGTGAAGCGTCGGATCAAGAAGATCCGCGACGAGCTTGCGACGATCCGCCGGGAGCGGGAGGTACGGCGGACCGTCCGGAAGGATCGCGGATACCACCTGGTCGCCCTCGCCGGATATGCGAACGCGGGCAAGTCCTCCCTGTTGAACGTCCTGACCGACGAGCACGTCCTGGTCGAGGACCGCATGTTCTCGACGCTCGCCACGACGACGCGGAGCCTCACGGGGACGCGCAAGCGCATCCTGCTCACGGACACGATCGGCTTCGTGGATGGCGTCCCGTTCTGGATGGTCGAGGCGTTCAACGCCACGCTCGAGGAGATCCTGCAGGCGGACGTGGTCCTGCTCCTGATCGATGCATCGGATTCGGAGGAGGAGATCTCTCGGAAGGTGCGGCTCGCGGCGCGGACCTTGTTCCCGAACGTCTCGACGGATGCGGTAGTCCCGATCCTGACGAAGGCGGACCTCCTTCCGGAGGCCGCGATCGCATCGAAGGCCCAGGTCCTCGCGGAGTCGGAGTTCCACCGGCCCGCTCTCGCGCTCTCCGTCCAGGACGGCCGCGGACTCTCGGACCTGCGCGATGCGATCCAGCGGATGTTCGCGTATCCGATCGAGCTCCATCTCATCATCCCGCAGGACGCCGAGGCCGGAGGGAAGCTCCACTGGCTGTACGAGCGCACGGAAGTCGTGTCCGCGGTGCACCATCCGGACCGCATCGAGGTCGTCGTCCGATGTCGATCGCGGGACCGCGATGCCGTCGAGCGCCTCGGCCGCGTCGTCTTCGCGCGGGCCGACGGATGATCAGCTCTTGATCCGGAACTCCTGCTTTTTCGTCAGGAACCGCCGCTCGTACGCGGACGGAAGGTGATCGTACGTGAGCTCCTCGAGGCGTTTCATGTTCTTCACGAACAACTCCTTCGAGTTCGTCGAGACGAGGCGATCGAACTCGCGCTCCTTGCGGATCGTGTCGACGAAGTAGAAGCCGCCGGACATCAGTGCGAGCAGGCCGAAGAACGCCTCCCAGATCACGTACTGGCCGACGGCCTGATGGATGGACTTCAGCCAGTCCGGGCTCTGCGTGGGGATGAGGTACTGGGTGAAGGAGAGGACGACGCCGAGGATCCCGAGGGCGAAGATGAGCGCGCTCACCTCGTACCGGAGCTCGCGGAACAAGCCCATGGTGCGCCGCGGCCTATGAGGGCAGTCGGGATAAGCTTTGCCGGGAGAGGAAGGCTTTCATCCCGCGATCCACGTTCCTGGGGCGATGGGCCTCCGCACGCCGCTCTACGCATGGCACCAGGCGGCCGGCGCGCGGTTCATCGAGTTCGGCGGATGGGAGATGCCGCTGCAGTACTCGGGGATCGTCGACGAGCATCTCACAGTCCGCTCGGCCGTCGGCGTGTTCGACGTCAGCCACATGGGGAAGATCTTCGTCGAGGGCCGCGGCGCGCATGCGTTCCTCGACGGCCTCAGCGCGAACGACGTGCCGACCGACCCGGGCCAGGCGCGGTACACGCACTTGCTCCGCGACGATGGCACGATTATCGACGACGTGATCGTGACGTGCATCGCGCCGGATCGGTTCTTCCTCGTGTGCAACGCCGGTCCGCGGCCCGCGGTGTGGGCCTGGCTCAACGCGCATGCGGCGGCCGGCGTCGAGTTGCGCGACCGCACGACCGCACTGCTCTGTCTCGCGCTCCAAGGTCCGCGGGCTCCCACGTTCTTGCAACGGTTCACCTCCGTCGACCTCACGAAAATCCGGCCGTTCGGCGGCGCGGTGATCGACTTCGTGCCGCCGGCCTTGTGGGGGTCTCGACCGCGCGCCGTTCCACCGGAAATCCAGGGGTGGGGGCATGAGCGTCCGAATGCACCCGACATCGCACCGCGAGGGGGGCCCGCCGGTTCCACTGGACGCGCGGCTTTTCTAATCACCCGCACGGGGTACACGGGCGAGGCGGGCTTCGAGCTCTTCCCGACCGCAGAAGAAGGCTTGTGGGTCTGGGACGCCCTCCTGGCCGCGGGGGCGGACGTGGGCCTCAAGCCGATCGGCCTCGGCGCGCGGGACACCTTGCGCCTCGAGAAAGGATACCTGCTATCGGGCCAGGACTTCGACGGGCATCAGACGCCGCTCGAGGTGAACAGCGCGTGGCTCGTGAAGTGGAATCGGGCATTCGTGGGGCGCGAGGCGCTCCAAGCGCAGCGGGCTCGGGACGACTATCCGCGGCTCGTCGGCGTGCGGATGGAGGACCGAGGGATCCCGCGACCGGGGCACCCCGTCCTTTCCAGTGCATCGCCGATCGGGCGCGTAACGAGCGGCACGATGTCCCCGAGCCTGCGCGTGGGGATCGCGCTCGCGGCCGTGGATTACGGACATGCATCGCCCGGAACGCGTCTCGAAGTCGACATCCGCGGGACTCCCCATCCCGCGCGAGTCACACCCCTTCCCTTCCTGTGAAGCCTCCATCGGAAGGCGGTACTTTTGCACGGCCATCCGAGATGTTCTTAGCGAGCGGGCCCGTTTGGTCCGTACGGTCGGTATGGTAACAAATGTGGTAACAGCCAGCCGCCGTGCTGGTAACATACGTGGTTCAAAAAGGACTATACCGGGTGACCCCTTTGGCTGCGCTCACCCCCAAGGGATGGCATTACCCCCTACGTCGCGTGGCCTCCGTGCCCTTCGGGCGAGGTGGTTCCATGGAACAGATGAGAGTTGCTGATTCGAAGGCTATCCAGATTGTCGAGCATGAGCCCGATCCGAAGCTGACGGACAACGCGCGCCGCGTCCTGGAGAAGCGCTACCTGAAGAAAGACGACAAGGGCCGCGTGATCGAGACGCCGAAGGAACTGTTCGCGCGCGTCGCCTGGAACCTCGCACAGGCGGACCGGAACTATGGGGCGGACGAGGCCCGCCTCGAGGAGACCGCGCGTCGGTTCTACCGGATGATGGCGGACCTCGAGTTCCTCCCGAACAGTCCGACTCTGATGAACGCGGGGCTCGAGCTGCAACAGCTGAGCGCCTGTTTCGTCCTCCCAGTAGACGACAGTCTCATCGGGATTTTCGAGAGCCTGAAGCACCAAGCTCTGATTCATCAGTGCTTGGCAGGCGAATCGCTGATCATGACCGACCGAGGTCTCGTCGCAATCGGTGACGCGGTCGATGCGTTCTCGGTGGACACGGACTCTGGTTCACTTCCAATGTCTCACCACTGGGTTCGCGGGCGCGAGCCTGTCTTCGAGCTACGAACAAATCATGGTCACTCCATCCGAGCCACTGCAGAACATCGGTTCTTGATCGTCGCCGCGCACGGCGGGTTCGAGTGGAGGAGGCTCAGTCAACTTCGAGTCGGGGACTGGGCGGTCCTCTCAGCCGGTCGATGGTTGGGGCGGGAGGTTTCTCTAAAGCCGTTCCATCGTGTGCAGCGGACAACCGGCCCGGGACAATTCGAGCGGAAGCCGATCGACCTGCCGGCGATACTGACGGACGACCTGGCGGAACTCATCGGCCTGTACATGGGTGACGGGTCCAATTCTCAATGGGGAATCCGGTTCACCGGGAATCGAGAGGAAATCGATCGGGTCCGATATCTCGCAAAGGAGTGTTTCGGCGTCGAGCCAACAGTCTGCCCGCGCAGATCAATCTGGGAGGCCTCGATTCTTCGACTCGATTTGAAGGAGTGGTGGCAAGCCCAAGGCTTCACGAAAAAATCAAGTCTGGAAGCCTTTGTGCCGCAAGCTATCCTGCACGGGCCCGAATCGTGTGTGCAGGCGTTCGTACGCGGACTCTTTGCCGCAGACGGCTGCGCGAGGGAATCTGGCTATGTCACCCTTGCAACATCCTCCAGGACCCTCGTCAGGCAAATCCCGGTAGTCCTCTTCCACTTAGGCATCCCGTCCAGGATCTACAAGCGGGGGCGGAGGGAAGGCGGCTATCAGATTTCCATCTGCTCCAAGCAAGGATTCGAGGTATTCCGTAGGGATATTGGGTTTGGGCTACCCTCAAAGGACAACCGACTCGCCGCCATCGCTCCGTATGAGATCTTTGTGCGCGGTGAGAGAGTGCCCAACCAGAAGGAACCCTTGCGGAACTGGTATGCGGGCCTCAGCACACAAGACCAAAAGGTCGCCAAGCTGACTGTGGGCGGGGCGATGTGGATGCGGCGATACGAGTTGAGTAGGCATCACATCGGCGTGCTCCATGCCCAAGGACTGCAGCTCATGCCAGCGATTGAGGATCGGGCTCGGGAGAACTATCTCTACTCTCAGGTTACGGAGGTTGTCCCCGCGGGCGAAGCAGAGGTTTATGACTTGACAGTAGAGTTGAAGCACTCTTACATCGCAAACGGGTTCGTCTCACATAACAGCGGCGGTGGCACTGGCTTCTCCTTTTCTCGATTACGGCCCAAAGGAGATTTCGTGAAATCGACGATGGGCGTAGCTTCAGGACCCGTCTCTTTCATGAAAATCTTCGATGCCGCGACGCAGACCGTGAAACAAGGCGGCCGTCGTCGCGGAGCTAACATGGGAATCCTGCGGGTGGATCATCCGGACATCCTCGAATTCATCACCTGCAAAGACAAGACGTCGGAGGTCACAAACTTCAACATCTCCGTCGCGGTCACGGACAAGTTTCTGGAGGCCGTGAAGGAAGGGACGAAGTACGATCTCGTCAATCCTCGGAGCAAACAGGTCGTGGGACAGCTGGACGCTCGTGAGGTCCTGGACAAGATTGCGTACCAGGCATGGAAAAACGGCGAGCCTGGGCTATTCTTCATTGACGAGAACAACCGCCGCCAGCCGACTCCGAACGTTGGCGAAATGGAAGCGACAAATCCATGCGGCGAGGAACCGCTTCTTCCCTACGAGTCGTGCAACCTTGGCTCGATTGATCTGCAGCGGCATCTGAGGCGCGACGCACGAAATGCATGGGAGGTCGACTGGGAGAAGCTGGAGCGCACTATTCGGACTTCAGTCCGCGCGCTCGACAACGTGATAGACATGAGCGCGTACCCGATCAAGGAAATCGAGGAGATGACGGATGCCACACGCAAGATTGGCCTCGGCGTGATGGGCTTCGCACGAGTTCTCTTCGCGCTTGAGGTCCCGTACGATTCCAAGGAAGGCGTCGAGTGGGGCCGCAAGATTATGAAATTTATTCAGGAGATTGGATATAGTGAGAGCGCGAGACTCGCGGACGAGCGCGGCACCTACCCAGCTTGGGAGGGGAGCCGTCAGTGGGAGAAGGGGCTCAAGGTTCGCAACTCGTACGTCACGACTGTCGCCCCGACCGGGACAATCTCCATGATCGCTGACACGTCCGGCGGCTGTGAGCCCGAGTTCAGCCTGATTTGGTACAAGCGCGTGATGGACGGCGAGGAGCTCCCGTATTTCCTCGACTACTTCGAGGAGGTCGCGAAGCGCGAAGGGTTCTGGCGGGAGGACCTTGTGAAAAAAATTCTCGACAACCACGGATCCCCGCGGGGCCTGAAAGACGTCCCAGAGAAGTGGCAGCGGGTCTTCGCCACGGCGCACGATGTCTCGTCGGAATGGCATGTCCGAATGCAGGCGGGCTTCCAAGACTACTCCGACGCCGCGGTATCGAAGACAATCAACATGCCGCGCGAGGCCACCGTGGAGGACGTGAAGAAAGCGTACCTCCTCGCGTTCGAGTTGCACTGCAAAGGCATCACGGTCTATCGCGACGGCTCGCGGGAGGACCAGGTCCTGAACATCGGCGTCGCGGAAACGGCGAAGCCGAAAGAGGTCCACGTCGAAGTCCCGGCGGAACCCGTCGCCCTGCGACCCCGCGCCCGCCCGGACGTCATCACGGGCCGCACGCAGAAGATCCTCACCGGATACGGCGCCCTATACGTGACCGTCAACGAGGACGAGAAAGGCCTCTTCGAGGTCTTCGCGCAGATCGGCCGCGGCGGCGGATACACCGCGTCTTTCACGGAAGGCATCGCCCGCCTCGTGTCCCTCTGCCTGCGCTCCGGCGTGCCCGTCGACGAGATCATCGACCAGCTCGAGGGCATCCGCAGCCCGCGAATCGCCGTCGACCACGGCGAGCGCGTCTACTCGATCCCGGACGCGATCGCGAAGGCGATCAAGCGGCATATCGGGATGCAGAAGACCGGCGTCCAGCCGGCGGTCGAGACGTTCGACGAGCTCGGCGGCGCGGTCGAGACGGACGTCGAGCTGGAGAAGGAGTCCCGCGACGCGGCGGAGTTGCTGAAAAAAGGCCTGAACCCCGAGTGCCCGGAGTGCGGCAAGTCCCTCGTCTTCGAGGAAGGCTGCGTCAAGTGCCACGCCTGCGGCTACTCCGAGTGCTGAGATAGCCGCGTCGAAAGGGCCAAGTCCGACGGAGGCCTCGGGGCCATCGTGGCGCCACGGGTCCTCTTCACCTCGCCGATGGACGCGGAGCGTCGCAACGTCGCCGCGAGGAAGGCGTTGGGCGCATTCGAGCCCGTGATGCTCGAGGACCTCCCCGAGGGCGAGCGGGACGCGGCCTGGGCGACCGCGGACGTCATCGTGTCGATGGGCTTTCCCCGTGAGTTTCCGGCGGACTTCCGCGCGAAGGCGCCGCAGGTGCGGCTAATCCAGTCGCTCGTCGCCGGCGTCGACCACCTGCCGTTCGAGCGGTTCCCCCCGGCCGCCATCGTCTGCGGCAACGCGGGGGCATACAACGTCTCGGTCGCGGAGCACGCGATGGCCCTCCTCCTCGCGGCGGCGAAGGACATCCCCGCCCGGACGGACGAGATCCGGCGCGGCGTCTTCCTCCAGGGCGTCATGAACAAGGGCCTCGCGGGGTCGACCGCTCTGATCCTCGGGATGGGCGGGATCGGCACCGAGGTCGCGCGCCGCTGCAAGGCGTTCGACATGCGAGTGGTCGGCGTCACGCGGACTCGGCGTTCCGACCCCGGGGCGGCGGACGCGACGATCACCATCGAAGCCGTCTCGAACGAGCTGCCCGCCGCGGACGTCGTGGTCCTCGCCTTGCCCCTGACGCGCGCGACGAAGGGCCTCGTGGACCGCCGCTTCCTCGCGTCGATGAAGGACGACGCCATCCTGGTGAACATCGCCCGTGGGAGACTGATCGTCGAGGACGACCTCTTCGAACATCTCAAGTCCCATCCGAGGTTCCGCGCGGCCCTCGACACCTGGTGGACCTATCCGGACACGAAGCAGGGCCGTCCGTTCCACCGACCGTTCCAGGACCTGCCGAACGTCGTGATGACGCCGCACGTCGCCCCGATGGTCCCCGGGCAGCGCGCGGCGGCGATGGAGGCCGCCCTCGACAACGTGATCCGCTTCCTCCGCGGCGACGAGCCCCGCCACCGCATCGACCCGAAGGAGTACGCGAAAGCCGCGGGCCGCTAGGGCGCCGTTCGACTCAACCGCGAAACTTCGAGCATAATGTTTAAAAGCGGTCGTCCCTACTCGCGGCTACCTTCGATATCCGTCGGATATTGGGAGGCGTGTCGTATGGCGAAGGCGAAGGAAACGTTGAATCCGTTTGACATCGCCCGGGAGCAGATCGACCGGGCCGGCAAGAAGCTGAATTTGGACCCCGGCATGCTCGAGGTCCTGAAGAACCCGCGACGCGAGCTCACGGTGCACTTCCCCGTCAAGATGGACGACGGGCACCTGAAGGTCTTCACGGGATTCCGGGTGCAGTACAACGACGCGATCGGCCCCTTCAAGGGCGGCATCCGCTACCACTGGAACGTCTCGCTCGACGAGGTCCGCGCGCTCTCGTGCTGGATGACGTGGAAGTGCGCGGTCATGGGCATCCCGTACGGCGGCGCGAAAGGCGGCGTGATCTGCAACCCGAAGGAGATGTCGAGGGACGAGCTCGAGCGGATGACGCGCCGCTACGCCTCGGAGATCTCGATCATCATCGGGCCGGAGAAGGACATCCCCGCCCCGGACGTCTACACGGACAGCCAGACGATGGCGTGGATCATGGACACGATCTCGATGACGAAAGGCTTCGCGATGCCCGGCGTCGTCACGGGCAAGCCGCTCGTGATCGGCGGATCCCTCGGCCGGGACGAGGCGACGTCCCGCGGCCTGATGTACGCGACCCGCGAGGCCGCGAAGCACCTGAAGCTGAACCTGAAAGGCGCGACCGTCGCGGTGCAAGGCTACGGGAACGTCGGATATCACTACGCGCGGCTCCTGCACGACGAGATGGGCGCGAAGGTCGTGGCGGTCTCCGACTCGAAAGGCGGGATTTTCAGCGACAAGGGCTTCGATCCGAAGGAGGTCCTCGCCTTCAAGGAGAAGACCGGCTCCGTCGTCGGCTTCCCCGGGACGCGCGGCGTCACGAACGAGGCGCTGCTCGAGCTCGATGTGGACATCGTCGCGCCGTGCGCCCTCGAGGGCGTCCTGACCTCGGAGAACGCGCCGCGGCTGAAGGCGAAGATCGTCGCGGAAGGCGCGAACGGGCCTTCGACGCCGGAGTCGGACGACATCCTGCACAAGCGCGGCGTGCTCGTCATCCCGGACATCCTCGCGAACGGCGGCGGCGTGACCGTCTCGTACTTCGAGTGGGTGCAGAATCTCTCCGAGTTCTTCTGGACGAAGTCCGAGGTGGACCAGAAGCTCGAGGGCGTCATGGTGAGCGCTTTCGGACGCGTGTGGGACATGCGCGAGTCGAAGAACGTCGACATGCGACAGGCGGCCTATATAGTCGCGATCAACCGCGTCGTCGAAGCGTACAAGTGGCGCGGCATTTTCCCGTAGGACATGGCGGCGGGGCGCGGCCCCGCCTTCCTCCTATTTCGCGGTCCCCCGCCGCATCGAGCGGCGGATGTCGAATCGTTCGCGGGCATTTCATCGGTTTGGCGGACCGCAAACGCGGCACCGCGACACGGTTAAATAGCGTCCTCCGCTACGCACCGCGCCGTGCCCCTGAACGTGGTCGTCTGCCTCAAACAGATCCCGAACCCCGACCTCCAGTTCCAGATCGCCGCGGACGGCAAGGACATCAAGCGCGACGCGCTGAATTACAAAGTCAACGGTGCCGACGAGTACGCGCTCGAGGAGGCCGTGCGGATCAAGGAGAAGCACGGGGGGCGCGTCGTCGCGCTCACCCTCGGTCCGAAGCGCGCGGAGCAGATGTTGCGGGAGGCGCTCGCGAAAGGAGCCGATGAGGCGGTCCGAATCACGTACGAGGATCCCGCGGCGTTCGATGTCGGCAAGAATGCGCGGCTCTTGGCGATGGCGGTCCGCACGATTCCGCATGACCTCATCCTCACGGGCGTGCAATCGGACGACTACGTGAACTCGGCCACGGGGAGCCTGATCGCCGGACTCGTTGGCCTGCCGCACGCCAGCGTCGTGACGCGGGTGTCCCTGCAGGACCGTCGCGCGGAGGTGGCGTGCGAGCTCGAGGGAGGGCTCCAGCGCGTGTACGCACTCCCTCTGCCCGCCGTGCTGACGATTCAGTTCGGGGCGAACACCCCGCGGTATGCGCCCTTGCCCGCGATCATGAAGGCGACGCGCCAACCGATCAAGGAGTTGGGCCCCGCCGCCCTCGGCCTCTCCGGATGGGATGCTGTCCCGCTTCCGTATTCCTTCCGGGTCCGAGGGCTCTCGCCGCCCGCCGCCAAAGGCCACGCGGAGATGATCGCGGGGTCCATCGACGAACAGGCGAAGCGGTTCGCCCAGCTCCTGCGGGAGAAAGGGTTCGTGCGGAGGTGATGCGACGGCCGGCGGGGTCCTCATCGTCGCGGAGCATCTCGAAGGTCGCATCGCGCCCTCGACGTTCGAGTTGATTGCGGCCGGGCGGGAGCTCGCTGCGTCCCTCGGCGACCAACGAAGCGCGCAGATTGCGGTCCTCGGACACGGCGTGCGCGAGATCGCGGGCCATCTCGCCGGATACGCATTGGACGTCCTGACGGTGGACCACTCGGCGCTTCGGGAATACTCCGGAGACGGATACCTCCAGGCGCTTCGCGGACTCCTCGACTCGACAAAACCTCGGTTGATCCTGTTGGGTCACACCTCCCAGGGGACCGACTTAGCACCGGCCCTCGCAGGGACGATGGACCTTCCTCTCCTCACGAATTGCCTCGCACTCGCCGTGGACGGAGATCGGCTCGTCGCGACGCGGCGCTTGCTGAACGAGAAAGTCCAGGCACAGGTCGAGCTCGCGTCGGAGCGACCCATCGTCGTCACGCTCCGTCCCGGGGCCGTGAAACCGACGGGCCCCGGCCGCGGGATGATGGCCGTCACCGAGGTGCCGGTGCCGATCGACCCGGCCTCGATCCGCGAGACGTTCGTCCGCCTCGAGCGGCCGCAGGTCCAGGACATCGACCTGGCCGCCGCGGACGTGATCGTCTCCGCCGGTCGAGGGATCCAGAAGAAGGAGAACCTCCCGCTCATCGAGGATTTCGCGAAGGCCGTCGGCGGCGTCGTCGGTGCCTCGCGGCCGCTCACGGACATGGATTGGCTGCCGAAGACCCGCCAAGTCGGGCAGAGCGGCAAGACGGTCAAGCCGAAGCTCTACATCGCGTGCGGCATCAGCGGCGCCATGCAGCACATCGCGGGGATGAAAGACGCGGGCCTCATCATTGCAATCAACACGGACCCGACCGCGCCGATCTTCGAGATCGCCCACATCGGGATTGTGGCCGATGTCCTGAAGCTCCTGCCCGCCACCTTGAAAGAATTGCGGGCGTGAACATCGGCCCCGGAGCTTTCATCTAAGGCGACCGCCCATCCCGACTCGAGGGCCCGACGATGCAACCGCCACCCCAGCCGCAGAGTTGGTATCCTCTCGCGCCGCAACGGAGCTCGACGCCGCAATGGCTCATCCTCGTCGTCGTCCTCATCATCGGCTCGTTCGCCATCCTCCCGATTCTGTTCGGCGGAGGGTTCTTCCCCGGGTTCCTCTCGTTCTTCCTGTGCATCCCACTCCTCTTTGTCCTGGTCCTCGTCCTCGTCTTCGCCGCATCCGGGCAAGGTCGGCGGACGATCCCGCCCCCGCCGCCGATTCAAGGGCCGATGGTCCCGGCGGGACAGCAGGGCCCCGTCGCCCTGAGTTGCCCGAACTGCGGCGGGCCGCCGACGAACGTGGATCGGTTCGGGGTTGCGACGTGCTCGTACTGCGGGACCCGGTTCCTCGTCCGGTGATGGCCACGCGCCTTCGAAGGTGAGCGGGACGGCCCGATCCATCTCCGTCGAACTGCCGCGGGTCGCGTATTACACCGGGGACGTCATCGAAGGGACGGTGGTCGTCGAGGCAACATCCGACGTCAATAGCCGCGGCCTGTACGTCGACTTCACCGGGACCGAGACGACGGAGATCACGCGAGGATCCGGGAAGAACTCGCACACCTACCGATCGAGCGCGATCGTGGTGCAGTGGCGGTTGCCGTTGCGCGGCGAAGGCCCGCTCCCCGCGGGTACGTACCGCTTCCCGTTCCGCTTCCAGATTCCTCTGAAAGGGCTGCCGTCGTACGCGGGGCGTCACGCGAACGTGAAGTACGTCCTCACGGCGCGGCTCGATGTGCCGCTGTGGCTCGACACGGTGTGGAGCACGGAGATCTTCGTGTTCTACGACCGGCCGAGCGTCCGGACGTACGCGCAGCCGGCCCGCTTTCGCTCCGGCGGCCAGGGTCCCGAGGTCTACGTCGAGCTGGATGGGGATCGGTTCTTCGCGCGGGAACTGATCGGCTGCCGGATCACGCTGAACCGGACGGGGAACGCGCGAATCCGCCGGGTCTACACGCGGCTCATCGGTGCGGAGTGGGCCCGCGCGGACGGGCAGCAGGAGACGACGGAGACGTACCGGACCGAGGTATCGGTCCCGATGGAACAAATCCGCGTCAATGTGCCGTTCGCCTTCGAGATTCCCGTCCCGGGAGACATCTCCTCGAGCTACCGTGGGACGTATTCATATTACAGCTACGCCCTCCAAGTCGGACTCGACATCGCCTTCGGCTTCGACATCGTCGCGCAGACGCCGATTGTCCTGGTGCGGTGAGGCCACAGGCCGACGGCAATCAGTGAGTGCGACGTTAACCTTATTCAAGGTTAATGGGAACAACCCAAGTCCTTTTCCCGGATGGTGTGCTTGCCATCCGAGGGACCGGCGATGGCGAAACGCACTCTCCTTTCCGATACGGAAATTCAGGCCCGACTCGCGGAGGTCCCCGAGTGGTCCAAAGAAGGCAAGACGATCATTCGGACGTGGAAGTTCCGCGACTTCCGCGCGGCGCTCGCGTTCATCAACCAAGTCGGCGAGCTCGCGGAGTCGATGGATCACCATCCGGACATCTTCAACTCGTGGGCGAAGGTCCGACTCACGCTGACGACCCATGACAAGGATGGGCTGACCAACCTCGACTTTGACTTGGCGAAGAAGATTGACGGCCTCTAAGCCAGGCCGAGGATCCGGTCGAGGGACCACGCGCCCGGTCCCAGGAGCGCGACGACCAAGGCGAACGCGGCGAACGCCAAGTCGAGTTCGTATCCGCCTCGGAACTTTCCCTTCATCTTCGTCTTCACGAAGATCGTCGTCGCGAGCATCTCCAGGACGAACAGGACCGCGACGATCTGCGTGAGGAGGCCGATGATGAGGGCGATCGCGCCGAAGAATTCGAGCAAGGTGAACAAGATGGCGAACGCGGCTCCTCCGGGCCATCCGGTCCCCGTCACCCACGCGATCGGTTTCTTCACGTCTTTCAGCTTCGGCCAGCCGTGTGTCAGGAAGAGGGCCCCGAGTGCGACGCGACCGACGAGCGCGGCGAGATCCGGGAATGCTGGCAGTGCCATGGGTCGTCTTCTCCCGGAGCACCTTTATCGGCCGCGCTAGATGAACCTTTCACGTCGCCCCGTGAAGTGCGGGGCCTTCACAGGGACCGCTCGACGAGCTCCGCGATGTCGAACCGGCGGATGTCCTCGCGGTTCTTCGTCTTCGATGCATCGTCGAACATGATGAGGCAATACGGACACGCGGTCGCGACGGCGTTCGCCTGCGTGGCTTCGACATGGCTCATGCGGCGATGGTTCACTTTCTCGCCGACGCGTTCTTCCATCCACATGCGGGCGCCGCCGGCGCCGCAACAGAACCCGCGCTCGCGACACTGTTCCATCTCGACGACCCGCACGCCGGGGATCCGATAGAGCACCTCTCGCGGCTCGTCGAACACCGCGTTGTATCGGCCGAGGTAGCATGGATCGTGGTACGTGAGGAACTGCAACACATCTTTCGTCGGCGTGATCCGGCCGCTGTCGATGAGTTCCTGGAGGAACTGGGAATGGTGGACGACGTCGTACCGCCCGCCGAAGTCCGGATATTCGTTCTTCAGGGTGTTGAAACAGTGCGGGCACGTCGCGACGATGCGCGGCACCTTATACCGGCCGAGGGTCTCGACGTTCGCCATGATCATCGTCTGCGCGAGGTACTCGTTCCCGAGGCGACGCGCCGGATCGCCCGTGCACTTCTCCTCCGGCCCAAGGATTGCGAACCGGACCCCCGCCGTCCGGAGGATTCGCGCGAATGCTTGCGCGACTTTGCGGTTGCGATCATCGAACGACGCGGCGCAGCCGACCCAGTACAGGACCTCGATCGGCTCCGAGGACGCCGCGGCCTCGGACATCGTCGGGACGCGGAGGTCCTTCGCCCAGTTGCCGCGCTGGTCCCACCCGATCCCCCACGGATTGTAGTTCTGCTCGATGTTCCGCATCGCGCCTTGCGTTTCCGGCGGCATCTCGCCTTGGGTCAGCACCATGTGCCGGCGCATCTCGATGATCTTCGGCACGTGCTCGTTCATGACCGGGCACTCGTAGACGCAGGCGTAGCAGGTCGTGCACGCCCAAATTCCCTCCTTGGAATGCACGGTCTGAAACATGTCGGGGAGGCCCTCGGTCTTCCCTCGGACGATGGCGGCTCCCTGCTCGTCGAGCGTGTCGCGCATGTTCGTGATGAGGCGCATCGGGTTCAGCACTTTGCCCGTCGCGTTCGCGGGACACGCGTCCGTGCACCGTCCGCACTCCGTGCACGCGTACCCGTCGAGGAGCCCCCGCCACGCGAGCTGTTCGACGCGGTTCACGCCGAACGTCTCCGTCTTCCCAAGGTCGACTTTCTTCAGCGCGCCTTTCGGGGTGAGGTCCATGAAGAACGTGTTCACGATCGCGAAGATGATGTGCATGTGCTTCGAGTGCGGCACGTACGCGAGGAAGGAGAACAGGAGGAGGACGTGGGTCCACCAGAAGGCCCGCCACCAGGCCGCGTCGAGCGGGACGAGGGAGAGCGCGGCGATGGCGGACGAGATCGGCTTCCACTCCGGCATCGATGCCGTTCCGATGGCGATGTCCGCCGCGTTGTAGAGCAGGAGCGACGTCACGATTCCGAGGATGAAGAAGAGGACGATCGTCGCGTCGCGCATCCCCTCGTGCATGAGTTTCTTCGGGCGGATCACGTAGCGGCGGTAGAGGGCCATCCCGACTCCGATCGCCGCGAGGACCGCGATGATCTCCTGCGCGAGGTACAGCGGCCCGCTCAGGGAGAACCCCGCGATCGTCGGCATCGGGAACCGCCACCCGGGCGCGAACGCCTGCGCGGTGATCTCGACGACGCTGGTGCCGAGGATCACGAACGCCCAGAAGATGAACGAGTGCAGCACGCCGGCGTACCATTCGCGCGCGACCTTTCGCTGAAAAATCCCGTAGACGACGAAGTTCTTGATCCGCGTCGGGATGTGATCCCATCGCCGGTCCTCGCCTTTCGCCAGGAAGAGGTACCGCAGCCGGAAGTACATCTTCCGGCCGAAGATCGTCAGGGCGATGGCCAAGAACACGGTCACGGCATATGTGTCGAGGGCGCTCAGCACCATGCGGACGCCGTAGGAAAGCTCCCTCCCTTATTCAACCCACGGGTCGCACGGAGAAATTCGTCGTCACCGAGGCCGCGGTTTCTCGAACGGCCGGACGATTCCCTCGGGGTCCTGCTCGCGGATTCTCGCCGTCAAGCCACTGAGGTCCGACGCGGCATAGATTTCGTCGTACGCGCCGTGTGGGATGCGGTCCACGAGGTCCACCGGCGCGACGACCACGTGAACGATCTCCGGAGAGTGCTGCTCGAGGAATCTCTGCAGCAGGTCGACCATGCCGCGCTTCTTGTCGACGGGTTCGACGAGGAAGAGGATGGGGCCGCGTCGCGCGACGATGGCCGGGCTGTAGTCCTTCGAGCCGCCTCGACCATCGAGGACCCGAAATTGGAGGGAGCGGTGCTCGTGCGGCAGCCGCTGTCGGCCCATCTCCTTGCAGAGCGCGGTCTCGACGTCGGACTTGCAGGCGTGACCGCGGACCGTCACCGGCCCGCCCCGCGGATCGCCCCGACGACCGCGTCGGCGAAGGCCGAGGTTCCGACTTGCTTCGCGCCGGGCATCTGCCGCGCGAGGTCGTACGTGACGACTTTGGATCCGATCACCGCCTTCACGGCCTCCCGCAAGCGGGAGGCGGCGTCCTTCCATCCGAGGTACTCGAGCATCATGACGCCCGCGAGGATCTCCGCGGTCGGGTTCACCTTGTCCATCCCCGCGTACTTCGGCGCGCTCCCGTGGACGGGCTCGAACAGGGCGTGGGCGTCCCCGATGTTCGCGCCGGGGGCGACGCCGAGTCCGCCGATCTGGGCCGCGGCCGCGTCGCTCAGGTAGTCCCCGTTGAGGTTCGTCGTCGCGAGGACATCGTACTCCTCCGGACGCAGCAGGAGCTGCTGGAACATGTTGTCCGCGATCACGTCCTTGATGACGACCTTCCCCTCCGGCGGCGTGCCGCCGTGCGACTTGACGACGTCGTCCCACGCGATCGTCGACTCCCCGAACTCCTTCTTCGCGACCTCGTAGCCCCAGGTGCGGAACGCGCCCTCCGTGTACTTCATGATGTTCCCCTTGTGCACGAGGGTCACGGACTTGCGGCCGTTCTGGATCGCATAGCGGATCGCCTTGCGGATGAGCCGCTTCGAGCCCGTCTCGCTCACGGGCTTCACGCCGAGCCCGCTATCCGGCCGCACGTGCGCGTGGAACTCCGTCTCGAGGATCTCGATCATCCGCGCAGCCTCGGGCGAGCCTTTCTCCCACTCGATGCCGGCGTAGACGTCCTCCGTGCCTTCGCGGTAGATGACGATGTCGAGTCGCTCGGGATGCGTCACGGGGCTCGGGACGCCGGGAATCCAGTACACGGGCCTCACGTTGGCGTACAGGTCGAGGGCCTTCCGCAGGGTGACGTTCAGGGAGCGGAAGCCGCCTCCCACCGGCGTCGTGAGGGGGCCCTTGAGCGCGACGACGAATTCTTTGATCGCCGCGAAGGTGGCCTCGGGCAACATGTCCCCGTACTGGAACATCGCCTTCTCGCCCGCGGGGACGGAATACCAGACGACGCGGCGACGGCCTCCGAACGCGTCCTCGACCGCCGCGTCGATCGCCTTGCGCGCAGCGCGCACGACATCCGGGCCGACGCCGTCCCCGTCGATGAGGGGGATGATCGGGTCGTCCGGCACGCGGATCCCCGACTCCGTGATTAGGATCTTGTGGCCGCTCTCCGGAGGCCGCAGGACGAGGCGCTCGGAGGGCATGCCCACCCCTCACGGCCGCTCGTCGATCGGCGTGTAGACGAGGTCTTTCGGCCCGACGTACCAGTCGAGGGGCCGGAGGAGTCGATTGTCCTCCCAGTACTCGATGACCTGCGCGGTCCAACCGGCAATCCGCGCGACCGCGAAGACCGGCGTGAAGAGGTCCGTCGGGATGCCCAGGCCGTGGAAGACCAGCCCGGAGTAGAAGTCGACGTTCGGGTAGATGTGCTTCGCCGACAGTTCACGGACAACCGTGTCCTCGATTTCCGTGGCGATCCGGTAGTACGTGTCGTCCCCGTTCATCTCACCGAGGCGCTGCGCGAACTCCTTCAATATGAGGGCCCTCGGATCGTACGTCTTATAGACGCGGTGGCCGAATCCGAACACGCGCTCTTTGTTCCGCAGCGTGTTCAGGACGAAGTCCTCCGCCGCCTCGGGCCGACCGATCGTCTCGATTGCGTTCAAGGCCGCCTCGATCGCACCGCCATGCAGCGGCCCCTTCAGCGTCGAGATCGCCGCGTTGATCGTGCTGTACAGGTCCGAGAGCGTCGAGGCCGCGACCGTCGCGGCGAACGTGGACGCGTTCATCGCGTGATCGGCGTAGAGGATGAGCGCGACATCGATCATCCGCGCGCGGACGCCATCCGGTTTCTTGCCGGTCATCATGCGGAGGAAGTCGTCGGCGTGCCCGAGTCTCGGATCCGGCCGGAGGACCCTCTGTCCCTTCCGTATGCGTTGGTACGTCGCGACGATCGTGGCGAACAGGGCGACGAGCCGCTGCGCCTTGCGCAGGTTGGCGGCTCGGGTCGTGTCGTCCCGCTCCGGGTCGAAGTTGTAGAGGTACGAGACTGCGGTGCGGAGCACGTCCATCGGCGGCGCATGCTCCGGCATCGAACGGAGGAGCCGCAGCACGGACGGCGGCAGCGTGCGGCTTGCGGCGAGATCCGACTTCCACTTCTCGAACTCTTCGCGGTTCGGGAGATGGCCTTGGAGGAGGAGGAATGCGGTCTCCTCGAAGGTCGAGTGGGCCGCGAGATCCCGGATGTCATAGCCTCGGTACAGGAGGCGGCCTCGCTGCCCGTCGACGAAGCAGATCGAACTCTCCTTCACGTAGATGTCATCGAGCCCTTTGTCGATTCGCGGGCCCGCGAGATCCGCCTTCAGCGGGGAGACCATTTCATCGCCTCACGTCGACCGGGATCCGGTCGTCCGAGGCACGGGAGAAAATGCCCTCACGCAACGTAGGCCCTGCCATCTCTGTCCACCGTCTCGTGGGTGCTCGAATACGAAGGCCAGGCTCGTATTAAAAGACAAGGTTGTGACGGCCGCGGATCGCGTCTCACGCGGGGATCCGGAAGATCGCGTCGGCCATGATGCCGAGGAGCAGGAGCGCCAAGTACAGGCCGGAGAACTTGTAGCCGGCCCATGCCGTCTCCGCATTCGGATTCGCCAGGAACTTCGCCGTCAGCACGAGGAGCACGACGCCCGCCGCAATCGCCACTAGGAGGTACACGACCTCGAATGCGCTCGTGAAGAAGAAGGCAATGCTGGCGATCGCTAGGATCGCCGTCGAGACGCCGATCGCCCACACAGACGTGCGTTCGTCCCGAACCGCCGGGAGCATCGGGAGGCCCGCGCGGCGGTAGTCTTCCCGGCTGCGGTAGGCGAGGGCCCAGAAGTGGCCTGGCGTCCACAGGAACACGAGGAGGGCGATGAGCGCGGCCGGGAGGGTGATCGCGTTCACGGCCGCGGCGGAACCCGCAAGGGCGGGGCACGATCCGGCGAACCCACCGATCACGATGTTGCTCATGTGCGACCGCTTCAACCCGAGCGTGTACACCCCGATGTAGACGACGTAGCCGAGGCCGATCATCGTCGCGGTCAAGGGGTTGAGGCCGATCCAGGCCACGCCGAGGCCGAGGGCGAGGAGGACGAGGCCGAATTCGAGGGCGTGGGCCGGGGGGTTGATCCGGTGTTGCGGGAGCGGACGCGCCCGCGTACGTCGCATCACCGAGTCGAGGTCTCTATCGAGGTAATGGTTCGTCGCGCTCGCCCCGCCCGCGCCGAGGAACCCGGAGACCATCAGGAGGCCGAATCGCCAGCCGTCCACGGCGGGCCCGGTCGTCGCCACGTACCCGGCGGCCGCGACGAGCAGGAGCAGCGCGTCGATGCGCAGTTTCAGCAGCTGAACATAATCCGCGATCGCCAAGGCGCACCGCGCCGCGCGCTAACTCCTCGACGGCCTTAATCCTTTGTTGCGCGACGCGCGGATCGACGGGACCCCGACGGACGAGCGGCGCGATGGCGGCGGTACCAGTCGCAATCCCGGCGGACCGGGCACTCCTCGCAGCGTGGGCGGCGGGCTTTGCACAGGGTCCGTCCGTGTTCGATGATTGCCAGGTGCCACGCCTTGCGCTTGGCCGGAGGCGTCCGGCGCTCGAGCGCCGCTCGGATGGATTCGTAATTTCGCGATCGGACCAGGTCCCATCGTCGGGCGATGCGAGCGATGTGGGTGTCGACGGGGAACGTAGGATGGCCTCCCGCCATCGCGAGCACGACGTCGGCGGTCTTTGGGCCTACGCCGGGCAGCTCTTGCAGCGCGGCCCTCGCTCGCTCGGTGGGGAGCGCCAAGATCGTCTCGACGTGTCCGTCCCACTGCTCGAGGACGGTCGCGGCGATGCGTCGGATCCTCGGCGCCTTCTGACGCGCGAGGCCGGCGTGCCAGATCGATCGGGCGATTTCGTCGACGTCGGCGGACGCAAGTCGCTCCGGGGTGATTTCTCGAAAGGCGCGTCGCAATCCTTCGAGTCCTCGACGCTCGTTGACGGCCGTCGTGCTTTGCGACAGCACGGTCGAGATGAGCGCCTCGAACGGCGTCATCCCTCGAGACCAGTCCAGCACGGGGTATCGCTTCTCGAGGATCTTCATCGTGCGCCGGAAGGCGCGCGAGTCCATGGGCGGACAACACCGCGGGTCGAGAAAAGGCTTCAGCCGCTCACGAACGAGCGCGCCATCGTGACGATGTTCCGCGGGCGCTCCCGCAAGCGGCGGGTGAAGTACGGGAGCCAGTCCGGTCCGTAGGGGATGTACTCTTGGACCCGGTGGCCTTCCTTGACGAGGTCGTCCTTCAGCGGGTCCCGCACGCCTTGGAGCATCGCGAACTCGAACGGCGTGGCGTGCTCGTGGGCCAGCTCGAGGGCACGCCCGATCATGCGGCCGTCGTGGCTCGCGACCGCGAAGTCCCGCCCGCGCGCGAAGAGCGTTTCGAGATGGCCGATGTATGCGCGGTCGATTTCCGATCGGGAGCGGTACGCGATGTCCGGCGCCTCCTTGTACGCCCCCTTCACGAGGCGGATTCGCGCCCCCGCGTCGAGGAGACGGTCCACGTCCGTGGCGGTCCGCTTGAGATTCGCCTGGAGACAGAGCCCGACGTTGCGGTCCCGTTCGAGGAGACGCTCGCAGATCCAGATCGTGTCCTCCGTCGTCGCGGCGCCCTCCATGTCCAGCCAGAGTACGCGGCCCGCGGAGCGCGTCGCATCGAGGATCGGGAGCATTTGCGACAGCGCGTAATCCCGGTCCATGAGCACGCCGAATTGCGTCGGTTTGAGACTCACGTGCCCGCGGATGCCCTCGGATTGCATCGTCGAGAGGACGCGTAGGTATTCGCGCATCGTCGCCTCGACCGGACCTTTCTCGTGATAATGCTCGCCGAGATGGTTCACGAGCGCTTCGATGCCCCGGCGGTTTGCGTCGCGCGCGACGCGGATCGCATCCTCGAGGGTCTCCCCCGCGACCCATTGCGAGGCGAATCGCATCAGGAGTCCCATCGGTTCGCGCGAACCCCGCCCGGGGCTCAAATAGATTCCGAACCGCGCCGCGGGGCGACGGTCACACGGGCTTCTGGCACGCCATGCAGAAGTGGACCCACTCGGGGTTCAGGCGGCCGCAGTTCGTGCATCGGACGCGGATGTCCGTCGCCCGGTCGGCTTCCCGCTGTCGCGCGGTGTTCGCGCTGCCGACGCCCGACACGACGCCGACGAGGAGGAAGATCCACCAGAGGCGGATGAGCCACCCGCCGATCCCGGCGAGGACGCCCCCGATGACGAAGAGGATCATCGCGCCCATCATCGTCTGAAAGATCGCGAGCGCGCCGCCCGACCCGGTCGCCGCGCCGATCGTCCCGATGATGAAGCCGAAGAAGGCGTACAGGATGATCACGATGCCGAGGATGAGGAATGCCGCTCCAACGAGCACGACGGTGATGGCGGCCCAGCCGAACGGAAGACTCGGCGGGTTTCGTGCGCGGGTGGCCGCGTAGATAGGAGTGACCATAGCGAGGATTCCTGACGGCTCGGTGGGGATGTCGAATCGGTGTCCATCTGCCCCCGGATAAATCTTTCATCGGCGTTCCCGCGCATGGTATTGATGGTCCTCATCGCTCCAGCGCCTCGGGTCTCCGGTTCGTATCCGGCGCGAACTCGGACGGGCAATCCCTTAAGAGCGACCGAGGCGCTGACTTTCTTCGATGGATTTCCCGCGACGGATCGAGCAAGCAAAGACCTTGTCGGACCTCTTCGAACTCGTGAAGCGGGCCGTCGAGGCGGTCCTCGGACGCACGCGCGCCGGGCTCATGCTCGCCCTCGCCGACCTGGGGAACCATCCGCAAGGGTTCCTCGGCGCCTTCTATCCGGTCGCGAGCAACGTGATTGTGATGAACAAGGTGCCGCTCCTCCGGATCCAGGAGACGAACCCGCAGCTCTACAAGCCCTATGCCTTCTACGTGCTGCTCCACGAGTACCTGCACTCGATCGGCTTCATCGACGAGCGCGTGTGCCGGGAGCAGTCGTACCGCATCCTCGAGACCCTCTTTGGCCCGGACCACATCGTCACGCAGATCTCCGGCGACACGGGGCGGTTCTTCCCCAATCTCGTCTTCCCGGACGCGGCATGGCAGCCCTCCGAGCTTCGCCTCGAGTTCGTGCCCGGGTTCGACCGCGGATCCGCGTCGTACTTCGCGTGAGCTCCCTTACTATCGGGACCGTCGAATAAAAAAGTAGAAATATCTCGCGCCGCTACCTGCGGTCGCTTGGGGGCGCGGGGCTGGTCAACGATTCTCTCCGGAAGGCCGTCGCCGAGTTCATCGGGACCTTCACCTTGATCTTCGCCGGCGCCGGGGCGATCGTCGTCACGAGTTTCAACCCCAGCCTGTCGGCCGCTCCGGACGCGAGCGCGAAACTCGTGCTCATCGCCCTTGCCCACGGCCTCGCGATCGCGGTGATGGCATCCGCGACCGGGCACATTTCCGGCGGCCATTTCAATCCCGCCGTGACGTTCGGAGCGCTCTTGGCGGGCCAGATCCGTCCGCGTCTCGCGATCATCTACTGGATCGCCCAGCTCGTCGGCGCCACCGTCGCGGCGGCGATCCTGTTCGGGATCTTCCCCTCGATGGCCGCGGGACCGACGTACCTCGGGACCCCCGCCCTGGCGGTCGGCCTCGCCCCCGCGACAGGGATCCTCGTCGAAGCGGTCCTCACGTTCTTCTTGGTCTTCGTCGTGTTCGGAACCGGGATCGATCCCAAAGGATCCTTCCACGCCGTGGGGGGATTCGCGATCGGCATGGCGATCACGATGGACATCTTGATGGGCGGGCCCTTGACCGGAGCGGCGATGAATCCGGCGCGGTGGTTCGGCCCCGCCATCGTCAGCGGGTTCTTCGAAAACGGGTACGTCTATTGGATCGGACCGCTGCTCGGCGGTTCCATCGCCGCGTTCGCGTACCGATATCTCTACCTCGAGAAATGAGCGCGAATCGCCATCGTTTCTCGATGCCCGGAAGTGCGGCTCGCTCGATTTTGAAATCTCGGAGAAACGTTTAAATCGGTCTGGAGGGTCCCTAACATTGCATGATGCGGGAGGCCGCGCCGGCGAAGGCCGCGACGCCCCAGAAAGCCGCGGTCCTCGAGCTTCCGGTGAAGTTCCGATCCGGGAGACACACCGCGATCGTGAAGGAAGTTTTCGACATCGCCCCGAAGTACCCGGAGACGTATCTGATCCGATTCACCTTCGAGAACGAGCCCGTGTTCGACTTCGAACCGGGCCAGTTCATCTCCCTGTTCGCCGAGAAGGACGGCAAGCGGATCTCCCGGCCGTACTCGATCGCCTCGTGGCCCGAGAACAAGGCGTACCTCGAGCTTTGCGTCAAGGTCGTCGAGGGCGGGTTCATGTCGAATTTCCTGCACCACGTCGCGCCCGGGACGAAGCTCCAGTCGATCGGCCCGCTCGGCCGGTTCGTGATGGCGGAGCCGATCCCGTTCGACACGGTGTTCGTGTCGACCGGTACCGGGATCGCGCCGTTCATTGCGATGATGGGCCACATCTGGGAGCATGGGCTGGACGGCGGCCGCGAGTTCCACATGGTCTTCGGCGTGCGGTACGTCCACGACCTGATCTACCGCGACCTCGTCGAGAAATGGGAGCGGCAGCACCCGAACTTCCACTTCTATCCGACGATCTCCCGGCCCGAGACGGCGGACTGGAAGGGCCGCGTCGGCTACGTTCAGAAGATCCTCGAAAACGAGATCGACGACTACGGCAGCAAGCAGGTCTACATCTGCGGGTTGCACGACATGGTCGAGGACGTCAAGGACCTCTGCGTCCGCCTCGGATTCGCGTTCGTGCGCTTTGAGAAGTGGGACTGAATTCGACTACGGCCTTAGCCGCAACCAGACCTTGCCGATGATCCGTTCCGGAGGGACGGGACCGAAGGCCCGGCTGTCGCGGCTGCGGTCTGCGTTATCTCCGACGACCGCGAGGCCCGACGGCCCCCCCGTCCCCGAAATTCGCTTCACGAGGAATCGGTCCGGTGCCTCGGGATCTCGGAGGACGACAATTTCGCCCGCGCGAGGACTGCGGATTCGGTAGGCCCAGCGGTTCACGAGGACGTAGTCGCCTGGGTCGAGCGTGGGCCGCATGCTGTCGTCGTCGACCCGGAAGCGGCCGAGGGGAAACATCTGCCGCCGCGCGCTCACTTGAACTTCGGATAGACGGTCTGCCGCTCCGTCGGATAGGGCGCCTTCACCGTGATTGTCTCCAGCCCTTTCGTCTTCCAGTAAATCGAGGCGATGTCGTTCGTCGCCTTCAGGAGATCCTCCGCGGCCTGGAGGTTGATTTCCTGCCGCGCCTTCGATCCGGCTTTGAGTGCCTTCCAGATGAGGTCGTTCAGCTCGGGGAACGTCTTCAGGTGGTCCGGCTTGAAGTAGTCGCCCCACAGCACGCGGACCTCATGCTTCGCAATCTCCGAGTGTTGTTCTTTCGTCGCGATGTAGCGCGCGAGCTTGTTCGTGTATTCTTGGCGCTGGTCCGGCGTCGAGTTGGCCCCCGGCTTCTCGAGCTGGTTGATCAGGTCGACCATGCGGACGACCGTGTGCGCCGCCATCTGCGCGTGATGCGGGTCGTAGATGCCGCATGGGATGTCGCAGTGCGCGTACGCGATTTGGGCGGGAGAAACGCGGTCGAGCCATCGGGCCACAGAATACAGAAGTGACATGGCGGTCTCGAAGCGGAATCCGTTATTTAAACGTGGGGCCTTGGAGCCCGCCAGTTCAATCGGATTTCCACAGTCTTATGCCGCCAATCTCGTTCCGCGCTATCGTGAGGCGCGGGTATCGCGATCTCGAAATCCTCCGATTGGAGTGTGACGTGAAGCGGCCGCGAATCGATGCGCGGTTGGCGGAATTCCGTGACGTCGGCCGCATGGACGACAAACGACTTTTCGAGGAGCTGTGTTTCTGCATCCTCGCGGTCCAGTCGAAGGCGCGTCCCTCGGATGCGGCCGTCGCCGCTCTCCGGGAGCAAGGCCTCCTGTGGTCGGGTCGCCGACCTGAGATCGCCTCGTTCCTCCGCCACCGCACGCGATTCCACAACCACAAGGCGGCGTTCATCGTCCGTGCGCGCGACCGGTTCTTCCCCGATGGCGACGCCGTGCTGTCGAAGACCCTGGAATCCTTCGGATCGCCGAAACAGGCCCGTGATTGGCTCGTCCGGGAGGTGGACGGCCTTGGCCTCAAAGAGGCGAGCCACTTTCTCCGCAACACGGGCCGCGGCGAAGAGTTCGCCATCCTCGATCGTCACATCCTCCGAAACCTCATTCGCCATGGTGTAATCCGGAGCATGCCGCACACCCTCACGACGAAGCGTTATCTCGCGATCGAGAATCGGATGAAGCGTTTCTCCCATGAGGTCGAGATTCCCATGGCCATGCTTGATCTGATTTTCTGGAGTCGGGAGACCGGCGAGATTTTCAAATGAAGTCAACCTCGTTCAAGGTTAACTCGCCTTCCGGACTGAACCCTTTCCGCTGGCCCGAATCCCTGATGTATCTGACGGCGCATCGCATCGACGATGGGCGACCCGTCGGCGGCCGAGGTCCGCTCACTTCTTCTCGCGTGGTACGACGCGGACCATCGCGACCTGCCGTGGCGTCGAACACCCGACCCCTATCGGATTTTGGTCGCCGAATACTTGCTCCAGCGGACCCGCATCGTCTCCGGTACGCCGTACTATGAGCGATTCCTCAAGCGATTCCCGACCGTCCAGGACCTCGCGAGCGCGCCCCTCGATGACGTCCTCGTGGTGTGGGAAGGACTGGGGTTTTACGGTCGCGCGAGAAACCTGCACGCCGCGGCCCGTGCGATTGTGGATCGGCATGCGGGTCGGGTCCCGGAGTCGTTCGAAGAGCTGACGGCGCTCCCCGGGATGGGAGCGTACACGGCCGGCGCCGTCGCGAGCATCGCCTTCGGCGTCCCTGTGCCGGCCGTGGACGGGAACGTCAGTCGGGTGATTGCGCGTCTTTTCCGGATCCGGGACGATGTGACGCGGGCCGTCGCGAAGCGACGGATTCATGAAATCGCCGCTCGACTCGTCTCGCTGGATCGGCCCGGTGCGTTCAATCAGGCGATGATGGAGCTCGGCGCGACCGTCTGCACGCCGTCCTCCCCCGCGTGCGATCACTGTCCCCTTGAACGGATGTGCCTCGCGCGACTCGCCGGGGAAGAGAGCGAGATCCCCGCATCCCCGAGAATTCGCGCATCGCCTGTCGTCCCCGTCGTGTTTGGACTCGTCGCGGCGGGAGGCCGCGTCCTGCTGGTACGCCGCCCCAGTGGGCAGCTCCTCGGCGGCCTCTGGTCGCTGCCCGGAGGGGAACGAACTCGTGGAGATGAACGGACCGCCCTCGCGGACGCCGTTCGCCGCCAGGCTGGCATCGAGGTCGATATCGGGCCGCGTTGGAGCCGCGTAACTCGCACGTTCTCCCACCGCAGGTGGTCCGGGTCGATTTACCGATGCACGCCCCGCAGTATCCCACAATCAACAGATCCCGTCCGGTGGGTCTCACTGCCCGAGGCGCTTCGTCTCCCGCTCGTCCCATTCCACCGCGAGGCGATCCGAGCACTCACGGGTCTCGACTCGTTCGACAAGACCGATTAATATCTTCAACCGTAGATGTAAATCTACGGCGTCTGGCAACCCTTAAGCGGCCTCGGCCGTTCCGACGGGCGTGCGCCGCTTCCTCATCGTGGGGCATCGCGCGTCGACGGATCCCGGCTTTGCCCTGGACGATCTCGCAGGCGGCGCGGGGCGGATGGACATCCTCCTGAATGCGGCGAACGCAGCCCTCCATCTGGCGCATGGCCTACGACGCGACGTCGAGGTCGGGCTAGTCCTGCTAGGTCCATCCGATCCGCCGCGGTTCATCCGCTTCGAAGGGTTTCGGCTGAGGAATTTCCAGCCGGATATCCGGAGCAATGCGGCTCTCGTGCGGCTCGCCCTGACGGACGCGTCCCGGATTGAGCGAGAGAGCTCTCCCGGCGTCTTCGGGTCCAAGGCCGGTTTCGAGGAAGCGCTCGACCGATTCGGCCCCGCCTTCGTGTATCTCCGGGAGGGCGGCAAGGATATCCGCGACGCGGTTCTCCCGGCGGACGCGACGTTCGTGCTCTCGGACAATCAAGATTTGACGGCCGCGGAGGAGCGGGCCCTCGTGGATCGCGGCGCGCTCGCCATCGGACTCGGCCCCATGCCGCTCCACACGGACCACGCGATCGCCCTCGTGCACAACGAGCTCGATCGGAGGAACGTATGAACCTGCCCGAATACGTTCGGAAGACTCTCGTCGAGTTCGTCCGCATTCCCTCGACGCCGGATGACGACATGGCGGCGATTCTGGACGCCGCGACCGCGGCCATCGAGGATCTGGGCCTGAAGGCGGAGCGCCACGCGGAGGTGGGCGCGGTGACGGCCTCGAGCGGCACGGGCGGCGTCTTGCTCAACGGCCATCTGGACACGGTGCCCCTGGCCTCGGGCTGGAGCCGCGACCAAGGCGCGTGGGACGGCGACTTCCTCTATGGCCGCGGGACCGCCGACATGAAGGCCGGATGCGTCGCGAGCCTCGCCGCCGCGCGAACGCTCCTCGATGCGGGCGTGCCCGTCTCGCTTCTCTTCACGACGGACGAGGAGACGACCATGCACGGCGCGATGAAGCTCGCGTCGTCGCCGCTCGTGAAACGGGCCGCGGCGGTCGTCGTCGGCGAGCCCACCCGGTTGCGCGTGGTCGCGAGCGAAAAAGGCGTCCTCTGGTACCGGGCCTCTACGCAGGGGCGGAGCGCCCATGGCAGCATGCCGCATCTCGGAGACAATGCGGTGTACCGGATGATGCGGGCCCTGTCCCACGTCGAGCGGTACAGCCACCCCACGGATCCGTTGCGCGAGATCACCGTGAGCCTGGGCGCGATTCACGGGGGGACGAAACCCAATCTGGTCGCGGACACGTGCGTCGCGGATCTGGACTGCCGCCATCCTCCCGAGACCACGAAGTCCGATGTCGAAGCGCTGTTGCGGAACGCGTTTGCGGCATCGGGCGAGCGCGTCGCCCTGGAACGGTTCCATGAGGTCCCACCGGCCGCCGTCGCGCCGGGCGCGGATCACGTGCGGTTGCTCCGTGATCTCGCGAATGCGGATGTCGTCGGGGTCACGTACGGCACCGAGATGGCCTGGTTCGCACAACACAATCCGCGGTGCGTCGTGTTCGGTCCCGGGGAAACGGAACGGATTCATGTGCCGGATGAGCGCGTCGCCCTAACGGAGGTCGTCCGAGGGGCCGAGATCTTGGCCGCGTTCGGCGAGAAAATCGCGAGCTCGACGAAGAAACGTCCCCGGACATCCTAGACTCGGGCCAGGATCGCCCAGGCCCGCTCCGCGATTCCCCGGAGGCGACCGCCCGGGGGCAGCAGAAGATCTGCGCTCACGAGGGCCGCAACGCTCGAAGGCAATCCCCGGGACTCGACCGGGACGATCTCCTCCAGCGCCGGGGGCTCTTCATCGCGGAGGTCCGTCCGCGTCAGCGCCGGTGCGTCGAGGGCGAGGGAACGCTCTTCGGCCGACCCGTGAACCCATGCCTGGGACGAGGGGTCCCACCGCCACGTCCGGAGGACGTCACGTGCCGTGCGCATCACGAGGTTCCACCAGTCGTACGATTTCGGCCCGGGGTCCCGCTGCATCGCAACGGTCATGTAAATGTTGGCCAGCGCCGGAAGGCTGAACGAACCTTCCTCGATCTGCTGCAGGGCCGTAACCATGAGCGCGCGGTATTGCCTTCCGACAGTCCACAGTTCCTGTCGTTCCAAGAGGGCGCGCGCGGCGGCCCGTGCATCCGGTTCGGATAGGTACAGGTGGACCTCGGGAGCGGGCATCGGTTCCGGTCCGCGCGTCGGTCGTATGAGGGCCCAGACTCCGGTTATTGACGAACGAATCGGTCGCAGGATTGTCGAGCGAATCGCCGCCTCAAGGAAACCGTAGACTCCGACGAAAAGGCCTTTCGCGATGAGGTGATCGGCGCCCGCCATATCCTCGGCGAGGCCGTCCCACTCGAGGATGGCCTCTCCGAAAGTGCCTTCCACCGTCGCGAGGGTGCGCTTCACGCGCCGTGAAAGTCCGATCGGCGTCCGGCGGCCGTGCACGAGGACCGCGAGGGAGCTCATCTCGCCCCGGCACAGGACGAGCTTGCCTTCTCCGAAGTCCATCTCGCGGAGTTCGCCGCCCGGGCCCCGCGTGAACGCCTCGTGGACGAACGACTGGACCGCGGTCAGCATCGCGACCAGCAGGTCCCGATCCTTCTCCGGCTTGATCGTCTTCGAGAAGTGGGTCAGGAGCAGGCCGCTTCGGTGGATGAGGAAGACCTCTTCGATGCCGTCTCCGCGCCGGATCAACACGGGCGCCATGACCATCAGGAGGCCCCCGAGGACCGGCGGAACGTACAGGAGGTCGACCCCCAAGGTCGATGACGCGCCAATAATCACCGCGCCGATCGTCGCCGCGACGAACGTGAGGATCGCCGAAATGGCGATGGCCCGGATCGGAAGCGAGAGGAGCGCCTGCCCCTCCGTTCCACGCAACATTGAGACGCTGTGGCTCCCTACGTGCATCAACCTTCGGATGGGATTATCAGATAATCCGCACCCTAGGGTCCGGGATTCGTCATCCCTCGGCGGAATGCCCCCATGCTCACCATCGGCTCCGGGGGGCCGGGGCCCGCCCCCGACACGCTAATATCGGTTCGGACATCCGCCCGCGTGGCCGAATCGCGCCTCGAGGACGTCCGCATCCGCCCCGCGCGCCCGCGCGACTTCGCCGCCTGTGCGCGCGTGGGCCTCCGTTCGCTCGGGGATCTGAGCCGCCGCCAGGGGCAACCGCCGCCGAACATCCCCACGCGCGATCTGATCGTGTTCTTCCGCCACGCGCTCTCGACAGACCCGAATGGGTTCCATGTCGCCGTCGTCCGCGGCAAGGTCGTCTGCTTCGCCATCACAATCCTCCGCGGCAAGACGCACTTCCTCGCGGATTTCTTCGCCCTCCCGGGGGTGCAAAGCCGGGGCGTCGGACGGCAGGTGCTCGCCCGCGCGTTCGACGCACCCCGTCCACCACGCGGAGCCGTCCGGTGCGTCGTGAGCTCCCTCGACCTTCGCGCCCAAGCGCTGTACGCGAAGTTCGGCATGCTCCCACGCACAATCCTCTACCACGTCTCAGGGCGGCCGACGAGGGCCCTCGTTGGCGCCGTCGGACTCCGCCAAGTCGGACCGACGGGAGTATCGACGAAACGTGCTCTCGGAGTGGCGGCGCGGTTCGATCGGTCCCTCCGCGGGGTTCGTCGTGACGTCGACCAGCGTTACTTCTTCTCGAGCGACCAAGGGTCGCGGTTCTATGAAGCCCGCGGCGATGGGAAGACCGTTGGCTATGTCGTGATTCGTGGGAATGGGGCCATTGGTCCTGGCGGCGTCAACGACCCGACATTGAGCGGGGCCCTGATGTCCGCTGCGATCGGGCAGGCCCACGACAACGAGATGAAGGCGGTGTCCGCGTGGATTCCGGGTCTCAACGAGGGCGCCCTCACGGCGGCGTTTGCCGCAGGGCTGAAGGTCGAGTTTCTCACCGCGTGGATGGCATCGAAGGACATCCTCCGCCTCGACGCGTACCTCCCCTCAAGCGGCGTCCTCTTCTGAGGAGAGCGCGGATCCCGCAAGCGGAACTGTGGCGACAAGACGTAATCCTGCGAGCGGAATGTAAAAGCTCTAATACGCACAGAAAGTAGCGCGATTCGATGCCGAAAGGCAGGCCCGGTCGCGACTTCTATCTTGCCACCGCGGACGAGATTCGCGCGGGCCGAACCACGGACACCTATTTCCTGCGGACGCTCGAGGTCCTCAAGAAGGCGGGTCGGGATCGCGCGGACGTCGTGGCGGAGGTCACGACGGGCGCGCTGCCGAATGCATGGCCGTGGGGGATCTTCTGCGGCGTCGAAGAGGTCGTGCATCTCCTCCAAGGCAAAGCGGTGAGCTTGTGGGCTCTTCCCGAAGGCAGCCTCTTCCCGGCGAAGACGCCCCGGGGCATCCCGCTGCCCGTGATGGTCCTCGAGGGACCGTACGGCGAGTGGGCCGTCTTCGAGACGCCGGTCCTCGGGATGATCTGCCAAGCGAGCGGCATCGCCACGAAAGCCGCGCGGATCCGGAAAGCCGCGGACGGCCGGCAGGTCCTCTCGTTCGGCGTCCGCCGAATGCATCCGGGGATCGCGCCGCTGATCGAGCGGAGCGTGTACATCGGCGGGCTCGACGCGATCACGACTCCTCTGGGGGCGGAACTCCTCGGTGCCCCCGCGATGGGCACGATGCCTCACGCCCTCGTCATCGTGATGGGCGGGCCGCGGGAGGCGTTCGCGGCGGTGCACAAATATCTCGAGGCGAAGATCCCCAAGATCGCGCTGGTCGACACGTACTACGACGAGAAGACGGAGGCCCTCATGGCGGTCGAAGCGATTCCGGATCTCGCGGGCATCCGGCTCGACACGCCGGCATCGCGGCGCGGCAACTTCGCATCGATCGTGCGCGAGGTCCGATGGGAGCTCGATCTGCGAGGCCACAAGGACGTGAAGATTTTCGTCTCCGGATCGGTCGACGAGACCTCCATCCCCGCACTGCTCGACGCGGGCGTGGACGGCTTCGGGGTCGGCACGAGCCTCAGCAACGCGCCCACGATCGACTTCGCGATGGACATCGTCGAGGTCGACGGGAAGCCCGCGGCGAAACGGGGGAAGTTCGGGGGCCGCAAAGACCTCCAGCGGTGTCCAAAGGACGGCACGTACGAGGTCGGAGTGAAGACCTGCCCCGCATGCGGGTCGCGGATGACCTCCGCGTACACGCAGTACTTGGACCAAGGCCGCGCTGTCAGCGCGTTGCCGTCCCTCTCGGAGATTCGGGAACGGACCGCTCGCGAGACGCAACACGCGGCGCTCGGTTCCTGAGCGAGTCTTTAATCCCGCCGCGTCCGTCTCCTCCGGACGATGCAGCATTCGAAGGCGTCCGTCCGGGAAACCTACGAGCGGATCGCCGCTTCGTACGCGAATGCACGAAGACGTCCGTGGTCAGAAGTCCTCGAGTTCATCGAGCGCCTTCCCCCTCGCTCGTCGGTCCTCGATGTCGGATGCGGTCACGGACGTCATGCGCGGCCCCTGGCGGACGCGGGCCACCGGGTGACAGGCGTCGACTTTTCCCGTAAATTGATTGCGATTGGTCGTTCGGAATCCTCCCGTCGTTCTCCTTCGGAACTCCGCTGGGTCGTCGGCGAGGCGACCGCTCTCCCTTTCCGCGATTCGAGTTTCGACTCCGCGATATGCGTCGCGGTCCTGCATCATCTCCCGTCCCGCGAGGATCGGATTGAGGCCCTCCGCGAAATGCGGCGGGTGGTCCGCCGCGGCGGCTCCATTCTGGTGTGTGTGTGGGCTCGAGACAATCCACATCTGCGCGAAATCCTCGGGCCTCGGAAGGAGGCAGATGTCGAGATCCCGTGGCGGCTGCCCGACGGCTCTTCCGCCGCCCGGTTCTACCACCTCTTCGACGCGGGCGAACTCGAGGGATTAATTATCGAATCCGGGCTTCACGGAGAAAGGTTTTTCCGAGGCTCGGGAAACCATTTTGGCGTCGCGACGAACCATGGCTGACGCCGCAGGAACCGTCGGGTCCTTCTTGGACACCATCGTACACAACCCGGTGTATCTCCTCCTCGCCGTCGGAGGGATCGCGCTGTTCATCCTCGCGCTCGTGGCCCATCGGATCCACAAGATCCACAGCGAAGAGATTTTCGTCCACCAAGCGTGGGGCGCGAACTGGAAAGGCCGCTAACTCGAAACGCTCATATCCGGACCGCCGCATCGAGGCGCTCCGGTGGATTCGGTTGTCGAACGTTCCCGATGGGCTTCGCTACACGAAGGACCACGAGTGGGCGAAGCTCGAAGGCGGGCGAGCCCGGGTCGGCATCACGGACCACGCGCAGTCCGAGCTGACCGACGTCGTGTACGTCGAGCTCCCGCCCATCGGCAAAGTCGTCAAACCGGGAGAGCCCATCGGCACCGTCGAGTCGGTGAAGGCGGTGAGTGAGATCTTCGCGCCGGTCGCCGGGAAGGTCGTGGAGGTGAACAAGTCGCTCGAGGAGAAGCCCGAAACCGTGAACAAGGATCCGTACGGCCAGGGCTGGATGGTCGTCCTCGAGACGTCCGCGCCGGTCGACTCGAAGGCCCTGATGGACGCCGCCTCGTATCGGCGGCACATCGGCGAATGAGTTCCCGCATTTCGGGCGATGCATCGCCGCCACGCGTTCCGTTTCTTTATGTCCCGACGTGGAATGCGGGGGCTCGGAGCTTTCGTTGGGTTACGGGGACTGGATTGCACGCGACGGGAAGCTGATCTTCCTCGAGAAGACGATTCGGACGGTGCCCTATGGCTTCCTCGGAGTCTTCTTCGGCGTCTACCTCGCCCAGCTCGGCTTCAGCGCGTTCTCGATTGGAGTCGTCCTGACCCTCACCGTCCTGAGCAGCGCCCTCTACACGTTCGTCATCAGTTTCGTCGCGGATCGGATCGGCCGGCGGAAAACACTGGTATTCTTCGCGCTGACCGATTGCCTTGCCGGCTTCCTGCTGTTCGCCTCGACGGAGTGGTGGGCCCCAGTCTTGGCGGGTGTCGTCGGCAACATGACGGTCGGTGCGGGGGAGGTCGGACCGTTCCTCTCGCTCGAACAGGCGATGCTTCCGGAGACATGCCGCCCGAACCGGCGGACGCTCGCGTTCAGCATCTACAACTTGGTCGGGTACGGATCCTCCGCCGCCGGCGCCGCCCTCGCGGCGCTCCCGCCGCACATCGGTTTCCAGCCGCTCTTCCTCGGATACATGGCGTCCGGCTTCCTCGGGGCCTTGCTCTACTCGAGGCTCTCGAGCACGATCGAACCGAAGCGCCGGGCCACCACCCGAGCGGTCCTCTCTCCCGCGGCCCGGCCGGTCGTGGCCCGACTGTCCGCGCTGTTCGCGGTGGACGCGTTCGGAGGCGGTTTCATCGGGCAAAGCATCCTCGCCTACTACTTCCAACTCCGCTTCGGTCTGGACCTCGCGTCGTTAGGCGCGATCTTCGCGGCGACCCAGGTCGTCACGGCGATCTCGTTCCTCCTCGCGGAGCGAATCGCCCGACGGATCGGCCTCCTGCGGACGATGGTGTTCACGCACATTCCATCGAACGTGTTCCTGCTCAGCGTCGCCCTGGCTCCCACCGCCGTGAGCGCCGTGGTCCTGTTGCTTTGTCGGCAGTCGCTCTCGCAGATGGACGTGCCAACGCGGCAATCGTACGTGGTCGCGATCGTCCCCGAGTCCGATCGGACAGCGGCCGCAGGACTCACGAGTACGACGCGGACGGTGAGCTCATCGATCAGTCCGTCGCTCGCTGGGTACGCGCTGGCGAACACCTGGCTCGGAACTCCGCTCGCCGCGGCCGGCACTCTCAAGCTGGTCTACGATTTTGCGATCTACCGTAGCTTCCGAAAAGTCCGGCCTCCCGAGGAAGAGGCGACTCCAAGGGCGCGATGAGGCGAGAGAGGAGTCATTTCAATTTGAGTTCCATGAAGACCTCGAGGCGCTTCAATTCCTCAGGGATCTCCCGATAAGGCTCAATGAGACCGAAGCCGAGCGATCGGTACAAGGCCTGCGCGTCTTCCATGAAACTGGCCGTCTCCAGGCGTACCTTCCGATAACCGATTACACGGGCCGCTGCTATGAGCGCTTCAATCAGCGCCTTCCCCAAGCCTCTTCTGCGAAACGCCGGGCGCACGTAAACCCGCTTCATCTCGCCAATCTCGGGGGACAAGCGGCGCAGCCCGGCACATCCTGCCACCTGCCCGTCGAAGCTCGCGATCAGGAGCCGTCCACTGGGTGGGGCGAACTCGGCCACAAGTTCATGGACACTGCCCTCATAGCCAAAATCCAGAAGCGTATCCACGCTCAGTCCCATCCTGCCAGACATCTCGATATCCCAGGCCTTGTACTCGGCGACGAGTTCCTCAAACTGCTGGATCTGTTCCGGGGTCCGCGCCTGAATTATCGTGAGCATTTTCAATTCCTTCGACAAGGCATGGGAGGATCCTGAGAATGTGGGCGTCGGTATTTAGAGGGCCGGAAGTCCAAAGCTCGCCGACCGCGGCGAGCGCTGTGGGCGTGTCGTGGTGCGGCGGTCCCTCTCGCAAAATGGCTGTGCCGGCGCGGCGATTCGAGCCGTCCGGCCCTCCGGGAACGGCGAGGCCGAACCGACGAGGATGTCGATCCCAGCTACCGCATCGCGTGCTCTAGGTTGCCCTTGCCCTCGACCTTCATCTTGCAATAGGCGTAGAGGGCGTCGTACAGGGGGAACTGGAGTCGAATGTTGTCGTGATCGTCTTTCGCAATCTGGCGGAATCCGAGCGCGGCCGCCTCGAGACCGGCTCCCTCCGTCCGCGGGTGCGGAACGCCGGATGCGTCCGCCGTGCGCACGATTTCCGCGAAGTCGAGGAGCGCGGGGTCCTTCAGCTTGTACTTCCGAATGATTGCGTCGAAGCTCACCCGCTCTTCACCGCCCTCCTTGTAGTGTGTCAGCTCGATCCCAGCCGCATCGAACGGGATCGCGTTCTCGCGCTTCGCAACCTCATTCACCCTGTCCGTCGGAACGTACAGGAATTCCGCTTTCGGATCCACGAAGCGCGTGATCAACCACGGACATGCGATCCGATCGACCTTCGCTTTCTCCCGCGTCACCCATTTCACGAAATCACCTTGCGGAAGGGAAACTCGGGCGCGTAGATGTGCCTTCCTCGATTCTCTTGGGAATCCTTTTATCAACCCGGTCGGTTCGACCGTCGGGCACGTAGGCTAGTTTGGACGAGACTTCCAGGCTTCGGACCTGGGGACTGGGGTTCGAATCCCCACGTGCCCGCTTCAGTCCATACAAAATTCTTTTCGAGTTTCGGGACAAGTGGGACTCCGAAAACACAACGCTGAACCGAGCTTACCGAGCGAGCCTGATGTCGATTTCGCGCTCGACGTAGTCCCATTCTCGCGTTTTCCGGAGGCGCGTTACGAGCCGGTCGAACGAGGCCGCGTCGGCGGGCGCGTACTCGAACCACGTCAGGAAGTCGAAGGGCTCGCCAAGATCGCGACTATGATAGAGACGTCGGGCGATTGCAGGGAGGTGCTCGAGGCCGATTGCGATATGGTGTGAGTCGTCTTCGAAAATCGCTCGTCGTTCGTCTTGGGACAACTCCCACCATTCCCCTGACTTGGCGATGGGGATCAGGGCGGCTCTTGTTGCATCTGCCCGGTCAAGGGGAGATTGCCCCGCGGCGAGCCGGTCGTGCTCGGCCCTCGTTGCGTACCGCTCGTGGCCCGTCACTCCGCGGAGAATCCAGACGGCGTGCGGCGGAGTCGCTATGGGGCCGAGGCTGACCTCCAGGTGGCTGGCCGTCGCCAAGCTCGGCCCGCGGATGGCTTCCAGTCTGTCGATTTTCCAGTTCCCCGTAGCGCCTGCCACGAAGGTTGCCTGTACGATCCCGGCGGGTTTTGCCCTCCGGTCTAGCATGGGACCGCTCCGCGGACCGGACTTGCGCACGGGCCAGAGACGGTGCATCCATTACAAAGCGTTTGACCGAGCACGCCCGCGGAAAGGGCCCGCCCCCTCGGCGCGGGCGTGCAGGACGAGGTCGAGAAGCGTTCTCAAATGAAGGCGGTAACCTGGATTCCTCAATCTTTGCGGCGAATCATCTCGCCGCGCCTCGTAGCGCTTTCTGGAGATTCTTGAGGCCCAGTCGCAGCTCGTCGGTGTCGCCGCCGAGGCCGAGCCGGAAGTGGTCCTCCATCCCGAAGAAGCGTCCTTCCGCGATCACAGTCTTGTACCTCTCCACGAGGTCTTTCGCGAGCGTGCCGACCTCGACTCGACTGTGCGGGAACAGGACGGTGCCATGGGAAGGCACCTCGGCCTGCAGCTCGGGCATGTCTCCGAGGGCCTCCGTCAGGACCTTGCGGTTTCGAGTGAGGATGCGACGCGCGCGCCGCAGGAAGAACTCCCAGCGCTCGAGCGCCCATGAAGCGACGAGTTGTCCCAACGCGGAGTTCCCGCCGGATGTGTAGTCCTTGACCCGGCCGAACCTCTCCAGGAGCGTCGGTTCCGCGACGATCCAGCCGGACCTCAACGTTCCGAGCCCGCAGACCTTTGTGACCGTCGAGAGGGCGATCATGCGAGGCCCGAACTGCGCGACGCTCGGAGGCCTGCCGTCGAACGCGAGCTCGCGGAAGGTCTCATCGACGAGGACGTGCGCGTCGGATTCTTCCGCGATGTCCGCAAGTGACGCGATCTCGGTCCGGGAGAGCGCCGACGAGGTAGGGTTTCCCAAATTGGCGAAGACAAGGAGGCTCGCCCCGGCCTTGGCCGCGGATCTCCATTGATCGAGATCGAGCCGCCATCCGTCATCGTATTTCCGAGGGACCCGGACAACCCGCGCTCCAAGGCCCGTCGGGACGTCATGCAGCGGCGAGTAGATCGGCGAGTCGACGAGGACGCGGTCCCCCGGTTTCAACAAGGCTGCGTTGACGACGAAGTTGCCTTCGGTCGCGCCCGTCGTCATGAGGATGTGATCGGCGCGAGTCCCGTGGCGGCCCGCGATGATTTTGCGGAGCCGTTCCGGACCGTTCGTGTGCGTCCAGTTGAGGTCGAGGTCTTTCGGCAACTGCCGTCGGAACTCCCCGAACCTGAACTCTCGCACATTTGAGTACGAGATATTCAGTCGTGCGTCTCGTACCCGGTCGTAGTAGTGGAGATGCTCGAAGTACGGGAAGTCCACGGTCGGCCCATGGCCGGGCGGCTCATCAACCTTCGGCTCGACTTCCATCTGAGATTAAAAATAAAAATGGGCCGCCGACGGTCACAGCGGCCCGCAGGTGTAGGGGTGGTGGGGGATCCCGAGTGCATCCGGCCGTTCGGCCCAGAACTTGAACGCGAAGCTCCCGCGGGATTGCGGGTGGACCTCGACTAGGAATCCGTCTTGCGATGGTCCACCGAACGCGACGAATCGGTCCGAGAAAACCGACACGAGCGTCCAGTCCGCGAGGTTCGAGCTGTCCGGGTTCGTGGATGTCGCCATCGCGTAGTAGTTGAGCGCCTTCAATAGGGCCGAACCGGAGCTCCGGACGCCTGCCGACGCGTTCAGTCCCGGATCGACGAGCGACTCATAGCCCGCAGGATCCCGTTCCAGGATTTCGTGGAGGACCGTGGGCCAGTATTCCGCGGATCCGATTGAGGCCGCGATGTCCGCAAGGTTCGTGCCCGCGGCGAAGGAGATCCCCTTCGGCGCGAGGAGCGGTCCATGCCAGCCGATGTAGTAGAGCAGCCGCGTCCCGGACACGACCTCTTCCGCGCCACAGCCCGCGTACACGGTCAGCTCGCCCGGAGTCGTCGTGTTCGGGTTTCGGACCTCCATCCGCAGGACCGCGGGGACCGGCCGGTTCGCGTTGTTCGCCATCGTCGCCGCGACCCGGAAGACGTCCCCCGGGACGACGGAGTCGGGCACGCCGTCCACGGTCAGCGTGACCGCGAAGCCCGTCACCTGCACGTCCTTCGACACGGTGTTGCTCAGGGTGGGCGTCAGGATGCCCACCGCGCTCGCCGCCAAGAGGACCGCGAGGAAGATCGTCGCCCGCGGCCCGAGTTTGATTCCATTTCCCATTCGTCGCACCTCGCCCGCCCCACCGAGGCGGGTCGGACCGATGGACCGGCTCCTCTCCGGGATAAGCGGGGTCCTTGCATGCATCGTGCACGTAGATGCGAGGTCGGCGGTGCCGACATCTTAAATATCGTCCGGCCCTCTTGTGAACTCCTCCGGAGGTCCTCCCTCTGACCGACGTCGTGATCGCGGGCGCGTGTCGCACGCCCGTGGGCAAGTACGGCCGCGCGTTCCGGAACGTCGAGGCGGTCAAGCTCGGCAGCACGGTCGTCGCGGAGGCGGTGAACCGATCCGGGCTCGTGCCCGCGGACATCGAGGAGGTCCTCATGGGCAACGTGATTGCCGCGGGCCTCGGCCAGAATCCCGCGCGGCAGGCGGCGCTCTTCGGCGGCCTCCCGGACCGCGTCGGTGCCGTCACGGTGAACAAGGTGTGCGGCTCCAGTCTCCAGACGGTCATGTTCGCATCCGACATGATCCGGGCCGGTTCCGCGGAAGTCCTCCTCGCGGGCGGCATGGAATCGATGAGCCGCGCTCCCTACCTCGTCAAAGAGGCCCGCTGGGGAATCGGCATCAACAACGTCCCGTTCGTCGACGCGATGGTCAACGACGGCCTCTGGGACGCGTACAACCAGTATCACATGGGCATCACCGGCGAGATCGTCGCGGAGAAGTTCCACGTCACGCGCGAGGAGATGGACCGATTCGCGCTGGAGAGCCAGCGCCGTGCGGCGAATGCGACCCAGGAAGGCCGGTTCAAGGAACAAATCATCCCCGTCGACGTCCCGGGCGCGGGTCGCGTCGAGATCGACGAAGGGATTCGGACGGACACCTCGCTCGAGAAACTCGCGAAGCTTCCTCCGGTATTTCGAGAAGGCGGCCAGGTGACCGCAGGGAACGCGTCCCAACTGAGCGACGGCGCCGCCGCGATGATCGTGATGTCGGAGACCGCCGCCGAGCGACACGGCGTGACGCCCCTCGCGCGCGTCGTCGACTACGGCACGGTCGGCGTCAAGCCGGAGCTGGTGATGGAGGCGCCGATCGCGGGCGTCCGCAAGCTCCTCAAGAAGACCGGCCTCTCGATCGACGACATCGACCTGTTCGAACACAACGAGGCCTACGCCGCCGCGAGCGTGACGGTGATGCGGGAGCTCGGCATTCCGCACGACAAGTTCAACGTGAACGGCGGTGCGGTGGCGCTCGGTCATCCGATCGGGTGCAGCGGCGCGCGCGTCCTGACGACGCTCATCTACGGGATGAAGGACCGAGGCGCGAAGCGGGGCCTGGCGACCCTCTGTCTCGGTGGCGGCAACGCCGTCTCGATGATCGTCGAGCGCCCGTAGGTTCTTTTGGCGGCAACCCTCCGCAAGACGTAAGAACCGCAGGGTTCATGCAAACGTCCGTGGCGGCGATTCCTCCGAAGCGGAAGCGGCGCCGACGAATCGGCCTGTTCTTCCTTCTGTTCGTGATGGGCACGTTCGCATACCTGGTGTTTGCGTCCGTCGCCCGATTCTTCCTTGGAGCCTGGGGATTCCTTCTCGTCACGGGAATTGTCATCGCGTTGCTGATCCCTCCGTACCTGTACGTCCATCGTCGACGCAAGGCGCGGCGGCCGGCGTCCTTCTATCGTCCCCTCCCGGAGCGCATGCCGGGCCAGAGGTCCCCGAACCGGGTCGAGGCGGAGGTCCTCGCATCGTTCATCCTGGGCGCGTCGGCGCTGATCCTGTACGTCGTGGGGACTTGGGCCCGGTCGACGTCCGCGATTGGCGGCTATTCGGATATCGGGCCGGAGGTGGCGGGCCTCGTTCTGACTTACTTCGGGATGGCCGTGTTCCGGGCTTGGTTCTGGACCAAGTGGATCTCGTACGACCCGTACGACCCGGACGCCTCTTTCCCGTGAAATTGGCGCGACGAATGCGGGAAGGATACCGGCCCCGCAAACTCTTTTAGGACCCCTCCCTATGCCCCACGATTTCCGACCATCCGCGAGGCAGGGCCCTTGTTACATAGAGTGAAGACCGCGTCCACGAAGGACGAAGTCCTCGGCCTGATGGAGCCCCTGATCCGGGATTGGTTCCGGTCGAAATTCAAGGGGCTCACGGAGCCGCAGGCGTACGCTGTCCCGCTGATCCACGCGGGCAAGAACGTTCTGGTCTCCTCGCCGACGGGCAGCGGGAAGACCCTCACAGCCTTCCTCTCGATCATCAATGAACTCTACGCGAAGCAGCTGCGCGACGAGCTCGAGGACCGCATCTATTGCCTGTACATTTCGCCGCTAAAAGCGCTCGCGAACGACATCAATCGCAACCTCGAGGAGCCGCTCGCGGAGCTCACGCAGCTTGCCCAGAAAGAAGGGAAGCCCGAGCCGGCAGTCCGAGTCGGCGTGCGGTCCGGCGACACCTCGGCCCAGGAACGGCAGAAGCAGGCCCGCACGCCGCCGCACATTTTCATCACGACCCCGGAGAGCCTCGCGATCATTCTGAGCACGCCGAAGTTCCGCGAAGCCTTCGCGAGCGTCGACTGGGTCATCCTGGACGAGATCCACGAGGTGTGCTCCTCGAAGCGTGGCTCCCTCCTGGCGATCTGCCTGGAGCGGCTGCGCGAACAGACGGGCCGGGACTTCATCCGAATAGGGCTCAGCGCCACGATCGCGCCGATCGAGGAGGAGGCGAAGTTCCTCGCCGGGTACGCGAACGGCAAAGTCCGCGAGATGCACATCGTCGAGGTCGACACGCGGAAGTCGCTCGACCTCGCGGTCCTCTGCCCGGTCAAGGACATCACGACCGTGCCGATGGAAGTCGCGAACGCCCGGATGTACGACCTCCTGAGCGGGCTCATCGACTCGCACCGTACGACCCTCATCTTCACGAACACCCGGAGCGGGACGGAACACGTCTCGTTCCGGCTGAAGGAGCGGGGCGTGGAGGATCTTGAAGCGCATCACGGATCCCTCTCGAAGGTCACGCGCCTCGATGTGGAACAGAAGCTCAAGGACGGCCGCCTCAAGGCCGCCGTCTCTTCGACGTCCCTAGAGCTCGGGATCGACATCGGATACATCGACCTCGTCGTGCAGATCGGCTCGCCCAAGTCCGTCGCGAAGGGCCTCCAGCGGATCGGACGCGCCGGCCACGCGTACGGGGAGACCGCGGTCGGCCGCATGATTGCGTTCGAGACGTGGGACCTCATGGAGTGCGCGACCCTCGCGAAGGCCGCGTACGATGCCCGAATCGACCGGGTCGACATCCCCGAGAATCCGCTCGACGTCCTCGCGCAGACCCTTGTCGCGATGTCCCTTGAGAAGCGCTGGGACGTGGATGAGGCGTTCGAGCTCGCCCGGCGAGCATACCCGTTCCACGAACTGACGAAGAAGGACTTCCTCCGCGTCCTCGATTACCTCTCGTCTCGCAATCCGGACATCAAGGTCTTCGCGAAGGTCTGGTTCGACGAAGAAGAGGGCCGCTTCGGGAAGAAGAAAGGCACTCGGATGATCTACTACACGAACGTAGGCACGATCCCGGAGGAGGGCACCTACCACGTCTTCTCGGAGCGGGGCTCGCCGCTCGGCGAGCTGAGCGAGAAGTTCGTCGAGTACCTCAGCCCGAGCGACATTTTTGTGCTCGGAGGCCGAACGTACCAGTTCGTCCGGGCGCGCGGCACGTCGGTCTACGTCAAGGACGCCTCTGGCCGACGTCCAACCGTGCCCTCCTGGACTGGAGAGATGCTCCCTCGGTCGTTCGACTTATCGGTCGCCGTGGGGGAGTTCCGGCGCGACCTCTCCGCGAAGATCGCGAAGGACGGCGAGTCCACCGCGCGCGCATGGCTGAAAGAAGAGTACCGCGTCGACGCCGGCTCGGCGCAGTCCCTCGTGTCCTACGTCGAGGAGCAAGAGGCGTTGATCAAGGATCTCCCCACCGACCGGCAGGTGCTCCTGGAGGGATACCTCGACGTCAAGGGCAACCGGAACGTGATTTTCCACTTCCCCTTCGGCCGCCGCGTCAACGACGCCCTGAGCCGCGCGTACGCGTTCGCAATCACGGAAGCTCACCACACGAACGTCCGGGTGAGCGTGACGGACGACAATTTCATGGTGACCGTGCCCAAGCGGATCGAGATGGATGGGCTCACGAAGCTCGTCACGAGTGAGAGCCTGGAGGACCTTCTCCGCCGCGCGATTCGCAACACGGAGCTGTTCAAGCAGCGGTTCCGGCACTGCGCGACGCGGTCCTTCATGGTCCTCCGGAACTACAAGGGCCGCGAGGTCTCAATCGGCCGACAGCAGTTGCGGTCCCAGCGAGTCCTCGACTGGCTCCACGAGATTGAGGACTTCCCCGTCGTCAAGGAGACGTACAACGAGATCCTCCACTCGGTCATGGACCTCGACCACGCGCGCGAGGTGTTGCGGCGGATCGAGGCGGGCGAGATTACCGTGAAGGAGAGCGCCTTCAGCCCTCTGCCATCGCCGTTCGCGCACAACGTCGTCCTGCAAGGCGTCTCCGACCTCGTCCTGATGGAGGACCGCTCCGCCTTGCTCCGCGAGCTGCATCGCAAGGTCCTCGAGCGCGTCATGCCCACGGACCAGATCAGCTCGATCCAGTTCCAGCCCGCGGAGATCGCGGAGTACTTCCGTCGCAAGCTCCCAATGGTCGCCCGCAAGGAGGACCTCCTCGCCTATCTGGACCGCGTCGGCGACGCGAACGTCCTGCAGCAGAAGGGCCGCAACGCGTTCGAGGTCGCGACCGCCTCCTTCGCCGATGTGAGGAAGTGGGCCGGCGCGTTCATGGACGAAGGGCTGATCGAGAGCGTCTGGACCCCGCAAGGCATCCACTGGACCGGAAAGGATCACGTCCCGACGTACGTCGCGGTGTACGCCCAGCGGTCCCGCCTCCGGCCGCCGGAGGAGAAAGTCCTCACGTTGATCAAGGAGAAACCCCGGGCTCACAAAGAACTCCTGCGGGTCACCAAGATGGGGAAAGACGACTTCAACGAGGCGGTCCGGAAGCTCGAACGGGCATACCTCGTCGGACGAAAGGGCGTCGAGGAGACGATCTACTTCGCGCGCGAGCCGACGCGGGCGACCTTCGAGGAGGCGCTCGACAAGCTCCTGACGAGGCGACTCGAGGTGGACGGCCCGCACTCCGCACAGGAGCTCGCCGTCGCCTTGGGCCTCGAGCCCGAACTCGTCGAGGAGGTCTTGCGGGACCTCGAGTCCGAGGGCGTCGTCTCCTCCGGGCACTTCCTCGTCGACAAGGAATTTCAGTACATGCTCACGCGGGACCTGCAGCGCCTCCAGCGGAAAGACGAGACGCGTGAGGTCTTCGACGAAGGCCAGCTCAAGGCCTTCCTGCTCGACAAGCAGTTCCGCTCGGTCGGGACGCTCGACGAGTACTTCGACCGATTCCTCGAGGCGGGGCTGGTCCTCGATGTCTGGAACCACACGGCCCGCTTCGACTACAAAGAATGGCTTCGCCGTCGAGCTGCGGGGGACATCTTGGAGGGACGATTCCTCAATGGCCGCGTCCGGTACGTACGATCGAACGATGTCCCCCTGTTCCTCTCCGCGTTCCCGCGGAGTCCCCTCTCGGAGTTCGAGGGGAAGGTCCTCGACCTGATCCGGACCGCCGAGGGCATGGACCTCTACACGATCGCGTCGCGTCTGCGGGAGGAGCGCGAGCGCGTCAAGGAGGCGCTCGAGAAGCTCGACTACGACGTGTACGTCATCCGGAAATTCCAGGGGGACGGCTGGACCGCCCGGAATCTCTACGTCGCCTTCGATCCACCAGACGCGAAAGTCGCGGACGCGCTCGAGACGCTCATCAAGCGGTTCCTCGGGGCCTATGGGCCGGTGCCTTTCTCCGGGATTCGGGAGTGGGCCCGGTTCGAGTGGGACGACCTCGAACGAGTGCTCGATCGCTTCGAGGAGAATGGCGTCGTCACGCGTATCCTCGTGACGGGCAAGGCGGAGTCCGAGATGTATGTCCTGACGGACGAGTTGCCCGCCCTTCGCAAAACCGCAGGGCAGCCGGCCGCGGACCCGATGCGCGTGCTGTCGCTCCTCGATCCGTGGACGCAGGCTTTGTGGGCCCAAGTTGCGAGCCGCTACGGCGAGGGCTGGTTCTTCCCGCTCGTCAAGGACGGCGACCTGGTCGGCATGGCGGAGATCTGGGAGATGAGCGGTTGCATCGAGGTGCGGGAGATGGACCTCGGGTCTCCCGACCTCCTGGAAGAGGCGATCGAAGCGCTGGCGCGCATGATGACCTTCTATGCGATGCGCGGCGTCGACGTGCTGCGCGTCACCCGCTTCCAGGGGAAGGATGTCCCGGAAGTCGAAGACCTCTCCGCATGGACGCGGGCCGGATTCGTCCGGTTCTCGGACTTCATCGCCCACGGCCCGATCGTGCCGCAGGACTTCGAGAAGCGGGACCTGCTCGCCTGCGTCTTCCACCGCCAAGGCCTCGCGCCCGAGAGTCGGTTCCCCGATCCGATTGCGGCGGCCAAGGCGCTCGGCGGTCTCCGCTCCGACTTTGCGGCGCGCCTTCGGGTGAAGGACTTCCGGCCGCTCGAGCGTCTCCACCGGAACGGGCTCCTCGCGAAGGGCCTCACGATCCCCGAGTACTGGACCTACTGCTCCGAAGCGGATCTCGGCCTCTACAAGGCGGCGAAAGCCACCCGCCTCACGAAGGAGATGAAGTCTGTCCGCCAGCTCATCGAGGACGAAGGGCCGATCTCGCGACAGCGACTCCTCGTCCTCTCGGACCTCAGTCGGCCCGCGACGGCGGCGGCGCTACGCAAGCTGTACGAAGGTCTCCATGTGACGCGGGACGCGGACAACCGGTATCGCGCGGTCGGCGACGTGAAGATCGGCCGCGATGACGCGCGCCGCGAAGTCCTCCGTCGGATTCTCCGGAGCCTCGGCGTCACGTCCGCTGAGTCGCTCGCCGCGTACACGCGGTTCGAGTACACGATGGGGGAAATCCGTTCGCGGCTCCGGGAGTTCGAGCGCGAGGGGTGGCTCGCGAAAGGGTTCCTGGCGCGGGGCGAGCGGACCGTCATGTGGATCGTCAAGGAGGACCTGGAGCGGGTCGGCCGCCTCGAGTTCGGGCGAAAATTCGTGTTGACGCCGCAGGACAACCTGTTCCTGTATGCTCGGGACCTGATCACGGAGAAGTTCCACATGGGGTCCTGTTACGCCGTCTTCGACGGCACCGAGATTGTCGCGGCGTTCAAGGCGCGCCGGCGCAAGTGGCAGCTCGTCCTGACGGAATTCCAGGGAGACCCGGCCGCGCGCCGGATCGTCGAGGCCTGGGAGGCGGACAACGAACTCGCGGTCGAGGAGGAGGTCGAGCGGATCTCCGACCACGAGGTCATGGAGTGGTACGCCAAGATGTACGGCCACGGCGCCGCGGAGCGCTGACGGTCGACGAATGGGTCAGTGAGGCGACTTACTTCGACGAGGGTTTCGGCGCTTCCTTGATCATCACGACGCTGATACTGTCCAGGAGAATGTGCGCCCCGCATTTCGGGCAATCGATGCCGTTCCAATCGTCCAACGTGTGGTCGGCGGTCAGGGTCACGCGCGTGGACTTGCAATACGGGCAGAGGAGGCTCACCCGCAGGTCCCGGTCCTTGAGGCGGTCCAGCGAGACCTTCTCGACGACCCGACTCACGCGAGAACCGACTTCCATCGGGTTCAGCGTGCGCGGTGCCCCCATATTAACGAACCGGGCCGATTGTCGGAAACGGAAATCGTTCGGACAATTCGCTGTCCGCTACGCCGGCTCGGCCTGGCGGCGCGTATCCAAGGTCAGCGCGCGGTCCGCACAGGACGCGGCCTCGTCGAATCGACCGAGCTTCGTGAGGACGAATCCCTTGTTCACCCATGCCCCGCGGTACCCGGGGTCGATCCCGAGGGCGTGCTCGTAGCAGGCCAGCGCCTCCTCGAACTTGCCGAGGCGCGCGAGCGCGTTCCCCTTGTTGTTCCAGGCGACTTCGTAGTTCGGGTTGACCTTGATTGCAGCGTTGAAGCACCGCAGGGCGTCGATGAGCCGTCCCATCTTCGTGAGTGCGTTCCCCTTGTTCACCCAAGCGACCTCGTTTCGGGGGTTGATGTCGAGGGCCGTGTCGATCGCCCGGAGGGCCTCTTCGTACCGTCCCATCAGGACCAGCGTCGCCCCTTTGCCGTACCACGGGATTTCGGCTCCGGGGACGTCGGCGCGGCTCGCGGCGATCGCCCGGTCGTACTCGGTGAGGGAGCGTTCGTAGTTGCGCCGGACGATGTCCCGTTCCGCGAGGACGAGCTCGCGACGCAAGACCGAGCTGGCCTTCCGGCGGCGAATCTCGGTCGCCGCGAGAGCGGCGGGCCAGGGGGCCGAGGCCAGGATCCCGATGAGCCACGGTCCGGTCCCGGATCCGCCTGGATTCAGCACGGACCCCACACCGTACGCCGCCAAGGGGACCGCGCCGGCCACCGCAAGCACGACGCGATTGGCGGTTCCGATGAGGCGCTTCGTGGCCCAAGCGAGCGGGACGATGGATCCGATCGGGAGGACGAGACCGATCCAGGTCTGGGAGAGGCCGCCGTCGAACACCGCTCCTGCGAGAGCGAGAACGACGCCGGCTCCGACGAGGCCAAGGTCCCGTACGGATGGTGCCGGAGCCTTTTGCGTGATGACTTGGACCACCAAGAGGGCACTGAGGCCGAGGAGGACCGCTCCCAACCCGGCGGCGGCGAACGGTTGCGCCAATCCTCCCGCGAGGACGATCCCCGCGGCCCCCGCGAGGACGATGCCTCCCGCGATCTCGGGCGAGACCTGGAACTTCTGCGGGCGGGTGACCGCGGTCTTCTCCCGGCGTGGGGCGGACGCGGACGTCCGCGATCGCCGTGCCGGCGGCTCGTTCTTGCGCTCGGACAATGGTGCCGGTGGGGCGATTCGGGCCGCGGTGGTTTGGAGCTTCGGAGCCAGAGGCTCCACTTTCTGCGGTGTACCACCGGCCGCCCGTGCAATTGCCGGAGGCGGCTGCTTGGCCGGCCCCGGGGTCGATGCGATCGGTCGGGTCGGGGGCGCTTTCGGTTCCCTCGGCAACGGACGGAGCGGTTCCGGAGCGGGTGCGCGCGGCGGGGTGGCGGGCTTGACCGGCATGGTCCGCTTCGTTGCGACATCCGGGACGTGGGCTTTCGGTACTGCGTCCTCGATCTTGGCGGCGCCCTTCGCGGCCACAGGGATTTCCTTCGGGGTCGGGGCGGCCGCCACCGCTTTCGGCGCCGCCTGGGCGCCTTCCCTCAACGGTTCCCCGCAAATCTCGCACTCCGCGATGTCGGCGTCGTTGTCAGCCCCGCACGCTGGGCAGAGGACCAGGTCGAGGATGTCTTCCTCGTCCGAGGGGGCCTCGGGGGACTCGGTCTCGAATTCCGCAGCGCACCGCGGGCAAGTCGAATCACCGCTCGCGACGAACCCGCCGCAATTGGTGCAGATGAACAAGAGGCCGACTTCACCCGTCTCCAGGACGTTGTCCGGATCGCGATCCTTGAGCTGCTTCGGATGGCGGAACCCCTGCTCGAAGAGTTTCAGGGCTTTCTCCCGGTCGAGCCCGAAGGCTCGGCTGAGCCGGACGACGGCCTCGTCGATGACAAAGGCCCCGCAGTTCTCGCACTCCGTCTCGTCCGGAGGGATGGGCTCCTGGCAGACGGGACACAGGACCCGGGCCTGTTTCCCGGGCATCGCTACGGGATCGACCCATCGGACAGGCCATAAACCATCGCGTCTTGTTGTCACGTCCGATAGCGGCGGTCCGCGCACTTAAGTAGACGCCGCGACTTGGGCCCGCGCTCCATGGTCACCCGCGTGGACTTCCTCGTCGGGCTCGTCATCGGCATCGCGCCCGCCCTGCTCCTGCTCTGGTTTTCCTTGCGCCGATTCGACCGGCCGTTCGTCGACCGCACCCTCTTCGACGATCGCCGCGTGTTCTTTGGCCTCGCGGTCGGGATGGTGTTCGGGGTCCTGTCGAGCGTCCTGAACTTCTCGATCTCCGTGACGGGCCTCACGGGCTCGGTCCTGCTCCTCGTCGGGATCGTGCTCTTCGAGGAGCTCTTCAAAGTCGTATACATGAATCGTCACGGGTATCGCGAGCGCTTCGACACGACGTTCTACGGCGTGCCGATCGGAGTCGGGATCGCATCGACGTCCATCGTCGCGACGGTCGCGTGGGGCGGCAACGCGCTGTACGAGGGCATCACGCTCCCCCTGATCGCCTTGTTCTCGGTCAGCTTGAGTTTCGTCCACGCGGACACGGGGGCCCTCATCGGATTCGGCGCATCGCGCGGCGATCTCTGGGGCGGCCTCCGCATGGCGGTCCTCATCCGGTTCGCCCACATCGCCCTCCTGTCCCCCTTCCTCCTCCTTTCCGGAGCAAGTGCGAGCCCGAGTGTGCTCGTCGCATCCGTCCTCGGCCTCCTCTCGTCGATCGCCTTCGCCGCGATCGTGTATCAGTACGTGTATAAGGTCGTCCTCCCGGGCACCTTGCCCGAAGATCTCCGGCGCGAGCTGCGACGGGAGAAACGCGCCCGGCCGGTCAGGCCGTGAGCCCGACGGTCCGGTAGAAGCCGGCCCTGGGCTCGAACACGGCATTGGCGCGAATCAACGCGTCGAGGGCGGCTTGCGATTCCGGAATCCCGAGTCCAGCCAGGACCTTGTTCCAATCATCCAGCGTGAAGACTTCGAGTTCCCGTGAGAGCTCGAGGGCCGCGGCCCGGATCCGCGCGGTCCGGTCGCCATCCCTTCGAACGACGGCGATGACGCGAGCGTGCACATCTCGAGTGCGCGGACGCTTCCTTGGGGCGACGGCCCGCTCATACGTTTCCAGGCCTCCGGCGATCTCCGCGCTCACGCGGGCCACCAACGGCGCGAGTTCGCGGGCCGAGTCCGCTCGGGCGCGCACCCTCGCGGGCAGGATGCGGATCTCGAAACCGCAGGTGCACACGGTCGTCTTCTGTTTCAGGTCCACGCCCTTCGCGCGCTTGCAACGAGGACAGACGATGACGCCGTACATGCTCACGCGAGGAACACGAGGGCGGCCAAACAGACGCCGTAGTGGTCCATCGGGATGCTGAGGTCCTCGATTCGGTAGTCGATCGCGCGGAACTTGATCCCGCGGAGCTTCGCCATGCTCCCCATTTTCCACTCCATGACCTCGCGGAGGGAATTCTTCGTGCCGTGCATGTGTCCTTCCGCGACGTAGCCCCCGAACCCGTCGTCCCGAAAGCCGTACGCGATCCCGGCAGAGATGGACTCGCCCTCGCCGCCGCGCTGCTGCGCGAGGACGCAGTGCGTGATCGCCCCCATGGGGAGGTCCCGTCGCCGGACCGGCTTGATCCCGATCGGCAGGACGGAGGAGACGGAGACGATGTTCTGCTCCGCGAGGCCGGCATTCTGGAGTGCCTCGTCGAACGCGTTCAGGTCGGAGACCTTCGACACCGCCTTGCCCGACGTGACGAAGAATTTCGTAGGAATCGGAAGCATGATGCCCTGCGAGGACCGCGGATTGTCGCGCGGGACTTAAGGGTTTGCAGGTGGCGACTCTCCGGGGAGAATAATATATTCAGATTTATATTTATTATGCTGTATGGCGAAAGGCGCCCCACCGCTTGCGGGCCTTATGGGCCGCCGGCATGAGGACGGCCTTCCTCATACTGTACGCGTCCTCGCCCCACGAGTAGTACCCATACAAGACCCCGTCCGTGCGATACCCGAGGCCGCGATAGAACTCGATTGCCGCGAGGTTCTTCGTGCTTACTTCAAGGCGGATCGTCGAGAGGCCGCGTTCCGCGGTGAGGCCCTCGGCCGCGCGCATCATCGTCGTCCCGAGCCCGCGACGACGGGCATCCGGCGCGACCGCGACGGAGAGGACGCGGCACGCGGCCCGCTCGAACAGGAGCATCATCGCAGCGTCGATCCCCTGCGGGCCGTCCTCGACGAGCGTCATCGCCTGGCGGTTCCGTAGAATCCAATCGACGTGGTCCCGCCGAAACCGGTGTTCCTGGAAGCACAGGATTTCGAATCGGTAGAGGGCTTCGAGGTCGTCCCGGCCCGCGATTCGCAGCACGGCGACTTCGGACCGCACTTGGGGTTATTGTCCTTTTCGACGCGCGTTCTCTCCTTGATTCATGGAGAAAGGGTAATCTAGACCGTGCGGAATGGGACGCGGGTTCATGGTCTCGATCGCGGACATCCTCAAAGGACGCCACACCGGCGAGCGCGTCGAGCTGCGAGGCTGGATCTACCGCACGCGGACGATGGGCGGGAAGGCGTTCGTCGTCTTGCGGGACTCGACGGGCATCCTCCAAGCCACGATCGCGAAGGACGCGGTTCCTGCGAAGGCCTTCGCGGCGGCCGAGAAAGCGCTCATCGAATCGGCGGTGGTCGTCCGGGGCACCGTCGTCGCGGACAAGCGGGCCCCGGGCGGATACGAGGTCCGCGCGACCGACTTCGAGGTCGTGCATTTCGCGGAGAAGTTTCCGATCCAGGAAGATCCGAGCGACGAATTCCTCCTGGACATGCGGCATCTCTGGGTCCGTTCCCAGCGGATGACGACGATCTTCCGGATCCGCCACACGACGTTCGAGGCAGTCCACGAATATTTCCGCGAAAAGGGATTCTGGGAGGTTCACCCGCCGATGATCACCTCGGCCGGGAGCGAAGGCGGCTCGACCCTCTTCGAGCTCGAGTACTTCGGCCGCAAGGCGCACCTCACGCAATCGTGGCAGCTCTACGCGGAGGCGCTCGTCCTCGCGATGGAGAAGATCTACTACATCGGGCCGTCGTTCCGCGCCGAGAAGTCTCGCACGACCCGCCACCTCACGGAATACTGGCACGCGGAGATGGAGCAGGCGTGGGCCGGGATGGACGAGGTCCTCCAGCATGCGGAGGGCGTGATTTCGCATGCGTGTCAGCGCGTCGCGGAGGAGCGGCCCGACGATGTCGTGGCGCTCGGTCGCACGCCGGAGTTCCTCAAAGCGGTGAAGCCGCCGTTCGAGCGTCTGACGTACGACGAGGCGCTGAAGATCCTGAAGTCGAAGGGCATGGACGTGGAATGGGGCAAGGACCTCCGGACGCTCGAGGAACGCGCCCTCACGGAAGGCAAGACGAAGCCGGTCATCGTGACGCACTATCCTCTGGTGTCCCAAGCGTTCTACAAAGCGCGGGACCCGAAGCATCCGGATCTCGTCCTCGCGTTCGACGTGATCGCAGGCGACGGGGTCGGCGAGGTGGTCGGCGGGAGCGAGCGCGAGACGGACCTCGCGATGATCAAGCGCGGCCTCGCCGAGCAAGGCGAGGACCCGAAGGCGTACGAATGGTACCTAGACTCGCGCCGCTTCGGCTCCGTCCCGCATGCGGGATTCGGGATGGGCATGGAGCGTCTGATCCAGTGGATCTGCAAGCTCGACCACATCCGCGATGCCGTGCCGTTCCCTCGGACGCCCGCGCGGTTCTATCCGTAGAGAATATCCTTTTACGCGCCCAGCGGCTGACCCGGAATGATGGGCGATCTCCCCGTCGATGATCCGTTCGCCGGCGTGCTCGCGGTCCACGCGGACTTCGTCGACAAGCTCACGGAGCTGGAGGCAACCCTCGACGAGATGATGGCGACGCGGGACGTGAGCGAGAGCAACTCCATGATCCTCGACGAGTCCGCTCGATTCTTCGAAGACGAATTGCTCCCTCATCTCGCCGCCGAGGACGAGGCCATCCTCCCGAGGCTGGAAGCGTCCATCGGCCGCTACGGCACGCTCGTGAGCGTCGTCGGATACGAGCACGCCGAGATCCGGCGAGGCGTCGAGAAGTTCCGCGCCGCCCGGGAGGAGTTGCGCCGCCAGCCCGAATCCTGGGACGCGATCCAGGAACTCAACCGCCATGGGATCTTCCTCGTTCAGTTTCTATGGGACCACTTCCGGAAGGAGAGGACGAGCCTCTTCCCGACCGCGCGCGAACGGCTCTCCGCGTCGGACCTCAAGGCGATTCAGAAGCGATTCGTTCCGTGAGTCGTCATCTTGCGGCGGATCTTCGCGGCCATCTCGTCGAGTTCCGCCCGGGCGGCGATGCGACCGTACTGCGGCCCGAACCTCAGGCCGAATCCGTCCCCGGTGAACCGCGGGACGACATGGAGGTGGACATGGTCGACTTCCTGTCCTGCGGCCTCGCCATCGGCGAGGTAGAGATTAATCCCCTCGCATCGAATCCCGGAACTTCGGATGGCGGCCGCAACCCGCATCGCGGCGGCGAACGCTTCGCCTCCCTGCCTCGAAGGAAGGCCGGAGAGACGCGCCGCATGGGACCTCGGAATCACCAGCGTGTGACCGGGATTCACGGGTCGGATGTCCAGGAACGCGATCGTCGTGTCGTCCTCATCGACGATGCTGGCGGGTGCCTCTCGAGCGACGATCTTGCAGAAGATGCAATCCGGATCCCGTGTCGGCAACGCGTCGGCCCCGTCACTTCTTCGCCGAGGGTCCCAGGATGCGGTCGGCGACGATGAGCTTCTGGATCTCGTTCGTGCCCTCGTAGAGCCCGAGGATCCGCGCGTCCCGATAGTATCGCTCGACGTCGAAGTCCCCGCTGAAGCCGTACCCGCCGTGGACTTGGATCGCCCAGTCCGTGACCCGTTGTGCCATCTGCGCGCCGTAGAGTTTCGCCATCGAGACCTCCATCGTGTTGTCGAGGCCGAGGTCCCGCATGTGCGCCGCCCGGAGGGTGAGGAGCCGCGCGGCGTCAATCTCCACCGCGGATTGCGCGATCATCTCCCGGATGAGCTGGAAGTCGCCGATCGGGCGGCCGAAGGCCTTGCGCTCCTTGGCATATTTCGTGGCCGCCTCGAGCGCCGCGCGCGCCACGCCGACCGCGCCCGCGGCGATTCCGATCCTCCCGCTGTTCAGGGTCCGCATCGCCTGGTTCCAGCCGTCCCCTCGCTTCCCGATCAAGTTCTCTTTCGGAACGCGGCAGTCCTCGAAGGCGAGGTCCGCGGTTGGGCTCGCCCGCAATCCGAGCTTTGTCTTCGTCTCGACGTGGGTGACCTTGAACCCACGGGTGTCCTTGGGGACCATGAAGAGCGAGATTCCCTCGTGTCGTTTCGATCCCGGTTCGCGGGCATACACCTGGACGAAATCCGCGAGGTTGCCGTTCGAGATGAATCGCTTCTGGCCGTTCAGCACCCACTCGTCCCCGTCGAGCCGTGCCGTCGTCTGCAGGTTCCCGGCGTCGCTCCCCGCCTCGGGTTCCGTGATCGCCCACGCCCCGAACCGTTCGCCTTTGGCGAGCGGCACGAGCCATTCGCGCTTCTGCGCCTCGCTCGCGAACCACATGAGGGACGTCTCCGATAGGGACGTCTGGACGGAGACGGTCGTTCGCACGGACGACGACCCGCGGGAGATTTCCTCCACGAGAAGCATGAACGAGACGTAGTCCATCCCCGCGCCGCCGTACTTCTCCGGCACCGGGGCACCGAGGAATCCGAGGGCCGCCATCTTCGCGTAGAAGGACTTCGGGACTTCGCCTTTCTCTTCCCAATCCCGCACGTGGGGGACCAGCTCGCGGTCCACGAAATCGCGGGCCGTCTGCTGGACGAGGCGTTGCTCGTCCGTCAACCGAAAGTCCATTCCGGACCACCTCGCGCGGCCTAACCTGAGTGAATCCCTTAAACCTTCGGCACGGACGATGCGTTGCAACCGCAAGGCGTGATGCCCGGAGGAAGTCTTATCGCCCGCCCCGGATTCCACGGTTTGTGGGTCTCCTCTCCGACGCGGACATTCGCCGCTACCTCGCGAAAGAGGAAATTCGGATCGACCCCTTCTCCGAACGGAACCTCACTCCAAATGGGTACGACGTCTCCATCGAGGAGGTCGTCATCCCTTCGACGGGCACGAAGACGACGGAGGGCGCCGCGCAGGTCCCGGCGAGCACGCGCTTCGCCGTCAGCACTCGAGAGCGGATTCAGCTCGGGCGTCACGTAGCGGGTCAGATTTGGCTCCGCACGACGTGGGCGCGGCGCGGGGTGGTCGCGTCCTTCGGGATGATCGACGCGGGGTTCTCCGGGACGCTCACGTTCGGAGCCTTCAACGCGTCTTCCGGTGTGCTCGAGCTCCCGGTTGGCGAGCGGTTCGCACAGGTCGTGTTCCTGACGCTCGAGTCGCCCGCCTCGGAGACGTACGACCGGCGCTCCGGGACGTTCCAGGGCCAGAAGGGCGTGACGCTCGAACGACCGTGACGTCGAACGCCGTGTGGTGCTGCGTTGGAGAATACGCACGCACATGCCGACGCCGGAGATCGGTGATCCGGAGGCCGGCCGCGCCGGCAACGCGTCGGATGGCTTGGATCGCCTCTTGCTCGTCCACCGTCTCTAGAATTCGGTACACGTGGACCGTGCCACGAGGTTCGAGGGCCCCGAAGGCATCGGGCAGAAAGTCAAACGCCGAGTGCGGCAGGTCCAGGATGACCCGGTCCACGGGCGCGATCTGCCGGAGGATCGTACGCGCGTCGCCTGCGCGAACCGTCACGCGGTCAGCACGATTCGCCGCTACGTTCGTGCGCAGCAACTCGACGGCGACCGGGTTCGCATCCGAGGCGTGGACTTCTCGCGGGCGGCGCGTCTTCGCAATCAGGATCGCATAGGGACCGACCCCCGCGAACGGATCCGCGACGACCTCCCCGTCCCGGGTCAAGTCCGCGATGCGCAATCGCTCCGAGGCGAGTCGCGGGCTGAAGTATGCTTCCCCCAGGTCGACGAGATACGTGAGGCCGTGCTCGAGGTGGCGGGTCGTGGTCCTCGGCTCCCCCGCGACGACCTCGATCTGGCGGATGCGGTGTTTCCCTTTGACCCCGCGATCCTCCACGACGACGAGAATCCGGGGATTCCATCGGAGGATGGCCCGTCCGATCGCCTCGCGGTGGCCGTGCAACTCTCTCGGGATCTTGATGACCGCAATGTCTCCGACGACGTCGAACGAGCTGGGGAGGGATGCGCGCAGGGCCGGCGGGACATCGGCGACGTCTTTGTAGCTCCGCACCGCAACATATCCCTCGGGGAAGTCTCGCTCCGCGATGGGGAACCCGATATCCACTCGATCGGTCGTCGGGATGAGCAGGCGGTCGCCTTCTCGGACGATGCGCAGATGCGGTGCGAGCTTGTCCTCCTCGACGAGACGCCGTCGAACCTCCTCCCCGCGTTCGCGAGGGACGACGATGCACCAGGATCGCACGCCGCCGCGATGCGGCCTCCGGCGATTAAGGTTTCAGCCGCCGCAAACGTTCATGGCCCTCGCGTCGCTTCGCCGCGACGATGGGGGAACTCGTCTTCATCGGCCTCGGCCTCCATGATGAAAAGGGCGTGACGCTCCGAGGGTTGGAGGAAGCCCGCGCCGCGGATGTCGTCTTTGCGGAGTCATACACGTCCGGGCTTTCGGGCGCCTCCCTGGAATCCGTGCAGCGCCTCATTGGCAAATCCGTTCGGAAGCTGTCGCGGGAGGAGGTCGAAAACGGCCGATTGATCTTGGACGCGGCGTCGAAACAGCGCGTGGCCTTCCTTGTCGGTGGCGATCCAATGGCGGCCACCACCCACGTGGACCTTCGATTGCGGGCGGCCGCGGCGAGGATTCCGACGCGAATCGTCCACGGCGTGTCGATCCTGACCGCGGCCGCGGGAACGCTGGGCCTCCAGGCGTACAAGTTCGGACGGACGACGACCGTCCCGTTCGCGCAGCCCGGCTTTGAACCGACGAGCCCGCTTGAGGCGATCCTTGAGAACCTCCGCGCGGGGCTCCACACGCTGGTCCTCCTCGACCTCCGTGAAGATGGGACCCTCCTTTCGCCTCGCGAGGCGATCGAATCGCTCCTCCGAATGGCCATGAAAATGCGAACGTCCGAGTTCGGTCCAAAGACCTTCGCGTGCGTCCTCGGGCGCGTGGGATCTCCGGATGGCACCGCCGCGGCCGGGCCTCTTGAATCGCTCGTCGGGCGCGACACGGGCCCGCCCCTCCACTGTCTCGTCATCCCCGGGCCGCTGCACTTCCTCGAGGAAGAGTCCCTCGTGGCGTTCGCCGGTGCTCAGGGTCTCTGAACCGGGGCGGTCGAGAGTCCCGCGAGCCGCTCGACTCGCCAGAACGTGATCTCCTGCGTCACGGACCACCGCAGCTCCTTTCCACCCCACTGTTCCCGGAGGGCGCGGACCGCCTCCCGGTGGAGGGTTTCGGGCACCTCCCACTGGGTGGTGTAGTCCCGCCGTGCAATTTCCGCGATCGCTCGGTCCGCGGACGCCGTCTCCGTGAACGGGCCGACGGGGATCACGAGGTCCGGTTTCAGGATCTCGGTGAGCTTGCGCTCGTGCACCCCCGGCGGTTCCCAGTGGAACCCCTGCTTCTCCACGAGGGTGTGGTATTCCCGGTTCAATTCCGGACCATCGGATCGGCCGATGATGCTGAAGTACGACTCCGTGGTGACGCGCGCGATTTCTCGTAGCACGTCCCTCCATTCGGAGATCAGGTGGAGCACGTGGTTCGTCGTGGCGACGTCGAACGCCTTCGACGGGAACGGGAGGCGCACGGCGTCGGCGAAGATCACGTTCTTCAAGCCTTTCGCGAGGCCTCGCTCGACCATCGCGGGGGAGATGTCGATGCCGACGACCTGGATGCCACTCTTCTGGAGCGGCACCGCGAAGCGGCCCGTGCCGACGCCGACCTCGAGGACCCGCTTGCCGCGGAGTTCGTCGACGAGGACGCCCAGGACGCGGGACAGGGCCCGTGCCGGCAGACCCCGTGTCTCGTCATAGATCGTCGCGACGCGGTCGAACGAAAGTCGCTCCGGCACGCCGTACGCATAGCCCGTGCGGGGGGAAAAACGTGAGCCGCGCCCGAGGCCCCTGCGTGGCCACCCGGCGCCGGGCATCCCCCCACGGCGGAGGTGGCGACGGTTGTAAACGTTAGCTCCATGTATTCGGAGCCCGTGCTGCGGCGGCGTGTCACAGGCATCCACCGTCACCCCCGAGGAGGCCAAGATCGGACGTCCGACGATCCCCCCGGCCCTTGCCGGGTTGCCGTCCGACGACCGGCTCTTCCGGGAGCTGATCGCCCGCTTTACGGTCCTCGCGGAGACGTGCGCCCGGTTCTCGTCCGAGGTGTACCGCTCGTCCGGCACCCGACGGGAGGCCAACCTCGAGGACACGGTTCGGCGGAGTCTGAAAATCGCCCGGACCGTGTTCGGGACGTGGTCCATCGAAATCCTGTCGGTCATCCACCTGAACCAGTCCGTCGGGTTCGCGCAAATCAAGAAGACGCTCGGCCGAATCAAGAGCTCGACGCTGAGCGCGAAACTGCGGCAACTCGAGAAGGCGGGGCTCGTCCAACGATATGGCATGACGAGGAAGGCGCCGCAGAGTCGGTATTCCCTCACGCACAAAGGGCTGATGATCGCCCGCCTCGGAGAGCCCGTGTTCTTGTATCTCCGCGTGGCCGACGGCTGGCGAGGCCCCGGGGCGACGCCGGCCTCCGATCAGGACCAAGAGACGGACCTCGTACCCGACGAGGCCGACGAGGCGTGAAGGCATCCGCCGGACGCGTCTTCCGGTCCGCTCGCGATGGCCTCAGGTGGGGCGCTTTTCGGCAGCCTCGCGAGGGCTTTCTCCGGGAAAATCGATAGTTTCACACACCCCCCCGTGTTACCGCCTTAAGTATGGTCAAGGATGAGAAGAAAGGTGACAAGGTGGCTGTAGCAGTCAAGGCTATCAAGTCCATCGAAGAACTTTCCGGCGTCGGCCCCGCGACCGCGGAGAAACTGCGCGAGGCGGGTTTCACGGACCTCATGGGGCTCGCGGTCGCCTCGCCGCAGATGGTCGCCGACGCGGCCGAGCTCGGCACGAATGTCGCCCAGAAGATCATCATCGCCGCCCGCGAGGCGGTCGACATCGGCGGCTTCGAGACCGGGGACGTCATCCTCGAGCGACGGAAGTCCGTCGCGAAGCTCACGACCTGCTCGAAGGCCCTCGACGAGTTGCTCGGCGGCGGTCTCGAGACCCAGGCGATTACGGAAATGTATGGTGAATTTGGCAGCGGAAAGTGCGTGACAGGGAACAGCATGGTCCTCTACCTCAATGACCGACATCCTCACATCGCGCCCATCGAGGAGGTTTACGAGAAGTACGCTCGATCGTATGGTGAGACCCCCTTGGACGACGGATTCGTGGTTTCTGGCGCCCCCGTACAGGTTCTGGGTCTTCCCTCAAGCGGGTTCGGTCCCACTGCGGCGAGCGCGATTTATCGAGAGCATGCTCACGAGGTGTATCGCATCTGCACATCCCGCGGAGCCCTGTTCGAAGTCACGGGAGCCCATCGGTTTCTCACCGTGACGGATCAAGGGACCCAATGGGTCCCGGCTGCCAAGCTCTCTGCGGGCGACCCGGTCGCCGGTCCGAAATCGATCGCGATCGAGGGAGGCGGTCTTTCGGAGGACGATGCATACTTCCTTGGGTTATTCGTCGCAGAGGGCACTGCGAACCCCGTTTCTCTGTGCAATGCCGACCATCGGATTATCGACTGGGTTCAGGCGTATGTTGAGAGACGTTTCGGCTACTCGCCACGGGTCCGCCCGCTTGGATCAGCACCGCACGTGCGGATTGTCCTCTTCCGCCGACCGACCGTGGCGTTCCTCGGCAGCCTCGCGCGGACCAACGCGGGTACCAAACGAGTCCCGATGGAAGTTCTGTCGGGAAGCGAGGAGGTCGTCCGAAGCTTCCTCGCCGGCTACCTCGACGGCGACGGCTCCATTGAGGAGAGGACCGTTAGCGCGACCACGAAGAGTTCCGGCTTGGCGACCGACTTGGCGTATCTCTTCGGCCGGCTCGGCGTCCGCGTCACGCGGAGCGAGAGGGTCGTCGACGGGGTCACCTACTTCGTGGTCTTCGTTGTCGGCTTCGCCAGAGATGGACTGCAGATCCCGATGCTGACAAAAAAGATGCCCGCGCTTCGAACCCGCAACTCATCTCACGGATACCCCACGCGTATCCCTCAATTCCTTGCGCGAACCTACCGGAAAACACTCGGAGGAAATCGTGGCCGGCGTCGGAAGGCAATTGGTAGAGCAGCGAACGCGGCGGAGACCTTCTATCACGTCTTGACGCGGAGTCGCTATACGAGGAAGACGATTAACGACGGTACCTTCCGCCGGATCGTCCACGAGTTCTTGGCGGGTCACGAGAGACTGCGGAAGGCCCAGAGCCTGGCCGAAACCTTGGACAGGCTCACAAGTCAGGAGTTCAAGGAGCTCGTGGATCTACTGCCCTTCCCGTACGAAAGCCTCGCTGCCAATCTAGGGCTCTCGCCGTCCGCCCTGCGGAACTACCTCTCGCGGGGATTGCCAAGAGATACGACATTACGGCGTCGGCTGCGGGAGGCGCTACTGCCTCGAATCACGGATCGACTGCGGTTGCTCGAGGAAGCGTTTCCCCAGATCCGCAACATCTACGCGATGGCCTGGGACGAAATCGTGTCGATTGAGATTCGTCCGTATGACGACTGGGTGTACGACTTCGTAGTGCCGGATGGCCATGCGTTCGTCGGCGGAGCCGTGCCGACCTTCATGCATAACAGCCAGCTCGGCCACCAGCTCGCGGTCAACGTCACGAGATCCGAAGATTCTGGCGGCCTCGACGGCGACACGGTCTGGATCGACACCGAGCAGACGTTCCGTCCGGAGCGCATCCGGCACATGGCGGACGCGCTGGACCTCGATGCGGATGCGATCCTGAAGCGGATCCACGTGGCCCGGGCGTTCAACAGCCATCACCAGATGCTCCTTGTCGAGAAGGCGCAGGAGCTGACCCAGGACTACCGGGTCCGCCTGATCGTCATCGACTCCCTGACCGCGCACTTCCGGGCGGAGTATATCGGGCGCGGCGTGCTCGCGGAGCGACAGCAGCTGCTGAACAAGCACATCCACGAGCTGATGCGGTTCGGCGACATCCACAACGCCGTCGTGTATGTGACGAATCAGGTGCACGCGAAGCCCGACGCGTTCTTTGGCGATCCGACGCGGCCGGTCGGCGGGCACATCGTGGGCCACAGCGCGACGTTCCGGGTGTACCTGCGGAAGTCGAAGGGCGGGAAACGGATCGCACGCCTGATCGACTCGCCGAGCCTCCCCGAGGCCGAGGCGGTGTTCAGCGTGTCGGAAGACGGGATTCGCGACTGAGCCTGCGCCGATGTTGCATGTCAAAGCGTGTCGGGACAGCTTGAAGTAGCGTCGGACCCATCGTTGGCGTGGTTCCATGGAAGCGGGGCTCCTCCTGATTCCGGGTCCCGTCCCGCTCCATCCTCGGGTCCTCGAAGAGTTCGCGAAGCCGGCGCTTCCGCACTACGGCGACGCGTGGGTCCGAGCGTTCGCCGAGGCGACCTCCTTGATGCACTATCTCTGGTCCTCTCCGGACGGGCACGTGTTCCCGCTCGCGGGGCCCGGCCACGCGGGCATCGAAGCCCTCGCCTACACGTTCCTGCGGCCCGGCGACCGGGTCGTCGTCGTGTCGAACGGGTTCTTCGGCGAGCGGCTCCGCGAGGTGCTCCAGGCGCACCGCCTCAAGGCGGACGTCGTCGAATCGGCGTGGGGCAGCGGTCCCGACCTCGACGGATTGCGCACGGCCCTGAAGCAGCCCACGAAGGCCGTGGCGGTGGTCCACAACGAGACGTCGACCGGGGTGACGAATCCGCTCGAAGGGATCGTCGAATCCGCGCACGCGGTCGACGCGTTCGTGATCGTGGACGCGGTGTCCTCCCTGGGCGGCATCTCCCTCCCGACCGCGGCGCTCGGCGTGGACGCGGCGTTCAGCGCGTCGCAGAAATGCCTCGCCGCGCCCGCCGGGATTGCGCCCGTGTTCGTCGCGCCGTCCGTGTGGGAGGCCACGGATCCGAGCGACGCCGACGGTTGGTACCTGAACCTATTCACCTGGGAACGCTACGCGCGGGAGTGGGGCGACTGGCATCCGACGCCGACGACGATCTCGTCCAATCTCTTCTACGCATTCCATCGCGCGCTCTTGCTCGTGAAAGAGGAAGGCCTCGAGGCCCGCTGCGCCCGCCATGCGAAGATGTCGAAGCGGCTCCGAGACGGCCTGTCGGCATTAGGCTTCAAGGCGCTCGCGTCCCCGGAGTTCGTCTCGAACACGGTCACGTGCATGTCGCCGCCCGACACGATTGACGCGAACACGCTCGTGAAGCGGCTGCGGCTCGAGCACAACATCACGATCTCGGGTGGCCTGGGACCGCTCCGCGGCAAGACGATCCGGATCGGGACGATGGGCACGCAGGCGGAACCCGACGTGATCGACCGCCTCCTCGAGGCCGTCCGGTCGATCGTCTGAGGCTCACGCATCCGGCAGGTATCGGTCGAGCCAGTCTCCGGCCCGCTCGTACAGCGTGACTTGATTGGAGATCTTCCGCGGCCAGTGCCCTTCGTCCGGGAACTCGAGGTAGTCGACGGTCTTGCCCATCTGCTTCATCGCCTCGACCATCGACCTCGCCTCCGTGACGGGACACCGGGGATCGTGCGCGCCTCCCGTGAATAGCACCGGCACGCCGATGCGGTCGAGGTAGTAGATCGGCGAGAACTTGCGGTACAGGTCCGCGTCCGTGTCCGGATGACCCATCTTCTGCCGGTCGTATCGCTGCAGGTATCCTCGCTCGTTCGTCGTCGCGGTGAGCCAGTTGAAGTATCCCACGATGCTCACGCCGACGTGCCACATCTGGGGCGCCTGCTCGAGGCAGTGCGCGACCGAGTACCCGCCGTAGCTCACGCCGATGATCCCGAGCCGGTCCGGGGCGCAATACCCGTTCTTGACGAGCCATCGCCCGCCCGCCATGATGTCCTGCATGTCCCCGCCGCCGAGGTCCCGGTCGCTGATCCGCCGCCACGCGCGGCCGTATCCCGTGCCACCCCGGTAATTCGGCGCCAGGACCGTGAACCCGTCCGCGACGAGGAACTCGACGGATGCGTCCCATTCGTTGAGGGTCTGCGCCTCCGGTCCGCCGTGGGGGTAGACGAGCGCCGCGTGGCGGGAACGCGCCTTCGGCGGCACGAAGAGCCAACCCGGGATTTTGCGTCCATCGAACGTCGGGTACCAGATCAGCTTGCCGTCGGCGAGCTCGTTCTTCGGGAGCGGGGTTCGCACGCTGTCGACGAGCCGCGCGGTCCGTGTTCCCCGTCGGGCGACGAGCCACTCGGGCTGGAGGAAGTCCGTGAACAGGTAGTAGAGCGTCCGGCCATCCGGAGACCAAAGGGGCCGGTGCGCCGACCCGATGGGCTGCGACGCGACGACGGATCCTTTCCCGTTGCGGTTCACGGTCTTCAGTTGAACGTTCCCGTCGCGGTTCTCCAGGAACGCGATTCGCTTCCCGTCCGGAGACCACACGGGCATCGTCTTGTCCCGCCGGCTCTCGAGGATCCATCGCACCGCACGCGAGTCGACATCGAGCGCGCCGATGTCGAGGTGATCGTGGACGTTCGAGACGAAGAGGAGTTCCTGGCCGTCCGGGGACCACGGATGCGGGCGGCCTGCCTCGCCGGCGATCGAGCTCTCGCTGTCCGGGAAGTTCACGACTTTCTCCATCCGGCCGTGGAGGTCGACGAGTCCGACGTAGTCGCCCAGGCCGACGCCCGCGGAGAACGCGATGGTCCGGCCATCCGGCCGCCACGCGATTTCCGTTGCGATGTCGTCCACGTTCGTGAGTTGGTTCGGCTCGCCACCCGCAGCGTCCACGACGAAGACGTTGTCGCGGTCCCCGTCGCGGTTCGAGATGAACGCGATCTTGGCGCCGTCGGGGGACCACCGCGGGAACGCGCTGTCGAACGAGGTGTCCGTGACTTTCTGGACGTGCTCCCCTTTCGTCGGCACGAGGTAGATGTTGTAGTTCTCGTCCCCCTCGAAGTCCGATTGCACCGCAATCCATTCGCCGTCCGGCGAGAACTCCGGGTTGACGACGGACTGATCAGACCGCAGGAGGACTTTCTCGTGCTTCGTTCGCAGGTCCATCAGGTAGACGGACCACTGCTCTCCCTTGTTCGCGGCGTACGCGAGCCGCCCGCCGTCGGGCGAGACGTCGAAATTTCCGAGCTGCCAGATCTTCCGCAAGAAGCGTCGAGGCGTGAACGTGACCTTCCTCCCCATGGTAATCACCGGAGCGGTCGGACATCGCGCGGGACATAAAAGCCATCTTGCGGGATTGCCTCGGCTGCGCCATGAACGTGAACGTGGCATCCCTCCCCATCACCGTCGGCGTCGGTGCGTTCCTCGTAAGGGGCGGCGGGCTTCTCGTCGTCCGGAAGACGTACGGTCCATCGAAGGCCCTATGGACGATTCCTTCGGGCTACGTCGAGCCGGGCGAGTCGATTGCGCAGACGATTGTCCGTGAGGTGCGCGAGGAGACGGGAATCGCCGGACGGCCGGACGCCATCGTGGCGGTGCGGAATCGCGTGACCTCGTCGGCCAACGACACGTTCCTGGTCTTCACGATGGGCTATGACTCCGGCGAGCCGCGTCCCGATGGCGTCGAAGTGAGCGAGGCCGCCTTTGTGCCGCTCGAGGAACTGGCCGTATCCGATCGAGCGGCATCCTTCACCCGAGCGATGATCCCGAAAGTGTCCCGCTCCGTCGGACTCCATCTCGACCCATACGTTCCTCCGGTCGGCCAGCTGGAGTCCCTTGCCTATCTGTTGTATGTGTAGGCCGCCAAAGCCTTTATGCGCCGCGTCATTGCGCGACCGTGGCGGTCACCATCCTCGTGCAATCGCTCGGCACGAAGTACGTGCTCGACGTGGCGGCGCTCGGTCGCGTCCGCGAGGTCCTGACGGCCGGAGGGCTCGTCGTCCACCCGACCGACACGGTCTACGGCCTGGCCGCGGATCCGTTCCAGGGCGCTGCGATCGATCGACTCTTCGCCGCGAAGGGCCGTCCGCGAGGCACGCCGGTCTCGATTGCGGTCGCCGAGGTGAGTGACATCTTCCGATTCGGGGAGCGAAGTCCCATCGCGGAAGCGTTCGTCGCGAAAAATCTTCCGGGTCCGTTCACGATCATCCTGCGCGCAACCGCTTCCGCCCCCCAACCCGTCGTCGGCTCCGACGGCCGAATCGGCCTCCGCGTTCCGAATCACCCGATCCCCCGCCTGCTCGCAAAGTCCTTCGGCCCGATCACGTCGACGAGCGCGAACGTGCACGGCAAACCATCGCCGACCACCTGCGACGAGGCCCGGGATCAGCTCGCGGACCGCGTGGATGTCTACGTGGACGGAGGCCCGACGCCGCTCGGCGGCGAGTCGACGGTCGTCGACCTCTCGGGCCCGCGGCCGAAGATCGTCCGGCAAGGCGTCCTTCCGACCGGGGCGTGATGCGACGGACACTTCGGTTCGGGAGGCGCTGCTCCGCGCGGGGAAGGTCTCGCGGGAGGCGCGCGAGCGTGCGGTGGGCCTCGTGACGGAAGGCGCGCTCCTGCTCGATGTCGCCGAGGATGTGGAGGACCTCTTCCGAAAGCGGGGGATGCGGCCCGCGTTCCCGACGTGCCTCTCGATTGATCAGATCGCAGCCCACTACACCCCCACGCACGACGACGCGCTCCGGTTCCGCCGAGGGAACGTCGTCAAGCTGGACCTCGGAGCGCACTTGGACGGATGGATTGCCGACACGGCCGTGACGGTCGAAGTCGGCACGAGGAATTGGACCGAATTGATCCGGGCCTCGGAACTCGCCCTGCAAACGGCGATCGAGGCCGTCCATCCGGGCGTCACCACCCGCGCGATCGGGGAAGGGATCCAGCGGGCGATCGAGTCCCACGGATACCGTCCGGTGCGGAACCTCACCGGGCATACGATCGAGCGATACGTCCTGCATGCGGGCAAGGGCGTCCCCAACATCCCGCACGGACACGACGTGCTGGAGGCCGGCGAGGTCGTTGCGATCGAGCCGTTCGCCTCCGCGGGGGCCGGTCAAGTCGACGGCCGGAAGACGGGAAACATCTACCGCGTGCTTCGCACGAAGCCGTTGCGCGACGCGACCTTGAATGCGTTCCTGCAGACGCTGTCGAGCGAGTTCAAGACCCTCCCCTTCGCAGAGCGTTGGGCGGCTCGCCTCGAGCCGCGCGCCCCGAGCCTCTTGAACCAACTCGTCCGCAGCGGCTCCGTGATGACGTACCCGGCCCTCCTGGACGTCGGCGGAGGGATCGTCTCGCAGACGGAGCACACTCTGCTCATCCGCGCCGATGGCGTCGTCGTGACGACCGCGTGAGCCGTGCTAAAGGCTCGCAACGTTTATTATCGAAGGTCCCCATCGACGCAGCCCCTCGGGGTCATCCTTCTTTGAGCGACATCAAGCGGATTGTCCTGGACGTCCTCAAACCCCACAAGCCGTCCCTCGTCGAGATGTCGCTGCGGCTGAGCGGCCTCAAGGGCGTCGACGGGGTGAGCCTGACGCTCGACGAGGTCGACCAAGAGACGGAGAGCGTGAAGGTGACGCTCGAAGGGTCCTCAATCAACTATTCGAGCGTCGAGGAAACGCTGCGCGAACTCGGGGCCGTGATCCATTCTGTCGATCTGGTGTCCTCGGGAAAGCGGCTCGTCGAGGACGTCCGGACCGCGCAGGACCACCACTGACGGGACGGCGGATCAGCGGGCCTGCTTGATGCGCTGCGCGACCTTCTGGACGATCGAGGTCTTGAAATAATCCGCGCGGACGAGCACCCGGCCGTCTTTGCGCCACGGCGTCGAGGGGAACGACTTTCCCTCCTCGAGCGTCGGCTGGAGGCCGAGCGCCTTCGCCGCCGTCGCGATCTCTTGCGCGGTCGGCGACTCGACGGCCCATTTCTTCGCGACGCGGCGGCCCTCGTCCCGCGTGCGTCCGAGGTCGAAGTACGCCGGGTAGAGGACGATTGGCCGGTCTCCTTTCGGCATGGGCCCGGAACGAACGGGACCGCCGCCATAAGCCTTTGGCCGCGCCGATATCTTCATTCCGACCTGCGTGTTCTCGGGCCGCATTCCGGGGGAGCGGAGCACGATGGACGATGGCTCGGAGCTCGTCGAATTTGCGCTGGATCATGCATCGAAGAAGGGCGCCACGTACGCGGAAGCGCGGTACGAAGGGCAAGAGCAGGAGAATTTCTTTCTCAAGAACGGGGTGCTCGACGCCCTGTACGTCGGGCAAGACCGCGGGATCGGCGTGCGGGTCCTCGTGAACGGCGCCCTCGGCTTCGCGGCGACGAACTTGTTGACGAAGTCGGACGTGCGAGCGGTCGTCGAGGATGCCGTGAAAATCGCGAAGGCCTCGCGACACAGGACGAAGATCGTCTTCGCTCAGGAAGACGCGATCGAGACGAAATGGTCCGTCCCCGAGAAGAAGAAGCTCGCGAGCGTGCCGGTCGAGCAGAAGATCGAGGAGATTCGCGCCGTCGATCGGGATCTGCTGGCGTTGGGATTCAAGATTCCCGCGCGGTTCTTCCAACTCAGCGACAATCGCATCACGAAGTACCTCGCGAACTCGGAAGGTTCGCGGATTCGGTCGTACAGCCCTCGGCTCCGCGCCTTCTACTACCTGACCGTCGCCGAGGGAGCCGGCGTCGAGCAGGCCTACCGGAACTACGGCTGGTCGGGCGGTTGGGAAGGCATCGCCGCCTGGGACTTGCGGAATCGGGTCCTCGAGGAGGCCCGATCCCTGCACAAGTCGTTGACGCAAGGGAAGAAGTCCCCGGAGGGGAAGATGGATCTCGTCGCCGGACCTCAGGTGGCCGGCATCGCGTCGCACGAGTCGTGCGGCCATCCCACGGAGGCGGACCGGGTCCTCGGCCGAGAGGCGAGCCAGGCCGGGAAGTCGTTCATCCCGCCGGACGGCATCGGGATGCGAGTCGGGTCCGAAGTCGTGAACGTCGTCGACGATCCGACGATTGAACACTCCATCGCATACTACCAAACGGACGACGAAGGCGTGAAGGCCCGGCGACGCTACCTCTACAAGGAGGGCCGCGTGACCGAGTTCCTCCACAACCGCGAGACGGCCGCGGCACTCGGCACGCGCAGCAATGGCGCGGCGCGCGCGGTGAACTACAACCTCGAGGCGATCGTTCGGATGGCGAACACCTTCGTCGAGCCGAAGGACTACTCCGTCGACGAGATGCTCGAGGACGTCAAGTTCGGCGTGTACATGAAGAGCTTCATGGAGTGGAACATCGACGACAAGCGCTACAACGCGAAGTACGCGGGGCGCGAGGCGTACCTCGTGGAGAACGGGGAGATCAAGCATCCCGTCCGCGGCACGGTCATCGAGCTCACGACGCCGGCCTTCTGGTCCGCGGTTGACGCCGTGGGAAAGGACTTGGACTTCGAAGCCGGGTTCTGTGGCAAGTCGGATCCCGGTCAGGCGCTCGACGCGAGCATGGGCGGGCCGACGATTCGCCTGCGCAACGTGTACCTGAGGTGAGACGATGGAAGACGTGGCCTCTCGAATCGTCGACAAGGCGATCTCCCTTGGGTGCCAGGACGCCGTCGCGGACGTCGTGACGAACCGGTCGTACCAGATCCGCTTCGCACGGAACGAGCCGGTCATCAGCAACCGCTGGCGCGAGAACACGGCATCCGTCTTCTTCGTGTACCAGAAGCGGGTCCTCGCGAGCGACATCAAAGACCTCTCGCGCGTGGACGATGCGGTCGAGCGCCTGGTGAAGATCGCGAAAGGGTCCCAGGAGAACACGGACTACGCGGGCCTCGCGAAAGGCCCCTTCAAGTACGCCCGCACGCGGCCGGACCCGAAGGTCCTCGCCCTCGACGAGGGCGGGAGGCACGTCGAGGCCGCGATCGGGGGCGCGCTGGACGAAGGCGCGAAGGAATGCGCCGGCTCCTTCTGGAAGTACGAGGACGAGCACTTCCTCGCGACGTCGAACGGCGCGGAGGGCCATGACCACCGCGCGAGCCTCTATCTCTCCATCCGGGCCCTCGTCTCGCTGGAGTCGAGCGGCCACGGCATCGCCGCCGCGACGAAACTCTCCGCCTTTGATCCGTCGAAGGCGGGCCACAAAGCGGGCCGGATCGCGGCGCTCGCGCGCAATCCGAAACCGGGCAAACCGGGTCGCTACACCATTGTCTTCGATCCGTTGATCTTTGGATCGGTCTCGGACCAGATCGGCGGCCGCCTCGGCGCGTATGCTGTACTGGCCGGCCTGTCGCCGTTCGGGAAGAAAGTCGGGAAGCGGGTCGCCTCCTCGGGATTCACGCTCTACGACGATGGTTCCGCGGAATCGATCGCCCGCAAGCGGTTCGATGCCGAGGGCGTCCCGACCCGGAAAAACGTCCTGGTCGGCCAAGGGATCCTCAAGACGTACCTCCACAACTCGACGACCGCGAAGAAGTTCAAGACGAAGACGACCGGCAACGCGGGCCTCGTGTCGCCGGACCCGCACGCGCTCTTCGTGAAACCGGGCGATTGGACCCGCGACGAGATATTCTCCGACGTCAAGGACGGCCTCTGGCTGACGAACACGTGGTACACGCGCTTCCAGTCGTACATGACCGGAGACTTCTCGACGATCCCGAGGGACGGGATCTTCCACATTCGGAACGGGGACGTCGTGGAGGCATGGAAGGACATCCGCCTGACCGACAACCTCCTCCGGATGATGCAGAACATCGTCGGCTTGAGCAACAAGACGGAGCAGATGATGTGGTGGGGCGAGGTCAGCATCCCGAACTTCGTTCCCTACGCGCTCATCAAGGACGTCGGCATCACGAAGTCGGCCGAGTGAGATCTCGCAGGAAGCGGACTAGGTCGGCTGCGCCTCGAGGAGGACCGCGTTGATGACGCCGTCCTGGCCGGGGCGAGAGGTCACACGAGCGAGGCCGATCTCCGTCTGAATCGTCGCGCCCCGCGTGATGATGTTGCGCGTGACGAAGTTCGGATTCGATGGGTTCGCCTTAACGGTGACGATTTTCACTTTCTTCGTTGCGGCCGTCCGACGATCGAGGACGTTGGCGAACTCCGCCTTCAGGACCCGGACCTTGCGGTTCGCGCCCTTCGTGCGGTAGAGTTTGAGGCGTTGCGGCCCGATGAACGCGTACTGCTGCTCGCGGCCGATCTCTCGCTTCCGCTTCTTGCGAAGCGGCCGATACCGACCGCCGGTCGATTTTCGCTTCGATCGTCCTTGCCAGAGGGCCACGTTCGACCTCGAGGGAGCCGTCCCAAGTCCCGGGCCGTATTTGACGGTTGCGGCCGCTAGAGGATGTTCAGGTACCCGTACACCAGGAAGTTCGCGAGGAGGAATCCGAGCACGGCCCCGCCGTTCAGCAGCGGCAGTCCCGCCTGCGGGTTGCCCTTCAGGACGAACCGCATCAGGATGAGGAATCCGATCAGGCTGCCGATCACGGTCGCGATCGCGATCAGCTCGTTCGATAGAATCCCGAGCAAATACCCTCCGGACGGGCTCGAGAACGTGAACGCGGAGACGGCCAGAATGCCGGGGATGATGAGGTCTCCGAGGCCGACGAACATCGCCTCGCGTTCCTCCCCCGAGGCGACCTGCTCTTTCAGGCTCTTCTGATTCCGGAACGAGTATCCTGATTTCTTCGGGATCACGAGGAGGATCGGGAGGCGCTGGCTCGTGAGCTCGTCGGCAAGCGTAATCATGTGCTTCGTGCGGTAGACGGCCCACGCGTCGTAGACGGCAAGGGCGAGCAGCAGGAGGATCGCCGGGACGATCCCGAACGAGATGCCGAGGATGGCCGTCACCCCGGCGGCGGTCATGATCCCTATTGCGTCGACGACGTACCACTCCGGAAATTTCATCAAGACGTACACGAGGAGGCCCGCGATGACGAACGCGAGCAGGGTCGACAGGTTGACGAGGAGGTTCTCGTCGACCATGCCTCCGGTCGCGGTGAGGAGACCGAAGTACAGGGGGAGGAGCAGGATGAACGCCAGGGTCACGAAGATCGACGCGATGATCACGTACTTCGCGAGGTTCTGACGCCGGTAACGGACCAGCCCCAGGATCACCGCCGTGAAGGCGAGGATCATGATGATGTACACCGCGGTGTTCGTCACGTCGCCCGGGTTCGAGAACGCCTGGAATCCGCCCGCGTAGAAGAACGGCGAGAGGGCGATCGCGGCGACCTGACTCCCGACGAGGATCGCCGCCATGGCCGCGATCGAGGCGTATTCCCGTCGCATGGGACGCCTACTCCCGCGTCACGCGTCCGAACGCCACGGTCCCGGCGATCTTCTCGATGAACACCTTGACGATCGCGCCCTTCGCCGTCCCCGGCACGTAGATGACGTACCTGTCGAGCTTCGCGATCCCGTCGCCCTTCTTGCCGATGTCCTGGATCATGAGCTCGTAGACCTTGCCCTCGACGAGCGGGGCCTCTTCGACCTTCGCCGCCTTCTTCACGGCCTTCACCGGCCGCCGGGCGCCGCAGGCGTCGCACTCGAGCATCGCGATGCGGTCTTCCTTCACGAGGCGCGTGTCGGGTCGTCCGCATTCCTGGCACAAGACGTACGCCTCGACGTAGGACTTGACACGCTCCTCGACCTGCTGCGCCGTGACCTTGCTCTTGAACACGACCCGTCGGCCCTCGAGCGCGCCCGCGGTGCCGAGCTCCCGGAGGAGATACGTCAGGACCATGTCGGGGTCCCGCCGGATCGCCCCGACTATGTCGTCGAAGTTGCGGAGGATCGTCGTCTTTCCCTCGATGACGACGTCGGGGGAAGGAACTTGGAATCGCTCGCCGCTGCTGAGCGCCGCCGGGAGGGCTTTCTTCGCCCGCGCGAGCAACTGGTCGTAGCTCAGGGTGGACACGAGACACGTCCAAGGCCCGGGTCGGTTTAAGGTTATTGGCTCAATGGGCGGCCACGCGAACGAGGCCCAGGTGAATCGGCGACGGATGCAACGGCCGGGAGCGCAACTCCGGATGGAACTGCGATGCGACGAAGTACGGATGGCCCGCGAGTTCGAGGACTTCCATCCGCCGCCCTCCGTCGGACCGACCGACGTAGCGCAAGCCCGCGTCCTGGAACTTGGCGATGTACGCCGGGTTGATCTCGTATCGGTGCCGGTGCCGCTCGTAGATCTTCGTGGATCCGTACAGCTTCGCGGTCATCGAGTTCGGGTCGACGTCGATCTCGTGCGCCCCGAGGCGCATCGTCGCCCCCATCCCCTTCACGCTCCGTTGCTCCGGCAGCAGGTCGACGACGGGATGCGGCGTCTTCGGATCGAACTCGGAGCTGTTCGCGCCCTTCAACTTGAGGACGTCCCGCGCGAAGCCGATCGTCGCGAGCTGGAACCCGAGGCAGACGCCCTGGAAGGGGATGTCGTGGTCCGCCGCGTATCGGGTGGCGGCGATCTTGCCCTCGATCCCGCGGTCTCCGAACCCGCCGGGCACGAGGATCCCGTCGGCCCCTTCGAGCACCTTCGGCCCGTGTTTCTCGATGTCGACGGACTCCACCCACTTCAGGGTCACGCGGACGCGGGCATTCGCCCCAGCGTGGTGGAACGCCTCGATGTGGCTGATGTACGAATCCTTGAGGTGCGTGTACTTGCCGACGAGGGCGATCGTCGCCTCTTTCTCCGGATTCTTGAGCTTGTCGAGGAACTCCTTCCACTCCTCCATGTCCTCCGCCTTCGCGTCCAAGCGGAGCGTCTTCAGGACGTACTCCGTGAGGCCTTGGCCGTCGAACAAGAGAGGCACGTCGTAGATCGTCGACGCGTCGGGCGCGCTGATCACGCCCTCGACCGGGACGTCGGAGAAGAACGCAATTTTCTTCTTGATGTCCGGCTCGAGCGAGTGCTCGCCTCGCGCGATGATCACGTTCGGCTGGATCCCCATCGACCGGAGCTCTCGCACGCTCTGCTGGGTCGGCTTCGTCTTCTGCTCCCCGACGGCGCCCATGACGGGGACGAGGGTCGTGTGGACGAACAGGAGGTTCTCGCGGCCCTCCTCCTGTCCGAGCTGGCGCACCGCTTCGAGGAACGGCATGCCCTCGATGTCGCCGACGGTCCCGCCGACCTCGACGAGCACGATGTCCGCCCGCTCCTTCTCCCCGACCGCGCGGAGCTGGGCCTTGATTTCATCCGTGACGTGGGGGATGATCTGGACCGTCTTGCCGAGGTAGTCCCCGCGGCGCTCCTTGTCAATCACCGCGCGGTAGACCTTGCCGGTCGTGATGTTGTGGTCGCCGGTCAGGTTCACGTCGAGGAACCGCTCGTAGTTCCCCAGGTCCAGGTCGACCTCGGAGCCGTCGTCGAGGACGAAGACCTCCCCGTGCTGGTACGGGTTCATCGTGCCCGCGTCGACGTTCAGGTATGGATCAATCTTGACAGGGCAAATCTTGAGGCCTTTCGACTTCAACAGCACGCCGATCGAGGAGGTGCTGATGCCTTTGCCGAGTCCGGACAATACGCCGCCCGTGACAATGACATATTTCACGTCAAATCACGGGATTGGACCATTGAACGGGTTCCACTTATAGTTTCTGTCATGCATGCACGAACACGACGTCCGGATTCACGCGGAGGCTCGCGACGAACGCGGACGCGATGCGCCACATGTCCCGACGCGGGAGCGCTCCCACCAACGACTTCGGGTCCGCACTGAACTCCGTGAGTCCTTCCACGTACGCTTCGACCTGCACGTTCGCGCCACCCGGGGAGTCCCATGCGCTCACGGTCAAGACGCGTTTTCCCGTGACCCAGATGCTCCCTTTGACCAGGGTCACGTGGTTCGGGGACCAACTGCCCGCTTTCATCCCGGCGGATCCGCCGTACGCGTTGGCGGCCTGGAGGAGGCCGGCGGCCGTCTGTCCGGGCAGCAAGAACCTCGCGACGCTCCTCCCCACGGGGCACGGACCTCCGTGTCGCGGCAAGAACGTTGCGGTCCGCGAAACGACTTAATGAAGGTCCGCATTGGTTGCGGCGGTTGAGACGATGGAACTCAAACAGTACGAAGGCCTCCCGCTCGGCTCCGCGGCCGTCGACTTCTCCCTTCCCGCGGTGGACGGGAAAACGTATTCGCTCGCGTCGTTCAAGGACAAACCGATCCTCGTCGTGGCATTCTGGTGCAACCATTGTCCGTACGTCCAGGCGTGGGAGGACCGGACCATCGCGGTGCAACGCGACTACGCGGGCAAGGGCGTCCAGTTCGTATTGATCAACGCGAACGATGAGACGAGCTATCCGGAGGACGATTTCGCTCACATGGTCTCGCGCTCGAAGAGTAAGGGGTACAACTTCCCCTATTTGCGCGACGAGAGCCAGAAGGTCGTCCAGGCGTACGGAGGCGTGTGCACTCCGGACTTCTTCGTCTTCGACAAGTCCCGCAAGCTCCAGTATCGGGGCAAGCTCGACGACTCGAAGGAGGCTCGTGGCGTGCAGCGGCAACACATGCGCGAGGCCCTCGACGCGCTCACCGCGGGCCGCCAGCCTCCGGTCACCTTCGTCCCGCCGATGGGTTGCTCGATCAAGTGGAAGGCAGCGCACTGGGAGTAGGCGCTCGATTCGTCCCACCGGCGGCGCGACTCAGCGCCGCTTCGCCCGCGAGCGTTTCGGTCGTTGCTTCGGACGGACACGCCTCGAGAGAATTCCAAGTCGCCAATCGAGGAACGAGTAGACCGCGCCCAGGTTTCCGGCTCGATCGTACTCCGCGGCGATTCGAGCCGCCTCCTCCGGATCCTTGCGGAGTTCTCGCACGAATTTCTCGATCGTCGGAAGCGCTCGGCGGACCTCGTCCACGATCGGGACGGAGGCCTTCTGTGACGTGCGGGAGAGCGGGTTGAGGTCCACGCTGATCACGACCTTGCCCATCCGAACCAGGGCCTCGGCGCGATCGCCGTCTTCGAGGGGAACCAACACCACGTCCGCGCCGTAGACGCCTCGTCGATGGGAAACCGCCCGCTTCGACTCGAGTTTTGGAATCCGAGCGTCGGGACGCAGCCCGAGGACGTTCGGCGCGCCCGCACGACGAAGAATTAGCGTGATGATCCGAACGCGCGCCTCCGTGCGATGGAAGAGGTTGACCTCGACAGTCGCCGGGATCGATTTTGCGAGTCGAGCAACTTCGGACGCCGCGACCGCCGCCACGTTCCCGTTCACCGAGATGACGGGTCGCGCCGCACGCACGAGGAACGCCGCCGCCGCCTTTTCCGCGACGAGCGCCGGTGCCGTCGTCTCCTCTCCGAGCAGATAGTCGAAGGCCTCCCCGCGGCCGTGGGCGATGAGGCCCTCCGGCACGACGACGCCTGCCTTCCAAGCGCGCACGAGCCGCTCTCGTCGCTGGAGCGATTCGAAGCGGGGGTGCGATTTCGGGATCTTCATTGCATCGTCCGGATCCTATCGACGAACTTGCTGCATCCGTGCCACAGCGGATCCGCGGCAGGCAGGTGGAACGTCGCCTCCCAGTCGCGGACCGTGGCCTCGACCTGTTCGCGGGTCATGTTCTCGTGGTTGATGCCGAGGCCGAAGACCTTCGCTCCGCGGGAGAAGAATTCGAGCCACCGCATCTCCTCGTCGACCGTGGGCATGGGCCACGCGACCACATCCCGGCGGAAGCTGCGCGTGGTCCGCGCGGGGGCGTGCATCATCAGGATTCCGGACGGGGCCGACGCGTTGATGATCGAGCGGGTCCCGCAGACGTAGGCGGGATGGGAGATGCTGCCTTGGCCTTCGACCACGATCACCTTCGGTTTCGTCTCCTCGTACGCGCGCACGATCTCAGCCTCGAGCTCGCCCACCATGAAGTCCGCCTTGATTGAGTCGAGTGGCACCCCGTACACCGAACCCTGAAGGAGGCCGGTCTGGCCCGTCGCGACGAACGTCGCGCCGATCCCGGCGGCGTTGAGCGCGTCCGTCAACAGCAACGCGGTCGTTCGTTTCCCGATCGCCCCGTCCGTGCCGAGGACCGGGATGCGAAGGCACGGCAGCTTCCTGGAGAGATCGCTGAACTGCTTCGACTCGCGGATCGGCCGGGGCTTCCGGACGTCCACGAGGCGGACCCCACGCTCCTTCGCCAACGCGGCGAACTCCGGGTCATCGGCCAAGTATTCGTGGAGCCCCGCGACGACGTTCAGACCGCGCTCGATCGCTTGCCGGATGACCCCGCGGAACTCAGTCGGGATGTAGCCGCCAAACGTCGCGACCCCGATCACGAGCGCCTCGGGCCGCCCTCTCTCGATCGCGGATTCGAGGTCCGCGACGATCGGGATGCCGTTCGGTCGACCGTCCAACACGTCCCCCGCGTCCCGGCCGGCCTTCGTATGATCGATGACCGACGTGATCTCGTACCGCTTCGAGTACCGCACGAGTCCGTTCGCCGTCTTCCCCGTGCTCTGACCGAAATACCCGTCGCACAGGATGGCGGCCCGCTCCATGTGACCAATCCTCGGTGATAACAGCGGGCGAAAGTCCATAACGCTCTATAAAAGGTAAGCGCGCAGGCGACGCGTGATGGTCGCACGATTCCGCTGCAGCGAGAGGCCACCCTCTTCCCCCCGCTTCCGCCTCGCGCCGGCCCGCCGTAGGAGGCTACTCGGGTGAGTCCCCAGGTCGAGGACTTTCCCTCGTGCAGCTCTTGCGGCGGAAAGCTCTTCCCAATCGTCCTCTGCGAGTCGTGCGGCGCCGCGTCGATCCTCCACAACGCGCGCCAGCTCGACTGGGCCGTCGCGTGCCCGGAGTGCGGGACGTTCAGTCCGTGGCAGGTCATCTGCGATCAGTGTCACTCGAGGTTTCCGGCTCCCGGATCGCCACCTACCGCACCACGGGAGTCCGAAGAATCGCCCGCCGAGCCCGCGACCCATCAACCCCTGCCTCCGGCCGTGGCGGCGGCCCCGGTCCTCGAAGGCCGGCGGAAGCGAAAGCTCCGAGGCGAGGTCGACACCGCGGCGATGCTCGCGACACTGCGAGCATTCGGTTTGGATCCGTCCCGCGCCCAAGCACTGGTCGATCGCGGCTACAACGCGCTCTGGAAGCTCGCCCGGGTGAAGGAATCGGACCTCGCGAGGATCCCGGAGGTCGGCCCGCTCGCGGCGCGGAAGATCTTCGCGTCGTTCAGCTTGCTGAACTACGCCCCTCCGCAACGGACGAAGGAGAGTGTCGCGCAGGACGAGTACGAGTGTCCCCTCTGCGGGTGTCTCACGTCCGCATACGCGCCCTCATGTCCCGAGTGCGGCGCCTCCTTCGACGAGGAGGAGATGGACGAGGCGATCCGGCGGGCCTTCCTCGACGAGGGCATTGCGGGGCTGGTCGCCTTCTACGATAACCGGTTGGCTCAGAAGCCCGATGACGCCGACCTCCTCTATGCGCGCGGCCTTCTACTGGACTCCTTCGGACGGACGGACCAGGCCGTTGAAAGTCTCGAACGCGCCGCATCAAAAGCGCCGGACCAGCGGAAGTTCAAGGTCGCGCTCCTGCGAATCCATGCGAAGCATGCGCGCAAGCCGGAGTGGTCCGAGAAACTCCGCACGACTGCGAGCTCGCTCCTCGACGACGTGGCCTGGGATCAGGAGATCGCCGAGCTCGACGACCTGATCACCCGAGCCGGCCCCGCATGCACCGAGTGCGGCCGGCCTCTCCCGGAGGGCGCGGAGCGCTGCCCGTCGTGCGGCGCCTCGGTCCCTGCGCCAGAGGGGGCGCCCGCGCCACGCGAGGTCCGCCCGAGTACACAGGCCCCGGAACTCGACAATCTCGTGGACGACCTTCTCGTCGGCGAGCTCGAGGAGTCCCTATCGACCGAGGAACTCGAGCGCACGAAGGCGGCTGTGCTCGACTGGCTGATCGAAGAGCTCGAAGAGTCGATGCGACCGGACGAGAAGATCGTGCCGGAGGCGAAGAAGCCCGAAGGCGAGAAGGCCGTGGCCACGCCGCCCTCTCCCCTTGCCACGTCCGTCGGATTCCTCTCCGGTTGGATGCGCGGCAGCCGCGGCCTCGTCAGCGGGATGCGCCCGAAGCGGGAAGGCCGAGGAACCGCCGGCAAGGTGAACGGTCTCGTCAACGGCATGGGCCGCGTGAACGGACTCGTGAACGGCACGGGTCGCGTCAACGGACTCGTCCAACCCGCCGGTCGGGTGAACGGTCTCGTGACTGCCCAAGGGCGCGTGAACGGTCTCGTCGGCGCGCAAGGTCGCATCAACGGGATCGTGAATGGCACTCAGTTCGTCCGGTCGGGGAGAAGCGCGGTCCGGTTGGTGGGGCCCTCCCGGCGCGTGCGCTATGCGGCGATCGCGTCCGGGTCGCTCGTCGCCATCGTGATCTTCGCATTGCTCTTCATCCCGGTCTCCGGACCCACGGCGCCGATCGCGATCGACGGCTCGTTCAGCGATTGGGACGCGGTGCCGAAGCTCAATGCCGCGACCCAGGCCTCGAATCCGTTCGTCTCAATCGGCCAATACGCATCCCTGCTCGATCAGAATTCGCTCTATCTTTACGCGACGACCCTGGGCGGTACCTTCGGGGATAGCACGGGATACGATGGAGTGTATTTCCTGATCGACGCGGACGGGAACGCGTCCACCGGTCTGTCGTTCGAGGGAATCGGGGCGGACGCGGTCGTCAGTGTGTTTGGCGCGAACTTTACCGTCGCAGGCGCCCGGCTGTACACGTTCCCCGCCAATGCCGAGGTGAACTGGAGCCAGCGTCAACCGGGCGGGTCTGTTCAGTCCGCGGCCTCGGCGACGGGCGTCGAGGCCCGAGTGTCTACGTACGATTTCAACGGGTTCGATCCTACGGCGTTCCGCATTCTCGTCTATGCGGATGACTTCCGCGGCGATTCGAGTCGTAGTCTCGCGCAATTGTCCCCGGATGGCGGAGCGGTCCTCCTCCTCGTCTCGCCGTTGACATCGACCGTAGGCGCTGGCCCCACCCCTCTCTTCACGATTCGCGCGCGGGCGCTCGGGACGCCATCCTCATTCACATGGGATGTGTCCTCGATTCAGCTTAACGCCACGCCCGGCGTGGTTGTCTCCCTCTCGGCGGAATCCGTAACCTTGACCCAGGGCCAGCCGAACGCCACCATCACGGCGTCCGTCTCGGCCCCGGGATTTTTGCCCGGCGATGCCATCCAAGTCGATGTCCTCGGCGCGAGCGGCACGAAACCGGTGTTCGTTCACGGCGGCGGCCCGATTCGTGCTTACGTCGTCTCGCCACCGTCTGCCGTCCGGATTGACGGACTCTTCAGCGATTGGGTCGGTCGAGATGTTCCCGATTCGGACTCGATTCCGGTGACCAATTCGGACGTGAACATCGTCCGGTACGGCGCAGCGGTGGACCCATCCACGGCATTCTTCCACGTCGCGGTCGCGGGTGAGATGCTCGGGGGCGCGGTGCCGGAACGCATCGTTCCCTCGCCACGCGGTCAAGGGGGAAACGCGTCCGGCCGTCCTCTCCCGCTGCCGCGGCAGACCGGCGAGGATATTCTGCGTGTCTACATCGATTTGAATGCGTCGGACCCGACAGGCGTTCCGATCGCTGGGATCTACGCGGACCACATGTTCGAGATCCGTGGGCTGAGCGGACGAATCACGAGTAGAGCTCTGTACATGTGGACCGGAACCTGGACGAAAGTTGCCCTCCCAGCCAATGCGCTTGCGAAGACTGATTTTGAGATTGAGGGATCAGTAGCGGTCGGGCCGGTTACGAACACGACTCGAATGGTTTTCGAGGCAACCGATTGGTCTTCCAGTGTGGATTGGACGACAGGGATTGGAGCCCCTTCGCTGGCGCCTTCTTCCCAGTTCGCGCCAGGCCCGCGCGCCGTGAGTTCACCGCAAGCGTTCGGATTCGGCGACTCAACGTTTTACCTGCGCGATTCGGACCCCCAGATTGTTTCGGGCGACTGTGTGTTCGTCAAGGGTCTCAACACGACGCGAGGCGGCGGTGGGGCATCCATTACGTTGTCGAGTGGAAACACGACGGCTTGTTTCTTCACGGATCCGGCATCGGCCGATGAGACGATCGCCGCTGGGAGCTGGGCCGGACAGCTGGATCTCTCGACATCAAGCGGAACCATCCTGAACGTGACGTTTGCTGTCACCAATCAGAACGGGAGTTCACCCAGCCTGGTCTGTTGGACGAACACGAATACCACCGGAGGCGATGACCAACTCTTTAGTTGTTCAAGCGGTACCGTCTCGATTACCGCGAACCAAAGAATCCGGCTTCGGGTCGAATACGTCTCAGGTCCATCGATTGATCTCAAATACGATGGGAGCGGTGCGTCTCAGGACAGCTCGATCACAGTAAGTGTCCCTGAATTTAGCGACTTGATGGCCCCCGCTTTCACGACGGGAGTACTCGTCCTCCTTCTCTCGCGTAGACGCCGGACGCGCCGCAAGTAAGCGAATACATCAGGAAATTCACGCTGCGCCTGCCTTGGGCTCTTGGCGCTAAAGGTACTTGTGGCGGAATCACGTTCTTTGCGCCGTGGAGTTGGGGGTCGTAGGGAAGCCGAACGTCGGCAAGTCGACGTTCTTCGCGGCTGCCACGCTGGCGCCCGTGCAGATCGCGAACTATCCCTTCACGACGATCGAAGCGAACCGGGGCGTCGCCTACGTTCGCAAGCGGTGCCCCCACAAGGAAATCGGCCACGTCTGCAAACCGAACAACGCGCCCTGCCAGGACGGCACGCGACTGATTCCCGTGGAGCTGCTCGATGTCGCCGGTCTCGTCCCCAAGGCCCACGAAGGCCGGGGCCTGGGAAACAAGTTCCTCGACGACCTACGGCAGGCGAGTGCCTTTGTCCACGTCATTGATGTGACCGGGGGGACGGACTTCGAGGGCAACCCCGTACCTCCCGGGAGCCACGATCCGCTCAACGACGTGCGGTTCCTCGAGGACGAGCTCGCTCACTGGGTCGCCGGAATCCTATCCAGGAATTGGGAGAAGGAGGCGCGGCATGCGGACCTTGAGGAGGTGCCTCCCGAGAAACTCCTCCTGACCCGGCTTACCGGCCTCGGATTGACCGAGACGAAGATCCATCTCGCGTTGCGCGAAGTCCCTCTGGATCCGAAGATCGCGCGTTGGACACCGGACGACCTCCTACGAATCGCTCGGAAGATTCTGCGCCGAGGCAAGCCGACAGTCCTTGCGGCGAACAAAGCGGATCTCGTCTCGCAGGAGGCCATGGATCGCCTCCGCAAGGTGGAGGACTACCACGTGATCCCCACATCGGCGGAGTACGAACTCGCTCTGCGGCGCGCGGCAGGCGCGGGTCTGATCGTCTACGAACCCGGCGCTTCCTCGTTCCGCGTGCTGAACCTAGAGAAACTTTCTCCCGCACAAACGAAAGGCCTCGAGATGATCCAGGCATTCCTCCGGACGCGCGGCTCCACGGGCGTCCAAGCGTGCATCGAGGAGGCCGTGTTCAAGTTGCTCGACTTGATCGTCGTCTATCCGGTCGAGGACGAGCATCATTGGACCGACAAAGCCGGCAACGTCCTCCCGGACGCCTTCCTCGTGCCGCGCGGTTCCACCGCGGCCGACGTAGCCTTTAAGGTCCACACCGACTTGGGTAACCACTTCATCCGCGCCATCAACGCACGCACGAAGATGGTGGTGGGCCGGGACCACCCGGTCCAGGATGGGGACGTCATCAAGATCGTGGCGAAGGCATGAGCGAATTCTGGGATGTTCGGATCCTCACGGCATCGTACCGACGCGAGCCGCCCAGCGGGCCCGAGGAGCCCCAGGTGCCGGTGATCCAGATCTTCGGCCGCACCCGGGAAGGCAAGAGCATCGCGGTCGAGTTCTCCGGATTCAAGCCGTACTTCTTCGTCGTATCTCCGCCGCAAGCGCTTCGCGGCGCGTTCGCGCGGGACAAGCAGGTCCAGGCCTTCGAAGACGTCACCCTCGAGGTCGAGGGACGGCCAACCCCGTGCGCCCGCGTGGTCCTCCGTCAACCCTGGAAGACGCCCGAATACCGGGAGAAGGCCCGCCGGTTCGGATCGACACCGTTCGAGGCGGACATCCCGTTCCAGCACCGGTTCATCTACGACATGGACCTCGGGGCCGCCGTCCGCGTCCACGGGACGGAAGCGAAGGCCGCAGGCCGGTACACGACAGACCTCTTCGTGGTCGCCGAGCGATTCGAGCACTGCGACCCGTTCCCGCCCGCGTTGCGCATCCTGAGCTTCGACATCGAGAACAGCATCCACGACGGCCACATCTTCTGCATCGGCGTCGCGTATCGCGAAGGCGACGAGATCAAGACACGTATCCTCACGGGCAAGGAGCGGGAGATCGTCGAGCGGTTCGTGAAACTCATCCAAGATTTGGACCCGGACATCATCTCCGGGTACAACATCGACGGATACGACCTGCCCGTGCTCATCGAGCGGGCTAAGCAGAACGGGATTCACAACCTACAGCTCGCCCGCGACTTCTCGGACTTCTTCCACATGGGCGAGCGCTTTTGGCGCATCGACGGACGGATCCTCACGGACGTCTGGTGGGCGGTGAAGGCGGAGCGCCTGACCCTGCACCTGAAGCAGGAGACGCTCGACTACGTCGCGAAGCAGCTCCTCGGGGAAGGGAAGCACGAGCTCGAACGCGGGAAGATCGATGAGGAATGGGAGCGGGACAAGGACAAGGTCATCCGGTACTGCATCCAGGACGCGGAGCTTTCCCTGAGGATCCTCGAGCGCGTGCGGCGCATCGAGAAGACGCTCGACTTGGCGGCGGTGAGCAAGCTCCCCCTGGAGGATGTGCTCCACGGCCGCACGTCGAACCTGATCGACTCGATCCTGATCCGCGCCGCGGATCGCGCGGGCGTCGCGGTGCCGATGATGAAGATGCGCGGCGGTCGCGTCGAGCAAATCGAAGGCGGCTACGTGCACAGCCTGCAGCCCGGGCTGTACGAGTGGGTGATCTCCCTGGACTTCCGGGCGATGTATCCGTCCCTCATCATCGAGAACAACATCTGCTTCACGACCGTCTCGTCGAGCGGGACGATCGAGAGCCCGACGGGCGCCAAGTTCCTCTCCGCGGAGGTGAAGAAAGGGCTCCTCCCCGTGATCCTCGCGAACCTGATGAAGGACCGCCAGGAGGTGCGGGTGAAGATGCGGGATGCGAAGGACCCGCAGATGAAGGAGTTCTACGACGGGCTCCAGGCCGCGATCAAGGTCCTCATGAACGCGTTCTACGGCGTCCTCGCGTCCTCGTTCTACCGCTTCAACGACCCGAAGGTCGGCGCGTCCATCACCGCGTTCGCGCGGGAGCGGATCAAAGGGATCATCGGCGAACTCGAGGCGGAAGGCGTGAAGGTCGTCTACGCCGACACGGACTCCGTCTTCTTCCAGTCGCCGACCCCGGGGCTCGAGCCTTCCCTGGAATTCGCGCGGAAGACCGCGGAGCGGTTCTCCCGCGGGCGGATCAGCATGGAGGTCGACAAGGTCTACCGCTCGCTCTTCAGCCACGGACGCAAGAAGCGGTACGCGGGCAAGGTCGCGTGGCCTAACGAAGGTGACCTCGTCGTCCGCGGCTACGAGATCCGCCGCACGGACGCGTTCGAGCTGCAGAGCGAGGCGCAGCTCGCCGTGTTCGACAAGGTCCTCGACAACGATCCGGAGGGCGCGATCGATCTCGCGAAGCGGATCGTCGCGGAGGTCCGATCGGGCCATCCGCCGCTTCCGGACGTGGAGAAGAATCCGATCGAGATGATCGTGATCTCGCGCACCGTCAAGGAGGAGAACCAGTACGTCAACCCGGACTCCATGAGCAACGTCATTGCGGCGCGGAAGCTCGAGGAGATGGGCGAGGAGTTCATGCCCGGGATGAAGGTCTCCTGGATCGTCACGGACCACAAGAAGTCCCCGATGGAGGTCGAGCCCTACCTCTCCGGACGCAAGTTCGAGAAGGCGCCGGACTGGGAGTACTACGGTCGGCGGATTGCCCAAACCCTCGCCTACGTGACGGAAGTCTACGGATGGGACGAGAAGGCCCTGTTCACGGGCACGCAGCCGGCACAGCAGAAGTCGTTGTTCAGCGAAGACTTCGGCGAGGCTCCCGGCGTCGAGCGGACCCGCAAGGTCGAGAAGAAGCTGACGCTCGAAGACTTCTTCTGAGGTCGCGATGGCACTCACGGACGCCACCTGTCGATTCTGCGGATGGGAGGGGCCGGACCCGGTCCGGGACGCCCATGGGAGTCTCTTCTGCCCGCGTTGCGCGCGGCCCGCGGACTACAAGGTCGTCGTCGAGGAGCTGAAGCGGCAGGGCCTCTGGAAGGGATGAGATGGCGCAGAGGCAGCCGCGCGTCGTCGCGGTCGGCGATGCGATCGTCGACCTGGTCACGCCGCCGCTGCCGCCGATCCCTCACGCGGACTTCCAGGGTCACGTGCGCGCCCTCGACGCGATGCCGGGCGGGAACGCGACGAACTTCGCGCTCGCGATCGCGAGCCTCGGCGCGGGCACCGCATTCGTCGGGGCAATCGGGGCCGATCCGAACGGCGAAATCCTCCGGAAGGCGTATCGACACCACGGAGTGCGCGCCGTGTTGCGCATCGATCCGCGCCTTCCCACCGGGGCGACGATGGCCCTCACATGGGCGGCCGGAGGACGAGCCCTCATCACGGCGCTCGGGGCGAACGCGAGCCTCCGCCTCCGGGACGTGCCCGCAGGCCTCTTCCGCGGTGCGGACCATCTCCACCGATCCGGATTCTGGTGGACCGAGTCGCTGATCGGCAAACCGACTTCGCTCCTCCTCGGCCGCGCTCGGCGCTCCGGGCTGGCGACGTCGCTCGATGTGTCAACGGATCCTCGCGGTTGGCCCGACGAACGACTCGAGGCCGTCCGCACGTGCTTGCGCAACGTGACGACGTTCTTCGGCAACGAGGCGGAGGTGTGCGCGGTCGCGGGTCGAACCGATCCGCTCGAGGCCGCGGCGCACCTGTGTTCCCGGGGGCCCCAGGAAGTCGTCGTGCATCAGGCGGACCGGGGTGCGACCGCCGTCACCCGATCCGACCGAGTGAGCGCTGCGGCGTTCCCGGTCCCGATTGACAACCCGACCGGGTGCGGGGACGTATTCAACGCCGCGTACGTCTTCGCGCGGGCGTACAAATCGGAGATTGCCGAAGCGTTGCGCTTCGCGAACGCCGCCGCCGCCCTGCACCTGGAGGATCGTCGGCATCCGTATCCGAGCGCGCCGGCAGTCCGTCGGCGCGCTCGCACATTCGCGGGCCGCTAGGCAGATTTTCAGTTTCACACATCTCCCCCTGGAGGGGTCGTTCATATGCAATCCCGATCTAGACCCAGATCGTGGCCCTCGCCTCTCTGTCCTCGCGCCCGGCCTTTCCCCCCGAGGCGTGGGCCATGCTCGGGATGACGGATCTCGAAGCCTCTACGTGCTGGGACTTCCCAACGCAATCCGCGGGCCACCCGAAGGCGGGCGACGCCTCCTTCAATGGAGTCACGCCCGCGCGATGTGCGGAGAACCTGGTCCGCCGATACACCCGGCCCGGGGAAATCGTCGTGGACCCGATGTCCGGCTCCGGGACAATTGGCGACGTCGCGAACGCGCTCGGTCGACGGGCGGTCTCGTTTGACCTCGCGCCACGGCGTTCGGAAATCCTCCGGGCCGACGCCCGCGCCCTGCCTCTCACCGACGACTCGGCCGCGCTCGTCGTGATCGACTCGCCGTATTCGGACAACATCGCCTACAGCGCGGATCCGCGTTGCCTCGGAAGGATCTCGTGTCGGGATCCGAGGTTCTTCGACGAGATGTCGCGCGTGGCCTCCGAGGCGCGGCGTGTCCTCCGCCCTCGGGGCGTCCTTGCGTGGATCGTCGCGGACGAGTACCGCGCCGGGACGTACACGCCCGTCGGGATGCGCCTGCTTGCCCGCCTCGAAGGCGCGTTCGATCTCGTCGACACGATCGTCCTCGTACGGCACAACGACCGCTCCGCGACCCCGATGTGGGAGCACCGGGCCCGGCGGTTCAACTTCTTCCTCCGCGGTTTCAAGTTCCTCCTCATCGTGCGAAAACCCGTTGGGGCTTCGGGAGGGTAGACATGGAGACGGCCATCGATCGGACGAGTGATGCGTCGCGGGAGATTGTCGAGGCGCTGCGGCACCGGGTGCGGGTCGAGACGGCCCGGCGACGGGACCGCCTCGACGAGCGGGTGAGCCGCTACTGGATCGCATGGCGGAGCACGAAACGGGATCGGGTGTTCGCGGAGATCCGACCTCTGCGCGGTCGGGTCGAGGTGTTCATCCTGCCCGGCCCGCGCGACCTGCGGGATTCGGCCGGCCTCGCCCGTCGCGCTCCAAAGACGCAAGGGTGGGGTTGGTTCCGTTCACGTTTCGACGTGCGGTCGATGGGCCAGGTCGAATCGGCGGCGCGCCTCATCGTTCAATCGTACGTCCACGGCGCTCGCATGCCCGCTGGAAACGGCCGGCGGAGGATCCGTCGAAGGGAAGCCCTTTAATACCATCCTCTCTTTGGCACGGCGCTTTCAGCGTCCCTGGTCGGGAGATGTACCTTCGGGCGAATCCGTAAATCCAGGGGGTTAGGCCATGGCCGACGAGACAAACGCTCCGGGACCGGAGCTCACGATCGCGGGCGAGGAGGGGAAGAAAGCCCCGCCGCGGCCGCGGAACCTGTACGCCTTCGTGAAGCAGGCATGGAAGAACCCGCGGAGCGGAGTCGTCAAGGAAACGCATTTTGGACGGCTCGTCGAGTGGCGGCGCGGGAACGCGTTCGTGAGGATCGAGCGGCCGACGCGGATCGACCGCGCGCGGGAGCTTGGCTACCGGGCGAAGCAGGGTTACGTCGTTGTGCGGGCACGGGTCCGCCGCGGCGGCCGGCGTCGCCCGAGGCCGATGGGCGGTCGCCATCCGAAGCGACGCGGCCTCGTGAAGATCACGATGGCGAAGTCCATCCAGCGGATTGCGGAAGAGCGCACCGCGAAGCGATACCCGAACCTGGAGGTCCTCAACTCCTACTGGGTCGGCGAGGACGGCGGCCATAAGTATTTTGAAGTCATCCTCGTAGACCCGCAGCACCCCGCGATCCAAGCGGATCCGAAGATCAACTGGATCTGCAATCCGGCGAACCGCGGCCGCGCGTTCCGCGGCCTCACGTCCGCGGGGAAGAAGGGACGCGGCCTCTTGTACAAAGGGAAAGGCGCCGAGAAGGTGCGGCCCAGCATCTCGCGGCACGAGCGCAAGGGCAAGTGATTACGCCGCTCGAATCCGCGTCGCGAGACCGCCGATCTCGTCGGGCGTGAGCCCGATTACGGGCTCGAAGACCGGGACGGGGAGGAGCGGACGGTGGTCCGACTCGAAGGCGGGCCAACGGGTGCCGAGGAAGACCGCGTCCGCTCGTGCGATCTTGACGAGGTCTACGAGCCCGTCCGCGGTGGGCAGGTCCAAGACTTTCAATCGGACGTCCCAACGACGGAGTGGCCCGACGAGCGCGCCATCCTCGGGCGCCGCGATCGTCACACGACACCCGCGCTTCATCCCCATCCAGGCGGCAACCAGCCCTGCCTCGTCCGTCACGAGCGCGAGGGCTCGTCCTTGGCTTCCGAGCGGCAAGCCCCCCGGGCCCGGCCACATCTCCCGGAAAACGAAGCCGCGGTTCTGGCGCACCTCGATGTGAATCTCGACGTCGGGTTTGTTCAAGTTGACACGCGCGTCCGGGGTCGCGCGCCGGACATCGTCCCCGAGGATCTTCGCGAGGTCTTGGCTCGTGAATGGATGCGTGCCGACGCGCCGGGTCCGGAGCGCGAACGTCTTCCCCGATCCGAGGGCCCGCGCCGCTTCCCCGAGGACGCCCTCCCGGAGGGACTCCACGGTCGCCTTCGTCTCGATCGCCGGACTCACGGACACGACGCCGAACACGCGGGCCAGGATCCCCCGGGCCCCGGAAACATCATCGACGTGGACGTAGACCCGCGCCTCGTCGGCTTCCGTGATGCACTCAACGCCTTCCGCGGCGAACAGGTCCTGGATATTCGCGACGAGACGATCGCGGAGCTGACGCCGCACGAATCGACTCTTCAGCGCGAGCTCCCCGAACCGAACGAGCAGGACCATGTCGCTCCGGCCGCCGGTCCGATAACCGCGTTAGGCATTAATACGGCCCTGGCCTTCGCGCGGCGTGGACGCGTTTCTCCTGGTCGTCCAAGCCGTCCTCATCTTCGCGGTCGCGTTCATCTACGCGAACCTCGGGCTCGGTGGTGGGCTGCTGTTCGTGCCGATTCTCCTGTCGACCGGGGTGACGAGGAGCGACGTGGCGGTGCCGATCTCCCTCACGTTTACGATCGCAACGGCGGCGTCGTCGGTCATCAACCACCGCCGCAAAGGGCTCGTCGACTTCCGACTCGGCGGCACGCTCGTCGCGGGCGCTCTCGTCGGCGCGGTCTTCGGGACGCTCTTCACGCTGCTCTTCCTCGTGGACGATCGGGCGTTCAAGGCGTTCTTCAGCGCGGTCATCCTGATCTTCGGCGCGTACATGCTCTGGGATTGGATCAAGAACGCGAGGGACGTCGACGAGGACGACGAATCGAAGATGACACCGCGGCGGAAGACGAGCGTCACCGCCGCCACGGTCGGTTCCGGATTCCTCTCCGGGAGCATGGGCATCGGCGGCGGCTTGCTGAACGTGCCGCTCATGGTGTACGGCCTCGGCCGGCGCACGCGAAAGGCGATCGGGACGTCGTCTCTCCTGATCATCCCGACGGCGGCCGTGGGCTTCGCGACCTACGTGGTGGATCTCGCCTTGCGCCCGGGTGGACTCGTGTGGCCGTCGGACTTCATCCTCATCCCGCTATTCTTCCCGGTCGTATTCGTCGGGGCGTACGTCGGTTCGCGCTGGGGCCTCCGCGCTCTTCGGACGCGACCGGTCGCTCTCATCTTCATCCTCGTCCTGTTCATTGCGGCAGCGAAGCTCGTCCTCGACCTGCTCTGACGTCGAACCCGGACCCAGATATTTGCATCGCGGACCTTGCTAACGTATTCATCGCGTCGCGAGCAGACCGCGCCGACGGCTGACCCACTCTTGGGTCCGGGAGAAGACCAGGCGGTCCACCACGACACCCAGGGCCAGGATCACGAACATGACAGCGATGACTTGGGCGATGTTCGGGCCTTCGCTCCCCTGCTCGACGAGGAAGCCCAGGCCCACCGTCGCGAAAATCACCTCCGCGCCGACGAGGGACCGCCACGCGAACGACCATCCGACCTTCGCGGACGAGATCAGGTGCGGCAACGTCGCCGGGACGGTCACGCGCAAGATGAGGTCCATCCCGTCGGATCCCATGTTCCGGGCCGCCTTGAGATAGATTGGCGGCACCGTCCGCAGGGCGTCCGCGAACGATACGGTGACCGCGAACAGGGACCCGATGATCGTGACGAACAGGAGCGCGGCTTCCGAGAAACCGAACCAGACGAGACTGAGGGGGACCCAGGCGATGGACGGGAACGTCTGCAGGCCCAGCACATAGGGCTGGATCCCTTTTCCGAACGTCGTGAAGTGGACCATCAGGAAGGCGAGGATGGCTCCCAGGACCAAGGACAGGAGGAATCCAACGGCGAGACGAGACAGCGTGGCGAGGATGGAGCGGGTGAGCGCGGCTCGATTCCAGAGGTCGACGAAGGCGGCGACCACGTCCGTCGGCCCCGGGAAGAGGTAGCGCGGCCACACTTGCAACCGGACGATGATCTCCCAGATTGCAACGAAGCCGACGGCGACGAGGACCATCGGGATGAGATGGACGAAATCGCGCGAGGTCGCCCGTCGCTCCGCCGCCCTCGCGGCCACCGTGGCTACAGCGGATTCTGATTCGCCCATTGGACCTCCGCCTTCATGATTTCGTTGGTGCGCTGGACGATTTCGAGGACCGCGGGATCGTTCGGCGTCCTCGGTCGGGGGGCTTCGTTCTTGAGGATCGCACTCACCGTCCCGGGCCGGTGCGAAAGGACGACGATCCGATCGCCGAGGACGGCGGCCTCGCGGACGTCGTGCGTGACGAAGAGGGTGGTCGTCAGATTCCTCTGCCAAAGGTCCTGGACGACCGTCTGCATCTCCTCGCGGATCTGGACGTCCAAGGCGGCGAACGGTTCGTCCATCAGGAGGACCCTCGGTCGAAGGACGAGCGCGCGCGCCAACCCGACCCGGTTCTTCATCCCTCCGGACAGCTCGTGGATGCGCGCTCGAGCGAAGTTCTCGAGCTGGACCATCTTGAGGAACTCGGCGACGCGGGCTTGACGCTCGTTCCGAGGCACGCCCGCGACCCTCAGTCCGAACTGCACGTTCCCCTGGACGTCGAGCCACGGGAACAGCGCGGCCTCCTGGAACACGACGACGCGGTCCGCGCCCGGCCCTTTGACGCGCGCTCCGTCCATCTCCACCCAGCCGGTCGTCGGTTCCTCTAGGCCCGCGACGATGTTCAACAGGGTGGACTTCCCGCACCCCGACGGGCCCACGATCGTGATGAACTCCCCCTGCAGCGTCTCGAGGTTAATGTCCCGAAGCGCCGCGATAGTCCCCGTCTTCCCGTTGAACGTCTTCCCTAGGGAGACCACCTTCAATGTGGCGCCTTTCATCTCAAGTCACCGGAGGCAATCCCTTGCTCGCGAGGACTTCGTTGAGAAGGCTCAGGTCGTAGAGGCCTGTTGTGTTCACGCCCGCCGGGAGAAGTCCGAGCTCCTGTGCCCACGTAAGGTACGTGGCGAGCGACGATTCGATCGGGTCGTACGTGAGGTTCATGTTCGTGAACGCCGCCGCGATCGTCCCGTTGGCGAGGCGGCTCGCGGTCGCATTCGCGATCGCGTCGTTGATGATGCCCCGGTCGGTGGCGGTCGCGTTCTGGAGGTGGAGCGTCAGGTTCACCTGGGCCTCCAAAAACCGCTTGATGAGGTTCCGATGCGCGGGGACGTCAAGATAGCGTTTCGTCGTCACGAGTTGCGTCGTCACGAAGCGTCCATTCGGCCAGAGGGTTCTCTCGTCTAAGAATACTTTCCCGCCGGCTTCGAGGACGAGCCGGCTGGCCCACGGTTCCGGGACCCAAGCCCCATCGATCTGGCGAGTCTGGAAGAGCGTCAGGATGTTCGGATTCGCGGCGTTGACCACTTGGACGTCGCCACCCTGATCCACGGTGTGGTGTCCCTCCGTGAGGAGGAAGTGCTTCAGGGCAAGGTCCTGCGTGTTTCCCAACTGCGGCGTCGCGAACTTCTTCCCCGAGTAGTCCGCGCTCGTGGTCAGATTGAGCGTGGATTGGATGACGAAGAGAGCCCCTCCGCTCGCACCGCCCGCGATAATCCGAATGACGTCCGGACCGACGATGGCCAGGCTGTTGAGCGTCGGAGACGGACCCACGAACACGAGGTCTGCGCGGTTCGACAGGAGCGCCGACATCGCCGTTCCGCCGGCGTTGAACGCCCGCGCGTCGACCGCGAACGGAGTTCCCAGGGCGGTTTGGTACGCGCCGGTCGAGACGCCGTAGAGGGCTTGGGCATGCGTCACGTTCGGCAGATAGCCGAGCCGCAGGACGGATTCGGACGGCGCCGAGGCCAAGTACGCGCCGAGGATCGCAATCGAAACGAACACCGCGGCGACGGCTCCCGCAGCGAACGCGACATTCGTGTGGAGTCGTCCCACACGCGGGTCAAGCGCCCCCGTCGATAAAGCTTGTCTGGGACGGCTTCCGGAGAACGCGGTACGTGCGAAACGCGGCTCGAGTTCGAACCCCGCTGTGCTCGACATAAAGCCCTTATACTCGCGAACGGGTGCGACCGCCTCGCTCGAGCCGAGGGATGGGATTTGGAGCGGGCGAACGGTTCTCACTGGTTCTACTCGTATCTCCCGCAAGGCATCGCCGGCGGTGCGACCTCCGCCTTGATTCCGCTCTTCGCGTACGGACTCGGGGGGAGCCTGTCGGACGTGGGCATCATCGCGGCCGCGACGAGCATCGCGTCGGTCCCGGCGTTCATGCTGTGGGGTTCCCTCTCCGACCGCCTGGGTCGACGGAAGGCCTTCCTCTTGATCGGGTTCCTAGGGAACACGATCTGCTTCGTCCTCATGGCGGCCAGCCGCACGCTCTCCGAGTTCTATCTGGTGAATCTGCTCATCGGCTTCCTCGGCGCGGCGAGCGGTCCCGTGGGCACCGTCCTGATCATGGAGACCTCCGCCCGGGAGGAATGGCCGTCGCGGCTCGCGTTCGTCAGTCGCATCGGTGCGGTGGGCTGGGTCGGGGGCTTGGGACTCGGGGTCGTCTGGCTCGCGTCCGGCCCCGCGGTCGCCGGTCCCGGTCTGGCGGCGATGCGCACGTTGTTCCTGATTGGCTCGGGATTCGGCGCCGTCTCCGTCCTCCTCGCGTTCCTCTGGACCCACGAGCCGACGGAGCGGGTGGTCCGCAGCCAGGTCGAGGGCACGTACGCACGTCCCCGCGTCGAACGGGGACACTATCTTCCGATGCGGGTCCTCCACTATTTCGACCTGAGGACGCCGAGGCCTCCCGAGACGCGGCTGCCTCCTTCGCTGCGTGCGTACCTGATATGCGTCTTCCTCTTCTTCGGCGGCTTCACCGCATTCTACAGCTTCTTCCCGATTTTTCTCACCCAAGCGTACGGGCTCTCGAGTCCGGAAGTCTTCGCTGTGTACATCGGGAGCCAGGCGATGTCGATCGCCGCGTACCCCTACGTCGGGAGACGGATCTCCTCGCGCAAAGGCGCGTCCATGCAGCTCTATGCGGTCGTCGGACGGTCCGCCCTCTTCGGCGCCTTCTTCGCGGTGGGGTTCGTGCCGATGCCGGCGATCGGCTTGCTTGCGATCATCTTCGTCCTCCACTCCGGGGTGGGTTTGTGCTGGGCCGTCATCAACGTCGCGGGTTCGACGCTCGTGTCCCACCTGGCACCCGTCAAAGGCCGGGCCCAGGCGTTCGGCGCGTACAACGCGGTGCAAGGGTTCGGATCGATCCTCGGGCCGCTCGCCGGCGGCTTCACCGCGGAGTGGCTGGGGTACGGAATCGCGTTCGGTCTCAGCGTCGGCCTCATCCTGTCCGGATCGGCGGTCCTCGCGACCCTTTCGATCGGCGACGCCGAAGGATCGCTCGAAAAGGGTAAATGAGCTCCGCGGCTTCCCGCGAATCGGGGCCGTTTCGTGAAGATTATCATCCTCGGCGGATACGGCGCGATGGCCCAGTCGACCGTCCCCGACCTGCTGTCCAGCCCGGGTGTCGAGCGCGTCGGAATCGCGGGCCGCGACGCGCAGAAGGCGAAGGCCGCGGCGAAGGCGCAGAAGGACGACCGCGCGGTCGGCGTGCCGATCGACGCGAGGGATTCCGGCGCCCTCGTCCGGGAGTTCCGGAACTGGGACTGCGTCATCAACAGCGCGTGGTACGACCTGAACGTCCCGATCACGGAAGCGGCGATCCAGGCCGGGATTCACTACTGCGACCTCGGCGGCTTGTACCACCAGACACTCCGCCAACGGAAGCTCGACAAGCGCGCGAAAGATGCCGGCGTCGCCTGCGTCCTCGGGATCGGATCGACGCCCGGCACGATGAACGTCCTCGGCATGTACGGGGCGAGCAAGCTCGACCGCGTCCACAAGGTCCTCCTGCGGAGCAGCGGCGCCGTCGTCTCCGGCGGCGAGCCCGGGCTGTTCGTGCCCCCGTATGCGATCCGCACGATCCTCGACGAGTTCTCGATGGACGCCCCGATCCTGCGCAAGGGGAAGATCCAGTTCGTCCCCGCGCTTTCCGGACTCGAGCGCTCCGAGTTCATCCCACCCGTCGGCGTCGTCGAAGGCTACTACACGATCCACTCGGAACTCGCGACAATGCCCGAGACGATCGGCAAGGGAATCCAGGAAATGGATTTCATCGTCGCCTTCCCGGCCGCGTTCCGGGAGACCGTTGCCACCCTGGTCCGACTCGGCCTCGCGAATCGAGATGAGGTGGCGGTGGAAGGCATCCGGGTCCGTCCATACGACGTGACGTCGACCGCGATCGACAACCTGCCGAAGCCCAAGGAGCCGGAACTCGATGTCGACATCCAGCGCTGCGTCCTGATCGGGGAGAAAGATGGCCATCCCGTGACGTTGCGCTACGAGGCGGTCACGTGGCCGCACAAGCGATGGAACGTCGGCGGGGGAGTCGTCGACACGGGCGTGCCGCCGTCGATCGCCGCGCAATGGGCCGTGAAGGGGTTGATCAAAGAACGCGGCGTCATGCCTCCGGAGATTGCGTTCGATCCGTTGCCGTACTTCAAAGAACTCGCGAGCCGAGACCGTGGGATTCGGGTCACGGAATTCGCGGAGGAGACCCGAACGCTCAAGTGAGGCCCGGTTCGACGCTCACACGCTCGGGGGCGGTTGCGCCTCTCCATACTGCGCGGCTTGCTCGCCGACGGCTTGCATTTGGACGGATGGGGCCTTCTCGCGATGGCGTTTCGCTTCCTTGGCGATCGCGGCGAACGCGTTGTCCGCGACCTCGAGCGCCCACTCGATGTCTTCCTCCGTGTGCTCCGTGCAGAGGAATGCCCGCTCGCCCGTTTGCGGAATGCCGAACAGGACGTTGTTCCCAAGGCAGTGGATGAACCAGTTCCACCAGCGCCGCGTGTTCGCGCTCAGGGTGTCCCGGAAGTTCCGGATCTCGTCTTTTGTCGTGAAGTAGACGTTCCCGATCGACCCGACGTACTCGACCCATGCGGGGAGGCGTCGGTCGTCCGCGAGGTCCTGGAGTCCGGTGAAGAGCTGGCGGCCGAGGCTGTTGACGTGATCGTAATACTCCGGGTGCTCGCCCAGGATCTGCAGGCCCTTCAGTCCGGCGGCCACACTGATCGGATGGCCGTTGTAGGTGCCCGCATGGAACGTCGCGTACCGCCACCCGCGGCCCGGCTCGAGGACGTCCATGATCTGCGCCTCGCCGCCGAATCCCGCGAGCTGGAAGCCGCCGCCGGCGATCTTTCCGAAGGTCGTCAAGTCCGGCCGGACGTCGTAGTATTCCTGCGCGCCGCCGTAGGCGAGGCGGAACCCGGTCAGGACTTCGTCGAAGATGAGGACGACCCGCTTCTTTCGCGTGAGCTGCCGCAACCGTGTCAGGTAGTTTCCCTTCGGGACGATGACGCCGGGTCCGCACAGCACCGGCTCGATGATGAGGGCGGCGACCTCGTCCTCGTTCTTCTCGAGGACTTCGGCGGTGCCTTCGATGTCGTTGTACGGATAGATGACGACCGTGTCGGAGACCGCCTTCGGGATGCCGCGGCCATATGGGACCGGCTTGTAGCCGTTCATCCGCCGCGCGGTCCGCGCGTCCATGTCGAGGCTCTGCAGGACGTAGTCGTGGGCGCCGTGGTACGCGCCTTCGGCCTTCGCGATCTTCTCGCGGCCCGTATATGCGCGGGCGGTCCGGAGGGCGTGCATCGTCGCCTCCGTGCCACTGTTCGTCAGGCGGATTTTCTTCATCGACGGGACGGCTTTCTGGACCGTCTCGAGGTAGTCGACGAAGAGCTCGCTCGTGACGCCGAGCATCGAACCGGATTCGAGCTGTTTGATCACCTCGAGGGCGATGTCGCGGTTGTTGTGCCCGAGGAGCAGCCCGCCGAAGCCCATCATGAAGTCGAGGATCTTGTTGCCGTCGACGTCGTAGATGTAGCCGCCATCGCCGTAGTCCGCGAGGAACGGATGCGGTTTGAAGTACCGGATGTTGCTCTCGACGCCGCCCGGGGTGAGCTTGCTCGCGCGGCGCCAGAGCTGGGCGCTCCGTTTGTGTCGCGTGAGATACTTCCGGCTGAACTTCTGGGACGGCAATCGATCACCTCCAAGTGAAAATGAGGCCGGTCCACTGACCGGCGTCCGGGATCCGGTCGCCCCGAAATCCCGTTCACTTGGCGGGTCTTGAAATGCCCCGGGAACTATGAAAAAGTTTCGTGCATAGTCTGCGGTTGCAATATGAAATGTGGAGTCTTACGGAAATCTAGCTCGGACGTAGACCCCACGTCGGACGTTTGTCTGTCTCGCTACTTATATGTCGCCCGGTCTCCTTCAAATAGGGTCGGTACAAACCGGTCCGTCGGAGTCGATTCAGGCGCGTTTCTTACGTTTGGCTAGGGTCCACCTAATGTCGCTTTCTGGACGCAGCGAAACCACGAGGCCGGACGAGAGGTAGGATGCGTGGGGCAGGATTTGAACCTGCGAACCCCTACGAGACAGGATCCTGAGTCCTGCGCCTTTGACCAAGCTTGGCAACCCACGCACGCGTGCTCCGCAGCGAATTCGTGGGCTCGTAATAATCTTGCGGTGGGTTGGCCTGCCGTCGAAAACCCTAAGCGCATCTGCGAGTTCGTTGAGGCGTGTTCGAGAAGCGCGAGGTCCGATCCTTCCCGGGCGCGCGACGCGAGGATTTCTGGCCGAAGGCGTGGGGTTGGTGGACCCGTCAGGGGTTTGCACTCACCAAGACGGGGCCGTACCGGATCCATGGCGCATCGCACTATTCTCAAATCGGGCTCCGCCGTGAGTTCGACTTGATCCTCGACGATACCGATGGTGGCTGTAATGTCGACCTTTCGTTCGGCGCCTCGATCACGGACGAGGGCCTCATTGCCGGGGCCGTGACGGCGGTCTTCCTGCTGCCCGTCGCGGTGCTCGGCGGCGCCATTTCCTATACCGAATACGAAACGGACGCACAGAATCTCATGCTCGCATTCTGGCAGTCTCTCGGGACGGCGGAGACCAAGGCTCGCCGCGCGCCCTCGATGGCACCGATTGCATGCAAGAATTGCGGCGCGGCGCTCTTGCCGGACTGGAAGGTTTGCCCGTACTGCGGCCAGAAAGTCGGATCCCGCTGAGAGTCCAAGGAGCGTCAGCGTTTCTTCATGATCTTCATGAAGCCGCTGGACTCGTACACCTCGAGCTGCCGTTCGGCGAGGGTGTTACGGAAGTCGTCCCAGCTGATCACTTCAATCCGGTTGTTCCGGCCTTTGGTGAACTGAATCCCGTCCGTGCCCCTAACCCGCCCCGGCCGGAGACCTTTCTTCTTCGCCTTCTCGATCGCGTCCTCGACCGTTACGGGCTCCATGACCATCCGATCCCTCCTGGCGCCGGTCCCGACGGATCGCGCGTTCGCGGATTCGAGCGTCGATATATAATGCTTCTTTCAGGGTTGTGCGTTCTCGCTCACGAAGGCTTTCTATCGCGCGCGTCGTATCTCGACCGGTGACTCGCTTCGGGTCGTCGGGCATTCGAGGCCGCGGCAACGTGGATGTGACACCCGACCTCGCCTTGCATGTCGGGATGGCATTGGGCGAATCCTATGGAGATACGGTCGTCGGCCGGGATCCGCGGCTCACGGGCCCGATGTTGTCCCACGCCCTCATGGCCGGCGTCCTCGCGGCTGGGTCGAACGCGGTCGATGCGGGCCTCGTCTCGACGCCGACGCTTGCTCGTGGCGCCCACGAATATGCGTGCGGCGCGATGATCACGGCTTCCCACAACCCTGCGCCCGACAACGGCATCAAGCTCTGGAATCCCGATGGGATGGCGTTCGACGAGGGCCAGCAGAAGGAAATCGAAGACGCGCTCGAGGCGGGCCGGTTCCGCGCGGCGGCGTGGGATCACGTCGGAACGGTCTCGGCCCGGCACGACCTTGTCGAGGGTCATGTCCGCGCGATCTTGCATGACGTCGGTCGCGTCAAGCTTCGTGTCGTCGTGGATTGCGGTTGCGGTGCAACCGCGACGATCACGCCGTTCCTCCTTCGAGAGATGGGCTGTGAAGTAATCGCAATCAACGCCCAAGCGGACGGCCATTTCCCAGGACGCAACCCGGAGCCGACGGAGGAGAATCTGGAGGCGCTAATGTCGACGGTCCGTGCGGTAAAGGCGGACCTCGGGATCGCCCACGACGGAGACGGGGATCGGATGGTGGCGGTGGATCACGAAGGCCGCTTCGTGGGCGGAGACGCGTTGCTCGCCCTGTTCGCGAAGCGCGAGGTGCGGCACGGCCTCGTCGTGCCGGTCGATGCGTCGATGGTCCTCGAGGACCTCCTGCCGAAGGCGAAGGTGTGGCGCACACGCGTCGGCGACGTCTACGTCGCGGCGGAGCTCAAACGTCGCGGCGCGGAATTCGGCGGCGAGCCCTCGGGCACTTGGATCTTCCCCAAGGCCACGTACTGCCCGGACGGAGTGTACGCCGCCGCGCGCCTCGTCTCGATCGTGGCCGAGCATCCGCTCGCGGCACTCGTGCGAGAGATCCCTCGCTATCCCGTCGTCCGCGGCGCGATCGCATACGATGGATCAAAGCGCGCCGCAATTCAGCAGCGCCTCGACGTCGCGCTGCGCGCCATCGTCTCAGAGATCGAGACGATCGACGGCTGGCGTTTGCAGTTCGATGACGGATGGGCGCTCGTGCGTTTCTCCGGGACGGAACCGAAAATTCGCATCGTGGCGGAGTCGCGGGAAGAGGCCAGAACAAAGGAGATATATTCCACGGTCCTATCGAGCGCGAAAGGCGCCGCCGCATGAAAGCCGTCGTTCTCGCGGCCGGCGAGGGAACTCGGATGCGTCCCCTCACGGCCAATCTTCCCAAGCCCCTTCTACCGGTGGCCGGCAAGCCGTTTCTGCGGCACACGCTGGAGGCATTGCGCTCCGCGGGGATCTCCGAGGCCGCAATCCTGATCGGGTGGCAGGGCCATCGGATCCGCGAGAGCTTCGGCGACGGCGAGGCACTGGGCCTCTCGATCGAATACGAGGAGCAGACCGAACGACTCGGCACCGCCCATGCCATCGGCCGGATGCGGTCCCATGTCGACGGTCCGTTCTTGAGCGTGAACGGGGACGTGGTCGTCTCGGGTGACGCGTTCGGGGAGATCATCGCGCACCACCGTAAGGTCCGCGGGGTGGTGATGGCCCTCGCGGAAGTCCCGGATCCCCGGTCCTTCGGGGTCGTCGAGGTGAACGACGGAACCGTCGTGGGCCTGGAGGAGAAGCCTCGCCAGCCGAAATCGAACCTAATCAATGCGGGAATCTACGTCTTCGACAAGGACATCTTCCCGTTGATCGACAAGACGCCGAAGTCGCCCCGCGGGGAGTACGAGATCACGGACACGATTCGGACGCTCATGGCGACCCAGGAGGTCTACGGCTTCCGGATTCCTGGGGACTGGATCGACGTCGGGAGACCTTGGGACCTGCTCCGCGCGAATGCAGCCCTCCTATCGCGACTGAAAGGCGCGGACCATGGCGAGGTCGATGCCGGGGCGACCGTGATCGGCGAGGTCTCCATCGAGGAAGACGCCCGCGTCCGCAAGGGCGCCTACATCGAGGGGCCGACGATCATCGGCGCCGGGGCCGAGATCGGGCCGAACTGCTACGTCCGGCCATCGACGGCCATCGGCCCGAACGCGAAGGTCGGCAGCGCGTGCGAAGTGAAGAATTCGATCCTCATGGCCTCCGCACACGTCCCGCACCAGAACTACGTGGGCGACAGCATCCTCGGCGAGCGCTGCAACCTCGGCGCTGGCACGAAGGTCGCGAACCTCCGCCTCGACGAGGCGCCGATCAAGGTCGTGTTCCGTGGCGTCGAGGTCGACACGGGACTGCGCAAGCTCGGCGTTATCATGGGAGACGATGTGAAGGTCGGCATCAACGCGTCGATCGACGCGGGCACAATCGTCGGCGAGGAATCGTTCATTGGACCCGGCGCCCACGCTCGCGGCAACATCGCGCCCCGAAGCCGGATCTTCTGAGGTGTGGGCGTGCGGATCGCCCAGGTCACCCCTTGGTTCTACCCCCATCTCGGCGGCGTCGAGAGCCACGTGCGCTCCCTCTCCCGCGAGCTCGCGATACGGGGCCACGAGGTCACGGTCGTCACGTCCCGACAGGACGCGTCCCTGGCGGCCGAGGAGCCGCTCGACGGATTCCGCGTTGTTCGCGTAGCACCCCGGACGATCCTGATGCGTACCCCGATCATGCCGAAGATGCGCGCCGTGCTGCGGGGCCTCGATGTCGATATCCTCCACGGACACTTCCCTCCTCCTGGCGCCGCGCACTACGCCACGTCCGTCGCCGCCTCCCGCGGGACCCCATCGGTCGTCACCTATCACTGCGACGTCCAGCTGCCCTCTCCGTTCGGCACGCTCGCCGAATCGCTTTACCGGAGGAGCCTCGGCGCCTCGATGCTTCGCCAGGCCACGAAAGTCGTGGTGACGACGAAGACGTACGCCGCGACGAGCCGGGCCGTGTGGCGGCACAATCCTGCGGTAATCCCGAACGCAGTGGACCATCATCGCTTCAATCCGGGCGTCGACCCGACGCCCGTCCGGGATAAGCTGAACTTCCCTCCCGGTGATCCGATCGTCCTCCTCGTCGGTCGGATCGTGCCGCACAAAGGCATCGAGCATTTCATCGAGGCCGCCCAGTACGTCCCGGATGCGCTCTTCCTGATTGCCGGGGACGGGTCCGCCCTCCCCGCGATGAAGCGCCTCGCGACGTCGTTCGGCGTCGCGCACCGGACTCGTTTCATCGGTCGCGTCTCGGAGGCAGGGTTGCCTCGCGTCTACGCCGCGTGCGATGTGTTCGTCCTGCCGAGCGTCTCGCGGCTCGAAGCGTTCGGAATCGTCGCGCTCGAGGCGATGGCGACGGCCAAACCGGTCGTCGTCGCCGACATCCCGGGCGTGCGGGAGGTGATTGACAACGGGAAGGAAGGTCTCCTCGCGGATCCCGTCAACCCGCAGGACCTCGCGGAGAAGATCCGTTGGCTCCTCGCGGATCCCGAGGCGCGGAGGACGATGGGCGAACGCGGGCGGGAGAAGGTCGTGAGCTCGTTCAGCATCGAGCGCGTGACGGATCAGATCGAAGCGCTCTATCGATCGGTCGCGAAAGCGCCCGAGGTCACGGGACGACCTTGAGGGTCACGGGCTCGCCCTTGTTCGTCCATGCGGCCCAGGTGCTCTCGTTGTACGGGTAGCCCGCGATAATATGGACGCCGCCGAACTTGTTGAACAGCGCGAGGTCCTCGTCGGAGGGCTCCGGCACGCCACTCGGGTGGGAGTGGACCGTGCCGACGACCGAGAAATCCGCCGGAAGCGTGTGGAGCTGGAAGATTGCGTGCCGCTTCCCGCTCACGGTCCCGGGGACGAGGATGAGCTCCGTGATGACACCTTCCTCCGCCCGGAGGATCGCCCCGAACTCGCGCGGATACATGTCGCGCGACGCCTCGAGGATCATGCGGAGGGTCTTGCGGGTGATGGATTGCACGCGCTTCATGCCGCACCGTCATTGGCGAGACAACTTCTCCTCGATTCGCCGGTAGAAATCGTCGCGGAAGCGGATGAGCTTCGCGCGTCGATCCGAGGCGGTGAGGACGACATCTTCGGTTCCTTTCAGGGTCGACTCATGCTGGCCGTCCATGACGAGGAGGCACTCCTTCGGCTTCACAAGGCGCACGTGGACTCCCGCTTTCGCGGGGAATACGTGGGGCCGGGACGCGGGCTTGAACGGCGCAATGGCGGTCGCGATGATCGCGTCGACCCGAGGGTCGACGATCGGCCCTCCGGCGGACATCGAATACGACGTCGAGCCGGTCGGGGTCGCGACGATGATCCCGTCGGCGCGGACCCGCTCTACGACCTCGCTGTCGACGCGGATTTCAAAATGGCGGATCTTCGCGATCTGCGCCGTGTGCACGACGGCCTCGTTGGTGCAGTCGAACATCCGCTCGCCGTCCACGGTGACCTTCAGGCGCATCCGTTCCTCCACCCGGAAGTCGCCTTTCGCGACGCGTTCCAGGTACGCGTCGGCCTCGTTGGAGTAGACCTCCGCCAGGAATCCGAGGGAGCCCGAGTTGATTCCGAGGACCTTCACATCGGAGAGTTGCAGCGCGCGGAGGATCGTGCCGTCCCCGCCGATTGCCAGGACGACATCGACGCGCATGTGGGCCAGTGGCATCCCCTTGCGATTCAAGGCGAGGGCCAAGTCCGACTCGAGGAGGACTTCGTGTGCGAGCTCGAGCCGCGCGACGATCGCCTTCGCGGCGTCGTAGGCGGTCGGGATGTGGGGATTCGCCGTGATCCCGAACTTCATCGGATGACCTCCCAGGCTCGTCGGTCGCCGACCGCGACCAGGTCGGTGCGGGCCGCGGTCGTGAGCGGCAAATCGAGATCCCGTCCGTCGAGGTCGAGCACCTGGCCCCCCGCTTCCCGCACGATGAGCGTCCCGCCGGCGATGTCGACGGCGCGCAATTTCGCGTCGACGGTCGCGCTGTGCATGTAGTACAGGTCTGCGGCCCCGCGGGCCACGAGGCACATGTCGAGAGATGCCGCCCCGAGAGCGCGAACCCGCCGGGCGAGGCCCGCGACCCGCGTCGCGTCCGGTGCCGCGTTCGTTCCGAGATAGACGCTGAACAACACGTCCTTCGGATCGAACGCATGGACATGGATTGGATGGCCGTTGAGGAGGGCGCCGCCGCCCTTCGCGGCGTAGTAGGTGGCGCCGGACACCAGGTCCCGGACGAGGGCCTCCTGTATGTCGGCCAGATGTTCGTGGCCGATCGCGAGGGAGACGGAGTACGCCGGGACTCCACGCAGGGCATTATAGGTCCCATCGATGGGATCGAGGACGAGGGTGGCTTTGCCGCCGCGATCGACGTATCCCGCCTCTTCGCTCAGTACGTTGAGCGCCGCCCCCTCGTAATCTAGGACGCGGAGGACCGCTTCCTCGGCGATCCGGTCGATGCGGGTGCTCGGTGCGCCATCCGCGCCGCGGCCGATCACCTCGGCGGGATTCCCGGCGAACGAGTCGACGGCGTGCTGGACGGCATCCGCGAGCTCGAGCAGAATTCCCTTCACGGGCCAACTTACCGCCTTACCTGATATAGAATTATGGGACCGCGTGCGAGAGGACTGTGCCGAACTTCCACGGGCGCAGTATCCATCGCTACGCTTATATAGAAGTCCCAACATAGGCAGAGTCCCGAATTCCGTATTCGGAGAGATTTACATGATGCCAGCCGGAACGCAGATACTCGTTTTGAAGGAAGGGACGCGCCGCGATCGCGGCAAGGGAGCGCAATTCAACAACATCGCCGCCGCGAAAGCGGTCGCGGACGCCGTGCGGTCGACGCTCGGCCCGCGGGGAATGGACAAGATGCTCGTCGACAGCCTCGGGGACGTCGTCATCACGAACGATGGCGTGACGATCCTCAAGGAGATCGACATCGAGCACCCCGCCGCGAAGATGCTCGTCGAGGTCGCGAAGACCCAGGACGAGGAAGCGGGCGACGGCACGACGACGGCCGTCATCCTGGCGGGGGAACTGCTCAAGAGGGCGGAAGATCTGATCGAGCAGAACATCCACCCGACCGTTATCGCCGCCGGGTACCGCCAGGCGGCGGAGAAGGCCCGCGAGGTCCTCGAGAAGGTTGCGACGAAGATTTCGATCAAAGACACGGACGTCCTGAGGAAGGTCGCGATGACCGCGATGTCCTCGAAGTCGTCCAGCGGCCACAAGGAACTCTTGGCGGACATCTCTGTGAAGGCCGTCACGACCGTCGCAGAGCAGCGCGCGGACGACTCCTACTTCGTGGACGACGACAACATCCAGGTCGTGAAGAAGCAGGGCGGTTCGATTGCGGACACGTCCCTCGTCGACGGCGTCATCGTCGACAAGGAGCGCGTGCACCCCGGCATGCCGTCCGAGGTCAAGGACGCGAAGATCGCCTTGGTCGACGCGGCCCTGGAGGTCAAGAAGACCGAGATCGACGCGAAAATCGAGATCACGGACCCGACCCAGCTCCAGGCGTTCCTGAACGAAGAGGAGTCGATGCTGAAGCGGATGGTCGACACCGTGAAGAAGAGCGGTGCCACGGTCATCTTCTGCCAGAAGGGCATCGACGACCTCGCACAGCACTACCTCGCGAAGGCCGAAGTCTACGCGGTACGGCGAGTCAAGAAGTCGGACATGGAGAAGCTCGCGAAGGCGACCGGCGGCAAGGTCGTCACGAAGCTCGACGAGCTCTCGAAGGACGACCTCGGCTACGCCAAGATGGTCTACGAGAAGAAGATCGGCGAGGACGAGATGACCTTCGTCACGGGCTGCAAGAATCCGAAGGCGATGTCGATCCTGATCCGAGGAGGCACCGAGCACGTCGTGGACGAGGTCGAGCGGTCCCTCGAGGACGCGACGAGCGTCGTGGCCGTCGCAATCGAGGACGGCAAGGTCATCACCGGCGGTGGATCGAGCGCGACGGAGATCGCCCTCACACTGCGGGACTTCGCCTCGAGCGTCGGCGGGCGTGAGCAGATCGCCATCGAGGCCTTCGCAGACGCGGTCGAGGTCATCCCTCGCACCCTCGCGGAGAACGCAGGCTTGGACCCGATTGACATCCTCATCGAGCTCCGGAAGGAGCACAAGAAGGGCAACAAGCACGCCGGAATCAACGTCTTCAGCGGCAAGGTCTCCGACATGAAGAAGGAGAACGTGATCGAGCCGATCCGGGTCGGGAGCCAAGCGATCTCCTCGGCGACGGACGCGGCGGTCATGGTGCTCCGCATCGACGACGTCATCGCGGCAAGGGCCGGCGAAGGCGGCGGCAAGGGCCCCGGCAAGGGCGGCGAAGGCGGCGACGGCGGGGGCGAAGGCGAAGATTTCTGAGGGGCCCCAATCCGGGGGCCCCGGAGGTCCCCATGGTCTCGGATCCGTCCGGCGAAGGGGAGGATCGCTCTCCGACCGACGTCGACCGCCTCCTGAGGCGGCTCGACGCGCACCGGAGCCTCCCGGCCGTGGGACCCACTCGCGTCCCCGTCCTCGGGCCTCCGTCCGCCGTCGCGGACGAATCCCGCGTGCATCCGGGGACCGCCGATGTCGTCGTGACGCCGGCCCGGATCTACGTGACCCTCGAACTTCCCGGGGCGTCCCGAGAAACGATCGAGGTCACGACGACCCACACCCAGCTGACGGTCCACGCGCTCGGCGCGGACGGCCGCGTCTTCCATCGGGAAGTGGAGCTGTCCCATCCCGTCGAGCCGGAGGCGGTCACCGCGACCTATCGGAACGGCGTGCTCGATGTGACGCTCCCGCGACGGCGAGGGCACATGGTGCGCGTTCGGAAAGGTGAGTAGGATGGCGGAGAAGACGCCCACGATGGAGAGCGAGGAGAACCCGGCCCCGGGTGAACCTCCGGCGGACGAATTGGCAGAGCTCCGCCGCCAGAATGAGGAACTCCTGACGCGGCTCAAGTACCTCCAGGCGGAGTTTGAGAACTACCGCAAGCGCGCGGATCGGGACGGGCAGACCCTCTTGAGATTCGCGCACGAGGCGCTCCTGGCCCGCCTTCTTCCGGTCCTCGACGAGATGGACGCGGCGGTGGCGGCGCTCGGGGGGAAGGCGGCCGATGGCGTTCGGATGGTCCGGGACAACCTCGCGAAGGCGTTGAACGAAGCCGGGCTGCAGGAGATCCTCGCAATCGGGGTCCCGTTCGATCCGTACCTGATGGACGCGGTCCAGCAGGTCCCGGACAAAGATTCAAAAGAAGGCGTCGTGAAAGAGGTCGTGCGAAAAGGCTACCGCTACCACGACCGGATCCTGCGGCCTGCGCAGGTCGTCGTCGTCGATAACGGAGGTGAATCGGATGGCTAAGATCATCGGAATCGACCTCGGGACCACGAACTCCGAGGCCGCGTACATGGAAGGGGGAACGCCGAAAATCATCCCGAGCGCGGAAGGCAGCGCGTACGGCGGGAAGATGTTCCCGTCCGTCGTCGCCTTCACGAAGGACGGGGTCCTCGTCGGGGAACCGGCGAAGCGACAGGCCGTGCTCAACCCCGAGAAGACGATCATCCAGATTAAGCGGAAGATGGGGACGGACTACAAAGTCCGGATCGACGGGAAGGACTACTCGCCGCCCGAGATCTCCGCGATGATCCTCCGCAAGATCAAGACGGACGCGGAGGCGTTCCTAGGGTCGAAGATCTCCCAGGTCGTCATCACGGTCCCAGCGTACTTCAACGACAACCAGCGGCAGGCGACGAAGGACGCCGGCAAGATCGCGGGCCTCGAGGTCTTGCGGCTTGTCAACGAGCCCACTGCGGCGGCGCTCGCCTACGGACTGGACAAGAAAGGCGAGGGCAAGATCTGCGTCCTCGACCTCGGCGGCGGGACGTTCGACGTCACGCTGATGGAGACGGGGGACGGCGTGTTCGAGGTCGCGTCGACGTCAGGCGACACCGCGCTCGGCGGTATGGACATGGACAACAACCTCATCCAGTGGCTCGTCACGGAGTTCCGACAGGACCACGGCGTGGACCTCTCCGGGGACCGCCAAGCGATGCAGCGCCTCCGCGATGCGGGGGAGAAGGCGAAGATCGAGCTGTCCTCGACCGCCGAGACGACGATCAACCTGCCGTTCATCGCGCAGAAGGACGGCGGGCCGCTTCACCTCGAGAAGAAGCTGACCCGCGCGAAGCTCCAGCAGCTCGTCGAGCCGGTCCTCGGACGCCTCGAAGGCCCGATCCGCCAGGCGTTCAAGGACGCCGGCTGGCAGTACTCCGACGTCCACCATGTGATCCTCGTCGGGGGCCCGACCCGCATGCCCGTCGTGCGCGAGCGGTTCGAGAAGATCCTCGGGCGGCCGGCGGAGCGCGGCGTGGACCCGATGCAGTGCGTCGCGCTCGGCGCGGCGATCCAGGGCGCGGTCCTCAGCGGCGAGGTGAAGGACATCCTCCTCCTCGACGTGACCCCGCTCAGCCTCGGCGTCGAGACGCTCGGGGGCGTCTTCACGAAGCTCATCGAGCGCAACGCCACGATCCCGACACGCAAGAGCGAAATCTTCACCACGGCAGCGGACAGTCAGTCCAGCGTGGAGGTGCACGTCCTCCAGGGGGAGCGCTCGATGGCGGGGGACAACGTCAGCCTCGGCAAGTTCTACCTGACCGGCATGCCTCCGGCCCCGCGTGGGGTGCCGAAGATCGAAGTCACGTTCGACATCGACGCGAACGGCATCCTGAACGTGAGCGCGAAGGACATGGCCACGGGCAAGACCGAGAAGCTCACGATCATGGCGCCGCAGCGGATGGACCAGACGAAAATCGATCAGGCGATTCGCGACGCGGAGAGCCACGGCGAGGAAGACCGCCGGCGACGGGAGCTCGTCGAGCTCCGGAACCACGCGGACCAGCTCGTCTACGCGACGGAGACGCTCCTCAAGGATCACGCCGCGAACATCTCCGAGGCGACCCGCACCTCCGTCACGGAGAAGGTCGAGGCGCTGAAGCAGGTCCTGCAGACGGACGACATCTCGAAGTTGCGCGCCGCGTTCGACGCCTTGAACCAGGAGGCTCAAAAGATCGGCGCGGAGATGTACGGGAAGGGCGGCGAGCCCGCCGCGCCGCCGCCGGGTTCGGGCGACTCGGGCGGCTCCTCGGATCCGGGCGTCGTGGACGCGGACTTCGAGGACGTCGACAAGAAGTGAGCGGTCTTCATGAGCGGAAGCGCGCGCTATGGCCGACGCCGACTACTATGAGGTCCTCGGCGTCCCGCGAGGGGCGTCGAAGGACGAAATCAAGCGCGCCTACCGCAAGATGGCGAAGAAATACCATCCCGACCTGAACCGGGAGAATCCGAAAGCCGCGGAAGAGAAGTTCAAGCAAGTCTCCGAGGCCTACGAGGTCCTGGCGGACGACGAGAAGCGCCGGATCTACGACGAGCTCGGCGCGGAGGGCCTGAAGCAGCGGGTCTGGGGCGGCCAAGGGTTCGACTGGTCCCGCTTCACGCACGCCTCAGACGTCGAAGACATTTTCGGCCGGGACTTCTTCGAATCGATCTTCGGAGCCTCGGGCGGATTCGGCGGCTCCCTGTTCGAGCAGTTCTTCGGGGGTAGCGCCGCGGTCGGCCGTCGCCGGGGGCCGGCGCCGGGTCGCGACACCCGCGTCGAGGTGGAGCTCGCCCTCGACGAGGTCGCGAAGGGCGGCCGGAAGGAGCTCACGGTCCACTATCCGATGACCTGCCCGGCATGCCGGGGTACGGGGGCGGAGGGCGAGGAACTCGTCACGTGCCCGACGTGCGGCGGCCGGGGCCAGGTGAGCAGCGCCCAGCGCCGCGGATACAGCCAGTTCATCACGATCACGACGTGTCCGAAGTGCAACGGGCGCGGCCAATGGCCGAAGGCCCCTTGCCGCCGCTGCGGGGGCCAAGGCCGGATCACGGAGGACCGCACGATCGCGGTCGAGATCCCGCCGGGCGTGCCGGACGGCGTCCAACTGCGTGTCCCTGGGCGGGGGCTCGCGGGGGATGCCGGCGCACCCCCCGGCGACCTGTACGTCCTCGTCCACATCGCCCCGCACGAGCGATTCTCTCGCGACGGCGACGACCTCCTCCTCGACGTTCCGATCAGCTTCGCCCAGGCGGCGCTGGGCGCGGAAGTCGAGGTGCCGACCCTCGACGGGACGACGCGGCTCCGCATCCCGGCGGGGGTCCAGAGCCACACCGTGCTCCGCCTTCGCGGGAAGGGGCTGCCCCGGTTCCAGGGCGGCGGAAAAGGGGACGAACTCGTGCGGGTGATCGTCGTCACGCCGACGCGACTCACGGCGGAGGAGCGGCGGCTGCTGGAACAACTTCGACCGTCACGCGAGGGCGACGGAAACCATCGGGGCGTGTTCGACCGGTTCCGGGCGCCTTAGGGAGAAGGACTTCCCGCCAGGAACGAGACGAGTTTAATCATGCCGTAGAACGCGACCAGGGCGCCGACCACGGTGAGAATCGCCAGTGCATCACGGAGTAGCAAGCCCTTCGCATCGAGTTCCGGCGCGACTTGATCCTGCAGGATATGTATCTCCTCCCTTGACACGATGCGGAAGCTGGATATGTCACGCTTCCGACTCGAAAATCAGATGTGTGAATCATTTCTGAAAACGCACCGTCCGAGGAAGAATTATCCGTCCGCGCCGGGTTCCGCGACCCCAGAATGCGAAGAGTCCTCGGGATCCTGACGGAAGACTTCCGGCTGTACCACGATCTCGTGGCCGCCCTCAAGGCGCGCGACGTCCCGTTCGCGAGCCTGTCCTTCGCGCGACGGATCCCGGAGTCCGTCGGGGCGATTCTGACGTCGATCGCGGAAGCCCCGAAGGTCCGTTTCCCCCACGTCGTCCCGGTGGACGACATCGATGCGTCCGTCGCGAAGGCGCTCCAACTGCTCAAGGGCAAGACGGAGTGGCGGGAGCTGCGAATCGGCGTGGACCCGGGTCGGGAGCCGGGGATCGCGATCGTCGGTGACGGGGAGGTGATCGATACGCGAGTGGCCGCGAGCCCCGAAGCGGTCGCGTTCCACATCCACCAGGCGGTGCGGACCTTCCCTGCGAAGGACGTCCGGGTGCGCGTGGGTCACGGCGACCCGACGAACCGGAACCGGATTCTGAACGCGCTCGCGCGGGACGGGCTCCGCGTGGAGATCGTCGACGAGGCGGGCACGACGCATCGGAGCCCGCAACCGGACGTCGATGCGGCGATCGACATCGCACGGACGCCGGGTCAGCGCGTCGTGCCTCCGGTGGAAATCCGACCCACCCCGGGGGAGGTCCGAGAGATCCAACGGCGATCGCGCCTCGACAGCGGCGGCGTCGTGACGATCTCCTCGGAACTCGCCGACGCGGTCGCCCGCGGCGAGTTGTCCCTCGACGAGGCGATCGCCCGTGCGCGTCGAAAGGAACGCGGCTCAGAGCGCTAGGTCGTACCGTACTTCGAGCTCCTTCCTGCGCTTGAAGTACATCTCTTCCGCGATTTCTCCCGCCGCGAGCTTCGCCTCGAGTGCCTCGAGTTCCCGCTCAAAGTCCGTCCGGAACCCGGCCGTGTATTCCTTCACGACCCGCTCAAGCAGGTCGAGGAGGTCCCGCCCACGCTGCGTCACTTGATACACGATGCGAGGACGCCCGGCAGGCGGGAACACCGCCGCGCGGTCGACGAGTCCCCACGAGAACAGCTCCGCGAGTTGCTTGTCAACCGACGTACGGCGCATCTTCAGTTTCTTCGCGAGGTCTTCCGGATGGTCGAACCCTTGCTGGAGCAACCGCAGGATCTGGCGGCGCGTCTCGGAGGCCGCAATCCGGATGAGCTCCAGGAGCTCCGCCATCCCCGCGGGCGAGTCCTTTCAGGCTACTTCAACGTTCTTCCGCTCCGGCTCCGACGTCATCTCCTCCCAGGGAGAAGATGTCGAGACCGCGGCGGATGTTAACATTTTTATTCGCGAAGTTTGTATAAATAACGCGCGGCCGATGAACTCGGCATGTTCGGCACGAAGGAAGCGGGTTGGACCGACTCGCTTGCACGCCTCTCGATGCACAGCCCCGGAACGAAGCCGCCGGTGCGGCCCGGATCGCTCGGCCCGATTGCCGAGAGCCGATTCGATTCGCCCGTCGGAACGCAAACGTATTTCGCGACGAGCCACACTCTCTGGTGGAGCCGATGAAGCGGAAGGACATCCTGCGACGGCTCGAGGAGCGTCTGGCTCGCGGTGAGATCTCCGAGAAGACGTATCTCGAGATCAAGGCCCGGTACGAGTCGGAGCCCGACGAACCGGAGGAATCCCCGCCGCCGACGATGTCGGATCTCGGCTCGACAATCGGCGCCGCGGTGGCGCAGGCCACACAGGACGCCGGCCACGCCGCGGAGGAAGCCGTCCGCGCCGTCGGAGAGGCCATGCGCGCCGTTGAGTTTTCCGGCATCGGCGCCAAGCTGAGCGATGAGGAGATTCGGATCACGGGCTCGGGGATCGTGACCGGCAACCCGGTCCGCACGGTCGACTTCAAGGCTGCGGGCAGCGGGAAGGTCCAGGGGTCCCTCGAGGCGGAAGTCGCACGGGTCGCAGGCTCGTGCTCGTTCGAAGGCGATGTGACCGTGTCCGAGTTCCGATCCGCGGGCTCGTCGCGAATCGCGGGCCGCCTCAAGGCGGATGAGATCGAGGCAAGCGGTTCCCTCCAGGTCGAGGGGGATATCCTCGGCGACGAGATCTCGTCGAGCGGTTCGCTGCAGGTCCGCGGCAAGGTCGAGGTCGAGGAGTTCCACTCGAGCGGATCCGTGCGGATCGACGGCGGCCTGAAGGCGGAGGAGGTCAGCATCGATCTCGGCGGCACCTCGAAGATCCCCACGATCGAGGCCGAGGAGATTCGCGTCAAGGCGACCGGCGGGTTCTTCCGCGTGCGGGGCGAGCTGACGTCGGAGCGAATCGAGGGCGAGGAGATCGAACTCGAGGCGACGACCGCGGCTCTCGTGAAGGGCGACGAAGTCCGGATCGGCCCACACTGCCGCATCGACGTCGTCGAGGCGAAGGACCTCGTCGTGCATCAGTCGAGCGAGGTCCGCGAGCGACGCACGCCATCGTGATTCGGGCGTTGCCCGGTCCCGAAATCCGAGGTTCGATTATCGGATGGCAACCTTGAAATAACAAGGGCGAGTTCGAAGCGATGTGACCGAGCGCCTCGTGCTCAAGGTCGCTGAAGCTCCCCAGTCGGACGTGGGTCTGGGACGTGCGCGAGTGGACACGAAGACCCGCGTGGCGCTCGGCGTCGACGTCGGCGAGATCATCCAGATCATCGGCAAGAAGTCCACCGCGGCGAAGTTGTTCCGCGTAATGCAGGAGGACGAAGGCAAGAGCATCATCCGCATCGACGGTCTGGTCCGCCGGAACGTCGGCGTGAGCCTCGGTGACAAGGTCGAAGTTCGCAAGGCCGAGGTCCTGCCCGCGGAGCGCATCACGATTGCGCCGATCATCAGCGAAGGCCACAAGATCTCGTTCGGTCAGGGAATCGAGAACTTCGTGAAACGCGGGCTGCTCAAGCGACCGCTCAACAAGGGCGACGTGGTCATCGTGCCGGGCATCGCGCTCATGGGTGGCGCCCTGCCGTTCATGGTCATCAGTACCGCTCCCAAGGGGATCGTGCAGATTCAGGACGACACGATCATCGAGATGAAAGAAGAGCCCGTCCGCGAGGGCGAGGTCCTCACGCCCACGGTGACGTACGAGGACATCGGCGGCCTGAAGGAGGAGCTGATGAAGGTCCGCGAGATGATCGAGCTCCCGCTCAAGCACGCGGAATTGTTCGAGCGCCTCGGGATCGATCCGCCGAAAGGGGTCCTGCTGTACGGACCGCCGGGGACCGGCAAGACGCTGATCGCGAAGGCCGTCGCGAACGAGGCGGGCGCGAACTTCTATTCAATCCAGGGCCCGGAGATCATGTCGAAGTACTACGGTCAAAGTGAAGAGCGTCTCCGGGAGAAGTTCGAGGAGGCGCAGAAGAACGCGCCGAGCGTCCTGTTCATCGACGAACTCGACTCGATCGCCCCGAAGCGCGAGGAGGTCACGGGCGAAGTCGAGCGGCGCGTGGTCGCTCAACTCCTGACGCTGATGGACGGCCTCTCGGGCCGCGGCCAGGTCATCGTCATCGGCGCGACGAACCGCGATGAGGCGATCGACCCCGCGCTCCGTCGCCCCGGCCGGTTCGACCGCGAGATCGAAATCGGCGTGCCGGACCGCATGGGGCGCAAGGAGGTCCTCCAGATTCACACGCGCGGCATGCCCATCGAGGGCGGCGAGGACGAACGCGATCACCTCCTCTCCGAACTCGCGGACGTCTGCCACGGATTCGTCGGTGCCGACCTGGCGGCGCTCGCACGCGAGGCGGCGATGAAGGCCCTCCGCCGGTACCTCCCGGATATCGATCTGGACAAGCCGATCCCCGCCGAGACGCTCGAGAAGATGCGCGTCCTATCGGACGACTTCAAACAGGCGTTGAAAGAGGTCGAGCCGAGCGCGATGCGCGAGGTCCTCGTCGAGGTTCCCCGCGTGAACTGGTCCGACGTCGGTGGCCTCGAGGACGTCAAGATGAAACTGCGCGAGGCCGTCGAGATGCCCTTGAAGGATCCGGATGCGTTCAAACGGATGGGCATCCGGCCGCCGCGCGGCATCCTGTTGTACGGCCCGCCCGGAAGCGGCAAGACGCTCCTCGCGAAGGCGGTCGCGACGGAGTCCGAGGCGAACTTCATCTCGATCAAGGGCCCCGAGGTCATGTCGAAATGGGTCGGGGAGTCGGAGAAGGCCGTGCGGATGATCTTCAAGAAGGCGAAACAGGTCGCCCCGTGCATCGTCTTCCTCGACGAGCTCGATGCGATCGCCCACGTCCGAGGGTTCGACACGGACAGCGGCGTGAGCGAGCGGGTCGTAAACCAACTGCTCACGTCGATGGACGGACTCGAGTCCCTCGAAGGCGTCGTCGTGATCGGCGCGACGAACCGGCCGGACCGGCTCGACCCCGCGATGTTGCGCACCGGCCGGTTCGACCGGATCCTGCTCGTGCCCACGCCGAACAGGGACGCGCGGCTCGCGATTCTCAAGGTCCACACGAGGACGATGCCCCTCGACGGCGTCGACCTGGAAGAGCTCGCGGTCGATCTCGACGGCTACTCCGGCGCGGACATCGAAGGGCTGTGCCGCGAGGCGGCGATGATCGCCCTCCGCGAGAGCAAGCACGCGAAGCGCGTGACGACGACGCATTTCCAAGAGGCGATCAAGGTCGTCCGTCCGAGCATCGACGCGGACACGATCAAGTTCTACGAGGAATTCGACAAGCGCTTCAAGAAGGGCGTCGAACGGAAGCGCGAAGAGAGCGTCCTGTACCGCTGAGCGGGCGCGAAATCAGGACGGACTCTTTTTATCCACCCCTCATCTTGCGGGGTCGATGCACCCGATTGCGGAATTGCGGACCTGGGTCGACCGCGCGTGGCGTCTCGGCCCTTCGCGGCTTGCCCTCGGCTTTTCGGTCCTCCTCGCTCTCCTCGCCCTCGCGCTGCCCTTCTGGTCCCTCGGTGACGCCACGGGCAACGTCCGGGACGTCACCTCGTTCTCGTGGACCACGATGGCCTCGGACCGCTACCAGGGCGGCGCGTGGACACGGACCACGATCGTGCCGTACGCCTCGAGTGGTTTCGACGCAGTCGCCGGTGTCCTCGGCATCTCCTACATCCTGGACGCGCTCTTCATCCTCCTCGCCGTCGTCGTGTTCGCGCTGTTCTCCTTCTCCATCGGACGCAACATGCCGACGCTGGGGCTCCTCGTGATCAGCCTGCTCGTCGTCGGCGTGGGCCTGCTCGCGATTTTCTATCCGGTCGTCGCGATCCCCGGAGCCGCCACGACCGACCTCGGCACGTTTACGGTCAGCGGCTTCTGGGGGAGCACGAACACCGGCCCGACGCAACTGTCATGGGGAGCGGGCGCGGGATGGTGGCTCCTCCTGGCTTCCGTCGTCCTCGGGATCGTCGGGGCGGGCATTCCGTATCTGAAGAGCGTGCGGGCGATGGCGCCCTCGCGGCCTCAGGTCGAGCGGCCCTCCATGTAATTGGGCCATCGCGGCGGAATCTTCTTATAGCGCGCGTCAGATGTCTGTCGGACAAGGGATGGGATCCCGTCGCGGCGGTGCCGGGGCGGGGCCTCATCGATGCGGGTGATGGGATGAAGAAGTTTGCCACGGAGCTCCGGGGCAAGACCGTGATGACGAACGACGGTCAAATCCTGGGGACGATCGAGAACTTCATTGTGAACACGAAGAGCGGGAAGCTGTCCGACGTCCTCGTGCTGCCGGCGGAGAACGTGCCGACGAAAGGCATGAAGACGGACCCCGAGGGTCGGCTCATCTTGCCGTTCCAGGGCATGCGGGCCGTGAAAGACGTCGTCGTGATGAACCTCTAGGCCGAAGGCCGGTTCTCCGACTCACGCCGGATTGGCGGGGCGCAGCGCTCGGAGCGCGAGCTCGAGCTTCTCCGGTTCCTCGAGGAGGGCCTCGAGGACCGCTTCGATCAAGGCCGAGGTCGACCAAATATCGATTAGGATGTCGGGATCCTTCCCGATCGACCACTCGGCCTGCGGGCTCACCACGCCCTCACTTCGAGATGTCCTTGAGCTTCCCCGCGAGCTCGGAGAGGTCCATTCCGGTCAGGGCTTTCACCAGGGCCGGGGCCGTCGCGGCGATGTCCACGACGCTCCCGACGAGCTGGGCGGGTCCGCGTTCGCCCATGATGATCAGCTTCTGGGTCGTCTCGAGCGACTTCGCGGCGTTCGCCACGATCTCCGGAAGCTTCTCGACGATGAGCTGCGTGATCGCCGCGCGGCCGTACTGCTCCCAGGCCTCCGCCTTCGCGCGCATGGCCTCGGCGGTCGCGAGGCCGGTCGCCTTGATCGCGTAGGCCTCGGCTTCGCCCTTAAGCCGGATGATGTCCGCCTCCGCGGTGCCCTCCTGGCGGATCCGCTCCGCCTCCCCCGCGGCGGTCCGCGAGAGCCGTTCGCGCTCGCCTTCGGATACGAGGATCGCCCGTTCCTTCTCCCCTTCCGCGGTCAGGATGAGCTTCCGCTTCTCCCCGTCCGCGAGGGCTGCCATCGCATCCGCCTGCATCCTCGATGGCACGACCTGGGCCGCCATCTGCTCCTGCTCCCGCCTGCGGACCTCCTGTTCCTGGACGAGGACCTCTTGTTCCTTCGCCCGGATATCGATCTTCCGCTGCTCGACGATCAGCTCCTGTTGCCGCTTCGCCGTCTGGAGCTGGAACGCGATTTCTTTGTTGGCGCGCTCGAACTCGACGGTCGCCTCGGACTGTTGCTTGATGATGTCTCGGTCCCGGTGGAACTGGGCGACGTTCGCTTCCGCGCTCGCGTTCGCCCGTTCCGCTTCTTGCGCCGCTTGGGCTTCCGCGATGGTCGCCTCTCGGTTCGCGCCCGCCTTGCCCATCCGCGCGTCCCGCTTGACCTCCTCCGTCCGCTTGACTCCGAGGGCGTCCAGGTAGCCCATCGCGTCCTCGATCTCCTTGATCACGAACGACCGGATCTCGATCCCCATGTTCCGGAGGTCGTTCCCCGCCATCCCGAGGATCTTCGACGCGATCGCGTCGCGGTCCGAGTTGACCTCCTCGACCGTCAGGGTGGCGCACACGCCACGGACGTGGCCCTCGAGGGTCTTCAGCGCGATCTCGTCGATCTGCTGCTCCGTCTTCCCGAGGAGGTTCTCCGCTGCCGTGTCGAGGGTCGCCTCGTCGGACGAGATCTTGACCTGGGCCACCGCCTTGATGTTGATCTTGGCCCCGGATCGCTTGACGTCCGTCACGATGTCCGTGACGACGAGGTCCAGCGTCCGCACGTCGAGCCGGAGCCACTCGACCGACTCGAAGATCGGGACGATGAACTTCGCGCCGCCGGACTTGACCTGGTATCCGCGGCCTCCCGACGCCCCCTGCTTCCGTCCGTAGATGACCATCGCCATGTTCGGTGGGACTTTCTTGTACCGGCTCGCATACGCGAGGACGGTCCCGAACACGACGCCCACAATCGCCAGAACGACGAATCCAATAATGTCCTCTCCCGCCATCGCTCTCCCTCCTAGACCTTGTGCACTTTGACCGAATTCCCTACGATTGAATCGACGACGACGTGCTCATCCGTGCCGATCGGCTCCTCGGCGATCGCCTGAAGCAAAGTGCGCCCTCGCGCCGGCGTCACGACGACGATCTGCCCCGGCTGCCCGGGCCGCACGGGGATCATGACCTGGCCCTTGTAGCCGACCAGAGCGGCCAGGTCCACGCGCGTCTCCGCCTGGCTCTTCACAAACAGGTTCAGCATGACGACGTACATCCCGCCCGCGACGAGGATTGCGAAGACCGCCGCGAGGAGGGGCGTGAGTAGCTCTCCGAAGCCCAGCACCTCGAGGATCGTCCCGAAGCCCCCGAACGCCGTCCCGAACGACGCGATGATCGGCAGGCTCAGCGGGCTCAGTCCCGTGTCGACATCGAGGCCGATGTCGTGATCGAAGTCCAGCCCTCCAATGTCGCCGAGGATCAGCGTGAGCACGAGCAATAGGAGGAACGCGATCATGACCCACGTATACAGGCTCAATCCGAAGATCGCCATCGCCTCACCTCTCCCCCCGCCAATCGCGGGTGACCGGCTGGACTTTCTGCGTCGGGAGCTTCACCGTCTCCGTCGCCGCGGCCACGCGCTTGCCGCAGTTCCAACAGAACGTGTCCGCGCGCTTCAGCTTCGCACCGCAAGACGCGCACTGGGTGCCCTCCCGCGGCGCCGCGATGCGCGTCGGAGCTGCCGGGCCCCCGGTCTTGGGCGGAGTCGGCGCGGCTTTGGCGGGCGGGGCCGCCGCTCGAGCGCCCCGGTCGAAAACGGTGCCGCACTCGTTGCACTGCTTCGCGTCCTCCGTCACGAGGGCGCCGCAGATCGGGCAGACGAACCCGCGGAACACGACGCCCCTGCGGCCGAACCCGAGGTCCCGACCCTCGTTGAAGTCCAACTCTCGTCCCGCATCGAACTCGAGGCGCCGGCGGGAATCGAACTCCAAGGGGCGTCCCGGGCTGAACTCAAGCTCGCGGTTCGGATCGAAATTCAGGAGGCCCGCCATGCCCCTCCACTCTCCCCTGGAACATATCCGGGCGTGCGGCCATAAACGTTGTGTAGGCATTCCTCGTAGTTTACAGGAGGACCCGACGTTCCTCCTTGACAACGTTTAGGACGACCTGCGTGTAGGTGTTCTCGACGTACTCCATCGACCCGAGTCGCTTGATGAACGCATCGAGCTCGCGGGTCGTCCGAAGGCGGACCACGACGATCGAGTCCCACTCCCCCGTCACGTCGTACACATGCGTGACGCGTTCGTCCTTCGCGATCCGCCGCTGGACCTCCAGGAGCTTGCCCTTGTGGATCTTTACGCCGACGACCGCGAGGACATCGTAGCCGAGCTTCGACTCCGCGAGCAGCGGCGCGTAGCCCGAGATCACGCCTTCCTCCTCGAGCTTCCGGATCCGGCTGGAGACCGTGCTGATGCTCGCATCGACCTCTTTCGAGATTTCGCGGAACGACTTGCGGGCGTCGCCGTTCAACAGCCGGAGGATTCGCACATCGAGGTCGTCGAGTTCGGCAGGCGCGGCCATGGGCATCCTTCCCGTCCGGAGGCGGTCGAACGCTCGAATTGCGCGGCCCGCTCCCAGGGTTTCCCGAACAATGTCCTGTGGAATATGAGGATTCCGGTCATCTGTACGATTTGCGAAGCCAACGGTTTATATATGTTCACATTTCTGCCGAGAGACGACGAACGGACGCGGCGTCCGTTCGGGCGGGTTGGGCATGGCAATCGCTTCGAGCACTCCGGCGAAGACGACGAAGATGACCGTGGCTTCGGTGTTGAAACGGATTGAGAGCGAAGGCGTGCGCTGGATCGACCTCCAGTTCGTGGACCTGCTCGGCGCGCTGCAGCACATCACGATTCCCGCGACCTCCCTCGGGCCGGAGGAGTTCAAGAGGGGCGTCGGCAAGCTCGACGGCTCGTCGATCAAGGGCTTCAAGGAGATCCACGAGTCGGACATGGTGATGAACCCGGACCCGAACAGTTTCGCGATCCTCCCGTGGTACGAGGGCACCCACAAGACCGCCCGGTTCGTCGTCGACGTGTACGAGGGCGGGAGCCACGAGCGCTTCACCCGCGATTCGCGGTACATGGCGCAGAAGGCCGCCCAGTTCGCCGGCGAGCAAGGCTACGACACCACGTACTGGGGTCCCGAGATCGAGTTCTTCGTGTTCGACGGGATTCGTCTCCTCCCGAGCGCGGACGCCGCGCGGAACCCATGGGCCGGCGCGGGCTACGAGATCGTCTCGCGCGAGGCGCCGTGGGGCCAGAGCAGCGGCACGAATTTCCCGATCCGGTTCAAGGAGGGCTACTACCCGGCGCCGCCGGTCGACAGCCTCCAAGACTTCCGCAACGAGGCGTGTCGCGTCCTCATCGACGACTTCGGACTGACGCTCGATGCGCACCACCACGAGGTCGCGACGGCCGGCCAGTGCGAGATCGACATGCGCTACGACGAACTCGTGCCGATGGCGGACAACGTCGTCACGTACCGCTACGTCATGAAGATGGTCGCCCACAAGATGGGCATGATGGCGACGTTCATGCCAAAGCCGATCTTCGGCGACAACGCGAGCGGGATGCATGTCCACCAAAGCCTCTGGACGAAAGGCAGGAACATGATGTACGACCCCGAGGACGAGTACGCGGAGATCAGCCAGACCTGCCGCTATTACATCGGCGGCATGATGGACCACGCCCGCAGCCTGTGCGCCTTCACGAACCCGACGACGAACTCGTACCGGCGGCTCGTGCCGGGCTATGAGGCACCCGTGTTCATCGCCTGGTCCAAGCGGAACCGGAGCGCGAACATTCGCATCCCGATGTATTACCAAGGGATTGAGGCGGCGAAGCGGATCGAGTACCGCACGCCGGACCCCGCGTGCAACCCGTACCTGTCGTTTGCAGCGATGCTGTGCGCCGGCCTGGATGGCGTCAAGCGGAAGCTCGATCCGGGCGATCCGGTCGACGAGGACCTGTACCACCTGAGCGCGAGCAAGCGCAAGGAGTACGGTGTCCGCGAGCTGCCCGGCTCCCTGAAGGAGTCGATCGAGCACCTGCAGACGGACTACATGTTCCTCAAGTCCGTGTTCCCGCAGGACCTGCTCGAGAAGTACGAGGAGCTGAAGCTCGACGAGCACCTGCAGACCTCGCTCCGGCCGTCGCCGTACGAGTTCTACCGGTACATGGACGCCTGATCCGTTCCGGGCGGCCTCCGCGTCCCGGCGAGAGGTCGCTCCTCTCGGCCGTACGGTCGATACCTACCGGTCCTTCAAGTATCGGGCGACCGGTCGATCGCGCGAGGCGCTACGATGGCTTCCTTCCAGGCATCCTTGGATAACTGGTTTGTGCGGCACGTGGGGTTCCTTAAGACCGCGGTCCGAGTGGTCTTCGGTTTCGTTTGGGCCATTGACGGCGCTCTGAAATTCCAGCCCGGGGTCGCGGACTCGCTGCCTCAGATGGTCTCCGACGCCGGCCAGGGCCAGCCCGGGTGGCTTCAGCCGTGGTTCGCCTTCTGGAGCCAGACCGTGAGCGCGAACCCCGGTCTCTTCTCGACGACGATCGGCCTACTGGAGCTGTCCCTCGCCTTCGCCCTTCTCTTCGGATTCATGCGGAAGATCGCATACACGGGTGGGATCTTCCTGAGCCTCGTGATTTGGTCCGTGCCCGAGGGGTTCGGAGGTCCCTACGGTCCCAGTTCAACGGACATCGGGACGGGGATCATCTACGCCTTCGTGTTCCTCTTGCTCCTGGTCATCAACGCCACGTTCGGCCCAAGCCGATGGTCCCTGGACTACGCCATCGAGCGCCGCTGGGCTGGTTGGAGGCGGATCGCCGAGACTCGCAGTTCCCCCGAGTCGAGTGACCGTGGCGGCTCTCGCGGCGAGAACGAGGCGCTGGTTTAAGCGGAACGGCGGCTCTCTCGCCCGGCGCATGGTGGAGACGAAGGACGACATCACGGAGGAACGCCGCATCCTCAAGAAGGCCGGGGTCCTCGACGACAAGCTCCTCGACAAGATGGACATCTTTCCCGGGGACCGCGTCCGGCTCCGGTTCTACTATCCGCACTCCGGGTTCGAGGAGATCATTGGTCACTTCCTCGGGTTCTACACCCTGTACGAAGGTCCGGAGGGTGGTGGGGACCTGAACCTCGTCATCCGGATGGTGAAGGACGGCCGCACGACGGTCCTCTATAAAGATCGCAACTACCTCGAGGAGTTCGAGGTCCTTGAGCCGAACGTCGACGTGCGGGATCAGATCCGCGACCTCGACGCCCGGCATGGGCGCCACGTCGGGCACGAGTTCGGCTGAATTCAGTAGCGGTCCACGCCCTGTGCGAGGGCGTGAAGCCGCGCAATCCGCTCCTGGATCGGCGGGTGCGTGCTGAACATCCGCACGAAGGCGCCGCCCGCGAACGGGTTCACGATGAACAGGCTCTGCGATGCCGGGCTCCCGAACGTCAAGGGTCGGCGCTTGTTCGCGACCTCGAGCTTCTCGAGCGCCGAAGCGAGAGCGAGCGGTTGGCCGATCGTCTTCGCACCGCTGTAGTCCGCCTTGTACTCGCGGCTGCGGGAGATTGCGAGCTGTACGAGGAGCGCTGCGATTGGCGCGAGGACCATCCCCACGACGGCGAGGATGAGCGTGGCCGCGTTCCCGTTGCGGTCCCGCGAGCCCCCGAAGAGCATGTTCCAGCCGAACATCCGGGCCATGAACGAGATCGCGCCGGCGAGGGTCGCCGCGACCGAGATCACGAGGATGTCCCGGTTCCGGACGTGGGAGACCTCGTGCGCCAAGACGCCGCGCAGCTCGTCCTCGCTCAGCAAATGGAGGATCCCGTCCGTCACCGCGACGACCGCGTGTTTCGGGTTCCGTCCCGTCGCCATCGCGTTCGGCGTCTGCGTCGGGATGATCGCGACCTTGGGCATCGGGAGGTTCGCCTGCTGGGTGACCTCACGGACGATGCGGTACACGCCGGGCGCTTCCGCTTCCGTCACGAGCTTCGCGTGATAGGACCAGAGGACGATCCGATCCGAGGCGAAGTACGCGATCGCGTTCATCGCCGCCGCGAGCCCGAGGAACGTCACGATGCCGCCGATCGGGTTGTCGAGCCAGAACGAGCCGATGACCCATCCGAAGAAGACGAAGATCGCCGTGAGCAGGACGAACAGGGCAAAGGTCCTCAGGTACGCTCCCATGGACTCCACTCCCCACACTGGGCGTCCTCAAGGACCCGGAGGTCGGATATGAACTTGATGCGGGAAGCCCTCGCTTTCAGAGGCCCAAGACGTCGGCGTAGCCTTCCATGTCCATGAAGCCGTGACCGCTCACGTTGAACGCGATGACCTTCGCCTCGCTGGACTCCTTGCATTTCAGCGCCTCGTCGATCGCGCATGCGATGCTGTACGCACTCTCGGGCGCAGGCAGGAACCCCTCCGCCTGCACGAACATGCGGGCGCGCTCGAACACGTGCTTCTCGTCGCTCGGGTAGGCGATCGTGTCGATGAGCCCGCGGTGGCGGAGCAGCGAGAGGATCGGCGAGCATCCATGGTACCGCAGGCCGTCTCCTTTGACCGGCTTCATCTCCGTCTTGTGGCCGAGCGTGTACATCTTCAGGAGCGGCGTCATCTCCGCGTGGTCCGCGAAGTCGTAGCGGTATTCTCCCTGAAGGTTCGGCGCCGCGGCGCTCTGCGCCGCGATGAATCGGATCTCTTTGCCGTGGAACGCATCCACGAAGAAGGGCAACGTGAAGCCGCCGAAGTTCGAGCCGCCACCGAGGCTCGAGACCATGACGTCGGGATACTCGCCAACGTGCTCGAACTGCCGCTGCGTCTCCAGGCCGATGACCGTTTGATGCAGGAGCACATGATTGAGGACCGATCCGAGGCAGTAGATCGCCTTCTCGTCACCGCGGGCATCTTCGAGCCCCTCCGACACCGCGATGCCGAGAGAACCCGGATGGTGCGGGTCTTTCGCGAGGAGGCCGCGACCCACCGCGGTCTCCGGACTCGGCGAGGCGTGCACCGTCGCCCCATAGAGATGCATGAACTGCCGACGCTGGACCTTCCAATCGTGGACCGCGCGCACCCAGTAGATCGTCGTCTTCAGGCCGACGAGGCTCGCGGCGTACGCGAGCGCGGTCCCCCACTGGCCCGCGCCGGTTTCCGTCGTGAGTCGCTCGTATCCTTCCCGCTTCGCGTACCACGCCTGCGCGAGCGCCGTGTTCACCTTGTGGCTGCCCGTCGGGCTGTAGAACTCCGTCTTGTAGTAGAGCCGCGCCGGCGTGCCGAGTCGCTTCTCGAGCCGTCGGGCGCGGATCAGCGGGCGAGGCCGGCCCGCCTGAACGTAGAGCTCCTGGATCTCGGGAGGAATGTCGATCCATCGGGAGGTCGAGTTCTCCTGGCGGAGGCACTCGCCGACGAGCAGTTCCGGCAACGCCTTGATACGGGAGGGCCCCGTCGCCGGATCCTTCGGCGGGGGGAGCGGTTCCGGAAGGTCCGCTTGGATGTTGTACCACTTCGTCGGCCGCTCGTCCTCGGGAAGAGACACGACGAGGGCATCGGCTTGCGTCATGCGATCCTCCAAAACCCGCTGGCGCGGTATGTCAGTCGACCGTATAGGGCTTGCCGATGCGACGGCCCGACGCGGCTAGATCTCGAGGCCGCGCCGCTCCGAGATGGTGACGCCGCCAGGGGGCAGGACGCGACCGATTTCCTCGATCGGGACAGCAAATGCAGCGGCCAGTCTCTTGGCAATGGCCTCGCGGTCCTCTTTTCCTGGCATCACGACGACGTGGCGGGAGGCACGCGCGACGACGGCGGAAAGGGGACCGCCCATGATCTTGCGGTGGCCCTCGACCTCGACTTCCCCAACGGCGAGCCGAATCGGGAGATCGTGGACGTAGTTGCGTTTGCCGCGGATCACGAACGCGCCGCGCGGGAGGAACTCGCCGGACTCCGCCTGCTTCGACACCTGTTCCGGCAGGACCCAGAACGCGCTCCCGCCCGCGAGGCCGGCGGACCAAGCCTTGCTGTAGGCGAGCGCGAACTCGCACGCCTCGCGCAGCGTCGGCTCACCGGCCTTCGATCCGTCCTTGATGACGGTGGAGGGCGCGCCGTGGACGTCCGCGTGGGCGTAGCGGTCCCCTTCCTTCAGGTGCTTCTTCACGAGCTGGTCATTCGTCCGGGCGTCGCGCCCCCCGAGGATCAGGAAGCCTTCGGAGGAGAGCGTCCATCGATAGGCCTCGAACCAGAGAGCTTTCGTCGCCTTCGGCTTCGGCCGCTTCGCGACCTTCACCGCCTTCGCGCGCGCGGCCTCCATCTCCGCGCGACTCGCGGCGATCGACTCCTCGACCCGCTGCGCTTTGATCTGCGCCTCTTTGCGGCGATCGTACAGGGCTTGCGCGTTCGCCGTCACGTCCTGCTCGTAGCCCAGGGTGATCGCATCGAAGTCGCCAATCGACAGGGTGACGGTGCGCTCCTTCCGGTCGATCGCCTTGATCTGCCCATGTTCCGCAGGCGGCCGGCCTTCGCGGATCGCCTTCAGCAGTTCGTCGAAGACCGGGTAGTGGCCGTATAGGAAGACCGCCTGGGCCTCCAGACGCATCGCCTCCTCGCGTAAGGTTCGCAGGGATTCTTCCTGCTGGGCGAGACGCCGTTCGAATTTCGCGTCGGCCCGCCCGGAGGCAGCCACCTCGGGCTCCGCGACCGTCAGATAGTGAGAGACCGCCTCATTGAACGTCGGGAACTCGCGGCGTTCGAGGCCGCTGTGTTGGACGAGGTCGATCGGAGTCGCGTCGATCGCCTTCCCGTCCCGGAGGATGACCGCCGATCTCCGTTCCTCATCGACCGCCACGGCGACGTTGTTCAGCGCCGTGTAGAGCGCGTCCGTCTGAGAATCCGTGAGATCCTTCACCCTCGTCTCCTTGTCCAGGTTCGCGCGGAGACAGAGCTCCTCCGCGTACGGGCCGCCGAGATTGAGGACCCCGGCGAGGACGCGGACCACCTGGCCTTTCGCATCGCGGACCGCGTTCGCAAAGCCTACCCGATCGAGTTCGAGCAGGTCCACTCCCGCGGCGGGGAATGCATACGCCTCGCCGACCTCGACCCTGCGATCCTTGAAGGTCTGCGGGAAGAGCGCCGCGGCTGCCGTCCCGGACTTCACGACCACGATGTTTCCTTTGCCGAACAGTTCGATTACCAGCTCGAAGGCGTCGGCCCCCCGTTCGAGGCGGAAGATTACAATGCGATCGAAGCCCTTTTGCTCGACGGCTTGGACGCGGGCGTTGTCGAGCATGCGGCGAAGGGCCTGCGCGAAAGGCGGGGGCGATTCCGGTTTGTTCTCGACCTCGTGGAGGCAGAGCCAGCGGCCCGACTTGGAGAACAATTCGACTTTTCCGCCACCGCTCACGTTGATGCGAACGATCACTTCGTCTCCCGCTTGGTAGACCTTGTCGATGTGGCCTCCGACCAACCCTTGCCACTCCGCAATAAGAGCACGGATGTCGAAGGAAGACAGCCCGGTCTTCATCTCGACCGATGCGAAGTCCCGTGCGTTACTTAATGATTGGTCCGCGAGACCGATTTCTCGGAGGAGTCCGATAGCCTGAAGTAAGTTCGACCCTTTGGCTCGCTCCGCTGCCGCAGTGGCTTAGGGGTAGAGCGGCGCCTTGGTAAGGCGCAGGTCGGGGGTTCAATTCCCCCCTGCGGCTCTTAGCCCGACGGCGCCCTCTTGCCGTTGGTACTCGAAGCCCAGGCCGGCCATCCGGTGGCTGCGATTGGCTTATGGGTTTATCGGTCGTGTCGGCGACCCGTGCCCGGCGATGGCCGACGTGAAAGGGGGAACCCGTTGCCGCGGGACCGGGACGCATCGAGCGCCGTGGGACATCCTGCGCCGCAGCCAGCGCTCCACCGGGTCATCACGCTCCGCCATGCCGTCGCCCTCTATGTGAGTTCCCTCCTCGGATCCGGGATCTTCGTCATCCCCGGGCTCGCCGCGCAAATCGCGGGGCCCGCCTCCATCGTCTCGTGGATCCTCCTGTCCCTTGCAAGCTACCCGTTCGCCTACACGTTCGCGAAGCTCTCGGCCCGGAGGCCGGAGTCCGGCGGGATCTACGCGTTCGCGCGAGAGGGAATCGGAGCAGGCGCGAGCGCCGCAACCGCATGGCTCTTCCTGGCATGGGCCGCGATCGGGGCACCCGCGGCGACCCTGGCGGCCGCGTCGTACCTCGTCTACGTCTATCCGCTCTCGCGCGAGGACATCTTCCTCGTGGCGGCCGGAATCCTGCTCGCCGCGTTTGTCGTCAACTACCTTGGAATCCGTTTCAGCGGGCGTGTTCAGATCGCCACCGTGGTTGCAATCCTCGCAGCCCTCGCGGTCGCGGTCGTCGCGTCGGCTCCGCGGACTTCGCCGGCGAATTACTCGCCCTTCCTCCCGAACGGACTCGCATCGATCGGAACGGCCGCGGCCCTCATCGTCTGGTCGTACCTCGGATACGAGAACACGTCCAATGTCGCCGAGGAGTTTCAGGATCCGAAGCGGGACTTCCATCGGAGCGTGGTCATCAGCGTCGTCCTGGTCAGCGTCCTGTACGTTGGCGTCGCGGTCGTGACCGTTGGCACGGCGGCGTATCGGGTGGGCGGAGGCGCCACGCCCTTTGCCGCGATGGTGTCGGACGCCTTTGGAGCCTACGCCGGGGCCGTCGTTGCCCTCCTCGCCGTCTTCGTCACGTTCGGCACCGTTAATGCGTATTCCGCGGGGATGGCGCGGGTGTATTTCGCCGCGGCCCGGGACGGGGTCTTTCCGCGGTCCCTTGCGCGAATCGACCCGAAGACCGGCGCTCCTCGGCACGCGCTCAATTTCCTGATCGTCATGGTCCTCGCCAGTTTGGGAGCGTTCTACCTCCTCCGCGTAGACTTTGTCTCCGCCTTCCTCATGGCGAGTGGAGCGGCGATCCTCACGTATGTCATCGGCTCCGTGGCCGGGATTCGGCTCCTGAAGGAGCGCGGGGCTCGCCGGGCGCTCCCGTGGATTTCCCTCATCGTATCAGCGGGCCTCCTCCCGTTCATCGGTCCCCTTCTGGCGGTCAGCCTCCTCATCGCCGCGGCTGGCCTCGCGGTTATGTGGGCGCTTTCGCGACGAGTTCAGCGGATCGACGCAGGTGGTTGAGGCCGCGCGATGTCGAGGGGAGGCTAGCAGGTTGGGACTCGATTCCCGCCTGGGGATTTACTTGTCGGCCTTATCCTCCCAGAGCGCCGCGCTGCGGCCACGCTCGTCCACCGCGAACTCAGCGACCTCGAGTTTTCCGGCCCGTTCGTAGCGGTGGATGGCGACGCCGGTGCTCGACGTCGCGGTGTCCGCCAGCCGGAAAGCCCCAGGGACGGTCCCGTCTCCGAAAAGCCGTTTCCCCGGGCCCACCATGACCGGAAAGACCCACAAGCGGAACTCGTCGACCAGGTCGTGCTTCAACAACGTCTGGATCAGGTTGGAGCTCCCCGTCACGTGAATTTCGCCTCCGGCTTGCTGCTTGAGCCGTGCGACGGAGGTCGCGGCATCGCCGCGCAACAGGGTGGCGTTGTGCCAATCCAAGTTGCGAAGCGTTCGTGAGGCGACGTACTTCCGCATGCTGTTCAGCTTGGAAGCCACGGGATCCTTCGGATCCGTCACCCGTGGCCAGTGCGAGGCAAAGATCTCGTACGTCTTGCGGCCGAGCAACAGCGCGTCGGGTCTCAGTGTCTGCTCAACGATGAGTTTGCCCATCATGTCGTCCCAATACTTCACCGACCATCCGCCGTGCGCGAACCCGCCCTCACGGTCCTCATCCGGGCCGCCCGGGGCCTGCATGACCCCGTCGAGCGTCAGAAAGGCGCCGACAACAAGTTTCCTCATGGAGTCGCCTCCCGTCACTTGGCGTTCTCGTAGGCTTGCTGCAGTGTCCTGATGTCAAGCTTCTTCATTTTGAGCATCACGTCCATCACGCGCCCGGCCTTCCTACGGTCCGGGTCGGCGAGGAGCCCGTACAGCATCGTTGGCACGATCTGCCACGAGAGACCGTAGCGGTCCTTCACCCACCCGCATTGCTCGGCCTCGGGTACCGCCGAGAGAACCTTCCAGTATCGGTCCACCTCGGCCTGGCTCTCGCACGGAACGGTGAATGAGACGGCTTCGTTGAACTTGAAATACGGTCCGCCGTTTAGGCCGCTGAACTTCCGGCCCATCAGGGTGAAGTCGACGGAGAGGACGTCTCCCTGTTTCCCGCTCGGGGAGTCCGAGGGGGCTTTGACGACCTTGTCGACGTGCGAGTCCGGGAACAGGGATACGTAGAACCGCGCGGCCTCCTCGGCTTGGCGGTCGAACCAGAGGGACGGGATGATCTCCTGCGAAGCGGTCTCAGTCTTGCGTGGCGGTCTCTTCGTCTTTTGCGGCATGTCGGTGGCTCCCTGTGAGTTCTCGGTGGGTCAACGACTCGTCGCCTATTGAGTTTGTTCACCGAGTGCCGACACCCCGGTAACCACTCGCTTCCTCGACCGACGCTAGGCGAGAGTCCGCAGAAGGCTGCGGTAAACTGCGCGGTGTCGGTCCAAACATAACCGAAGCGCTAAATAACCAATTCGTTATATACTGTTCGAGGTCAGGACCGTGATCGAGAAAGTGACACATGTGCCGATTGTCGTGAGCGACCAAGAGAAAGCCCTCCGGTTCTACACGGACGTGCTCGGGCTGGAGAAGCGTGCGGACTACCAATTGCCAGGCAACCCACGCTGGGTCACCGTGGGGGTCAAGGGGCAGGACCTCGAATTCATCCTGTTCCAAGGTACGTACAAGGTGGATCCGCGCGCGCCGCCGGAGGCCGGCAGCGGAGGGAACCACTGGGTCTTCAAGACGAACGACTGCCGCAAGGATTTCGAGATCCTCAAGGCGCGCGGCGTGAAGTTCAAGGACCCGGCGCCCGTCGAGGCGAACTACGGCATCGCCGGGTACTTCACGGACCCGGACGGCAACCACCTTACTCTGCTCGAGCAGGGCCCCGCGCCGCCGCGAAAGGGCTGAGGCACAGGTCCTCCGGGGGGCGACCGATGACGGGGACCGATGTCTTCTCGGCGATCGCGGACCCGACTCGGCGAGCCGTCCTCGACCTGCTCGCCCGGGGTCCCCGCAACGCAGGACGCATCGTCGCCGAGTTCCCGCGCCTTACGCAGCCCGGCGTCTCGCGCCACCTCAAGATCCTGCGGAAGGCGAAGCTGGTCCAGGTCGCGGTCCAGGCTCAGCAACGCATCTACACGCTGAACCCCGAAGGCCTCGCCGACCTGTATGAGTGGGTCGCGAAGTACCAGGCAATCTGGCCCGACGCGCTCGACGCCCTCGGACGGTACTTGGACGCACGGGCGGTCGGAGAGAAGGCCAAGAGGAAGAAGCGATGACGCGAGCAGTCGGCGGTGTGTTAAAGATGCCCCTCCCGCAATCACCGGGCGAAGTCGAAGGAGCAACGAACCGAGTGACGACATCCCCGACCTCGCGACGGGGCACACTCACATTCGAAGGCGACCAGGCGACCCTCCGGTTTGAACGGCGCATCCCGCATCCGATCGAGGCGGTATGGGAAGCGCTGACGGAACCGGAGCACCTCGCGCGATGGTACCTGACGAAGGCTGTCATCGATGGCCGGACTGGCGGATCGATCGACTTCCACACCGGACCCGGTCAGTTGCACGTGACGGGGCGAATCCTGGTCTGGGAGCCTCCCCGCGTCTTCGAGTACGAATGGAAAGTCCAACCCTGGGGGAGAATGCCGAACGGCGAGGATGCCATCGTGCGCTGGGAGCTTCGGCCGGAGGGCCAGGAAACTCTTCTGACGCTGACGCACAGGAAGCTGACGCGCCAGAGCGCGCTCGGCGCGAGGCCCGCGACGCACGTCGTCCTCGACCGCCTAGAGGCCCAGCTGGCCGGGCTGCCATTCGAAGACTTCCGGGAGCGCGTCTCGAAGGTTCAGGAACAATACCCAACTCGCGAGGAGGACCGATAAGATGCTCGGAATGAAAACCTACGAGAGAGCTTACGTGGATGCATGCCGCACGAAGATCGACGCCGACGTACGTACGTTCAAGAAATCCGGCGCCAAGGGACTGGAGACCCCGTTCTTCAACAACCTCGTCCTGAAGCTCGAATACATGTTCGTGCACCGGCTCTCCGGCATCGAAGGCAAGGACGGCAACCCGCTGAACGAGGTCCGGATCCTATCCAACTCGATCGTGCTCAACGAGGGCAAGCTCCAGATCGACCGGCTCCCCGGGTGGCCGAACTCCGCCGTCTCGGGACTCACGCTCCCGGCGGACAAGTCCGTGCTGAAGCTGAAGCCGGGCGACGAGGTCCACGTGAGCGAAGCCGACTTCGTTCGGCTCGCCAAGGCCTTCTTCGCCGAGATTGAGAAAAGGTACGCGTAAGCCTGCAGCCTCGCCTCGCTCCAGAGGCTTCGTAGCGCGACCGTCGCGGTCTGCGAAAGGTTTTCCTCGGCCCACAGCAATCGGGCGTCCGCGCAGTGGACGGCGAGGCGAGTGGCCGAAACCCGGGACTGGAAAGCCATGCAGGACATGTCCGCGAGACTCCTCGAAGAACGTACGGGAGAAGGGGTCGCCGCGTGGTATCGGCGCATCAAGAAGGAGCGGTTCGACACCGAGGACCAGCTCCGGACCTGGCTGACAAAACAGGGCGTGACCGGCTACGCGCAGTCGCTCCTCGTGATGGAACGCTTCGGTTATCCGGACTTCCTTCTCGCGTCCGCCGACGAACTCGTGGACGGTCAGTACGCGGACCGACCGCAGCTCCGGCCCATCTTCGACGCCCTCATCGACGCGGTCGCGGACTTGGGCAACGTCACGATCCAAGCGCGCAAGACCTACGTGTCGCTCGTCTCGCCGCGTACGACGTTCGCGAGGATCCAGCCGACGACGAAGAACCGCGTCGACCTGGGCCTCCGGCTCGACGGTCAAAAGCCGGGCGGTCGGCTACAACCCTCAAAGATTCAAGAGACGATGCACGTCCAGATTGGTCTCAAGGCGCGCGACGAAGTGGATTCGGAAGTCCTGCGTTGGTTGCAGCGGGCGTACGACGAGAACCGCTGACCGGGCATCCTATCGGACGATTTCCTCGACCTCTCGGAACCACGGCTTCGCGGTGCCGACCTTGGCCCGCTTCTCCCAGTGCCGCCCCTTGGGGACGGACTGGACGCCGCTCTCGAGTTTTCCGATCCGGCCTTCGACTCGGTTCGCGAACTCCGCGGGGATCTTTCCTTCGGCGACGAAATTGCGGAGCAGCTGTCTCGTCTTCGCAAGGTTCTGCGTCGATTCGTACCAGAACCCCCAGTCGTCCGCGAGGAGGCCTGCGATGTGTCCGCCATCGATCGCCTCCCGATCTCCGTTCGGCGCGCTTTCCACGTCGTGGCCGAGGAATAGCACGATCAGGTCCACGAGATCCTTCCGGCCGATCTGGTGGATCTGCAGCTTCTCGAGGACCATGTCCGTGAGCGAAATCGTGGGGGAGTCGAGCTCGAGCCGTCCATTCCCCGGTTTCTTCCCGAACAAGACGTCGTGGCTGAATTCGAGTTTGTCGAGGAAGATGTCGACGTGAAACCGATTCTTGCCCTCGTAGTATATGAGCCGCCGATCGCCGAAGAAGCCGTTGATCATTTCGTCTGGCCGGAACCCGAGGCCTTCGAACACGCGGCTGATCGAGCGGCCTTGACTCGCGTACCCCATCAGATCGAGGTCCGTGAACAAGGGCGTGCCCTCGCGGACGCGCCCGACGCGGTGGAAGAACGAGATGCATTCGGGCACGTGCAACGAGTGGGCGTAGATCCCCAGGGATCCGAGGATCCGCAATGCCGTCCCGTGCGCCTGAGCCGCGTCGACGATCGACCGCGCCGCGCGGAGGAAATCCTCCTCTCCGAGAGCCACGAAGGTCGGTTCGTTTGGCATGGTCGCACGGGGGTGAGGCGGGCGGCCTCCAAGCCCGACGCGGACCGGGGAGGCTCGTCGCAGCCAACGCGCGTTCGCGCGAATGGGAAGGTCCGTATAAGGATGTGCCCGGGGCGTCCCGTTCCAACGGAGTCGCGGACTGCAAAAGCTTGATGAGCGGACGACCGGTTACTGGCGGCGGGAGCGGGGGCGAGGCCGATGGGCGAAGTCGACGTTTTTGCCAGGCCGGGAGCGCAGGCGACCGCACAAGTCCAGGTGTTCACGCGACGGGCGTCCGGGCTCGTCCGGGTCATGTCGCCGTACTCGGCGTTCGCGTACAACGTGCTGAACATCGGCGTGATTTTCCCCTGGGTGTACATCACGACGATCGCCTTCCAGAACGGCGCCTCGATCTGGGCGGGGATCCTCCTCTGCGGGCTTTTCACATCGTTCTTGGCGGTCGTGTACGCGGGCCTCGCCTCCGCGATGCCGCGGACCGGCGGCGATTACGTGTTCCAAAGTCGGACCTTGCGGCCGTGGCTGGGATTCGCGACGGTCGCGACGATGATCATCACCTTCTTCCTCCAGTGGCAGGCACTCGGCGGCTGGCTCCTGTCCGTCCTCGGCGTCTACCCGATGCTCACGGGCCTCGGGATCATGACGAACAATCAATCCCTGATCGACTGGGGCGCCTGGTACCTCGTCGGCTGGGGCCCGACGATCGTCACGATGGTCTCCTCCACGATCGCGGCCCTCGTCCTCATCAAGAGCTTCCGGTGGTTTGTCAAACTCCAATGGATCATGTGGTACGGCTTCCTGCTGAGTTACGTCCTCATGGTGATCCTGTTCCTCACCACGTCGAATGCTCAATTCATCGCCCGATACGACCGGGCGGCTGCCATGGTGGGCGGAGGATCCGGTGCCTACGCGGCGATCATGACGAACGCCGCGGCTAACGCCTTCACCCCGGACCGGACGCTGTCCATCGCCGGCACGATCCTCGTGACCCCGGTCGCCTTGACGAGCCTTGGATGGGTCGGGTATGCCCAGGAGCAAGCGGGCGAAATCCAGGGAGCGCAGAGCCTGAAGAACCAGATGTTCATCAACTTCGGTGGCGGCGTCTTCAGCATGATCATGATGGCGGTGCTGGCCCTCGTCATCGTCCAGACCGTGGACCAGACCTGGCTCGGGGCTGCGGCGTTCCTCAGCTTTCAGCCCGCACTTCCCCAGCCTCCGATCCCGCCGTGGTTCAGCTCCCTGGCGATCATGCTCACGGATAGCCCGATCCTCCTGTTCCTCATGATTATCGGCGTCGCGCTGAATGCGATCCAGGTGGTGTTCAACGTGATCGTCGGCTGGACCCGGGTCGCCGTTGCGATGTCGATCGACGGGGTGCTGCCGAAAGCCCTGAGCCACGTGAGCCCGAGGACCCACACGCCGGTCTACGCGCACGTGATCTTCCTAATCCTCGGCGGCTTTGTCTTTGCGTACGTCTACAACTTGGTCCCCGGGTACACGACATATACGCTGGCCGTCACGGCGGTGGCGACCGTCATGTATATGGGCACCGCCCTCGGCGGCGCGCTCTTCCCGTGGACCCGGAAAGAAGTCTACGCGACCGCACCGATCGCCAAGTTCAAGGTCGGTCCGATTCCGCTGATCACGATTTGCGGAGTCATTGCTGCGGTGTTCAGTGCCCTGATGCTCTACTACTTCCTGACGGTGCCGTTCCTCGTCAACGTGGACCTGAGCAACCTGGGCTACTCCGGCAACTTGTTCCTCTACATCGTGGTGCTGATCTTCTTCGGCTGGGTGGCGTACTACTTCATTCGTCGCGCGTACCTGAAGCGGATAGGGGTCAACCTCGACCTGGCCTACAAGGAAGTGCCCCCGATCTAGGTCGGCCGAAGGAATTCGTCCGGGGTCGGATCGCCGGCGCAGGCCTTGCTCAGCCCGTCGTGAACTGGTAGCTCAGGACGCGGTCTCGCTCGAGGTTGACAATCGCCCCCCGGAGCGTCCCGGCGCTGTACTCGGATCCCGGGTCCACGCAGAGGGTCCGCTTGAGCTTCGCCGCGTTCTTTGTCTCATGAATGTGGCCGTGGAGGCCGAGGAGCGGCTGCCTTTCGAGGATCGCCTCCCGGAAGCTCGTGCTGCCCACGGGGATGAGGACCTGCTGGCCCCCTTGCACCACGGGCCTCGGCGGATCCGTGGAGGTGTCGAGTTTCGGGGCGATGTCCAACCCGGTCCCGAACGGCGGCGCGTGGATCAGGTAGATGCAGCGAGCCGGATCCTCCACCCGGTCCAGGACGGGACGCAGCCGTTTCGCGAGCCGGTCTTCCGGAAGCTCTCGAGGCGTGTTCCACGGAGACGGATTCGTCCACCCGAACCCGAGGATCTCGTGATCCTCGTCGAATCGGGCGACGGTTTCGTCGACGTAGTGCACGTGCGGCGTCGAGACGACCGTCGCGAGTGCTTCTTCCTTGTCGTCGTTTCCGCCGATCCAGAACAGAGGGATGCCGAGCCGCGCGAGGTGTTCCTCGGCCATGTTCGTCCACCGCCGAATCTGGTCGATCATGAGTTCGGTGAACAAGCGATCGACTTTCGTCGGGTCGGCGCGAAGTGCGGCGTATTCCTCTTCCGAGAGGCGGGCGGGATACTGCCCCGAATCCGCGATCGCCTTCTGGATCGGGGCGACTTCGGATTCCTTGAGATTCTCTCGGGACTGTCCCACCAGGCGCGTGCTGAACCGCCCGTCGCGTTGCTGCACGATCGGGCTGATCGCCTTCGCCGTGATGTCGCCGCCGATGAGGAGGGCGTCCGCCTCGTAGAATTTCGCGGCGGCGAGGAACTTGCGGAAGACGATCTCCGAGCCGTGCAAGTCTGCCGCAAGAAATAGTCGCTTGAACTTGCGCTTCGAATCACTCCTGCTCATGGACTGCGTGGCAATGGGGGGCGGGCCTTAGTCCTTTGCGGGCCTTCAACCGCCGCATCATCTCACCGAATCACCGGTCCAGCACCGACCCCGATGAGTGAAATCCCTCGCTCGGCGGGATGAGCGTGTCGACGGAGTACCGATGATACGCACAATCTCCGATCATGGCATCGAGAGCGCGCTCCAGTGTGCGATGTCCCGGTACGAAGAAGTTTCCCATCGCCCGCATCTGACCATCTGCGTAGAAGCGAACGATGATCGCTCCGTCCCCCGCGCCCTCGTTCGTGAGCGTGACGATCGCAGTCGCCACGAAGGTCGTTGTCGCAAGATCACAAGGGGTCGTTTGGTATCGAACGCCCGTGAGCCGGATGCGCGGCTGCGGCACAAGAATCGCCGCGACGACCACGAGGACGATGGCAAGGACCACGAGCAAGATCGTGACGCGTTCGTTCCACCGTTGATGAGCGTCGCGTGGTGGCGGAGCAGGAAGGATGAGAAACCCTCCGGTTCTTTCCCACCGGCGTACGAACCGAAAGCTTTTGCCTCGCATCGCGGTCCGGAGTGCATGAGCGACCGTGGCCCGTTCCTCTGGGTTTCGACACGCGCGCCGCCCGCCGGCTTCACGAGCCCGCCTCCCGGCGGCCTGTGCGTCTGCGCGTTCCTGTTCGTCACGAATGGCGACCGGATCCTCCTCGGGAAGTACGCGGACAATCCGAAGTGGGAAGAGCTCGCCGGCCTCGACCCGGGCCGATACCGCACCCACGGGAAAGGCTGGACGATTCCTGCGAGCCACTTGAAGCTCGGCGAGGACTCGCGCGACGCCGCTCGGCGGATCGGAGAGACGATGTTGGGGATGCCCGGCGCCCATTACTCCGAGCCGCGGAGCGAGGTCGACTTCTATCCGTCCAAGGAGGCGCCGGGCGAAATGCACTATGACATCTGGTTCTTCATCGACGCCGCGCCGCCGAAGACGTTCGAGCTCCGGGTCCCGCCGTGGTACGCCCAGCTCCAGTGGCACGATCCCCGCGCCCTCGCCGCCACTGAGTATGCCCGCGGGCACCAGGACGTCGTCGAGCGGTGGCTCGCAAAGCGACCCGCCACCCCTCGGGCCTCCTGATCGAGCCATCGGGCCTGCGGGCGGCGGCCGGAGGGGAATTCCGGTCCGGATTGGAGAATCGGCGTGAATCGGGAGAGCGAGCGGCCAAAGAGCTAAGCCGCGACGACGAATCATGCGTCGGCCATGGCCCGATTCGAGATCGTGGTCCTTACCCCAGAGAGCACGCGGAAGTTGAGGGGCGGCACGCCGGAAGCCGGGACGGATGCCATCGGAGAGGCCCTGCCGCCGGATGCTCGGGGGAAACTCGAGGCGCTCCGCGAGCAGGTTCGGACGCAGAGTCCATCAGGGTCGATTGCAACACAAGGTCTCCTCCCGGCTTACGAGCGGTACGATGGGAACATGTATCACAGCATCCCGAGGGATGCGTGGGAAGGCCGCGCGCCGAACGTCGAGGTCGTCATCGCGTCCGCCCTGCGGGGCCTCGTCGCATCGCGCGATCTGATTCCCGGATACAAACTCTCCATGGCGGAGAAGACGCCGCCATTCGGCAAACTGAACCGATGGTGGCACGATCACGGACTCCCGCTGATCCTCGCGGCGTACCTCCGCGCGGTGCGTCCGAAGGTCGTTGTTGATCTCCTGTCTCTCGAGTACCGCGAGTCCGTCCAAGGATTTGCCGCCGGAGTCAACGGCATCGAGGTGAAGACGATCGACTTCCCGGGGATGGGCCGCGGAAGTCAGCCGCTCCGGGGCGAGAGAATCGCGGAGATCCTGCGCACCGGGAAGGTCTAGGGGCGAGAGGCCCGCTTTCGCAACGCACTCTCGGCCATGACCCGGAACTCGGCGCGCTCTTCAAGAAGAAACGGCGTGAGATGGCCCGGATCCACCTCGCGCTTTGCGTAGTCGAGGAACCGGAGCGCGGCGTCGGGATCGTCGCGCGCCAGGGACCGCACCGCAAGGCTCGCGAGGTAGTGGGACTTCTTCTTCGAGAGGTCGACGCGATCCGGCGCGAGGGCGATGAGCTCACGGAGACTCGGCCAGAATTTCTTGAGGTCTCCGCGTTTGAAGATCGGGTCGATCGACTTGACGCGCGCGACGAACTCCTCGCGTGGGTCTCGCGGCACGAGGCCACGATGGCCCCTGGGCATTATCGTTTTGCGGTCTCGGAATCGCGCTGCGGAGTCGAACCGCATCGCTCCGCGACCCTCGCTCGCGGATACGCGACAGCGGTCGACCGGCTACGACTTCGGGATTTCTTTGCTCGGATCGATGAACGGTTTTCGGACGACGATTGCGACGCGCGCGCCGCCCGGATGGAGGACTTCCAGTTTCGTCCCCGGGTCGGCGTGTTCGCTTGGCACCATCGCGTACCCGATGTTCTTCTTGAGCCGCGGCGAGTGAATTGCCGACGTGACGCGCCCGACGGTCGTCCCCCGCGCGCGGACGGGCCACTTCGTCATGTTGAATTCGATCGGCCATCCTTCGATCTCGATCCCGACGAGCTTGCGCGACGGGCCGGCGTCGTGGATCCGTTCGAGCGCCGCCCGGCCGATGAAGTCGCTCGACTTGTTGAGGTCCACGAGGCGACCGAGGTCGACCTCGTACGGGTTGTTCTCAATCGTCATGTCCGCCCCGTAGTTCAGGATGCCCGCCTCGATGCGGCGGATGTCGGACGGCCCCGTCGGCCGGATGTTGTATTTCTTTCCCGCCTTCAGGACGGCGTCCCAGAGTTCGGGTCCGCGCGCGGCGTCGAGGAGGTACAACTCGTATCCGATTTCCGCGGTCCATCCGGTCCGAGTCACGAGGAGTGGGACTCCGTCGAGGTCCGTCCGCGCGAAGTAGTAGTACGGAAGCGAGGTGACCTTATCCCCGAAGAGATCCGCCACGAGTTCCTTTGACCGCGGCCCCTGCACCTGCAGTGGCGAGGCGTCCGGCTCGGAGATCGTCACGTCCATCCCGGAATCGTACGCGACGCCTTTGGCCCAGAGGAGGATGTCGCTGTCTGCGAGCGCGATCCAGAAGCGGTTCTCCTCGAGGCGCAGGAGGACGGGGTCGTTCAAGATGCCGCCGTCTTGGTCCGTGATGAGGACGTACTTGCCCTGGCCGACCCGGCACTTCGACATCTCGCGGGGCGTGAGCAGCTGCATGAATGCGAAGCCGTCCGGGCCGCGGATCTCGACGTTGCGCTCGACGGCGACGTCCCACAGGGCGACGTGCTTCAGGAGGTGCCAGTACTCCGTTACCGGATCGGAGTAGTAGCTCGGGAGGAAGGTGTGGTTGTAGACCGTGTACGCCTTGCAGCCCGCCTCGAGCGTCTTGTCGAAGAACGGGGACCGCCGGAGTCGTGCGCCGCGCTGGATGAGCGCCATGTCGTATCGCTTCCTCGGTCGCGACGTCCGCTTTGGGCTCGCGCTGCGCCGAGCCGATTTCTTTGCCGCCATCCTGGATTCTCCGAGTCCCCGCCATCAGGGAAGTGCGGCGCTATCGGCGATGTCTGCATAAAGAATTCCTTTGCGGCGGCCGTGGCGTCGGTTATGGAGCGCGGACCCACGTTTCGAGTTTCTCCTCGAACACGGATTTCGGCGGCCATCCGAGCGAGCTGGCGTACGCGTTGAAGTCGCGGAGGCTCTTGCCCCGCTTCAACGCCTCCTGCTGCAAGTCCCGGATTCGTTCGCCGATGATCGCGTACGTCGACGCGTAGCCCGGGCCGATCACCTGATGCGCGGGGAAGAGCTGGTAGTAGATCGTCGCGCGTTCGAGCCCGGTCGTCCGGTGCGCCCATTCGACAAACCGGACGAGGTCCTGCTTTCCGGAATTGATGCGTGCGTCTCCGATGACCCGGAGGAAGCGTACGACCCGCCAGAGATACGCGAGGAACTCGTACTCCCGCGAGACGGCGGCGATCCCGCCGTAGGCCTCGAGGGCCTCTCCCAGTGCGTCCTCGTCGGCTCCGGAGATCTTCCCCGCCGCGATTTCGCGGAGGACCGGGAGGAATTCGAGTTCCCGCTGAAACGCAATTCCTTCGGAGACACAGGCGAACGTCGAGCTGATCACGTCGAGGATACGTGGTTGCGCGGCGAACGCGTGCGCCGAATTGGATCCGTGGACGCAGTGCCCGTACTCTTCGTGGACGAGGAGGTTCAGGAGTTCTCCCGGCGGAGGCCGCGCAGCGCTCCGCTCGTCCGTCGTCGCGAGGAAGATCTCCCGCGAGTGGTCCGTAAGCGCACCGAGCTCGTACGCCGCGCCGGATGGCGTGACGTTCACGAGGTACGAAGGCGTCTCGATGATCTCCGTCGTGTAATCGGGGTTGATGGACACGACGTGCTTGTGCGCGACCCGCATCGCGGCGTCCCGCACCTGGTTCAGGAACGGGAGAATCTGTCCGGGTTTGAGTCCGCGGCGCTGCCTCATTTTCTCGGACACCGCCTCGGCCGTCGGCTCGCAGTTGAACTCTTCCGCGGACTGCCGAACGACCGCCTTGAAGCGTGGCAACTCCCGTCGCAACATCCTCAGGCCCGCCGCCTCGACCTGAGCCGGGCTCTCGTCGTAGTCCCAGAGGTCCCGCAGCGCGCGCGCGTACGATGCCGACCGTCCGAGCCCCGCGCCGGTCTTCCGGAACAGCGCGTACGTCTCGTCGAATGTCGCTTCGGGCTTGAAGCCGGGCAGCTCGAAGGACTTCGCGTACCGCGCGTTCGCGGCCCGGAGCGCCTTGACCGCCGCGATCGTCGGGCGGTCTCGAAGTTCGGACTCGACCGTGTCCAGGATCGCCGCGAGGCCGCTGCATGCAAGCTGAACCAGCGCCCGCATCCCCGCCGGCGTCCGCCCACGGAGCTGGACGCGACGCGCATCGAGCGCCTTCCGTCCACCGAGGGCGACGCCGCGGATGTGATCCGGGCGGACGCCTTCCTTCACCATGTATCCGAAGAGCGACTCGACGAGCGTCTCGGGCAGGTAGCTCGGCTCGCGGAGCTCGAGGCGCGCCCGGAAGGACGCCAGGAGCTTGCGTTCCGTCGGGTCGTCCGTGGCCTTGCGGATGCGCGCCATCTTCGCGACGGCCTTCCGCACCGCGGCCGATGTCGGGACGAAGAACCGGCCCGCGCACTCGTCTGCCCCCTGGATGAACGCCTCGTCGGGCCGAAGTTCCTTCCAGAGGTCGAACACCGCGCGCTCCGTCGGGCTTTGCGGTTCAAGCATGCGGCTGCGGAGTGCATGGAGGCCCATTAAGGTTGACTTCGCGTCGGATCGACAAGGGTCAGTGGACGCCCTCTCGCGGGGTCGCGCGTTTGACGGTCCCGCCCTCGACGGGCTTGATCCGGTTGCCGACGCGCAGCGTGCCCTCCGTGAGGATCTCGCCCCGGAGGCCGCCGCGGTGGACGAGGCCGCCGAGGACGCCCCGCTTCGTGAGGCTCTCGAGGTGGGCACACGGCTCGCACAGCCGCACGCCGCGAACCCGGACGCGGCCCACGGTGAACTCCCGCCCGACGAGATGATTCAGCGGCACGCCGCGCGTGACGATGTTCCGGCGCGCGTCGCCGGGATGGATGCGCACCTCGTTGTCGCGGGCGAGCGCCTCGATCGCCTCGGCCTCGATGAATGTGACCTCGCGCCCCGTGCCGGGTCGGTTCGAGTACGTCCCCTTCGCGCGGAAGTATCGGTCCCCCTTCAGTCCCTTGCCCGGGACGGCCCGAACACTTCGGACGGACCGGGGCGCCCCTTCCGCCTCGGAGGCGATGTGGATCGAGACGACCTCCCCGACCCATCGGCTCATGGCCCCGCCTCCGGTAGGTAGGCGTCCGCTTCGATCTCGATGGACAATTCGGGTGCGATGAGGCGGCTCACCTGGACCATCGTGGCGGCCGGCCGCACGTCGTGGAAGAACTCCGCGTGCGCCTTCCCGATCCGCTCCGAGTCCTCGATGTTCGTGATGAACATCCGAGTGCGGACGACGTGTTCCAGATTCGCGCCCGCTTGCTCCAAAGCCTTCTCGATTCTCCGGAACGCGTGGACCGTCTGCGTGTACGCGTCCCCGGGGCCGATGACCCGGCCTTCCTCGTCCGTCGAGGTCGTCCCGGAGACGCTGACCCAGGGCCCGACGCGCACGGCCCGCGAGTACCCGAAGGCCTCTTCCCACCTCGACCCCGAAGAAATGTTCCGACGCATGCTGGCCGTCCCCGGAGGGCCGATGGTGCGCCGCGCGAAAAAGCCTTGGTTACGACGACTCGCGGGGCTTGCCCTCGAGCGGGGCCCGCTTGCGGAACCGCGGCTCCCGGCCTTCCGGCCGATGCAGGAACGCGGACAGCTCCTCGGCGGCGGCCTCGGCGACCTTCGTCGCGTCCTCCCAGTTGGTGAGCTCCCGCCACCGCCGCTCCTCGAACCGCCGTAAGGTGCGCAGGAGTTCGTCCCGTAAGGCGTCGCCTGCGGCCCCGTCGTATACCGCCACCGCGATCGTGAATTCGCCGCGGACCGCGACGATCCCGAGGCCTTCGTACCGCATCGCGGTGACTTCGTATCCCCGCGCCCCCGCCACGCTCGTCTCGACGAAATTGCCGACGACGGAGAGGAGGCCCTCGAGCTGCTCCGCTTCGATCGGGAGCGTGCGACTCGCCGCGAGGGCGGCGAGCGGCTCGCCCGTTCGGTAGAACAGGTAGACGGCGGTCACGCGCTCTCGGTCCGCGTGCCGGCCGAGCCGCCGACGTGCCATGGGCATGACGATAGGCGGCCGGCGGGACCGTAAACATTTCGGTCCTTTGTTCGGAGACGATAATCCAACAAACCTTGAAACTCCACCGCCGCCTGCCACAACCGATGATCACGGTCCGGGACCCGACGTCGATCTTCCAAGTCGACGTGCCGATCGACGGCGGCTCGTGCCACGGCCGCTGGCACTTCTCGTTCGACCGCTACGTGGACCCGGAATGGGTCCGGTTCGGGCCGCTCCGGGTCTTCAACGACGACACGCTGACGCCAGGGGCCGTGTGGCCGCTCCACCCGCACCGCGAGATCGAGGTCGTCACGTACTGCGCTGCGGGGGAGTTCCGCCACGCGGACGAGAACGGTGCCGGCGGGGTCCTGAAGGAAGGCGGGGTCCAGCACACGACGGTCGGCGCCGGCATGTGGCACTCCGAGATCAACGAGCGGAAGGACGCGCCCATGCGGTTCATCCAGATGTGGTTCATGCCCTCGGCCCCGGGCCTCGAGCCGTCCGTCGAGCAACGGGCCGTCGCGAAGGCGGATCGGACGGACCGGTTCCTGCCGCTCGTCTCGACGGACGATCCGAATGCCTTGCCCATTTTCTCCGATGCACGCGTCCTCGCATCCTCGCTCCGACGCGGGAAGACCGTATCGTATCCAATGGAGGATCATCGAGGGGGATACCTCTACGTCCTCAGCGGGGGACCGGTCTTCGTCAACGAACGCAAGATCCCTCCCCTGGGCGCCGCAAAGATTGCGGACGAGGCGCGACTGGATGTGCGAGCGTCTGCGAATGCGGAACTCCTACTCGCGGACGTCCTGCTCGTCTGAGGTGAGCCCACGAAGATCGACGAATGCGAATTCCCGGACGACTTGCTCTACGACGAAGACGGTCTCCACTGGGTCCGCCAAGCTCCGGGCGGTGAGGTCGTGGTCGGAATTACGTCGATTCATGCAGCGATCGCAGGTCGACCCGCGAAGATTGTCGCGAGGCCGCTGGGCGCGGCGTACGAGCGAGGCAAGACGATCGGGACGGTGGAGAGTCCGAAGTTCTACGGTCCGATCCGCGCGCCGGTCACGGGTACCCTCCGAGAGGTGAATCCGTCCGTGCTCTCGCGGCCTCGGCTCATGGTGGATGCCGCGTATGGCGAAGGCTGGTTCGCACGAATGGATCCGGCGAAACTCGACGAAGATCGGAAATCGCTCTTCCGCGGGGAGGCCGCCAGAAACCGTCTCGCGAATCAGGTCCGCGCGCTCCGGGTGCATTGCTTCGCCGCGTTCCCGGATTACGACATGATTGAGATTGGGACCGAGTGCGCGGCGGTTTTGACGAAGCTCAACGATCTCCTCGTGCGAATCGAGCCCGGCGAAGTCGTCCACATTGTGTCGGATGATCCTACGGCCCCGATCGAGATGGTCCGATGGTCCGACCAGACCGGCCAGCCGGTGATCGAGACCCGGAGAGAGGGGAACCTGTACCACGTTCTCGTCCGCAAGGCGAACTGAGTCGGACCGCGTGCGGCCGCTTCGCAACGGGAGAACGGCTCGACTAAGATCCGTCCATCGAGCCGGGGAACAGGACCGCTCGGCCCACGATTCGACCCGCGCGGAGGTCATCGAGGACTTCTGCCGCCGCCGCAAGCGGTGCCCTCCGCGTGACCACGGGCGTGAGCCTTCCGGCCTCCGCCAGGGCGACTGCCCGAGCGAGGTCCGCCATCGTGGACGAGTACACCCCGAGGTATGATTTTCCGCCATCCACCAGGTCGTTGGCGCTCACCGTGGTCCGCTCCTCGCCCGGAGCCACCGCCACGAAGCGTCCCCCGGATCCAAGGAGCGATCGCCCGAGGTCGAACGTCGCTTTCGTGCCGACGAAGTCGACGACCACGTCCGCCCCCGCGTCGCCCGCGAGCTCGCGCACGGCATTCGAGGTGTCCTTCGGCGTCGTCGCGCGGTCCGCTCTCACATCAAGCGCCGCCTTCCGCGCCTCCTCCCGCGTATCGACCGCGAGGACTTTCGCCTCCTGGACTTTCGCGACCTGGACCGCCGAAAGCCCGACGCCGCCCGCGCTGATTACGACGACAAGATCGTTTTCGCCGGCTTGACCTTGGGTCACGATGGCGCGGTAGGCCGTCGCACCACTGCAACCGAGCGGCGCGGCGACGGCCGGGTCGAGATTCGGCGGGAGCGGGAGGACGGTGTTTTGCTTCGCGACGACGAACTCCGCATAGCCACCCGGGGAATCGAAGCCGAGCGTATGGCCTCGCTCGCACAGGTTCGTCCGCATCCGGCGGCATTGACGACATTCGCCGCACGGCTGCTCGAAGTGAACGACGACGCGGTCGCCGACCGCGGCCGAGTACACATCGCCGCCGACCTTCGCGATCCGTCCAACGATTTCGTGTCCGGGGATGAGCGGCTCGCTGTCCGGAGCGCTCATCCCATCGAGGAGATGCAGATCGGTGTGGCATACCCCCGCCGCGAGGACCTGGACGAGGACCTCTTCCGGCCCGGGCTTGGGGTTCGGGACGTTGACGACGTCGATCTTGCCGCCACGTTCGAATCGGACGGCGCGCATCGACGGTTGAGGCCCGCTGGCTGGATAAACCATTTCCCCTCGAGGCTGGGTCGCCCTACCGGCCCGTCATGCCCGGCGGGATTGACGTCGCGGGACCGCGAATGCGGTGCTCGCGGGAGAGGGCTTCCGAATAGAGTGCGAGTCCGAGCGCCAGCTCGCGGATGATAGTGTCGAGCTCCGGCAGATGGAGGTCGAACCGCACGCCGGACGCCGTCGAACGCCCGCGGACGACCGGCATCCCGAGTCGGTCGATCCGGATGTCCCCGAGATCCATCGGACGCATCTCATAGCTCTCCCTTCGGACCGTGAAGATCACGGGGTCTCCTGGAAAATCGACTTTCACGGTCTCCCCGCCGCGTTCAAGGGTCAGCCGATAGACGTCGTTCTCATAGGTGACACGGCCGACATCTTCCGTGTCCGCGGGGTTCGAAATCGACCAAGCCTCACGATCTCGGCGTGCAGGGTAGCGGTTGCCGTCCACGACAACGCTAGCGCGGTCGAACCACCCCAGCTTCGCGACAACGACCACGCCCCGCATCGGTCGGGCCAGGAGAAGAAGACGTCGTTGGACATCCCCGTACCCGCGCCGCAATCCGAACCCGGCGGGCCGCCCGAAACCTTCTTGTACGGTGATATCCTGCGGACGCTCGAGGGGGCATTATGGAGGCGAGCGGCAGCATGTGGGCGCGGATGAAGCAGAAGCCCTTTGCTTTGTGGGTGATCGCGGGCGGGCTGTGGTATGCTGGGCTGGCGCTCTTGTCCATCGCAATTCAATTCGCGATTGCGGGTGGGATCCTCGCCGGCGGCGGATTCTTGCTCATCCTCTTCGTGTTCATCGCGATCTTTCTCATCTCCGGAGCCTTTGCGTTCCGAGGTAAGCGGTGGGCGTTCCTTGTCGGCGCCGCGATGAGCATCGTCCTCCTCCTCCTGTTCGGGCCGAACATCGCAACGAGCCTTTCGAACCCTGCCGAATCCTCCTTCTGGATCGGGATCTCCATTGTCCCGCTTTTGATCCTCGTCGTGATCTTTGCGGTCCTCGCCTACCGGAATTCGAAGATGGGCCTGGAGCACAAGCCCTACCTGTCGAGCGTGAAGTCGACCGGTGGGCTCCTCACGGTCGCCGTCATCGGATTCGTGATCGGCGGACTCGTCGTCGGGGCAATCGGCGGCAGCGTCATCCTCGGCAACATCTCCGGCGCCGCGGCGGACATCACGATCGTGAAGGACGCGTCGAGCAGCTCGCAGCCCTACGTCCCAGGCAATTTCACCGTGCACCTCTCCGCCGGCGGCAAGGTGACGTGGATCAACAAGGACACGACGGCGCACACGGTCACGAGCACGACGGGCCTCTTCGACTCCGGGACCATCGGGGTCGGATCGACGTGGAGCCACACCTTCACCACGGCGGGCACGTCTCCTTATTACTGCACGATCCACCCGATGATGACCGGGACGATCGTCGTGATGCCGTAGCCCTCTTCTCGAATCCGCCTTGGGCCTAGAGAAGCGCCTCGAGTCCGGCGTGAGGCCGAACCGTTGTCGCGCCCTACGGCGAGAGTTTCGCGAGGACCTTCGTCACTTCCGCGGGCGTCCAGGCCTTCAGGGTCTTCGTCCGGACGTTCCCGAGCTTCCCGATTTCCAGCAGGAGCTGCATCGCGGTCTCGTCGTTCGCGGCTTCCGTCACCGCGATGAGGTCGTACTCGCCCATCGTGAAGAACACGTCCATCTTAGCGCCGAGCTTGCTCGCCAAGGCGTTCACCGAGTCCACGCGTTTCGGCGACTCCTTCACGCTCTTGATTCCCTGCTCCGTCCAATTTACCAAGCTAATGTAGTGAGGCATCTGAATCCCCCGTGGTCGAACCCATCCGCGCCTTGGTATATAATACGGGATGCCAAAAAGAGCACTCGCATACGTCGTCTGTTATCGCGTTTGAAAGTGTCATGGCGGTCCGTTTCGTGTTCACCGAGAGACGCGGTCGCGAATCCAACAGGGTTAAACCCCGTGAATCGATACCGCGGGACGGATTTGCGGGGGAAGGCCATGAAGCATGCGACTACAATGGCTCTCATCGTCGTGGGCTTTGCGTTGATTGCGGTCGGAATGCCGACGTCGGCGTCGTCGAAGATCTCGCCGCCTACGTTCGACATCACGACGCTTGCGGGAAAGGTTGCGTCGATTCAGGCGACAGAGGGCTTCTATCTCCGCGTGTCGCCGTTCCTCGAGGACGAGGCCGATCTCGCCGATTCGGTTCCGGCTCCCGGACCGCTATCGCCGATTACTCCGGTCTACGTCTTATCGAGCCCGCTCGATGGTACTTCCGTTGGATCCCCCGCGGTGACCGTCAACCAGGACCTTGCGGGTGCGCCGCAGAACGAACCTGCGATCGCGGTCGACCCGAACAACCCGATGCGGATAATCGTCGGGTCGAACGACTACGTCTCCCGCGTGTGGTCGTGCACGGTCGGAAGCACGCCCTGCAGCGCCTTGGGCGACGCGTACTCGGGGACATATTACTCGAACGATGGCGGCGCGACGTGGTGCTGCACCTCGAGCGACCCGTCGAACCTCGGCACCTTGATCCCCGGCGTGCAGCGCCTCGCCGGCGGACAGTATGATGCGGGCGGCGATCCCTCCCTCGCGTTCGACAGCCAAGGCAACGTGTACTTCGCGGGCCTGGGATTCGATCGGACGGCCCCGCCGAACACGGTCGCGGTGAACAAGGGCACCTTCGACGGCAGCGGCGCGTTGACCTGGGGCCCGCCGACCTTCATCGGCCAGACGACCGCTCCCTCAACGTTGAACGACAAGGAGTGGATCGGCGTCGACACCCACGCAGGGAGTCCGTTCCTCGACCGCGTGTACCTGAGCTGGACCCGGTTCCTCTTCAACCCGCACACGGGCGGGTACGTCCAAGGCCCGATCATGTTCGCGTTCTCGAGTGATGGCGGCGCGACGTTCAGCGATGGGCAGCTCATCGTCGGGAACGTCCTCTATGATCAGGGCTCGCGGGTTGTCGTCGGTTCCGACGGCACCGTGTACGTATTCTGGGAAGGCTCGACCCGTCTCGCGAGCTTCAACGGCGTCTGGATGGCGAGTTCCGCGGACGGCGGCGTCTCCTGGAGCAAGCCCGTTCAGGTGGCCCAACTCGTCGACATCATCCCGCCTCGGTACACGGCCTTCCGCGTGAACAGCTTCCCGGCGGCGGACATCGCGCCGGATGGGACGCTATACGCGTCCTGGTCCACGGAGATGAAGAACGACGCGACGAGCTACGGCGTGGACCCGGTGTGTGCGTTCTTCTATTCCGGGACCGGATCCGTCTACGCGAACTGCCACTCGTCCGCGGTCTGGAGCAAGTCCACGGATGGCGGTGCGACGTGGAGTTCGCCGCTGCCGATCCTCGCCTCGTTGGACGCCTCCATGCGGACCGCGATCGGATACCCGGTCACCCAGCCCGACGGGACGACGCTCAACGCCCCGGCGGACCGCCGGGTGGATTCCTTCTGGCCGGCGATCGGCGTGACGCCGTCCGCGAACGTGTACATGTCCGCGTACGCGGCCGACGTCGTGTCGCCGTGGCAAGTCTGCAAGACGCCCGCGACTCCGACGGCGGTCGGGCGGATCAACTGCCTCGCTCTCGGGAACTATGTCCATAACGCGCGCCTCGACTACGTGGTCACGGACCTCACGACCGGCGTGACGCAGACGGTCACCCCGAATCCGATCAACTCGCGTCATGGATTCGGCGGCGGGTTCATCGGCGACTACACGAGCATCGCGGTCGGGTCCGACAACGCGTTCCACGCGGTCTGGACGGACACGAACAACCGGCAGTCGGTCACGTGGTGGTTCGGCTTCGAGTTCGTGCCGACGACGATCAGCCAACAGGACATCGTCACCGCTTCAGGGAACTTCTAGCGCGGCGCATCTCCGCCGAAAGAGCGTCCCTGCAGCCCAGAGTAAACGAGGCGGAGGCCTCGCGCAGCGCGCGCAGCTTCATGCGGTCCCTTCCGTTGCCTCCTCCGTGGGAGACGTCGAGGAGATTGAGGTACGGTTTCCCGCCGCGGACGGGTCGGGCGAGGTAAGCGGGATCGTCCATCGACCGGCCGGCCTAGCACGAGCCGGACTCGTCGTCACGCACGGCCGCTCGAACAACCTGCGCAACGCATTCGTGAAGCGGGCTGCGCAAGCCGCGGCGGACGTCGGCCTGGTCGCCCTTCGGATGAACTTCCGCTACGCGGACGAACACGGATCCGCGTCCCGGGACCTTTCCCGCGAGGAAACGGATCTCCGCGGTGCGGTGACGTTCTTTCGCTCCCAGCTACCGGCCCAGCCGATCTTTGCGGCGGGCAAGTCGATGGGCGCTCGGGTCTGCGCACGGGCCTCCTCCGATCCGAATATCGCGGGCGTCATTGCGCTCGGCTATCCTCTCCATCCGCAGTTCCGACCGCAAGTCCGGAACCCGCCCGAATGGCCCCTGCTCGTGAAGCCCGTGCTCTTCGTGCAAGGAGACCAAGATCCGTTTTGCGACCTCGCTCGCCTGCGAGAGGATTTGCCGAAACTCGCGGTGCCTTACGAGCTCGCGGTGATCCGAAACGCGGGCCATTCGTTCGAGCCGCGCGGCGGCAAACGCGACACGTTCTCCGAAGTCTGGGGGGCCGTTGCGCCGTGGATCGCGGCCCGTTTGGAATCGGCGTGAGGCCTAGCGGATCACCAGGTGGCTGTCGCCGAACTCGTGCCAGAGGTAACCTGTGCGGACCGCCTCCGCGTACGCCGCGCGCACGCCGTCGATTCCCAGGAAGGCCGTGAGCATCGCGAGATGGCTCGTCACCGGATCGTGGAATCCGGTCAGCAGTCCGTCGATCGCGTGGACGCCGCGGTCCGGGTTCACGAAGAGGCGGGTGAAGCCGGTGCACGCCCTCACGCCTTCCGGGGTCCACGCGGACTCGAGGGCCCGGACCACGGTCGTGCCGACCGCGATCACGCGATGTCCCGCCGCATGCGTGCGATTCACTTCGAGGGCGGTCTCCGCAGAGACCGAGAACGGCTCCGGATACATCGCTTGGGCCTCGACGGTCTCCGTCTCAATCTCGAGGCTCGATACGCCGGTGTGGAGCAGAATCGGCGTGATGCGCACGCCCGCCGCTTCGAGGTGTTCCCGGACGCGTGGTGTGATGGGCCGCGCGGCCGACGCCATCTCCGCGCTCCCCGGGACCCGGGAGAAGAGCGTGCGGTACGTGTCCATCGGCCAAGCATCCGTGTACCCGTAGTGGATGGGTCCGCCGCGTTCCGCGACGATCGATTCGAACGGACGGTCCGCGAGCGCGAACCGCAGGCGCGGGATGCCTGGGTATTCGGAGAGAAGGCGGACGGTCGCGTCCCCGATTCGAAGTTCCTCGCCGTCGTGCACCGGGAGTGGTCCCTGTTTTCCCGCGCTCCAGCGCGGCTCCGCGATCCACAGGTCCGATCGGAATCGGGTGCAGAGGTTCAGGAGGATCGATCCAAGCCGCCCTTCAGCGGGTAGGCTCGCGGGGATCGCAGCGCTCTCATTCATGACGAGGAGGTCGCCCGGATGGAGGAATTGCGGCAGATCCTCGAAGCGTGCGTGGTCGATGCCATCGGGCCGACTAACCAAGAGGCGGACGTCGTCCCGCGTCCGGCCGCTCGCCTCGGGCGGTGCGCGCGCGAAGAGCCCGTCGGGACGCTCAAACCTCAACGCGTCGAGCTTCATACAGGCACCTCCCACAGCGGTGCCTGCGCCTGGTACCGCATGCCCGTGATCTTCATGGGAGGCTGCGACAGGAGCCACGCCCAGAACGGCAATGTCGCCTCCGGCAACGGACGGTCCGAGATGTCCTGCCCCGGGTAGGCGTCCTGATGCATCTTCGTCCGCATGTCTCCCGGATCGACGGTGACCACTGCGACGCCTCTCCCTTTGAGTTCCGCGGCAAAGGTCTTCGAGACCAGCTCGAGGGCCGCCTTGCTCGCCCCGTAGACGCCCCACCCGGGATATCCTCCGACGGCCGCGTCGCTCGTGATGTTCACGACGAGTCCGTGCGATCGGACGAGGAGGGGGATCACTTCCTGCACGAAGGCGAGGGGTGCGAGGGTGTTAACCTCGAGAACGTGACGGAAGGTCTTGGGCGATGCGTTGGCGAGAGGAGGCAGAGGCGAGTCGCCGAGGTCGGAAGCGTTGTTCACGAGGAGATCGAGCCGCCCCCATCGCCGCGCCGCTTCGAGCAGCTCGCGGCGGTGGGCCGCATCACTCACGTCCCCCGCGATGAATACGACGGTGGAACCTTGGGGCCCAATCGATTTCGCAGCGGCGCGGAGATCGCGCTCGCCTCTTGCGGTGATGATGAGTCCGTAGCGTTGCTGCGCCAAGAAGCCCGCGAGGACACGGCCGAGGCCGCGACTCGCCCCCGTGATGATGGCGACTTTCGGAGGCAGAGAAGGATCCGATGACATCGAGATGCGATCTTCTTCATGTCGGTCCGTCGAAGATATCCTTTCCTGATTACAAAGGATACAAAAAGAGAAAGAGGCGGCTCGGTGCCAGGCAGGCGACCGGTGTTCGGCGATTAGACGAGCTTCGCAGTCATCGTGATGTCCGCCCTCAGAAGGCGGGAGATGGGACAGCCCTTCTTGGCGGCCTCCGCCGCGGATTGAAACTTAGCGGGATCCGCGCCCGGAATCTTCGCCGCGACATCGAGGTGGATCGACTTGCCCGTCCAGCCGGCATCCGTCTTCTCGAAGTCGAGCGTAGCCTTCGTTTCGATGGTCTCTGCGCGGTACCCCGCCTTCTCGAGTTCCGCGGAGAGCGCCATGGAGAAGCAGGCGGCGTGCGCGGCAGCGACAAGTTCTTCGGGGTTCGTCCCGGCCGCATCTCCGAATCGCATGGACCAGTTGTAGGAGACGCCTCTCAGGGCGCCGCTCGCGGTCGAGACTGCGCCCTTGCCATCCTTCAGCCCGCCTTTCCATTGAGCGCTCGCCCTGCGTTCCATCGGATCACCGGGCGCGGAAGTCGGGCGCGTGGCTTAACGTTTCGCCGTCCGACCGCGGGGAGCCCTGGAGTACACGAAGCGGATCGTGAAGACGTCGGGCGGTGACGTCGCGTTAGCGGCGATCGAGGGACCTCGAAACCACCGTGGCCGGAGCGACGCCACCGTCCGCTCGGGATCGCGTCACGACGGATAGAACACGGCGACCAGTCCCACGCTCCGCCAGTAGTCCTGGGACCCGCTGGAGGAGATGTAGAGCGACGCGCTGACGTAGACGGTGAACGACCCCGCGCCGGAGACGGCGAACGGCTCCTGGACATGCCCTGTCGGCCAGAAGCTCTGCGATGGCGCGTAGTTGTCCAAGATCAGCATCGTCGAGGTCCATGCGTCGGCCGTGCACTCGCTCGCGACTGTGGACAGGTACAGGAAGATGCCATCCCCGCTCCCCGAACCGGAGTAGTGGAAGCCGGACGCGGTGACGCTCGCTTGGACCCAGATCGTTCCCGGGCCCGGGACGTTCATCGTCACTTGGCCGCTTGCGATTCCGAGGCATCCGGTAAACATTTCACTATTCAGGATGGCCGAGGTGCTCGACATGAGGGTGCCGGCTCCCGGCGGTCCGGGCGGGCCCTGGGCGCCATTCGTTCCGTTCGATCCCGCCGGACCCTGAGAACCCGCGGGACCCGTCGGACCCGGGACCGCGAACGCGACCCCGAGCGCGGCGGCCGCGAGGACCACGGCGACGACGCTCAGGATCCTCGAAAGTCCCCCGCCCGCCGCGAACGCCGCCGCGGGAACGGTCCCCCCCCCACCCATGCGCGGCGCCATCGCCTCCGGCGTCGGCGGCGCCGGCCCACCACTCGGCTGATTCGGTTGCATGAGGCCCGGTAGCGCCGACGATAAATAAATCGACGCGGCCGCCCTGTGTCGTCCGGCGCCGCTTCTCTTGAGCCGGGGAAGCCGATGTTCTCGATCACGTTATTTCAGATTTGCAAAAAGTGTTCCAGAATTCAGGAGGACCCCTTCCTCGATGCCGCCCCCGGAGACAACACATATGAAACCTAGACGAGTCGGAATTGTGGGCATTGCTGTGCTGATCGTTGGCTTGATGCTGACGTCCGGGGCTCTTGCCTCGAGCGTGCATCTGAAGGGAGGCAGGAACGCGAAGCCCTCCTTCACGGACAACGGCTTGACCTTGAGCGCCTCGGGAGAACTTTCGGGCCTTGGCTTCGGGGACGTGCTCGTCACCCTCTCGGCCACGGAGACGTGACAGCGACATGCACGAACAAAGGCCTGAACCAGGCCCTGGGCCAGAACCCCGCACCGATTACGGTGTCGGGAAGCGAGGCGATCCCGGCCGGCGAGATCAAGAACGGGAACACTCCGTTCGGGGTCATAACAAAGGAGCCGACGACGCCGATTCCGGACGCTCCGGACTGCCCGAACCCGAACTGGAGCGAGGACATCACGGATCTAGCGTTCACGAGCGCCACGATCACGGTTGAGCAGCCCGCGGGCACGCTCGTCCTCACGGTGAGTTGCACGTTCAGCTCGCCCACGTCGGACGGTCCGTACCCGGGTCGAACGTGAGCTGCACGAGCAGCTAGGCACCGAGACGATTCCTCACACTGACGTAACCAAACAAGCGCGGGCCCGAATCGGAGCCCGCGTCCTTTCCTTTTTCGGAACGCCAGATTCCTTTAACACGAACCATACGTCAAGATGAGAGTCGCGACGGATAAGTTCCAACACTCCTCCAACTCTCCGCCGAGGTCAATGCGGCGACGGAGGCTCTTCCACGGTCTGCCAGGTTACCGCGTTAGCTTGGCCTAAGAATCTCTGACCTTGGTCGGCCCTCCTCAGCTTACCCAGCCGAGGTGTTGGAACAGCAAGTCGGTCCACTTCTAGATCGGCGTCCGCAGGCGGTCGCACGTTCCAACCAAGAGTCACGATTCCTTTCGCATCTGTCACGTCCCGATGAGGTCGATTTCGTTGCGACGAGGATTCCCAATGCGGCAGCCCTACGAACTTTGACCCGCCGCGCGCTCGAGGTCATTCGGACGAGCGAAACCTAGATTTAGGCGCCGGATGATGGCTCGCGGTCCAGGGGACGCGCGACGCGCCCGAGCTGCCCGTCAATCTCTCGGAGGGACGCGAGACGCTCCGCGCGCGGGGTCTTCGACAGGCCGAGGGAGGATGGCGAGCGAACGGCGAACGCCGACACGGGGGCGCCACAGCGTCGCTCGCGCGACGGCATGGGTCTTGCTCGCCGTCGCCTCGCTCGCGACAATCCTGTACGGCTTGAAAGTCATCGCGGGGGTCACGGTCCCGGGCCTGTACGTTCGCGTCCTCCCTGAGCTCTCCGACGGCGTGAAGGTCGGCCTGCTCTGGCTGCCCACCGGGGGGCTCGTCATCGCCCTTCTTCGTCGAAAGGCGGCGGGATCCCGGGCCCCCGTTCCGGAAGCCGAGGCCTTCGCTCCGCCCGCCGGGGAGGACGGGGGCCCGATCGTCGTCGCTCGAAGCCTCACGAAGGTGTACGACACGGGAGCAATCCGCGTGCCGGCTCTGCAAGGCATCGACCTCGCCATCGAGAAGGGAGAGATGGTCGCGATCATGGGGCCGTCAGGGTGCGGCAAGACGACGCTCCTCAACGTCCTCAGTGGAATCGACGACGCAAGTTCGGGGGAGGTGCTCATCGGCAGTCGGTCCCTCGGGAGGATGACCGATAACGAGAAGACTGACTTCCGCGCGAATCGGATTGGGTTCGTCTTCCAGTCGTACAACCTCCTCCCGGTCCTCTCCGCGGTCGAAAATGTCGAGCTGCCGCTGCTCGTCCTTGGACGGAATCCAATGGATGCGCGAGAACGGGCTCTCCGGTCCTTGGAGGCCGTCGGTCTGACGGGCGAGGCGGACAAGCGGCCGATGGAGATGTCCGGAGGGCAGCAGCAGCGGGTGGCGATCGCTCGAGCCTTGGTGAACGATCCGGACATTGTGTTCGCCGACGAACCGACGGGGAACTTGGACAGCGACACGAGCGCCGATGTCGTCGCCTTGCTCCGGCGATTGAACCGAGAAATGGGCCGCACATTCCTCATCGTCACCCACGATCCGGAAGTGAGCCGGGCGACCGAGCGCATCGTGCATATGCGCAACGGACGGATCGAACGCGAGCTGCGGACAGGAGGCTGAAATGACCGACTTCACGCCGTACTTGACGGCTGTACTCGTCGTCATCGGCGCCTTACTTCTCCTCGGTTTCCGGCGTCGAATCCTCCTGCGCATCGGCGTTCGAAACTTCCTCCGACGGAAGGGCCAGGTGGCGCTCGCGGTGGCAGGCTTGTTTATTGCCACTTCAATTATCTCCGGAACCCTCGTGATGGGCGACAGCTTCCGTGCCACCTTCCGGGAGCTCGCGATTCGCGGGCTGGGCCTTGTCGACGAGGTCGCTTGGGTGCCCGGCGGCTCCGGGACGTATCTCAGCCAGCGTTTTCCCGGCCTGGGCGGTGCCTTCTTCAATGAATCCGTGTACGCCGGTGTCGAAGGACGCCTCGGCGAAATGCCGCATGTGGAGGGAATCGCGCCTCGGATCCTGCTTCCCGCAGCGATTTCCGACAAAGCAACCGGCTACGTCGAGCCCGCAGCGGACTTCGTTGCTTTCGACCCCATCCGAGACTTCGACGTCTTTTCGGTGGGAGGGCGACCATATGCAGCCGCGGACATGCTCTCGGGCGAAGCGGCCCTGAACGCGAACCTCGCGGATCGACTCGAGGCTCGCGTCGGAGATGCCCTGAAGGTCGAAACCCCCTTCGGCACCGCGACCGTGAACGTCCACATCGTTGTTGACGACGTCGGGAAGGGGGGACTGTTTGTTCAGCCGAATCTTTTCGTCCGCCTTCCGGAAGCCCAAACTCTCCTGGACACGCCTGGGCAGATCAACGCAATCTTCGTCTCGAATTCGGGCGGAGCGGCCGATTCCTCGGCCTTCACGGACGAGGCCATATCGGAGCTCAAGCCGTGGCTTCCAGCCGGACAGACCATCGTCCCCGTGAAGCAACGGGCCATCGAGGAAGGGGAGACAAACGTCGATTTTGTTGTCCAGATATTCGGGCTCTTGGGAAGCTTCACGACGATCTCGGGCGTCCTGCTCATCATGAACATCTTCATCGTCCTCGCGGAGGAGCGCAAAGGCGAAATGGGCATCTCCCGCGCCGTCGGCATGCGCAGGTCCCATTTGACCGAGACGTTCGTGTTCGAAGGGACGCTTTATGCGGTAGCTGCGGGCGCAATCGGGACCGTCGCAGGTCTCTTCATCGCCGCCATGGGCCTCTTCGGACTGGCCCCTCTCTTCCGGGCGGGCACCGGTGTCGAGCTCGAACCGGTCTTCGCCTTTGAGGTGTCGAGTCTCGTCATCGCGTTCTCCCTCGGATTCTTGATCACGATGATCGTAATCGTCCTTGCCTCGTGGCGCGTGAGCCGGCTCAACATCGTGCGAGCTATACGAGACATTCCCGAGCCCCTTGCGCGGCGCGGCACGCGGCTCCAATGGCTGCTTGCGGCCGTCTCCCTAAGCCTCGGAATTGTTGCAACGTGGCAGGCGATTCGTTCCCAAATCCCGGTGCTATCCGTGCTCGGGCCGTCGTTGCTCGCCTACGGCGCGGCGGGGCTCATCCAGCGGGTCGTGGGCGCGCGCGCTGCGTACACGTTCGCGGGCCTGGCCGTTTGCATCTGGGCCGTCCGCCCGTGGTGGCTCCAAGGTTCCGCGGACGCCTGGCCCGCGTACGTCGGCTTCGTCGCCGCCGGCACGCTACTCGTGATGTCGACGATCGTCGTGATCGTGCTCAACAGCCGCATCCTGTTGGCCGGCTTGACTAAGCTCGCGAGCGGCCGGAGTTCGCTCCGCCCAGTCGTGAAGACGGCGGTGTCGTATCCGCTGGCGCGCAAGGGCCGCACGGGGCTCACCCTGGCAACTTTCGCCCTCGTGGTCTTCATCATCACCCTCGTTTCGATGTTCTCGACCCTCTTTGTGGGGAACGTCGAGCAGGCCATCGTGGATCAATCGGGAGGATACGACATCGTGGCGCGAGCAAACATTCCGAGGCCCGGGGCGAACTTCGACGCGGACTTTCGTGCCGCACCGGTATCGTCAAAGATCGCATACTACAGTGCCTTCAACGGTTCCATCGCGGTCATCGCCCTCCCGACAGGGAAACTTGTGAGCTATCCCGTCTTCGGCGTTCGAGAGGCTTTCGCGGCCCAAAACGCGTTTCCGTTCTTCAGCCTCCTGCCACGATTCGAGACGCCGAGAGAGGCTTGGGAGGCGCTCGCGGCGGATCCGTGCCTGGCCATCTTCGACGGCGGGATCCAAGACCTGGGTCCGGTCGCGGGCGATCGCCTCGACATTGTGAACGCCGCGGGTCCATGCCGGACGTTCACGGTCGCTGGCGTCCTGAGAGAATCCCTCGTGACTGGAATGTTCGTGAGCGACGCGGTGGCCTCGGAGGCTTTCTCTGCGCAGGCGCCGCTCGGTTTCCTGTTCAAAGTGTCTTCCGGCGAATCGCCAGACGAGGTGAATCGTCTCCTCGAGCGGGACTTCACAGCCTACGGGATGGACGCGACGGTGTTTCGGGAGTTCATCGAAGACATCCTGCAGGTCAACCTGTCCTTCATCCGAATCTTGGAATCGTTCCTCGCCCTCGGCCTGGTCGTCGGCCTCGCAGGACTCGGGGTGGTCACGATGCGGAACGTCGCCGAGCGGAGAAACGAAATCGGCACGTTGCGCGCGATCGGCTTTCGACGATCCATGATCTTCAAGTATCTCTTGATCGAGACCTCCTTCGTCTCGCTCCTCGGCATCGCGGTCGGCATGCTCCTTGGAATCGCGTTCGCGTACTTCATGCTCCAGCGGTTCCCGACGGGCCCGGAAACCCCGTTCGTGATCCCGTGGAGCGACCTGATCACCTTCGCCGCCGTCGCTTACCTCGCCGGGCTCCTCGCCACGGTGCCGCCGTCTCGGGGGGCTGCGCGGCTTCCGCCGGCACAGGCCCTTCGATTGATTGAGTAGACGCGAGATCGCCGGCGGGTCCTCAATCATCTCATACCTTGCCCGACCACGGCCCTTGAATGGCAGCGGCGCCTCGCCATCACCCAGGACCGGAGCCTTAATCTCGGGACTTCAACATCCGGACCCCAGAGGGGGATATGCGTGGCGAGTCTCGGCGTTGGGGCGAAGTGGGGGAACGACCGGATCGGGGCGTTCTGCGGATTTGTGTCAGGTGTATTGTTCTTCGCGGCATTCTTCGTTGCTCAGCCGCAGTTCACGATGACGGGAGAGCAAATCCTCCAATCGTTCTCCACCTATAGCCCGACGGCGTTGGCCACCCTCGTCGTCTTCTCCCTCGTCCTGCTCTTCGCCGTCCCGTTCTTCTTGACGCTCCGGGATGTCCTCGAGAACCGGAACCGGCTGTTCGCGAATGCGGCCGTTGCGTTCCTCGTCATCGGCTTTGCAGTGGTGGCCGCGTCCTTGTTCGCCCAAGTCGCAGGGCTTCGGACCCTCGCCGACATTTACGCGCAGAACACCGGCGCCCGTCGGGATGCCGCCGCCGTGAGTGCCGAGGCGGTTCTGGGCCTGACGAACGGCCTCCTCATCCTCGGCCTGGTCGCGCTCTCGACCGGGGTGCTGCTGTTCGGTGTCCTAAGCCGGAACAGCGGGCGGTTTCCCAACTGGCTCGCATACGTTGCCATCCTCTCCGCCATCCTTGGATTCGTGGGCTTCGGCCTGCCCTTCTCGCTCGTGACGCTTGCCGCGGGGATCGGCTTCTTCTTCCTCCTGCTGGCGTGGATTTTTGCCTCCTCCGCGTACCTTTGGCGGTCCCAGGCCATGCCCGCATCGCCGTGACCCTTCACGAATCGCTTGGCGGGGGTTGAGGAGTTGAAAACGGAACCGCCCGTCGAGATCGTTCACTTCGCGGATCCTTGGTGTTGGTGGTCGTGGGGCCTTGAGCCGGTCCTCCACCGACTGAAGGAGGTGTACGGGGAGAACCTGAAGGTCACGTACAAGATGGGCGGCCAGTTCGCGAGCCTCCGGGGATGGATGGAGGAGTACGATGTGGACCAACGCTCGACGGTGGAATGGATCCGCGAGTCGATCGAGCTCACGAAGATGCCTATCCGGCCGGACTACTACTTTCGGACGGGTGTGACGAGTTCGTATCCCGCGTGCCGTGCCTTCAAGGCCGCCCAGCTTCAGTCCGAGGAACTCGCGTCTCGATATCTGCGTCGCATGATGGAAGCCTTCGGGTTCGAATGCCGAGCCGCAACCGACGACGAGATCATCAGCCTCGCGGAGGAGATTGGCCTGGATGGGCGCCGGTTGAGGAAAGATTCCCACTCCAAGGCGGTCGCGAAAGTCCTTGACGTGGACCGAGAGGAGATGCACCGGAGCGGCGTGAACTTCCTTTCCCTCCTCGTACGGAACCGCGATGGGCGGCAAGTCATCGAAGGCGAGATCTTCACTGCCAAGCCGTTCGAGACGATCATCGATGACCTCGCGCCGGGACTCCCGAAGCGGAGCCCGGCGGACATCCTGGAGTACATGGAGCATCACCGCGCCCTCACTCCCGCTCACGAGATTGCGGAGGTGTTCCGGATTCCCGATGCGGACGCGCATCATCGGCTCGAGAAACTGGCAGCGGAAGGGCTGTTGACCGCACATGCGTTCGACGGGATTGCGGCGTGGCGCTGGGCCGACAAGAAGATGGAGAAGCTCCCGCTGGAGCTCGTAAAAGTCTCCCACGTGCCGCCCGAGGTCCAGGTCGAAGCGGTGTCCGATTTGAGACCGATCGTCACGAAGGCCGTTCAGTCCCTGTACACGGAGGTCGCCACCCGGCCCGACAGAGCGTACCACTTTCCGCTGGGCCTCGAGGCGCTCCGGTATCTCGGCTATCCAGAGGAGGATCTCCGGAGGCTGCCGCCGACCGCGACGGAGTCGTTCGCCGGCGTCGGGTACCCGCACGCCGCGAACGTGATGCGTCCAGGTGACACTGTTCTCGACATCGGCTCGGGCTCTGGGACGGATGTCTTGTACGCAGCGCTGAAGGTGGGCTCCGAGGGGACGGTGTACGGCCTGGACATTACCCCCGCGATGATCGCGAAGGCACGGGCGAACATCGCGAAGGTGGGCGCGCGGAACGTCCAGATCCTCGAAGGGGACGCGACGAACATTCCATTGCCTGACGGGAGCATTGACGTGGCCACGAGCAACGGGGTGCTCAACCTCGTGCCGGACAAGCCCGCGGCGTTCCGAGAGATTTTCCGCGTGCTGAAACGTGGCGGGCACCTCCAGCTCGCGGATATCGTCGTGGAGGAGGACGTCGGTGCCGTGTGCGGGCTGAACCCGCAGCTGTGGGCGGACTGCATCGGGGGTGCGGCGGTGGAGATGGAATACATGAAGACAATCCGGGACGCGGGATTCCACGAGGTGCAAGTCCTCCGGAAGGTCGACTACTTCGCGAAATCGTCCTCGGAGAGCACGAAGCGGATCACGAAGTCTTTCGGGGCGAAGAGCGTCGTCGTCGCTGCCATGAAACGGTAGTCGGAGTCGGGCAGCATCCGCCGAGGAGAGGCAGACGGTGTCCATGCATCGAGGAACCGTTCTGGCGGCCGAGCCTCTCTCACGGTTTCTCGATCGGCGTCCTTACGAGGTTGCCCCACTCCGTCCAGGAGCCGTCGTAGTTCCGGACTCTCGGGTAGCCCAGGAGATACTTCAGAACGAACCACGTGTGCGACGACCGCTCGCCGATCCGGCAATAGGCGATGACCTCTTTCTCCGGGGTGACGCCTTTCGGGGCGTACAGGGCCTTCAGCGTCTCCGCATCCTTGAACGTCCCGTCCTCGCTCACCGCCTGGGCCCAAGGGATGTTCTTCGCGCCGGGGATGTGCCCGCCGCGCTGCGCGTGCTCGGTCGGATACTCTGGCGGCGCGAGGATCTCTCCCGTGAACTCCTTCGGGGACCGGACGTCGACGAGGACCTTGTCCGGCTGTTGATACGCCTCGCGCACGTCGGGGAGGTAGACGCGGAGCCGCTCGTCCGGTTCTTTGGCCGTGAACGTCGTGGCGGGATGGCTCGGTTCGTCCTTCGTCAGCGGGAAGTCTTGTTCGATCCACTTCTTCCGGCCGCCGTTCAGCAGGACGACCTTCTCGACGCCGTAGTACTTCAACACCCAGAACGCGAACGCCGCGAACCAGTTGTTGAAGTCGCCGTACAAGACGATCTCGTGTTCGTTCGAGACGCCGAGTCGCCCGAGGAGCGCCTCGAGGCCATCCTTCGAGACGATGTCCCGTTTCACCGGATCGTTGATGTCCTTCCGCCAGTCGATCAGGGCCGATCCGGGGATGTGACCCAGGTTGTAGTTCGACGTCGGGTCGTAGTCGACCTCGACGATCCGCACGTTCTCGTTCCCCAGGTTTCCCTTGACCCAGCTCGTGTCGACCAAGACTTCGGGATGCGCGTACGTTGCCATGTGATTCCCTCTTTGAGCATGACCCAACTATTACGGTGTTATATTTCTTGCGACTATCGATATTCCTATCGGCATATCGCATTGGGCCGAACGTGTTCGACAGGACGGCGCGGGTCGCCCGATGTTACATCTGCGGCACACATTGAAATAATCAAGACTCCGATGACGCGCCGGAGGGGTAGGCGGGAGACATTCCCGATCCTCGGAGGGAGGGTTTTGCGTCGCGCGTTGAAGGTACTTGCAGCGATCGCTTTCGTCGGTGTGCTCCTGAGCCTCGCGCCCCCGGAGAGCGCGTTCTCGGATGACTTCGAGGAAGACTTCTGGCTCCCGTTCACGCACTTCCACCTCGGGGACCGGGCGAGTGCGGGATATTCCTCGGCACTCACGAAATCCGGAACGCGCTCGTACCATATCGCCATTGATGGCTGGGTCGTCCGAGACTTCGGTTCCGCGTTTGGCTATGCCCTGTATGCCGTCCGGCGCTCGGGCGTGTCCGAGCTTCGCGTGTCGCTTCTCCTCGATCGTCTGCAAGACGCCTCGGCGTCGCCCTGGGACGCGTACTCGGCGGGGGTCGCACTCGACTTGCTGGATTCCGGATACCGAAACCTGGGAACCTATCGGTACCTCGCCTCCTATCGGCAGAGCATGAACGGGGGACGATGCGGTCCCTCCGCGCAGGACCTGGTCTTGGCCCCCACCCCCGCCGTCGGCGATTGGACGGATCTCGCGCGGTCTCCGGCTGCGGACTTCCCCGGCGCCCCTTGGTCCGCCGTCGAATTCGTGCGCGTCTCGATTGGGTTCCTCTGCGGCGCGGGTCTCACGGGCGCGTCGTACTCGATGTACTTCGACGACTTCATGATGGACACGGGCGCGGGCGACACGGACGGCGACGGCATCCGCGACCTCGAGGAAGACACGCGTTTGTATGTCAGCCGCGTGACGAGGACCGGCCTTCCGATTGAATTCCCGTTCCCCACGGCCGCGAGCGTCCCCGTCGATGGGCCCCAGGTCGTCGGGAGCATCTCGGCCGCTGCCGTGGCCCTCGAGATCTACCATCCGTTCCCTGCGGACCTCGCCGTGACGGCGGAATTCTTCGACGGTGCCGAGTGGCGGTCCCAGCTGATCTGGGACCCCGGGTTCCATGCCCGAGGTCTCGCGATCCTGACGCCGGGTCCGGGCGTAGGAGTCCGAGGTGTCGTGGCGGTCTCGGGTCGGAGTTCGCCCCTCGTCGCGGGGTCCGTCGTCCGGCTGTTCGTGGACGATCTCGAGGCTGCCCATTCTCCTCGGACCGACGACGGGACGTTCGCGTTCCCCTGGCCGAGCGACGAGTGGACGGAGGGACCGCATTCGCTTCGGGTCGTCATCGGCCTACCGGCCGATTCCGGTTTGGATGGTCGGTCCTCTGCCGCCATCATGCTGTACGTCGACCGAACCGCCCCGGAGTTGCGTGTCCGGGCGCCGACGTCCGGGTCCATCGTGAGCGGCCTCACGTTGGTCGAAGCGCAGGCATTCGACTCCCAGGGCATCTCGGATGTGGAACTCCGCGTCGACGGGACCGCCTTCGAGCGCCTCGAAACCGAGCCCTTCTCCTTCGCGATCGACACGCTCGACCTGCCGAACGGGGCACATACCTTCGAGACCCAGGCGCGCGACCGGGCGGGAAATGCGATCATCCAATCGGTCCCGGTGTTTGTGAACAACCAAGTCGCGACCGTGCCACCGCCGTGCTTACCCGCATGTCGACTGGCGAGTCCGGCGCTCACCGGGAATCTTCCAGGACTCTCCGCGGCAACCGCGCCGCGCCGAATCCCGGTCGCTTCCGGAGATTCGTTCGAGACATGGGAGGCGTTGCAGGTTCCCTGGCGGCCGCGCGTCTCATCAATCCCGAACGGTGTGTCCGTGGTCCTCGACCTCGCCCGGGACTCGAGGCTCACGGAAACCGAAGGTTTCATCGGCTCCGGGTGGACGATGGCCGACCTTGGTCAAGCGCAGTCCTGGCGGATCTCCGTCCAAGGCTTTCGGCCCGGCGACAGCGGGTACGTGCGGTCGGCTTCGATCCTGTTCGCCTCGAAGACGTTCCCCGGCATCGCGGACAGCGACGAGGACGGGTTGCCGGACGGCCTGGAGCGAACCGCGTACCAGACGGTCCCGGTCCTGCCCGACGTCGACGACGACCGGATTGCCGACGGGCCGGAGACAGTCTCGGTAGATCGCGCGTTCGACATCGACGGTCAGGTCCAGGTGCGCCGCATCCGGACGGATCCGCTGGATCCCGACACGGACGGCGACGGGCTGCAGGACGGATTGGAATCTTCCGTGGGAGATGGCCAGAGGGCATCGGACCCCACGGACCCGGACACGGACGACGACACGCTCCTGGACGGCGCCGAGCGGCTGATCTATGGATCCGATCCTACCCGTACAGACACGGACGGAGACACGCTCTCCGATCTCAGGGAAGTGAGCGCACGGCTCTTCCGCGCGGAGATCGACGGCCTCGCGGTCGAGCGATTCCTGGTCACCTCTCCGATCGCGGCCGACACGGATGGCGACGGCCTGCACGACGACGCAGAGTGGGACGGGGTATCAGGGTATGGGTTCCTGACGGACCCCACCGATCCCGATACGGACCGGGATGGCCTTTCCGACCTCGACGAGCTCATGGGTCTGAACCGAAAACCGACGAATCCCCTTTTGTCCGACACGGATGGAGATGGGGTGATCGACGGATTGGATCTCTCGCCTACGGAGCTGTGGAGTCCCCCCTGGAAGGCGACGTTCGAACCTGGCCTCATCCGGTTCACACAGCGGTTCCATGCGCTGGGCGTCCACGGCATGTCCGCGACGATCTGGACGTATGATGTCGACGCCGATTCGTGCGTGTACCTGTCGGATCACACGGCCGATGCGACGCGGAGCAGCAACGAATCGATTGACGACGTCCTCGCGACGATCAACCATGTGCTGGTCGAAGGCGGCGAGACGAATTTCACGGCGACGGGTGCAGAGGACCTCGGCCGGGAGAGTTGGGGCACGGCGACCACGAGCTACGGCAATTGCGACTTCTGGAGCCCTCGTCAGTACCGCTTCGAGTACATCCACGACAGCCATGCGTCGAACGTCGATTTCATGAACACCGTGGAAGTGCCGATCCGCGACGACGCCGGCGACCTGTTCTATCACGCGTCCCTGGACATCCCGATTCGCCTCGCGAAGCCGCAGGCCGTCATCCTACAGTTTTCAATTCGGCCGGAGGCGGACCGTGGGGGCGAAACGGGGGACGGCGCGACAGTCGTGCCGGCAATCGTCTACTCGCTCTTCCGAGGTACGGACTTCCTCGCGACGCCGCCCTTCTACCAAAATCTCGCGGTCGGGGCCGCCATCGATGAACATGCGTACGAGTTCCAGCTTCGCATTCCGACGGATGTCGCGACGGCGGAGAACACGACGTTGGTTGGAGCGCAGCCGACAAGCACCCTTTCCATCACGCCTGTATGGCTGACCAGCAATGGGCTCTCTATCTCGAAAGCCGCCCTGAATTCGACGGACGTGACTGTCGCGGCGAGCGTCGCGCGCGTGCAGGAAGGAGCAGAGCTTGTGGTGGTCCGGCTTGCCTTGGATATGCGGGCGCTTGAGGATGGACTCCCCGATTCGACTCCGGAACTAACAACTGGCTTTCACGACTACAACGGATTTTCCGTCTACGTGTATCGGATGCGCGATGCCTTCGATCCCGGGGCCCCGGCGTCGGCTGATGCGATCTACATCCTTGGCGACTCTCAGGAAGAGATCGCCTCCTTCCAAGACGCGATCACTTGGGCTCCGGAGGACGCGTGGGTCAGGAAATCGGCGGATGGGTTTGGCCTTGCCCTCAAGGTTTTCAAACTAATTCGGCAAGGTATCTCGATCAGCAGCCAGCTCACAGGGAACATCCTCGCCCCAATCCTGAACGTTCCATCGGGCGCGATTGAAGAGATGACCTTCGGCCGGTCGGCCTTCACAGCTACGAAGCTCACGAACATCGAGACGGACCAACCGTACTATGTCATTGGGGAAACGGCCATGGAGACCGTAAAATTGCGGGTCTCCCATCCCGAGATTCCGGGTCTCGAGCTCACAGAGGTACGTGTCATCGAGAGGGAAATCCGTGGTGAAATTGTCGATGATCTGGACGACTCCCGGCTCTTGACGGGCGTGAAATACGCCCAGCTGAGGACGGCCCTGCGAGGGGCGGCGGTTGGGGCTACCATTGTGATTTTCGGGGGTCAGGCGATTCTGGCTTTCCGCGAAGGGGACGTCGTGAAAGGAACGGTCTACGCTCTCGCTGGTGCAACGGCTGTGTTCGGGGTACTCAAGTCGGACACCGTGCTTGCTGAACGACTCTTCGAAGCAAGATCCGTCACAGCAGGGGTCAAGATTAGGTTGGGAGTTGTCGCGGCAATCGCGGTCGGTGGGATTCTGGCATCATATGAAGTGTTCCAAGCCGGCCAAACTGACAATCCAATCGAGAGACTCTCTCATTACGAGAGTGCGGGCAGTATTGTCGTCGACACGTTCATCGCCGTCGTTCCGCTCTATGGGGCTGCGGCGATGCTCGGATGGCAGCTCGGTCTTACGATTGCTGTTGGGGCCGAGGCTCTTCTTGGCATCATGCCGGACCCTCTCGCCGTCAAGATAGTTAGCACCCCGGGCAGTACGGTGACATTCCTTTTCGAATATGTATTTGGCAGCGAAATTCCCTCGGACGTCGCCGAGGACGCCTTGGTTCGGCTATTGAATTTTCTCGCCGATGGGGCAAGGCTTAGCAACTCGCTCGATCCCCCGGTTCCAACGTTGCTGCTGGTGCCTTGAGATGGAGTACGAAGGGGATGCAGGCCTAGTTGTCAGAGTAGGTGACCTAGACGGCTTGTCGAGAATCTATTCACAAGCGGGTGGTCTAATCACCGAGGCGGGAGAAGAAATCTTGAGAGTCACGACAGGGTGGGATGCGAACGTCTCGTCTCCTTGGCGCAGGTTTCTCCCGAAGATAATGTTCTCTGGGTTCGGAGGCCTGGCGTCGAGCAAACTTTTCGTGACAAACAAGAGAATCGTGTTGGTGCGGGACATTGATTCTTGGAGGGAACTCAAAGGAGAGCTTACACCGCTGGGCGTTCCGACCGCCGCAGCAAAAGAGGCGCGGCTAAAGAAACTAAAGTCTCTTGGTGCGAGGCAGTACTGTGAGATTCGCGCTCGCAATCTCCGTATCGTGAAACAAAGGAGCCTGGACCGACCACGGTCTTGGGTAAGTCTTCGTCTCATCGGGACCGACGGCAAGCAGTACGCAATTACTCTCTGGAAGACGGACGGTCCCGATCAGGAGACCCGTACTCTCATCGAGTCGCAATTTAGCCAATAATCTCTCCTTCGCTGGTTGGTCCTTGGCGGTCATTGATTCGTTCTGTAGGCAGAGCTTCGAACCTTTCCCTCCTTAGCGCCCCCGCGAGGGCCTCTAGAATCGCGTAACCCTCCGAACGGTTTTTATCGTACTCGTTCTCTCACGAGGGTTATTGGAGACGAAGGATCGAGTGAGGTCAGGTAGTACTGCGCTGCCCCAATTGCTACATCGTGCTGAAATCTCAAAAATCAACGAGATGCAGGCGCAAGCGTTCGCAGAGATCCGGGCGGGTTCGCACCTTCTCGTCGTCGCGCCAACCGGGTCTGGCAAGACCGAAGCCGCGCTGTTCCCCATCCTCGAGTCACTGGGGTCCAGCGAGCGAGAGGGCATCCGGGCTCTCTACATCACGCCTTTGCGCGCCCTCAACCGAAATCTCATCGACCGCATCCAACGCCTCGTCGCATCCACGAGCCTCACCGCCGCCGTGAGGCACGGGGACACGCCGACTTCCGATCGCCGAAAGCAAGCCGCCAATCCGCCCGATATCCTCATCACCACCCCAGAGACCCTCCAGGCGATCCTCCCTGGGAAGTTGATGCAACGTCATCTGAAGAGCGTCCGCTTCGTCATCATCGATGAGGTCCACCAATTCGCGGCGGATCGGCGGGGAATCCAGTTGGCGGTCGGTCTCCAGCGGCTCCGCCGAATCACGGAGCGAGATTTCCAACGAATCGGTCTTTCGGCGACCATCGGTCATCCGGAGGCAATCGCCGCCCTCTTCGGCGGCGAGGAGCCACTCGAGACACTCCTTGCCACCCTCCAGAAACGATACGAGTATCAGGTGGAGTGGCCGCGTCCAATCGACAAGGACTTCGAGACGGCCCGGGACTTCTACATCACGCCCGAGGCCGCGGCCGGGCTCTCCGCGATCGACGATTCGCTCGACGAGAGCCGCTCCACCCTCGTCTTCGTGAACGCCCGCCCCCTCGCCGAGCTGCTCGGCTCTCGCCTCTCAATGGTCCGTCAGGATGTGGCGGTGCACCATGGCTCGCTTCCGCGTGAGGAGCGCGAGCGAGTCGAAGAAGGCTTCAAGGGCGGGACGATCAAAGGCCTTGTCTCGACCTCCACCCTCGAGCTCGGAATCGACATCGGAACAGTTGACAAGGTGGTCCAGTACAACTCTCCCCGCCAAGTCACCTCGCTCATTCAGCGCGTCGGCCGTTCCGGCCACAAACTCGATCGCACGTCCCGCGGGCTCGTCCTCGCCGTGTCCTCCGATGACGCGATTGAGTCCCTCGCGGCGGTCCAGGCCGCTCAGCAGCAGGACCTCGAGCCGCTGCACATCCATCGGCTCGCTTTGGATGTTCTGGCCCATCAGGTCGTCGGCTCCGCGCTCGACCAGGGGGGCACGGCACCATGGGCCGACATCCTCTCGACGATTCGCAGCTCTGAACCGTTTCGCGAGCTCGAGGACGTCCAAGCGAATCGCGTCGCCGAGTTCCTTGCCCACCTCGGCAATCTCCGCCAAGAAGGAGATAGGATTCGCGTCACTCCGAAGGGTCGGCGCTACTACTTCGAGAACCTCTCGACGATCCGCGACGAGCGTCGATATCCGGTCCTCGACCTCACGACGCAACGGCAAGTCGGCATCCTCGGCGAGGAGTTCATGATCATCAAGGCCCGCGAGGGACTGCATTTCATCGTCCGCGGACGGCCGTGGAAGATCGAGCGGATCGGGAAGGACGGCATGGTCTACGTGACTCCCGTGTCGGATCCGAATGCGATGATTCCCGGATGGGACGGCGAGATGCTCCCCGTGCCGTTCGGCCTCGCGCAGCGGGTGGGCCGGATCCGGAAGGAAATCGATCGGAGCCTCGAGGCGAGCGGCGTCGCGAAGACGATCGAGCACTTCGAGAAGGCGTGGCCGATCAACAAGACGGGCGCGAAGCGGCTCGTCGAGGAGCACGCGAACCACCGGAAGTCCGGCGCGCCCATTCCGACCGACGACCGAATCGTCGTCGAGGCGTTCGACCGCTTCCTGATCGTCCACGCGTCGTTCGGCGAGGTCGTGAACGTCACCCTCGGCGATCTGATCGAGGAGTTGCTCGCACGAAAACACCTCGTGCGGTTCTGGTGGACGGATCCTTATCGCATCCTCTACGAGCTCGTGGCCGACACGCGAGAGCTCGACGTCGACGGCCTCGTGGATGACCTCCTGAGGATCGACGACGAGACGCTCGAGGGCGGTCTCCAAGCCCTATTGACGGACCATTTGCCCCTCGGCTACTACATGAAGGCAATCGCGGAGCGATTCGGCGCGATCCGCCGCGGGCTTACGGTCGGCGAGGGCGACCTCCGGTCGTTCGAGATCCGCTTCGCGAACACGCCGATCTACGACGAGGCGGTGCGGGAGGCACTGCTCCTGCACGCGGACTTCGGACGCGTGCGGGAGATCGTCCAGAAGATTCGCTCGGGTCAAATCGAGGTCGTCGTCCACCGATCCGACGAGACGCCGACGCCTCTCGCGTATCCGATCCTCCGTCGTTACGTCGAGGCGCCGGAGCTCTTCTCCCCTGAGGCGGAAAGGGAGGAGATCCTCGAACGGATGAGGCTCCATCTCTCGTCCGAGCCGGTTCACCTCCTTTGTTTCGAGTGCGGTCACTTCCACGAGGAAGTCCGAATCGGCGAGATGCCCGACCATCCGGAATGCGTGAAATGCAAGTCGCGTCTGTTGACGGTCCTCGGGTGGGCCGCGTGGACTGTCCGGGACGCATACGCGAAGCGCATGCGGAAGCTCGACCTCACGGACGAAGAGCGAAAGCTCCTCACCCGCGCTAAGCAGGTCGCGGACCTCGTGGCGGTGTACGGCAAGCGCGCGGTGTACGCGAACTCCGTCTACGGCGTCGGCCCGACGACCGCGAGCAAGATCCTCGCGAAGATGCAAGACACCGAGAAGGAGTTCCTGAACGACCTCTTCGAGGCGAAGCTGAAGTACGTCACGACGCGGCCGTACTGGAACGAGCCGCAGGCGAAGCCGAAGCTGTATTGATTCAACCTGGAACACCCGTATCGCCTCGGAGACGACGCAGCGTGTCCGCTCACCCGTCCGACTTTGGATGGGACAGCACTCTGTACAGCAAGTAAAGGAGAATGACGCCGGCCAGGGTAGCCACGATTCCATCGCCGGAACCTGCCTGCCTCGGTCCTTCGAATCGGCGCATACATCGGGATCCCGTCAGGGTCCCTTTGTCGCGATTGCAATCGATGCAGGCAGGCCAAAGGTTGGAGAAGTAGTCAGTCCCGCCGAGCGAAATAGGTACGCTGTGATCTACTTCCCAGGCTCCGCGTTCGCCCGGTCTCGCGTAGTTTGTTCGGCTCAGTTTCTTCTCGCAATACCGGCAATAGCCGCCGGTCTTGTCGTATACCCAATCCAAGGTAGCCTGGTCCCATTGCATAATCTCAGTTGTCGGTGAAGTTAGCAAGGTTATTTGAATCCGTGCTATCTCGGGATAGTCGCGAGGAAAGTGTTCCATTGCCGAAATGGTCAATGCCCGAGGTCGAAAACGCGATTAAGGCCGCTTTCTTCAGCAAGGCAGCCGACGCAGCGGCGGCGGAGTCGCTCCGATTTACTGAGGTCCGTGCGATCATAGGCGAGAGTCGGCCGATCTCAGACAGGACTCTCTCCAAAGGTTTGAGACGGCTCGTCGAGCAGGGCCAGCTCAAGAAACATGAGGACCGTTCGTATGAGAGGTCGGTGACATGGGAGCTCAAGGACCGGATGGATGTTATCCTCGCCGCAGACAGACTCTCGATTGATGCTGGCGCCTCCGTCGGAGTTGTGGGCGATCAATCCGCAGGATGGACGTTCTACGGAGTCCCCCGCGGCAAGCCCCGAGAGCTTCGTCCGCGTCTTAGACGGGCAGCCGTGCGGTTCCAAGAGGAAGTGGACGAAATCCTATGGGAAGCAGCTGAACAGACGGTGAATCTGACATTGGCGAAGGCGAGAGATCGTGGACTCTCCAGGGGCGGGGCGAGGAACATCAAGCGGATCCTCTTGGACATCTTCGGCTTTTGGGAATCACTCAGATGGGAGCAACTTGATTCGTTCGCTTGGGTCTTCATCACGGAGAAGATCGCACCAGGTGCGTTCCCGAAGTTCATCGAAAAGCTGCTCAAGCCGCCGCTCGGCGTCTGGAATGATCTGAATGCCGGTGTCCCGGTGCATGAGTCCATGGCCAAACGGCCGAACGAGTGGATTCCATATCTTGCGAGGATGTTTATCGAAGATCAGGAAACGATTAGGGGCAACTGGGACAGGCTGCTGACCGATGCTGAGGCGGGGGCAAGGGCCTACGATATGCTTAGGAACCATCTGAAATCAAGAGATTGGAAGCTCTTTGGCAAACAGTGGTCTAGCATCATTTCTGCTCGATATTGGTCATGCGCCGTGATCCGATGATTTGGCTGTGGCCAAAGCGGAGTGAACACGAAATATTATGGCATCCCTGCTCGACAGGAAGGAGGTCATCCTGTGGCCGTGCCATTAGCCTGCGTTCAATCGTAGGGAACACCGGTAGCCCGCCGAAACGGGACGAGGACGCACAGTGGCCAACTCGCCGCCAATGCGGCGCTCACTTCTTCTTTTTCTTCGGCTCCTGAACCTTGACGTCGCCGATCTCGCGGAGCAGCATCGCCTCGTTCGACCCGGGAAGGAAGAACTCGGTCGCTTCCTCTCCAAGTCGGTTCCACGTCTCGTCGTTGTGCTCGCGGAGGTTGTCGAAGTCCGCGTACTTGCCGCACTCCATGATCATCGCGGCGTCGTGCCGGCCGAATCCGAGGACGGTCCCGAACGTCCCGCGATACGCCCACCCCGGCGGCGCGTGCTTCGCAAACAGGGTCTCGTTCTTCTTCGTCCACTCCTGGAAATCTCGCATCCGGCCCTCTTTCACGTTCCCGAACTGAATCCACAACACGTGGGTTTCCCCCGGTCCCGGAAAGGGGTGCGGGCTAATGAATCCGTCCTCCGCGGATCGACGATCCGATCGGTGTCATGCCCGCAGGTCGGTCACAAGCGCAACGCGTTAATCAGAAGGCGCGTGATCATTGCGGCGGCCACGGACAGGACAATGACCGTCAGCTGCCCGAGGATCCGCGAGTCGAAGGGCCAGGTGCGGATGTTCGCCGTCTCGCGGATCTCCATGTCGAGGACTTGGAGGCCCGTCATCTCTCGCAAGCGCCGCTCGAGGAGCGCCAGGGGTTCGCCTCCCGAAGGCGGGTCGCCATCGCCGAGGTTCCTCATGACCCGGGCGAAGCGAGCCCGGACGGTCGACAACTCCCGCAGCTTCACCTCGGCCATCTTGCGGTGGATGCTGCTGAGCGGGAGGAAGAACATCGGGATCCCGATGATGGCGAAGACGGCAACCGTCAGCGCGGTCGAGAGGTCGCCCGCGAAGGAGTTCGCGACGAGGACGATGAGCAGGACGACGTAATACGAGAGAGCGAAGCGGAGCGACAGCTGCCCGATGAGCCGCGTCCCCAGCAGGGAGTCCTCGCGGTACGACTTCAACCGGAGCGGCTGCTTCCCGAGTTCGTAGAGGCCCAGGAGTCCGGTCGCATAGACCCAGACGAAACTCAGGATGCCCAGCGTCAGCAGAAACCGGAGGCCCTCCAGGGGCAGGAGAAAGAGGCCTTCGCGCTCGCCGGACTCGCTGAGGGCCAATCCGACGCCGGAAAACGCCTCGAGCGACAGGGCGAGGAGAACGGGCCACGCGGACGACGTGAGTCGGAACGCATGCCGGTACGCCCGTTCTCCGTCGGGGCAGAGGCCGACGAGTTCCGCCTTCGCCGCGACGAGGCGCATCCGCATCCCGCGGATCCCCAGGAAAACGAGGACGTTGACAAGGACGAAGAGGGCCGCGCTCGCAACCCACTCCCACGTGACCTCGTTCCCGTTCGCGAGGACGATCCGGGCGGTATCGTCCCAGCTCCCCGTGCGGACGATTTCGAGAAGAAGGAACCCGGGCGCCGCGAGGAGGTTCGCGAAAATGATTACCGCAACAGGATACGGGAGGTGGAGTGCGTTCAGGGCCATCTCGAACGGGGTCGGTCGCTCCGGTCCGCCGCTCGAGCCGGATCGAGCGCCTCGGTCTGCCCTCATCGGCTGAACAGCAGGCTCATCCGCATCCAAGGCGCGCTGTCCCCCAAAGGCTGGGGCCGATAGGGCCTGCGTCGCATAATCTCTTCGCCGGCCGCGGGACAAGGCACCGTGGTTTTGGTCGAGGATGAGCCAGATGGTGAATGCGAAAACGTCTCGAGTCCGTCTCAAGTCGGTGGCGGCGCGGAGGACGTCGAACTCGGCGGCTTCGGGAACCAGGTGCCCTCGGGGAACTCGAGGTTCATGAACCGGTTGAACAAGGTGGGGATGACGTTCGACGCGTCCTTCTCCGATTTCACGGTTCGGACGATGCGCTCCGGGTTCGCACCGAGAAAGTACCGGAACCACTCGATGACCCGCTCTTTCGGGATGTGCTCGCCCGCGGGCCCGACGAGGTGGTCCGTCTTCTTGTCGTCGAAGGCCTTGGCGAGCGATCTCAGGGCCCCTTGCTCAATCGAGTTGACTCTCTGGACGGTCGGTGGATCCAGCACGACGTAGGTGGCGGAGAATCCTTTGTGGCCGGGCGCATACACGACGGTCCCCAGCGTGAGGATGCCGACCGCGGCGGCCGTCGCGACCTTGCCGCCGGTCGAGACCGTCCGGAACTCGAGGCGGTATCCCTGGGGCGCAGGGGGAGTCCCGAGCAGGAAGTGGTTGACCTGCCACCGAAACGGGCCGAGGGAGAACCCGAGGAGCGAACGGACGTTGTCGGGAGGTCGGAAGCTCGCCGGGTGAAGCGCGTGGGACTGGGCCTTGTCCGCGCAGTTGATCCCCAGAAGGAAGACGTTCAGCGGCTGACCCGACTTGACGTAATGGGATTCGATGACGCACCCGACGTAGAAACGGTCCCACACTGCGAAAAGCTGCGTCCACGTCACCATCGTCCCGCCCGGCTCCGGGTTCAGAATCGGGAGGATGAAGTCGGGCTTTCGACCCCCGCCGCCCTCGTGCCTCACCTCGCGGGAGACATCGAGCAGTCGCTGCCGGTTGGAAGTGAGGACGACCATGCCCGATGCCTCCTTCGGCCAGGCTCCGGACCGCGCGAACGCCATGGACGGGCACGCCGGTTCGAGGTCCGCGAACGCCTCCGGGATCTGCCATGGGCCGGTCCCCTGCGGTCGCACCCGGGCGTTCATCGATACGGATCGCCGCAGGAGGGCTTCGACGAGTTGCTCCTGAGTCCAAATCGCCGGCGCGCCGCCGGTATCGACGATTTCCCACATCGGGCTCGGGCCGACGTGCGGGGCACCGGACGCACCCAAGCCCGCGGGGCTGTCTTGGGCCCCCCGTCCCTCCACGGATGCGCATCGCCGGGAGAGCCCATGAAGGTGTCGTCTGCGGCCGCCGTCTTCGCTACAGCCACCGATGCCGCGTAGGATAGAACTTCGGCCGTCCTTCCGGATACCGCGCCTTGTATCGCTGATACTTCTCGTGCCACCATCGGTATCGTGCATCGGAGGTGCGCAGCCGCCGATGCGGCATCTGGATCAGCGCTTGCTGGACGGCCCAAACGTTTCGCCGGGAAAGCCGCCAATCGGCAGAAAGGGTTCGCAGATCCAACACGCCGTATCCCGTGACCCGTCCCGTCAGGTCGACAAACGGATCGACGTACGAATAGACGAGATCCCGAACGGAGCGGAAGAGAGGTTTCCGACCGTGAAGACCCGGATCTCGCGAACGTGCGACCGTGCCATACTTGGAACCGGTGCGGAACAAGAACAGCACATGGTCGAGATCGTCCTTCGATTCGATGTCGGCGACGATTGGCGGATAGCCGTGCTGCTCGAGAATCGTCGCGGCGCACAGCGCGCCCTCGAGGCAATGCACCTTGTTCGCCCGGACGACGCCTCGGAACGTGCGGAGCGTCTCGCCGCGCTCTTCATGGTTGTACGGGAGGGACTCGAGCCACCGCTGCACTTTGGCGGGCGTGTCCAAGGCTTCGACGATCTCCCATTCGCGCCGCGTGAACGCGGACTTCGACGGGGCCGGGCTCATCGCTCGCCCAGGATTCTCCGCGCCTCGGATACGTTCATCGGCCGCCCGTAGATCCGCGAGCCCGGCTCTTGCCGCCGCCCGCCCTCTCGAAGTGAGCCTGTGTCAATCGTGGCGAACCCGATGCCGTCGATGAGCTTCGCAATGGTCTCCTTGGCGGCGATGTCGTCGCCCGCGAGGAAGATGACGAGTCGGTCTGGCGACGGAGGCCGGCCGCCCGTCTCGAGGGTCTTCCAGCCCATCGTGTTGAAGGCCTTCACCAAGCGCGCACCCGGGAGGTGCTTCGCGACCTCCTCGCTCGATGTGCTGTCGCCGAGGTCCGTGACCCGGCCCATCGCCGAGTAGGGGTTCATCGCGTCGATCACGATCTTCCCGGAGAAGAGTTCCGCGGGAGGCAGATGGTCCATGAGCCGCCACGGGATCGACAGGAGGACCGCGTCGCCGAACGTCGCGGCTTCGGCGGGCGTCATGGCCTTCGCCATCGGCCCGATCGATGCGACGAGAGGCCCCAACGACGCCGGGCCTCGCGAGTTCGAGACGGCCACCTCGTGTCCCGCCTGCGCGAAGAGCTTCGCGGCGGTGCCTCCGATGCGCCCCGCCCCGATGATTCCGATCCGCATGGTGTTGCCTCCGGGTTGTGGCTCACGAACCGTCCGTCGGCTATGGACGTTCGGATGGTCCCGACCCGAGGCTAGATAATCGGGTCCGGAGATGCGCGCCGCGAAGGGCATGTCCTCCTCGGACGCCGCACGGGCACCCGGCCGCTCGCGCACGCCCGTCCCTCCACGAGTGCGGTGGTTCATCGTCCTCCTCGCGCCGAGCGCGATCGCGTACGGATTCCTGCTCGTCTGGATCTCCGCCTACCTGCCGGAGATCGGCTTCGACTCAGGCACGGTCGGGCTGCTCCTCGGGGTCAACGGGGTGGCGCTCGTCGCCGGATCGATTCCTCTGAGCCTCCTCGCGGATCGAACGGGGAAGAAGCACGTCCTGCTCGCGGCGCTCGTCGCGTTCTCGCCGACGCTCGTCGTGTTCGCCTTGACCACCGATGTCTCGATCCTCCTGGTCGCCGCAATCCTCGTCGGCCTCGTGGACGGCGCTTTTCAGTCGACGTGGAACGCGATGATCGCGGATCAGACCGAGCCGGAGAATCGGGACCACGCATTCGCGCTGTCGTTCATCCTGAGCAGCCTGTGCATTGGCATCGGTTATTCGCTCCCGTATTTCTTCCCGCCGATTGAGGCTGCGTTCCACGTGGATTCGCGCACGGTCCACAACGCAGCGATGCTCGTCCTTGGCGCGGTCGCGCTCGTTTCCCCTCCGGCGATCTATGTCCTCCTTCGAGATCAGCCGGACGCTCCGCGAGCGACGGGTCGCGCGTTTCGCGGCCGGGAGCTCCGCCCGCTCCTGAAGTTCTCCGGAATCAATAGTCTAATCGGCCTCGGCGCGGGGTTCTTCATCCCGCTCGTGCCCACGTGGCTCTTCCTGAAATTCGGGGTGTCGGATCAGTACAGCGGTCCCGTGCTCGCGGTCGCCAGTTTCACGATCGCCTTCGCAGCCATCGGGAGCGCGCGGCTCTCAAGGCGGTTCGGAAGCGTCCGGGCGATTGTCATGGCGCAAGGGCTCTCGACCGTGTTCATGCTGAGCCTCGCCTTCGCCCCGGATGCCATCTCGGCCAGTTCGTTGTATATCGTCCGGGCGACGCTGATGAACATGTCCGCGCCCCTCGCGGATGCGTTCCTCATGGGAATCGTCCGTCCGGATCAGCGGAGCTTCGCGAGCGCCCTGAACTCCCTCGTCTGGCGATTGCCGAACAGCGTGAGCACGGTGGTCGGCGGGATCCTCATGGCGGCCGGCTTCCTCGATCTGCCGATCTTCTTGGCGACGTCGTTCTACGTTTCCTCGATAACACTCTTCTTTGCGGTCTTTCGAGCGGTCAAGCCAACGACCTGAATCCCCGCAGTCGCCGACGGACCAAAGTCTTTTGACCGGAGACCTCGTTCTCCACGGGCTATGCGCCTCGTCCTACTCGGTCCCCCCGGAGCGGGGAAGGGCACGCAAGCCGAGAAACTCTCCGTGTACCTCGGAGTCCCGCGGATCTCGACTGGGGACATCCTCCGCCACAACGTCGCGCAGGACACGGAGCTCGGGAAGAAGGCGAAAGGATACATGGACTCGGGACAGCTCGTGCCCGACGACCTCGTCATCGCGATGACGGAACCGCGGCTCAAGGAGCCGGATACGAAGAAGGGATTCATCCTCGACGGTTTCCCGAGGACGATCGCGCAGGCGGAGGCCCTCTCGAAGCTCATGAAGCTCGACGCCGCAGTGAATCTCTTCCTCGAACCCGAGGACCTCATCAAGCGGAACACGGGGCGGCGCGTGTGTCCCAAGGACGACGCCGTGTACCACGTCTTCACGAACCCGCCGAAGAAACCCGGCATCTGCGATCGTTGCGGCACGGCCCTGATCATCCGAGCGGACGACAAAGAGGAGGTCGTTCGCAAGCGCATCGACACGTACGACAGGCAGACGGCGCCGCTCATCAAATACTATCGAGATCGCGGCCTCCTCCGCGAGGTCTACGCGAGCGGCCTCATCGAGGAAATCTTCCTCCGGACGATCGAAGTGCTGAAGGCGTGACGCTGCATCAGCATCGTCAAATAGGGCCGGACCTTTAGCCGCGGCTGCGCCCCTGTCGGCTAGTTTGGACAGGCTAGAAGCCTGCGGAGCTTCAGACCTGGGTTCGAATCCCAGCAGGGGCGTCGCGCTCTTCGCATCGAATGACGAGGGGCTTTAAGGCGGACGCCATTCGGGCGGTCCGTGACCAGTGCCCACCGGTCGCGATTCGCCTGCGCACTCCTCGTCGCGGCGTTGGTCATCAGTGGTCTCCTGGTCGGCGGTGCGCTCTCGATTCGAAACGCCGCCGCATTTCCCATGGCGGTCATTTCGTCGTTCCACCTGCCGGCCACCGTCCTGGCAGCCAAATCGGAATCGCATCTCGCGGTGAAGGCGCCCGCGTCGGTCTCGCCCATCGCTCCGAGCGCCGCGGTCCCTGTCACATCCTTCGAGGGCCTAATCTTCGGCGCGAACGGACCGTACACAAATCGGTACGCACCTCCCGACGTCCAGGTCGCCGCGGGCCCGAACCATGTGGTCGAGATGGTGAACGCGCTCGGCCGCGTGTGGACGAAGCAGGGCGCGGTCGTCGACACGTTCACGCTACACTCCTTCTTCGCCGTCCCGGCCAGCGACTTCATCAGCGATCCGAAGATCCGGTTCGACGCATCGAGCCGTCGATGGTTCGCGTCGATCACGGACGTCACGACCGGCGACGTCCTCCTGGCCGCGTCGACCTCCGACGATCCCGCGGCATCCTGGAATCAGTACTCCTTCCCGGCATCCTCCGGCTGCGCCGATCAGCCGCTGCTCGGCATGAGCGACGACAAGGTCGTCCTCTCGGCGAATGACTATTCGTCGTGCACCGCGCGCAATCCCTCCTACGCCGGCGTCGAATACTGGATCATCAACAAGGCGGACCTGACGAGCGGCGCGACCGCGCGCTTCGCCCGGTTCGGCCCGGACAGCTCGCTCTTCTCGCTCCAGCCCGTCGCGTCGCTCGGTCCGACGACGACGCAGTACCTCGTCACCGATTCGAACGGGTTAACGACCACGCTCTCCATTTTTGCGGTCACGGGCCTGCCGCCCGGCACGGTCTCGGTCGTGCGGACCGACCTCACGATCCTCCTGACCGTCTCCGCGCCGAGCGCGACACAGATGGGTTCGAACAGCCACCTCGATACGTCGGACCCGCGGGTCCAGGACGCGATTTGGGAGAGCGGCCATCTTTGGCTCGCCCTCGACGACAGCTGTGTGCCGACCGGGGACATCAGCACCCGCGCATGCGTCCGTTTGATTGAGGTCGACACGGCGAACAGTGTCGTGGCGCAGGACTTCGATGTCGGCATCTCGGGCAAGCACGTGTTCTACCCCGCCGTCCGAACGGACGCAGCAGGCCGCCTGTTCGTCGTCTTCGGCTATTCGTCGTCGACCGATTTCCCCGGCCTCATGACCTCGGTTCGCCTGGCCTCCGACCCGGTGAACACGATCGGGACTCCGCAGGTCCTTCGGGTTGGGGCCGGGGCCGAGGCGATCGCATGCTCCGGCGGCGTGTGCCGCTACGGCGACTACTTCGGCGCGGCGCGCGACCCGGCGGACCCGACGGTCGTGTGGGTCGCCGGCGAGTACGGCACCGCATCGGGCTGGGCGACGTTCATCGCGGCGATGTCGGCGACCGTCCGGATCTCGGCGAGCTATGCCATCGACGGCGGCGGGATCGGATACCAGGCCCCCGACTTCACCTACGTCCAGGATGGGGTCACGAAGAGTGCGCCGCTGACCGGTTCGCCGGTCACCTTCGCGGTCGATGGCGGTTCGACGTGGTCCGTGCCGCAAGCGCTCCTCGGTTCCGGCGCAAGCGAGCGGTGGGCGACGAACCAGAACATCTCCCGGCCCGCGTCCGTCGATATCTCGATCGTCTTCACGTATACGCACCAGTACTTCGACTCGTTCACGTATCGAGTGACGGGGGGTGGCACCGGGTACGGCGCTCCTCTTGCATCCCACGCCCTCTTTGGAAGTCCGGTCGCAAGTACCGCGAACGTAACGGACTGGGCCGACGCCGGCACGGCGTACGCCTTCCCGACATCGCTCGATGGCTCGAACGCGACGGAACGGTGGGCGGCGGACGCGCAGGCCGCGACGGGGACCGTCACCGCCGCAGGCGTCATCGAGGTCGTGTACCGCCATCAGGCGTACGTGACCTTCGAGGTCCAAGGGCCCCCGGACGCGACCGTGTCTCCGGGGTCCGGCTGGTACGATGTCGGCTCGTCGATCACGGCGACGGCGTCCGCCATGGGATGGGCCGCGGGCGAATGGATCGGTTTGGGACCCGGCTCCTACTCCGGATCGGAATCGGCGCCGAGCATCTCGGTCGAGAATCCGCTCACCGAGACGGCGGTCATGTACCCGGGCCTGACGATCGTCGCGGGAGTTGGCGGGTCCGTCGCGTACGCGTACAACGGCGGATCCGGGACGGTGGCCGGCGGATCGACGCGGACGATTTACGTCCGCCCGGGGACCGCGGTCAGCGTGGTCGCGACTTCCTCGGGCGTGTTCTCCTTCTCGGGATGGAGCGGCGGTGCAACGGGATCGCAGGCGAATGCATCGGTGACCGTCAACGCGCCGACGCAGGTCGTCGCGAATTTCTCGTTCTCCACAACGGCCGCAGTCGGACTGGTTTCCGCGGTCGGTGTGATTCTCTTTGTCCTCCTTCTCCTCATCGTCGCCCGGCGGAGGCGGAAGCGCCCGCCGAGCGAGGTCGTTCCCCCGCCGCCTTCCACGCCTCCGCTGCCACCTCCGTGAGTGCCGCGGGGAGCCCCGCCAAAGGTATATGCCGCCGCGAGGTAACGCAGGTCCGTCCACCGGAGGCGTGCCTATGCCGCTCCAGCTCGGAACCGATCCGGAAACGAAAGCCGCCGTCGAGTTGCCGGAGGCCGCGCTCCTCCGCCACGTCGTCATCCTCGGGGCGACCGGCGCCGGCAAGACGGTCCTCGCGAAAGCCTTCCTGGAGGAGGCGGTGCGCGCCGGCGTCCCGATCCTCGCCGTGGACCCGCAAGGCGACCTCGCGTCCCTTGCGCTCGCGCACACGGAGGCGTCCGCGCGGGAGCATCCGATCGCGCCGGAGATCGCCCAGGAGTACTGGGCCCGCGCCGCGGTCTCGATCCTCACGCCGGGCTCGACGCGGGGGATCCCGGTCGGGCTGAATCCCCTGAAATCTGCGCCGGTCGCGGCGACGTCGGAAGACCTCGTCGTCGCGCTCGACGCGCTCGCGGAGAGCCTCGCCGCCGCGATGGGATATGATCCCGCGGGGGAGACGGGCGGCCGCGCGAAGGACGCCCTCTTCCTCACGTTGCAGGTCGCCCTGAAAGCCGGTCGATGGCCGAGGGACATCCCGACCCTCGTGCGGATCCTCGAGAAGGAGGCGCCTCCGGACGCGGGCCGCCTCCTGACGAAGCGGGAGTGGGCCTCCCTCATCCGCCGCGCGCAATCGATGACGGTCGGCGCGAAAGGGCTCCTCTTCACCGCCGGGCCCGCACTCGACGTCGAGTCCCTGATCCGGCATGAGCCGGATGGCCGCGTGCCCGTGAACGTCGTGTACACGGGCGGCCTGCGGAACGCGCGGGAGCGAGAGCTCGTGGTCGCAACCCTGTGCAAGGACATCTATGCGTGGATGACCGCAAAGCCCGTCGGCGACCTGCGGCTCGTCGTGTACATCGACGAGGTCGCGGGCCTGTGTCCGCCGCATCCGCACAATCCGCCCGCGAAGAAGTTCCTCTCCCTCCTGTTTCGTCAGGCGCGCAAGTACGGCGTCGGCATCATCGTCGCGACGCAGAACGTGACGGACCTCGACTACAAGGCACTCGGCCAGGCGAATACCTGGGCGCTCGGGCGGCTCATGGCGAAGCAGGACCTCGACCGCGTGCGCCACGTGATCGCATCGGTCAACGGACCGCCGGAACCGATCCTCGCGGCGATCCCATCGCTCCATGCGGGGGAGTTCATCCTGCTCTCGCCAGACCACCTCGCGTCCGCGCAGCGACTGTCGGTCCGTGGCCTCGCGACGCGCCACGAGGTCGTGCCGGAGGAGAAGTTCCGGGAGATTCTGGGGACGAGGGCCGTTTCGGTACCGGATCCCGCGGCGGAGGATCGGGTCGCGCGTCGGCGGCGGATGGCGGCGGCCGCGTCGCGGGATGCGAAGGCGACCCTTCCGGTCGCCGTCGAGGAAGGGATCGGCCTGCGCGTCCTGAAGATTTTCGAGGATGCCCCGGGCATATACGGCGAATCGGAGATTGCGACCCGAGCGGTCGTCGACGCGCGGTTCCTACCCATCTTGCTCCGAAAACTTGTCGAGCACCGACTCTTGTCGATGGAGCGATTGGACGGGCGCGACGTCTACTGGGACCCGACCGTCGGATTCGATCCCCGCCGCGGCGCGCCCGCGCGGATCGCGATGTTCCCGCTCCGGTACCCGCTCGTCCGCGCGACGAAACTCGTCCGCGACCACGTACGCCGGCGTCGGCTCGGATCGAAGGACCAGGTGGCCCGGAAGGCGTTTTACTATCTGCCTCTGTGGCGAATCGAGGCCGAGGTCCCGTTCGGTCGCAAAGGGGGCCGGACGACCCGCCAGTACTACGTGAACGCAGCGACGGGCGAACTGGGTCACGCCGTCTACGGCCGAATCTCGTTCGAGGAAATCCCGCCGAAGGACGCCGTAAAACTCGAGTCTCTCGCCGCGAAGACCCAACTGGAGCGGTTGCCCGCCGCTCGAATCGATGATCCGATCTTGGTCGCGCAGATCGGGCCGTCTCGGGCGCAGGAGATCGTCCGCATCACGCTCGGCGTAAAAGCGGTCGGCGCGGAACCGGAATTGGTGCTGCTGCCAATCTGGCGATTCGACGTGGACTCCAACGACGATGGTCGGATCCGTTCCGTCTGGGTCGATGGAAGTTTCGGATCCGTCTTCCGCAAGGCACCATGACTCGCGACTACATCATCCCGAGCGGACCGAGCTTCTCCGGCAGATACGTGTCCGTCACATAGTCGAGGCCGTACTTCGCGAGGGCCTGTTGCTCGGCCTTCTTGTTGATTTCCAGCATCGTCTGGATCTCCGTTTTCCAGAACTCGTCGTTGAACCGAGGATCCGTCATTTCGGCGTTCAGGGCGCCGACGTCTCGTGGCGTCAGTGCGTCCGTCGGAAGATCATAGTTCAGGATGTCGCTCGCGGTAATCCCGACGAACTCCGCGGTGGGCGTCGCCAGATATTCGGAGATGTGCGCCGTCTTGATCGCGCCGTAGGCGACGGAGGCATGGATGCGGAATGACCACGGATCCCCATCGGTGAAGGTGCAAACATTAATTTTCAACTCCTCGTTTAGTCTTTTCAACAATCGACGTGTACTTCGGCTCGGCTGTCCTTTCAGGTGCACGAGGATGCACTTGGCATCTTCGTCGAACCCGTTCTCGACGAGTCGGTCGAACATGCCGCCTGTTTCGATGGCCAGGATGAACTTCGCGTCGGCATCGACGAGCTTGACCTTCTCTTTCTCCACGTTGTAGGGGATTGTGTAGCCCGCATCGCCCACGTCGTCGCGGCAGTTGATCCGCTTGCGGTCGCCCGTCCGCGTGATCTCCTCGAGCGTCAGGTTCCCGATGACGCTCGCTCCGCTCTCCTCCGGCCGCAACTTGAAGTCCTCTCGGAGGAGCTGCGTGATCACCTCGAGATCCTCGGCGAGGAGGTTCGACTCCTCCTGCGCATGGAACTTCGCGATGTCCCAGCCTTCGGAGATGTAGTACATCTCCCTCAGGGTGGAGGACTTGCTGTCCCGGATCATGTCTCGGATGAACTCGAGGACGTGCATCGTCCGCAGCAGCATGAGCGCGCCCTTCAGCTTCTTCGCGCTGCGCACGCCCATGAGGCTGCCGTATTTCCAGACGGAGTGCTTCGAATCAAACCGGATGTTCGCCTTCGTCCGGAGTGGAATTTTCATCTTCGGGATCTGCCCGCCGTCGAGCTCCTCGTAGATTTCCTCCGCGATCGCGTACAGTGCGTCGACCGCTTTGTTCGCCTCGGCGGGATTGGTTTTCTTCTTACTCGTCATCGAGCGCCTCCTCCGTTTCGTCGTAGTCGATTTCGCCCTCTTCTTCCGTCGGGGCGGCGGCTTCCTCGCCTTCGAAGTCCGCGTAGTTCAGCTCCCAGTCCCCGGGCAGCGGCTCCGCGCCGATCACGAGGCCCGGATTGATCTCGCTGACGTACACCTCGGACTCGTCGTACTCGGCTTCGTCGAGGCCCTCGAGGGCGAACGTCACGGATGCCTTCGAGACGCTGTCGATGCGCTTCAACTCCCACGTGATCTTGCCGTCGTCCCGGACTTCCGCCGGTTTTGGGTCGATGTCCTTCGCCTCGATCCCACGAGGGAGGAGGACGTGGAGGTTCAGCTTCTTGCCCGCAGCGGTGAAGTTGTGGACGTTGATCGTGACCGCGTGGCGTTTCTGCTTCTTGTCGTATGCGATCGCCTCATCGACCCACACCACGCCCATGATCTTCGTGATTGTCGAATCGAGCGCGGGCACCTTCTTGTTGACGATCTTCGCGGACTTCTCCGCGATCCGCGGCAGGATAAGTTGGACGATCTCGAACTTCTCCTTCGTTTTCGCGCGGTGGGCCTTCTTCGTGAGATGGGTCTTGAGCCGCCGCCCGCATTCCTTGAGCGCGAGGTCGAGCTCCGTCATGATCTCGTCGACGGTCGCGACGGCCTCCTTGGCCTCTGAGGTGTACGGGACTTTCGTCGAGCAGACGTGGACCAGAACAATCGCGGGCCCGAACGGCAGACCGGAGCCGCCGCGTTGCTCGAGCCCGTACCGCCGCCAGTCGACGTTGCCTACGGCTTGGGTGAGGGCACATCCGCCTGCCTGGTACATCAGCGGAACGCGGTTCGCAAATCGGAGAACCTCCACGGGTTGGTCCGGAGGGAGGTCGCCGCCAAACACGATTCCGACCTCGACCTGGAACGGATTCCCCGAGTAGACCGACGGATCGCGGGTCAGCGGGGGCGCGTAGAATTCGGGCCGCAGGTTTCCGAGGACGTTCTTCAGGCCCCGCTTGATCAGGCGTTCTCCGATTGGACTCAGACAATCCGTCGGCGGGGACATCAGCTTCGCAGACTGCATCGCTTCATGGAGCGCCTTCGCCTGTTCAAGGACCAAGGACTTCGGCTTCATGTCCGGGTCGAGGCCTGCGGTCTCGCAGATTTCCTTCGCGACCCGCGAAGAAACGCGGACGAACTCCTCCTCGAGGAATGCCGCCAACTTGTACGACTTCGTCTCCTTCATCATCGCCATCAAGGCGCCAAGCTCGATCCCGTGCGGGTGCGGCGGGATTTCTTTCGTCTTCGGAGGCAGGTCCTCCGTCGCGCGCTCGAAGGCGATGACCTCGCCGTCGGGCGACTTGTACGTCACGCGCGCATGCGGATTCACGATCGCGGTGGCTTTCAGGTACTCCGGGATCGACTGCTTGCCGCCGACGTATCGCCCCTTCAGCGGCACCTCGACTCGTGTCCCATGGGCGCGCTCCCAGACGACGCGGTCGTCCAGGACCTTGCTTGGCATGTTCTTCTTCGTATCGACGATGAGTTCGACATAGTAGGCCGTGTCCTCCTCCGCGACCTTCGACGTGATCTTCGTCGGCTTACCCGTCGTGAGTTGACCGTACATCACGGCGCCCGAAATCCCGAGCCCTTGCTGGCCGCGGGTCATCCTGCGCGAAAAGAATCGGGAGCCGTAGAGGAGCCGACCGAACACGTTGGGGACTTCCTTCTTCACAATGCCCGGACCGTTATCCTCCACCACCACGACGAACTCGTCCTTCTCGACCTTGTTCACCTCGACGAGGACATCCGGGAGGACCTCCGCCTCCTCGCAGGCGTCCAAACTATTCTCGACGCCCTCTTTGACCACGGTGAGGAGGGCCTTCGTCGTCGAATCGTAGCCCAGGATCTGTTTGTTGCGCTCGAAGAACTCGGAGACGCTGATCTCCCGCTGCTTCTTCGCGAGCTCTTCCGCGATGGAGGTCGATGGCATGCAATCACGCGGATGGAATTAGCACGAGGCCCGGGGTCCCATCCCTTGGCCCCGCATCTTGGGGAGTGCCATTTAAGGTTTCCTGACGAAAGGTTTGCTGGCGATTCTATGGAGGGAGGCCCCATATCAACTTCGCGGACAGGGGTGAGCGAAAAGTGCTCGATGGCGGATGCGTTCATTCCTCGAAGACGGCGCCGCACTTCGGGCACTTCGCGTCGTCCTCGCTCACGTCGGCGCCGCAATTCGTGCATGTGAACGCGGCCGCTTTGGAGGCCTTCCCGGCCACCTCGACGGGCTTCGGCTCCTCCTTTTCTACCTTCTCCTTCGGGATGTCGATGCCGCCCGCCATCAGGCGCGCGCGGGTCTCCCGGGTGCGCTTCGTGTACCACCACATGAACAGGATCACGAAGTAGAAGAGGAGCGGGAACGTCATCGAGAATCCGGTGTAGTAGACGAAGAATCCGTAGAACGCGGTCCCGGACGCGGTGATCGGGCCGAAGTCCGACGGCGTGAAGGTCCAGTTCGACCGGTTGTCCGTGGCGGAGAACGCATAGCCGTAGATCGAGCTGCCGAGCCGCGCGCTGTACGCGTACCACGTGCCGTTCTTGGTGTTGTTCGCCGAGCTGTTGGCCCCCGGGCTGAAGACGAGCGGGAAGAAGGTCTGCGTGGCCGAGACGCCGTCGATGATCGTGAAGTTCAGGTACACGGCGTAATCAGTCGCGTTTCCGACGGCCGTCGTCGTGAGCTTCACGCGAAACGTGAACACCGTGTCGGGCGCGGAGCGATACGGATCCACGGTCCCGTTCGACAGCATCATCGTCGGGCTGGAGAACGCGTCCGTGGGGGAACTCTGAAGCGGGACGGGCGCGGCCTGCGAGAGCAGGGCTTGGGTCGCCATGCCGCCGGCGAGGAGCGTAGCGATGATGAACACGGGGACCGCGTTCAGCGCGAAATGTTTCATGCGGCGTTCGCCGAAGTAGTATGGGATCAGGAACACGCTGAGCGGCATCAGAAAGAGGATCAGGCAGGCGAGCGGGCTCGCGGTGAGTAGGTACAATTCCGCGACGAGCGCGCCGAGGATGATCACGTAGACGACGCGGAACCAGATCGTCCCGCGGAACGCGCGGACCTTCGTTAAGAGGCGGCTCAGCACCTCCTGGGAAGTCACGAAACCGAGCGATGCGGCCGTCTCGATAAATAGTTATGCCGCATCACCGGGAGACAGCGTTCCCCGATTCGAGTTTTCAGGGCCGAACGTTCTTATAGAATCTGCAAAATAGCGCGGGCCTTCCGGCCGGAGGCCGGCGATGAAGAAGATCGTCGTCGCGATTGGTGGCAATGCGCTGCAGCCCGCCGGTGAGGCCGCGGACGCCGCGAGTCAGCGACGGCGGATCGAGGCCACCTGCGCGCGCCTCGCGGAGATCGTCCAGGCGGGCCACGATCTCGTGCTGACCCACGGGAACGGGCCGCAGGTCGGCAACATCCTGTTGCAGAA